>Ga0209462_10000014_pt1 | contig 137762 bp, 139 predicted proteins | sample AgamicAsSfrz_FD_187163 | JGI IMG/M metagenome (GOLD analysis project Ga0209462, IMG submission 187163) | Agave microbial communities from Guanajuato, Mexico - As.Sf.rz (SPAdes) (version 2) | ecosystem: Host-associated > Plants > Phyllosphere > Phylloplane/Leaf | place: Guanajuato, Mexico... | reverse complement strand
CCATGCCGAACTCAGAAGTGAAACGCCGTAGCGCCGATGGTAGTGTGGGGTCTCCCCATGCGAGAGTAGGGAACTGCCAGGCATCAAACCAGTGAAGAGGCCATCCGGAAGGATGGCCTTTTTGCGTTCAGATAAAATAAAAGGTCACACGCTCTATGCGCGTAACCAATGAAGAATAAAGCCAGCAATCTGAGCAATATCATTTATATCCAGCACCGGTACATCAAGTTCCAGTGCTACATCGCTGGCTACCGCGATGACATGCTCATCCAGTATAAGCTCTTGCAGATTATGCCCGCAGTCCTGTCGCCAGAGCATAATTTTTGCCACGGACTCATGTTTAAAACCTTCGACCAGAACTAAATCCAGTTTCGTTGCATCCATTCGACCAGCAAGATACGCCAGATCCAGACTGGTTTCATCTGGTGTTTCTGTCATCAGCGCCCAACGCTGCGAACTGGCGACCAGAGTCTGTGCTGCTCCCGCCTTGCGTAGCTCATAGCTATCTTTACCCGGTTTATCGACATCCATATCGTGGTGGGTATGTTTTATTAAGCCGGGACGGATACCATGAGCACAAAGCTCTGGAATTAACTTTTTGAGTAGCGTGGTCTTTCCTGTACCGCTCCATGCGGCAATAGCCAGTAGTGGGATCATAGTTACTCCTGCCAATGAGCCAGGTCTTCCGGGGTATTCACATTAGCGAAAGCGTCTTTAACATCGCTAAAATCCACCGCATGGCCGCCAGCCTCGCGCAGGAATACAATTACCCTGCGTTCACCGCGTGCCAGATATTCCTGTAAAGAGGGCATGATATCGCGATGAATTAGCGCGATAGTTGGATGATCCCGCTCGCCATCGTGGACCCAGATAGCCAAAGCCTGCTGACGGTTTCTCTGTAACCGTATGGCAAGATCTGCCGGTATATGAGGGGTATCGCAGGGACAGAAAAGGAACCATAGCCCAGAATGTTGCTGCATCACTGATAGAATTCCTGCCAGCGGCCCGGGATAATCACGTAGCGTATCGGTCAGCACTGGCAGGCCACTGGCACGATAGATATCGAGGTTTCGATTAGCGCTAATAACCATATCTGTCACCTGTGGCTTCAGTTTTTGCGCTACATGCTCCCAAAGTGGTTGGCCATTAAGTTGCAATAATCCCTTATCATTTCCTCCCATACGTGAGGCTTTCCCTCCCGCCAGAATTACGCCAGTTACCGCATCACTTACTGCCACCAGTATCGCCTCTTTTATTGTGGGTTTGACCCTGCTAACGTGTCTGTACCAAGAGTAAGGAGCACGAACATGAAATGTAAACGCCTGAACGAAGTTATCGAACTTCTCCAGCCTGCGTGGCAAAAAGAACCCGAGTTAAACTTAATGCAATTCTTGCAGAAACTGGCGCAAGAGTCAGGTTATGAGGGTGAACTGGTCGATTTAAGTGATGACATCCTGATCTATCATCTGAAAATGCGTGACTCAGCGAAAGATGCCATCATCCCTGGTATTCAGAAGGATTATGAAGAGGATTTTAAAACCGCTCTGCTGCGCGCACGTGGCGTAATTAAAGAGTAAAAGCTTGTAAGCGGCGCCACTGAACGCGCCGCGAAATGGTATCCTGAATTATTCGTCGAATTTTCGGATGCCAGGATGACCCGTAACGCTTTTACTTTCCAGACACTACACCCCGACACCATCATGGATGCGCTATTTGCGCAGGGGATCCGTGTGGATTCTGGCCTTACTGCGCTAAATAGCTACGAAAACCGCGTTTATCAATTTCAGGACGAAGATCGCCGTCGTTATGTGGTGAAATTTTACCGTCCTGAACGCTGGTCGGCCGTGCAGATCCTTGAAGAGCACGAGTTTGCCCTGGATCTTCAGCGCGATGATGTACCGGTCGCCGCACCGCTTGCCTTTAATCACCAGACCCTACTTACTTATCAGGATTTCTATTTTGCTGTCTTCCCAAGCGTTGGCGGTCGGCAATTCGAAGCCGACAATCTGGATCAAATGGAATGGGTTGGCCGCTATCTCGGGCGACTGCATCAAACCGGCAGCAAAAAACGTTTTACTCATCGCCCGGATATTGGTGTTAAAGAGTATTTAATTGAACCCCGCCAGTTATTTGAAACCACCACGCTTATTCCTGCGTCGCTGAAAGAGGCATTTTTGAGCGCTGTTGATAAGCTTATTGATGCTGTTATGGATCAGTGGCACAGCCGTTTCAATCTCCTGCGTCTGCACGGAGACTGTCATGCCGGAAATATTCTCTGGCGTGACGGACCGATGTTTGTTGACTTAGACGATGCGCGTAATGGTCCTGCGGTACAGGATCTATGGATGCTGCTACATGGCGATAAAGCCGAGCAGCGTATGCAACTGGAGATGATCGTCGAAGCATATGAAGAGTTTTGTGAATTTAATCGTGCCGAGCTTGGCCTGATTGAGCCTCTTCGCGCCATGCGTCAGGTGTACTATCTGGCGTGGCTTATTCGTCGCTGGGACGATCCGGCGTTTCCGAAAAACTTTCCATGGCTGCGCAGTGAAGATCACTGGCGCAGGCAAACTTCGATTTTTCTGGATCAGGTGAATGTTCTGCAAGAACCACCTTTAGCATTAACACCAATGTATTAAATGGAGAGAATTAACCATGAAGAAGATCTTTTTGGCGCTGGCAGGAATGATTCTGGCTTTTAGCGCCGTAGCTGCTCAACCTACTGATGGTAAGCAGTTTATTACGCTTGATAAGCCGGTGGCAGGGGAGCCGCAGGTCCTTGAGTTCTTTTCGTTCTATTGCCCGCATTGCTATGACTTTGAACAGGTGTGGCATGTTGCCAGCGCTGTGAAAGAAAAGCTGCCGCAGGGCACCAAAATGACCAAGTACCATGTTGAATTTCTGGGGCCACTGGGTAAAGAAATGACCCAGGCCTGGGCGGTTGCAATGGCGCTTGGTGTGGAAGATAAAATTACTTCCCCGATGTTTGAAGCGGTACAAAAAACGCAGACTGTTCAGTCCGTTGCTGATATCCGCGATGTCTTCATCAGCGCTGGCGTAAAAGGCGAAGAGTATGATGCGGCGTGGAACAGCTTCGTGGTGAAATCACTGGTTGCTCAGCAGGAAAAAGCGGCTGCTGACCTTCAATTGCAGGGCGTTCCGGCCATGTTTGTTAACGGCAAATACCAGGTTAACCAGCAGGGCATGGACGGCAGCAGTCTGGATGCTTTCGTGAAAGACTACGCAGATACTGTAAAATATCTGGTAGAGAAGAAGTAAAAAATAGCGCCGGTCAATGACCGGCGTTTTTATATTGCGCTTTTATCGCGTCTATATGTTCATCTTTGTCGGACCATAATTTATTCAGCCATTGCTGAAAACCGCGTTTAAAATTCTTGTCGTTGACGTAATCGCCATGCAGTTCTTCATTCACCGGCAGCAAATTAATACGTACGACAATGCGTGTCAGCTTGCCGCTGAGCATATCAAAGAAAGGCGTCTTATCATTTTCCGGGTAGCACAAAGTAACATCCAGCAGCTTATCAAACTGTTCTCCCAGCACGTTCAGCGCCATGGCAATACCGGCCGCTTTTGGTGGCAAAAGATTTTTGAAGGGGGAACGTGTCTGGCGACGTTTTTCCTCGGTAAAGCGCGAGCCTTCCACGAAATTCACAATCGTTGTGGGATGATGGCGAAACTTCTCACACGAGCGCCGTGTGGTTTCCACATCTTTGCCGCGGCGTTCCGGGTGACGGAGCAGATAGCTTCTGGAGTAGCGGCGCATAAATGGCATATCCAGCGCCCAGCAGGCAAGCCCGATAAAGGGTACCCAGGCGAGTTGTTGCTTAAGGAAATATTTATTCATCGGGATATGTTTGCGGAACAGCACGCATAACACCACGATATCTGCCCAGCTATGGTGATTGCAGATCAGCAAATACCAGTTCTTTTTATTCAGCCCTTCCAGCCCTTCAACATCCCATTTTAAATGCGGATTGAGATGCAGCAGCCATGAGAGGCCTACACACCAGCAATACATCATGAAATTACAGAAGGCTGAGATCGCTCTCCACAATACCGGCACTGGAAGCAGCAGCTTGAGTAAGCCGGCGACAATAATTGGCACGGAGCAAAAAATAGTAACCAGTATGGTAAGCAGGACACTCATAAACAGAGTGAATACTGCAAGCAATCTCGACATAGTTAAAGTATTCAGAAAGTTAGCTGCTAAAGCCACACAATAAAGAAGAGTAAGGCGCTGATTTTACCAGAAAACCCAATGCGGGAATGCTTAAACCTTGCTGGTAATACCTGGTGCCTCTGGAATAGAGAATGCCAATTGACTTTTCTTATATCCACATAGAGTAAATTGCCATCAAAAGGCAATAATGATCTTTTGTCTTTGTGTAACTTATTAAATATAAAGTAATTGTGTTTTTTTACGATCGACAGAAGGGCACAAAAATCCAGCCGAACAGAAACTATTCACAAACTTATCCACAGGTTTATTGTGCGAGCGATCCCGACGATCGCGAAATCTTTTCCGGCAAATACCGTGAAAAACTCATGTTTTCTCCCTGTCTGTGGCATCCTTTAGCTATAAATTGATAAACAGGCACGGACATCATGGTTCAGATCCCAGAAAACCCACTTATCCTTGTTGACGGCTCGTCTTACCTCTATCGCGCATATCATGCGTTCCCGCCGCTGACCAACAGCGCCGGAGAGCCCACCGGTGCCATGTACGGCGTGCTGAATATGCTGCGTAGCCTGATCCTGCAATATCAGCCGACTCATGCCGCCGTGGTATTTGATGCGAAGGGAAAAACCTTCCGTGATGAGCTGTTTGAGCATTACAAATCCCATCGTCCTCCGATGCCAGACGATCTGCGTGCGCAAATAGAACCGCTGCACGCCATGGTTAAAGCGATGGGCCTGCCGCTATTGGCGGTTTCTGGCGTGGAAGCGGATGATGTGATCGGCACGCTGGCGCGAGAAGCCGAGAAAATGGGGCGTCCGGTGTTGATCAGTACCGGTGATAAAGATATGGCGCAACTGGTAACGCCGGGTATCACGTTGATCAATACTATGACCAACACCATTCTTGGTCCGGATGAGGTTGTCACCAAATATGGTGTACCACCTGAACTGATCATCGATTTCCTGGCGCTGATGGGTGACTCCTCCGATAACATTCCGGGCGTTCCTGGTGTGGGTGAGAAAACCGCGCAGGCGCTGCTACAGGGGCTGGGTGGTCTGGATACGCTGTATGCTGAATCAGATAAAATTGCCGGATTGACTTTCCGTGGTGCGAAAACCATGGCCGCGAAGCTGGAGCAGAATAAAGAGGTGGCGTACCTCTCTTATCAACTGGCGACCATCAAAACCGATGTCGAACTGGAACTGACGTGTGAGCAACTGGAAGTGCAGCAGCCTGCGGCTCAGGAACTGCTTGGGTTGTTTAAGCAATATGAATTCAAACGCTGGATAACCGACGTCGAAGCCGGTAAATGGTTGCAGGCGAGAGGCGCAAAACCCACAGCGAAACCGCAGGAAACCATTGTGGTGGAAGCGGAAGCTGATATGCCAGCTGCCACACTCTCTGCGGAACAGTACGTCACTATTCTTGACGAAGAGACGTTGCAACAATGGATCGCGAAACTGAAGAGCGCGCCGCTGTTTGCCTTTGATACTGAAACGGACAGCCTCGATAATATCAGTGCTAATCTGGTTGGCCTCTCCTTTGCGATTGAACCCGGCGTCGCCGCTTATGTGCCGGTCGCGCATGATTACCTTGATGCACCTGACCAAATCGCCCGCGATCGTGTGTTAGAGCTGCTCAAACCGCTGCTGGAAGATGAGAATGCCCGCAAGGTAGGGCAAAACCTGAAATACGATCGCGGTGTGCTGGAAAACTACGGCATTGAGCTGCGCGGGATCGCGTTCGACACCATGCTCGAATCCTATACGCTGGATAGCGTTGTCGGTCGCCACGATATGGACAGCCTGTCTGAACGCTGGCTGCAGCATAAAACCATCACCTTCGAAGAGATTGCCGGCAAGGGTAAAAACCAGCTCACTTTTAACCAAATCGATCTGGAGCAGGCGGGGCGCTACGCGGCGGAAGATGCTGATGTCACGCTGCAATTGCATCTGAAGATGTGGCCGGAGTTGCAAAAAAATGCCGGGCCGCTGAATGTATTCCAGAATATCGAAATGCCGCTGGTTCCTGTGCTCTCGCGCATTGAACGTAACGGCGTCAATATTGATCCTGCTGTGTTACATAAGCACTCCGAAGAGCTGACATTGCGTCTGGCTGAGTTGGAGAAAAAAGCGCACGACATTGCAGGTGAGCCATTTAACCTCTCATCAACCAAGCAGCTGCAAACTATTCTGTTTGAAAAACAGGGGATTAAACCGCTGAAGAAAACGCCGGGCGGCGCGCCTTCAACGTCAGAAGAGGTACTGGAAGAGCTGGCGCTGGATTACCCGTTGCCGAAAGTCATTCTGGAATACCGTGGGTTGGCCAAACTCAAGTCAACCTACACCGACAAACTGCCGCTGATGATTAATCCAAAAACCGGGCGCGTACACACCTCGTATCATCAGGCGGTGACGGCAACCGGGCGTTTATCATCTACCGATCCAAACCTGCAAAACATTCCGGTACGTAATGATGAAGGGCGACGTATTCGCCAGGCGTTTATTGCGCCGAAAGATTATGTGATTGTCTCGGCAGACTACTCGCAAATCGAACTGCGAATTATGGCGCATTTATCGCGCGATAAAGGCCTGCTGTCAGCCTTTGCTGAAGGTAAAGATATTCACCGGGCGACCGCTGCCGAAGTCTTCGGCTTGCCGCTGGAAAGCGTAAGCAATGAACAGCGTCGCAGCGCGAAAGCGATCAACTTTGGTTTGATCTACGGAATGAGCGCCTTTGGTTTGTCCCGACAACTTAATATTCCGCGTAAAGAGTCGCAGAAGTACATGGATCTTTACTTTGAGCGTTATCCTGGTGTGCTGGAGTATATGGAGCGCACACGGGCGCAGGCGAAAGATCGCGGTTATGTGGAAACACTGGATGGTCGTCGCCTCTATCTGCCGGACATCAAATCCAGCAATGCTGCCCGACGCGCAGGAGCGGAGCGTGCAGCAATCAACGCCCCGATGCAGGGTACGGCGGCCGATATCATCAAACGGGCAATGATCGCCGTTGATGGCTGGTTGCAAAGCGAAAAACCTCGTGTGCGTATGATCATGCAGGTACACGATGAACTGGTGTTCGAAGTGCATAAAGATGATGTTGATGCAGTGTCGAAAAAGATCCATGAACTGATGGAAAGTAGCACCACGCTTGATGTGCCTTTGCTGGTAGAAGTGGGGAGCGGGCAAAACTGGGATCAAGCGCACTAAGCGTTCGGTGAATAAGGGACTTTTTCTGTAAGTAAGCAACATATCGCCGACAGTTTTGTGACAATCATTAGAATTCCATATGTAAAAAGTGAAAAGAAATTACAAAAAATGCTTTGTCAGGATCCAAAAAGGGAGTAGAGTTATTTGCGTAGGGTACAGAGGTAAGATGTTCTATCTTTCAGACCTTTTACTTCACGTAATCGGATTTGGCTGAATATTTAGCCGCCCCAGTCAGTAATGACTGGGGCGTTTTTTATTGCGCGAAAGAAAAAGCGCGGCGGACGCCGCACCTGGGGTTTATGCGTCGGTTTCTTCAACCGGCGGCAGGGAACTGAACCAGCTGTCCAGCTTTTCACGCAGTTTATCCACGCCCTGTTTTTTCAGTGAAGAGAATGCTTCTACCTGTACTTCACCGTTAAAAGCCAGCACTGCTTCCCGTACCATATTAAGCTGCGTTTTACGCGCGCCGCTGGCCAGTTTGTCCGCTTTGGTCAGCAGCACGAGAACCTGCAAGTTGCTCTCTACTGCCCATGAGATCATCTGTTGATCGAGATCTTTTAACGGATGGCGAATGTCCATCAGCACCACCAGTCCCTGCAAACACTGGCGTTTTTCCAGATATTCACCCAATGCACGTTGCCATTTGAGTTTCATCTCTTCCGGCACTTCGGCGTAGCCGTAACCCGGCAAATCGACGAGGCGCTTGCCATTGGCAACTTCAAACAGGTTAATCAGCTGCGTACGTCCGGGGGTTTTTGAGGTGCGCGCCAGGTTTTTCTGTTGAGTTAATGTGTTTAGCGCGCTCGATTTACCTGCATTGGAACGGCCGGCAAAAGCCACTTCAACGCCGGTATCGGCAGGCAAGTGGCGAATATCAGGCGCACTGGTGACAAAATGCGTCTTTTGGTAATTCAGGTTTGTCAAAACGGTCGTCTCCATCATCAAAGCATGCGGCGATTATACCTGAACCGGAACAAAAGGCTGTTTTTCTCGCCAGAAACCTGTCTGGCAGCCGTAAGCCATTACCGCGCCATTTGTAAGATATTGGCTCTTCCAGCTATGCGAACTTTCAGAGAAATTTCAGGTTGATAAATGGATAAGAATATTTTAATCAATAACTTATGTTTGAAGAATAGTCTGAAACTGGCGTTTTAACCCTGTTAATGCTTGTCTGTTTAGCTCAGAAGGGTAAAGTAACCTTCACAAGGCAGGAGGCCTGAAAGGGAAGGAAGACTCAAGGATCGAGGGGTCGGGAGCGCCAGGAGGCGAAGACCACAGGATAACGTCAGGAGATGTTTGCAAGGAAGGGACCTCAACAGGGAACGTTCTTAGCTAAGGGACAAACAGGGTACGTTGACAGCAAACAGGGAACGTAAAGCCCGCTACGGGTTGAAGGTCAAGAAAAAAGGCGACGGTTTACACTGTCGCCTTTTTTCTTTGCTTGCTTTCTGCTAGATTCCGCCGCAATTCTATACTGAAGAAAACGACTTAAGACGACCATTATGAAAAAACCGTCCTCCAATCCGCGCAGCAAAGTGCGCCGTAAAACCCGTGAAGAATTGAATCAGGAAGGCCGCGATCGTAAGCGCGAGAAAAAGCATCGCGGTAATGTCTCTGGCAGCCGTGCGAACGGTGGCGGTGAGTCTTCTGGCACCGGTAAAGGCAAGTTGCAGAAAGACCCGCGCGTTGGCAGCAAAAAACCGATCCCGCTGGGTGTCACCGACACACCGGTCAACAAGCAGCACAAACCTAAGAGCGAGAAACCTATGCTTTCACCGCAGGCTGAGTTGGAGATGCTGGAAACGGATGAGCGCCTGGATGCGCTACTGGAACGTCTTGAAGAGGGTGAAACCCTGAGCGCTGACGATCAAGCGTGGGTTAACGCCAAACTGGACCGCATCGATGAGTTGATGCAGAAACTGGGCCTTTCTTACGATGATGATGAAGACGAAGAAGAAGAGGAAGGCCGGGAAGATATGATGCGCCTGCTGAAAGGCGGCAACTGATCCTTTTCTATGGGCTTTCCCGTCCTGCTTATAACCCTTCCGGTTATATGTTATCTGGTGTGGTTATTCGTTAAACTACAGCGGTTGTCGCAGCGCAGAGTCTGGCTGCGCAACCGGCTTATGACCCGCAACGAGGTCAGGCCGGGCCGCCGGAACCGCCAGCGGCGTCATCGGAAGGAGTAAGCAATGTCAGAGCAAATTATCGACTGGGATCTGGCCCTGATCCAGAAATATAACTATTCCGGGCCGCGCTACACGTCCTATCCCACCGCGCTGGAGTTTTCAGACGCTTACGGTGAAGAGGATTTCCGCCAGGCGGTTGCACGTTATCCTGAGCGTCCGCTGTCGCTGTATGTGCATATTCCGTTTTGCCACAAGCTTTGCTACTTCTGCGGCTGCAATAAAATCGTTACCCGCCAGCAGCATAAGGCCGATCAATATCTCGATGCGCTGGAACAGGAGATCGCCCATCGCGCGCCGCTGTTTCGCGGTCGCCACGTCAGCCAGTTGCATTGGGGCGGCGGTACGCCAACGTACCTCAACAAAACGCAAATCAGCCGCCTGATGGGGCTGCTGCGCAGTCATTTTGATTTCAATACCGACGCAGAGATCTCTATTGAGGTCGATCCTCGTGAAATTGAACTCGACGTGCTTGACCATTTGCGTGCGGAAGGCTTTAACCGCCTGAGTATGGGCGTGCAGGATTTCAACAAAGAGGTGCAAAGGCTGGTCAACCGCGAGCAGGACGAAGAGTTTATCTTTGCGCTGCTCAACCACGCCCGCGAGATTGGTTTTACCTCAACCAATATCGATCTGATTTATGGGTTGCCAAAACAGACGCCGGAAAGCTTCGCCTTTACGCTACAACGTGTTGCAGAGCTTAGCCCGGATCGCCTGAGCGTCTTCAACTATGCGCATCTGCCGACGCTGTTTGCCGCGCAACGCAAAATCAAAGACGCCGATCTGCCTTCGGCGCAGCAGAAGCTCGATATTTTGCAACAAACCATCGTTTCGCTGACCGGCTCCGGTTATCAGTTTATCGGTATGGATCACTTCGCCCGCCCGGATGATGAGCTGGCGATTGCCCAGCGCGACGGCGTTTTGCACCGTAACTTCCAGGGATACACCACGCAAGGCGACAGCGATTTGCTGGGGCTGGGTGTTTCCGCCATCAGCATGATCGGCGACAGCTATGCGCAAAACCAGAAAGAGCTGAAGCTCTACTACCAGCAGGTTGACGAACGTGGCGACGCGTTGTGGCGCGGTATTGCGCTTACCCGCGACGACTGTATTCGCCGCGATGTGATTAAAGGCCTGATTTGTAATTTCCGGCTGGATTTCAGTACAACGGAACGCGTCTGGGATCTTAATTTCCGCGACTATTTTGCTGAAGACTTACGCCTGTTAGCGCCGCTGGTGAACGATGGGCTGGTGGAGATGAATGAGCAGGGGATACAGGTCACGCCGAAAGGGCGTTTGCTGATCCGCAATATCTGTATGTGCTTTGATGCGTATTTGCGCCAGAAAGCGCGTATGCAGCAGTTCTCAAGGGTAATTTAAGTGAAAGCGTTATCAGGCCAGGGCAAAAACCACTGGCCTGAAACGCATAGCGCCTTGCGGCGGCGGCAAGCAAAACTAGCTAAACAGCCCAACCAGCGCGGCGCAAAGAACAGCCGCGATAGCCGTTTGCGGTGTGTGGCTTGCTGATGCGCCAGCTTCGACGCCCGCACTGACCACACTGATAATTGATTCCAGCATCATGAACTCCCCCGTGAACGGGCAAGATCATACTTCACTGCGATAAACAGTAAAGCGCAAAATAGCGTCAATTTGCGGCTGAGATTCATAATTTACATTTCACCCGCTCGTTACTCCATTCCCAGCTCTTTCAACTTGCGTGTCAGAGTATTACGCCCCCAGCCAAGCAAGCGCGCCGCTTCCTGTTTATGCCCCTGAGTATGGCGCAGCGCGGTGGTCAGCAATGTCCGTTCCATCTCCGGTTGCGCTTCAGAAAGCAGGTTTTGATGTCCGGAACGCAATGCCCGATCGGCCCACTGCGCCAGCAGCGTTGCCCAACTGTCAGGCAAACTCTGCGACGGGCTGTCCGGCACCGTGGTTTCAAACAGTTCACTGGGCAGGTCCTGGATCAGCACTTCCTGCCCCGCAGCCATCACCGTTAACCAGCGACAGGTGTTCTCAAGCTGGCGTACGTTACCCGGCCAGGCCAGACGCGTGAGCGCCGCTTCGGTTTCCGGATGCAACTGCTTGGCTTCCACTCCCAGTTCACGTGCCGCTACCTGCAAAAAATGACGCGCAAGGCGAGGAATGTCTTCCCGGCGTTCGCGCAGCGGCGGCAAGTGGACGCGAATAACGTTCAACCGGTGGAACAAGTCCTCACGGAATTTGCCTTCCTGAACGCGCAGCTCCAGATTCTGGTGCGTCGCCGCAATAATGCGCACATCAACCTTTACCGGCGCGTAGCCGCCGACACGATAGAACTGACCATCGGCCAGCACGCGCAACAAACGGGTTTGCACATCCAGCGGCATGTCGCCGATCTCGTCGAGAAACAGCGTCCCGCCATCGGCCTGTTCAAAACGCCCCTGGCGGATCGTGTTCGCACCGGTAAAGGCACCTTTCTCATGGCCAAACAGTTCTGATTCAATCAGATCTTTGGGAATTGCCGCCATATTCAGGGCGATAAACGGCGCTTTCACTCGCGGGCTATGGCGATGCAGCGCATGCGCCACCAGTTCTTTACCGGTCCCTGATTCGCCGTTAATCAGGACGCTAATCGACGAGCGCGACAGGCGACCGATAATGCGAAACACATCCTGCATCGCCGGCGCTTCGCCGATAATATCGGTGGTCGGGCCGCTGGCCTGTATATTGCGCGGCTGCTGCTGTTCCTGATAATGGCTAATCGCGCGTTCAACCAGCGCGACGGCTTCATCGATATCAAAAGGTTTGGGCAGGTAATCAAAAGCCCCTTGCTGATAAGCACTTACCGCCGCATCCAGATCGGAATGCGCGGTCATAATGATGACCGGGAGCATTGGATGGCGCTGTTTGATCTGTTTTAACAGTGCAAGTCCATCCATCCCTGGCATACGAATATCCGAAAGCAGTACATCCGGGGTTTTGGTGGTGAGCGCATCAAGCACTTCATTGGCACTTTCAAACGTTGTACAACTCAAGCCTGCCCCGCTGAGCGCGCGTTCCAGCACCCAACGGATGGAGCTATCGTCATCAACGATCCAGACTATCCCTCGTTGCATAAACACCTCTACTTCCGAATAGGCAGAAATACCGAGAATTCGGTATGACCTGGCCAACTGGTGAATTCAATTTTGCCAGAATGTTGATCAATCAAACTGCGTGCGATAGATAATCCCAGCCCGGTGCCGCCCTCACGCCCGCTCACCATGGGATAGAACAGCGTATCCTGGAGATGCGACGGAATACCTGGGCCGTTATCTTCCACATCTATTCTCGCCGCGAGGCGATAGCGAATTCCGTGCAGCGTTAACTGGAAGGCGGTACGGGTACGCAGAATAATTTCGCCCCCTTCCGGCCCCAGCGCCTGCAGAGCGTTGCGGACGATATTCAGTAAAACCTGTTCAATTTGGTCTGGATCGTGGGCCAACTCCGGTAAACTTGGATCGTAATCGCGAACCAGCGTTACGTTGTCCGGCAGTTCCATCGACACCAGTTTCACCACGCGTTCGGCAACTTTGTGAATGCTTTCGGTAACATGCATTCCCGGCTGCTGCGGCCCTAACAGACGATCCACCAGATTTCGCAGACGGTCGGCCTGCTCAATAATGACTTTGGTGTATTCCATTAGCGCCGGATCGGGCAGCGCTTTGCTAAGCAGTTGCGCCGCACCGCGTAACCCGCCAAGCGGGTTCTTGATTTCATGCGCCAGTCCACGCACCAGATCACGCGCAGCCACCTGTTGGGCGTGCTGCAATTGTTCCTGGCTCAGACGTCGCTGATTATCCATTGGCGCCATTTCCAGCAGGACTAAACCGTCCGGTAAACGTTGCGCCGTCAGCGACAAAATATGTGAGCGACCATCGATCACAAGAGTCACTTCGTTATCGGTAAAACCCTGACCTGCATGCAAACTTTCACGCATCAAATCGATATTCAGTGAAAAGTAGCTCAGCAGTTCAGGCAGCGGTGTGCCGAATAATTTACGCGAACTCTGCGCCAGCAATTGCTGTGCCGCAGGGTTGGCGTAATGCACCGCCAGTTCGTCATCAACCAGTAAGATACTGTTGATCAAAGAATTGAGGATCTGCCCAGCATCGGGCAGCGCGCCACTTGCCATTTAGCAGTCTCCCGGAGATATGCACTAATTTAGTGCAGTATAGCTTTTTATAGGTAAAAAATGCGTCAGAACAGAGTGTTGGTGGAGAAAAAAGCCCATCCAGGGATGGGCTAAAAGTTCCACGGCAACAAAATATCCTAACGTCTTTCACGTTACAGCGGTGTTGGCTGCCCTCATTCACCCGAATCACTTAGTAGACTAAGCTCATCGGGATTCATTCGGTTGCCGCCTTGCTGCAACGCGAAATCCGTTGGATCTTCAGTAATACGATTAAACGCTGTAGTACAGTTCGAACTCTACCGGGTGCGGCGTCATGCGAACGCGGTCGTTCTCTTCCAGACGCAGCGCGATGTAAGCATCGATAGCGTCGTCGGTGAACACGCCACCGGCTGTCAGGAACTCGCGGTCAGCATCCAGCGCGTTGAGCGCTTCTTCCAGAGAGCCTGCAACCTGCGGGATCTCTTTCGCTTCTTCCGGCGGCAGGTCATACAGGTTTTTGTCCATTGCTTCGCCCGGGTGGATTTTGTTTTTAATACCATCCAGACCGGCCATCATCAGTGCTGCGAAGCACAGGTACGGGTTAGCCGCCGGATCCGGGAAGCGCACTTCGATACGGCGTGCTTTCGGAGAGGCAACGACCGGAATACGGATAGAAGCTGAACGGTTACGGGCAGAGTAAGCCAGCATTACCGGCGCTTCATAACCCGGGACCAGACGTTTGTAGGAGTTGGTGGTCGGGTTAGACAGGGCGTTGATAGCTTTAGCGTGTTTGATTACGCCGCCGATGTAGTACAGCGCCATTTCAGACAGGCCTGCGTATTTGTCGCCAGAGAACAGGTTAGTACCGTTCTTGGACAGGGACATGTGGCAGTGCATACCGGAACCGTTATCACCGAACATTGGTTTCGGCATAAAGGTCGCGGTTTTACCGAAGCGGTGAGCAACGTTGTGTACCACATATTTGTAGATCTGAATTTCGTCCGCTTTTTTGGTCATGGTATTGAAGCGGGTAGCCACTTCGTTCTGACCAGCAGTTGCCACTTCGTGGTGGTGAGCTTCAACAACCAGGCCCATCTCTTCCATCACCAGACACATGGTGGAACGCAGATCCTGTGATGAATCAACCGGCGGAACCGGGAAGTAACCGCCTTTAACAGCCGGACGGTGACCTTTGTTACCACCTTCGTATTTGGTGGATGTGTTCCATGCGCCTTCGATATCATCGATAGCAACGCTGGAACCGGAAATGGAGCTGCCGAAACGAACGTCGTCGAACAGGAAGAATTCCGGCTCAGGCCCAAACAGAACGGTGTCTGCCAGACCGGTAGAACGCAGGTACTCTTCAGCGCGTTTTGCGATGGAACGCGGGTCGCGGTCGTAACCCTGCATGGTGCCTGGTTCGAGGATATCGCAACGGATGATCAGCGTTGTTTCTTCGTAGAACGGGTCAATGACAGCGGTAGTCGCGTCCGGCATCAGCACCATGTCTGATTCGTTGATGCCTTTCCAGCCACCAATCGAAGAACCATCAAACATTTTGCCTTCTTCAAAGAAGTCAGCATTAACCTGATGGGCTGGGATAGTGACGTGCTGTTCTTTACCTTTGGTATCGGTGAAGCGCAGATCAACAAACTTCACTTCGTGCTCATTCAGCATCGTCAAAACGTGTTCAGCGGACATACTTAAACTCTCCCGGATTTGTCATTGTCGTCGTGGTAACGAGGTCTTCAAATACTGCGTGAAACCTGGCGTAGTTGCCGTAAAATAGATAAAGCGAAATCTATGCCAACTTTTAAATGCCCCTCAAAAGGCGTTATTATGCCCGGTATAGTGCAAAAGGGCTGCACCATGATGGTTAAGTTGCACCAATATAGTGCTTTCGTGTGAACATTAAGCACCGTATTGGTGCAATTTTTTGTTGGCGGCCCTTTTAACGCTCCGTGAAAGCGATCACAAAGCAACTCTGCAATACTTGTTTGCGGAGGATGTTTGTGATCCTGTTTTGTCCTTCGATTAATACGTGTACAATAACGCGCTATTTCTAATGCCTGAGGCAAAGTTGTGATCGAAAATCTGCGTAACATCGCCATCATTGCTCACGTTGACCATGGTAAAACAACCCTGGTTGACAAGCTGCTGCAGCAATCCGGTACGTTCGACGAACGTGCTGAAACTCAAGAGCGTGTGATGGACTCCAACGATTTGGAGAAAGAGCGTGGGATTACCATCCTCGCGAAAAACACCGCTATCAAATGGAATGATTACCGTATCAACATCGTTGATACCCCTGGGCACGCCGACTTCGGTGGTGAAGTTGAGCGTGTGATGTCCATGGTCGATTCCGTGCTGCTGGTGGTTGATGCGTTTGACGGCCCGATGCCGCAAACGCGCTTCGTGACCAAAAAAGCATTTGCCCATGGCCTCAAGCCGATTGTGGTAATCAACAAAGTTGACCGTCCTGGCGCGCGTCCGGACTGGGTTGTTGATCAGGTCTTCGATCTGTTCGTTAACCTCGACGCGACCGACGAACAGCTGGACTTCCCGATCGTTTACGCTTCTGCGTTGAACGGTATCGCGGGTATGGACCATGAAGACATGGCTGAAGACATGACCCCGCTGTATCAGGCGATTGTTGACCATGTACCGGCACCGAACGTTGATCTCGACGGGACCCTGCAAATGCAGATCTCCCAGCTCGACTACAACAACTACGTTGGTGTTATCGGTATTGGTCGTATCAAACGCGGTAAAGTGAAGCCGAACCAGCAGGTTACTATCATTGATAGCGAAGGCAAAACCCGCAACGGTAAAGTCGGTAAGGTACTGACCCATCTGGGTCTGGAACGTATCGACAGCGAAATCGCTGAAGCCGGCGATATCATCGCGATCACCGGTCTGGGCGAACTGAACATCTCCGACACCATCTGCGACCCGCAGAATGTGGAAGCGCTGCCGGCGCTGTCTGTTGATGAGCCGACCGTAACTATGTTCTTCAACGTCAACACCTCTCCGTTCTGTGGTAAAGAAGGTAAGTACGTGACTTCACGTCAGATCCTTGACCGCCTGAACAAAGAGCTGGTGCATAACGTTGCGCTGCGCGTTGAAGAAACTGAAGACGCTGATGCATTCCGCGTTTCCGGTCGTGGTGAGCTGCACCTGTCTGTTCTGATCGAGAACATGCGTCGTGAAGGTTTCGAGATGGCGGTTTCCCGTCCGAAAGTTATCTTCCGTGAAATCGACGGCCGCCGTCAGGAACCGTTTGAAAACGTGACGCTGGACGTTGAAGAGCAGCACCAGGGTTCTGTCATGCAGGCGCTGGGCGAGCGTAAAGGCGACCTGAAAAACATGAATCCGGATGGCAAAGGTCGCGTACGTCTTGACTACGTGATCCCAAGCCGTGGCCTGATCGGCTTCCGCTCTGAGTTCATGACCATGACTTCCGGTACCGGTCTGCTGTACTCCACCTTCAGCCACTATGACGATGTTCGTCCGGGTGAAGTTGGTCAGCGTAACAACGGCGTACTGATCTCCAACGGTCAGGGTAAAGCGGTAGCGTTCGCGCTGTTCGGTTTGCAGGATCGCGGTAAGTTGTTCCTTGGTCACGGTGCGGAAGTTTATGAAGGCCAGATCATCGGTATTCATAGCCGTTCTAACGACCTGACGGTAAACTGCCTGACCGGTAAGAAACTGACCAACATGCGTGCGTCCGGTACGGACGAAGCAACGGTTCTGGTTCCGCCGGTTAAGATGACCCTGGAGCAGGCTCTGGAGTTTATCGATGACGACGAACTGGTAGAAGTGACCCCGCTGTCTATCCGTATTCGTAAACGTCACCTGACGGAAAACGATCGTAAACGCGCAATGCGCGGTGCAAAAGAAGAGTAATTTCTCCTCTTTTCCGTGAAAAAGCCGCTGATATTCAGCGGCTTTTTTTATGCCCGCATGTGAGACGGTAAACTATTCAATTTCACACTTTACCGCTACAGTTAACTCTCCACGGCTGGCAAGGAGAGAGAAATGCTCTATATCTTTGATTTAGGTAATGTGATTGTCGATATCGACTTTAATCGGGTGCTGGGTGCCTGGAGTGATTTCAGCCGTGTGCCGCTGGCGAATTTGAAACAGAGTTTCACCATGGGCGAGGCTTTTCATCAGCATGAGCGCGGAGAGATCAGCGACGAGGATTTTGCCAAAGCGCTGTGTGAAGAGATGGAAATGCCGCTGAGCTACGAGCAATTTTCTACCGGCTGGCAGGCGGTGTTTGTCGCTCTGCGTAGCGATGTTATCGGCATCATGCACAAGTTGCGCGCGCAGGGGCATCGCGTGGTGGTTCTGTCGAATACCAACCGCCTGCATACCACTTACTGGCCGGAGCAGTATCCCGAAATCCAGGCTGCTGCCGATCATATCTATCTTTCCCAGGAAATGGGGATGCGTAAGCCCGAAGCACGCATTTATCAGCAAGTATTATCACTTGAAGGCTTTTCTGCCGACGATGCCATCTTTTTCGATGACAATGCTGACAATATCGCTGGCGCAGAACAACTGGGTATCACCAGTATTCTGGTAACGGGCAAAACGACGATCCCCGATTATTTCGCGAAGCAGTTATGCTAAAAAACGTTCGGCAGCATGCCAGACATCGCGCGCGCGTATTGTGGTCATGGTTAAAACTACTCTGGCAGCGCATCGATGAAGATCATATGACGACGCTGGCGGGGAATCTCGCTTACGTCTCGTTGCTCTCGCTGGTGCCGCTGATCGCCGTGATATTCGCGCTGTTTGCTGCATTTCCAATGTTTTCTGAAATCAGCATTCAGCTACGTCATTTTGTGTTTGCCAATTTTATTCCGGCAACCGGCGATGTCATTCAGAACTATATTGAGCAGTTTGTGGCGAACTCCACCAAAATGACCGCTGTCGGTGCGTGCGGGCTGATCGTCACATCACTGCTGTTGATGTACTCCATTGATACGGCGCTGAACACTATCTGGCGCAGCACGCGGGTTCGCCCGCATGTTTACTCATTTGCGGTGTACTGGATGATCCTCACGCTTGGGCCACTACTGGCAGGTGCCAGCCTTGCCATTAGTTCCTATTTGCTGTCACTGCGCTGGGCCAGTGAACTGAACAGCGTGATTGATGATGTGCTGCGGATTTTCCCGCTGATTTTATCCTGGCTCTCTTTCTGGCTGCTTTACAGCATTGTACCCACGACGCGGGTGCCTAACCGCGACGCCATTATCGGCGCCTTTGTCGCGGCACTGTTGTTCGAGTTGGGCAAGAAAGTGTTTGGCCTCTATATCACCATGTTCCCTTCCTACCAGCTTATTTATGGCGTGCTGGCTGTCATCCCGATTTTGTTCCTCTGGGTCTACTGGACCTGGTGTATCGTCTTGCTAGGTGCAGAAATAACTGTCACTCTCGGTGAATACCGAAAACTCAAAATAGCCGCACAGCAAGAAGAAGCAGACCAACCATGATTGCATTAATCCAACGTGTTTCCCGCGCAAGCGTTAGCGTGGCGGGCGAGGTGACGGGCGAAATTGGTCCGGGACTTTTAGTGTTGTTAGGGGTCGAAAGGGAAGACGATGAACAAAAAGCGAACCGCCTGTGCGAGCGAGTGCTGGGGTATCGCATTTTTAGCGACGCTGAAGGAAAAATGAATCTTAACGTCCAGCAGGCAGGTGGGAGCGTGCTGGTGGTGTCGCAATTTACGCTGGCGGCGGACACTGAACGCGGAATGCGTCCTGGGTTTTCCAGAGGCGCCGCGCCGGATAAAGCGGAAGCGCTGTATAACTACTTTGTCGAACGTTGCCGCAGCCAGCAGATGGAAACGCAAACCGGGCGATTCGCTGCCGATATGCAGGTTTCGCTGGTCAACGATGGTCCTGTCACATTCTGGTTGCAGATATGAGCCAGCTTGCGGCGTGGCCCAGAGCCACAAGAGAGAACACCGCTATGTATCACCTCCGCGTACCGCAGACTGAAGAAGAGTTAGAGCGTTATTACCAGTTCCGCTGGGAAATGCTGCGCAAACCCCTGCATCAGCCAAAAGGTTCCGAACGCGATGCATGGGATGCAATGGCGCATCACCAGATGGTGGTTGATGAAGAGGGCAATATGGTGGCGGTCGGCAGGCTGTATATCAACGCCGACAATGAAGCCTCAATTCGTTTTATGGCCGTGCACCCTTCTGTGCAGGATAAAGGGCTGGGCACGTTGATGGCGATGACGCTGGAATCCGTTGCCCGTCAGGAAGGGGTGAAGCGGGTGACCTGTAGCGCCCGCGAAGATGCCGTAGAGTTTTTTGCCAAGCTCGGGTTTATCAATGAAGGGGAGATCACCGCGCCGCAAACCACGCCGGTGCGCCATTTTTTGATGATCAAACCCGTGGCCACGCTGGACGATATTCTGCATCGCGGCGACTGGTGCGGACAGCTGCAACAAGCCTGGTACGAGCATATTCCGCTGAGCGAAAAGATGGGCGTGCGTATTCAGCAGTACACCGGGCAGAAATTTATCACTACCATGCCGGAGACCGGCAACCAGAACCCGCACCATACGCTGTTTGCCGGCAGCCTTTTTTCGCTGGCGACGTTGACTGGCTGGGGGTTGATCTGGCTGATGCTGCGCGAACGACATCTTGGCGGCACCATTATTCTGGCCGATGCACACATTCGATACAGCACGCCAATTACGGGCAAACCCAGCGCGATTGCCGATCTCGGTTCGTTAAGCGGCGATCTCGATCGCCTGGCGCGCGGGCGTAAAGCGCGCGTGCAGCTTCAGGTTGAGCTGTTTGGCGAGGGCAAGCAGGGTGCGATTTTCGAAGGGATTTACATCGTACTGCCCGCGAAACCTTTTGGCCCTTATGAAGAGGGCGGCAACGAAGAAGAGTAACCGACCGCGCGCTTGTTGACGCAGGCGCGCAGCCTTATTGCTGCTCTTCACTGCGCAAAGAAAAACCACGCGGTGGTGATGCGCCCATCCTGCACTTCATAAACCGCCATATTTTCGATGACCGATTCGCCAATGCCGTAGATTTTTTCGTGATCGAACACCTTATTGCCCATCACCGTACGCGAGAGCAGCTCTGCGCGGAGCGCCGGGTTATTAAAACGGTGCCCGGCATAGAACTCGCGTAAGGCTTCCCGCCCTTGCAGCGATGGCGCTGTGGAGGGCAAACGGTAGGCGGTGAAATCTTCACTAAAGCATGCGACGAACGCTTCAATATCATGGTCATTGTACGCGGCGAACTGCTGTTCTACGGGGCTTACGACAGACATCGGCTCTCCTTTGGGTTTTATGCTCTGGCCACGCGTGCGGCCACGTCTTGTATGGCATCACGGGCGCTCTGGCTGATACCGGCAAGCTGGAAGAAGCCGTGAATAACGCCGAGGTAGCGGGAACAGGTACAGGTTACGCCCTGGTCCGTCATATGCTGGTATAACGCTTCCCCTTCATCGCACAGCGGATCGAACTCTGCCGTAATAATGTGTACCGGAGGCAGACCTGCGAAATCATCGCGCCACAGCGGGCTGACATCCGACAGCAGGCGGTCTGTATCGCCAAGATACATTTCGTAGCCTGACAGCAGCGCATCACGGGTTATGACGTAATCAGAACCGTTAAAGGTATAGCTGTCGAAGTAGGCCGTGGCATCCAGCATTGGGTAGATCAACACCAGTTGCGCGGGTTGCCAGACTGCCGCTGCCTTCAATCGTAGCGCTGTGACCAGCGCCAGATGGCCGCCTGCGCTGTCGCCCGCTAGCGTAATTCGTTGCGGATCAACGTTGAGACGTTCGGCATTTTTCCATATCACCTCTGCACCCTGTAGCGCATCATCGTGCGCAGCAGGCCAGCGATGTTCCGGCGCCAGCCGATACTGCACGGCAATCACCCGACAGCCGCTGTACCACGCTAACTGACGCAACTGTTTATCATGAGTGGCAAACCCGCCGCTGATAAAGCAGCCGCCGTGGTAATAGATCAGCGCAGGCAGTTTACCGTTGGCCTCCAGCGGCGAGAACACGCGCAGCGTCACGCCTTCAAGTGTGACGTCTTCAACCCGAACGCGGGTTTCTGTTTCCCCGGCAAGCGACGCGCTGGCGATATAACCCGCGCGCCGTTCATCAATACTTCTGGCGCGCGCCGAGGGGCGCCCGGCGGCGATAAAGTCGCTCACCAACCCGGCAATGCCTTTTTCCAGTGCCATTCCGCTCACCTATATCTGTATAAATATCCAGTTTTATAGCCTGGTTTTTATGAAATGGGAACGGCTGATTTTGTGGAAAGCACAAATTTGGAAGGCTGCTCGTAAAGCCGGTTTATAACTTTTGAACCCGCTTGTTTTTGCCGAAAGTGGCGGTATGGTGTGCTGCAAAATGTACTGAAATCATTAACGTTGCGACAGATTTCGGTGAGGAGGGCTAAATTGGGCAGGAACAGAATAGCAAGACTGATATGGAAACAATGGCAGGCCGGGTAAGCACAGCTTACCGCGACCTGTCAGGATTATTCCCCTTCGCCCGGGAAGAGGAACGGGTTGATGGAGCTACGGGCGAAACCTTCCTGCTCCATGCGGGCATCAAGCACCAGCGAAGCTAAGTCATCGGCCACCGGTTCGACGTTCGGGTCTTTTTCCTGGTACAGGATCTTCAGGTAAGTGCCGCAGTCGCCGCAACTTTCGGCTTTAATGGCTGCCTGCTCATTATCCAGCGACCAGTAGTGCAGATCGCGGGTCTGCTCGCAGTTGCTACATTTGACGCGCACCACGTGCCATTCGGTTTCGCACAGATTGCAGTGCAGGTAACGCAGCCCCTGCGTTGTGCCGATATGTACCACGCTGGAAACCGGCATGGCGCCGCACACCGGGCAGAACTGGCGTTGTTCACCATATTCAGCACGGGCTTTTCCTGGGATCAGGCTGGCCATTTGCGCCCAGTAGAGCGACAGCGCGGCCCAGATAAACGGCGATTTATCGCTGCTCACAGCGGCGAAGTCAGCAGCAAACAGCGCGCTGGCCATTGCTTCCAGTTCCTGCGCGGAGGCCTTTTCCAGGTTCTCAATGACCGCCAGCGCCGGGCCGCTCATCTCCGGCTTCAGCTCGGCGATGAGCGAATGCAGCAGTTTGTGCCAGTGTGTATCACGCGGCAGCACGTGAATATCGAGCGGCGGTTTACCCTGTTCAGCGGCTTCTTTAATGCGCGCTGTCAGGTCGATTTGCAAGGGGTGGTCGTAAAGCACCACTTCCTGGGCATGGGCGATAAGCGCAGCAAAACGCAGGTAATCACCCAGCGGGTTACTCTCTGCAAGTTCGCGCAGACGCTCTGCGCGGCGGTTGTAGAGATTTTTCAGTCTGGGGAATAATAACGGCGGAATAACTTCCGCCGTGCGTTTATCGCTCTTCTCCAGCTCATCTTGCGGGATTATGCGAATACTCATTCAGTCGATTTTTCCGTTGTCTTGCGAACTTCCCGGTACCAGCGCGGGTGATGTTTCTTCGCCCACGAGCTGGTGACCCAGCCTTCCACCATTGCGGTTATGGTGCCTTTAACCCACAGGGCGGCGTAAATATGCACCATAATAACCACAATTAACGCGACTGCGGCAAATGAATGCACCATCAGCGCTAATCGGATTAGCGGAATAGGGAACGCTGGCGCGAAGTAAGGGCGCCAGATAACCACGCCGCTTACCAGTAGCAACACCAGGAAAATAATCGCCGCCCAGAACACGCATTTCTGACCGAAGTTATATCGCCCGGTGTCGCCCACTTCCTCATTGACGACAATCTTACGAATATTCTTCGCCCAAAAGATATCATCCCTGGTGATGAGGTTATGGTGCCAGTAGCGGAAAAACATGATGATAAACGACGCAAACATCACCACACCGACGAACGGATGGAGAATGCGCGCCAGCTGCGGCGTACCGAGAATCCCCATTAACCAGTTGAAGGAGGGGAAGAAAAACCCCAGCCCGCTCACCGCCGCCAGCACGAAGCAGAAGGCGGTGACCCAGTGGTTAATGCGCTCCGGTGCCGTGTAGCGCACGATGGTGTCACGTTTTTTCATTTGCGCACCTCGTCTTTCTCTTCATGCAGGTTATCGTCTTCCTCTTCAGCACGGTTCGGACCGACACCGACATAGTGGAAGATGCTGGCCGCGAAGGTCGCTGCAAAGCCGACCGCCGCAAGCGGTTTCCAGATGCCTTTCCAGAACTTCACGGTTGCACTGATCTGCGGGTTTTCCGGCAGGCCGTGATACAGATTCGGCTTGTCGGCGTGATGCAGCACGTACATTACATGTGTTCCGCCAACGCCCGCCGGATCGTACAGCCCGGCGTTATCGTAACCGCGGGTTTTCAGCTCCGCGACGCGTTCGCCAGCGAGGGTTTTCATATCCTCTTTGGAGCCAAAGTGGATAGCGCCGGTCGGGCAGGTTTTCACGCATGCCGGTTCCTGGCCCACGGTGACACGGTCAACGCACAGCGTACATTTGTAGACGCGGTTGTCTTCCGGGTTCAGACGCGGCACATCGAACGGGCAGCCCGCGATGCAGTAACCGCAGCCGATGCACTGCTCAGACTGGAAGTCGACAATGCCGTTGGCATACTGAATGATAGCTCCTTCTGACGGACATGCTTTCAGACAACCAGGATCGGCGCAGTGCATGCAGCCATCTTTACGGATCAGCCACTCCAGTTTGTCGTTCTGCTCCACTTCCGAGAAGCGCATAACCGTCCAGGATTTCGCGGTCAGATCCGCCGGGTTGTCATACACGCCGACGTTATGCCCCACTTCATCACGGATGTCGTTCCACTCGGAACAGGCCACCTGACAGGCTTTACAGCCAATACAGGTGGTGACGTCGATAAGTTTCGCCACTTCCTGCTGGTGATCCCGCGCCTGTGGCGCGGGCGTGAAGCCGTTAGTTGCGGAACGACGGATGATGTCTTGCGATTGATAAGCCATAAGTCGTCTCCGTTACACCTTTTCCACATTCACCAGGAACGCCTTGAACTCCGGCGTTTGGGTGTTCGCATCGCCGACGAACGGCGTTAACGTATTGGCGATAAAACCTTTCTTCGCCACACCTTCGTAACCCCAGTGAATAGGAATACCGATGGTATCGACATCTTTGCCGTTCACTTTCAGCGTGCGGATACGCTTGGTCACCACCGCTTTGGCTTTGATATAGCCACGGTTGGAGGAGACACGAACCGTATCACCCTGAACGATGCCCAGCTTGCCCGCCAGCTTCTCACCGATCTCCACAAACTGTTCTGGCTGCGCGATAGCGTTAAGCAGCGCGTGCTTGGTCCAGTAGTGGAAGTGCTCGGTCAGACGGTAAGTGGTGCCGACATAAGGGAATTTATCCGCTTTACCCATGGCTTCCATATCGTCTTTAAAGACGCGGGCTGCCGGGTTGGATACGACGTTCGGGTGCAGCGGGTTCGTGCCCAGCGGCGTTTCAAACGGCTCGTAGTGTTCCGGGAACGGCCCTTCCGCCATCTTATCAATAGCAAACAGGCGACCCATCCCTTCCGGCTGCATGATAAACGGCCCGACATCGCTGCCTGGCGCGGCAGCGCTGTAGTCCGGAATATCCACGCCGCCCCACTTCGCGCCGTCCCACTTCAGCAACTGACGCTTCGGATCCCACGGTTTACCCTGCGGATCGGCAGAAGCACGGTTGTAAAGAATGCGGCGGTTAAGCGGCCACGCCCACGCCCAGCCCAGCGTATTGCCAAGGCCTGACGGATCGGCGTTATCGCGACGTGCCATCTGGTTGCCATCCGGCGTCCAGCTACCGGCGAAGATCCAGCAACCGCTGGAGGTAGTGCCGTCATCGCGCAGTTGAGCAAACGAGCTAAGCTGCTGGCCTTTTTTGACGATTACCGCGCCCGTCGCCGGATCGATAATGTCTGCCAGTGCTTTACCGTTGCTCTCCATCGCCACTTCTTCCGATGCCGGTTCATGCGGGGTGGAGTAGTTCCAGGTCATATTCAGCACCGGTTCCGGGCACGCGCCACCCTCTTCGGCATACATCTTACGCAGGCGCGTAAAGATACCGGCGAGGATCTCGCCATCGGTCACAGCTTCACCCGGGCCGTCAGCGCCTTTCCAGTGCCATTGCAGCCAGCGGCCGGAGTTCACGATCGAGCCGTTCTCTTCGGCGAAGCAGGTTGAAGGCAGACGGAACACTTCGGTCTGGATTTTCGCCGGATCGACATCGTTTGACTCGCCGTGGTTTTGCCAGAAAGTCGAGGTTTCGGTGTTCAGCGGATCGATGGTCACCAGGAATTTCAGTTTCGACAGCGATGCCACAACCTTGTTCTTGTTCGGGAACGAGGCCACCGGGTTAAAGCCCTGGCACAGATAGCCGTTTACCTGGCCTTTGTACATCATGTCGAAGTACTGCAGAACGTCGTAACTTTTGTCCCACTTCGGCAACCAGTCAAAGCCCCAGCTATTTTCCGCCGTGGCTTTGTCGCCAAAGAAGGCTTTCATCATCGAAACGAAGAATTTCGGGTAGTTACCCCAGTAGTTTACCTGGCCTTCAAGCAGCGGTTTCGGCGTGTTGGCGGCAAGATAGGTCTGGAGATCGGCCTGTTTCTCACTCGGCAGCGTCATATAGCCCGGCAGGCTTTGTGACAGCAAACCAAGGTCCGTCAGTCCCTGAATGTTGGAGTGACCGCGCAGGGCGTTTACGCCGCCACCAGCCATCCCCATGTTCCCCAGCAGCAGCTGGATCATCGCCATGGTGCGAATGTTTTGCGCACCGACAGAGTGCTGCGTCCAGCCCAGCGCATAGAGGAACGAGGCCGTTTTATCATGCACACTGGTTTCGGCGATGTATTCGCACACCTTCAGGAAATCCGCTTTTGGCGTCCCGCAGATGTTTTCAACCACGTCCGGCGTATAGCGAGAAACGTGCTGTTTCAGCAGGTTCCATACGCAGCGCGGATGGGTGAGCGTGGTATCGCGTTTGGCGAAACCTTTCTCATCCAGTTCGTAGTTCCAGCTGGTTTTGTCGTATTTACGTTTATCCGCGTCATAGCCGGTAAACAGGCCATCTTCGAAACCATAATCTTCCCGCACGATCAGGCTGGCGTTGGTATAGGCTTCGGTATATTCGCGGTTATATTTTTCGTTGGTCATCAGGTACAGCAACACGCCTGACAGGAAGGCAATGTCAGTACCGGAACGAATCGGCGTATAGAAATCCGCAACAGAGGCGGTACGCGTAAAGCGCGGATCGATAACAATCAGCTTCGCGCCATTATGGATCTTGGCTTCCATCGCCCAGCGGAATCCCACCGGATGTGCTTCAGCCGCGTTCCCACCCATCACAATGATAAGGTTGGCGTTCTTCATGTCGACCCAGTGGTTGGTCATCGCACCGCGACCAAATGTTGGAGCAAGACTTGCTACCGTTGGTCCGTGTCAGACACGCGCCTGGTTGTCGACGGCTAACATGCCGAGTGCGCGGGTGAATTTTTGCGTTAAATAGCCAGTTTCATTGCTGGACGCGGATGCGCACAGCATCCCGGTGCTCAGCCAGCGGTTGACGGTGGTGCCTGCGGCATTTTGCGCGATAAAGTTGGCGTCGCGGTCGGCTTTAATCAGCTTCGCGATGCGGTCAAACGCATCATCCCACGTGATGCGCTGCCATTTATCAGAGCCTGGCGCACGGTATTCCGGGTATTTCAGGCGGCTTTCCGAGTGGATGAAATCCACCAGACCTGCGCCTTTCGGGCACAGCGCGCCACGGTTTACCGGATGATCCGGGTCACCCTCGATATGAAAGATTGACGCTTTGGCGTTCTTGGCGCCGTCGCCGAGGCTGTACATCAACAGCCCACAGCCGACGGAACAATATGTGCAGGTATTACGGGTTTCACGGGTGCGCAGCAGCTTATACTGCCGTGTTTCCGCAAGTGCGATATTGGGGGCAAAGCCCAATGCCGCAGCCGTTGTTCCTGCCATACCGCCAGCGCAGATCTTAAAGAACTGCCTTCTGCTGACCTGCATGGTTTGCTCCTGGTTCGACATTACTCTTATCGTTTTTTCTTTGCGGTGGTTTTCGCAAAGGTTCAGAATTGCTGGTAATCCCTCATCCTGGGGGGATTAGCAACGAAGATTACTACAATATAGGTAGGTCAATTCTGTCGTAAGTCCTCAGAATCGCTGCTATTCCCTCTTTTCCCCAAGGGATATACGCGAAGAATACCATATTGTTGGTACGCTTGTTTGATAACGGTTAAGACAAAGTGAACGATTTGCACCCTAAAAAGCACGAAAATGCAACATCCGTCACAGGGGCCCGCGAGGTTTCCCTGTGGAAACGCGCCGATTTACAGCAGACGCAGCCGGATATGCTGGCGGAAGAAGTTCCTGTCGCGCTGGTCTACAACGGCATCTCCCATGTAGTGATGATGGCCTCGCCAAAAGATCTCGAATGGTTCGCGATTGGCTTCTCCTTATCCGAAGGGATTATCGAAAACCCGGCGGAAATTTACGGCATGGATGTGGTGCCTTCATGTAACGGTCTCGAAGTGCAAATCGAACTCTCCAGCCGCCGTTTTATGGGGTTAAAAGAGCGGCGGCGCGCGCTGGCCGGGCGAACCGGCTGTGGCGTGTGCGGTGTGGAGCAGCTCAACGATATCGGCAAGCCGATAGCGCCGCTGCCGTTCACGCAGCGCTTTGATTTGGCGTTACTGGATAACGCACTGGCGCATTTAACCGATTTTCAGCCGGTCGGGCAGTTTACCGGTTGTACGCATGCTGCCGCGTGGATGTTGCCATCCGGCGAACTGACGGGCGGCCATGAAGATGTCGGGCGTCATGTAGCGCTGGATAAGCTGCTTGGTCATCGCGCGCGTGAAGGTGAAGCGTGGGAGCAAGGAGCGGTGCTGGTGTCCAGCCGCGCCAGCTATGAAATGGTGCAAAAATCGGCGATGTGCGGCGTAGAAATTCTGTTTGCGGTATCGGCGGCGACAACGCTGGCCGTGGAAGTGGCGGAACGCTGCAACCTGACGCTGGTCGGTTTTTGTAAGCCGGGCAGGGCGACGATCTATACCCATCCACAGCGGTTAATTGTTAATCAGTAATTTTGAATGATGAGAACAAATCCTTCCGCTTTTTGTTGTGAGTGAACAGGTCTAGTATTTATTTCATCGAGGCACGGTGCCTCACTCCAACAAATTAACGTAAGGGTTTATATCATGAAAAGCATCAAAACTTTTGTCGCTGTTATCGCTCTGTCTGCTTCTTTCGGTTCTTTCGCTGCCCAGTCTGTAAGCGTAACTGACACCACTCTCAGCGGTGCAGAAGCACAAATAGCCGCTCAGGCTCAGCAGGCAGGCGCTTCTTCTTACCACATCACCGAAGCGTACAACGGCAACCAGGTTCATATGACTGCCGAACTGACCAAATAAATTGCAATATTGTCGAAAGAGCGCCTGCGGGCGCTTTTTTTTTAATGCATTCCCGCCAGGCGCAACAGCGCCGTCACCACGGCCGCCGAGATGATCACCACAATGAGCGGCATCTTTCGCCAGGCCAGGAAAAGGGCAAACACCACGCCCAGCACACGTGCCATTCCGGCAAAATGATCCCCTTCGTAGAGCATGGCCGCCAGCGCGACCGCGAATAACAACGTCGTTGCTGCGTCGGAAAGTAGTGCCTGTGAGTGCTCTGAGAGCGCCAGCCTGCTGCCGAGTTTTGCGCCGCCGAAGCGCATCAAATAAGTGCCAACGGAAAGAACCGCGATGCCGCCGATAATTAAGGAAACGCTGACCATTATTTCTTCCTCGTCAGTAAACCCAGTAAAGAGAGCAGCACCGGTAAGCCAACCGGGGCGAAGGGAACGGTTGCCAGTGATAACAGCGCACCGCTGGAAGCGCGGATCAGCGTGGTGCGTTTTTTCAGCGCCGGTAACACCAGCGCCAGCAGGATCGCCGGGAATACTGCGTCGAGCCCGATGGTTTCCGGTGCCGGTAACAGCGTACCGACCGCCGCGCCAACCAGTACACCCACAGGCCACAGCAGCGCGACGCCCAATCCGCACAACCAGTAAGCGGCTTTACGCTGTTCCGGCGTAGGCTGCGACAAACCGAACACCACGCTTTCGTCATTCATAATGTGGCAGCCGAGAAAACCCGCCGCCCGCTGACCGACCAGTTCACGCACCGTGACGCCAAAAGGTATGTGTCGGGCATTAACCAGTAAGCCAGCAATGGCGGCTGCCAGTGGATTACCACCGCTGGCAACAATGCCGATGAACATAAACTCGCTGGCACCCGCCAGTACCAGCGTGGAGAGCGCAAGCGGTACCCACAAGGGAAAGCCGTACGCCATGGCCAGCGATCCGTAGGAGACGCCGACGACGCCGACCGCCAGGCAAACAAGGAATATTGCTTTGATGGTATCGCTTTTTAGCGATGCGAAGTGTTGTGTAAACATCTCATTTTAGCCATATCGAACGTTTATCCATTATAATGAACACATCTGAATCGTTTTTCAATAAGAACGATTCGTTCGATTAAATGAACGTTTGGGGTCGTGTATGACACAACCAATTAGCATCATAGCCAAAAGTCTGGTGCGCGAGCGTCAGCGAACCGGCCTTTCGCTGGCAGAAATTGCCCGCCGCGCCGGGATCGCCAAATCCACGCTGTCTCAACTGGAAGCCGGGAATGGCAATCCCAGCCTGGAAACCTTGTGGGCGTTGTGCGTGGCGCTGGATATCCCCTTTGCCCGACTGCTGGAACCGCAAAGCCCGAAAACACAGGTGATTCGCCGCGGTGAAGGCACCAAAGTGATTGCTGAACAGGCTAATTATCAGGCGATTTTACTGGCTGCCTGCCCGCCAGGCGCGCGGCGCGATATCTACCTGCTGCTGACGCAGCCGGGCGCGGACCGTATTTCGCATCCTCATCCGCAGGGTTCTGTCGAGCATATTATCGTGACGCAGGGGCGCGCGCTGGTGGGGCTAACCGAAGCACCAGAGGAGTTAGGTGAAGGGGATTACATCTGCTACCCGGCGGATCAGGAGCATATTTTTAAAGCGCTGGAACCTGATACACAGGCTATTTTAGTGGCAGAGCAGAGTTAATTATATATTCTGATCCTAAAGGATTTCTTATATCGGGAAGGAGATGTACGCATTAATGCTAACAATCCTTCCTGTTCTTAATAATCTATTTCTGGCATGTTTTTGTGGGCGCGTGACAACGTCTTTTAATATAGATGTATTCCTAATATTTTATTCTATATTTTTGTTTTTATGCGGATGCGCATACACCTCTTACCACTTTAACTCTTTGTTGTAATGATGTTTTTGTTTTTAAATTGTTATTGATGTGAATAATATTCCTTGTTTTATTTTCTGAGTGGATGCTAATTCAATTATTGTTTTAATTTTGCTTTTTTATCTGCATTTACAGCATATGGTTGCAGGTGTATTTTTGTTTTCGGATTTAAGACGTTTACCGCCTGGTAAATCATCTTGATATGGAATGTCAATTTTGAATTAAGGTTTTTTATGAATCGTATGAAAGCTATTTGTGCGGCAACCGCTGTTTTTGCTTTTGGTGTAAGTACTGCTTCTTTTGCTGCAATGTCAAATAATACTGTGCGTTTTATGGGTGAAGTAAGTGAACAAACCTGTAATATTACTGTAAATGGCAGCAGCTCTGCTCCGGTTATTCTTCTGCCGACCGCTGCAAAAGCGCAATTGGCTAATGCAGGAGATACTACCGGTGAAACTCCATTCACTGTAATGCTGTCTGGTTGCGGAGCGCAAACCTCTAACGCAAGCGTTCTTTTTGTTGCTAATGATGTTGATGGTATGAATTTGAAAAATACTGCGACAACTTCTCCGGCATCAAATGTTGCGATCCAATTAATGGAAGGCACTACCGCACTGGATTTTGTGGGAAATAAAGCCCAGACCGCCTCCCAGTCTGTTGGTGGCGCGAATACCAGCGCAACCTACGACCTGACTGCGCGTTATTTTGCAACCGGTGTATCTACGGCGGGTACTGTAGAAGCGCAGGTGCAGTTTGCCGTAACTTACATGTAACACCCTCTAAGGCGCTGCTTCATGCAGCGCTTTTTATGGAGTTAAAATGAGCATGTCAAAACATAAATTATTCTCTGCTTTTTTCTCTGTCTTCCTGTTCTCTTCAGTTATTGGCAATGCTTCTGCCAGCGTGACGATGCTCGGAACTCGTATTATTTACGATGCAGATATTAAAGAAAAATCTCTTGATTTCACTAATGCTGGCGACACCCCTTTTTTAGTGCAAGTGTGGACTGACAAAAATAATCCAAATTCAACAGCAGCAACGGCAGACGCACCTTTTATCGCAATGCCCTCTATTTTCCGCGTTAATCCGCACGCGCAGCATAGCCTGCGGCTGAAATTTACGGGAATAGCGCTGCCACAGGACAGAGAATCTCTTTTCTGGTTGAATTTCCTGCAATACCCCGCAAAAAGTGCCGCTGCACAGGGTAAAAATTCTTTAACCATGCTGGTAAAAAGCCGGATGAAAATATTTTACCGGCCTGCCGGTCTCGTTGGTGATGCAAATAAATCACTCGATAAGTTGAATGTCAGCCTGCATGCTCAAAAGATTGATATTAAAAATACCAGCCCGTGGCATATATCCGTTGTTAGTGCTTTTATAGACAATGGAAAGAAAAATATAGCGGTTAAGTCGACGGGAATGATTGCGCCATATTCTTCTGCTCAATGGGTATTGCCGAAAGGCACAGGTGATAAATTAACAATTAATGCAATAAATGATTACGGCGGCGTATTTAGCAAGACCTATTCATTGGTTCGGTAAAACTTCTGCTTGATGATATAAATATATTGCTCAACTCTGGTGACTATAATGCATCTGCATTCAACCTGCTTTCGTATTTTTATGGGGCTGATTTCTGTTTTGTCTTTTTCAGCGTCGGCGGAAGATGAGGGGTTCTATTTTGATGCCTCATTATTAAGAGGCAGCGGGTTATCGGTTGAGGATCTGCATCGTTTAAATAAAGGCGAAATGATAACGCCAGGACGTCACTCGCTGGATATTTATCTTAACGGTAAGTTTATCACGCACAGTGAAATAGAGTATTCCCGCCGGGGAGAGAATATTAGCCCCTGCCTGCCATCTGAATTATTAACAACGTTAGGTCTGAAGGCCTTAACGCCAGAGATGAAATCATCCTGCTACTGGAATGATGATGAGGTGATGAAGGGCGTCATCATCAAAGATGATCTTGCACAATTGCGTATGGATTTTAGTGTGCCGCAGGCATTGTTGAAATCCGTTCCCCGCGGCAGCGTCAGCGAAGCAAGCCTGGATGCCGGGGAAAGCATGCTCTTTCTGAACTATATCGCCAACCAATATCATGTGACGTCGCGCCAGGGCGGCGCAGAGAGCATGGATTCCAGCTGGCTGAATTTCAATGGTGGTTTTAACCTTGGGCTGTGGCGCTACCGCCAGCAGTCAAGCCTGAGCTACAGCAACGAAGAAGGCAGCCGCTGGAATACGAACCGTCGTTATCTTCAGCGCGCCATTTACCCGCTGCGCAGCGAATTAATGGTGGGTGAAGGCTTTACGAACGGACAATTTTTCTCCGGGATGAGTTTTCGCGGGCTCCAGCTTTCATCGGATACGCGTATGCTGCCCAATTCGCGCCGGGGCTATGCACCCGTTGTGCGGGGTATTGCTAACACTAACGCTAACGTCACTATCTTGCAGGGTAAAGCCACGCTGTATGAAACGACAGTTGCGGCAGGCCCGTTCATTATTGACGATCTCTATCCGACAAATTTCGCCGGTGACCTGACCGTTGTCGTCAATGAGGCCGATGGCAGCGTTAATACCTTTACGGTGCCTTTTTCCGCGTTGTCTGAATCCATGCGACCAGGCTCCTCAGATTACGTTTTCACGCTGGCTCAGGCGCGGGATGTCGGCGATAAGGACGTGTTCAGCGAAGTGGTCTGGCGGCAAGGGTTAACGAATGCGTTTACTTTGAGCCTCGGCAACCAGCTGGCAACCGACTATATGAGCTATTCGCTGGGAGGCGTATACACTACCTCCGCAGGCGCATTTGGTTTGACCAGCCTGTTTTCCCGCGCCTCTCTGGCGGATGAAGGAACCCGAAGCGGCTGGACGTTACGGGCGAACTACAGCAAATTTATTCCGCAATCTGGAACGTCATTTACGCTCGCAGGCTATCGCTATTCAACGGCCGGATACTCTGAATTGTATGACGCGTTAGGGGCTCGTGAGGCCTATAAACATGGTGCCCAGTGGCAATCGCATAGCTGGAAACAGCGCAATCGCCTTGAGATCTCGGCGGGCCAGACATTAGGCGATTACGGCAACATTAACCTCTCCGCCTCAACGCAGGATTATCGCGATAACAAAAAGCGCGATAAGCAACTTCAGTTCAACTGGAATAAAACCTTCGATTATGGCATCGCGTTGAATCTTGGCGTGGCGCGTACTTATAACGTTGCGCCCGCCAGCGCCAGCAATACCTGGCAGGATAGCGGTAACGAACACACGATTGCATTGCGTGACCAGATACAAACCCTGTGGTCGCTTTCGGTCTCTGTACCGCTTGGAACTCAGCCGCTCTCACCTGTTCTTTCGACCAGCGCACACCGCAGCGATTCAGATGGCGGTTATCAATCCACGCTGAGCGGTATGTATGGCGACAAAAATCCACTGAACTACAGCCTGAATTACTCTACCGATGACAAAGGAGAGCAGTCGGTGTGGGGCGGTGGTTTGCAGCAAAATTTCTCTTTTGCCAATGCCGGACTCTCCTGGTCATCGTCAAAAAATTACTGGCAGGCCTCAGCTTCACTACAGGGGTCGGCGGTTGCGCATAAAGGCGGCATCACGCTTGGACACTGGGTAGGAGACAGTTTTGCCCTGATTGATGCGCCTGGCGCAAGCGGCGCTGAAGTGATCGGCGGCCAGGGCGCACGCATTGATGCATTTGGCTACGCCATTGCGCCAACGCTCGGCGCGTACCAGTTCAATAGCATTGGCCTCGATCCCCGCAATATGAACGATGACGCCGAGCTGCAAACCTCGCAGCAGCGCATTGCGCCCTATGCTGGCGCGACGGTTCGGGTGCGTTTTAACACCCTGAATGGCCAGGCGATGTTGATCACGGCACAACGTCAGGCGAATGAGCCGATCCCGATGGGCACCTTAGTGTATGACGGCTATGACAACTATATCGGCATGGTGGGGCAGGCTAACCAGATCTACCTGCGTTCCAGCGAGAAAAAAGGGGAGCTGCGGCTGCGCTGGGGTGAAGGCGCTAAGGAAAGCTGCCAGCTTACGTGGCATGCCACATCGCCCCGAAAACCGCTGCTTTTGATGGATCTGCCTTGTCGTTAATTGACGGAGCTGTTTATGAATTTACTGCGCGCTATTTTACTTAACGTCCTTTTAATCGCGAGCCTCTCCGCAGGCGCAGTGTGTAATAAAGGGCCGGATTTCGTCCGCACCGAGGAAGATGCCTTTGGCCTTGGCTTATCGCTGGGAACGGTTAACGTCTCCAGCCTGGCGATCCATCCCATCGGTTCGCCGCTTGGCTCAAGCATTGTGTCATTCGCGAGTAACCCGCGTTACAAAGGCCCGGACAGTGTTCTGTGGGTCTGCGATATTGCGGATAAAAATAATATCTTCGAAATCATTGCCACCAATGGCGATGACCGTAACGGGGGATTTTTTGATTTGGGCGCTGCCGATGGTTATCCCAACTACTACGGCACGCTGTTTAGCCATGTGGCGATACGTCTGACGCACATGAATTCGGGTACGGTATTTACCCGTAATTATCAGCGTATCCCGATGAAAAATTACGCGGTTTCACCGGATGGCAAGCAAATTTATATTCGCGTCAAAGATTTTAGCCCCATCCGCGCCGATCTGATTCGTGTGAGTTCCACCACGTCCAGAGGGCAGGCTCCTACAGACTATTGTGGCCGTTCAACGCAGCTCAGTTCGGGTCTCTATAGTTGTAACCAGCCTAATGGTTACGTCTCTTTTTGCTCGCCCGGCAGCCCGGATGCTTACTGTGATAGCGGGGATGCTTCCCTGGATTACACTGGCTGGTATCTGGATAACTGGATGGCGCTAACCATGGGCTCGGCTACCACGCCTGGTTCAATACTGGTATCGACGCCAACCTGTGTGGCAAAAAGCACCACGCCTGTCGTGCTGTTTCCAACGATTTCCGTCGCGGATTTGAACAATGGGCAAAAGGCGCAGGCGAATTTCAACGTCAATATTCTCTGCGAGGGGGCGGCGCAAAGCGGGACGTCTCAGGGTATGACGGCGCTGGCATTTCAAACCTCATATTACAGTTACACGATGGCCGAGCTGCTGAATCTGGTGAATCCATTGGGCGGTGTAAGTCATTTGTTGTCCGATCGCTATGGCTACCCAGGCATTGCCACGGGTGTCGGTATCCAGATAGCGAACGCCAGCGATGGCGTACCACGCAATCTGCTCGGCTGGTACTGGTGTTCGCTAAGCGACTGCCGCTTCGGTAATAGCAGCGGCTGGTACTCTGTGCGGGATGGAGCGACACAAATCTCCAATGGCGGCGCATCGGGACTGAGTGAATATATTGTCCATTTCAATGCGTTCCTGACACGTCTTCCGGGCCAGACGGTCACTCCGGGCAAAGTGGATGCCAGTGCTTATGTTGTGGTGAAAGTCCAATGAGAAAGCATGTTAAAACGATGGTGTTAGCGGCGCTGTGGGCAGCCGCATTTTGCTCTCATGCCGGACTCATCGCATCCTCAACGCGGGTGATTTTTAAAGAGGGGCAGACGCAACAGAGTCTGATGCTGGTGAACACCAATAGCTGGCCAGTAATGGCGCAAAGCTGGGTGGATAACGGCAACACGAGCGTGGCGATGCCCGATCGCATTAAAACGCCATTTGTTGCAGTTCCGGCGCTGTTCAAATTAGAACCGCAGGCGATGCAGGGGCTACGGCTGATCTATAACCAGCAGGCATTGCCCGAGGATCGCGAATCCGTTTTCTGGCTGAATCTGTATGAGATCCCGCCCAAATCCTCCACGATTTCGCCGCAGGCGCAGAGCGTGGTACTGACCATGAATACGCAGATGAAAATCTTCTGGCGGCCGAAAAAAATTGGCGATCCCGATAACATTGCGGAAAAAATCAGCTTTCATCGGGAAAAAAGCGGCAAAGATATTGAGATCGTGTGCCATAACACTTCGCCGTGGCATGTCTCATTTGCCGGTATTTCGCTACTCGCTGGTGACAAAACTTATGCCGCCGGGCAGCAGCCGGACATGATGGTTTCGCCCTTCAGCGAAAAGCGTTATTTCGTTGAAGCGGCAAACCTGGCGAGAAATTTACCGCTGCGCGTAAAAGCTGAACTGATAGACGATCTCGGCCACGTGACGGCCAGGGAGTTCCCGCTTCAGTGATCCCCTCTCCGTGACAGAGAGGGGGAACAGGGCTCAGGCCAGGTAAAACACTTCTTTCAGCTCCGCGCTGACCGGGCTGTTATCCGGGTTGGCGGGCATTACGTCGCGCATATATTTCCACCAGCGCTGGCAAACTTCGGTGCTGGCGACCGCATTCCAGCGCTCTTCAGACTCAATTTCCACGGTGGCGAACAGCAGATGGCGCGCTTTATCGAGATAAATCGCGTAATGGTGCGCGCCACCCTCTTTCAGCGCCGCTTCCAGCTCCGGCCAGATGGGATTATGGCGACGTTCATACTCTTCATGGGCCTCAGGATTGACCTGCATCACAAAGGCTTTACGGATCATAACGCCTCCAGATACAGCTCGCGGACTTCATCGCGGCTGGCGGTACGCGGGTTGCACGGGGCGCAGGGATCGGCCAGCGCTTTATCCAGCCAGCCTTCGATATCCGCTTTGGTCACGCCCAGTTTGCTAAAACCGGAAGGAATGCCCACGCGTACGCTGAGGCGGCGAATAGCGTTGATCGCCTCCATACTGGCGGCTTCATCGCTCATCCCTTTGGTATCAACGCCCATCGCCTGCGCAACGCGGGCAAAACGGGAAACGGCATTCGGGCGGTTAAAGTTTTCGATGATCGGCAGCAGAATAGCGTTGCACACGCCGTGCGGCAGGTTGTGGGTCGCCCCCGGTTGATGCGCCAGCGCATGCACCAGGCCAAGACCGGCGCTGTTAAAGGCCATCCCGGCAAGATACTGGCCGTAAGCCATCTGCTCACGCGCTTCGAGGTTATGCCCGTCGTCCACCGCTTTCGGCAGCCACAGGTTGATCAGGCGAATCGCTTCCAGCGCGTTGGCGTCGGTTAATGGATGCGCGCCGACAGAAACATAGGCTTCTACTGCGTGCGTCAGCGCATCCATCCCGGTGGCGGCGGTTACCGATGCGGGGATTTCCAGCATTACGCTGGCGTCGTCCACGGCGATGTCGGGGATAATATTGGGGTCGATAATCACCTCTTTGACTTGTCGCGCCGAGTCGATGATCACGGCGTTACTGGTCATTTCCGCTGCGGTACCGGCCGTGGTATTGATCGCGACCAGCGGCACGCCGGGGTTTTTCACTTTGCCAACGCCAGAATACGCAGTGGACGGCCCCGGGTTGGCGGTAAGGATTTTCACCGCTTTGGCGGTGTCGATCGGGCTGCCGCCGCCGAAAGCGATGATGTAATCACAGGCGGTGTGCTGGTATGCGGCATACCCTTTTTGCACCAGTTCTTCCGTCGGGTTCGGGAACACGTCATCAAACAGGTGATACGCCATGTTGTGCGCTTTCAGCGCAGTAAACAGACTGTCCAGCAGGCCCAGTTTTACCAGTTGTCCATCGGTGACAATCAGCGCTTTACCCCACTGTTTGTTCGCCACCAGATTGACCATATCGCCGATAGCGCCTGCGCCATGCAGGCTGATTTTTGGTAGGGCTAACATAAAGCTCATCGTGACTCTCCTTAATTTGCTGTGATTTTTCCGGCGGCAATACTCCATGTCGCCGGGGGAATTCTTGTTGCCTTACCGGGCCTGCATTTATCTGCGGCGCGGTTTTGTCAGCCGCCATCCGGCAATTACATACGCCTGCGCTGCATCACGCGGCGAGTAATGATCGGCAGCGAAATCACCACAATCAGCATCGCGCCGACGATAATCGACATCACAATGCCCGGTACATTGAGCAGGCTCAGGCCAAAGGTCACCAGCCCCATCAGGAAGGCGGCGATGATGACGCCGACCATACTGCCGGAGCCGCCGAGGATATTGACGCCCCCCAGCACGGCCATCGTTACCACGGAAAGCTCCCAGCCGAGCGCCAGCGTCGGACGCGTGCTGCCAAGGCGTGATGTCAGCAGTACCGACGCCAGCCCCGCCATCAATCCGACTAGGGCAAAGAGGATTAGGTTGTGACGCTTCACATTGATGCCGGAATACCACGCGCCGGTCGGGTTGTTGCCTATCGCGTAGGTGCGGCGGCCAAAGTTGGTTTTGTGGAGCAGGAACGCAAACGCGGCGGCCAGCACCATAAACAGGGCAAACTCAAATGACAGAGCGCCCCAGACGTAGCCCTGGCCAAACCATGCGAAGCTCTCTGGCCAGCGGTTCAGCGCCTGATCGTCAAGCAGAATGTAAGTGATGCCGCGAAAGAGGCTCATGGTGCCGATGGTGATCACTATCGATGACAGATTGAAACGGGTGACGAGAATGCCGTTGAACAATCCGCACAGCAGCCCGACGCCAAGGCCCACCGCGACCAGCAGCGGCGTATCCATTCCTGCCTGCGCGCAAAACCCCATTACCGTGGAGCTAAGCGCCATGTTGGCGGCGACGGATAAATCGATCTCGCGGGCGATGATCAGCATTGCCATTGGCAGAACGATGATCGCTTTTTCGGTAAAGTTGAACGTCGCGTCAGAGAGGTTCCAGATATTGAGGAAGTAGGGTGACGCGATGGCATTCGCCACAAATACCGCCAGGGTCACGGCCAGCAAAAAACCTTCCCAGCACAGCAGGCGCTGGAGGAAAGGTGAGGTGGCTGGTGCGTTTTTCACGGCATCGGAGGTCAATATTTTGCTCATGATTTCACCGCCTGTTTTTGTCGTGCCAGCGCCGCATCACGCAGGATCAAGCGGCCTTTGCGCTTGTTGGCGCGTTCATTCAGCAGAACCGCAATGACAATCACCGTGCCGGAGATAGCCATCTGCCAGAAGGGAGAAATACCGATGACCGGCAGCGCGTTATTGATCACCCCGAGGAATAATGCGCCGAACAGACAGCCGAGCACGCGCCCGGTGCCGCCCATGGTGCTGATGCCGCCAATCACACAGGCTGCCACCACCTGCAGCTCAAAACCGTTAGCCACATCGACATACGCCACGGCAAAGCGCGAGATCCACAAATAGCCGCAAAAGCCCGCCAGCGCGCCGGAGAGGCAGAAACTGACAAACTGCATCTTGCCAGCGTTGATTCCGGTGTAATACGCTGCCGTCGCGTTGCCGCCTGCGGTGTAGAGCGCCCGCCCGGTACGGCTGTAACGCAGGAAATATCCCACCAGCAGTAGCGCGGCGACAGCGCACCAGCTCAGCACCGGTAAACCCAGCACCGACGCGCGCGGCAGGCCGAGAAAATCCGCACCCATCTGATTGGAATTCACCCAGCCGCCGCCGGAAAGTAAGAAGATAATGCCGCGGTAGATGCTCATGGTGCCGAGCGTCACCACAATGGCCGGAATTCCCAGTCTCCACACCAGCAGGCCGTTGATCATGCCCATCAGCAGACCAAGCAGCGTGGCCAACAGCAACAACGACCAGATCGGAACGTCCGGGTGATGGAAGTTGATCAGTGCGACAATCATGCCAGTCAGCGCGAGGTTTGCCGCCATCGACAGATCGATGCCTTTGGTCAGCAGCACCATCATCTGCCCGAGCGCAAGAATGATCAGAATGGCGGTATCGTTGAACATCTCTACCAGATTGCCGGGGCTGATAAACGAAGGAACACGGCTGCCGATACTCAGTACCAGCAGTACAATCACGCCGCCGAGCAGCGCTTCGCGGTGTTTAAGCAGTTGTTGCCACATTATGCTGCCTCCTTCCCGGCGCTGCTGGCCGCGCTGACAATGGTTTCCGCCGTGGCGTCGCCTGCGTTGTACTGCGCCACCATCAGTCCTTCATGCATCACAATCACCCGATCGGCCATGCCCATCACTTCCGGCAACTCGGAGGAGACCATAATCACTGCCAGCCCGTGCGCCACCAGTTCCGACATAAACTGGTGCACCGCCGCTTTTGAGCCGATATCGATCCCTTTGGTCGGTTCGTCGAGGATGATCACCTCCGGATGCGTGGCGAGCCATTTACCGATCACCACTTTTTGCTGATTGCCGCCGGAAAGCGTTTCTACCGCTTGTCTCCAGCTAAAGGCTTTTACCTGCAAACGTCGCGCGTACTCATCGGCCAGCGCCCACTCTTTCGCCTCATTCAGCACGCCGTTGCGGTTCAGCTTGCTAAGCTGCGGCAGGCTGATGTTCTGCGCAATCGACAGCTCGATAATCGCCCCCTGCTTTTGCCGCTCTTCCGGCACGCAGACAATACCGGCCTGGATGGCATCCGCTGGCTGGCGGAACTGCACGGATTTGCCGTTGAGAATGATCTCGCCGGATGAGGGGCGTGAAACGCCGGAAAGCGCCTGCATCAGTTCGGTGCGCCCGGCGCCAACCAGGCCGTAAAAGCCGAGGATCTCGCCTTTACGCAGGGAAAAGTTGATATGGGCAAACTCGGTGGGATGACACAGATCGCGCACTTCCAGTACCGTTTCACCCGGTTCGCAGGCCACTTTCGGCCAGCTCTGGCTCAGCGTGCGGCCAACCATCATCGCCACCATTCGCTCTTCGGTGATCGCCTTTATCGCGCCGGAATCAACATAAACGCCGTCGCGCAAAATGGTGTAGTGATCGGCCAGTTCAAAGATTTCATCGAACTTGTGCGAGATAAACAGGATCGCTTTGCCTTCCTGTTTCAGACGCTCGACGATTTGGTAAAACTCCAGGATCTCATGCTGCGAAAGCGCGGCCGTGGGCTCATCCAGAATCACTACCTGCGCGTCAAAAGAGAGTGCGCGGGCAATCGCCACCATATGGCGCTGGGCGATGCTCAGGGTTTTCAGCGTGGCGCGCGGATCGATTTGCACTTCCTGCCGGGCAAGAATATCCCGCGCCTGCTGGTGCATGGCGGGCCAGTCGAGTTTTTTCAGCAGTCCTTTATAAAGATACTGGCCGACAAAAATGTTCTCGGTCACCGACAGCTCATCAAACAGAACCGTCTCCTGATGGATAGCGGTGATCCCCACTTTATGGGCGGATTCCGGCGTCGGCAGCGCAATAGGGATCGCTTTATAGAGGATTTCACCTTCGTCCGGTTGATAAATGCCGGTCATCACTTTGACCAGCGTCGATTTCCCTGCGCCGTTTTCACCGATCAACGCGGTGACTTTGCCGGGCCAGAGATCAAGCTGCACATTCTCAAGAGCACGCACACCGGGGAAAACCTTGGTGATGCCCTTAAGCGACAGCAGAGGGGGGGATGCCGTCATGATCGTTCTCCAGTTTTTGCCCTCTCCCGCCGGGAAAGGGCAGGTAAGGGATCAGAAAATCTTCGAGAACTTATCAATGTTGCTGGCATCGTAGACAAACGGCTCCGCCATCGCGCCGCTGCCGTCAGCATCGAGCTTCACTTTGCCCAGTTTGCCCATGCTGGCTTCCTCTTTGGTCGCCGTGCCTTTCACTAAATCATCCGCCAGATATGTGGCGGCATAACCGAGATCGATCGGGTTCCAGATGGCGAAACTTTTGCTGGCGCCGGATTTAATCGCACCTGCCATTTCAGACGGCAGGCCCAGACCGGTGACATACACTTTGCCGATCTTGCCCTGGTCTTTTACCGCCTGCGCCGCGGCGACAATGCCGACTGACGACGGCGATACGATCACTTTCAGATCGGGGTATGACTTCAGCAAACCGACCGCTTCGCGGTAACTTTTATCCGATAAGTCATCGCCATAGGCGACGGTCACCAGATTGACGGACGGGTATTTCGGCAGCACTTTTTTCATCTCCGCAATCCAGATGTTCTGGTTGGTGGAGGTCGGTGTGGCGCTGAGGATGGCAACGTCGCCTTTATCCACATTCAGCGCTTTCAGCGCATCGGCGGCGAGTTTGACGTTGGTTTCGCCGATCAGCGCATTATTGGAAGGATTCAGGTGGATCTGGCGGCCCGCTTTCGCCACGCCGGAATCCCATGAAACCACTTTGATGCCGCGCTGCATCGCTTTTTTCAGCACTGGCACCACGGCGTCCGGATCATTGGCTGAAATGGCGATCGCATCCACCCCCTGGGCGATCAAGCCATTCAGCACTTCGATCTGCGCTTCAGCCGTGGTGGTGGTCGGGCCGGTATAGATCACTTTGACATCGCCTAACTCTTTGGCCGCCTCCTGCGCGCCGGTGTTTGCTGCTTCAAAAAAGCCATTGCCTAAAGATTTCGCCACGAGGGCGATTTTTACTTCAGCGACAGCGGAACCGGACAACGCCATGAGGGCCACGGTGAGGATCAAGCTAGCTTTTGTTTTCATTGCTTTTACTCCACGAGTTAGATTCCCGTCGTCTTTCGCGTTGCAGCGCACCGCGAAATCTTCAGGGAAGAGTTGTTTTGCAGGTGACAGAGTTCGCCCCGTCTTTGTGCGGGGCGCGATGTTGTTATTTGTACAAATCCAGTGCCGATTGCAGCGGAGTAACGCCAAAGCGTTTGCCCAGCGCAATCAGTTCTTGCTGACTAATGGTTTGCTTCATTCCGCCCATGGAATAGATTTTCACCAGCACCTCCGCCGACTTCTCGGCGGTGTCAATCAGGCCAAAGGTTTCGTCGAGCGTCGGGCCGCTGCCGAAAACGCCGTGGAATGGCCACAGCACCAGTGAATGTTTTTGCATTTCTTCGGCGGTCGCCTGGCCGATTTCATCGGTGCCGGGCACCATCCACGGCAGAATGCCAACGCCATCCGGGAACACCACCAGGCATTCGGTGCTGCCTTCCCACAGTTTGCGGGTCATCAGATCGGACGTGTTTTCCAGCACATAAGTGAGCGCTATCAGGTTGGTGGCGTGGCAGTGCATGATCACGCGATCTTTTCCGCCGGTGAGCTGGATGCGCTGGCAGTGAGACAGGAAGTGAGCGGGCAGTTCCGAGGTCGGTACCGCTTCAGACGTCAATCCCCACAGAATGTGGTAGCCCGCGCCATCGCTGTCCACTTTCACCACGCCTAAGTTCGCGGCCGGATCGAGCTGCACGTTGCGGAAGAATTTGCCGGAGCCGGTGACGATAAACGGCGTGTTCGCCAGCAGCGGCATCGGCTGGCTGAGCGCGATATAGCGCGGTTTCTGGTGGAAGTCGGCTTCATACGGCGCGATATCCGCATCATCCAGGCGCAGCGTCAGGTTGCCGCCGTTACGTTCGTCCCAGCCCTTCAGCCAGGCATCGGAGGTGGCTTTGATCATCCCCTGGACGAACCAGGAATTAATAATGGTCTGCATAGTCTTTCTGTCCTGTTTAGTGCCCGACATCTCTCGGGTCTCACGTAGGCCGGATAAGCTGCGATGGCCTCGCCATCCGGCATTTTTTCTTAATAACGTTGCTTGCCGGATGGCGCTGCGCTTATCCGGCCCGCACCCTGGCTTCCGGTTAACGACGTGTACTCAAAATCTCTTTTTCATATGCCCGCACGCTGTCCAGCCACTGGCTGCTGGCTGGCGTGTCATGGCGCTGGCAATACATCTCCCATACGGCCTGCCATGGCAGGGATTTCTGCTCTTCCAGCAGCGCCAGGCGGGCGGTGTAATCGCCGTCGGCTTCCAGTTTGCGCAGCGTTTCAACTGGCTCCAGCAGCGCGCGCAGCAGGGCTTTTTTCATGTTGCGGGTGCCGATGACCCACGCGGCGATGCGGTTGATCGAGGCGTCGAAGAAGTCGAGACCGATGTGCACGCGGTCAAACAACTGGTGGCGCACGATCTCGCTGGCGATGGCCTGGGTTTCGTCATCCAGCAGCACTACGTGATCGCTGTCCCAGCGCACCGGACGGCTGACGTGCAGCAGCAGGCGCGGCACATAAAGCATGGCGGCGGAGATTTTGTCGGAGATCACCTCTGTCGGGTGGAAGTGACCTGCATCGAGGCACAGCGCGGTCTGGCGGCTGGTGGCATAGCCCATGTAAAACTCGTTGGAGCCAACGGTGTAGCTCTCTGCGCCAATACCGAACAGCTTGCTTTCGACGGCGTCGATATGGTGCGCCGGGTTGAGTTTTTCGCTGAGCGCTTCGTCCAGCGCATTGAGCAGGCGCTGGCGCGGCGCCAGGCGGTCAACGGTGACATCTTTCATGCCGTCCGGGATCCAGATATTCATTACCGACGGTGTGCCGAGTTGTTCGCCGAACCAGGCCGACACGCGGCGGCTGGCTTTGACGTGGTCAATCCAGAACTGGCGGATCTCATCGTCAGCGTGGGAGAGGGTAAAACCGTCGGCGCTTAGCGGGTGCGAGAAGCAGGAAGGGTTAAAATCCAGCCCCAGTTTGTTCGCTTTCGCCCACTGTACCCAATTCGTGAAGTGTTCCGGTTTGATCTCATCGCGACCAACCGGGCCGTCGGCTTCGAGGTAAATGGCGTGCAGGTTAAGGCGTTTCGGGCCGGGGATCAGGCTCAGCGCCTGCTCCAGATCGGTGCGCAGTTCGCTGGCATTGCGCGCTTTGCCCGGATAGTTGCCGGTGGCCTGAATGCCGCCCGTCAGGCTGCCTTGCGGGTTTTCGAAACCGGCGACGTCATCGCCCTGCCAGCAGTGCATGGAAACCGGCAGGCGATCGAGCTGGCGCAGCGCCTCCTCGGCATCAATCCCCACAGCGGCGAAGCGCTGTTTGGCAATTTCCCAGGCGTGTTCAAGTTGAGTGGTCATGCGCAAAGCTCCTTTGTCTGTCGTTTTTGCTGAAAGCGCGCGACGTAACGGGCGATTTCATGGTCAGGATTAGGGGTAAAAGTGATCAGGTTGTGGTTGCTCGCCACCACCTGACGGAAATCATCGACGTTGCTCAGTTCATCCAGCGTCATAAGCTGAATGCCGATGTTGCCGAGCGTGGAGGCTTCCACCGGACCGGCCACCACCGGCAGCCCGCAGGCATCGGCGCAGAGCTGATTCAGTAGCTGGTTCTGGCAACCGCCTCCGACGATATGCAGGCGGCTGAAGGGCTTACCGCGCAGAAAGGCTAGCTCGGCAAGGATGTCGGCATACAGCAGGGCGAGGCTGTCGAAGATGCAGCGCGCCAGTTCGGCAGCGTTTTGCGGCACAGGCTGGCCCGCTTCCCGGCAGGCGGCCTGAAGTTCGGCGCTCATGTTCTGCGGGTTGATAAAACGATCGTCGTTTGGGTTGATAACAAACCGGCAGGGCGCAAGCTGTTCGGTGGCGGCAATCAGCGCGGGCAGATCGCTTACCTGTTGCTCTCTCAGTACCCGTTGCAGCAACCACAGCCCCATAATGTTTTTCAGCACGCGGTAGCGGCCTTCCGCGCCGCCTTCGTTGGTGATATTCGCCGCCAGCGCGTCATCGCTGGTGTAAGGGGTTTTGCTCTCAAAACCCATTAACGACCAGGTACCGGAGGATAAATAGGCCGCGTCTTTATCCGCCAGCGGCGAGGCGATCACCGCGCTGGCGGTATCGTGGCTGGCGACGGCGACCACCGGAATCGCGTTGCCCTGCGGGCAGATCCAGTGACCAATCACATTGCCGGGATGTGTGGCCGTGCCAAACCAACTGGCCGGAACGCCCGCCCACGCCAGCAGCGTATCGTCCCAGTTATCGGTGTTGATATTGACCAGTTGCGTGGTGGTGGCATTGGTGTATTCCCAGTTCAATTGGCCGGTCAGACGGTAGCTAAAGTAATCAGGGATCAGCAGCGCATGCGCGACCTGGTCAATCAGCTCCGGCTGTTGTTCCGTCAGCGCGCGTAACTGATACAGCGTGTTGAAGGGTAAAAACTGGATGCCGCTGCGGCGATAAATATCGGCTTTGCCGGGATTCTGCATCGCACGCTGCATCACGCCATCGGTGCGATCGTCGCGGTAAGCAATCGGCAGACCGACGCGCTGGCCGTCGCGGTTAATCAGAATGTAATCGACGCCCCAGGTATCGATGCCGATGCTGTCGAGCTGAATGCCTTCTTCGCAAACCTTCAGTAGGCCGAGGCGAATTTCGCTTTCCAGGCTGTCGATATCCCAGCAATCAAAGCCGTCCACTTTTTGCAGACAGTTACTAAAACGGTGGATTTCGCGAAGCGAAAGGATGCGCTGCTGGCTGTCATAACGCGCCAGCATGACGCGTCCGCTTGAGGCGCCTAAATCAACTGCGACACAGTGGCGAAAAGTCATGATTGGGTCCTTCTTAGAGTCATTGCAGACAGTCTAAAAAAGAGGGGTAAGGCGTACCTTCTTGCTACTGACAGCCGCCAATTGCCGCTGGCAAGAAAGCAAAGGTGAACGTGAGAAAGTTCACAGTTTCCAGTAATGACGGGGATTTAAGCCATTGTGACCGTTGCCACATTTCCCGATCTTTCCGGTCGTTTCTTGAAAAAACGGCAGGCTATGCGCGAAAAGCTGTCGAAAATTTAAGGTGAGGTTGATAACCCTTAATTACTATTTTGAGAAAGTTTCTCATTATTGGGGCAATCATGACCGTACTTCATAGCGTGGATTTTTTCCCGGCAGGTCAATCACCTGTTGCCATTGAACCCCGGCTTCCGCAGGCGGCTTTCCCTGAGCATCATCATGATTTTCATGAAATTGTGATCGTTGAACACGGCACCGGGATCCACGTTTTTAATGGTCAGCCTTTCACTATCAGCGGCGGCACCGTCTGTTTTGTCCGCGACCATGATCGGCACTTATATGAGCATACCGATAACCTGTGCCTGACCAATGTGTTGTACCGTTCGCCGGAGGCTTTCCAGTTCCTTGCCGGTTTGAACCAGTTACTGCCGCAGGAGCAGGATGGTCACTATCCATCGCACTGGCGGGTGAGCCAGCAGACGCTGGCGCAGGTACGGGAGATCATCGGGCAGATGGAAAAACTGGATCCCGAAATGGATACCCACGGTATTGCGAACCGCGAGATCCTGTTTATGCAACTGCTGGTGATGCTGCGTAAAGGGAGCCAGCAGGAGGGCGCTGTCAGCAGCGATGCCCGCCTCAATCAACTGATGTTATGGCTGGAAGATCACTTCGCCGAGGATGTCTGTTGGGAAACGCTGGCCGACCAGTTCACGCTCTCTTTGCGCACGCTGCATCGCCAGTTGAAGCATTCAACGGGCCTGACGCCGCAGCGCTATCTCAACCGGTTAAGGCTGACCAAAGCGCGGCACATGTTGCGCCACAGCGACGAGAGCGTCACCGATATCGCTTTCCGTTGCGGATTTGGCGACAGCAATCACTTCTCAACCCTGTTTCGCCGGGAATTCAACTGGTCGCCCCGCGATATCCGCCAGGGGCGCGATACGCAGCTTCAGTAACGCGAAGGCTGTCACCGATTTGTCGCCGAAGATCCGCTAATAATTTCAGGTTGTTCAAGGCAGAGGGGAGTGTGTGGCAGGCCAACTGATTCTTCGCAAAGCGGATTTCTTTCCCCGTGCCGGGCAAGCGGTAGCGGTGGCCGATCGCTATCCGCAAAATGTCTTTGCTGAACACACCCATGAATTTTGCGAACTGGTGATGGTGTGGCGTGGCAACGGTCTGCATGTGCTGAATGACCGTCCTTACCGCATTACGCGCGGCGACCTGTTTTATATCCGCGCCGAAGATTGCCACTCTTACGCTTCAGTTAACGATCTGGTGTTGCAAAATATCATCTACTGCCCGGATCGATTGACGCTTAACCTCGACTGGGCGGCGCATATTCCCGGACTTAACGGCACGACAAGAACGCCGCACTGGCGGATTGGCAGCACCGGTATGGCGCAGGCACGGCAGGTGATTGCGCAGTTGGAGCATGAGAGCACCAAAGCCGATCCGCTGGCCAATATCATGGCAGAAACGCTGTTTGCCCAACTGGTAATGACGCTCAAACGACACCGTTTTGCTGCCGATAACCTGGCGGCGACGCACAGTGAGACGCTGCTCGATAAGCTGATTACCGCGCTCTCCGGCAGCCTGAATCGCAGCTTTGCGCTGGAGCAGTTTTGCGAGCAGGAGCAGTGCAGCGAGCGCGCGCTGCGCCAGCAATTCCGCACCCAGACCGGGATGACCATCAACCACTATCTGCGCCAGTTGCGCATCTGCCATGCGCAGTATTTGCTTCAGCATTCTGAGCAGATGATCGGCGAAATCGCCATGCAGTGCGGGTTTGAGGACAGTAACTATTTTTCGGTGGTGTTTAGCCGCGAAGTGGGGATGACACCAGGTCAGTGGCGTCATCGTAGCCGGGTTGCTGCCTGATTAGTTCGCCATGCCGAGGCCGACGATATTGGCGGCAACAATGATCACCACGCAACCAAGGCTCAGCACGCTCACCGGCTGGCGACCCGCGTTCTTCCACTCTTTCAGGATCAGCCCGACAATGCCGCCGCACAGCACGTAGAAGCTCATGTGTAGCATCCAACTGATGTAGTCGTACTGCGCCGGAATGCGGGCATGGCCCCAGGCGTAGAAGAAGAATTGCAGATACCACATCAAACCGCCCAGCGCCGAAAGCAGGATATTGCTGATGATCAGCGGTTTTGCCAGCGAGAAGTCGGCTTTTATCGACAAGTTTTTCAGTTTTGCCAGCCGAATGAAGCAGAAGCCGAGGTTAATCAGCGCGCCGCCGCCCATAATCACCACATAACTTGGCAAGGCGGTGTAGAGCGGATCGATGCCCAGCGCCGCAGCGGCTTCGTGCATCGGTTTGGCGGCATTCATGGCAAAGGACATGCCGGCGGAGAATACGCCGCACATCACCGCCAGCGTCAGCCCCTTTTTCAGGTTGAACTCTTCGGCTTTAATGCCCATTTTGCGCTCTTTCAGCTGGCCTGCGCGGGTCACAATCCCGACGCCTATAAGTGCAACCAGCACGCCAAGCAGCGTCATTCGACCGCCATCGGTGTTGATCAGCACGTCAAAATTACCGTTGATAATTGGTGTCATAAGCGTACCGACAATCAGCGTAATGCCGATAGCGATGCCAATGCCCATCGACATGCCGAGGTAGCGCATGGTGAGGCCGTAGTTGATGTTACCGATGCCCCACATTGCGCCGAAGAGAAAGACCGGTAGCAGGGTGGAAGCGCTGAACGAGCTGTAATAGGCCCAAAAATCAGGCAGTAACAGCGCGCTGATGGTCCAGGGGAGAATCAACCAGGAGACGATGCCGCCGATTGACCACATGGTCTCCCAGGACCAATTTTTAACCTTCTTGAACGGGGCATAGAAACAGGCTGCACTGGCCGCACCTATCAAATGCCAAAGAATACCCATCGTAATCGCGTTACTCATTTTCTCATCCTCTTTGTTTTTATCGTCGGAATACGAGCAGCCGACCTGAGGAGTGTAAAAATCAGTCAGGAGATTAACCTTGAGGCGTTTGCCGCGATAGATGGCGAACTGGCAATGAGCGCGTGATGGAGGTGAGCAGCTTCACAATTTCAATAACATAACCAAAAGTTATAACCTTATTAAAACTACGGCATTGATAAACATTTTCAATATCATTTAATTAACTATAATGATCCGACTGCTTACGCGGCATTAACATATATGCCGCCAGACAATAATGGAGATGAAAATGAGCTATACACTGCCCGCTCTGCCGTACGCGTATGATGCCCTTGAGCCTCATTTCGACAAGCAGACGATGGAAATCCATCACACTAAACATCACCAGACTTACGTAAATAACGCGAATGCCGCGCTGGAAAGCCTGCCGGAGTTCGCCAGCCTGTCAGCTGAAGAACTGATCACCAAACTGGATCAACTGCCGGCAGACAAAAAAACCGTTCTGCGTAACAACGCAGGCGGTCACGCTAACCACAGCCTGTTCTGGAAAGGCCTGAAAAAAGGCACCACCCTGCAGGGCGATCTGAAAGCGGCTATCGAGCGTGATTTCGGTTCCGTAGACAACTTCAAAGCTGAATTCGAAAAAGCAGCCGCCACGCGTTTTGGTTCCGGTTGGGCTTGGCTGGTGCTGAAAGGCGACAAACTGGCTGTGGTTTCTACTGCTAACCAGGATTCCCCGCTGATGGGGGAAGCGATCTCTGGCGCGTCCGGTTTCCCGATCCTGGGTCTGGACGTGTGGGAACACGCTTACTACCTGAAATTCCAGAACCGCCGCCCGGACTACATCAAAGAGTTCTGGAACGTGGTGAACTGGGACGAAGCAGCGGCTCGTTTCGCTGCGAAAAAATAAGTTTGCTTTCCCCCGCGCGTTAGCGTGAGCCAGAACCCCCGGCAGGCTTAGTCTGCGGGGGTTTTTTATATCCTTTCTTCAGATAAAAACTAACAGGAACGATGATCTAAAAATAATGAAATATTGTTTTGTTATGATTGTCTGATCACTTTTCTTCCGCGAAACCCGGTCTACCCTCTCTTCATCCGCGCTGCTGTTGTCCCGCAAACATAGCGGGTCGGCGCTCAAAAAATCGGACGTTTTTTGACAGGTGAAGATATGCAAATCAAGCGTGCAATCGAAAAAATCCCTGGCGGGATGATGCTGGTTCCTTTGTTCATCGGCGCTCTCTGCCATACTTTTGCGCCCGGCGCGGGAAAGTACTTTGGCTCGTTCACTAACGGCATGATTACTGGCACGGTGCCGATTCTGGCGGTGTGGTTTTTCTGTATGGGCGCTTCCATCAAACTGAGCGCCACCGGCACGGTGTTGCGTAAGTCCGGCACGCTGGTGGTGACCAAAATTGCGGTTGCCTGGGTGGTGGCGGCCGTGGCCTCACGGCTGATTCCTGAACACGGTGTGGAGGCGGGTTTTTTCGCCGGGTTATCGACGCTGGCGCTGGTAGCATCGATGGATATGACTAACGGCGGGCTGTATGCGTCAATCATGCAGCAGTACGGCACCAAAGAGGAAGCCGGTGCGTTCGTGTTGATGTCGCTGGAATCCGGCCCGCTGATGACGATGATTATCCTCGGCACGGCGGGAATTGCCTCGTTCGAGCCGCACGTGTTTGTTGGTGCGGTGCTGCCGTTCCTGGTCGGGTTCGCGCTGGGGAATCTGGACCCGGAATTACGGGAGTTTTTCAGCAAAGCGGTGCAAACCCTGATTCCGTTCTTTGCTTTCGCACTGGGTAACACGATTGATTTAAGCGTGATTGCGCAGACCGGCTTGTTGGGGATTTTGCTGGGGGTGGCGGTGATTGTGATTACCGGTATTCCGCTGATTATCGCCGATAAACTGATTGGCGGCGGTGATGGTACAGCAGGGCTGGCGGCCTCCAGTTCTGCGGGCGCGGCAGTGGCAACGCCGGTGCTGATCGCCGAAATGGTGCCGGACTTTAAACCGATGGCGCCAGCCGCAACTGCGCTGGTGGCGACCTCGGTGATTGTCACGTCAATTCTGGTGCCGATTTTAACGTCCGTCTGGTCGCGCAAGGTGAAAACGGCAGAGGCGGAAGTGGTGATGCGTAATGCGGTGAAATAACGGTTTGCCCGGTGGCGAAATGCTTACCGGGCATGTTCGTTTTGCAGGCCCGATAAGCGTAGCGCTATCCGGCAATTATTGAATTCCAAATACCCGATCGATAATTTGGCACTGCGCTTCATTCAGCGTGCCGCCAAAGTTACGTGATACGGGCGTGCAGTAGCCAAACTTGCGTGAAACCACTGTTTTGATGGTGGTAACGAAGTCGTCGCCAATCGCGTAGATCGCCATAAATTTGCCAATTTCCTGCTGGGTTGCATGCAACGTCGGCAAATCGCCCTGTCGCCACGCCTCCCGCGCCTGGACAAACAGTTCTGGCATCACATTATTCAACCCGGAAATAACGCCCGCGCCGCCTGCCAGCAGAGTGGGGATAAAGTACTCGTCGTAGCCGCACAGCACGGCAAAATCCTCACGCACTTGTGCGGTGGCCTGAATCATATTACGGGTATGCGACTGGCAATCGACAGTCTCTTTGATGCCAGCAAAATCCGGGAATTCGGCGGCCAGCGTGGCGACCAGCTCCGGCGTCAGATCGCAGCCGGTACGCGCCGGAAAGTTATAGGCGAACCATTTGCCGCTTATCGCTTTGCCCAGGGCGCGGAAGTAGCTCAACAATTGATTTTGCGTTTGTCCGTAATAGTAAGGCGGCAGCACCATGACCGCGTCATAGCCGGTACGCCAGGCTTCATCAGCCATCCACAGAATGTCGTTAAAGCAGGTTGAAGAGACGTTGGCCACCATGGTTATCGGCGACATGCCGCGCGCTTCACGAATCAACAGTAGCCGCTCTTCCAGCGAGAAGGAGGCAAACTCGCCGATACTGCCCATCAGCAAGACCACATCGATTTTCGCCGCTGCCAGCCGGGCGATATGCTGGCTCAGCGCGCTAAGGTCAGGTTTCCCTTCGTTGTTCATTGGCGTGATGGAAGGGCACCAGACACCGGAGAAAGATGTTTCGCGGATCACGTTGTAACCTCCTTGATTAATGAAATTGCGTTTCAAATACTGTGTTAAGTGATAGCACGCCCGACCGGTGCGGATCGGCATGAATGTCGCATTTTTGCAGGTTAGGTCAGCAAACAAATGTGATGTAATAGCGTGATGACGACGAGCGGCCGGAGGGAACATGCAATATCAGGTAGACGTTTTTACTGGAAAAATAAGGGATTATGACGGCAGTCGGCCAAGCGCGATTGCTAAATTGCAGGTGGAAGGCGAGCTAATCCTCACGGAATTGGGCATCGCGGGTGACGAGCAGGCGGAAAAAAGTTACCACGGCGGCACCGATCGCGCGTTGTGCCACTATCCGCGTGAACACTATGCTCACTGGGCGCAGATGTTCCCGGAGCAGGCCGCGCTGTTTTGCGCGCCAGCGTTTGGCGAGAATCTCTCAACGGAAGGGCTGACCGAGCAGAACGTGTTTATCGGCGATATTTTTCGCTGGGGCGATACGCTGATTCAGGTGACGCAACCGCGCTCGCCCTGCTTCAAACTTAACTTCCATTTCGGCATTGGCGACATCTCCGCGCAGATGCAGGCCAGCGGCCGCGTCGGCTGGCTTTATCGCGTGGTTGCTGCGGGGAAAGTATCGGCAGAAGCGCCGCTGGAACTGCTCTCCCGGGTCAGCGATGTCAGCGTGTATGACGCGGCGGCGATTGCGTGGTTTCAGCCGTTTGATGACGAACAATATCACCGTCTGCTTTCGGCTGCGGGGCTGTCGGCAAGCTGGACGCGCACTATGCAGAATCGACGCACTCACGGCAAGATTGAGGATCAGTCGCGCCGACTGTGGGGAAAATAAAAAAACGCCCTCTGCGATGAGAGGGCGTTTATCAGGCGCGTTTGTACAGCGGTAGCCAGAGCGTTAAGCGTAACCCGCCAAGCGGGCTGTCGTCCGCTTTCACCCAGCCGCGATGCTGCTGAATAGCCGTTTCGACAATCGCCAGCCCGAGGCCCGTGCCGCCGGATTCACGATCGCGCGCTTCGTCGGTGCGGTAGAACGGGCGGAAAATCTGTTCCCGATCTTCCGGACTGACGCCAGGGCCGTCATCGTCCACGTTAATGGTGATGCCGTCTTTATCCACCGCAAAGCTTACTTCGATTTTACTGTGCGAATAGCGCAGCGCGTTACGCACGATATTCTCCACCGCGCTTTCCAGCGCGCTGGGGTTACCGTACAGCGGCCACGGACCTGGCGGGAAATTCACCGTGAACGATTTGCCCATCTGCTCAGCTTCGAAGGCGGCGTTATCCAGCACTTCATTCCACATCTGATTGGCTTTCACGGTTTCACTGACCAGCGCATTTTTCTGCTGATTGCGCGACATCACCAGCAGATCGTTGATCATGCTGTCCAGCCGCTGAGCTTCCGTTTCGATACGTTCCAGTTCTTTACTTTCACCGCTGCGACGACGCAGCAGCGCAGTACCAAGCTGTAAACGCGTCAGCGGCGTACGCAACTCATGGGAGATGTCGGACAGCAGGCGCTGCTGGGCGGTCATCATGCGTTCCAGCGCGGTCACCATCTGGTTAAAACTGGCCCCGGCGGCAAGGAATTCCTGCGGCCCGGCTTCCAGCTCCGGGTGCTGTCGCAGGTTGCCCTGTGCAACCTCATCCGCCGCATTTTTCAATTTACGCGCGGGTTTCGCCAGGCTCCACGCCAGCCACAGCAGCAGCGGCGAACTGATAAGCATGGTGACGATCAGCAGCAGTAACGGGCGGTCAAACAGCAAATTGATAAAGTCAGATTGTGAGTTGCTGGCAGGACGGATGAGATAGAGCTGATAGTTATCTTCTCCGTCGCGAACGGAGAACGGCCCTACCATCTCAACCCGGCCATACTTTTTCTTCTGCGGATGGTCTGAGTTATCCGCCTGGCCTATAAAGTTGCGGATAATCTGCATTTCGTTGCGTTCGGCGCCAATGACGCGCCCTTCGCTGGTGACCAGCAGCAGGCGTTGACCCGGCGGCGCCCATTTGTCGATAGCGCGAAACAGCCTGCGCCACCACATCAGGTCGTTCGGCGGGTCATTTGCCAGCTCCGCTTCAACATGCTGTTCAATCATCACGCCCTGGCGCTGTTCGCTGTCCAGAAGCTCCGTCATTTGACGGGAATCCAGCTTCGGCACCATCAGCACCAGCATCAGCACCAGCGCCAGCGTTAACCAGAAAATGGCAAAGATGCGGGCGGTCAAACTTCCTATCATGAAGCGGATACCATCAGATAACCGCGACCACGCAGGGTTTTAAACCACGGATGCCCATCTTTGCGATCCGGCAATTTGCGGCGCAGGTTGGAGATGTGCATGTCGATGGCGCGATCGAATGGCGTCAGGCGTTTACCCAGCACTTCCTGGCTCAGATGTTCACGTGAAACCACCTGGCCTAAATGCTGAGCCAGCAGATAGAGCAGGGTGAATTCAGTGCCTGTAAGTTCCAGTGATTGCCCATCAAAACTGGCTTCCTGGCGGCCCGGATTGAGGCTCAGGGCATCCACTTCCAGCGTGGGTGAACCGTTGTCGCTGCTTTGTTGTTGCTCGCTCCAGTGGGAACGGCGCAGGATCGCACGAATACGTGCGACCAGTTCACGATCGTTAAAGGGTTTCGGCAGATAGTCATCCGCGCCCAGCTCAAGGCCAAGGACGCGATCGAGCTCGCTGCCGCGCGCAGTTAACATAATTACCGGTGTCTGGTGTGTCTGGCGTAGCTCTTTAAGTGTGTCAATGCCGTTTTTCTTCGGCATCATGACATCAAGTAAAAGCAAGTCGATGCTGTCGTCGAGGAGGTCGAGCGCCTGCTCTCCGTCATGGGCAACGAGCACGTTAAAACCTTCCATGTCGAGTAGCTCCTTTAACAAGGAAGTAAGCTCTCGGTCATCATCTACTAAAAGGATTTTATTCATTGTTTAACTACCTCCGAGGCAGAAATTACGTCATCAAGAGTCGCTAATCCATGACTTTACGTTGTTTTACACCCCCTGACGCATGTTTGCAGCCTGAATCGTAGACTGATTATCGTTGAATCGAGAGATGAAAAGGTTACTGGAGCAAATGATGCGCATCGTTACCGCTGCCGTCATGGCCTCAACGCTGGCGTTAAGCACGGTTAGTCGTGCTGCTGATGTTGAAACAGGCGATAACTGGCACCCGACTGAGGGATTCACGCAGCGCAGTGTTCAGAGCCATATGTTCGACGGTATTAATTTAACGGAACACCAGCGTCAACAGATGCGGGATCTCATGCGACAGGCACGGCACGATCAGCCTCCTGTTAATGTTAGCGAAATGGAGACAATGCATCGCCTTGTCATCGCAGAAAAATTTGATGAAAACGCTGTGCGCGCTCAGGCAGAAAAAATGGCGCAGGAACAGGTAGCTCGTCAGGTTGAAATGGCCAGAGTGCGCAACCAGATGTACAACCTGCTCACGCCGGAGCAGCAAGCGGTTTTGAACCAGAAACATCAACAACGGATGAACCAGTTACGCAGCGTAGCGCAAATGCAGCAAAGTTCACCGGTGACCGAGTTAAGTAGCAGTAGTACCAGGTAACAGACCCTGTTTTTCCTTGCCATAGACACCATCCCTGTCTTCCCCCCACATCATGTGGGGGTTTTTTTTATCAATTACTTACGCATCATTCTAAATAAAACAGCAACTTAGAAAAAGTTGTAACGGTATGGAACGGTTTCAAAACCCTCTGAGTGTGGACACAATGTGGACACTCAGAGAGATGATTTATACCGTCACTCCTCCGTTAAGAGGGTTCAATGCGACAGCATTTTGCAGGTAGTCAGGAGCAAGGTGCGCATAGGCCATTGTCTGCTGAATGCTTGCATGCCCGAGAATCTGTTGCAGGGCAATAATATTTCCCCCGTTCATCATGAAATGGCTTGCGAAAGTGTGACGCAGAATATGTGTTGCCTGATTGGGTGGAATGTCAGGTTTCACGTTGCGTAAGACCCCGCAAAATTTTTCATAATCAACTTTGAACAGCTTCCCGCTGGCTTCCTCTTTCACTTTCTTTTCAAGCTGTGCTGAGATAGGCACGGTTCGCTTTTTGCCGTTTTTAGTTTTCAAAAAGGTAACCCTGCAACTGGCTATCTGTGCCGGTTTTAGAGTGGCTACCTCTGTCCATCTTCCGCCAGTGCTAAGGCAGAGGAGAGCAACGAGCAAAGCATCTCCGGTCAATACTCCTAACAGCCTTTCAATTTCTGACTTGTCCAGAAACGTCATTTCCGGGTTAGCTTCTGCCAGTGGAGGCAAACCATGAATGGGGTGTTGCCCGGCAAATTCCTCTAACTGGATCAGCTTAGTAAACATGCCCGACAGACGGTACATGTCACGATTTATCGTTGCTGCGCTAATACCTTCCCGTAAACGCAATGAGCGGTAATCCATCAGGCATTTCTTGCTTAACCTGCTGACAGGCAGATCTCCCAGCCCATCGATAGTTTTGAGCAAATGCCCTCGCTCTTTTTTTCCGTGTTCGTGGTTCTGCCCGTGGTATTGCCACCATGCCTCTAACAACTCGGTTAGAGTGCGTCTGTCAGTCCGTTGGGTTGCCCATTCCTTTTGTGAGGCGTTCGCAAGCGTGTAGCGCTCAAATGCGATAGCTTCAGCTTTTCTTTCAAACTTCCGGCGAATGCGACGTCCTTCGCGCCCGCGCGGTCTAATGTCCACTTCATAGCGACCATCATCGAGCTTCTTAATTGCCATAAGAAAGCCCTCCGGCGCAATTTTCACTGTCCTGAAAACAGATAGTGAAAATGTAATGTTTATAAATAGTTAGCCAGTCTGTTTCTCTGAGGGGTTCGAGGTTGCTGACTCTTGCCCATTGTGTGCGATAGCCGGTGCTATTTGACCAGCTTGCGGGGCAGTTTTGTCAGTCATTAACCATAAAGTGTATTTCTGAAACTGAGGTGTGTTTGTTACTTGTAGCAGCACCTGCAAGCCTGGTGTTTTGTATTCCCCCTCGTAGTTCTTCAATGTGCTGAGCGCTATTCCGCTAATTTCACAGAATTTTTTCTGAGTTAAACCTTCAGCCTTTCTTATGGCTTTTAGTTTTTGTCCCATAGTCATTGACATGGTTTCCCTTTGGAGACTATATTCCCTCCGAAAGGTATCCATAGGGAAACCTTTCGGGGCGTAAAAAACCAACCGCCAAAACGGCTCTAAACGGTTTTGGGAGGGTTGGATCAAGAGAGGGTAGCACAGATGGAAGCTAATGATTATGTGATCCAGTATCCGCTGGATGCGGTACATACCGAGAAATTTGCGGAGTTATTAGGCAAGCCTAAAACGGCAGTTGCTGAAATGGTGAAAGCTAACAAGTTGCCGGTTATTGAGCTTCGGGATCCGAATAAACCGAATGCCCGTGCCGGTGAAAAGTGGGTTTTCATCCCGGAGTTTAATCGCGCTGTACGTGAGGCGTTCTACAACAGGCCAGTAGAACAGCGTGATGCGTGGCTGCTTTGGATGGGGCTTTGATTATGAACGAACCACGTTGCATAGCTCAGTTATTGCGTAATGAAAGCTCAGGGGCGATAGATTTCACTATCACCCACGGCAGAGGGCGAAAGGGCATCATCATTCGCACTAAAAAAACGGGCGCTTTAAGCGCTATTTTTGCTTTCCTTAAATCGTGGAGGTTCTGGAAATGCCTGTAATGACGCTCGGTATCGTGTCCGCACAGCCTGCCGGTTTACGCAGCCTGGTCAGCAAATATCTGGCCGCGCCTCGCTGGCAGGATTCTTGTGATTTTTATAATCAGATGATGGAGCGTGAGCGCTTAACTGTCTGCTTCCACGCTCAGTTAAAACAGCGTCACGCTACGATGCGTTTTGAAGAAATGAACGATGTTGATCGTGAGCGTCTGATAACTGCTATTGATGAATTACGCTCTGCATTTTCAAAATTCCGTCAGGTTGGGATTAGCCTGGTTAAATATATTGGCCGATTAACCATTAGTCAGCGTCGCACATTGTTTATGCATGCAGGATTAACAGAGGAAGAATTTAATCAGCCTTACTGGCGTATTAATGAAGACTCCTGTTATTGGCGTGATGCCTTATTTCGTGCGTTGCGTGAGCTATTTAATTTATTTGAATATGCGCCAACAATTTTAACCTCGGTAAAACCCGAGCAATATCTGCATTAAATAATTAACGGTAAATTTTAACGCACTTAATTGTGCGGGGCTTCTTTTTGTCTGGAGAAAGTCATGCATACAGTAACAGGAAAGCAGTGCGGTAAATTTTCATCAATGTTGCAGCAGGCCAGAGCCGAAGCACAGGCCGATGCGGCTACGCGCTTTTCCTCTCACCTTGACGGCTTGATCCGTCATATAGCTGGCGCTGAGTTATCGCGCGTTGAGATTGTTGAGTTACTCAGTCAGGAATCCATCAAGTTCCATAATATTGGCCTTTCTCGCGGAGAGTCTCATTAATGTCTCTGATGAACTCCGTATTACTTAATAACTGGCTAAAGATTGCGGTTATGAAAAGCGGTGAATTATCGCTTGCCGACCTTAAGCGCGATAAAAAAACCGGAGCGATAACAGAGTCAATTATCGCTATTTATTCGAGTGAATTAAACCTCCTGACGGATGTGGTCAGTTTGCTTGTGAAACGCGCCGTTTTTCATAAGCAAATCACCACCGTTGATGAATTATCGAAATTAACCATCGAGCTAACTGGTTATTGCGCCAGTGAGTTTAAAAAACTGAACAGAGAGAGGAGCTAAATAAATGCCAGATTATATGGATCACATTCAAGAACGGCAGTACGAGTCACTGGCTCGCCAGGTCAACGCCGCGCGGGTACAACCCTGCGGCGCTGCTGCGTTGGTTTGTGAAGAATGTGACGCTCCGATTCCTGCTGACCGGCGTGCAGTTTATCCATCTGCTACTCGCTGTGTTTACTGTCAGTCAGTGCATGAGGCGAAAGCAAAACACTATCGGGGGCGCGCATGAGCATTCGTATCGAGATTGGCGAACGTTATGTCGTCACCAGTGATCGCTTTCAATTTATTTTGCAGGAAAAAAAGACCGCTGAAACAGGTAAGAATGCCGGTAAGGAATGGCTCGATGTTGTCGGCTATTACCCCAAATTAAACCAGCTCGTTTCCGGCTTGGTGCATCACGATCTCTTAACAGGTGACGCCAGCTCGTTTGAGGTACTAAGTACGCAGGTTGAGCGGCTCGGTCAGCAATGCTTAACGGCTTTTGGCTCAAATGGGTGTTGAAGCTCGGGGGCGTTACGCCCCTACACCGCCGCCACCATTTGCAAAAGGCACCGGTAAAGAATTTTCCGGTGCTTACTCATGGAACGCGCCGCGTGATGCTATTGGGCGCGATAGACCCCTTACACGTGACGAGCTGCGTCAGGTGCAAGGCGTTTTGTCCAAGATTGACCGTCTGCCTTACTTTTTAAGCTCTCTCTTCACATCGCGTTATGAGTACATCAGGCGCAACAAAAGCCCGGTTCATGGATTCTATTTTCTCAAGTCGACGTTTTTACGCCGTTTATGGCCGCGCATCGAGCGAGTAAACCAGCGCAACGAAATGAACACTCAGGCGTCGTTACTATTTCTGGCGGAAAGCGAAACTTATGCGCGCTTGCCGGGAATGAACGATAAGGAACTGAAAAAATTCGCGGCGCGTATCGCCTCGCAGTTTTTTGTTATGTACGAAGAGTTAAGCGATGCATGGGCAGAGGCGCACGGTGGTAAAGAATCGCTTTTTACCGATGAGGCGCAGGCGCATCTTTATGGTCATGTTGCTGGGGCTGCTCGTGCTTTCAATATCTCCCCGCTTTTCTGGAAGAAGTACCGCAAAGGTCAGATGACGATCCGCCAGGCTTTTTCCGCTGTGGCTCGACTGATTAACGATGACTGGTGGATTAACCAGCTCAAAGCACAGCGTATGCGCTGGCATGAAGCTCTTTTAATTGCTGTCGGTGAGGTTAATAAAGATCGCTCGCCTTATGCCAGCAAAAACGCAATCCGCGATGTACATACACGCCGCCTAGCTAACCTTGAATACCTCAAATCCTGTGATCTGGAAAATAAGGTGACGGGCGAGCGTATCGATCTCATTAGCAAAGTCATGGGGAGTATTTCTAACCCTGAGATACGACGTATGGAGCTAATGAATACTATCGCCGGAATTGAGCGTTACGCCGCCGCCGAGGGTGATGTCGGGATGTTTATCACTCTGACTGCGCCGTCGAAATATCATCCGACGCGTCAGGTCGGCAAGGGTAAAGATAAGACTGTGCAGCTTAATCACGGCTGGAATGATGAGGCTTACACCCCGAAGGATGCGCAGCGTTATCTTTGCCGTATCTGGAGCCTGATGCGTACCGCTTTCAAAGATAACGATTTGCAGGTTTACGGCATGCGTGTCGTCGAACCACACCACGATGGGACGCCACACTGGCACATGATGCTGTTTTGCGATCGCCAGCAGCGCAAAGAAATCACCGAAATTATGCGTCGTTATGCCCTCAAAGAGGATGGCGACGAGCGTGGTGCAGCTCGTAACCGCTTTCAGGCTAAACACCTGAACAAAGGCGGCGCAGCGGGCTATATCGCGAAATACATTGCTAAAAATATCGATGGTTATGCGCTTGATGCCGAGTTCGATCATGATACTGGCAAGCCGTTAAAAGATACGGCTGCCGCTGTAACAGCCTGGGCGTCTACATGGCGTATTCCTCAATTTAAACCGATTGGCCTGCCGACAATGGGCGCTTATCGCGAACTGAGAAAATTACCTCGCGGCGTTAGCGTTGCTGATGAATTTGATGAGCGTGTAGAAGCGGCTCGCGCCGCTGCGGATAGTGGTGATTTTGATTTATATATCGCCGCACAGGGTGGGGCAAATATCCCGCGAGATAGCCAGACTGTGCGTGTAGCCCGCAACGTGACTGATGAGGTTAACGCATATGAGGAAGATATTGAGCGGGTGGTAGGAATTTACGCGCCACATCTCGGCGCGCGTCATGTCCACGTTACCCGATCATCGGAATGGCGCATTGTTCCAAAGCTTTTGGCCGTTGAGCCTTTGACTTTAAAAAGCGGCATCGCCGCGCCTCGGAGTCCTGTCAATAACTGTGGAAAGCTCACCGGCAGTGACATTCCGGTTATGACCCCCACACCGTCTGAGCATGCCGCTGCGGTGTTAAATCTGGTTGATAGCGGGGTTATCGGTTGGAATGACGTTGAGGTCGTGACGGTGCTCAAGGGCGCACTAAAATATGACGCGGCGAAGCAAAATCGGCGGCACAGTCATCTCGGCGGCATCAGTCCGGAGGTTTTTGAACAGGCCTTGTCGTGAGGATAAGAAATGTCTGCGGTTGTGGGGGCAGTCCAAACTTCAAACAGCATATATTCCACATATCCAGGCTGCTTATAACAGTCTGAAAATCTATAGGCTTATAATTTTATTAGCGAAGAATTACACATGGTGTTAGTGTTTAAAAACTATCAGTGATATAAATATAGTTCTCAAGGCAAGTTTTTTGTTAATGGGCTAGGTGCATGAAATGTATTTTCTGTAAAATGGAATCAACATCATCAAAAAGTGTTGAGCATATAATTCCAGAAAGTCTCTGGAATACAAAAAATATACTTCCAGCAGGGATTGTATGTGATAAATGCAACAACTATTTCTCAAGAAAGGTTGAAAAACCATTCATATCGACTCTTGGCATGGATCTCTTTAGATTTCATCAAATTATACCCAACAAGAAAGGTAGGTTACCCTCGATAAAGGGTGTAATATCTGGATCAGATTTGCCGGTAAAAATTTATAAGTTTTTTGATGAAAATAGTGTTTTTATTTCTGTGGAGCTAAATGATGAGCAATTGAAGTTTTTAGAAAAAGGTGGTGCATCAGAATTATTTATTCCAATCGAATTTGATGAACCAGATGTAAAAGAAACTTCAAGGTTTATCGCAAAAGTAGCATTGGAGGCGATTGCCCAGAGGCTAATAAAGAAAGAAGGCGGAATTGATTACATAATTTCAGAGACGCAATTTGATCCTATCCGAAATCATGCACGGTATGGCCAACCGAAGGAATGGCCTTATTTCTCAAGGCGAATATATGATGTAAATAATAAGGATAGTGTTCACGGCAGCAGAGGACAGTTGATGCATGAGTACGATTTTCTTTGTACCGAAGAAGGAGAGATTTATTTTGTAATGGCTCTATATGGTGTTGAAATGACAATTAATATTGGTGGTCCAGATATTGAAGGGTATGTTAACTGGCTTGAAAAAAACAATAATGCAAGTCCCCTTTATTGTGGTAAGAATGAGAGCCGCTAGAAATTTTCTTGAGAATATAAAAATATGTCCGGTTTTTGCTCTCAGTGTCACAAGTTTGTCTGCTGTGTGCCAAACGCAGACATTGATAGCATTGAGATATGTTAATTTATGGGGAGCAGGTCACGTAAGCACTGCTTGAACTAAATATATTTCTGAGGAGCTAGTATGCTCGGTGCGTCGTTCCAGCAATTTACAATTGAATCCTTAATGGCAAGCTCTGCACTGCGCGGGGGACTAACTGCATTGCATAAGTGCAAATATCATGATAAAGGAAGCTTTTACAGTGCATTTTTTCAGTTATCGATAGGGTTGGAAAGATTTTTTAAAATTATATATGTGGTTCAATATATGATTGAGAATGACTTAAAAAAGCCGTCATCAAAGCAACTGCGACTGATTGGTCATGATATTAACTCACTGCATCAGAATGCGGCATCAGTCGCTGTAAAATATAAAATAAAAGATGAAGATAAATGGATGCTGAATGAGGAACAGTCTGAAATATTAACGATGCTGTCAGAATTCGGAAGGGAAACACGATACTATAACTTAAATACTATTGTAGAGGATAAGAAAGTCACAAACGATCCATTAGAGCAATGGGGAGAGATTCTGGAAAACTGTTACTGGAAACATATTTCTCCGGCAAAGCGAGAAGAACTACAAAGGAACACGCTCGCGTGGGCAGAAAGGAACAGACTTTATGGATTTACATCTTCGTTTGGTCTTGATGGGCAAATAATGACACATGTAGACCAGTATCTCTTAAACTGGAAAGTAATAAAAATCTCACCATTTATTTCATGGGAAATAATAAGTATGCTCCAACCGTATTACGGTTTACTCATTTCATTGAGAGATGCGGTTCAGTTAAAGGAAGAGGAAAAAGGGATCAAAGACCCTCTGGTGCCTTATTTTCATGAAATATTCCCGTACTTTCTTTTGGATAAAGCAAGAGCTAAAAGGCGCAGAAACTGGCTCCTTTGAGGGAACTGCCATGAGCTGGATGGAATTACCTGGACGTCCAGACCGGTACAGGAATGACGAAACCGGGCGGGTTTACCGGCCGTTCCTCGGCCAGCGTCAGCCTGTACCATAACTGTTTGCCGGCATCAGTGACAGCGCCGCGCCACTGCGGCTGCGGACATGCCCGCATCGGCCTGAATTGGCGGCCCTTCATGCCGTAACCGGAGAGGCCTGGATGTCTTCTGTGTGCCAAAAGTGGAAAGCCAATCGACAACATATACTTATTATATTTCATTGATAAAAGCCGGTATATTTACTGGTTCAATGTCAAAAATGTATTTAATAATACCTGCTTTCAGGTTCTCTTCAATCCCACTTCTGAAATCTGAGATACTTGAGATTGTTGCATCATGTTGCAAATGATGTCTCCAATGAACCTCATCTTCTCGACCGTGAAAAGAAAGCAATCTAGTTAAAGCCATATGCGCAAACATTCCCGATTCTTCATCAATTATATTATGCATAATCACGTGAGAATCAGAGTGTGATTCTGTTGTAGTAAGGTCCCAAGAATGGAATAGTTGCTGAGCAATTGGCGACAGATACCTTAACTGCTCATTGTCCCCGTTAGTGAAATACACGTCATCTATGACCATATGCCAGTTTTCTTGTATCCCTTCATCTGTTTTTAAGACTTCAATAAGCTTTTCTTTCTTAAAGCTAATATGGACACCCGAATTAACTTGTGGAGTGTAAGAGAAGTCGCCGAGAACTTTACTCATCAAGCTATTTCGCATTGCATCATTGAAATTAAGATTGAAATTCTTCTTGGTCTTCGTAAATACGTCTAAATCTACCAAACTCCAAATTCCATATCTTCTCCAAGCAATTAAAACGGGCAGTCCTAACATTTGCCCATAAGCCCTTAATCTAGATACGTAATCAGGCCGAAAAGACAAAACATTTCCCTTGCAAGACTTAACTTCAATTAAAACAGTAGTATTACTTGCACCACGCACGTTAAAGTTTGCTAGTAAATCAGGAACCTGAAAAGTCTCGTTAGAACTGGTCGGATACTGCTGCTGATCTAATTTATGAACTAAGTTACATTGACCGAGCCAGCCACAGATAATAGAAAACTCGTCTTCTAACGGAAGGCCTATATTAAGTCTATTTACTCGTTCAGCGATAGCTGTAGCGTCAGCCGCCCAACCTAGCTGCTCCAGAGATTCATGAATAAGTCTCTCTAAATCTGAAGGTTTATCTTTCAAGGTGGCCCCCTATGTGATTATCATAAAAATCAATAATTTATTTATCATTAACTATCTATTTTGAAGAGCACAAGCGTCCAAGTGATGGTGTAAGTATCCCAGAAATCCACGCCAGTAACTTTAGAAGTACACTACAATTCGGCTAAGTCAACGTCTGCTCCGTGCCATAAGGGGAAGTCCTGAACTCAGCCCGTGTTAGTCTATGGGGAGCAGGTCAGGGGCAAGGAAGAAAATGAAAAAAAGCAGAAAAATACTGGTTTATGTTTTGGTGGTGATTGTTTTCTTTCTAACTATTCCTGAAATTGTGGTTCGCACGCTTACACCGGAACAGCTCGCCAGACTCAGTGATTTTACAAGCCTTGGCGGGCTGTTTAATCATCTCCTTTCATTGCTGATTTTCCTCTGCCTGGCCTCTATTATTCTGGCAATTCTCACCATATCAGTAACAGGAAAAATTTACCGTTCCTTATCGCGGCTTAAAAGCAGATAAGATTTGCTAAAACGTATTTTTACCTGCGCATGCATTAAGCGCATTTCTTTGCATTTGTTTTATCTTTTGTTGATTGAGGATCAAGACCAGAGCTGGCAAGGATCCGATGGCCTCATGCAACTGCATTAAAACCGACCCATAAAGCGGGCAGGCGAGGCGGGGAAAGCACTGCGCGCTGAGGCCTGTAATTTATTTATTTTCCCGCGCCTGAGCGCGCCCCTGCTGCATGCAGGGCGCGAGGGCGAGTGACGGGAAAGCGAGACGGCAGCGCGTCGTGTGGGAGCTCTGGCGGGCTCTGGCGAGGGGCATGAAAAAGCCGCCCTGCGGCGGCTGTGATGGGTTACGCGTCGTCGGTGTCGAGGCTGTATTTCTGGAACCGGATGATCTCCTCTCCCGCCCATTCATTGAGCTCAAGGAAACGAGCCTGTAGCGGCATCAGCTCGTTACGCACAAACACTTTTGCCACCTTCTCAACGTCGCCGATCGAGCCCGCATTCTCCGGTTTGCCGCCCATCAGCTGGAACGGAATGCGGTGCGCGTCCAGCAGGTCGTTGGCACTGACTTTTTTGATATTGAAAAAATCATCTTTGGTGGCGACCTCGCTCAGCGGCACAATTTTAATGCCGTCGGCTTTTCCGTTCGGCGCGTAGAAAAACAGGTTTTTGAAATTGCCGAGCCCTTTCGAATCGCGCATCGCCTTTCGCAGTGCCTCAACATCGGTGCTGCTCTGCGCCGCGTCCGTCACGTACATGATGTAACCCGCGTGCGCGCCGTTCTGATAATACTTGCGGCGAAACAGTGTCGCCGACTCATTCAGCCAGGCTGAGTTAAGTGCGCTCAGGTATTCCGGCATCCCGTAAAGCTCCTGGTTAATATCAGGCTCCAGCAGGTGGAACACCGAGCCGGGCGCAAACGGGTGCGGCTTCGTGTAATTCTGAATATACCAGTAGGTATCCTGCTCCACCCCGCGACGGGTGTATTTGGCCGGTGAGGTTTCATATCTGAGCGGCCTGCCTGTCACACTCCGGCGCTGCTCAATAAACGCATTGCCAAACACCATGTAATCGAGCGCGAAGCGGGTAAAATCCTGCCGCGATAACAGCGGGTGCGGAATGTAGGTCGATACCAGAATGTTGCGTTTGACGTAGATCGGCGAGCTGTGGTGAACGGCGGCGCGCATGCTTTTCGCCAGCCCGGAAAAGCTGACCGGCGGCTCGTACCACTGGCCGTTATCGATGCACTCCACGTAATCCAGAATGTCGCGTTTATCGAGCACCGGCACCGGTTCGCCGAAGGTAAACGCCTCCATACTCTGCGCGGGCGCGGCGGTATGCTGGCGCGGTGTCGGGGTGCGCTGGCGTTTGTTGCGTTTAGCCATTAATAAAACTCCAGAATTGAGGATGACGACTGGCCGCTTGCGGCGGTCAGCGGTTCGTTAATCAGTACGTGCATGGTTGCCCATGCGAGATCGGCGTGGCTGGCCTCTTCGGTGCGGCTGGCCTCATAGGTGGCGCTGCGCCCGCTGCTGGTCATGGTTTTGCGGATGGACATAAACGACTGCGTGATGTCGGTTGCACTCACGTCATATTCGAGGCAACCGCGCGTGATGGTGTCTTTGGCTTTCAGCACCATCGCGGTTTTCATTTCCGGGGTATAGCGAATGTCGCGCGCTGCCGGGTAAAACGAGCGCACCAACTGGAAAACGCCCTGACCGAGCCCGGTCGCATCAATCCCGATGTATTCGACGTTATATTTTTGCGTGAGCGCGCGAATGGATTCGGCCTGAGTGGCAAAATCCATCCCCTTCCACTGATGGCGCTCCAGAATGCGGAATTTACCCCCGGCAACCAGCGGCGGCGCGATAACCACGCAACCGGCGCTGTCGCCACGGTGCGACGGGTCGTAACCAATCCACACCACGCGCTGACCGAATGGGCGGTCGGCAAAAGGCGCGTAATCCTCCCACTCCTCCATGCTGTCAACCATGCAGCGTTGCAGCTCCCCGAACGGGAACACCGACGCCTTGTCATCGACGAACTCGCACATAAACAGGTTGCGGAAGTCGTCTGCGCTGTTCTCCTGGCGCAGTGCGTCGAGGTCAAACAGGGTGCAGCCCCCGGCGAGCGCGTCCTCAATGGTGACAATCTGCCGCCACTGCCCGTCTGCGCAGGCCACACCGCGCGCCAGTGCCGCATGGCTGATATCAATATCAACCCGCTCGCTGGCGCTGGCGCGCCCCCGGTTAAACAGTTCGCCTGACCAGAACGGATACGCGCCATGCCCGAGCGAGGAGGGCGTCGAAAAATAGGTCGTGCGCAGGTGCTTTTGTGAAGCCATGCCCGACGCCACTTTGCGCAGCCGCTGGAAGTTGGGTATCCAGAAAATCTCATCGACATACAGGTCGCCGTTGTGGCTCTGCGCGGTGTTGGAGTTGGTGCCGAGAAACAGCAATTCAGCGCCGTTGTTGCCGATGACAATCGGGTCGCCGGTAAGGTCAACATCTACCAGCCGGGCAAACGCAATGATGTATTTTCGGAACACATACGCCTGCGTTTTTGAGGCGGATAAAAATATCTGGTTATGGCCGGTTTGCAGGGCGCGTAACAGCGCCTCGCGGGCGAAATAAAACGTCGCGCCAATCTGGCGGGATTTAAGGATGTGCCGGATGCGGTGCTCAAGCCCGGCCTTGTGCCAGCCGAGCTGATAGGCGAAAGACTGGTCAAAGAAAACCGCCTCCAGTTTTTCGACCGCCTCCTCGCTGAAAAAATTCTTTTTCGGTTTCCTGCGCTCCCCTTTATTGCGGTTTGCCACGTTCGGATTGAGGTCGGCCTCGTTGCCGGTCTGGCCGTAGCGGTTAATACGCGCGAAGCGCTCCATCTGGCGCGCCAGAAAGTCAGCGACCTTGAAGTCGTGTGCGGTCAGCTCCGGTTTGGCGTAAAGCTGGATTAACCGTGCCTCTAAGGTGTTTCCCACCCGGTCTAACGGGGCGGTTTCGTCCCATCCGTCGCGCTGTTTCCAGCTCTGCACCGTCGGGCGTCTGGTCTGCAACATTTCCGCGATTTGCGGCACGGAAAAACCCTGCCAGTACAACAGCGCCGCCTGTCGTCGCGGGTCGTTTAAAAGTGTGGTGTCGGTGGTGATGGTCATGCCTGCCTCGCCGTGATGGATACAGGGCAAGGCTACTTAAGCGCGGTCAGCGATTCGCTAAAGTACTGATGTGTCGGGGGCAAGCCATCCGTGACGGATGGCGAAGCAACGGACGAGCCGGGAAACTACCCCCTGACAAAACCGTGAATCCTTCACACATAATCAGGACTGCTGACGATGGCAAAAAAAGTCTCAAAATTCTTTCGTATCGGCGTTGAGGGCGACACCTGCGACGGGCGCGTTATCAGTGCGACCGATATTCAGGAAATGGCCGATTCATTCGACCCGCGTGTCTACGGCTGCCGCATTAACCTCGAACACCTGCGCGGCCTGCTGCCCGATGGCGCTTTCGCCCGTTTTGGCGATGTGGTCGAACTGAAAGCGGAGAAAATCGAAGACGATTCCGCGCTGAATGGCAAGCTGGCGCTGTACGGCAAAATTGCCCCGCTCGACACGCTGGTCGATATGGTGGCGAAAGGCCAGAAAGTTTATACCTCAATGGAAATTCAGCCGAATTTCGCCAACAGCGGCAAGTGTTATCTGGTTGGCCTGGCGGTTACTGATGACCCGGCAAGCCTCGGCACTGAATATCTGGAATTCTGCCGCACTGCGAAACACAACCCGCTCCAGCGCTTCAAAGCCAGCCCGGAGAATTTTTTCTCTGTTGCCACACTCGCCGAGCTGGAATTTGAAGACCAGCCCGAAACCCTGCTGAACAAACTGACTGATTCGGTTAAAGCCATTTTCAGCCGCAAACAGACCAGTGATGACGCCCGTTTTAACGACGTGCACGAAGCGGTGACCACTATCGCCGAGCGCGTGCAGACCAGCGAAGACAGCGCCGGTGCACGTTTCTCTTCACTGGAAACGCAGCTCGCCGCGCTTAAACAAAGCGTGACCGACGAGGCCGCCAAAAACAGCGAGCAGCTCAGCACGATCACCGCCACCCTGGACAAAACCCCCAGCCAGACACAGCCGCGCCGGAAACTGAGCACCGGCGGCGATGGCGCGGGTGCCACCCTGACCGACTGCTAACCGGCCTCCCTTTTTCAGAACAGGAATACAGAGACAATGCGTAAAGAAACCCGTTTTAAATTTAATGCGTATATGAGCCGCCTTGCGGAACTGAACGGCGTCGGCGTGGAAGACCTCAGTAAAAAATTCAGCGTTGAGCCGTCGGTAACACAGACGCTGTTTGACAAAATCCAGCAGTCTTCCTCCTTCCTGCAGCAAATTAATATGGTCGTGGTGCGCGAGCTGACCGAGGAAAAAGTCGGTATCGACGTCAACGGCACGATTGCCAGCACCGCCGACACGGCAAACGGTGACGAGCGTAAGACCGCCGATTTTTCGAAGCTGGACGCTTACCGCTATTTCTGCCACCCGGTGAACTTCGATTACCACCTGAGCTATAACAAGCTTGATTTGTGGGCGCGTTTTCAGGATTTTCAGATCCGTATCCGTAACGCGATCATCAAGCGTCAGGCGCTGGACTACATCACCATCGGCTTTAACGGTGTGAGCCGCGCGGCCACCTCTGACCGCAAGGCAAATCCGCTGTTGCAGGATGTCGCTGTCGGCTGGTTGCAGAAATACCGCAATGACGCACCCGAGCGCGTCATGAACAAGGTTACCGACGAAGACGGCAAAGTGATTTCGGAGAAAGTCACTGTTGGTAAAGAAGGCGCTTACAAAAACCTCGATGCGCTGGTCATGGATGCGCATGAATCGCTGATTGAAGAGATCCACCGTGAAAACCCGGAAATGGTGGTGATTTGCGGTCGCCGTATTCTGACCGACAAATATTTCCCGATGATCAACAAATTCCAGCCCAACAGCGAACAACTGGCCGGTGAGCTGATTATCAGCCAGAAAACCATCGGCCAGTTACAGGCCGTGCGCGCGCCGTTCTTCCCGGCGAACAGTATTTTTATCACCACACTGGATAACATTTCGATTTACCTCTACGAAGACGGGCACCGCCGTCACATCATCGAAAATCCGAAGCTCGACCAGGTGGAAAACTACGAGCAGGTGAAAGTCGATTTCGTGATTGAAGACTACGAAGCCGGATGCCTGATTGAAAACATCGAGATCCTTGAGCAGGACGAGAGCGACACACCGGAACTGGCTATCGCGAAAGTGTTCGCGACTGAACTGACCGGAGCCATGAAAGAAATGCTGGCGGGTTCCACCACCGCCCCGGTCAGCACCGGCGAGGGAGCGTAACCGATGGCGAGCCCCGCACAGCGTCACGCGATGCGGGTCTCGGCCATGAAGGCAGCGCAGCGGGAAGATAACCCGCTGCGCCATGCCACCCCTTATGAGCAGATGCTTGTAAAGCTGGCCGCAGACCGCAGGACGTTAAAAGAGATCCATTCGAAAGAGCGCAAGGCAGAGAAAAAGCGCGAACTGTTGCCGTTTTATCTGCCCTGGGTAACCGGCGTGCTGGAGAACGGCACCGGCACGCAGGACGCCATTCTGATGACGGTCATGCTGTGGCGTCTCGATGCCGGCGATATTCCCGGCGCGCTGGAGATTGCCCGCTATGCGCTGCGCCACAACCTGTCGATGCCGGAGCCCCATACCCGCACCGCGCCTTACATGCTGGCCGAAGAGGTTGCCCTTGCGGTACTGCGCGCCCGTGATGCCGGTGAACCGGTTGATATGGCGGGCATTCTGGAGACTCTCGCCCTGACCCGCACCGCCGACATGCCCGACGAGGTACGCGCGCGGCTGCATAAGGTCGCCGGTCTGACGCTGCGCGATGCCGGTCAGCTCAATGACGCCATGACGCATCTGCAACGTGCGAACCAGCTCGACCGTAACGCGGGGGTACGCAAGGACATTGAGCGCCTTACCCGCGAGCTGAACCCGAAGCCTGTTGTCGCGAAGCCTGCGCCAGAGATATCCGCCAAAACCGCACAACAGAAAAAAACAGCCACACCGGCGAAACGCGGGCGGGGTCGCCCCCGCAAAGCCGCCGGTTAACCGAATGCGCCCCGCGCCAGGGCGGCACGCCGGTCAATGAGGGTGGTTCACCTTATCTGCGACCGGCGTCCACCGCCCACCTTTTCAGAGGCAGTCATGACGACACTGATTATTGAAAAAAATAACGAGCAGCCGGAGCGCGGCACGGTGGTTATCCCGCCGCCTGTCAGTGATGAGCCGGTGATTAAAAACACCTTTTTCTTTCCCGATATCGAGCCGAAGCGCGTGCGCGAGCTGATGCGCCTTGAGCAGACCATCGCCCCGGCGCGGCTGCGCCATGCCATTAAGACCGGGATAGCCGAAACCAACGCGGAGCTTTTTGACTGGCGGGCAAGCCAGATGAAAGCCGGTTTTGCGCGCCTCGCTGATGTGCCGGCGGATGACATCGACGGCGAGAGCATGCGTATTTTTCACTATCTGAGTGCGGTGTGTGCGATGACGGCCGCCACGCTGTATGAGCGCTATCGCGGTGTGGATGCCAGCGCCAAGGGCGACAAAAAAGCGGACAGCATCGACACCACGGTCGATGACCTGTGGCGGGACATGCGCTGGTCGGTCGCCCGTATTCAGGACAAACCGCGCTGTATTGTGGGGCAAATCTGATGAAGGTTTATGCGCATCAGGGCGACACGCTGGATGTGATTTGCCACCGCTATTACGGGCGTACTGAGGAGGTATTTGAGGCGGTGCTCGCCGCCAGTCCGGGGCTGGCCGAATTCGGCGCGGTGCTGCCCTATGGCACGGCGATTGAGCTGCCGGACACTGACACCGCACCCACTGCCGAAACGGTGAATTTATGGGACTGAGCATGGAGAAAATCACCTCGTCGCTGGCCTACTGGATAAGCGTCGCGCTGACCTTTTTTGGGGCGATGACACCGCAGGATTTCGCCGCGTACTTTGGTGCGCTGGGCGTGGTGCTGACGGTCGGCGTTAACTGGTATTACCGGCGCAAAAGTTACGCCCTGCTGGCGCTCCAGCTTGAGCAGAGCCGTCTTTCCGGGGAGGCAATGAGCAATGTCATCAATCGTTAAACGTTGCAGTGTGGCCGCCGTGCTGGCGCTGGCGGCACTGGTGCCTGATTTTCGTTTACTCCATATCTCACAACAGGGGCTCGCGCTGATTGCCGACCTCGAAGGGTGCCGCCTGCGCCCCTACCAGTGCAGCGCGGGCGTATGGACATCAGGTATCGGCCACACTGCCGGGGTGGTGCCAGGGCGCAACATCACTGAGCAGGAAGCCGCGGGCAATCTCGTCGCTGATGTGCTGAACACGGAGCGCCGTCTTGAAGCCTGCGCGCCGGTTGCGATGCCGCCCGCCGTTTACGATGCAGTGGTCAGTTTCGCCTTTAACGTCGGCACCGGCGCGGCCTGTCAATCGACACTGGTTTATTTCCTGAACCAGAAAAAGTGGCAACAGGCCTGTGATCAACTGCCTCGCTGGGTCTACATCAACGGAACCAAAAATAAAGGGCTGGAGAACCGTCGCGCGCGGGAGCAGGCATATTGCATGAAAGGGGTAACACAATGAAAACGTTAATGGTGGTACTGCTCCTCGCCGTGCTCGGCCTCCTTTGGTTGCGCCATGAAAATGGCGCCCTGCGCGAATCTTTTGATAAAGCGAACCGCGTCGCAGGCGAGCAAAAGCTGACGATCGGCATGCTGAAAAACCAGCTCATTGTTGCCCGCGACCAGGCGGATAAAAACGAACGGGCGCAGGTGGATTTGCGCCAGAAGCTGAACTCCGCCGGTGAGCGGGAAGCCCGGCGGGAACAAACCATAACGAGGTTACTCAATGAAAATGACGCCTTTCGCCGCTGGTACAGCGCTGATCTGCCTGATGCTGTGCGCCGGTTGCACAGGCGCGCCGCCTGCGCCAGTGCCGGTGATTGTTTACAACGGTTGCCCGAAAGTCAGCCTTTGCCCGATGCCGGGCAGTGATCCGCACACGAACGGTGATTTAAGTGCCGATATCCGCAACCTTGAGCGCGCGTTAGAAAACTGTGCGCTCCAGGTCGAAGCTGTTAAACAATGTCAGGATGATACAGATGCTGAAGCCCGAAAGCCTGAGAAAAGCCCTGGCTGATGCTGTGCCGGTGCTGAAAACCAACCCTGAAATGCTGCGGCTGTTTGTGGACAGCGGCAACCTTGTCGCCACGCTCGCCGCCTCGCTGTCATTCGAAAAGCGTTACACCCTCAATGTCGTGGTAACCGACTTCACCGGCGATGCGGATTTACTGCTTGTACCGGTGCTGGCGTGGCTGCGCGAGAACCAGCCCGACATTATGGAAATCGATGCAGGTCAGGCGAAAGGTTTCACCTTTGAGGCCGATCTCAACAATGACAGCAGTTTTGATATCAGCATCAGTCTTGCCCTGACCGAGCGGACGCTGGTTAACGAGGTCGGCTCAGCGCTTCACGTCCGGTGCCTCCCGGAACCGCCTCCGCCGGAGCCGGTCACACGTCCGGTGGAGATGTATATCAATGGCGAACTGGTGAGTAAATGGGATGACTGAATTTAAACCGTTTGAGAATGAGCTTGCAGGGCTACTGGCGGCGCTGTCACCTGCTGGCCGTCGGCGTCTCACTGTGGAGATAGCGAAGAAGCTGCGCCAGCAACAACAGCAGCGCGTCAAAGCCCAGAAAAACCCGGACGGCTCACCGTATGCAAAGCGAAAGCCCCAGCCGCTGCGCGCAAAGAAAGGCCGGATTAAGCGGGAAATGTTCGGGAAACTGCGCACTAACCGCTATCTGAAAGCCAGCGGTGATGACAGCGCTGCAGTAGTCGAATTTACCGGGAAGGTGCAGCGCATCGCGCAGGTTCACCAGTTGGGATTAAAAGACAGACCGGGGCGCAACAGTGCTGCAATAGAATACCCTGCTCGCCAGCTTCTGGGTTTCGTGCAAGAAAACCTTAGACAAATTGAAAAGTTGGTTATAGAACATTTGTCATCAGACTAATAATTGTGAGAGACATATGTCAGGCAATAAAAGTTCGAATGAAAAAAATGATGCTTCTAAGAAGTTTGATGAGCGCGCAAAAAAATTTGCATTCGGGGGGGCAGTTATTTTAATGGTGTTGGGGTTTATTAAAATAATAAATGGACAATCTGCTGATGCAACCATAAGTTTTGTCGCTGGTTTCTTTTTATTGTTATTTACTAAGATTGAATATCTCAAAAGTATTTCTGCTCTTGGATTAAAAGCAGAGCTTCATTCCAAACTTGTTGAAGCTAATGATTTGATTGAGCGTCTTAGAAAAATATCTTTGCCACTGGCTGAAATGCTTTTCACTGTAATGGCCCGTTCTGGAACAAATAAGTTATTATCGCGTGTGGGGCAATATGAGTACATATCACGAGTAACGGAGCAACTGAAAGAGCTCGGGATCGACCAGGTGCAAATAGAAGGCACAAAGAAAGATTACTATTACATAGTGTCTGTTATGATGGCTGCCACGGTTGATGCAAAAATAGGGGAGTGGTTCGGGAATAAAGTAAAGCAATTACGTCACGAGCGAGAAATATCATTGCGGGAGTCTAATGCCAGTGGGAATGGCTTTCCTGAAATGACTGATTATCAGTTTGATGATTATTTACGTAAATACCATTATACGGGAAGTGAAATCCATATGCATCTTTATGATCCTAATGTGGCTGGGCTTTATGAAATAGCGGTCAATGCAATCAATAATCTTGGTGGCGTTACAGAGGAAGAAAGGAAAAGTATTTTTCAGGCTGTAGATGAGGAGTTGAAGGATTTGGAGTTTATGGATAAAAAGCAAGAATTCCGTCGACTACAAGTCTGGTTGAGCTCCTGATTTCAGGCTTTATGAAATACGGCAGAATAAGAATTGTTGGAATTAAGTGATCCAAACCTTCATTCTGTTGTAACGCATGTCCTTGCAAACACTAATACTCTCGCGCATACAAATGAGCAGAATGATTTGAACTGGCGTTATTGTCGCCCCCCTTGATGTCCTGCGTAGCCTAAGAAATCAGAGGCTACGCAGTTTTCGTTTTCAAATTATTCAGATGTTTTCAATGGATTTTTTATATTCCCGCACTTTTTTTCCTGCCTGTATAAACTGTAGTAATGAAAGCAGCCATGTTGCACCAAGTATAAGATAAACATACATCAGTATCGTTAAAGAGTATTTGGTTTCGTTAATGGAGTTTATTTCATCAGCAAGCCACCATTGATATGATTCGCTTTCATCAAGAAATTTTGTGCAGACCATCGCAAAGATTGATGTCTTATCAATGAGGTTTAATGTGTTTTTGCAATCTTCTTTGCTGTGAATCATTGGAGGGACGTTTTTGGAATGTTCATTGGTGATAAAAAATCTATCTTTTGATATATAATAACTGAATTCTTTATAATTAAATTTGGCATAACCTTCAATAATAGGCTCTTGTGCATACCATGCCACAGAACCAAGGATAATCAGAGTTAATCCCATCATAAAAGCACAGATTTTTCTCGGTAAAGACATTGGAGTGGTTATCTCTCCCCATGAACTTGTGAAATAAAAGCTTGATGTTTTTAAGATTCCGTCGTTTAAACCTTTTTGAATTATCCTTGCATCCTCTATTTTTGTGACATTTATTCTGTTTATTATTTTGAAAAGCTGAATGTCAAACCATTTTTCATCGAGAGATTTCAGTTTTTTATCTGAATAACCAATATTCAGGTAGCGAAATAAAAATCTTAACAAATTAGCTATTCCGTAAGCCCGGCTCATTACGAAAAGAAATAACCCGATGCAAAGGATGTCAATAATTGTTTCTTTTTTTTCAATTAATGCCGCAAACATAATTCCCCACCAGATGATGTGTAGTTATCCATATAACGGCTTTCGATACCATATCTTTAATGTTTTAGGCAGTCTTTTGTTCATGAATACACTAGTAAACATTAATGACTTGGCGCGCACACTGCGCAACGTGATTCGCACTGGCATCGTTGTCGAAACCGATCTCGCTGCCGGACGTTGCCGCGTGCAGACCGGCGGCAACATCACCGACTGGCTCCAGTGGCTGACGCAGCGCGCCGGACATTCACGCACGTGGTGGGCTCCCTCCGTCGGCGAGCAGGTGTTAATTCTGGCCGTGGGTGGCGAGCTCGATACCGCGTTTGTGCTGCCCGGCATTTTCTCCGATGAACATCCCGCGCCGTCGGCCTCGGCTGACGCCCTGCATATTGCTTTCCCGGATGGCGCGGTTATTGAGTATGAACCGGCGACCAGCGCGCTGACCGTCAGCGGCATCAGAACCGCCGACGTTACCGCGTCTGAATCCCTCACCGCCACCGTGCCGGTGGTAACGGTCAAGGCCTCTTCGCGTATCACACTCGACACGCCGGAGGTGGTTTGCACCAGTAAGCTCATCACCGGCTCGCTGGAAGTGCAGAAAGGCGGCACCATGCACGGCGATATCGAGCACAGCGGCGGCGCGTTGTCGTCCAACGGCAAAGTGCTTCACACCCATCAGCACCCCGGCGACAGCGGCGGCACAACAGGAGCACCCCTGTGACAGTGAACTATATTGGCATGAGCCGTGTAAATGGCCGCGCGCTTACCGATTCACAGCACGTCAGTCAGAGCATGGGCGACATTCTGCGCACGCCGGTCGGCTCCCGCGTCATGCGCCGGGAATATGGCTCGCTGCTCTCCACGCTGATTGACCAGCCGCAGACACCGTCGCTGACGCTGCAAATCCGCGTGGCCTGCTATATGGCGCTGCTGAAGTGGGAGCCGCGCATCACGCTGAGTGAAATCACCACGGAGCAAAGCGAAGGCCGGATGATTGTCAATGTGACCGGCCAGCTCGTCAGCACCGGTGAAACCCTTTCGTTAACCATTCCTGTGAGTTGATACCATGCCGATTGTTGACCTGAGCGAGTTACCCGCCCCGGATGTGGTCGAGGAACTCGATTACGAGAGCATCCTCGCTGAGCGCAAGGCGACGCTGGTTTCGCTGTTCCCTGCTGATGAGCAGGACGCCGTTGCCCGCACGCTGGCGCTGGAATCCGAGCCGCTGACCAAATTCCTTGAGGAGAATGCCTATCGTGAGGTGCTGTGGCGCCAGCGGGTGAATGAAGCCGCCCGCGCGGTGACACTGGCAAGCGCTGCCGGGGCTGACCTCGATGTTATTGCCGCGAATAACAACACCACACGGCTGACCATCACCCCGGCGGATGACACCACCATCCCGCCGGTGGCGGCGGTGATGGAGTCCGATGCCGATTTACGCCTGCGCGCGCAACAGGCGTTTGAGGGGCTGAGCGTGGCTGGGCCGGTCGGTGCCTATGAATACCACGGACGCAGTGCCGACGGGCGTGTCGCGGATATTTCCGTGGAGAGCCCGACACCGGCCTGCGTGACCATCACCGTGCTTGCCCGCGAGGGTGACGGCACCGCAACCGGTGACCTGCTGGCCGTGGTGGAAGAGGCGCTCAACGCTGAAGATGTTCGCCCGGTGGGCGACCGTGTGACGGTGCAGGCGGCTGAAATTGTGCAGTATGAGGTGGCCGCCACACTGTATTTTTACCCTGGCCCCGAAGCGGAGCCCATCCGCGCCGCTGCCGAAGAGAAACTCAAAGCCTATATCACCGCCCAGCACCGGCTTGGTCGTGACGTCCGTCAGTCGGCGATTTATGCCGCGCTCCATGTTGAAGGTGTCCAGCGCGTGGAGCTGAGCGTCCCGCAGGGCGACATTGTGCTCGGCAAACATCAGGCCTCTTTCTGCACCGGATACAGCATCACTATCGGGGGGAATGATGAATAGTGACCGGCTGTTACCCGTCGGTTCGTCGCCGCTGGAGGTGGCCGCCGCGCAGGCAGCGGCGGAGATTATCCGCGTTCCGGTTCCGCTGCGCACGTTATGGAATCCGCAGACCTGCCCGGCTGACCTGCTGCCCTATCTGGCGTGGGCGCTGTCTGTCGACCGGTGGGATGCTGACTGGCCGGAAGCCACCAGACGCCGGGTGATTGCCTCCGCGTTTTTCGTCCATCAGCACAAGGGCACCATCAGCGCATTACGCCGTGTGGTGGAGCCGCTCGGTTTTCTTATCGAGGTGCGCGAGTGGTGGGAGCTCAACGAGGAGCCCGGCACGTTTCGCCTGGTGGTGGGGGTGCTGGATGGCGGCATCACCGATGAGATGTATCAGGAGCTGGAAAGGCTCATTGACGATGCCAGACCCGCCAGTCGCCATCTGACCGGCCTCGCCATCAGCCTGAGCACATCGGGCGAGTGCCATATCGAGGCGGGAAGCTATGCCGGTGACGACCTGGTCGTTTATCCGTATCTGCCCGAAGACATTACCGGCGGCGGGGAATACTTCCCGGCCTCGGCCATTCATTTTATCGACAACATGAGAGTAATCGCATGACCGCGAAATTCTTTGCCATTCTGACCAGTCAGGGCGCGGCATTGCTGGCGAACGCCACCGCGCTGGGGACAAAGCTCAACATCACGCAAATGGCCGTGGGGGACGGCAACGGCACGTTGCCAACACCGGACGCCACGCAAACGAAGCTGGTTAACCAGAAACGCATTGCGCCGCTGAATATGCTGAGCGTTGACGCGAACAACGCCAGCCAGATTATCGCCGAGCAGGTTATCCCGGAAAACGAGGGTGGTTTCTGGATACGCGAAATCGGGCTTTATGACGATAACGGCGTACTGATTGCCGTCGCCAACTGCCCGGAGACCTACAAGCCGCAGTTGCAGGAGGGGAGCGGGCGCACGCAGACCATCCGCATGGTGCTGATTGTGTCCTCGACCGCTGCCGTCACGCTGAAAATCGACCCGTCGGTCGTACTGGCGACACGGCAATATGTTGATAATGCCGTCATTGAGGTGAAAGCGTATGCCGACAATCTGCTGAAACAGCATATCGCGGCCAGCAACCCGCACACGCAGTATGCCCCGATTGCCAGCCCGGTTTTCACCGGCACACCGAAAGCGCCAACCGCCGCGCAGGCGTCTAACGATACACAACTGGCGACCACGGCATTTGTTAAAGCGGCCATCGCCGCATTAGTGGCATCTGCCCCGGCCGGACTGGATACGCTGAATGAGCTGGCCGCGGCGCTGGGTAACGATCCGCACTTTGCCACTACCATGACAAACGCCCTGTCGGGAAAGCAACCGCAGGATGCGATGCTGACAGCATTTTCAAACCTGAAAGCTGTAAATATGCAGTTCCCGGTGTTCAATGGCCCAAAAAGCATGGAGGCCTGCGCGCTGACAAACTTATCTCTGCTCTTTCTGTCAAAAAGCACTCCGGCGCAGATGCTCGATTTGCTTACCGCAGCACCTCTGGCAAGCCCGGCACTGACCGGAACGCCAACCGCGCCGACAGCCGCTGCTGGTACAAATTCGCCCCAGATTGCCACTACTGCGTTTGTTGCTAATTTCATCAATACACTGAAAACGGCTGCATTTCGTGATGTTGGGGCGGGTGCTAACCAGATCCCCGATATGAGTTCTTTCACTTCCGGCAGTAACTGGTTCAGGCTTCCCGGCGGCTTTATTGTCCAGTTTTTTGTTGCCACTATGGCTGATGCTTCCGCAGCCTCAAAAGTGGTCAACTTTCCCTTTGCTTTTCCTAATGGCGCGATTTCCGTCGTGGCCACGCATAATGGCCCGGTTCCGTCTGCCGCAGGTATTTTTGGCATTAACAATCTCTCGAAAACTTCTTTCCAGTCATATGTGTCGGTAACTCCTGCCGGGAGTATCGGCGCATTTGTTATCGCGGTGGGGTACTAACGATGAATCAGTATTACTGGAGCGCATCAACGAACGCTTTCTATGCCGTCGCCCTGCAGGAACAATATGAAGCGAGCGGCTCATTACCTTCAGATATCACCGACATTGATGACAGTGTCGCCAGTGTGTTTATGGGGATGCCGCCGGAGGGAAAAGAGCGCGGCGCGGGCGCGGATAACATGCCCGCCTGGAACGATTTACCGTTGCCATCACCGGCGCAACTGGTCAGCCAGGCAGACATGAAAAAAGCGGAATTGCGCGCGGCGGCAGACTCGGAGATAACCTGGCTGCAGGATGCTGTTGATGCCGGAATCGCCACGGGCGAAGAGACTGCTGCACTCGCTGAATGGAAAAAATACCGGGTTATGTTGATGCGTATTGATACCTCCTCAGCCCCCGATATTGAGTGGCCTGCGCTGCCTGAGGCGACGGCCAGCTAATACGAAGATACCGGTATAATTATTTTTCCAAAACAAAGCTGGCATTTTATCCAGCGGCGTTATTCGGAGATTTTAAACAGGCTGGTACGTTACAGGATGATGTCAAAGGTGTATCAGATGATATTCGCGATACGTTTAATGGTTCACCGCCTGCGGGGTTAAAACTCGGCACAGATGGTGAAGATATGCCTGCATGGGTAGATCTCGATACAGATGAAGTTATCGCCAGTAACGAACAAGTACGCACATTACGCCGCCTCGAAGCCGATGCGGCTATAGCCTGGCGACAGGACGCCGTTGATGCAGGTATAGCGACCGAAACAGAGAAAGCAGATCTGACGGCGTGGAAAAAATGCCGTGTATTACTGATGCGGGTAAATATTGCGTTACCAGACTGGCCGCCCCAGCCTGATTACAGTCGTTAAGTTTCAGATAACTCCTGATGGGGTGTATGTGGACGCCTTCTGCAACAGGTAGTAGGATTTTTTACCACTACCTGTTGAGGGGAAAGACTATGGATACAACAGAACAGTTAAACGGACTTTATTTCTTTGATGGCATGAGCGTTGATAAAGAAGAGCTTCTTTACTGGCTTATCCTGGATGAGTTTAAAAAGCAATTCAGTGATGTGATCGATTTGCTGGCAATTTCCGCCATGATTGCAAGTCTTCCCATTATTCCGGTTAGCGGGAAAATTGGTGCTGCTGCCGGGAAAAATACGAAAGGCACAAGCCCCCTTTCTCTCGCTTCACGTCAGTTGATTCGCCAGAGATTTAAGAAACCACACCGGACTATTACCTGGGCGAAAATGTTGCGGGGGGAGTGGGCTTATACGACGAGCATTGGTGCGTATATAGGCAGATGGTTGCCCTGGGTGGGGGCGATTTTAACGGCCTATGATCTGGCTATGATTACTCAGAATGTTATTCATCGTTATAAACTCATTGTCGGATCAGGGGTACAGCAATGACAGACAAAGCCGCGCAGGTTCATGAACTGATAAAAAAACACTTCTGGCCGATGCCGGAAGATGCCTCGCTAAGCACGGGTAAGAAAAGCGTGTTACCGGAAGATGCCAGCGATTTTCTTGAAGAGTATGCCGCTGCGCTAAATGTCGATATGTCTGCGTTTAACTTCAACCGCTATTTCCCTAATGAAGGGATTCGCTTCCTGCCAAATGCGATATTGCCCCGGTATCTGAGAACCGATCACCATGAACCGGAAGCACTGACAGTGAGCATGCTTATCGCCTCTGCGAAAGCGGGGCGCTGGCTGTTTAACGAATAATCTTTTTAACGAAACGTTGTTGTATCTTCCCTCCAACCCCAATAAATAGCCCCGCGCCCGCGCAGCCTGGACAATAACACTCACCCCAACCCCACGGAGTTAAACGGATGAGTGATTATCATCATGGCGTGCAGGTCGTCGAAATCAACGACGGCACGCGCGTCATTTCCACGGTCTCAACGGCAATCGTCGGCATGGTCTGTACCGCCAGCGATGCCGATGCAGCCACTTTCCCCCTCAATGAGCCAGTGCTGCTCACCAGTGTGCAAAGCGCCATCGCCAAAGCCGGTAAAAAAGGCACGCTGGCCGCATCCCTCCAGGCCATCGCCGACCAGTCAAAACCGGTGACCGTCGTCGTGCGCGTGGCAGAAGGAACCGGCGACGATGAAGAAGAGGCGCTCGCGCAGACCATTTCCAACATCATCGGCACCACGGACGAGAACGGCAAATACACCGGCCTGAAAGCGCTGCTGACCGCCGAAGCTGTGACCGGCGTCAAACCCCGCATCCTCGGTGTGCCGGGTTACGACACGCCGGAGGTGGCGACCGCGCTTGCGCCCGTTTGTCAGAAGCTGCGCGCGTTCGGCTACGTCAGCGCGTGGGGCTGTAAAACCCTCTCTGATGCCATCAGATACCGCGACAATTTCAGCCAGCGCGAGCTCATGGTTATCTGGCCTGACTTCCTCGCCTGGGACACCGTGAAAAATGCGACCGCCACCGCGTACGCCACCGCCCGCGCCCTCGGTCTGCGCGCCTACATCGACCAGTCAGTCGGCTGGCACAAAACCCTGTCTAACGTCGGCGTCAACGGTGTGACCGGTATCAGTGCGTCGGTGTTCTGGGATTTGCAGGAGCCCGGCACCGATGCCGATTTGCTCAACGAGGCGGGCGTAACCACGCTTATCCGCAAGGACGGTTTTCGCTTCTGGGGCAACCGCACCTGTTCCGATGACCCGCTTTTCCTGTTTGAGAATTACACCCGCACGGCGCAGGTTATCGCTGACACGATGGCCGAAGCGCACATGTGGGCGGTCGATAAGCCGATCACCGCGACGCTGATTCGCGACATCGTGGATGGCATTAACGCGAAATTCCGTGAGCTGAAAAGTAACGGCTACATCGTCGATGCGACCTGCTGGTTTGACGAAGACGCCAACGACGCCGAGACCCTGAAAGCCGGGAAACTGTATATCGATTATGACTATACGCCGGTTCCCCCTCTGGAAAATCTGACCCTGCGCCAGCGCATCACCGATAAATATCTGGCGACGCTGGTTTCCTCGGTTAACAGCAATTAAGGAGCCTGACTGAATGGCAATGCCACGCAAGCTGAAATACATGAATGTGTTTCTCAATGGCTACAGCTATCAGGGTATCGCGAAGTCGATCACCCTGCCGAAGCTGACACGCAAGCTCGAAAACTATCGCGGGGCGGGTATGAACGGTGTCGCGCCGGTTGACCTTGGCCTCGATGATGATGCCCTGTCGATGGAATGGTCGCTCGGCGGTTTCCCGGATCCGGTTATCTGGGAGCTGTACGGCGCAACCGGTGTTGATGCCGTGCCGGTGCGTTTTGCCGGTTCCTTTCAGCGCGACGACACCGGCGAAACGGTCGCCGTTGAAGTGGTGATGCGTGGCCGTCAGAAGGAAATCGACACCGGCGAGAACAAACCCGGCGAAGACACCGAAGCGAAAATTTCGGTCGTCTGTACCTATTTCAAACTGACGATGGACGGTAAAGAGCTGGTTGAAATCGACACCCTCAACATGGTGGAGAAGGTCAACGGCACCGACCGGCTGGAGCAGCACCGCCGCAATATCGGCCTGTAATGTTCACCCCGGCCAGTGCGCTGGCCGGTTAACCCGAAGCCTGATTAAAAAGAGAAACCCATGAATAACGACAACGTGATCACCCTGGAAAATCCGGTTAAACGCGGCGGGCAGATTATTGACGCCATCACCCTGATTAAACCGAACGCCGGGACGCTGCGCGGCGTCAGCCTTGCGGCAGTGGCAAACTCCGAAGTTGACGCCCTGATTAAAGTGCTGCCGCGTATGAGCGCCCCCTCGCTCACCGAGCAGGAAGTCGCCGCGCTGGAGCTGCCCGACCTTGTTGCCCTGGCGGGTAAGGTGATCGGTTTTTTGTCGCCGAATTCGGCGCAGTAAATTTCCCCGATAATCTCTCTGTTGATGACCTGATGGCGGATATTGCGGTGATTTTCCACTGGCCGCCCTCAGAGCTCTGTTCCCTGAGCCTGACAGAGCTCATTACATGGCGAGAAAAAGCCATCCAGCGAAGCGGAAACACGAATGAGTAGCGTGAAACTACAGGTATTACTCAAAGCTGTTGACCAGGCGACCCGCCCGTTAAAATCCATCGACAGGGCCAGTAAGGAGCTGGCCGGAGGGATGCGCACAACACAAACCGCATTGCGTGAGCTCAACGGGCAGGCGTCGAAGATTGACGGCTTTCGCAAAACCCGCGCACAGCTTGCGGTCACTGAGCAGGCGCTGAAAAAAGCCAGAGACGAAGCCGCCGCGCTGGCGATTCAGTTTAAAAACACTGAACAGCCGACCCGCGCGCAGGCGCAGGCAATGGAGACGGCACGCAAAAGCGCCGCCGCGCTCCAGCTTAAACACAACAGCCTGCGTGAATCCGTGCAGCGTCAGCGGCAGGAGCTCAGTCTCGCCGGGATAAACACCCGCACGCTGGCCGCTGACGAGCGAAAACTTAAAACCACCCTCAGTGAAACCACCTCACAGCTCAACCGGCAGCGTGAGGCACTGGCGCGCGTCAGTGCGCAACAGGAGAAACTCAGCCGGGTAAAACAGCGCTATCAGGCCGGGAAGGCGCTCGCCGGTAACGCCGCAGCGGTGGGCGCGGCAGGGGCGGGAATGGCAACCACGGCAACGCTTGCCGGGGCGGCACTGCTGAAACCGGGCTATGACTTCGCGCAAAAAAACTCGGAGCTTCAGGCGGTGCTCGGCGTGGGTAAAGACTCGGCAGAGATGACCACGCTGCGCAGACAGGCGCGCCAGCTCGGCGACAACACTGCCGCCTCGGCTGACGACGCTGCCGGGGCGCAAATTATCATTGCCAAAGGGGGCGGCGATGCGGCAGCGATTCAGGCCGTCACGCCGGTGACCCTGAATATGGCGCTGGCTAACCGGCGCACGATGGAAGAAAACGCCGGTCTGTTGATGGGGATGAAATCCGCGTTTCAGCTCTCAAACGATAAGGTCGCACACATCGGTGATGTTCTCTCCATGACGATGAACAAAACCGCCGCTGACTTTGACGGGCTGAGTGATGCGCTGACCTATGCCGCGCCGGTGGCAAAAAATGCCGGGGTGAGTATCGAGCAGGCCGCCGCCATGGTGGGCGCGTTACATGATGCGAAAATCACCGGCTCGATGGCCGGTACGGGGAGCCGGGCGGTGATAACGCGCTTACAGGCACCGACCGGCGAGGCGTACCGGGCGATTAAAGAGCTCGGCATCACCACGGCAGATAAAAAAGGTAACACCCGGCCAGTCTTCACCATCCTGAAAGAAATGCAGGCCAGTTTTGAGAAAAACAGACTCGGCACCGGCCAGCGTGCCGAATACCTGAAAACAATATTCGGGGAAGAGGCCAGCTCATCAGCGGCGGTGTTAATGGCCGCCGCATCGGGCGGGAAACTGGATGCGCTGACCGCTGCCTTTAAAGCCTCAGACGGAAAAACGCAGGAACTGGTCAAAGTCATGCAGGACAACCTCGGCGGCGACTTTAAAGAGTTCCAGTCGGCTTATGAGGCGGTCGGTACTGACCTGTTTGATCAGCAGGAATCCTCGCTCCGAAAACTGGTGCAGACCGCCACCGGGTATGTGCTGAAGCTGGATAACTGGATCACTAAAAATAAAGGGCTGGCGCAGACGCTGGGTGTGATTGCGGCGGTGGCTGTCGGCGTGGTGGGGCTTGTCGGTGCGATCGGCCTGGTGGCATGGCCGGTTATCACCGGGATAAATGCCATCATAGCGATTGCCGGTGTGCTCGGGACGGTCTTCAGTGTGGTGGGCGGGGCAATTATGACGGTGCTCGGCGCGCTGACATGGCCGGTTGTGGCGATCGGCGTGGCGATTGTCGCCGGTGCGCTGCTCATCCGTAAATACTGGGAGCCCATCAGCGCCTTTTTCAGCGGAGTTGTTGAAGGGCTGACCGCCGCATTTGCGCCGGTCGGGGAACTGTTTTCGCCGCTTAAGCCCGTTTTTGACTGGCTCGGCGGGAAATTAAAGGCGGTCCAGGACTGGTTCACAAACCTGATTGCGCCGGTCAAATCCACGCAGGACACGCTTAACGCCTGCAAAGATACCGGCGTCCTGTTTGGACAGGCGCTGGCGGATGCACTGCTGATGCCGCTTACCGCGTTTAACAAACTGAAACAGGGCATAGACTGGGTGCTCGATAAACTCGGCCTCATCAATAAAGAATCCAGCGATCTTGACCAGAAAGCCGTAAAAGCTGGCGCGGCGGCGCAGAACGGCACCTATATCCCGGCAACCAGTACCTATGGCGGTTATCAGGGATATCAGCCCGCCGTTGCCCCCGGCGGTAAATCCTATGTTGATAACCGGCAAAGCCATTACAACATCACGATGCAGAACGGCGGCGCACCGGGCGGAGAACTCGGGCGCCAGTTGCAGGATGCCGTTGAAAAGGCAGACCGTGAGAAACGTGCCCGCGAACGTTCCAGCATGCGCCACGACGGATAAGGGAGACATTCAGAGATGATGCTCGCATTAGGTTTCTTTGTCTTTATGCGCCAGACACTGCCGTTTCAGGGCATGCAGCGCGATGCGGAATATCGCTGGCCGTCAAACAGCCGCGTAGGCAGGCGCGATGCTTTCCAGTTCCTCGGCGTCGGGGAAGAAAAAATCACGCTCAACGGCACGCTTTACCCTGAAATCACCGGCGGGACGCTGACGCTGACCGCGCTCAGGCAGATGGCCGAGCAGGGTAAGGCGTGGCCGCTGATTGCCGGAACCGGCCAGATTTACGGCATGTATGTCATCAACAGCATTAACGAAACCGGCGCGGAGTTTTTTTCTGACGGCTCACCCCGGAAGATTGATTTTACGCTGGCGTTAACGCGCGTGGATGAGTCGCTCGCGGCGGTATATGGCGACCTGAGTCAGCAGGCTGACATGCTGGCCGGTAAAGCAAAAGAGGCCGCCACCAGATTAATCACCATGCCGGGGTTATGATGTCAGAAATACTCTACAGCCAGGCGGGGAGCTCACTCACCCCCGCGTTTATGCTGAAACTGGACAGTAAGGATATCACCGGCAACATCAGCAACCGGCTGATAAACCTCACGATGACGGATAACCGGGGCTTTGAGGCTGACCAGCTCGATATTGAGCTCGATGACAGCGACGGCCTTGTGCAGTTACCTGTGCGCGGCGCGATGCTGACCCTGTTCCTCGGCTGGAAAGATTCCGCGCTGGTCGGCAAGGGCAGTTTTACCGTTGATGAGGTTGAGCACCGGGGCGCGCCTGATACCGTGACCATCCGCGCCCGCAGCGCTGATTTTCGCGGTACGCTGAATTCCCGACGTGAAGAGTCCTGGCACGACAAAACCCTCGGCGATATCGTGGCGGCGATCGCCGCACGTAACAAGCTGACGGCGAGTGTCACCCCGGCGCTGGCCGGGATTCATATCCCGCATATCGACCAGACGCAGGAATCCGACGCTAAATTCCTGACACGGCTGGCTGACCGGAACGGCGGCGAGGTGTCGGTCAAGGCGGGGAAACTGCTGTTTCTCAGAGCCGGGAATGCCACAACCGCCAGTGGCAGGCCAATCCCGCAGGTGACGATCACCCGCAGCGATGGCGATCGGCACCAGTTTGCGATTGCCGACCGGGGCGCTTATACGGGCGTTACGGCTCAGTGGCTTCACACCAAAGACCCGAAGCCGAAAAAAGTGAAGGTGAAGCGCAAGCCCAGAGAGCAGCATTTACGCGCGCTACAGCATCCGAAAGCCAAAGCTAAAAAGAAGGAAGCCAAAGCCCCGGAGGCACGGGAAGGTGAATATCTGGCCGGTGAGGCAGATAACGTATTTGCGCTTACAACGGTGTATGCCACAAAAGCCCAGGCCATGCGGGCGGCGCAGGCGAAATGGGACAGGCTACAACGCGGTGTAGCTGAATTCTCTATAAGTCTGGCCGTCGGGCGCGCCGATCTTTACCCGGAAACGCCGGTGAAAGTCTCAGGGTTTAAGAGCGTCATAGATGAGCAGGCGTGGTTGATTAGTAGGGTAACTCATAACCTCAATAATAATGGCTTCACGACGGGCGTAGAGCTCGAAATAAAGCTTTCTGAGGTTGAGTACGAATCAGAAAATGATGAGTGACATCATTAATTTAACTTTTTGTTATTTAAGGGTTTTTGTCGTAAAATTTCGACATCGCTTAAATCGTCGAGGTGCTCATTATGTTCCATTGCCCGTTATGCCAACATGCCGCCCATGCGCGTACCAGTCGTTACATGACCGATACCACCAAGGAACGTTATCACCAATGCCAAAACGTTAACTGTAGTGCGACGTTTGTAACGCTGGAGTCAGTGCAGCGGTATATCGTGAAGCCCGGCGAAGTGCAGCCAGTCAGACCACATCCGACGATTTCAGGGCAACAAAATTTGTGGATGTGAAAAACGCCCTGCGATTACAGGGCGTGTTTTGTGTCAATGTGGTCGCAGTGTGGACACTGCATGAAATAAATCCTTTTATTTCATGTTGATAGAGATGGCTTTAAATCACCATCCCTGTCTTCCCCCACATGATGTGGGGGTTTTTTTTGCCCTTTGCTTATCTGCTAAGTCCTGAGGATAGCGCCCAGGAAAAGCTTTTTACGATGAGTGGCGGGAGCTTTTTTATCTAAAATTTCCTTTTTATCCTCATTAAACGCGTGAAAACTCATAACTCCATTTTTCTCCACATTTTTTTGATATATTATCAAGGTGATTTGTGGATGATGAGATACATAAAACTCTATTGGTGGATTTGGGTAAATGATCGAGAAATTGAGAAATATTAATTTAAAAAAATATAGCGTCAGCTTTATTAAGGGGTTGATAGTAGAGACGTTATGCGTTGCAGTTGTTATTTATTTTTTGAGAATGGTCCTGGATATAATCGGCGATAGCCCATATGGAATAAATCGACATGAGATAATTAGAATGTACTGGATGTCTGCACCAGTTATTTTTGTTTATCTTATCCTTCGATTGATTAATTTTAGGGTTCTTTTTTCTCTTTATGTAATAGCCTTGGTTTCGGCAATTATTTCGTTTATTAGTATGACGAAAATATCTCTTACCGATGAACCTCTATCCTTTAATGATATTGTTGCGGGATCCAATGTTTCCCTGGCCTCAAAATATCTTTCCGCTGGCAACATAATGCTTTGTGTCGGCGCAATCCTTGCTGGTTTGCTCTTGTTCTTTTTGGACAGGAAATTCAAAATACATAAATCTAATAAGCTGGCTGTCATTTTATTTTTGGCGTTGACCACACCAATGGCTTTTTCACCTTACTCTAATGCAATAGCTAGTCTACCGGATTGGGTAAAAGAGAATGCAAATAGGCTCACCAATCAATATGATATTAATTATTTCTCATGGGATTGGCCTGGTAACGTGAAGCGCCACGGGTTACCCATGCATTTAATTCAGACGAGTATTCGTCGTTCAGTTCCTGATTTAAAACAAGATGAAATAAAAGAGTACCTTTCCCTGCGTGCTACATATGCTAAAAGTGAGCCCAGGAATAAGACAGTAATATTTGTTTTGTGTGAATCTTGTTGGTATGACGATAATAATTTTAAGGAGCTTTATCAGCCCCTTATGGATAATGGGTTTACAGCTATGCGGGCAACATCTCCTCACTATGGTGCAGGCACGGCTAACATTGAATTTGAGATGCTTACCGGGTTGCCAAGCACAACCCAGCATCTTTCTGGTATCATCTACCAGGAGTATGTTGATATTTTTAAGGATAACGCCGAGTCTTTTGCTAGCGCTTTAAAACGCAAGAATTACTATGCATTTGCAGCTCATAATAATAGTCGGGCTTTTTGGCGAAGAAGTGATGTTTATCGCAAGTTTGGTTTTGATGAATTTGTTGATTTTACACAGATGGGAGATTTACCAGCCGAATATGGCAGAAATAAAAAACCATGGCAGTGGCAACCTGATGATTTCCTTCTTTATCGTGCAGCGTTAAAAGAGCTGCATGAAAAGAAAGGTAAGCCTATTTTTATGAATCTTATCACCATGTCGACTCATGGTCCTTTCCCATATTTGGATGATTCTGGAGAAACAGTTTATAAACATGAAGTTGCTGAGTCTATCTCCCGTTTGACAGATTTTGCTCAACAGGTACAGGCGATAGATAAAGACGCGGTAATTATTGTCTATGGTGACCATAAACCAGCGCTTAATAAATATTTTTATGAGCATAATGTAATTCCACATAATTTGTTCTCTACTACTGGTAACAAAGATGAGGATTTTACTTTTAAACTTAATGCCACCCCATTAGAGCTTGGTGATGTTCCTGTTTTTGTGAAATCCAGCGATCAGAATGCCGTTGCAAAATTTGTGCAGGATGCTAATAAAAAACCCTATTTTTGCGTTGCTGCTCTTGCGGATAAATATTTTATAAATTCAGGGATGTTCTCCGTTAATTATACACAGCAACACGGTTGCCAGGACCCACTGTATAGCGACTATAGTGGTTACGTTAACTTGATAAACAGTGTACCTTCATGGGTTTATTCCGTTTCATTGTTTGAGAATGTAACAGAATAAAACGACCTGGGATTGATTGTCTGTAGTGGCCAGGCAATCAATCCCTGATAAGCAACACTATTCGTCCTGCAATGCACTTCACTATCAAACAATCTTACGCTTAATCGTACTATTCCCACCGATGCCATCCGTTATAATTCCCGCAGGACAAAGCAGGAGCGTTTATGAATCAATCCTATGGGCGGCTGATTACCCGGGCAGCAGTCGCGGCGACCGTCATGGCATCGTCACTACTGTTAATTAAAATTTTTGCATGGTGGTTCACCGGGTCGGTAAGTATTCTGGCGGCATTGGTGGATTCTCTGGTGGATATCGCGGCATCGCTGACCAACCTGTTAGTGGTGCGTTACTCGTTGCAGCCCGCTGATGAAGAACATACTTTCGGGCATGGTAAAGCGGAGTCGTTGGCCGCGCTGGCGCAAAGTATGTTTATTTCCGGTTCGGCGCTGTTTCTGTTTTTGACCGGTATTCAGCATCTGGCTAACCCCGAGCCGCTTCGTGCTGCCGGGATTGGTATTACCGTGACGCTAATCGCGTTATTCAGTACTGTGATATTAGTCACTTTTCAGCGTTGGGTGGTACGTAAAACCCACAGCCAGGCGGTGCGGGCGGATATGCTTCATTATCAGTCTGATGTTATGATGAACGGTGCAATTCTCATCGCGCTTGGTCTGTCCTGGTACGGCTGGCACCGGGCGGATGCGCTGTTTGCACTGGGGATTGGCAGCTATATTCTGTATAGCGCGTTACGCATGGGTTATGAAGCGGTTCAGGCGTTGCTGGACAGAGCGTTACCCGACGAAGAGCGCCGGGAGATTGTGGATATCGTCACTGCCTGGCCAGGCGTTAGCGGCGCGCACGATCTTCGCACGCGGCAGTCAGGGCCGACCCGTTTTATTCAAATACATTTAGAAATGGACGATAACCTGCCGTTGGTTCAGGCGCACCTCGTGGCTGAGCAGGTAGAGCAGGCCATTCTGCAACGTTTTCCGGGATCGGATGTAATTATTCACCAGGATCCCTGCTCTGTCGTACCTCAGGGACGTTAAGCACAACAGTACATTCGTATTCCATTGTAAAAAAGTGAGCCAGACCCGTTTTTTGTGTATAAATTACCGCCATTTGGGCTGACCTGAATCAATTCAGCAAGCAGTGATTGATATACTATTTGCAGCATAGTTGTTCGCTCCCGTGGGGAGTCGCTTCGGGCCACAGAATTTATTTTGCATTCCTAGTTCAGAGGTAGTCATGATTAAAAAAATCGGTGTGTTGACAAGTGGCGGTGATGCGCCAGGCATGAATGCCGCGATCCGCGGGGTCGTCCGTGCCGCATTAACAGAAGGTCTGGAAGTTGCAGGTATCTATGATGGTTACCTCGGCCTGTACGAAGACCGCATGATCCAACTCGACCGCTACAGCGTATCGGATATGATCAACCGCGGCGGTACATTCCTCGGCTCTGCCCGCTTCCCGGAATTCCGCGAAGAGCATATCCGTGCCGTGGCTATTGAGAACATGAAAAAACGCGGCATCGATGCCCTGGTTGTTATCGGTGGTGACGGTTCTTATATGGGCGCCAAGCGCCTGACTGAAATGGGTTTCCCGTGCATTGGTCTGCCGGGCACCATCGATAACGACGTTGCGGGAACGGACTACACCATCGGTTATTTCACCGCGCTGCAAACCGTCGTTGAAGCGATTGACCGCCTGCGTGATACCTCTTCTTCCCACCAGCGTATCTCCATCGTTGAAGTGATGGGCCGTTACTGCGGCGACCTGACTCTGGCTGCGGCAATTGCCGGCGGCTGTGAGTTTATCGTTCTGCCGGAAGTAGAATTCAACCGTGAAGATCTGGTTGCAGAAATCAAAGCCGGTATCGCCAAAGGTAAAAAACATGCGATTGTGGCGATCACTGAGCACATCTGCGACATTGACGAGCTGGCAAAATATATCGAAAGCGAAACACAGCGTGAAACGCGTGCGACCGTTCTCGGCCATATTCAGCGCGGCGGCTCTCCGGTGCCTTACGACCGTATCCTGGCATCCCGTATGGGTTCTTACGCTATTGAACTGCTGCTGCAGGGCTTTGGCGGTCGCTGCGTCGGTATCCAGAACGAAAAAATGGTTCACCACGACATTATCGACGCTATCGAGAACATGAAGCGCCCGTTCAAAGGCGACTGGCTGGACTGCGCGAAGAAACTCTTCTGATCGCATGAAAATGCCCTCGGTATGAGGGCATTTTTTTATGTCTGTTTATTCCGCATAGTTATAGCCAATCTTTTTTTATTCTTTAATCATTGATTATCTTTCTGGCACGCTGGTCTCATCAAAATACACAACCAAAGAGAGTGGGCGATGAATAAATGGGGCGTGGGAATTACTTTACTGCTGGCTTCCACCAGCGTTCTGGCTAAGGACATCCAGTTATTAAACGTGTCTTACGATCCAACGCGTGAGCTGTACGAACAGTACAACAAAGCGTTTAGCGCGCACTGGAAACAAGAGACCGGCGATAATGTTGTGATCCGTCAATCTCACGGCGGCTCTGGCAAACAGGCGACCTCGGTAATTAACGGCATTGATGCCGATGTTGTGACGCTGGCGCTGGCTTATGACGTTGACGCTATAGCTGAACGTGGTCGTATTGATAAAAACTGGATCAAACGCCTGCCGGACAACTCCGCGCCTTACACCTCAACCATCGTCTTCCTGGTACGCAAAGGCAACCCGAAACAGATTCATGACTGGAACGATCTGGTAAAACCGGGCATTTCCGTTATTACGCCGAACCCGAAAAGCTCCGGCGGCGCACGCTGGAACTATCTGGCAGCCTGGGGCTACGCTCTGCACCATAACAATGGCGATCAGGCAAAAGCGCAAGAGTTCGTGAAGGCGCTGTATAAAAACGTTGAAGTGCTGGATTCCGGCGCGCGCGGCGCGACCAGTACCTTTGTTGAACGCGGCATTGGTGATGTGCTGATTGCGTGGGAAAACGAAGCGCTGCTGGCAACCAACGAACTGGACAAAGACAAGTTTGAAATCGTGACGCCGAGCGAATCGATCCTCGCTGAGCCAACGGTTTCTGTCGTTGATAAAGTTGCCGAGAAAAAAGGCACCGAGAAAGTGGCTGAAGCCTACCTGAAATATCTCTACTCGCCGGAAGGCCAGGAGATCGTCGCGAAGAACTTCTACCGTCCGCGCGATCCGCAAATTGCCGCGAAATACGCGAGTGAGTTCCCGAAACTGAAACTCTTCACCATTGATGATGAGTTTGGCGGCTGGACCAAAGCGCAAAAAGAGCACTTCTCTAACGGCGGTACGTTCGACCAAATCAGCAAACGCTAATCCTCCAGACAGCGCCCTCTTTTGAGGGCGATGTTGTTTTTGCACCTGCGTAAAATCCAGGATTTCCGACTTCACTGCTGTTTTGCGCTATCATTCCGGTTCTTTCAGCAAAGGAAGCGGAAATATGAAAACAGTACGTCGTCTTATCATTGCCCTGTTGGTGCTGGTTGTTCTGGCGGGTGCGGGAACTGCATACTGGTTCAAAGGTCGCGGCAACCCGGACGCGTTGCGGCAGATCGTTATTGGGCAATGCCTGCCAAATGCCCGCGAACATAATTCGCCCGCTCCCTGTACGCAGGTGAACCTGAAAAGTGGTTACGTGCTGATGAAAGATCGCAATGGGCCGCTGCAATTTCTGTTGATGCCGACTTATCGCATCAACGGCACGGAAAGCCCGCTGCTGCTGCAAGCGACAACGCCAAACTTTTTCTGGCAGGCGTGGCAATCCCGCGATGTGATGAGCAAACTGCGCGGCAGCGAAGTGCCGGATAATGCCATCTCTCTGACCATCAACTCCCGCATGGGGCGTACACAAAACCACTTTCACATTCACATCTCTTGTCTGCGCCCCGATGTACGTCGGCAGTTAAATGATAATGCCGCGCGTATTAGCAGCCAGTGGCTGGAATTCCCGGGCGGTTTGCTTGGCCATCAATATTTGGCCCGACGCGTGACGGAAGCAGAACTGGTGCAGCGTAGCCCGTTCCTGATGCTGGCGGAAGAAATCCCGGAAGCAAAAGCGCATATGGGGCGTTTTGCGCTGGCGATGGTGCAACAGGCGGACGGCTCATTTGTGCTGCTGGCAACCGAGCGTAATCTGCTGGCGCTTAATCGCGCTTCTGCGGAGGAAATTCAGGATCATCAATGCGATATCCTCAAATAACCCCACTATAATTCGCGTTTACTCAACCTGCCTGTCGCCGTAGACTTGCTGAAAAAATCTACAGGAGACAGGCATGTCGCTCTGGCTTACTCACCCTCTGTTCCTTCCCTCGTTAATTGTCGGCATCACCATTGTGCTGTGGGCGACCTCGCTGTTACCGGAGTTTATTACTGCACTGCTGTTCTTTACCGCAGCGATGGTGGCGAAAATCGCGCCGCCGGAGGTGGTCTTCGGTGGGTTTGCTTCTTCGGCATTCTGGCTGGTGTTCAGCGGCTTTGTGCTGGGCGTGGCGATCCGTAAAACCGGTCTGGCGGACAGAGCCGCCCGCGCGTTGTCATCGCGGCTGACAACATCATGGCTGCAAATGGTCGCCAGCGTCGTGCTGTTGAGCTATGCGCTGGCTTTTGTGATGCCGTCGAATATGGGACGCATTGCGCTGCTGATGCCGATCGTTGCAGCGATGGCGGCGCGATCGGGCATTCAGGAAGGTACACGTTCATGGTACGGGCTGGCGCTGGCCGTCGGTTTCGGCACGTTCCAGCTTTCGGCCACTATACTGCCCGCCAACGTTCCCAATCTGGTGATGAGCGGTGCGGCGGAAGGCTCTTATGGCATCCATCTCAACTATCTTCCCTATTTGCTGTTGCACACGCCGGTACTCGGCATTCTGAAAGGCGTTATTCTGATTAGCCTGATCTGCTGGCTGTTTCCGGGGCAGCCGCAGGCGCCGCGTGAAGAGGCCATTTCTGCGCCGATGAGCCGGGAGGAGAAACGGCTGGCGTGGCTGCTGGCGGTGGTGCTGACGATGTGGGTGACGGAGAGCTGGCACGGTATTGGTCCTGCGTGGACCGGGCTGGCGGCGGCCTGTGTCACCTTGCTGCCGCGCATCGGCTTTATCAATGGCGACGAATTTTCTACCGGGGTGAATATCCGCACCTGTATTTACGTTGCCGGGATTTTGGGTTTAGCGATCACGGTGACGCAAACCGGTATCGGCAGTGCGGTCGGGGAAGCGTTGCTGAGGGTGATGCCACTCGATCCAGCTAACCCGTTCACCAGTTTTCTTGCGCTGACGGGCATCACCACGGCACTCAATTTCATTATGACCGCCAACGGTGTTCCGGCGCTGTTTACCACGCTGGCGCAGAGTTTTTCTGACGCGACCGGATTCCCGCTGTTGTCGGTCATTATGATTCAGGTGCTGGGCTACTCCACGCCGCTGTTGCCGTATCAGGCGTCGCCGATTGTGGTAGCTATGGCGCTGGGGAAAGTGCCGGCACGCGCGGGAATGCTGTTCTGTCTGGCGCTGGCAGTGGTGACGTATCTGATATTGTTACCGCTGGATTACGCGTGGTTTAGCGTGCTGGGGAAACTGTAACGGTCTGACATTGCCGGATAGCGATGCGCTTATTTCTGCAGGAGAGGATAGGTGTAAAAAAGCCCGGTGGCGTTAGCGCATACCGGGCCTGGCTTTGCGTAGGGCGGGTAAGCGCAAGCGCCGCCCGCCATGCAACAGCATTACGCCTGTTTTGCGGCTTCTGCTGCTTTGACGATCACGGCGAAAGCGTCAGCTTTCAGGGACGCGCCGCCAACCAGCGCACCGTCGATGTCCGGCTGGGTGAACAGCTCTGCGGCGTTGCCTGCATTCACGGAACCGCCGTACTGAATGATCACTTGCTCAGCCACTTTCGCGTCTGCTTTAGCAATGTGGTCACGGATAAATTTGTGTACAGCCTGCGCCTGCGCCGGAGTTGCGGATTTGCCGGTACCGATCGCCCAAACCGGTTCGTAGGCAATCACTGCGCCTTCGAACGCGCTCGCGCCCTGGGTTTTCAACACAGCGTCGATCTGGCGTGCGCAGACTTCTTCGGTTTTACCCGCTTCGTTTTCTGCTTCGGTTTCACCGATGCACAGTACCGGGATCAGGCCCTGCGCTTTCAGTACGGCGAATTTTTTGGCGATGAATTCATCGGATTCTGCGTGGTAAGTACGACGCTCAGAGTGGCCGATGATGATGTATTTTGCGCCGATATCTTTCAGCATTTCGGCAGAGGTTTCACCGGTGAAAGCGCCGGACAGGTTAACGTCGACGTTCTGCGCGCCCAGGATGATGTGGCTACCGTCAGCAGCATGTTTAGCCAGATCCAGGTACATTTCCGGCGGCGCAATCGCGACCGCACAGCCCGTTACGCCAGCCAGCTCGGTACGCAGGTTTGCAACCAGTTCGTTTACCATGTGGCGGCTGCCGTTCAGTTTCCAGTTACCCATCACTAAAGGATGTCGCATTTTTACTCTCCACGCGCTTGGCGAATTAAGGAATATGGCCGCCCTTCAGGGCAGCATGGTCTGTGAAACAGTATAGAGATTCATCCCCTGAAAGGCTTTGCTTTTTGTCATTTATTGTTATCTTCAAGCGATTCAGATAGCGTCAGCTTAATCGGTTCAACAGCGAAGGTCAGCCCCTTTTCGCCGTTATCTGCCACCACATAACGTACTGCGCCTTCTGTTTCCGCGTAGTACTGTTTGTTTTTGCCGTTATTCAGCAACTTTTGCAGCTTTTGCCCGCTTTGCGCGGTAGTCATCGTCGGCGAAAACGCGCGAATTATCGCTGCCATATACTCCTGGGCTTTCGCTTTCGCCGCCTTTTGCTCTGGACCCTGTACCGGCAGCCAGGTGATTTGCATCGACTTTATTTTCAGCGTACCGCGCTCCAGCGCTGTCGATGCATAAAGATTGTCGTTAATTTTTGTTGCGGCGCGCGTCAGGTTCGCCTGATCGTTACGGCCATCAACAGCGCGAAACTCGTTCAGCGGAAGCGTCGGGTTGTCGGTATTAAATTTTTCCCGGAACTGACTGATCGACTGGTCGAATGTCGGCGCGCCCGGCAGCAGGTAGGGCGCGGTTGCTGTGGCAGGCGTCTCTTCCGCCCACACCGGGGAGCCGAAGATCAGCGCTGAGAAGAGCAGCCAAATCGGGTAACGCCATGCTTTCATTACATCGCCCTCTCTAAAGTGTGCTCACGATTAAAACGATATCGGGCTGGCTTGTCAAAAACTCCCGCTGCCAGGGTAAACTACGCAGCATTACGATAATAAGGAACCTTACATGGGCATACAGCAGTGGTTGTTTTCGTTTAAAGGGCGCATTGGTCGACGCGACTTTTGGGTCTGGATCATCCTCTGGGTAGTGAGCATGACAGTGCTGTTTGCGCTGGCAAACAGTGGAATGCTCGATTTCCAGATGGCCGCGTTTATTCTGGTGTGCCTCATCTGGCCGACTGCCTGCGTAATGGTGAAACGTTTGCACGATCGCGGCCGTCATGGCGCGTGGGGATTGCTGATGGTACTGGCGTGGATGTTGCTTTCCGGCCACTGGGAAGTGCTGAACGGTACGCTGGAATGGGCGGTGGGACGTCTGATTCCGGTGGTGATTATTGTCATGATGCTGATCGACCTGGGCGCGTTTGTCGGCACCCAGGGAGAAAACAAATATGGCAAAGAGACGCTGGAAGTGAAGTATCGCTGATTACCAGTAGTGTTCTGCGGTGATATGCCCCGGTCGGCGGCGCAGGTGCTTGGTCATTTGCCGGGAATCTTTAAGGAGTTGTGTGGTATCGCGTACCATTTGCGGGTTGCCACACAGCATCACATGGCTGGTTTCGGTGTTCATCGGCAGCCCGACGGCTTCTTCCAGCGCACCGCTTTCAATCAACGCCGGTACGCGTCCGGTCAGTGAGCCGGAAATCGTCTCCCGGCTGACTACCGTCTGAATACGCAGTTTCCCTTCATAACGCTGTTGCAGTTCCAGCATCAGCGGCAAGTAGCTGAGATCCGCGGCATAGCGCACGGCGTGCACCAGCACCAGATTTTTAAAGCGTTGCAGATCCTTGCCTTCCTGCAAAATCGACAGATATGGCCCAATGGCGGTGCCGGTGGCCAGCATCCATAGCGTTTCGCAATCCGGTACTTCCTCAAGCACAAAGAAACCGGCGGCTTCGCTGACAATTTGCACTTCGTCTCCCGGTTGCAGGGCTGCCAGGCGCGGGCTGAGTTTGCCTTCCGGTACGGTGACAAGATAGAACTCGAGGTCGGGGTTACCCGGCGCATTGACGTAAGAGTAAGCGCGCTGAACGCGCTCGCCGTCAATTTCCAGACCAAGTTTGGCGAACTGCCCGGCAGTGAAGGGGTTAACGGGGGCATGCACGGTGAGGCTAAATAGCGCATCGGTCCAGAACTGCACCTTAGTGACTTTTCCTGTTACCCATTCCGCCATGGTTATCTCCTGTTCAGTTGCGTTGCCTTATCTTCGTGCCTGTGGAGGGAGATTTCCAGCCCGTGCGGGCCGGAAAGCTCAATTGAACAAATAGCCTTACAGGATGTGGCGTTGCACATCCGGATCTTTACGATCGAGGTAGTGGATGGACTGAATGCGGCGAATCGTGCGCGATTTCCCGCGGATCAATAGCGTTTCCGTGGTGGCGATATTACCTTTGCGGGTAATGCCATCCAGCAGATCGCCTTTGGTGATGCCGGTTGCCGCAAAAATCACATTATCGCTACGCGCCATATCGTCCAGACGCAGCACGTTGCCCGCCTGAATGCCCATGCCACGGCAGCGTTTCAGCTCCTGTTCGCCGATGCGGCGGTTCTCTTCGCTGTCGCCTTTCACCTGATGGCGCGCCAGCAGACGTCCCTGCATGTCACCATCAAGCGCGCGTATCACCGCTGCGGAAACCACACCTTCCGGCGCGCCGCCGATACCGTACAGCACATCGACTTCGCTATCCGGCATACAGGTAAGAATGGACGCCGCGACATCGCCGTCGGGAATGGCAAAAACGCGCACGCCGAGCTTTTGCATCTCTGCAATCGTTGCGTCATGGCGCGGTTTGGCAAGGATGGTGACCGTCAATTCAGTCAGGGGTTTGTTCAGCGCGTCAGCGACATTGCGCAGGTTATCCGCCAGCGGCAGATTGAGGTCGATAGCGCCTTTAGCGCCTGGGCCGACAATCAGTTTTTCCATGTACATATCCGGCGCATTCAGGAAGCAACCCTTATCGCCGACAGCCAGTACCGCCAGCGCATTTGCCTGGCCCATCGCTGTCATGCGGGTGCCTTCAATAGGATCGACCGCGATATCCACGGCGTCGCCTTTTCCTGTGCCGACTTTCTCACCGATAAACAGCATCGGCGCTTCATCGATCTCCCCTTCGCCAATGACGATGGTACCGTCAATGTCGACATTGTTGAGCATGATGCGCATAGCGTTTACCGCTGCGCCGTCCGCCGTGTTTTTATCGCCACGTCCCAGCCACTTGTAGCCAGCCAGCGCCGCAGCCTCGGTAACGCGGGAGAATTCGATGGCAAGTTCTCGTCTCATAACACACTCTGTAGTGAAAGAAATTGCACAAAGTTTACCACAGGGAGAGGGGGAGAGGATTGATCCCCTCCCCCAAACGGGGGAGGGGAGAGGTGGCAGGATTACTCGTCGTGTTCTTCCCACGCCAGCGCGCGTTTAACGGCTTTTTTCCAGCCGCTGTAACGGTAGTTGCGCTCGGTGGTTTCGATGCCAGGGCGGAATTCGCGTTCGATGACCGCTTTTTCCTGCAATTCATCAAGATTCTGCCAGAAACCGACCGCCAGACCAGCAAGGTAGGCCGCGCCCAGCGCCGTCACTTCACGCACTTCCGGGCGTTCTACGCGGGTGCCCAGAATGTCGGACTGGAACTGCATCAGGAAGTTGTTGGCCACCGCGCCGCCATCCACACGCAGCGCGTGTAAACGAATACCGGAGTCTGCCTGCATCGCTTCCAGAACGTCGCGCGTCTGGTAGGCGATCGATTCCAGCGTGGCGCGAATGATGTGGTTAGCGTTCACACCGCGCGTCAGGCCGAAGATTGCGCCGCGTGCGTACGGGTCCCAGTATGGCGCGCCGAGGCCGGTAAAAGCGGGAACCACATATACGCCGTTGGTGTCTTTTACTTTGGTAGCGAAATATTCAGAGTCGAATGCATCGCTGATCAGCTTCATTTCATCACGCAGCCACTGGATGGAAGCCCCCGCCATGAACACTGCGCCTTCCAGCGCGTAGTTCACTTCGCCTTTCGGGCCGCAGCCAATGGTGGTCAGCAGACCGTGCTCGGATTTCACCGCTTTCTCGCCGGTGTTCATCAGCATAAAACAGCCGGTGCCGTAGGTATTTTTCGCCATCCCTTCTTTCACGCACAGCTGGCCAAACAGCGCGGCCTGCTGGTCACCGGCGATCCCGGCAATAGGAATACGCGTACCGCCTTTACCACCAATGTTGGTCTGACCGTACACTTCGGAGGATTTGCGCACTTCCGGCAGCATGGCGCGCGGGATATCCAGCGCATCCAGCATTTTGTCGTCCCAGTCCAGCGCGTGGATGTTGAACAGCATGGTACGCGAGGCGTTAGTGTAATCGGTCACGTGAACGCGGCCCTGCGTCATTTTCCAGATAAGCCAGGTATCCACGGTGCCGAACAGCAGTTCGCCGCGCTTCGCACGTTCACGGGAGCCTTCAACGTGATCGAGGATCCACTTCACTTTGGTGCCGGAGAAGTACGGGTCAATCACAAGGCCGGTGGTGTTGCGCACGTACTCTTCCATGCCATCGCGTTTGAGCTGCTCGCAAATCTCGGCGGTACGACGGCACTGCCAGACAATCGCGTTGTAGATCGGTTTGCCGGTTTCGCGTTCCCAGACGATGGCCGTTTCACGCTGGTTGGTAATACCGATGGCGGCGATTTCGTCGGAGTTGATGTCTGCCTTCGCTAACACTTCGACCAGCGTGGAGCTTTGCGATGCCCAGATTTCCATGGGATCATGCTCAACCCAGCCTGGCTTCGGGTAAATTTGTTCAAATTCGCGCTGTGAAACGCTGATGATGTTGGCGTCGTGATCCATCACAACCGCGCGGGAACTGGTAGTACCCTGGTCGAGCGCAACGATATATTTTTTGTCAGTCATGGTTAGAGTCCCGTAGTCACATTACAGCGAAGCTTTTTGTTGAGTCGTTGAGGCAGTGCCTTTTTCTTCCGCCGCCTCACTGGTTCCTGACGGCAGATGGCGGCCAATCAGTTTACGATAACCGAACGCACCGAGCGCCGCGCCTACGATCGGCCCGAACAGCGGTACGAGGAAGTAGGGAATATCTTTGCCGCCGGTAAAGGCGACGTCGCCCCAGCCTGCGAGCCAGGCGAAGGTTTTCGGGCCAATATCACGCGCCGGGTTCATGGCAAAGCCGGTCAGTGGCCCCATTGACGCGCCGATAACCGCAATCAGCAGACCAATCAGCAGGGGGGCCAGCGGCCCGCGTGGAACACCATTGCCATCATCACCCAGCGCCATGATGACGCCCATCAGAACAGCGGTAATGACCATTTCAACTGCGAAAGCCTGCACAAAGTTGATGTGCGGGTTAGGGTAGGTTGAAAAGATACCCGCTAAATCAAGACTTTCGACGCTGCCGCGCACCATATTGTGCGTATGTTCGAAGTCGAGGAAAAGATTGTAGTAAAGCCCGTAAACAAGCGCCGCTGCGCAAAACGCGCCGGCAAACTGCGAAATGATGAAGGGAGTTACTTTGCGCCCGTCAAAACTGGCGAAGAGCCATAGTGCGATCGTTACCGCGGGGTTAAGATGCGCGCCGGAAACCCCTGCAGTCAGGTAGATGGCCATAGCCACGCCAAGACCCCAGATGATGCTGATTTCCCACTGGCCGAAGGTGGCACCTGCCACTTTCAGCGCTGCGACACACCCGACACCGAAAAAAATCAACAACCCGGTTCCGAGAAACTCGGCGATGCACTGGCCTTTTAAGGTTGATGTCTGACTCATAATCGGATCCTGCTAAAGAGTAATGGTTATTGTTAGCATGGGGCCAACGTCTCCCATGATGTCGTGTAGACATAGTGTTAATTTATCGTTAACGAGCAAAAACGAGAAATATCGAAATTAAAATGTGTGTACTGCGTCAATAAAATGAGCGTTTTCGCGCGAATTGGGGTGTTTTTGTACCATATCGAAATGTGAGCTGAATCATTTTTGTAACTTCACTCTTAACAATTTAGAGACGGGCACCGCTGTTGCACCAGGATGAGGACGAAAAGTGTTGCAAAGCGCAAACAGCGCGGCTCCGCGCTGGACAGGGGCTGGCGTGATTCATACAATCGGAGGCAAGCGAAATGCGCTCATTTTTATTAAGGCGTCGCCGGTATTAGGGACGAAGATTTACCTATCAACGCCTTGCAACTCAGGAGAGGTATGACAATGTCATTAGAAGTATTCGAGAAACTGGAAGCGAAAGTGCAGCAGGCGATTGATACCATCACGCTGTTGCAGATGGAAATCGAAGAGCTGAAAGAAAAGAACAATAGTCTGGCGCAGGACGTTCAGGCTGCACAGCATAGTCGCGAAGAGCTGGAGCGCGAAAACAACCAGCTGAAAGAGCAGCAGCATGGCTGGCAGGAGCGTTTGCAGGCGCTGCTGGGCCGCATGGAAGAAGTCTGATTACGCTTTATCTTTCACGGTGTTGGCTGCGCGCATTCACTCCGGTCAGGCTATCTGTGCTGCCGGGAATTCATTTGCTTGCCGCCTTGCTACAACATGAAATCGTTCGGATCGGATAAGCGAAGCGTTGTCTGACGCAAAAGAAGAAGGGCGCCTGATGGCGCCCTTTTTTTACTCGATATCGAGGGGATCTTCGGAAAGGATAATGCCGGTATTGTCGGCATACAGATGGTCGCCAGAGAAGAAGGTGACGCCGCCGAAATTGACGCGCACGTCGCTTTCACCAATGCCTTCACCTGCTGCGCCAACCGGAATAGCGGCAATCGCCTGGATGCCGATATCCAGCTCTTCCAGATCGTCAACCTGGCGCACAGCACCATAAACCACAATGCCTTCCCACTCGTTTTGCACCGCAGTGCGTGCGAGATCGGCGTCGATTAACGCGCGACGCATAGAACCGCCGCCGTCGACCAGCAGGACGCGACCACGGCCATTTTGTTCGAGCAGATCGTACAGCAACCCGTTATCCTCGAAACATTTCACCGTGATGATTTGTCCGCCAAAAGACGACCGACCGCCAAAATTAGAGAATAGCGGCTCTACAACGTTGATCTCTTCCTGGTAGATGTCACAAAGCTCAGAAGTATCGTATTTCATAGGATTAACGTTCAGTTGATGCGAGAAACGTTAGTATATCGCGCATCCCGCACTGTTGGCAAAATCATCAATTGTTAATTGACATTAATCAGTTAAAGGTGTGTCTGGCTGAGAATTATTCCAATAACAAACAATAAGTTAGTAAGCAATGCGCCTTTTACCGTACGTTCAAGCATTGGCGGCATAGCGCGCGGATCGCGTTCGCGCAACACAAAGCGCACTTGTTTGATAAGTAGCGGTGCTGCAAGGAGAAATAACCATCCCCACAGACTATGCAATGACAGCAGGTTGAACAGCGCCAGGCACAGCAGCGCGCCGATCAGCAAGCTGGCGTGATAACGGCGGGCGTTGATTGGCCCTAAACGCACCACCAGCGTGTTTTTGCCGTTCTCGCGGTCACTGTCGATATCACGCAAGTTATTGATATTCAATACAGCAGTCGCCAGCAGGCCGCAGGCCGTGGCGGGCAGGATAACCGCCGGGATCAGCATATGCGTTTGTAGATACCAGCTTCCCATCACGCTCAGCCAGCCAAAGAAAATCAGCACTGAGATATCGCCAAGGCCGAGATAGCCATACGGGCGCTTACCAATGGTGTAGGTAATCGCCGCAATGATCGACAGGCCGCCGAGCACGAGGAAACCGATAAAATCTGCCAGCGTCTGGGTTGCTGCCGTCACCAGCAACAGCCCGGAAATGCAACTCAGCACAATCACGATAATCAGCGCTCGTTTCATTTGCGCGAGCGAGATAGCACCTTTCTGCATACCGCGCAGCGGCCCAATGCGATCCGGTTTATCGCTGCCCTTCACTGCATCGCCGTAATCATTGGCAAGGTTGGAGAGGATTTGTAGCAGGCCAGCGGTGATCAGTGCGAGCACGGCGACCAGCGGATCAAAATAACCTTGCCACCACGCCAGCACGGTGCCCACGACAATGGCCGCGAATGCCAGCGGTAATGTTTTAGGTCGCAGGCTTTCCAGCCAGGCCTGAGTAAGGCTGAGAGATTGCGTTTCGTTCATAAATTACGCCAACAAAAATGGGGGCATAAGCCCCCATCGAGTGTGATGAAAACGTTGTGAACGGGATTATAGGATAAAACGGCTCAGATCTTCATCTGCCACTAAAGCATCAAGGTGCTTACTTACATAGTCGGCATCGATGATAATGGTCTTACCGCCCAGATCGCTGGCGTCGTAGGAGATGTCTTCCATCAGGCGTTCCAGCACGGTATGCAAACGGCGGGCGCCGATGTTTTCCGTGGTTTCGTTCACCTGCCAGGCAGCCTGCGCAATGCGTTTGATGCCGTCGTCAGTAAATTCGATATTCACGCCTTCGGTCGCCATCAGTGCTTTGTACTGTACCGTCACAGACGCGTTTGGCTCGGTCAGAATGCGCTCGAAATCTTCCGTCGTTAACGCCTTCAATTCAACGCGAATCGGCAGACGGCCCTGCAATTCCGGGATCAGATCCGACGGGCTGGCAACCTGGAACGCGCCGGAGGCGATAAACAGAATGTGATCGGTTTTCACCATGCCGTGCTTGGTTGAGACGGTGCAGCCTTCCACCAGCGGCAGCAGGTCGCGCTGTACGCCTTCGCGGGAAACGTCCGGCCCGGAGGTGTTGCCGCGCTTACAGATTTTGTCGATTTCGTCGATAAACACGATCCCGTGCTGCTCAACGGCTTCGATAGCGTCCTGTTTCAGCTCTTCCGGGTTGACCAGCTTCGCGGCTTCTTCTTCAATCAGCAGCTTCATCGCGTCTTTAATTTTCAGCTTACGCGGTTTCTGCTTCTGCCCACCCAGGTTCTGGAACATGGACTGCAACTGATTGGTCATCTCTTCCATGCCCGGAGGCGCCATGATCTCTACGCCCATCGGTGCAGCAGCGAGATCGATTTCAATCTCTTTATCGTCGAGCTGGCCTTCGCGCAGTTTTTTGCGGAAGGACTGGCGCGCAGCTGAAGGTTCAGCGGATTGCTCCGGTTGTCCCCAGTTGTTTTTCGCCGGTGGGATCAGCACGTCGAGAATACGCTCTTCGGCCAACTCTTCGGCGCGGTAGCGGTTTTTCTCGATCGACTGGATACGTACCATTTTCACTGCGGAATCGGTCAGATCGCGGATGATAGAATCCACTTCTTTCCCGACATAGCCCACTTCGGTGAACTTGGTCGCTTCAACTTTGATAAACGGCGCGTTAGCCAGTTTCGCCAGACGACGCGCAATTTCGGTTTTACCGACGCCGGTCGGGCCGATCATCAGAATATTTTTTGGTGTCACTTCGTGACGCAGCTCTTCATCAAGCTGCATACGGCGCCAGCGGTTACGCAAGGCGATTGCCACAGAACGCTTAGCCGCGTCCTGGCCGATAATGTGTTTGTCCAGTTCGCTGACAATTTCGCGTGGGGTCATTTCAGACATGGGAGATCCTTACGCTTTAGAGGGTAATTCTTCGATGGTATGGAAGTGGTTGGTGTAAATGCAGATATCACCTGCAATATCCAACGCCTTCTCAGCGATTTCACGCGCGCCAAGCTCGGTATTTTCCAGTAACGCACGGGCTGCGGCCTGGGCGTATGGCCCACCAGAACCGATAGCGATCAGGTCATTTTCCGGCTGAACCACATCACCATTACCGGTGATGATCAGCGACGCGTTCTCATCTGCCACCGCCAGCAGCGCTTCCAGCTTGCGCAGCATGCGATCGGTGCGCCAGTCCTTTGCCAGCTCGACAGCCGCTTTCACCAGATGGCCCTGGTGCATTTCCAGTTTGCGTTCGAAGAGTTCGAACAAAGTGAAGGCATCGGCCGTACCACCGGCAAAACCTGCGATAACTTTGTCGTTATACAGGCGGCGGACTTTTTTCACGTTGCCCTTCATTACGGTATTACCCAGTGTGGCCTGGCCATCACCGGCAATAACGACATGGCCGTTACGGCGTACGCTTACGATTGTTGTCACGAGCAGACCCCTTGGTTACAAATGCAGAATACAGCGCCCCGCACAGCGTACGGGGCAGAATGCAATTATAGATGGGGGGGATTTCGGGGGTTTCAACCCCCGGAGGCGAGACGGATACAGTTTGTATGACCCGCCATTTTCAGACGGCTAATGGTGGAATCAGCATTCTCTTTGCCTTTCACCGGGCCAAGTACCACGCGGTTCCATCCGTTGTTGCTGGTGATACGTGAATCAAACCCTTCGAACGCCAGCTGGGCGCGAACGGTTTCTGCCTGCTCCTGGCCTTTAAACGAACCGCACTGGATCATCCAGCGGCGGTCATCTTTTTTCTCCGCCGTTTGCGTTTTCGGCGCTTCAGCCTCACGTGTTATCGGCGCAGCTTGCTGCGCTTTCGGCTGTGCTGCGGTGGTATGCGGCGGCGTTTGCAACAGATCCTGATACGGCTGCGATGTTGCGGCGGCTTTCGGCTGCTGCTGCGTTTGCGTCTGTGTTTGACGCGGCGCAGTGGCCGTTGTCCGCGCCGGTTGTTGCTGCACCGGTTGTTCCACCACACGCGTCTGCGTACGCGGCTGCTGTACCGGCTGCGTTTGCGTCCACTGCGGTTGTTGCTGCTGCTGAGCCTGGCGCTGGCGCTGCAACGTTTGCTGACGTTGTTCCGGCGTCTGTTCGTTCCACGGCACTTCATTAAGCTGCGTCGGCTGCTGGCGCATATCCGCCTGCATCTGCGCTAACAGCTGGCGCTGTTCATCTGTCAGTTGATCCGGGTTTTTCACTTCGCCGCCTGCAGAAGGTTCAGTAGGCGCAAGCACGCCTGGCTGACGGCTTTCCAGCTCTTTAATGTAGCGCCAGCGCTCTTCCGGCTTCGGCGGCAGGCCGTTACCGGTGACCTTTTGATTTTGTAGCGATTCGGATTCTTCTTTTTTGTGGTGCGTAATAAAGTACAGACCACCGATAAAGGCGACCAGCACGGCGGCCGCGATGGCGACCATGGCTGGAGAGACCGCAGACCTGCTGCGTTGCTTTTTCCTTGAGTTGCTCGCTTTTCGCCGCGCAGGAGCCGGCTGGCCGCGGCGTACATAATCTCGTTGTGCCACTATCGTTTCGCTGTATTTATATCGTTTATCAGCCCGCCATGTTACTTAAGCGACGGGCTTTTGACCAGAAGGGGGTGTCTTAAAGCCAGGTATTTACGTAATCGCCCGGGTACTGCCGCGCAGGATCAATTCGCAATCCAGCAAGCGCGATCCGCTATTGACGTTATGACCTTGCAGTTGTTCCAGCAGGAGCAGCATCGATTCCCGGCCAATTTCGTAGCGCGGCTGCGCAACGGTGGTTAGCGGCGGGTCAGAGTACTCTGCCAGTGAAATGTTATCAAAACCGATAATCGATAAGTCGTCCGGTACTTTCAGCCCCCGGCGTTTGGCGAGCGACAGCGCACCCAGCGCCATAACGTCGCTATGGCAGAACACCGCCGTTGGCGGCTTGGGCAACGCCAGTAGCTGTTCCAGCGCGTGCGCTCCGGCTTCAAAGGTAAAATCACCGCGTGCAATATAGTGCGGATCGACAGTCGTTCCTGAGCGGCGCAGCGCCTGCACATAACCCTGCAAGCGGTAGTGGCACAATGGCATCTCTTCCGGCCCGGCAATACAGCCAATCAGATGGTGCCCCTGTTCCTGTAGATAATTGACGGCGTTAAAAGCGGCGGTCAGGTTATCAATGTGTACGGTAGGCAGCTCCAGCTCAGGAGCAAATTCATTCGCCATGACCATCGGCGGCAAATTGCGCTGCTCTTCAATACTGGCGTCGAACGGCAGGCGTGAACCTAACAGCAGCATGCCGTCGATTTGCTTGGTAATGATCAGATCGATAAAGGTTTTTTCTTGCTGATTCTGGTGGGCGCAGTCGCCAATCAGTACCAGATAGCCGTGTTCGGCTGCGGTAACTTCGATACCGCGAATGATTTCGCTGAAAAAGGGATCGCAGATATCCGGCACAATCACCAACAAAGTGCGGGATTCGTTTCGCTTGACGTTACGTCCCATCGACTGGGGTAAATAACCCACTTCCATGGCGGCTTGCTCAACCCGATTACGGGTCGTCTGCGACACTTTTTCCGGATTCATTAATGCACGGGATACGGTTGCCGTAGAAACCTTTGCTTTCATGGCAACATCTTTCATGGTCGCTGCTGCAACCTGATTTTTGGGTTTCAACTTGTTCTCCTCGCATGCACGGCGCAAGCGTAGTCACATTTTTATCAGATAGTTAGGCGCAGCGGTTACAGAATTTTCATGAAAAGTGTGATGAAAGTTGAATTTTATGCCGCCGATCGCAACCTCAACTCTCAATGGGATCGACATCCAGCACCCATTTAACCCGCCGTGCATCGGGCAGCGTGTTAATCAATGCCAGCGCGCCGCTGACAATATGTTGTAAGCGAATGCGGGAAGGGTGTTGCAGCAGGATCTGCCAGCGATAGCGTCCGGCGCGCTTCGCTGCCAGCGCCGGAACCGGGCCGAGGATCCACAATTGATTATCCGCCAGCGGGCTGGCTTGCAGTAAGTTTTTCAACTGTTGCAGGAACAGCGGAGCGAACTGATTGTTCTGATCTTCTGCGCGGATCAACACGTGGCTGGTCCACGGCGGCAGTTGCAGCGTTTGCCGTTCGGCCAGCGCCTGTTCTGCAAAGGTGTCATAACCTTTATGCAGCAAAGTTTGCAGCAAAGGATGCTCAGGATGGTGGGTTTGCAGCACCACTTCGCCCTGCTTTCCGGCGCGCCCGGCGCGGCCCGACACCTGGGTATAGAGCTGAGCGAACCGTTCCGCCGCACGGAAATCCGCAGAAAAGAGTGCGCCATCGACATCCAGCAAGGCAACCAACGTCACATCCGGAAAGTGATGGCCTTTCGCCAGCATCTGCGTGCCAATCAGGAGCCGCGCGCCGCCGCGATGAACTTCCGCCAGGTGCTGCTCCAGCGCGCCTTTACGGCTGGTGGTATCGCGGTCAATGCGCGACACCGGCACGCCAGGGAACAGCGGCGCAAGCGCCTGTTCCAGTTGCTCAGTTCCTAAACCGACGGGCAGCAGGTGCGTGGAACCGCAGGAGGGGCACTGGCGCGGTACCGGGCGCTGGCTATCGCAATGGTGGCAGCGCAAATGCTGCTGCGCCTGGTGAAAGGTGTAGTAGTGATCGCAACGCGGGCACTCTGCTATCCAGCCGCAGTCATGGCACAGCAGTGCCGGAGCGAACCCCCGGCGGTTAAGAAACAGAATTACCTGGTTGCCTGCCTGCAAATGCTGGCGGATGCGGTTGATGAGCGCGGGTGCTAATCCGGCCTGCAACTGCTGGCCTTTCATATCCAGAACATGTTGTGTTGCCGGGCGCGCGCTACCGGCGCGGCGCGTCAGGCGCAGCAGTCGGTATTTTCGCGCCCGCACATTATATAAGGTCTCCAGCGCGGGAGTCGCTGAGCCGAGAATGATGGGGATCTGTTCGCTATGGGCGCGATAGACCGCCAGATCCCGCGCGTGATAGCGCCAGCCTTCCTGCTGTTTATAGGAGCTGTCGTGCTCTTCATCGATAACGATCACGCCGAGGTTTTTAAACGGTGTGAACAGCGATGAGCGCGTGCCGATAACAATTGCCGCCTCGCCGTTTTTCGCTTTTTGCCATGTGGTAAGACGTTCACTGTCGTTCAGGCCTGAATGCAGCACTTCGACCGGCGCGTTAAAGCGCTCGCGAAAACGGGCGATGGTTTGCGGCGTCAGGCCAATCTCCGGCACCATCACCAGTGCCTGTTTCCCCTGCGCCAGCACATTTTCCAGTACGCTTAAATAGACTTCGGTCTTACCGGAACCCGTGACGCCTGCCAGCAGCCAGGCAGAGAATTGATCGGCCGCGCTGTGAATCGCGCCGACGGCAGTGGCCTGCTCTGTGTTCAGCCGCAGCCTGTCGCCGCTGACGGAGAACTGGCTGCGCCAGTCGCTGAACGTCGGCGTTTCGCTGCTCATCTCCGCCAGCCCTTTGGCGCGCAGCGCCTGCAGAGTGACGCTTTTCAGATCCAGCGCTGCCAGCTGGTGTTGCCAGATTTTACCTTTACGCAGAGCTGAAAGGGCCTGCTGCTGCTTTGCCGACTTTACGCGATTAATGTCCGTCGCCTGGCCCTGCTCAGTGGCGAACCAGTAGCCCTGAAACTCTGCGCTGGCAGTTTTTGTCTGGCGTAACAGAACGGGAAGGGCGTTGAACAGCACATCGCCAATCGGATGATGGTAATAGTCAACTGCCCATAACAACAGACGCCAGACGGCGGGTGAAAACGCGGGCTCGCTGTCGAGCACTTCTTCTACCTGCTTCAGCTCGGTAAGCGGCAGCTCGCTTTTATCGCTGACCGCCACCACAATGCCAACGCGTTGCTGAGTACCGAACGGCACGCGCACGCGACAACCTGCGCGGGCGATCATGTCGTCCGGCAACAGATAATCAAAGGTGCGGGGCAAGGGTACAGACAGCGCAACGTGGGCGACGGGCATCTCATCTTCCTGACTTGAAAACTGGCGGGTTAGTATACACATTGTTGCTACGGACGAGCGGATCAGTTTGCATGTGCTGGTTAATTTCTGTATGATTCGCCGCCTTTAGTGCGGATTTAGCGCGCCAAAGATACACTTATTATTTAACTCGCGTGGTGTCTGGCGTTAGGGCTGGAAGAGCGACGCGGCCTTAAACTGAGGTTTCCCATGAAAAAAGGTATTCACCCGAATTACGTTGCGATTACTGCAACCTGTTCTTGCGGTAATGTGATCAAAACCCACTCCACCGTGGGCCACGACCTGAACCTGGACGTGTGCGGCAAATGCCACCCGTTCTTTACTGGTAAACAACGTGTTGTTGATACCGGTGGTCGTGTTGAGCGTTTCAACAAACGCTTCAGCATCCCGGGCAGCAAATAAGTTGCCAAAGAAAAAAGCGCCGCGAGGCGCTTTTTTTGTCTCTGCCGTTTGCCGGAGGGGGATATTTTTGTGAAATGAATCACGAAAATATTGCTCTGATTAAAAAGCGCACATATTCTTTTCGCCATTCCAGTCCTGTGAACAGAGCAAAAAAGAGGCGTGAGATGCTGACGGCAATGAAAAATGTATTTATGTCTTACCTGCTTTCTCTCGCAGAAGTGCACCCGGAAGTGACGCGCTTCTGATTGGGCAGCTGACATAAGCAAAAAGGGCGGAAGATATCTTCCGCCCTTTTGTTTTGAATCAGTATTCCCATGTATCCGGGTCGATGCCCAGTTCACGCATAATCACTTTTGCCTCTTCCGGGATTTCATCACTGCGCTCTTTGCGCAGATCTTCATCGTTCGGCAGAGGCTGACCGGTGAACGCGTGCAGGAATGCCTCGCACAGCAGCTCGCTGTTGGTGGCGTGACGCAGGTTGTTCACCTGACGACGGGTACGTTCATCGGTGAGGATTTTTAACACCTTAAGAGGAATGGAAACCGTAATTTTCTTTACTTGCTCACTCTTCTTGCCGTGCTCAGCGTATGGGCTGATATATTCGCCGCTCCATTCAGCCATGAGATACCTTTAATCCTCTCAGTCATTAGTCTAAACCCGGGCGAGCCCAGGCCGTAATCCCGCGTAGTTTACCGTAGAGTCATCACAGTGACACGGTGTATCGCTCTGCGCGCCCACACTAAAGCATATAATTTTAACGGCTATTGCGCGTTTGCTCAATCTATACGCAAAGAAGTTTAGATGTCCAGATGTATTGACGTCTATCTATTCAATGTTTACTCTGTGGTCAGATTTTTCATCCATTAAGCCAGGAAGCCTTCACCATGACGCGTAAACAGGCCACCATTGCAGTGCGTAGCGGATTGAACGATGACGAGCAGTATGGCTGCGTTGTCCCGCCAATTCACCTCTCCAGTACCTATAATTTCACCGGTTTTAATGAACCCCGCGCGCATGACTACTCGCGTCGCGGTAACCCCACGCGCGATGTGGTACAGCGCGCGCTGGCGGAGCTGGAAGGGGGCGCTGGCGCGGTGTTGACCAATACCGGCATGTCGGCGATTCATCTGGTGACCACGGTTTTCCTCAAGCCTGGCGATCTGCTGGTTGCACCGCATGATTGCTACGGCGGCAGCTATCGCCTGTTCGACAGTCTGGCGAAACGCGGTTGCTATCGGGTGAAATTCGTCGATCAGGGCGATGAACAGGCACTGAAAGCGGCGCTGGCGGAAAAACCGAAACTGGTGCTGGTAGAAAGTCCAAGCAACCCATTGTTGCGCGTCGTGGATATTGCGAAAATCTGCCAACTGGCGCGTGAAGCGGGCGCAGTTAGCGTCGTTGATAACACCTTCTTAAGCCCGGCGTTGCAAAATCCGCTGGCGCTGGGTGCCGATTTGGTACTGCACTCCTGCACAAAATACCTCAACGGTCATTCCGATGTGGTGGCGGGTGTGGTGATTGCAAAAGACGCGGAGACTGTCACCGAACTGGCATGGTGGGCGAATAATATTGGCGTCACCGGTAGCGCCTTCGACAGCTATTTGCTGTTGCGCGGGCTGCGCACGTTGTCGCCGCGTATGGAAGTGGCGCAGCGTAACGCACAGGCGATTGTCGATTTCCTGCAAACTCAGCCGCTGGTGAAAAAGCTTTACCACCCGTCTCTGCCGGATAATCAGGGGCATGAGATTGCTGCGCGTCAACAAAAAGGCTTTGGCGCGATGTTAAGTTTTGAACTGGATGGCGGCGAGCAAACGTTGCGTCGTTTCCTGAGCGGTTTGTCACTGTTTACTCTGGCGGAATCATTAGGTGGGGTAGAAAGTTTAATCTCCCACGCCGCCACCATGACGCACGCAGGTATGGCACCGGAAGCGCGCGCCGCTGCCGGGATCTCGGAAACGTTGTTGCGTATCTCGACCGGTATTGAAGATAGTGAAGATTTAATTGCCGATCTGGAAAATGGCTTCCGGGTCGCAGCTGAGGGGTAAACATGAGTGTGATTGCGCAGGCAGGGACGAAGGCTCGTCAGCTGCACAAATTTGGTGGCAGTAGTCTGGCGGATGTGAAGTGTTACCTCCGCGTTGCAGGGATCATGGCGGAGTATTCACAACCGGGCGACATGATGGTTGTCTCCGCCGCAGGCAGCACCACCAATCAGCTGATCAACTGGCTGAAATTAAGCCAGACTGACAGGCTCTCTGCGCATCAGGTTCAGCAATCCCTGCGTCGTTATCAAAGTGACTTGATTGGCGGGCTGTTGCCCGCCGATGTGGCCGATGGACTGACCAGCGAATTTATCCACGATCTGGAACACCTGGCGGCGCTACTCGACGGCGGCATTACCGACGCGGTTTACGCGGAAGTGGTCGGCCACGGTGAAATCTGGTCGGCGCGCTTGATGGCCGCCGTACTTAATCAGCAAGGCCTTGATGCGGCCTGGCTGGATGCCCGCGATTTTCTGCGTGCCGAGCGTTCGGCGCAGCCGCAGGTGAACGAAGGGGCGTCTTATCCCCTTTTGCAGCAAAAGCTGGCGCAACATCCAGGCAAACGCATTGTTGTCACCGGTTTTATCAGCCGTAATGAGGCGGGTGAAACGGTGCTGCTGGGGCGTAACGGCTCTGACTATTCAGCAACGCAGATTGGCGCGCTGGGCGATGTTTCCCGCGTCACCATCTGGAGCGACGTGGCCGGTGTCTATAGCGCCGACCCGCGCAAAGTGAAAGATGCCTGTCTGCTGCCGCTGCTGCGTCTCGATGAAGCCAGCGAACTGGCGCGTCTTGCCGCTCCGGTACTGCATGCCCGCACGCTGCAACCGGTCTCCGGCAGCAATATCGATCTGCAATTGCGCTGTAGCTATAACCCCGATCAAGGCTCTACGCGGATTGAACGCGTACTGGCATCCGGCACTGGCGCGCGCATCGTGACCAGTCACGATGATGTCTGTTTGATTGAGTTTATCGTTCCGGCCGGGCAGGATTTTAAACTGGCGCAAAAAGAGATCGATCTGCTCCTCAAACGCGCGCAGGCGCGTCCGCTGGCGGTGGGCGCTCATGCCGACCGTAATCTGCTGCAACTCTGCTACACCTCGGAAGTGGTCGACAGCGTCTTTAAACTGCTGGATGAAGCCGGTCTGCCGGGTGAATTACGCCTGCGTCAGGGGCTGGCGCTGGTGGCGATGGTCGGTGCTGGCGTATGCCGTAACCCGTTGCACAGCCACCGTTTCTGGCAGCAACTGAAAGGCCAGCCGGTTGAGTTTATCTGGCAGTCTGACGAAGGTATCAGCCTGGTCGCTGTACTGCGCGTTGGCCCGACCGAGAGCCTGATTCAGGGGCTGCACCAGTCGCTGTTCCGCGCGGAAAAACGAATCGGTCTGATGCTGTTCGGCAAGGGAAATATCGGCTCCCGCTGGCTGGAGTTGTTCTCCCGCGAGCAGAGCGCGCTTTCGGCGCGTACCGGGTTTGAATTTGTGCTGGCCGGCGTGGTGGATAGCCGCCGTAGCCTGCTGAATTACGATGGGCTGGATGCCAGCCGTGCGCTGGCTTTCTTCAATGATGAAGCCGTCGAGCAGGATGAAGAGTCGCTGTTCCTGTGGATGCGCGCTCACCCGTATGACGACCTGGTCGTACTGGATGTGACCGCCAGCGAGCAACTGGCCGGGCAGTATCTGGATTTCGCCAGCCACGGTTTTCATGTGATCAGCGCCAACAAACTGGCCGGGGCGAGCACGACCAATAATTATCGCCAGATCCACGATGCGTTTGAAAAGACGGGTCGTCACTGGCTGTACAACGCTACCGTCGGCGCCGGATTGCCGGTTAACCATACGGTGCGCGATCTGCGCGATAGCGGCGATGCGATTCTGGCGATCAGCGGTATCTTCTCCGGCACCCTCTCTTGGTTGTTCCTGCAATTCGACGGTACTGTGCCGTTTACCGACCTGGTCGATCAGGCGTGGCAGCAAGGGCTGACGGAGCCGGATCCGCGTGTCGATCTCGCCGGTAAAGATGTGATGCGCAAGCTGGTGATCCTCGCCCGTGAAGCCGGTTATGACATCGAACCTGAGCAGGTTCGCGTGGAATCGCTGGTGCCACCGCATTGTGAAGAAGGTTCGGTGGATCACTTCTTCGAAAACGGCGACGAACTGAATGAGCAGATGGTACAGCGGCTGGAAGCCGCCAGTGAAATGGGCCTTGTGCTGCGTTATGTTGCGCGTTTCGATGCGAACGGCAAAGCACGTGTAGGCGTGGAAGCGGTCCGTCCGGAGCATCCGCTGGCGGCGGTTCTGCCGGGTGATAACGTCTTCGCCATTGAAAGCCGCTGGTATCGCGATAATCCGCTGGTCATTCGCGGGCCGGGCGCAGGGCGTGATGTCACCGCTGGCGCTATCCAGTCAGATATCAACCGTCTGGCGCAATTGCTTTAATCTTCTCTTCACCCTCTCCCCGGCGGGGAGAGGGCATTACATCCCGCATCATGAACTTTTTTCATCTTCGCTGAACATTCCTCACTCAGAATAATGATTTTCCGGTTGACGACCTGTGCAAATTCCGTCATTTTTACATCTGGACGTCTAAACGTATAGAAGTTCACAAACAACAGACAATGACATGCGATTGATGAGGTAAGGTATGAGCTTTTTTCACGCCAACCAGCGGGAAGCCCTGAATCAGAGCCTGGCGGAAGTACATGGCCAGATTAATGTTTCCTTTGAATTTTTCCCGCCGCGCACCAGTGAAATGGAACAAACCTTATGGAACTCCATCGATCGCCTGAGCAGCCTGAAGCCAAAATTCGTTTCAGTGACTTACGGCGCGAACTCCGGCGAGCGCGACCGTACTCACAGCATAATCAAAGGCATCAAAGAGCGCACCGGCCTGGAAGCCGTACCGCATCTGACCTGCATTGACGCCACCCGCGATGAACTGCGCGCGATCGCGCGGGATTACTGGAATAACGGCATCCGCCATATCGTGGCGCTGCGCGGGGATTTACCGCCGGGCGGCGGTAAGCCGGATATGTATGCCGCCGATCTGGTGACGCTGTTAAAAGAGGTTGCCGATTTCGATATCTCTGTTGCCGCCTACCCGGAAGTACACCCGGAAGCGAAGAGCGCGCAGGCGGATCTGCTCAACCTGAAGCGCAAAGTGGATGCCGGCGCCAGCCGTGCAATCACCCAGTTCTTTTTTGATGTGGAAAGCTATCTGCGCTTTCGCGATCGCTGCGCGGCGACCGGCATTGATGTGGAGATCGTTCCGGGTATTCTGCCGGTTTCCAACTTCAAGCAGGCGAAAAAATTCGCTGATATGACCAACGTACGTATTCCGGCGTGGATGTCGCAAATGTTCGACGGTCTGGATGATGACGCTGAGACCCGCAAGCTGGTGGGAGCAAATATTGCGATGGATATGGTGAAGATTTTGAGCCGCGAAGGGGTGAAGGATTTCCACTTCTACACGCTGAACCGCGCGGAAATGAGCTACGCGATTTGCCACACGCTGGGCGTTCGCCCCGGCGTCTAACCTGAAATAAAAAGCCCGGAACAACCGTTCCGGGCTTTTGCTTTACAGGCCCGGTGGATATTCGCTCTACCGGGTATGTTAACGCTTATTCCCACTCTTCCAGGAAACGCTGTCCGTACTGGTCAGCGACCAGCAGTGCGGCATAGACCTGATCCGGCGTTGCGCCGCCTGGCATGTTGTGGATGGTTTCACCTTCCGCACAGGCTGCTTCGGCAACGATGCGCATCTTCGCCGGAATATCCGTTTTGATATCCAGTTGCGCCAGCGTGATCGGCAGACCAACGTTGTGGCACAGCGCTGCAACCGTTTCGATCTCATCCAGCGGCGCGTTTTCCAGCACCAGTTGCGTCAACGTACCGAACGCCACTTTCTCACCATGATAGTAGTGGTGCGCGTCGGCAAGGGCGGTTAAACCGTTGTGGATGGCATGCGCAGCCGCCAGACCGCCGCTCTCGAAGCCAACGCCGCTCAGATAGGTATTCGCTTCCACCACGCGCTCCAGCGCAGGCGTTACCACATGCTGTTCAGCCGCGAGCATGGCTTTTTCACCCTCTTCCAGCAGCGTGTTGTAGCACAGCTCGGCCAGCGCCAGCGCAGATTGTGTGCTTTGCCCGCCGGCCATGGTTTTTGCGCCGCTGCGTGAGCAGGCGCGGGCTTCAAACCAGGTGGAGAGCGCATCGCCGATCCCCGCAGCCAGCAGCCGCGCCGGTGCGCCGGCAACGATTTTGGTATCGACAATCACGCGGTTCGGGTTGTTGGGAAGTAACAGATAGCGATCGAATTCACCGTTGTCAGTGTAGATAACCGAAAGCGCGCTGCACGGCGCGTCGGTGGAAGCGATTGTCGGCGCAATTGCCACCGGAACGTGCATGAAGTGCGCCAGTGCTTTGGCGGTATCCAGTGTTTTCCCGCCGCCAATACCGAGCACTGCGCCACAGTGAGCGTTTTCCGCAACGCCGCGCAGCCGGTCAATTTCATTTTGTGAACACTCGCCGCCGAATGGCACAACTTCACAGGCCAGCCCGGCATCCGCCAGACTTTTTTGCAGCGTTTCCTGGGCAAAACCAAGCACAAATTTATCGCCCACGACCAGCCAGCGATCGGCCAGCGGTTTGAGATAGTCGCCGAGACGGGTGATGACGTCTGCACCCTGGATGTACTTACCTGGCGACTGGATGATGCGATCCATATATTGCCTCCTTACAGGTTGAGGTTGCCAAAAGCCGTTTTCCAGTCCTGCTCAAACTTCTCTATTGCTGACTCTACTGCGGGCGTATTGAGCATTTGTTGCGCTACATCTAATGGCAGCGTGATTGCTTCACATCCGGCGAGCAGGCAGTCGAGTGCCTGACGCGGCGTTTTGAAGCTGGCGGCCAGCACTTTGCTTTGCGGCGCGTGGAGTTTCAGCAGCGTTTGCAATTCCTGCACCATGCGAATGCCATCGCCGCCCTGGGCATCAACACGGTTGACATAAGGCGCAACATATTTTGCTCCGGCAAGGGCAGCGAGTAAGCCCTGCGCGGCGCTGTAGACAGCGGTGCCGAGGGTGACGATATTCTCTTTTTTCAACTGTTTGATGGCGGCAAGGCCTTCCGCTGTGACCGGGATTTTTACCACGATGCCGGGAAAGGCGCTGTTGAAGCGTCTGGCTTCAGACACCATGCCCTCCGCGTCGCGGCTCATCACCTGCGCAAACAGCGTTCCGTCCGGGCCGATGGCGTTTTGCAGACGCGGCAACACATCCCATATCGGCGTTTTCCCGGCGGCAATAATGCTGGGGTTGGTGGTGACACCCGCGAGCGGATAAATTCGCGCCAGGCGTTCAACTTCCGCCACGTTGGCGGTGTCCAGATAGAGTTCCATCGTGCTTCCTCGTATAACGTTTCTGACCTCAGCATACGAGCGCTTGCCACGCGGTCGCCATATAACAAATCTGCCAAACACTGGACAAATGTAAGCTCCACGGCGAATTGAGATTTGGCTCACAAGTTGCGCTGTATCACGATGAAACGCGGGGTGTCAGGCCTTTTCTGCGCAGCGGGATGCGATTTTTAACGTATAAAAATCCAGTGTTGCAGGCTCAATCCTGTTTTTCGCTGAGATGGCTGTGGTACTGCTGGCGGTATTCGGAGGGGGAACGTTCGGTATTTTTACGGAACAGGCGGCAGAAGTAGTTACTGTCTACAAAACCGCAGGTGTGCGCGACTTCTTTGATTTTTAAGTCGTAGCCCTTGAGCAGCGTTTTGGCATGCTCCAGCCGGGTGTGATTGAGGTATTCGTTAAAACCGAGACTGCCGGTTTTCTGGAACAAGTGCGAAAGATAATTGGGCGAGATGTAAAACGCCTGCGCCACCGATTCGCGCGTGAGCGGCTTGGCGTAATGTTCGTCGATATAGCTGCGAATGGCTTCGAACAGTGCTTCGCTGCGGGAAGCGGTCTGGATATGGCTACCGAGCAGATCGTGGCAGTGGCTGAGCAGGCTGGTGACAATCAGCCGTGCGGTTTGCTGTTCGCGCGGCTGCATTTGCATTTCATGCAGTGTCTGCAGCAGGAACGAACCCACGCGCGGACCGCGGCGTGCGACATGCTGTTTCGCCAGGTTTTGCAGGGTTTCGCCATTCCACTGATTCACGGTAAAGCTCAGTTGCTGCTTGCCGAACAGTACGCTTAAGGTGCTGGCCGGCGCCTGCCATTGCTGCCAGTTCCAGCCGCCAGCCGGAATATACAGAACGTCATGTTGCGTCATCAACGGTGCTTCCCCGGCGATCCCGACATCCATGAGCGACCCTTCCAGCACAATTTCCAGACGTGGAAAATCGACCTGACAGGCCAGCGCAGGCGCACTACCGGTGACTCCGGCAAAACAGACCTGACGCAGCGGCAGCGGGCCGTTGATCAGGCGGGAGATGAGATGGCTGACGTCGTGGCTCATGCTTTCCCTTCCGTGACAGGCGAAGGAACAACCTTAGCTGGCGACATAAAAAAAGGCCACAGCAAGTGTGGCCTTTTGCGATGCGGGGAGAAAATTAGCCCGTGTTACGCATGCCTGCTGCAACACCCGCAATGGTCACCATCAACGCTTGTTCTACACGCTCGTCCGGCGTTTCACCGGCTTCTTCGGCCAGACGCGAACGGTGCAGCAGCTCGGCCTGCAAGACGTTCAGCGGGTCGGTGTAGATGTTACGTAACTGGATGGATTCGGCGATCCACGGCAGATCGGCCATCAGGTGGGAGTCGTTGGCAATTGCCAGTACCACATTGATATCCGCCTGCAGCAGTTTACGCAACTCGCTGCCCAGCCCCCACAGTTCCGGTTTTACCAGACGCTGATCGTAGTATTCCGCCAGCCACAGGTCGGCTTTGGAGAAGACCATCTCCAGCATGCCAAGGCGGGTTGAGAAGAATGGCCAGTCGCGGCACATTGCTTCCAGTTCGCTCTGTTTACCATCTTCCACTACTTTCTGTAACGCCGCGCCTGCGCCCAGCCAGGCCGGAAGCATCAGGCGGTTCTGCGTCCAGGCGAAGATCCACGGAATAGCACGCAGCGACTCGACGCCGCCGGTCGGACGGCGTTTCGCCGGACGTGAGCCGAGCGGCAGTTTACCCAGTTCCTGCTCCGGTGTTGCCGAACGGAAATAGGGAACAAAGTCTTTGTTTTCGCGCACGTAGCCACGGTACATCTCACAGGAGCTCTCTGACAGTGCGTCCATAATGTGGCGCCACTGTGGTTTAGGTTCCGGCGGCGGCAGCAGGTTCGCTTCCATAATGGCGCTGGTATAAAGCGACAGGCTGCTGATAGTGACTTCCGGCAGACCGTATTTAAAGCGGATCATTTCGCCCTGTTCGGTCACGCGCAGACCGCCTTTCAGGCTACCTGGCGGTTGAGAGAGCAGCGCCGCATGCGCTGGCGCGCCACCGCGACCGATAGAGCCGCCGCGGCCGTGGAACAGCGTCAGTTCGATGCCGGCTTTCTCACAGGTTTTGATCAGCGCATCCTGAGCCTGGTATTGCGCCCAGCTTGCGGCCATTACGCCCGCGTCTTTCGCCGAGTCGGAATAGCCAATCATCACCATCTGTTTGCCCTGGATAAAGCCGCGATACCAGTCGATATTCAGCAACTGGGTCATTACGTCGTCGGCATTGTTGAGGTCATCCAGCGTTTCAAACAGCGGCGCAACTGGCAGGGCAAAGCCGATACCGGCTTCTTTCAGCAGCAGATGAACGGCCAGCACATCGGACGGCGTTTTGGCCATGGAGATCACATAGGCGGCGATGGAACCGCGCGGCGCTTCGGCGATCACCCGGCAGGTGTCCAGCACTTCGCGGGTCTCGTCGCTTGGCTCCCACTGGCGCGGCAGCAGCGGACGTTTGGAATTCAGTTCGCGGATCAGGAATGCCTGTTTGTCCGCTTCCGACCAGCTTTCGTAATCGCCGATGCCGAGATAGCGGGTCAGTTCGCCCAGCGCTTCGGTATGTCGGGTACTCTCCTGACGAATATCGATGCGCACCAGCGGCACGCCGAAACTCTTCACGCGGCGTAATGTATCGAGCAGCTCACCATTGGCGATAATGCTCATACCGCAGGCTTGCAGCGATTTATAACAGGCGTATAGCGGCTCCCACAGTTGCTCATTTTGCGTCAGCAAACCGGCAGGCTTCGGCAGTTTTTGTCCCTTCAGACGCGCTTCCAGCCAGGCCTGAGTCGCCATCAGGTCGGAACGCAATTTTTTCATCAGATAACGGTACGGCTCGCGTGCGCCTTCTGCGCCTGCCAGCCCACGCAGTTCATCGGTGCATTCGACCATCGACAGCTCGGAGATCAGCAACTGAATATCTTTCAGGAACAGATCGGTCGCTTTCCAGCGGCTGAGCAGCAGCACATGGCGAGTGATGTCGGCGGTGACGTTCGGGTTGCCATCGCGGTCGCCGCCCATCCACGAGGTAAAGCGCACCGGTACAAAATCAACCGGCAGCTTGTAATTGAGGTGCTCTTCCAGCTGTTCGTTCAGTTCGCGCAGGTAATTCGGCACGCCTTCCCACAGGCTGTTTTCCACGACCGCGAAACCCCATTTGGCCTCATCAACCGGGCTTGGGCGATTGCGGCGGATTTCGTCGGTATGCCAGGACTGAGCAATCAACTGGCGCAGACGGCGCATTAGCTGGTGGCGTTCGTAGTCGGCGATATCGCTGTTATCCAGTTGTTTCAGGCAGTTGTTCACTTCCACCATTTTGTGGATCAGCGTACGGCGGGTGATCTCGGTTGGGTGGGCGGTCAGCACCAGTTCCAGCGACAGCGATTCAACAGCTTTAATGATGGTGGCTTCGTTGAGATTGGGTTGGTCTTTCAGCTTTTTGATAGTGCGGGCAATCACTTCCGGGTTGCTGGCCGCTTCGCCTTTGGCAGAAATGCTGTGGTACTGCTCAGCGGTGTTCGCAAGATTCAGGAACTGGCTGAAAGCGCGCGCCACTGGCAGCAGTTCGTCATTAGACAGATTCTGCAAGGTGGTGAGCAGTTCCTGACGGCTGGCTTCATTACCGGCGCGAGAAGATTTGGACAGCTTACGGATTGTTTCTACCCGGTCGAGAATATTCTCGCCGAGAGCATCCTTGATGGTATCTCCCAGCAGTTTGCCGAGCATACTGACATTACTACGCAAAGCGGAATATTGTTCGTTCATGTTACCCCAGACACCCCATCTCATTTTATTTTGTTATATCTGCCGTCGCGCAGATATAAGACACCGCCTTTTATAAAGCCACGTAAAACCCACTACGTCAATTGCTGCGAAATCGCTTCAGCAAACGAATAAATGGCGTCAATTTACGAAATTTAATTCGCTTTCTGCCAGATAAGAAATGCTTATGAGATTGTGACATTTGTCACCCTTTCGCGCGCCTAAAAACCCCTTCCGCAGAGGGGTTATTGGCGGGGGAAAGGACGATCAGTGCCAGCAGAAATGACGGACAACCTGGGTAATAAGTTCGCGCGTTGGCTTAATAAAGCGCGTTTCCAGATATTCATCCGGCTGATGAGCCTGATTAATTGAGCCCGGACCGAGCACCAGCGTTGGACACAGCGTCTGAATAAAGGGCGCTTCGGTACAGTAATTCACCACTTCGGTTTCAACGCCGAGCAGTTTTTCCACCACGCTCACCAGTTGGTGATCCGGCGGGCATTCGTAGCCCGGAATGGGCGGATGCAGTTCAGAAATGGTCAGACGGCCCGGCCAGCGGGAACTGACCGGCTCCAGCGCCTCATTCAGCAACCCATTCAGATCGTTCAGCGTCATGCCCGGAAGCGGGCGAATATCCATATGCAGTTCGCAACAGGCGCAAATACGGTTCGCCGCATCACCGCCATGAATATGCCCCAGGTTCAGCGTCGGGTACGGTACGGTGAACGCCGCATAGTGATAACGCTCTTTCAGGTTGTCACGCAGTTGCAGAATATGGCCAATGGCATCGTGCATCAGTTCGATAGCGTTGACGCCGCGCGCCGGATCGCTGGAGTGGCCGGACTGTCCGAGGATACGAATCGCGTTGGAGATATGGCCTTTATGCGCGCGCACCGGTTGCAGGGAGGTTGGCTCGCCGATGATGGCGCAATCCGGACGCAGCTGCGTATTTTCGGAAAAATAACGCGCGCCCGCCATGCTGGTCTCTTCATCGGCGGTGGCGAGAATGTAGAGCGGTTTGCTCAGCTTTGTCACATCGACGTCACGCAGCGCATCAAGAATGAAGGCAAAAAAGCCTTTCATGTCGGCGGTGCCGAGGCCGTAGAGTTTGTTGTCATGTTCGGTCAGCGTGAAGGGATCGCGCGTCCAGCGCCCGTCATCAAACGGCACGGTATCGGTGTGGCCGGTCAGCAGCAGGCCGCCCGCGCCCGTTCCGGCACTGGCGAGCATATTGAATTTATTGCGCGTGCCTGGCACCGGCTGCACTTCAACAGTGAAACCGAGATCGCCAAACCATCCTGCCAGCAGATTGATTAAAGACGCATTGCTCTGATCCAGCGCTTCTTCCGTTGCGCTGATTGATGGAGTGGCAATCAGGGCGCGGTAAATCTCGATAAATGGCGGCAAATTCATTTTCATTGTTGACATACCTGAGTTCGTGATAGTATCAATATTCATGCACTAAATGTGAATAAAAATACATTAATGCTGAGCGTAAGGGAACCCAAAAGGCGACTTGCTCAGCAACGTGGGAGGGATGCTGAGTCTTTCCCTGGCACACATGACGTAAGAAGGTAAACCGCCCCAATGTTGAACACATTAATTGTGGGCGCCAGCGGTTACGCCGGCGCAGAGCTAGTGACCTATGTAAATCGCCATCCTCATATGAACATAACCGCTTTGACGGTTTCTGCGCAAAGTAATGATGCAGGAAAGTGTATCTCCGATTTACATCCGCAGTTGAAAGGCATTGTCGATCTCCCGTTGCAGCCGATGTCCGACATCACTGAGTTTCTTGATGGCGTGGACGTCGTTTTCCTGGCGACGGCACATGAAGTGAGCCACGACCTGGCACCGGTTTGCCTGGCTGCAGGCTGTGTGGTGTTCGATCTCTCTGGCGCGTTCCGCGTTAACGATCCCGCGTTCTACGAAAAATTCTATGGCTTCACCCATCAGCACGCCGATTTACTCGCGCAGGCGGTTTACGGGCTGGCGGAGTGGAACCACGATAAACTGAAAGAAGCGCAATTAATTGCCGTGCCGGGTTGCTACCCGACGGCAGCGCAGCTCTCGCTGAAACCGTTGATCGATGCCGGTCTGCTCGATCTGAACCAGTGGCCGGTGATCAACGCGACCAGCGGCGTGAGCGGCGCCGGGCGTAAAGCGGCGCTCTCCAATAGCTTCTGCGAAGTGAGCCTGCAACCTTACGGCATTTTTAACCACCGCCATCAGCCGGAAATTGCCACACATCTTGGCACGGACGTGATTTTCACGCCGCATCTGGCGAGCTTCCCGCGCGGCATTCTGGAAACTATCACCTGCCGCCTGAAGCCTGGCGTTACGCAGGCACAGATCGCCGATCTGTTCAAACAGGTTTACGGTAACAAGCCGCTGGTACGTCTGTATGACAAAGGCGTTCCGGCGCTGAAAAACGTGGTCGGTCTGCCGTTCTGCGATATTGGTTTCGCCGTTCAGGGCGAGCATCTGATTGTGGTCGCCACGGAAGATAACCTGCTGAAAGGCGCGGCGGCACAGGCGATGCAGTGTGCAAATATTCGTTTCGGCTATGCTGAAACCCAGTCACTTATTTAAGACAGGCGTGATGATGAATCCATTAATTATTAAGCTCGGTGGTGTACTGCTGGACAGTGAAGAAGCGCTGGAGCGTCTGTTTACGGCGCTGGTGCAATATCGCGAATCTCATCAGCGCCCGTTAGTCATTGTCCACGGCGGCGGTTGCGTAGTGGATGAGTTAATGAAACAACTTAACCTGCCGGTGAAGAAGAAAAACGGCCTGCGCGTGACGCCTGCCGATCAAATCGACATCATCACCGGCGCGCTGGCGGGTACCGCCAACAAAACGTTGCTGGCGTGGGCGAAGAAACACCATATCGCTTCCGTTGGCCTGTTCCTCGGCGATGGCGACAGCGTCAAGGTAACCCAGTTGGATGAGGAACTGGGCCATGTTGGTCTGGCGCAGCCCGGCTCGCCGAAACTGATTAACGCACTGCTGGAAGGTGGTTTTCTGCCGGTGATTAGCTCTATTGGCGTGACCGACGAAGGCGCGCTGATGAATGTCAACGCGGATCAGGCGGCGACTGCGCTGGCGGCAACGCTCGGCGCGGATCTGATCCTGCTCTCTGACGTGAGCGGTATTCTCGACGGTAAAGGTCAGCGTATTGCGGAAATGACAGCAGCCAAAGCCGAGCAATTGATCGCTCAGGGCATTATTACCGATGGCATGATCGTTAAAGTGAATGCTGCGCTGGATGCGGCGCGCACGCTGGGTCGCCCGGTTGATATCGCCTCCTGGCGTCATGCTGAGCAGTTACCGGCACTGTTTAACGGTACGCCGATCGGCACGCGTATTCTGGCGTAACCAATGTATGTGCCCGATGGCGGCTACGCCTTATCGGGCCTGCGTGAACTGAACCTCCAGGCCGGATAAGCGCAGCGCTATCCGGCAATGAAATTCAAGAAATTGAGGAAGCATATTATGGCACTTTGGGGCGGGCGTTTTACTCAGGCAGCGGATCAACGGTTCAAACAGTTCAACGACTCTTTGCGCTTTGACTATCGCCTGGCAGAGCAGGATATCGTTGGCTCTGTGGCCTGGTCTAAAGCGCTGGTGACGGTTGGCGTACTGACGCAGGCAGAGCAACAGCAACTGGAAGAGGCGCTGAACAATCTGTTGCAGGAAGTGCAGGCCGATCCGCAGCAGATCCTGCAAAGCGATGCGGAAGATATTCACAGTTGGGTAGAAGGCAAGCTGATCGATAAAGTCGGCCAACTGGGTAAAAAACTGCATACCGGGCGTAGCCGTAATGACCAGGTCGCCACCGATCTGAAATTGTGGTGTAAAGACACCATCAGCGAATTGCTACTGGCGAACCGTCAGTTGCAGAGCGTGTTGGTGGTAACTGCAGAGAATAATCAGGATGCTGTAATGCCAGGTTATACGCACCTGCAACGTGCGCAGCCGGTGACATTTGCCCACTGGGCGTTGGCCTACGTTGAGATGCTGGCGCGTGATGAGAGCCGTCTGCAGGATTCGCTGAAACGCCTCGATGTCAGCCCGCTTGGTTGCGGCGCACTGGCGGGTACAGCTTATGAAATCGATCGCGAGCAACTGGCTGGCTGGCTGGGTTTTGCCTCGGCAACCCGCAACAGCCTGGATAGCGTCTCCGATCGCGATCACGTGCTGGAACTGCTCTCTGATGCTTCTATCGGCATGGTGCATTTATCGCGTTTTGCCGAAGATCTGATCTTCTTCAACTCTGGCGAAGCGGGTTTTGTTGAGCTGTCTGATCGGGTGACATCCGGTTCTTCACTGATGCCGCAAAAGAAAAACCCGGATGCGCTGGAGCTGATCCGTGGTAAATGCGGCCGCGTGCAGGGCGCGCTGACCGGCATGATGATGACGCTGAAAGGGCTGCCGCTGGCCTACAACAAAGATATGCAGGAAGATAAAGAAGGGCTGTTCGATGCGCTTGATACCTGGCTCGACTGCCTGCATATGGCGGCGCTGGTGCTGGACGGTATTCAGGTGAAACGTCCGCGCTGCCAGGAAGCGGCGCAGCAGGGTTATGCAAACGCCACCGAACTGGCCGATTACCTTGTCGCTAAAGGCGTGCCGTTCCGTGAAGCGCACCATATTGTTGGTGAAGCCGTGGTGGAAGCGATTCGCCAGGCGAAGCCGCTGGAAGCGCTGACGCTTGCCGATCTGCAAAAATTCAGTACGGTGATTGGCGACGATGTTTATCCTGTGCTGTCGCTGCAATCCTGCCTGGATAAACGTGCGGCGAAAGGCGGCGTATCGCCGGTTCAGGTGGCGCAGGCTATCGCCGATGCGAAAGCGCGTCTGGTGTAACCGGCAAGAAAACGCAATACCGGGCCTGGCTCTTCGCCGGGCTTTTTTACGCAAAAAAAAGCGGACACTCAGGTCCGCTAAACGTTCACGTTGGCTTTAGTTGTTCAGAGAGAAACAAAGGGTTAATCGTCTCATCACAGGGTAAGTGAGACTCCGCTTCGCTTCTGTTGCGTATTATTCAACAGAATGCTTGATAGGGATAATCGTTCGTTGCTATGCTATCTATCGCCATGAACTATCGTGGCGACGGAGGATGAATAATGAATATTCGTGATCTTGAATACCTGGTGGCGTTAGCCGAACACCGCCATTTTCGCCGGGCAGCCGACTCCTGCCACGTCAGCCAGCCAACGCTGAGCGGGCAGATTCGTAAGCTGGAAGATGAACTGGGCGTGATGCTGCTGGAACGTACCAGCCGCAAAGTGCTGTTCACCCAGGCGGGTTTGTTGCTGGTGGATCAGGCGCGCACGGTGTTGCGAGAGGTCAAAGTGCTGAAGGAAATGGCAAGCCAGCAGGGGGAAACCATGTCCGGCCCGCTGCATATCGGCTTGATCCCAACCGTTGGGCCTTATCTGTTGCCGCATATTATTCCACTGTTGCATCAAACGTTCCCGAAACTGGAAATGTATCTGCATGAAGCGCAGACGCATCAGTTGCTGGCGCAACTGGACAGCGGCAAGCTCGACTGCGCGATTCTGGCGCTGGTGAAAGAGAGCGAAGCCTTTATTGAAGTGCCGCTGTTTGACGAACCGATGCTGCTGGCGATTTATGAAGATCATCCGTGGGCGAATCGCGACTGCGTGCCGATGGCCGATTTGGCGGGTGAAAAGCTACTGATGCTGGAAGATGGCCACTGCCTGCGCGATCAGGCGATGGGTTTCTGCTTTGAAGCCGGGGCAGACGAAGATACGCACTTCCGCGCTACCAGCCTGGAAACGCTGCGCAATATGGTGGCGGCAGGGAGTGGCATCACATTGCTGCCCGCGCTGGCTGTGCCGCGTGAGCGTAAACGTGATGGCGTGGTTTACCTGCCGTGCATTAAGCCGGAACCGAAACGTACTGTCGGCCTGGTTTATCGCCCGGGGTCACCGCTGCGCAGCCGCTATGAGCAGCTGGCAGAGGCCATCCGCGGTGCAATGGATGGCCATTTCGATAACACGTTAAAACAGGCGGTTTAAACCGTTTAGCGCGGCAACCCGATAGGCTTCCGCCATTGTCGGGTAGTTGAAGGTGGTGTTAACGAAGTACTCGATCGTGTTACCGCCACCTTTCTGCTCCATAATCGCCTGGCCGATATGAATAATTTCGGCCGCGCGCTCGCCAAAGCAGTGGATCCCCAAAATTTCTTTCGTTTCGCGGTGGAACAAGATCTTCAGGGTTCCGACATTCATGCCGACAATTTGCGCCCGCGCCAGGTGTTTAAACTGCGCGCGACCCACTTCGTACGGCACTTTCATTGCGGTCAGCTGTTGCTCGGTTTTGCCGACAGAACTGATTTCCGGAATGGTGTAGATGCCGGTCGGGATATCTTCAATCAGGTGCGCTGTCGCTTCGCCTTTAATCATCGCCTGCGCGGCGATACGCCCTTGATCGTAAGCCGCTGACGCCAGGCTTGGGTAGCCAATCACATCGCCCACCGCATAAACGTGCGGCAGCGCGGTCTGGTACATGCTGTTGACCTTCAACTGCCCGCGACCATCGGCTTCCAGGCCAATGTTACTCAGCTGCAGGCTGTCGGTATTACCGGTACGGCCGTTAGCATAGAGCAGACAATCGGCTTTCAGTTTCTTGCCCGATTTGAGGTGCATGATAACGCCGTCTTCCAGCGGTTCGATACGCTCATACTCTTCGTTGTGACGGATAACGACACCGCTGTTCCAGAAGTGGTATGAGAGCGAATCCGACATCTCCTGATCGAGAAACGCCAGCAGACGATCGCGAGTGTTAATCAGGTCGACTTTGACGTTCATTCCCCGGAAGATCGATGCATATTCGCAGCCGATCACCCCGGCGCCATAGATAATGACATGGCGGGGTTCATGGTGCATATCGAGGATTGAATCGCTGTCGTAGACACGCGGATGGGTAAAATCCACATCGGCCGGATGGTAGGGGCGCGAGCCGCAGGCGATAACAAACTTCTCTGCGGTGATCGTTTCTACCGTGCCGTCGTGGCACTCCAGCGCCAGCGTGTGGTCATCAATAAAGTGGGCGTTGCCTTCAAGAATTTCGCAACGGTTACGCTCATAAAAGCCCTGACGCATGCGGGTTTGCTGATTAATCACGCTCTCTGCGTGGTTCAGAATATCAGCAAAAGAGGAGCGGAGGAGGCGGCTATGGTCGCTGTAGAGAGGGTTTTGGTTGAATTCGATAATGCGGCTAACGGCATGGCGCAACGCTTTCGAGGGGATGGTTCCCCAGTGCGTACAGCCGCCGCCGACGTTATGGTAACGCTCAACAACCGCGACCCGTGCTCCTTGTTTAACCAGACCCATAGCTGCGCCTTCGCCGCCTGGGCCGGAGCCTATTACAATTGCATCATAATCGTAGGAATGTGGCATGGTAAGGCTTACCCTGTTCTTATACATAAAAACAACAGAATACTAACATTAAAGCCACGATATCCCAATTATCGTTGTGCTTTTTTCATGCAAAAAAGAAGAAACGCCGTGTAAATAATCGGTCACAATCCAGTACGATCAGATCGGATTTTTCTCTGGTATATTGCCAGAAAGCCCCAGGAAGGATTCAAACATAGTGATGGGTGTAAGAGCGCAACAAAAAGAGAGAACCCGGCGTTCGCTGGTGGAAGCGGCATTTAGCCAACTGAGCGCCGAGCGAAGTTTTGCCAGCCTGAGCCTGCGGGAAGTTGCCCGCGAGGCGGGTATCGCACCGACGTCTTTTTACCGGCATTTTCGTGATGTTGATGAGCTCGGTCTGACCATGGTGGACGAAAGCGGGTTGATGCTGCGCCAGTTGATGCGCCAGGCGCGCCAGCGTATTGCCAAAGGCGGCAGCGTAATCCGCACCTCGGTTTCCACCTTTATGGAATTTATTGGCAACAATCCCAACGCATTTCAGCTACTGCTGCGTGAGCGTTCCGGGACGTCAGCCGCTTTCCGCGCGGCGGTCGCGCGCGAAATTCAGCACTTTATCGCGGAACTTGCTGACTATCTCGAACTCGAAAACCATATGCCGCGCGCCTTTACCGAGGCGCAAGCCGAGGCGATGGTGACGATCGTTTTCAACGCTGGCGCAGAGGCGCTGGATGTGAGCGCTGAACAACGCCGGCAGTTAGAAGAGCGACTGGTACTGCAATTGCGGATGATTTCAAAAGGCGCCTATTACTGGTATCGCCGCGAGCAGGAAAAACTGGCGCATCAACCGACGAGTGAAGCAAAGGATGAGTAATGAAACAGTCAGGTCAAGATAAAGGTACGTTGCTGCTGGCGCTGGTTGCTGGCTTATCGATTAACGGCGCATTTTCCGCTGTGTTCAGTTCCGTGGTTCCCTTTTCTCTGTTTCCGGTTATCTCGCTGGTGCTGACGGTCTATTGCCTGCATCAGCGTTACCAGAATCGCACCATGCCAGTTGGCCTTCCGGGCCTTGCCGCCGCCTGCTTTATTCTCGGTGTGCTGCTGTACAGTACGGTCGTTCGCGCTGAATACCCGGTGATCGGCTCCAACTTCCTGCCGGCCGTGCTGTCGGTGGTGCTGGTCTTCTGGATTGGTTTCCGCCTGCGCAGTCGTAGCCGCAAACACGAAGCATCGGAGTGATTTTTCCCTCTCCTTTATGGGAGAGGGATGAGAGATTTTACTTTCTGGTCAACAGAACGCCGCACTCCATGTGGTGCGTGTAAGGGAACTGATCAAACAATGCCAGACGCGAAACGTCATGCGTCTGGCTTAATGTTCCGAGGTTTTTGCACAACGTTTCCGGGTTGCAGGAGATGTACAGAATGCGCGGATAGGCCTGCACCATTTTTTCGGTTTCCGCATCCAGCCCGCTGCGGGGCGGATCGACGAAGATCGTTTCGCACTGGTAGCTTTTCAGATCGATCCCCTGCAAACGGTTAAAGGCGCGTACGCCGTTCATCGCCTGAGTGAACTCCTCCGCAGACATACGAATGATTTGTACATTATCAATATGGTTGGCGGCGATGTTGTATTGCGCGGCGGCGACAGAAGGCTTGGCGATTTCTGTGGCCAGCACGCGGTTGAAATTGCGCGCCAGCGCCAGTGAGAAGTTGCCGTTACCGCAATACAGTTCAAGCAAATCGCCGCTGGCGTCGCGGGTGACATCCTGCGCCCATTCCAGCATCTGAATATTCATTGCCGCGTTAGGCTGGGTAAAACTGTTTTCCACCTGGCGGTAGATCATTTCTCTGCCACCGACCGGCAGGCGTTCATCGACATAATCCTGATCGAGCTCGATTTTGGTTTTTGTGGCGCGGCCAATCAGTTGCACATTCAGGTTTTGCGCCCGCAGCGCATCACGCAACTGGGTGGCGGCTTCATGCCACTCGTTATCCAGCTTTTTGTGATACAGCAGCGTCACAATCGCCTGATTGCTCATGGTGCTCAGGTAGTCAATCTGAAACAGCTTATGGCGCAGCGTGTGGTTGCCGCGCACGGCATCAATCATCACCTTCATTAACACGTTAATCAGTTCGCTGGCCGCCGGGAAGCTGTCGACGCGGATACGCGATTTTGTCTGCTGATCGAAGATGATGTGGTAGAGATCGTCCCCATCATGCCAAATCCGGAACTCGGCGCGCATGCGGTAATGGCTGACCGGCGAGCGGAACACCTCCGGAAGCGGCGCGGAAAATGGCGTCATCAGCGATTGCAGACGCACGACTTTTTCGGCCAGTTGAGCTTCGTATTGTTCTGTCGGCAGGTGTTCGGGGGTCATGATGCTTCCTGAGAGATTAAGAATAACGCGGCGATTGTAGGGATTGCTCACCGGATGTCCAGTGCTGGATGTTTTTGAAATACTCACTTAGCAGTCTGGACATCCATATGTAACCGAATGTAGCATCCGTGTTCCGGTCCTGTGAGTTAAAAGGGAACCCAGTGTAAATCTGGGGCTGACGCGCAGCGGTAAGGATTAAGGTGAGACAGCAGACACTGCCAGTGGTGGGAAGTCCTGTCTTGTTGTACCTCCAAGCCCGAAGACCTGCCGGAATACGTCGCATCTGGTAACATCATCGCGTGCTATTGATGGAACCTGCGGCATCCTTTTTATTTTGTGGATGCTCTCACAATGATTAAAAAAGCTTCGCTGCTGACGGCGCTCTCCGTCACGGCATTTTCCGGCTGGGCGCAGGATAGCAGCTCAGACAATTTGGTGGTGACAGCAAATCGTTTTCAACAATCGGCTAAAACCGTGCTGGCGCCGACCGAGGTGGTCACGCGCGAGGATATCGATCGCTGGCAATCCCGTTCACTCATTGATGTGCTGCGCCGTTTACCGGGCGTGGATATCGCGCAAAACGGTGGGCTGGGGCAAACGGCGTCCGTTTATGTTCGCGGTACGGAAGCAAAACATCTGCTACTGCTGATTGATGGCGTACCGGTGGCGCGTTCAGGGATTTCGAACGATCCCGAACTCAATCAAATCCCGCTCTCGTTGGTGCAGCGCGTTGAGTATATTCGCGGGCCGCGCTCTGCAGTTTATGGCTCCGGCGCGATTGGCGGCGTGGTCAACGTCATTACGATGACGGATAGCGAGAAATCCCAGGTCAACGCCAGCATGGGCTCGAAAGGTTATCAAACCTATGACGGCACTTGGCGCCAGCGTTTTGGCGATACGATGGTGACCGCGGCAGGTTCTTATACCAGTACGCGCGGATTCAACGTGCAGCCGGATTCGACATGGGATCATGATGAAGATCGCGATGGCTACCGCAATAAAACGTTCTGGGGCAGCTTACAGCATAAGTTCGATGACCATTTTGATGGTTTCTTCCGTGGCTACAACTTCAGTAATAATGTGGATTACGATCTGGGCAGCGAGCCGTATTCGCCAGATTACAGCGCCGATGAGCGCCAGTTGTATGTTCAGGGCTGGGATACCGGGCTGAATTTCAACCAGGGGATCTACTCATCGCAGCTGCTGGCCAGCTATCAAAAAAGCAAAGACTACAACTACAGCAGCATCTATGGCCGTTATAACGATGGCACTACGCTGGATGATATGGAGCAGCGTTACATTCAGTGGGGTAACAATATTGCGGTGGGTAAAGGCTCGCTGGGCGCAGGTGTCGACTGGAAGCAGGAACGTCTGGTTTCATCTAATCAAAGCACAAGCGACAGCTACGATCGCGATAATACCGGCCTCTACCTGAACGGGATGCAGCAGTTTGGCGATGTTACGCTGGAGGCTTCCGGGCGCGAAGATAAAGATGATGCGTTCGGCTGGCACGGTACCTGGCAAACGGCTGCTGGCTGGGAGTTTGTGGAAAACTACCGCCTGACGCTCTCCTACGGCACGAGTTTCCTGGCACCTTCACTTGGCCAGCAGTACGGCGCGAAGCGCTTTGGCATTGCTTCCAATCCAGATCTGAAACCGGAAGAGTCAAAACAGTGGGAAGCGGGTGTGGAAGGATTAACCGGCCCGGTTGACTGGCGTTTGTCCGCGTACCGTTATGAGATCGATAATCTGATCACCTATAGCGATACGGCTTACTACAACATTAACGCTGCAACCATTAAAGGCGTTGAGTGGACAGGAAGCGTCGATACCGGCATCTTCTCGCATCGTGTAACCTTGCAGTACATCGATCCGCGTGATGACGAAACGAACGAAGTGCTGCCGCGCCGCTCAAAACGCCAGGCCAAGTACCAGCTCGACTGGTCCATTTTCAATGTAGATATGGATCTGGCGTGGGAATACTTCGGTAAACGCTATGACAATCGCACGTCAACTTATAACCCTGAGCAACGTGTTTTGCCGAGTTATAGTACGGTTGATCTATCTGCCTCATATCCAGTGACATCTCATCTTACAGTTCGTGGTAAAATAGCTAACTTGTTCGATAAAGAGTACGAGACAGCTTATGGCTACCAAACTGCAGGACGGGAATACACCTTGTCTGGCAGCTACACCTTCTGACGCGCGTCCCACCGTCCTGGTGTTTGACTCCGGCGTCGGTGGGTTATCCGTCTATGATGAGATTCGGCATCTCCTGCCGGATCTCCATTACATCTACGCTTTCGACAATGTCGCTTTCCCCTACGGTGAGAAAAGCGAAGAGTTTATCGTTGAACGTGTTGTCGAGATTGTTACCGCTGTTCAGGCGCAATACCCCCTCTCACTGGCTGTTATCGCCTGTAATACCGCAAGCACCGTCTCTCTTCCCGCGTTACGTGACAAATTCACCTTTCCTGTTGTTGGCGTTGTCCCCGCCATCAAACCGGCTGCACGCTTAACGGCAAACGGGATTGTGGGTCTACTGGCAACGCGCGGCACAGTGAAACGCCCTTATACGCATGAACTGATTTCGCGTTTTGCGAATGAGTGTCGTATTGAGATGCTGGGGTCGGCGGAGCTGGTCGTTCTGGCTGAGGCGAAACTGCACGGTAAGGAAGTGCCGCTTGAAGAGCTACGTCAGATCTTGCGTCCCTGGTTACGCATGAAAGAGCCTCCGGATACCGTAGTCCTGGGTTGTACGCACTTTCCGCTGCTGCAGGATGAACTGTTGCAGGTGCTGCCAGAGGGCACCCGGCTGGTGGATTCCGGTGCAGCTATTGCGCGCCGTACCGCCTGGTTGCTGGAGCATGAAGCGCCGGATGCAAAATCCGCTGGCGATAATATTGCGTACTGTATGGCGCTAACGCCTGAAACTGCGCAGTTATTGCCCGTTTTGCAGCGCTATGGTTTTAAAACGCTCGAAAAACTGGCACTTTAGGGCGTCTTTGAACAAAAAAGAGACGGTTGAAAACTTTTTTTAAATTAGGGGTTGTCAGCCGGAATTATCTCCCTATAATGCGCCTCCACTGACACGGCACAACGGCATACACACCGGCCTGTCAGGTGAAGAAATCTGAAAATAATCAGTTGACTTCACAGCGGGAAAGCGTAATATGCACACCCCGCGCCGCAGCGAAAACACAGCGGCACTGCTCTTTAACAATTTATCAGACAATCTGTGTGGGCACTCAGGTGACTGGATTCTTGATGTCTTCGGACAAAAAATGAATACCAAGTCTCACGGGTGAACACGTAATTCATTACGAAGTTTAATT
>Ga0209462_10000008_pt1 | contig 324815 bp, 331 predicted proteins | sample AgamicAsSfrz_FD_187163 | JGI IMG/M metagenome (GOLD analysis project Ga0209462, IMG submission 187163) | Agave microbial communities from Guanajuato, Mexico - As.Sf.rz (SPAdes) (version 2) | ecosystem: Host-associated > Plants > Phyllosphere > Phylloplane/Leaf | place: Guanajuato, Mexico... | reverse complement strand
ATTTGCCTGGCGGCAACAGCGCGGTGGTCCCACCTGACCCCATGCCGAACTCAGAAGTGAAACGCCGTAGCGCCGATGGTAGTGTGGGGTCTCCCCATGCGAGAGTAGGGAACTGCCAGGCATCAAATTTAGCGTGCTGATATGGCTCAGTTGGTAGAGCGCACCCTTGGTAAGGGTGAGGTCCCCAGTTCGACTCTGGGTATCAGCACCAGTTATAGCGGTTAAAGTTCGGCACTTAGAAAGAATTTGCCTGGCGGCAGTAGCGCGGTGGTCCCACCTGACCCCATGCCGAACTCAGAAGTGAAACGCCGTAGCGCCGATGGTAGTGTGGGGTCTCCCCATGCGAGAGTAGGGAACTGCCAGGCATCAAACAAAACAAAAGGCCCTGTCGAAAGACGGGGCCTTTTGTTTTATCTGCTGTTTACCCATAAACATCATCTCCTGATGAGGATAAATCGTCGGGGAGATGTTGAACGTTGCGCTGCAACGACCTCTCGTAAAACACCATAACATTAGAACGCGAGCGATAAAAAAGGCCACCCGTAGGTGGCCCTGAAATACGGCGATAACGATCAGTGGATAACTTGCGACAGGAAAGCGCGGGTACGTTCTGATTTCGGGTTCGCAAAGAACTCTTCAGGTGGCGCCTGCTCAACAATCTCACCGCGATCCATAAAGATCACACGATCAGCGACGGTGCGGGCAAAGCCCATTTCATGGGTTACGCACAGCATCGTCATACCAGATTGCGCCAGGCCAATCATCGTATCCAGCACTTCTTTCACCATTTCCGGATCCAGCGCTGACGTGGGTTCATCAAATAGCATGATCTTTGGCTTCATGCAGAGCGAGCGGGCAATCGCCACACGCTGCTGCTGACCACCCGAAATCTGTCCGGGGAATTTGTGCGCATGCTCGGCAATACGCACGCGCTCAAGATAGTGCATTGCCAGCGCTTCAGCTTCCTTCTTCGGCATTTTGCGCACCCAAATTGGTGCCAGCGTACAGTTCTGTAACACGGTGAGATGCGGAAACAGATTGAAGTGCTGGAAAACCATGCCCACTTCCTGGCGAACCTTTTCAATATTGCGGATATCTTCGTTCAGCTCGATACCATCAACAACGATACGGCCCTGCTGATGCTCTTCCAGATGGTTGATACAACGGATAGTCGTTGATTTCCCTGAACCGGAAGGGCCGCAGAGTACAATACGTTCACCCTGCTTAACGTTCAGATTGATGTCTTTCAGGACATGGAACTGCCCGTACCACTTGTTCACATTATCGAGCGTAATCATCGCGTCGGCAGGTTGCATAATCATATTACTCATGGTGTTCCTCAGTGCGGTGTACGCCCGGTGTTAAAGCGCTTTTCCAGATGCTGGCTGTAGCGCGACATGCTAAAACAGAAAACCCAATAAACTAACGCGGCGAAAACATAGCCCTCGGTCGACATACCGAGCCAGGCCGGATCGACTGTAGCCTGCTGCACGCTGCTGAAAAGATCGAACAGGCCGATGATGATCACCAGGCTGGTATCTTTAAACAGCGCAATAATGGTGTTCACCAGGCCCGGGATCACCAGCTTCAGCGCCTGCGGCAGAATCACCAGCCCCTGCGTTTTCCAGTAGCCCAGCGCCAGAGATTCCGCGGCTTCGTACTGGCCTTTCGGTAGCGCCTGCAAACCGCCGCGCACCACTTCCGCCACATAAGCAGACTGGAACAGGATCACGCCGACCAGCGCGCGGATCAGCTTATCAATGCTGGTTCCTTCCGACATAAACAGCGGTAGCATGACCGAGGACATAAACAGAACGGTGATCAGCGGCACACCGCGCCAGAACTCAATAAACACTACTGACAAAATACGCACGACTGGCATTTTTGAACGACGCCCCAGCGCCAGTAAAATGCCCAGCGGCAGCGCACCGGCAATACCGACAGAAGCGATAATCAGCGTCAACGTCAGACCGCCCCACTGGCGGGTTTCAACGCGATCCAGTCCCAGAAAGCCGCCAAACATTAACCACCAGACAACGATCGGGTAGATAACAGCCCAGCAGGCAATGTAGCGGCCACGATGTGGTAGAGCTTTCCAGAACATCGGCACAATCGAGAGCAGGCCAATAATCAGCGCCAGATTAATACGCCAGCGCTGTTCATGCGGGTAAAGGCCATACATAAACTGGCCAAAACGCTCATGAATAAATACCCAACAGGCGCCCGCTTTTGTACAGTCCGCCCGGGTTGAGCCCACCCAGTTCGCCTGAAAAAACGCCCACTCCAGCAGCGGTGGGATCAGTTCCCACATCAGCCACAGGCAAACGATCGTTAGCAGTGAGTTAGACCAACTGGAGAACAGATTTTTTCGTACCCACAACACCGCGCCATTGCTTCTTGCAGGTGTCCGGCGCGCAGAGGGAGACAGAATAGCTTTTGTCATCGTAATTCCTTAGCGCTCAATCAGTGCAATGCGACGGTTATAAATGTTCATCAGTAGTGAGATCGACAGACTGATAAGCAGATAAACAGACATAGTGATAGCGATGGTTTCAATGGCCTGACCGGTCTGATTCAGCACTGTTCCCGCGAAGAGTGACACCATATCCGGATAGCCGATAGCGGCCGCCAGAGAGGAGTTTTTCGCAATGTTCAGGTACTGGCTGGTCAGTGGCGGAATAATGACGCGCAATGCCTGAGGGATAATGACCTGGCGCAGTGTCACCGGATTCGGCAATCCCAAAGAACGCGCGGCCTCATGCTGACCATGAGGAACGGACTGAATGCCTGAACGGATAATCTCAGCGATAAACGCGGAGGTATAAACGGATAACGCAAGCGTCAGCGCGGCAAGTTCCGGGATCAGCACCATTCCGCCCTGGAAGTTAAAACCGCGCAGTTGCGGAATCTCCCAATGCAATGCTGCGCCGAAAACCCAGTGTGTCAGCAGCGGTAGCGCAATAATCAACCCCAGCGCAACCGGCCAGGTACGACGCAACTGACCGGTCTTGATCTGATGGGCTTTATTAAAACGAAACAGACCGACAGAAATGATCACTGCCACGATAACAGCGGCAGCAAAGGCCAGCAGACCTTCGCCAATTTGTGGCGAAGGAATATAGAGGCCACGGTTGCTTAAAAACAGCAAATCCATTGCATTAACCGCCTGGCGTGGGCCGGGCAAGTTACGCAGTACGGCAAAGTACCAAAAAAAGATTTGCAGCAGCGGCGGGATATTGCGAAAGGTTTCGATATAAATCGTCGACAGTTTTCGCAGTAACCAGTTTTCCGACAGGCGCGCCAGACCAAGGAAGAAGCCGAGGAAAGAGGCGAATACAATACACAATGCCGAGACCAGCAGGGTGTTAAGTAAACCGACAAGGAACACACGTCCATAGGTGTCGCCCTGCTCATAATCAATCAAGTGTTGAACAATTCCGAAACCAGCGGCGCGATCGAGGAACGCAAAGCCGGAGGTGATCCCGCGATTGTTCAGGTTAGTAACCGTGTTGTGTACCAAATAGATTGCGATAACGACCACGGCGACAATCGCAAGGATTTGAAACAGCCAGGCACGAACCGCAGGGTTAGAAAGGGAGAAGGAGCCTTTCACGGTTGGGCGGCGATGGGACATAGCAAAAACCTCAGTAACCATGACTCTGGGCTGGGCACCACGCGAGGTGGTGCCCGTTACAGCACTTGCGAATTAACGCACTGGCGGAGCGTACTGGATACCGCCGTTATTCCAGAGGTTGTTCTGGCCACGTTTGATTTTCAGCGGGCTTTCAGAACCTACGTTACGTTCAAAGATTTCGGAATAGTTACCGACTTTCTTGATGATGTTGTAAGCCCATTTATTATCAAGCTTCAGATCTTTACCAAAGTCGCCTTCTTTGCCGAGCAGGTGAGCCATATCCGGTGTCGCCGGGTTTGCGGCTTTCTGATCAACGTTCTTCGAGTTAACGCCCATCTCTTCGGCGTTCAGCATCGCGAACAGCGTCCAGCGCACGATGGCAAACCAGTCGTCGTCGCCACGGCGAACAACCGGACCCAGCGGCTCTTTAGAAATCACTTCCGGCAGGACGATCCACTCAGTCGGGTTGCTCAGTTTGATACGCAGCGCGTACAACTGAGACTGGTCGGAAGCCAGCGTATCGCAACGGCCTGACTCCAGCGCTTTTGCCGATTCGTCAGAACGATCGAAGGTTACCGGGGTATATTTCATGTTGTTGGACTTGAAGTAATCCGCCACGTTCAGCTCGGTATCGGTACCGGCCTGAATACAAACGGTTGCGCCATCCAGCTCTTTAGCACTTTTCAGACCCGCTTTGTTATGGGTCAGGAAGCCGATACCGTCGTAATAAGTTACGCCAGTAAATGACAGCCCCATGCCGCCGTCGCGGGAAGAAGTCCAGGTGGTATTACGGGAAAGAATATCCACTTCGCCGGACTGCAAAGCGGTAAAACGCTCTTTCGCGGTCAGCGGGGTATATTTCACTTTGCTGTCGTCACCGAAAACGGCGGCGGCGACGCCACGGCAAACGTCTACGTCGATACCGGTGAATTTACCGCTCGCGTCCGCGTAGGAGAAGCCAGGCAGGCCGTCGCTGATACCGCATTGTACAAAACCTTTCTTTTTAACGGCATCCAGCGTTGTGCCCGCATGTGCCTGATTTGCAAGAGCAAACAGCGCACCGGCAGCGACCAGGCTGGCGATCATCATCTTTTTCATAATGTATCCTGTGTGGCGAAAAATTTATCGTTATATAAAGGCGTCCGGGAAACGCCTGAAACCTGTCTGTGGCTATGGCCATTCTCTCTTAAGCAAAGGGAATGCCAATATTGCGAATGACGTGTTTGAAAGGGGCGTATACGCAATATTGAGAGTGTAGACAGGAAAAAATAAAACCAGCGCCCCGTCGTGGTGCAAAACTACAACCTGCGCCACAAAATGGAGCAAAAAAATCACAGAAATTACTTTTTATTAACAGACAAGTTTCGCAGGTGAATATAAGCAATATAGTGAATGGCTGCGTTTGTGAATCAGCTCACGAAGAAAGGGGAGAGATAGAAAAACAGGATATTAATACGCGGCGGTTAATCATTTATTTTTGAATAACGACAGATATGAAATGCTGGACATTTACTGGCGGGAAAAAGAGTGCACCACAATAAAGCAAAAGCGCGGTAAGCCGCGCTTTTGCTAATTTATCGGGTCAATGCCACGATGCCGAGCGTCAGACCAGCCAGCGCCGCTGCGCCGCCCGCAATCGCTCCGGCAGTTTCCCAGTTATCCTGAGTTGTCCCTTTCATGCAGGTATTGGTATGTACCAGGCGACCCTGATCGTCATACACCGGCACGCAAGGAGAATCATGAGCACAACCGGCAAGCAGTGTTGTCAGTGATGCTACAGCGATGAAATTTTTCATAATGTTACCTCGAATAAACACAACTCCCGATATCAATACCCGTGATATCTCTACTGAGTCGATATTGATTATTTTACCATCCGGTAACGGCGATTCCCTGGTGCAATAATCTCAAAGTATGTGCAGTGTAAACATCATGGAGGGAAAAGTGCGCTCAGGAATAGAAAATGCAGAAAAGATGAAGCAAAGAATAAAAATAGCGCCTGTTCAACTACAACGTATTGATTAATGGCCAACCGGCGCGGCATTGTGAAATTAACTGGATACGAATAATAATTCAGTTTATCGGTCAGGTAAAATAAAAGCGCCGTTAAGCGCCTGGATTTAACTGCTTAATTATTTTCAGGAAAAGGTGTCCGTCGGGCTAAGTTTATTACCATAAGCGGTAATGGATTCCGCACTTACTGGTTTCCCTAATAAATAACCTTGCAGCGTGTTGCAGCCCAGTTCAGTGAGAAAAGCCTGTTGTTCTTCCCTTTCCACCCCTTCCGCCACAACTTTCAGGTTCAGCGTTTTGGCCAGCGCGACGATCGCCGAAACAATCGTGGCATCTTCGCCTTCTTTACATAGTTCCCGAACAAAGGCGCGATCGATTTTTAACTCGCAAGCCGGTAGACGCTTCAAATAAAGCAGGCTGGAGTAACCGGTGCCGAAATCATCAATCGATGCCTGCACGCCCGCATTCGTTAACTCGGTTAATACACGCACGCTCTCATCAGGATTGCTCATAGCGGTGGTTTCTGTCACCTCAAGAATCAGCTTTTCTGGCGGAACATCATGCTTTTTCAGTGCGTCCAAAATGGTCTGCACCAGCCCATTTTGCTCGAATTGCATGGTGGAAAGATTAACGGCAATCGACCACTCCAGATGGCCCTGTTTGCGCCATTCGCTAAGCTGCCGACAGGCTTCATCCACCACCCAGTTACCTAGCGGAATAATCAGGCCGGTTTTCTCCGCCAGCGGAAGAAACACCTCCGGCGACAGAACCCCCTGAAAAGGATGATGCCAGCGCAATAGGGCTTCAAAACCAATGACCGGCCCGGACGGTGCTTTAAATTTCGGCTGGTAAACCAGGCGAAACTCCTGGCGTTCCAGCGCTAACCACAAATCATTGAGCAGTTGCAGTTGGGTTTGCGCCAGCGTATTCATCGAGGGCTGGAAGAAGTGATAGCCGTTACGCCCCATATGTTTGGTGTGATACATCGCCGCATCGGCGTTAAACATCAGCTCGCGCTCGTTTTTACCATCGTGCGGATAGAGGGCAATCCCGACACTCAGCGTGACGATCACATCGTAAGGATCGATGTTGAAGGGTTTATCGATTGCACGGACCAGCGCATTGGCAAGCGTTGCTGCTTCATCCGGGGCATTGACTTCCGCCAGCAGAACAAACTCATCGCCGCCGATACGCGCCAGCGTATATTGCCCTTTCAGCGGTTGCCTCAGACGATCGGTAACCGCCACCAGAAGCTTATCGCCAACATCATGGCCCCAGGCATCATTTACGGTTTTGAAACCATCCAGATCCATAAACATCAGCGCAAAGAAAGATCCTTCGCGCCTGGCTTTATTGATCGCTTGTTCAAGGCGGTCTTCCAGCAATACGCGGTTTGGCAGACGGGTCAGCGTATCATGCAGAGCCAGACGCGCCAGCTCGCGGTTAGCCGCCGCCAGTGAAGCCGCCAGCAGGGAAGTCCGCACCTGTAAACGGGCATCGAACATTGAGACCAGCAGAGTAATACCGAGTACAGAGAACGCCATCATACTGACCAGAATGACCAGCCAGTTGTTGTTGAATCCGTGGTGCCCTGCTGCATGCTGTGGAGGAAATTGCGCCGCCATCATGCCGGTATAGTGCATTCCGGCAATGGCAATCCCCATCAGGATCGCCGCGCCAAAGCGCATCAGCGCTACTTGAGCGCCTTCATGACGCAGACGGAAAGTGAGCCACAATGCAGCGAAGGATGCCGCCAGGGCAATCACCACCGACAGCGCGACCCAGTTCATATTCCAGACGATAGCAGGCGAAACCTGTAATGCAGCCATGCCAGTGTAATGCATAGCGACAATTCCCAACCCCATAATAATGGCGCCGGGTATCAGGCGCTGGAGATGAAGTTGCGAGCCGCTGACGAGCCAAAGGGCGAACAGTGATGAGCCGATGGCGATAACCATCGAAAGGGCAGTCAGAAAGGGGTCATACAGCATGCTCATCGAAATGTTCATAGCCAGCATGCCAATAAAATGCATCGCCCAGATGCCGATCCCCATCGCCACGCCGCCGCCGCTTAACCAGACCCAGGACGCAGTTCCGCTACTGGAGGTGACGCGTCCGGCCATATTCAGGGCGGTGTAAGAGGCCAGAATGGCGACAATAAAAGAAACAACAACAAGGATATAGTCGTATTGGCTAACCAGCATGATGTCATCAACTCATTCACTAAGATCGTTACGTATTACTACGGTCGTACGGGCGAAAAGGGCTGAGACATTATCATCGACTAAGGATGACGCAAAATGATTTAAATCCCCGATATATACAGGGGATAGCAGCATGTTCGCGAATTTTCGCTACAAGCAATCACTTACAGATTATCGCAATTCACCAGTTTGAGAGGGTTGACGGAATTCATGTTGCGGCATTTATCGACCTCGGCGGTGATGTACTCCACCCAGTGCATGATTAAGCCATCCAGCGCAAGGATTGAGAGGGCGAAAACGACCAGCCACCAATATTTGCGAATCATTCCATATCTCCCTTTCTTGCAACCATTGGCTGAAAATATACACGAATCCGCAACCGTGCAAAGAGAGGGAAAGCGGCGTTTTTAGCGTCATTTCAGGCAATAAAAAAGGCGCTTCCCCATGCCGGTTAGCGCCTTTTTATCAATACAACTTACTGATTCAGAATCAGTTCATGCCGTATTTTTTCAGTTTTTTACGCAGCGTGCCGCGGTTGATGCCCATCATCAGCGCCGCGCGGGTCTGATTACCACGGGTGTATTGCATCACCATGTCCAACAGTGGCTGTTCTACTTCAGCCAGTACCAGCTCATACAGGTCATTAACATCCTGACCATTCAGTTGAGCAAAATAGTTCTTCAGTGCCTGTTTTACCGAGTCACGGAGCGGTTTTTGGGTTACCTGATCCTGAGAGTTAACGGTAGAAACGGTCAGTACGTCAGAATTTACGCGTTGTTCGAACATAGTTCTGTCAGCTCTTTATTTCTGTTTACGCAAAATTTTCGAAGTATGCCTCCAACGCCTCCAGCTGTTCGCTGGCATCCTCAATGGCGTTGAATGTGCGCCGAAACTGGTCATTCGGAGCGTGCTCCTGAAGATACCAGGAGACGTGTTTACGTGCGATTCGGTAACCTTTTGCCTGGCCATAAAAGTCATGCAGTTCCCGAACATGCGCGCAAAGCAAGCGCTTAACCTCTGCCAAAGGCAGCGGGGCCAGCAGCTCCCCAGTGTCCAGATAGTGCTGGATTTCCCGGAAGATCCAGGGTCTTCCCTGAGCTGCGCGGCCTATCATCAGGGCATCCGCCCCTGTATAGTCGAGCACAGCTCTGGCTTTTAGCGGGTCAGTAATGTCGCCATTCGCGATAACCGGAATGGAAACTTTCTGCTTAACTGCCCGAATACTGTTGTACTCAGCTTCTCCGTTGAACAAACAGGCGCGGGTGCGTCCATGAATGGTCAGAGCCTGAATACCACATTCTTCAGCCAGTTGGGCAATTTCTACGCAGTTACGGTGTTCCGGAGCCCAGCCTGTGCGAATCTTCAGCGTAACAGGCACATCTACTGCATTCACTACCGAGGTCAGGATAGACTTCACCAGATCCGGGTACTGCAACAGAGCCGAGCCTGCCAGCTTGCGATTCACCTTTTTCGCCGGGCAACCCATATTGATATCAATAATCTGGGCGCCGCTTTCCACGTTAATGCGTGCGGCTTCCGCCATTTCATCCGGATCGCTCCCTGCAATTTGCACGGTGCGAATACCGGGTTCATCAATGTGCACCATCCGCAGTCGGGATTTGTCGCTTTCCCACACTTGCGGGTTAGACGACATCATCTCGGATACGGTCAAACCTGCTCCCATCTCGTAGCACAACGTCCGGAATGGTCTGTCAGTAATGCCAGCCATGGGCGCTGCGATCAGGCGATTTCTGAGCTGGTGATGTCCGATACGCATGAGTTAAGAAATGACCATACTGTGACTGCAAGGCGGCGTATATTACGCATTTTTTGCACGAGATGAAAGGCCAAACTTTGAGCAATCCTCTGTTGTAGATCAAGGAATCGCCAGTCCGCCAGAGTGATTCTGGAATTAAATTATATATTTCATGGCGTTATGATTAAGATAAAAATTTCACGTAACTAATAAATTCGCGCGAGTTATCGTTTTTTACCAGGCCATCAGCGGCAGAATTGCTGTTTTTTACAGCAGAAAAAAGCGGATTTTGCGAACCTGCTCGCATTTTTATGCCGATGTTTTTTCGTGGCCAGGCCGCCACACATCGGCTTTAGCGGCGATGATGAGCGTGAAAAGCGTCCGGATTGCGATGGGAAAATTGTCAAAGGATGTTTTGACGACAGATAAAGGCGAGGGGAGATAAAAAACGTGGCCCGCAGGCCACGCTTAAGTCCTATTTCTTCTGGCCAGTGATACGGCACCACTCCTCTTTCTCGACCACCGGATCGAGCGTGAAGAGATCGGCGTAAGCCTCGCAGACGCTTTCCGCCTGGCTGGCGAGGATACCGGAAAGCCCCAGCAGGCCGCCCTCTACGGGCAGTACGCTGATTAATGGCGCCAGTTCGCGCAGAGGGCCAGCCAGGATATTAGCGACCACGACATCCGCTTTCATCACCTCTGGCTGGTCATTGGGCAGATAGAGATCCAGACGATCGGAGACGCCGTTACGTTCGGCGTTGTCGCGGCTTGCCTGGATCGCCTGCGGATCGATATCAATGCCGATCGCCTTTGCGGCGCCCAGTTTCAGCGCCGCGATCGCCAGGATCCCCGAACCGCAGCCAAAGTCGATCACTGTCTTGCCGCTCAGATCGAGGCTGTCCAGCCATTGCAGGCACAGCGCCGTCGTTGGATGGGTGCCGGTGCCGAATGCCAGGCCCGGATCGAGCATCACGTTGACCGCGTTTTCGTCCGGTACATCGCGCCAGCTTGGGCAGATCCATAGCCGCTCGCCAAAGCGCATCGGGTGGAAGTTATCCATCCATTCGCGTTCCCAGTCTTTATCTTCCAGCTGCTCGATTTTATGGGCGAAGCCTTCACCCAGCAGTGGGTGCAGCGCAAGCTGGGCGACCACATCGGCCATCTCTGTTTCGGCGTCAAACAGGCCGATAACGTCGGTATCGCCCCACAAGCGAGTTTCGCCCGGCAATGGTTCAAACACGGGCGTGTCGTGCGTATCCTGGAACGTGATGGATACCGCACCCGCTTCCATCAAAGCATCGCTCAGATCTTCAGCATTTGCGCCGGTGGTGTTCAGTTTCAGTTGGATCCATGGCATGTCGTAACTCTTTATTCATTAACAGAAACAGTCGGAGCCTGCGGCGCCGGTTGACCAAAACGGTTCCCGACGACGAAGGCCAGCAAACTTAACAGCAACGAGGGCACAATCGGATGAAAGCCCAGGTACTGAATATTAAACGTGGCGAGAACGGCATACAGTACGCCGCCCGTGACCATGGCGCTCAATGCGCCAGCAGCATTCGCCCGCTCCCAGTACAACCCCAAAACCAGCGGCCACAGGAATACCGCTTCCAGACCGCCAAACGCCAGCAGGTTTAACCAGATAATCATCTCTGGTGGACGCCATGCCGCCAGCATCATCAGTACGCCGAGTACCAGGGTTGTCACGGTGGAGATGCGTTTTAAACGCGGTTCATGACGAATTTTAGTCGGCTGGGCGCTTAACCACAGATCTTTGATGATTGTGGCCGAAGCCTGCAACAAATGCGCATTGACGTTCGACATGATCGCGGCCATTGGCGCAGCAAGAAACAACCCGGCAGCCCAGGGCGGTAAGACCTCGACCATCAGTGTCGGGATCACCTGATCGGGTACCGAAAGATGCGGTAACACGGCGCGGCCGAGTGCGCCAGCGAGATGCATTCCCAGCATTAACAGCGCGATGACAATAGTGCCGATAATAATGCCGCGATGAACCGATTTGCTGTCTTTATAGGAAATACAGCGAACGGCGGTGTGCGGCAAGCCAATAACACCAAAACAGACCAGCACCCAGAATGAGGTCATAAATGCAGGCGAAAGGATATCGTGAGCGCCGTGCGGGCTTACCAGTTGTGGATCGATCTGTTGCAGCGTTTCTACCGCACTGTGCAGCCCGCCAGCGGCATGGATCACGCCGACGAGCAGCACCAGCGTGCCAATCAACATCACCATCCCTTGCATCGTATCGTTGAGTACGCTGGCGCGAAAACCGCCAAATGCGGTGTATAGCGCAATGGTGATGCCAAAGATCAGCAGGCCGGATTCGTACTTGATCCCGGCGGCGGTTTCCAGCAGACGCGCGCCGCCGATAAATTGCACGGCGATGGCGCCGACAAAGGCAACCAGCAGGCTAAGGCTGGCGATCCACACAACCGCACGGTTCTGGTAGCGCGCCATCAGCATGTCGTTCAGGGTAATCGCATTGTAACGGCGCGCCAGGATAGCGAACTTTTTGCCGAGGATACCCAAAGAGAGCCAGATGGTTGGCACCTGGATCATCGCCAGCAACACCCAGCCGAGGCCAAATTTATAGGCTGCGCCCGGTCCGCCGATAAATGAACTGGCGCTGACATAGGTTGCCGTCAGCGTCATAGCCAGCACAAAACCGCCCATCGAACGACTGCCGAGGAAGTATTCACTCAGGAACGTGCCTTTGCTGCGCTGGCGCATAGCATAAAAGGAGAGACCGAATACTACGATCAGGTAGATAACCAGTACGGCGATAATTTCACTCTGCATCGTTATCCTCCAGCGGAATATCACGGAAGATAAAGCGCACCATGGCCCAGCACAGCAACACAAAGACCAGCGGCGTCAACAGGCAGGCCAGCTCAAACCAGCGCGGCAGCCCGGTAAATCCCTGCTCCGTACCAGGTAGGTAAGCGCACACTAACCATGCAGCAAGATAGAGAAGGGTCAGCCATAGTGCCCAGCGGGCTTCTTTGTGGGCCTGAACAAAACGGTTGTCCATTTTTTTCCCTTGTGGATGAAGAAAGCGGGGATTGTACCCTATGGAAAAGATGAGGGGAGAGAAAAAGAAAAAAGGCCGGAAAATCCGGCCTTTTGCGATGATTGCAGATTATTTTTCCTGCAAGCCGAGTTTTTTCTCCAGGTAGTGGATATTGGTGCCACCGTGCTGGAAATTCTCGTCGTTCATGATGCGGGTCTGCAACTCCACGTTGGTTTTGATACCGTCGATAATCAGCTCCTGCAGTGCATTCTTCATGCGCGCAATCGCCACATCGCGGCTCTCGCCGTAGCAGATCAGTTTGCCGATCATGGAATCGTAATACGGCGGCACGGTATAGCCAGCGTAGATGTGCGATTCCCAGCGAACGCCAAAACCACCCGGCGCGTGGAAGCGCGTAATTTTACCCGGGCTTGGCAGGAAGGTGTTCGGATCTTCGGCGTTAATACGGCATTCCACCGCATGGCCTCTGACCACAACTTCATCCTGCTTGATGGAGAGCGGTTGACCGGCAGCAATGCGCAGCTGTTCTTTGATCAGGTCAACACCGGTGATCATCTCAGTAACCGGGTGCTCAACCTGAATACGGGTGTTCATTTCAATGAAGTAGAACTCGCCGTTTTCAAACAGGAACTCGAACGTACCCGCTCCGCGATAACCGATATCGACACAGGCTTTGGCGCAGCGTTCGCCGATATAGCGACGCAGTTCCGGGGTAATGCCCGGCGCCGGTGCTTCTTCGACCACTTTCTGGTGGCGGCGCTGCATGGAGCAGTCGCGCTCGGCCAGATAGATGGCGTTGCCCTGGCCGTCTGCCAGCACCTGGATCTCGACGTGGCGAGGATTTTCCAGGTATTTTTCCATGTACACCATGTCGTTGTTGAAAGCGGCTTTCGCTTCCGCACGGGTCATGGCGATGGACTGCGCCAGGTCGGCATCTTTGCGCACAACGCGCATACCGCGACCGCCGCCGCCGCCGGAGGCTTTGATAATGACCGGATAACCGATGCGTTTGGCATGCGCGCGGTTAGCGTCATTATCATCGCCCAGCGGGCCGTCAGAACCCGGAACGGTCGGTACGCCGGCTTTCTTCATGGCGGTAATCGCGGACACTTTGTCGCCCATCAGGCGAATGGTGTCGGCTTTCGGGCCGATAAAGATAAAGCCGGAGCGTTCAACCTGCTCAGCAAAGTTGGCGTTCTCTGAAAGGAAGCCGTAACCCGGGTGAATCGCCACTGCGCCGGTGATTTCGGCAGCAGAGATGATCGCCGGGATATTCAGATAGCTTTTCACGGACGGTGCCGGACCGATACAGACCGTTTCGTCCGCCAGCAGTACGTGTTTTAAATCGCGATCCGCAGTGGAGTGCACGGCGACAGTCTTGATGCCCAGCTCTTTGCAGGCACGAAGAATACGCAGTGCGATCTCGCCGCGGTTAGCGATAACAATTTTATCCAGCATGTGCGCCTCGTTACTCGATGACGACCAGCGGCTCGTCAAATTCAACCGGTTGGCCACTTTCCACCAGAATGGCTTTCACCACGCCTGCTTTATCCGCTTCGATCTGGTTCATCATTTTCATGGCTTCAACGATGCACAGGGTGTCGCCCACGTTGACTTTCTGGCCGATTTCGATAAACGCTTTCGCGTCCGGGCTCGGGGTGCGATAGAAGGTTCCAACCATCGGGGAACGTACGATGTGGCCACTGATTTCTGCTGCGGCAGGTGCTTCCGTAGCGGTTGCGGCTGGTGCGACAGCGGCTGCCATAGGCTGAGCTACCGGCGCAGCATAAGCCTGCTGCATCATCGGATAGCCGACATTCGGCGCGCTGCGGCTGATGCGAACAGACTCTTCGCCTTCAGAAATTTCCAGTTCGGAGATGCCTGATTCTTCAACCAGCTCGATCAGTTTTTTAATCTTACGAATATCCATGAGTGGGTTCCGTACTCTTGTTTAGTGTGTTTGTGACAGGCGTTTTACCGCCGTCTGTAAAGCGTATGTATAACCATCGGCGCCTAATCCACAGATAACGCCGACAGCGATATCGGAGAGATAAGAGTGATGTCTGAATGGTTCGCGCGCATGGACATTACTCAGATGGATCTCGATAAACGGGATATCCACCGCCAGCAGCGCATCACGAATCGCGACGCTGGTATGCGTAAAAGCGGCCGGATTGATCAGGATGAAGTCCGCAGTGTCTTTTGCCTGATGAATACGGTCGATCAACGCAAACTCGGCGTTCGACTGAAAATGCGTGAGCGTGACGTTTAGCGCTTCCGCTTCATTTGTTAAACGGTTAACAATCTGCTGCAGGGTAAGCGAACCATAGGTTTTTGGTTCACGGGTTCCCAGCATATTCAGATTGGGGCCGTTCAAAAGCAAAATACGCAATTTGTCCGCCATTGTGCTGCTATCTCCTGCAATTTTCCGGTAAAAAACAAAATATACCTTCGTTGCGTGGTTGTCACGTTGTTAAAGTCCGAAAACCCTGCCGTGAAAACCAAGGTCGCACATTATAACGATTTCGTAGCATTTGGCAGCTAAATACTGGTCTTATCAGGGAAGATTATTAACCACCCGGCTAACATATGGACGCGGATGATAATAGATTTGCGGGAAACTGCACAGATTGCTGCATTAACGCCACCATTGGCGGAACTTCTTGTAACGCCATGCTAAAAGCGCGATCGCGGCAGCGGCGTACAGGAGCGGTTGCGGGGAAAGAATCTTTACGGACCAGAGATAGTGAATCGGAGCGAGGATCGCCACCAGATAGACGAAGTTATGTAATTGTTGCCAGCGCTTGCCCATTTTGCGCTGCGCCCACTGCGTTGATGTGGCCGCCAGCGCCAGCAAGATCAGCCAGCTTACGGCTCCCAGCGTTAAATAAGGACGCGTGGTCAGCTCCTGGCCGAGCAGCGCCAGGTTATTGATGCCCAGCTCCAGCAACGTATAGCTGGTCAAATGAAGCGTCGCCCAGGCAAAACACCACAGCCCGAGCAGTCGCCGCGTGCGGATCAATAAAGGTTGTTTTGCATAGCGCGCCAGCGGTGTCACCAATAGCGTCGCCAGCAGGAATTTCAGCGCCATTCTGCCGGTAAAATGCTGAATATCTTTCGCCGGATCGGCGCTGAAGTAGCCCTGATTTGCCGCCCAGAACAGCCAGAGAAAAGGCAGTAGTCCTGCAAGATGTAACGCGACTTTAAGCCAGGTAACCTGTTTTGCCGTTAAACGCACTTAAAAATTCTCCCGTAGATCCAGCCCGTGATAAAGCGAAGCCACTTCCTCAGCGTAGCCGTTAAACAGTAATGTTGGCTGGCGTTTTACATCCAGCGCGCCGCCGGAACCAATAAAGCGCTCCGTTGCCTGCGACCAGCGCGGGTGATCCACATGTGGATTCACGTTAGCGTAAAAACCATATTCGTCCGGCGCGGCGAGGTTCCACGTGGTGGGGGGCCGTTTACTGGTGAGCTTAATGCTGACAATCGATTTAATGCCTTTAAAACCGTACTTCCACGGTACGGTCAGCCGAATCGGCGCGCCATTTTGCGGCGGTAGCGCTTTGCCGTAGACACCCACCGTCAGCAGCGTTAACGGATGCATTGCTTCATCTATACGGAGTGCTTCGACATAGGGGTATTTCAACCCGCCGCCGATAAACCGATCTTTTTGCCCCGGCATCTCCTCCGGCGCGTAACGGGTTTCGAAAGCGACATACTTGGCGTTGCTGGTGGGTTCGACCAGCGCCAGCAGCTTATGCAGCGGGAAACCAATCCACGGCACGACCATTGACCACGCCTCGACGCAGCGCATGCGGTAAATACGCTCTTCCAGCGGGAAGCGCGACGTCAGCGCTGCGTGATCGAGGGTTAATGGTTTCGCCACTTCACCATCAATGGTCAGTGTCCAGGGATCGGTTTTCATCCCCCCGGCGTTAGCGGCGGGATCGGCTTTATCCAGGCCAAATTCATAAAAGTTATTGTAGCCAGTAACTTTATCTTCCGGTGTCAACTCAAGCTTGGCTTGCCACTGCGCCGGCTGGCTGAAGTCGAGGGGTTTTCCTGCTGGCGCTTTCGGACGGTCATGACCTTTAAACCAATCCAGCAGATCCGCTTGCGCCATCGGCGACAAACTTAGCGTTGTCGCGCCAATACCGAGCATTTTTAGCACCTGACGGCGCTGTAACATAAATACGGATTCAGCGGTTACGTCGGCTTCAGTCAGTTTTTTCTTCATTGCATCCTCCGCGAATTTTGTTAATAAGCATGGTGTAAGCGATGCGATAGCGCGAGTGGGAGTGTGTTACCAAACATTGGGATCATTTGCCGAAACAATCATCCATATGATTGCTGATTGGAAAAATATTTATGAGGACTATACTCGCAGGGGTAAAAACGGCCTCGGATTTTTCTAACTTTACTCCTGACTATTCCATATCGCGGTTAGATTTGAAAGTTAGTGCTTACTTTTTAACAAGCTCCGGGTCGATATCGTCTTGTTCTTTAATACAACGGAGTTAACACAGGGATGCGATTAACGACGAAATTTTCCGCTTTTGTGACACTGCTGACCGCGTTGGCGATTTTCGTCACGCTGATCGGCTGCTCACTGAGCTTTTATAATGCCATACAAAACAAGGTGGCTAACCGCGTGGCGGCGGTCGCAGCGGTTGTGGATACCCGACTGATTTCTACACCTGTCAACCGGCTTTCGCCTCAGCTTGATGAGCTGATGGTGCCGCTGGATATCATTAAAGTTGAGATCAAGCAGGGGAAGAAAACCCTGCTCAGCTATGCGCGCAATGGTAGCTACCGTCCGGCAGGCAGTAGTTTGCAGACCCGTGAACTGTCCGTTTCGGGGCTGAAAAACCCCGGCCTCACGATTTCGCTTATCTACCAGGATCCGATGGCCAACTACTTTCGTTCGCTGGTCAATACGGCGCCGCTGACTCTCGCGATCGGTTTTATGATCGTCATTATCTTTCTTGCTGTGCGCTGGCTGCGTCGTCAGCTTTCCGGACAAGAACTGCTGGAAGGGCGAGCGACGCGGATCCTTAATGGTGAGCGAGGCCCGCAGGTTCGCGGCAGCATCTACGAGTGGCCATCACGCACCAGCAGTGCGCTGGATGTGCTGCTGACCGATATCCAGTTTGCCAGCGATCAGCGCAGCCGGATGGATACGCTGATCCGCTCTTATGCGGCGCAAGATACGCGTACCGGCCTGAATAACCGTCTGTTTTTTGATAATCAACTGGCGACACTGCTGGAAGATCAGGAAAAAGTCGGTTCGCACGGGGTGGTGATGATGATCCGCCTGCCGGATTTTGATCTTATGCGCGAAAGCTGGGGGCTGACTACGGCGGCGGAAGAGTATTTCTTCACCCTCATCAACTTACTTTCTACTTTTATTATGCGTTACCCTGGCGCGCTGCTCGCACGTTATCACCGCAGCGATTTTGCCGTGCTGTTGCCGCACCGGACATTAAAGGAAGCGGAAAGTATCGCCGGGCAGATCCTGAAATCTGTCGATGGGCTGCCGCACAATAAGGCGCAGAACCGCGAAGATATTATGCACATTGGCGTTTGTGCATGGCGTAGCGGCCAGTCAACGGAACAAGTGATGGAGCATGCGGAAGCTGCGGCGCGTAATGCGGTATTGCAGGGCGGTAACAGCTGGTCGGTTTATGATGATTCATTGCCCGAGCAAGGGCGTGGCAATGTGCGCTGGCGGACGCTGATAGAGCAGATGCTGAGCCGGGGCGGGCCGCGCGTTTATCAGAAACCCGCGGTTAATCGCGATGGACTGGTGCATCACCGGGAGCTGATGTGTCGTATTTTCGACGGTGAACAGGAGGTGATCGCCGAAGAATATATGCCGATGGTGCTCCAGTTTGGTCTCTCTGAAGAGTATGACCGCCAGCAGATCACCCGTCTTATTCCCTTCCTGGGTTTCTGGCCGGAAGAGAATTTGGCGATGCAGGTGACAGTTCAGTCTCTGGTACGCCCGCGTTTTCAGCGCTGGCTACGCGACACATTAATGGAATGCGAAAAATCTCAACGCAAACGGATTATTTTTGAACTTGCTGAGGCTGATGTTTGTCAACATATCAGCCGGTTACAGTCGGTGGTTCGATTAATTAACGCTCTGGGCGCGCGCGTAGCGGTGGTGCAGGCGGGTCTGACGTTGGTGAGCACCAGTTGGATTAAAGTGTTGGATGTGGAGTTATTAAAGCTGCATCCGGGACTGGTCAGGAACATTGAAAAGCGTACCGAAAATCAGTTGCTGGTTCAGAGTCTTGTGGAGGCGTGCAAAGGCACACGGACACGCGTTTTCGCGACAGGCGTTCGCGCGCGGGCTGAATGGCAGACGCTGGTGGATCGGGGCGTTGTCGGGGGACAGGGCGATTTTTTCGCGTCTTCTCAACCGCTCGATACCAATGTGAAAAAATATTCGCAAAGATACTCGGTTTGAACTGCTGTTTGAGTCGTTTTCACGTAGAATAATGCGCGCTGCCATTTTTGGGGGTGTGCTTGCCTGCCCGCCGGATTGTGACAGTAATACAAAGCCGGTTTGACCTTTGAAATAACGCAAAAGCAATACGCTGGAACAGAAGAGTTTTTTCTGCTTCCGGCTGAAGTCGTGTCGTTTTGCAACAAAGGAAACAAACTGCACTAATTTTCACCGTAGCAGATGATTCTTACGCCTTGTCGCTGCTGCGTGTGGTTGGTAAAGTAAGCGGATTTTGTATCCGCCCCAGCTTTCAGGATTATCCCTTAGTATGTTGAAAAAATTTCGTGGCATGTTTTCCAATGACCTGTCCATTGACCTGGGTACCGCGAATACCCTGATTTATGTAAAAGGACAAGGCATCGTATTGAATGAGCCGTCCGTGGTGGCCATTCGTCAGGATCGTGCCGGTTCACCGAAAAGTGTGGCCGCAGTAGGTCATGAAGCGAAACAGATGCTTGGGCGTACACCGGGCAACATCGCAGCGATTCGCCCGATGAAAGATGGCGTTATTGCTGACTTCTTCGTGACCGAAAAAATGTTGCAGCACTTTATTAAACAAGTGCACAGCAACAGTTTTATGCGTCCAAGCCCGCGTGTGCTGGTTTGTGTGCCGGTTGGCGCGACCCAGGTTGAACGCCGCGCGATTCGTGAATCCGCACAGGGCGCAGGCGCGCGTGAAGTGTTCCTGATTGAAGAACCGATGGCGGCCGCAATCGGCGCAGGCTTGCCGGTATCTGAAGCGACCGGCTCTATGGTTGTGGATATCGGTGGTGGTACCACGGAAGTTGCGGTTATCTCTCTTAACGGCGTGGTTTACTCCTCTTCTGTGCGTATTGGCGGCGATCGCTTCGACGAAGCGATCATTAATTATGTCCGTCGTAACTACGGCTCCCTGATTGGTGAAGCGACCGCTGAACGTATCAAACACGAAATCGGCTCCGCTTACCCGGGCGACGAAGTGCGTGAAATCGAAGTGCGTGGTCGTAACCTGGCTGAAGGCGTACCGCGCGGCTTTACTCTGAATTCTAACGAAATCCTCGAAGCGCTGCAGGAACCGCTGACCGGTATCGTCAGCGCCGTGATGGTTGCCCTGGAACAGTGCCCGCCGGAACTGGCTTCCGACATCTCCGAACGCGGCATGGTATTGACCGGTGGTGGCGCGCTGCTGCGTAACCTCGATCGCCTGCTGATGGAAGAGACCGGTATTCCTGTTGTGGTTGCAGAAGATCCACTGACCTGTGTAGCGCGTGGTGGCGGCAAGGCGCTGGAAATGATCGACATGCACGGCGGCGACTTGTTCAGCGAAGAATAGTCCGCGTCAGAACCGGAGTGATATTCCGCTCCGGTTCTGTCTGGCCTGAGAATACGCAAAGCCTATGAAGCCAATTTTTAGCCGTGGCCCGTCGCTACAGATTCGCCTTTTTCTGGCGGTTTTGGTGGCGCTTGGAGTCATCATCGCCGACAGCCGCCTCGGTACGTTCAGCCAGATCAGAACGTACATGGATACTGCCGTCAGTCCCTTCTATTTTATTTCCAACGGTCCCCGTGAATTACTCGACAGCGTGTCACAAACGCTGGCATCGCGCGATCAACTCGAGCTTGAAAACCGGGCATTGCGTCAGGAACTGCTGCTGAAAAACAGCGAACTGCTGATGTTAGGGCAGTACAAACAGGAGAATGCGCGCCTGCGTGAACTGCTGGGATCGCCGCTGCGTCAGGATGAGCAGAAAATGGTGACCCAGGTGATCTCGACGGTGAACGATCCGTACAGCGATCAGGTGGTGATCGACAAAGGCAGCGCGAACGGCGTTTACGAAGGCCAACCAGTGATCAGCGACAAAGGCGTCGTCGGTCAGGTAGTCGCGGTGGCGAAACTGACCAGCCGCGTGCTGCTGATTTGCGATGCGACGCATGCGCTGCCGATTCAGGTTCTGCGTAACGACATCCGTGTAATTGCCGCCGGCAACGGCTGTACCGATGATCTGCAACTGGAACACCTGCCCGCGAACACCGATATTCGCGTGGGCGATGTGCTGGTTACCTCCGGTCTTGGCGGTCGTTTCCCTGAAGGATATCCGGTTGCTGTTGTTTCATCGGTGAAACTGGATACGCAGCGTGCGTACACGGTGATTCAGGCGCGTCCGACGGCAGGCCTGCAACGTTTACGTTATCTGTTGCTGCTGTGGGGCGCAGATCGTAACGGCACCAATCCACGGACGCCGGAAGATGTGCACCGCGTGGCGAATGAACGTCTGCTGCAAATGATGCCGCAGGTTCTGCCTTCACCTGATGTGATGGGGCCGCCTGCGCCGATGCCTGCTCCGGCAACCGGTATTACACAGCCGCCGCCGCAACTCTCTCCGGGAGGGCAATAGTGGCAAGTTACCGTAGCCAGGGGCGCTGGGTTATCTGGCTCTCGTTTTTCATTGCTCTGTTGCTTCAAATCATGCCCTGGCCGGATGACATTCTTGTTTACCGGCCAAACTGGGTTCTGCTTATTCTGCTTTACTGGATCCTGGCGCTCCCGCACCGCGTAAATGTCGGTACGGGTTTCGCTATGGGTGCCATACTGGATCTTATTAGCGGATCCACCCTTGGCGTTCGTGCGTTGTCATTAAGCATTGTCGCCTATCTGGTTGCACTGAAATTTCAGTTATTCCGTAATCTGGCGCTCTGGCAACAGGCGCTGGTGGTAATGTTGTTGTCGCTGGCGACCGAAGTGATTGTTTTCTGGGCTGAGTTCCTGGTCATCAACGTTTCGTTCAAGCCCGACATTTTCTGGAGCAGCCTCGTAAATGGCGTGCTCTGGCCGTGGCTCTTCCTGTTAATGCGTAAGATCCGCCAGCAGTTTGCGGTGCAATAAAGGTTGTTATGACAGATATCTGGCTCGCTTCCGGCTCCCCCCGTCGTCAGGAACTGCTCACCCAATTGGGTGTGGCTTTTGAACGTATCGTTCCGGGAATTGAAGAACAACGCCAGCCGCAGGAGAGCGCGCGGCAGTACGTTCTGCGCCTTGCGCGTGAGAAGGCACTGGCGGGCGTAGCGATGGCACCGCGCGATCTGCCGGTGTTAGGCGCGGACACGATTGTGATATTTAATGGTGAAGTGCTTGAAAAACCGAAAGACTCCTCGCATGCTGCCAGTATGTTACGTCTGCTTTCCGGGCAAACACACCAGGTCATGACTGCTGTGGCGTTGGCCGATCGCCAGCACCTGCTCGATTGTCTGGTAGAAACAGAAGTGACCTTCAGAGTGTTATCAGAAAAGGATATTGCCGCCTACGTCGAAAGCAAAGAACCGCTGGATAAAGCCGGCGCGTACGGCATTCAGGGGCTGGGTGGGTGTTTCGTCAGGAAAATTAACGGTAGTTATCATGCCGTTGTGGGTTTACCGCTGGTGGAAACCTGGGAATTGCTGAGCAATTTTAACGCACTGCGTGAAGGAAGAGATAATCATGACGGCTGAATTGTTGGTCAACGTTACACCATCGGAAACACGCGTCGCCTATATTGACGGCGGTATTCTTCAGGAAATTCACATCGAGCGCGAAGCACGGCGCGGGATAGTAGGCAATATCTACAAAGGTCGGGTCAGCAGGGTACTTCCGGGTATGCAGGCGGCTTTTGTAGATATTGGTCTGGAAAAGGCGGCGTTTCTACACGCCTCCGACATTATGCCGCACACCGAATGCGTCGCCGGAGAAGAACAGAAAAACTTCACCGTTCGCGATATCTCCGAACTGGTTCGCCAGGGGCAGGATCTGATGGTGCAGGTGGTCAAAGATCCTCTCGGTACCAAAGGCGCGCGCCTTACCACAGATATTACGCTGCCGTCCCGCTATCTGGTGTTTATGCCGGGTGCGGCGCACGTTGGCGTTTCCCAGCGTATTGAAAGTGAAGCCGAGCGTGAGCGCCTGAAGCAGGTAGTGGCCAGCTACTGCGATGAGCAGGGCGGTTTTATTATTCGTACTGCCGCCGAAGGCGTGTGCGAAGAGGATCTCGCGTCTGATGCCGCTTATCTGAAGCGTGTCTGGACGAAAGTGATGGAGCGCAAGAAGCGCCAGCAGACGCGCTGCAAGCTCTACGGCGAACTGGCGCTGGCGCAGCGCGTACTGCGCGATTTTGCCGATGCGCATCTGGATCGTATCCGCGTTGATTCACGGCTGACTTTTGAGGCACTGCTTGAATTCACGGCCGAATACATTCCGGAAATGACCAGCAAACTGGAACATTACAGCGGCCGCCAGCCGATCTTCGATCTCTACGATGTGGAAAACGAAATTCAGCGCGCGCTGGAGCGTAAGGTTGAACTGAAATCGGGCGGCTATCTGATCATCGATCAAACCGAAGCGATGACCACTGTCGATATTAATACCGGCGCATTTGTCGGCCATCGCAACCTTGATGACACCATCTTCAACACCAATATTGAAGCCACTCAGGCGATCGCCCGCCAGCTACGGTTACGTAACCTTGGCGGCATTATCATTATTGATTTTATTGATATGAATAATGAGGATCACCGCCGCCGCGTGCTGCATTCGCTGGAGCAGGCGTTGAGCAAAGATCGGGTGAAAACCAGTATTAACGGTTTTTCCCAGCTTGGGCTGGTAGAGATGACCCGCAAACGCACGCGCGAGAGCGTGGAGCACGTCCTGTGCAACGAATGTCCCACCTGTCATGGCCGGGGAACGGTGAAAACCGTGGAAACCGTGTGCTATGAGATCATGCGCGAGATTGTTCGCGTCCACCATGCCTACGATTCCGATCGCTTCCTGGTCTATGCTTCACCTGCGGTAGCGGAAACCCTGAAAGGCGAAGAGTCGCACGCGCTGGCCGAGGTGGAAATCTTTGTCGGCAAGCAGGTAAAAGTGCAAATCGAGCCGCTCTATAATCAGGAGCAGTTTGACGTAGTCATGATGTAATACGCAGCGTGCTGCGACACAAGCGGGTCTGATTGGGTTGACAAGGAGAGAGGCGTGAGGCGACTGCCGGGGATATTGCTGCTTACAGGGGCGACGCTGATTGTTATCGCGGCGCTGCTGGTGAGCGGTTTGCGCCTGGTGTTGCCGCACCTGGATAACTGGCGCGAGGAGATCCTGACGCGCATCACGGCGCAAACCGGTATTCCGGTTTCGGCCAGCCAGTTGCAGGCGCGCTGGGAGAATTTCGGCCCAGAGCTGGAAGTGCGCGATATCAAAGCCCGCCTGAATGACGGCGGCGATCTTTCTGTTAAGCGCGTGACGCTGGCGCTGGATGTCTGGCAGAGCCTGCTGCACCTGCGCTGGCAGTTCCGTAACCTCACCTTTTATCAACTGGTCGCGCGCACCAATACCCCGCTGCAACGGAATGACAACGGTGAGCCGATTGCCAGCGATCGCATCAGCGATCTCTTCTTACGCCAGTTCGATCATTTCGATCTTCGCGACAGCCGCGTCAGTTTTCTGACGCTTTCCGGCCAACGCGCCGAACTGGCGATCCCGCAGCTTACCTGGCTTAATGGCAACGATCGTCACCGCGCTGAGGGGCAAGTCAGTCTCTCGAGTCTGACCGGGCAGCACGGCGTGATGCAGGTTCGGATGGATCTCCGCGACGACAACGGGCTGCTGAATAATGGTCGTGTCTGGCTGCAAGCCGATGATATCGATGTTAAACCGTGGCTCGGCACATGGATGCAGGACAACGTGGCGCTCGATTCTGCCCGTTTTAGCCTTGAGGGCTGGATGACGCTGAATAAAGGCGTGGTGGAAAGCGGCGATGCGTGGCTGAAAAAAGGCGGCGCAAGCTGGCAGGGAGAGCAGGCTACCACCCACCATTTGACGGTCGATAACCTGACCGTCCATGTTTCCCGTCAACAGCAAGGCTGGCAGTTTGATGTACCGGTAACACGTATCGCTATTGATGACCGCGCATGGCCGCAGGGCGCTCTGAGTTTCGCCTGGGTTCCGGCGCAGGAAGCGGGCGGGGTGAACGGCGTTCGCAGCGATGAATTGCGCGTTCGCGCCAACAACCTTGAGTTGAGCGGGCTGGAAGGGCTGCTGCCGATTGCGCAGAAGATCTCGCCGTCCCTGTACGACATCTGGCGCACTATGCAGCCGGAAGGTTCGCTGGAGCAACTGGCGCTGGATATCCCGTTGCAGGCAGCCGACAAAACGCGTTTCCAGGCACAGTGGAAAGATATCCGCTGGAAACAGTGGCAGTTGTTGCCGGGCGTTGAACATTTCAGCGGCAAGCTGGAAGGCAGCCTCGCTGACGGGCGCTTAACGGGCACAGTGATGCAGGCGAAAATGCCGTACGTCGGTGTGTTCCCGGCACCGCTGGAGATTGAGAAAGCGGATGCCACGCTGAACTGGCAGAAGAACGAACATGGCTTCCAGCTTGATGGGCATAACATTGATGTGCAGGCGAACGCGTTACATGCGCACGGTGGTTTCCGTTATCTCCAGCCGCAGGATGATGAACCCTGGCTTGGCATTCTGGCGGGGATCAATGTTTCCGACGCGGGGCAGTCCTGGCGCTACTTCCCGCAAAACCTGATGGGCAAAGCGCTGGTGTCGTATCTCAGCGCCGCCATTAAAGGCGGGCAGGCGCAGGATGCCACGCTGGTGTACGGCGGTAACCCGCACTTATTCCCCTATAAGCACAATGAAGGTCAGTTTGAAGTACTGGTGCCGCTGCGCAATGCGACCTTTGCTTTTCAACCTGACTGGCCAGCGCTGCAAAATCTGGATATCGAGCTGGATTTCCTCAATGACGGTCTATGGATGAAAAGCGATAAGGCGGCCCTCGGCGGCGTGACCGCCAGCAATCTGACCGCGGTTATTCCGGATTATGAAAAAGAGAAGCTGCTGATCGATGCCGATATTAACGGCCCGGGCAAAGCCGTTGGCCCCTATTTCAAAGAGACGCCGCTACACGATACGCTGGCCAGCGCGCTGGATGAACTGCAACTTGATGGCGACGTAAGCGCTCGCTTACATCTTGATATTCCGCTGGATGGCGAGATGACTGTCGCCAAAGGCGATGTGGCGTTGCGTAACAACAGCCTGTTTATTAAGCCGCTCAACAGCACGCTGAAAAACCTCAGCGGCAAATTCAGTTTTGATAATGGCACCCTGAAGAGCGAGCCGTTACAGGCGAGCTGGTTTAATCAACCGCTGAACCTTGATTTTTCCACCACCGAAGGCGATAAAGCGTACCAGGTTGCGGTCAATCTCAATGGCAACTGGCAGCCAGCGCACACGGGCGTATTACCCGCTCAACTTGAGTCTGCGCTCAGCGGCAGCGTGGCGTGGAAAGGGGATGTTGGTATTGAGCTGCCGCATCGCGGCGGTGCGACTTACAAGGTCAATATTGATGGCGATCTGAGTAACATCGCCAGTACCTTGCCGCCGCCGCTGGATAAAGACGCAGGTAAAGCGCTGCCGGTAAAACTGAAAGTGGATGGCGATCTGCGTAGCTTTACGCTGACCGGCAACGCCGGTAGCAATAATCACTTCAACAGCCGTTGGCTGCTTAACAACAAACTCACTCTCGATCGTGGGATCTGGGCGTCGGATAGCCGCACCCTTCCACCACTGCCGGAGCAGGCCGGGCTGGAGCTGAATCTCCCCGCGATGAACGGCGCGCAGTGGCTGGCGCTGTTCCGCCAGGGCGTGGCGAATAATGTCAGTAATTCAACGAGCTTCCCGTCCAGCATCACGTTACGCACGCCAGCGTTGACGCTGGGCGGGCAGCAGTGGAATAACCTGAGTATCGTCTCGCAGCCGCAGCTTTCCGGCTCAACCATTGAGGCGCAGGCACGGGAAATTAGCGGTACGTTGACGCTGCGCGATAATGCGCCGTGGCAGGCGGCCATCCGTTACCTCTATTACAATCCGGCGAATACGCAGCCGAATGATGATGACATTTCGTCACCGTCGACGTTGTTGCGCGGCAAAACCCGTATTGATTTTACCGGCTGGCCGGATTTGCAGTTGCGCTGCGCTGAATGCTGGCTGTGGGGGCAAAAATATGGGCGCATCGACGGTGATTTCACGATCAATGGCGATACGATGACGCTGGCAAACGGCCTGGTGGACAGCGGCACCGCGCGTCTGACGGCAGACGGCGAATGGGTGAACCGGGAAGGAGCGGAACGCACATCGCTGAAAGGCGTGCTGCGCGGCGAGAAGCTCGATTCGGCGATGAGTTTCTTTGGCGTGCCGACGCCGGTACGTGGCTCCTCTTTTGATATCAACTATGACCTGCACTGGCGCAGCCCGCCGTGGCAGCCGCAGGAAGAGTCGCTGAACGGCATTCTGCGTACGCGGCTGGGGAAAGGGCAGATCACCGATATCAGCACCGGTCATGCGGGTCAGGTATTGCGCCTGTTCAGCGTCGACGCGCTGCTGCGCAAACTGCGCTTCGATTTTAGCGATACCTTCAGCAGTGAAGGGTTCTGGTTTGATTCGATCCGCAGCACCGCATGGATCAAAGATGGCGTGCTGCACAGCGACGATACGCTGGTGGACGGGCTGGAAGCGGATATCGCGATGAAAGGTTCGGTCGATCTGGTGCGTCGCGAGCTGGATGTTGAAGCGGTCGTGGCACCGGAAATTTCGGCAACCGTAGGTGTGGCAGCCGCTTTCGCCGTCAACCCGATTGTAGGCGCGGCAGTGTTTGCCGCCAGTAAAGTGCTGGGGCCGCTATGGAATAAAGTCTCTATTCTGCGCTACCGCATTACTGGCCCGGTCGATCAGCCGCAGATTAACGAAGTCCTGCGCCAGCCGCGCACGGACAAAACGCAATGATTTGACGGCATCGGCGAATTGCCTCAAGCTCCTTGTATCGCTTTTTTTATTGCCCGATGTGGCGGCAACGATGAGTAAAAAATGATGAGTCTTAATCTGGTGAGTGAACAACTGCTGGCAGCGAATGGCCTGAGTCATCAGGATCTGTTTGCCATTCTCGGTCAATTGACCGCACGTCGTCTTGATTATGGCGATCTCTATTTCCAGTCGAGCTATCACGAATCCTGGGTTTTAGAAGACAGCATCATTAAAGATGGCTCTTACAATATCGATCAGGGCGTGGGCGTTCGCGCGGTGAGCGGTGAAAAAACCGGTTTTGCTTATGCCGACCAGATAAGCCTGCTGGCACTGGAGCAGAGCGCGCAGGCCGCGCGTACCATTGTGCGTGAAGATGGCGACGGCAAAGTGAAGACGCTGGGCGCGGTGGAACATACGGCGCTTTATACCAGCCTTGATCCGCTGCAAAGCATGAGCCGCGAAGAGAAGCTGGATATTCTGCGCCGCGTGGATAAAGTGGCGCGCGCGGCCGACAGGCGCGTGCAGGAAGTGACTGCCAGCCTGACCGGCGTTTATGAATTGATTCTTGTCGCGGCGACCGACGGTACGCTGGCCGCCGATGTGCGTCCGCTGGTGCGTCTCTCGGTGAGCGTGCAGGTGGAAGAGGATGGCAAACGCGAGCGCGGTTCCAGCGGTGGCGGCGGTCGTTTCGGTTATGACTGGTTCCTGCAAGACGTTGATGGCGATGTGCGTGCAGATGCGTGGGCGAAAGAGGCCGTGCGCATGGCGCTGGTGAACCTGTCTGCTGTTGCGGCGCCTGCGGGCACGCTGCCAGTGGTGCTGGGCGCGGGCTGGCCGGGCGTGCTGTTGCACGAAGCGGTCGGTCACGGTCTGGAAGGCGACTTCAACCGTCGCGGCACATCGGTATTCAGCGGTCAGATGGGCCAACTGGTGGCTTCAGAGCTTTGCACGGTGGTTGATGACGGCACGATTGCCGATCGTCGCGGTTCAGTGGCAATTGACGATGAAGGCACGCCGGGGCAATACAATGTGCTGATCGAAAATGGCGTGCTGAAAGGCTACATGCAGGACAAGATGAACGCGCGTTTGATGGGCATGAAACCGACCGGTAACGGCCGCCGTGAATCTTATGCTCATCTGCCGATGCCGCGCATGACCAACACTTATATGCTGGCCGGTAAATCGACGCCGCAGGAGATTATCGAATCCGTTGATTACGGGATCTACGCGCCAAACTTCGGTGGCGGCCAGGTGGATATCACCTCCGGCAAGTTCGTCTTCTCCACCTCGGAAGCGTACCTGATTGAGAAAGGTAAAGTGACCAAAGCGGTGAAAGGCGCAACGCTGATTGGCTCCGGGATCGAAGCCATGCAGCAGATCTCTATGGTCGGTAACGATCTGAAGCTGGATAACGGCGTTGGCGTATGCGGCAAAGAGGGACAAAGCCTGCCGGTTGGCGTGGGTCAACCGACGCTGAAAGTAGATAACCTGACGGTAGGCGGTACGGCTTAATCGTTAAAATCCTCTCCCTGCGGGGAGAGGATTATCCGCTCAGGCACTGCGCCCCTGCATTCCCTGATATACCTTTCCCACTTCAATAAAATATTCCGTCATGTAGTTAATACAGACCTGCACTTTCAGCGGGAGCTTATCTTTTTCTGTATACAGCGCATAAACCGGGCGCGGATCGGACTGATAGCGCGGCAGCAGGATCTCCAGCTGGCCGCTGTTGATCTCATCGATCACCCACATCAGCGGGACATAGGCCAGCCCGGCACCGGCGGTCAGCCAGCGCGTCAGCGTCATCGGATCGTTGGTGACAAAGCGTCCCTGCGGGATCAGCCGCGTTGAGATCCCTTCTGGCGCGATCAGTTCAAATTCGTTATCCGGACGGACGCTATATTCCAGCCACGAATGATTTGCCAGGTCGGTGGGTTTTTCCGGCACGCCATATTGGGCAAGATAGTTTTTCGCCGCGCACAGCACCATCGGCATCGCGCCGAGGCGGCGGGAGAAGAGGCTGGAATCCTGAAGTGCGCCGACGCGGATCACCACGTCCAGCCCGTCGGCGATCAGATCCGGCGCCGGGATGCCGGTTACCAGGTTAACAGTCAACCCTGGATGCTCTTTCAGCATCTCTGCCGTCATTTTTGCCAGCACATTTTGCGCCATGGTTGAAGAACTACCAATGCGCAGCGTACCAATCGGCGTGTTGTTGAAAGCGTAAAGTTGCTCGTGAACATCCTGCACTTCATGCAGCATGCGACGACACCCCTGATAGTAAATTTTTCCGGCTTCGGTCAGCCCCAGGCTGCGTGTGCTGCGGTTTAGCAGCTTGACCTGTAATTCATCCTCCAGCTTCGCCACCGTCTGGCTGATGGACGAAACGCTCATTTCCAGCTGTCGGGCGGTGGCGGTAAATGAACCTAATTCCACCACTTTGGCAAACACCGACATGCGTTTTAGTCGTTCCATTATTCATTCTTACTTAAAAGTGATTTAGATCACACAATATAGATAACAGCATAACAGTTACGTTAATATACTATCTCTTAAGAATATCCACGTCACTCTCGCCCTGGCACGCCTGTCCTATTCCTGCGGTGACGTAAAAACAATTTCACCTGCTTGTTCTCGAATCAAGGTCAACATGAGTCTGTTTCCCGTAATCGTGGTGTTCGGTTTGTCGTTCCCACCGATTTTTTTCGAATTGATTTTGTCACTGGCGATTTTCTGGCTGGTGCGACGGGTGCTGATCCCCACAGGAATCTATGATTTCGTCTGGCATCCCGCGTTATTTAATACTGCGCTGTACTGCTGCCTGTTTTACCTGCTGTCGCGTCTGTTTGTTTGAGGTTGAAGTGAAAACACTAACAAGAAATATCTCCCGTACCGCTATTACGGTCATTCTGGTTATCCTGGCGTTCATCGCAATTTTCCGTGCCTGGGTCTATTACACCGAATCGCCCTGGACGCGCGATGCGCGCTTCAGCGCGGATGTGGTTGCCATTGCGCCGGATGTCACCGGGCTGGTGACCTCGGTCAACGTGCATGACAACCAACTGGTAAAAGAGGGACAAGTGCTGTTCACCATCGATCAGCCTCGCTACCAGAAAGCGCTGGCAGAAGATGAAGCGGATGTTGCTTATTACGACGCGCTGGTCAACGAGAAGCGCCGTGAGGCCGGTCGTCGTAATCAATTAGGCGTACAGGCGATGTCGCGTGAAGAGATCGACCAGGCGAACAACATACTGCAAACGGCGATGCATCAGCTTGCGAAAGCGCAAGCGGCCCGCGACCTGGCGAAACTCGATCTGGAGCGCACTATCATCCGCGCGCCGGCTGACGGCTGGGTCACCAACCTGAATGTTTACGCCGGTGAGTTTATTACCCGCGGTTCCACCGCTGTGGCGCTGGTAAAACAGAACTCCTTCTATATTCTGGCTTATATGGAAGAGACCAAACTCGAGGGCGTTCGTCCTGGCTACCGGGCAGAGATCACGCCGCTCGGCAGTAACCTGGTGCTGAAAGGCACGGTAGACAGTATTGCCGCTGGTGTGACCAACTCCAGCAGCAGCAACGACAGCAAAGGGATGGCAACCATCGACTCCAATCTGGAATGGGTGCGTCTGGCCCAGCGCGTACCGGTACGTATTCGCCTCGATAAACAGCCGGGAAATCTCTGGCCTGCGGGTACTACCGCGACCGTTGTCGTGACCGGGAAAACCGATCGTGACGAGAGCCAGGACTCCTTCTTTCGTAAAATGGCCCACCGCCTGCGTGAGCTGGGGTAATCGCTATGGGGCTGTTGTCGATAGCCAGCCAGCATTTGCGCTTTGCCGTCAAGCTGGCCTTTGCCGTGGTGCTGGCTCTGTTTGTCGGTTTTCACTTTCAGCTTGAAACACCGCGCTGGGCGGTGCTGACCGCTGCGATTGTTGCGGCTGGCCCGGCGTTTGCCGCCGGTGGCGAGCCCTATTCCGGCGCTATCCGTTACCGCGGGATGTTGCGTATTGTCGGGACGTTTATCGGCTGTATTGCTGGTCTGGCGATCATCATTGTATTGATCCGCACGCCGCTGCTGATGCTGATGGTGTGTTGTATCTGGGCCGGTTTTTGTACCTGGCTCTCCTCGCTGGTACGGGTTGAAAACTCTTATGCCTGGGGGCTGGCCGGGTATACCGCGTTAATCATCGTCGTTACCATTCAGACCGAGCCGCTGTTGGCACCGCAATATGCCGTGGAGCGTTGTAGCGAAATCGTCGTCGGCATCCTCTGTGCCATTGTTGCCGATCTGCTGTTTTCCCCCCGCTCGATCAAACGTGAGATTGACCGTGAACTGGATGCTCTGCTGGTGGCGCACTATCAATTGATGCGATTGTGTATCAAGCACGGCGATAGAGAAGAGGTGGATCAAGCGTGGGCTGCACTGGTGCGCCGTACCACCGCGCTGGAAGGCATGCGCAGCAACCTGAAGATTGAATCCTCCCGCTGGGGGCGTGCTAACCGGCGGTTAAAAGTCATCAACACGCTGTCATTAACGCTGATCACTCAGGCTTGCGAAACCTACCTTATTCAGAATACGCGCCCGGAACTGGTCACTGATACTTTCCGGGAATTGTTCGCGGATCCCGTCGACAATGTGCAGGATGTGCATAAACAGTTGAAACGCATGCGCCGGGTGCTAGCCTGGACCGGTGAGCATGATACGCCGGTAACCATCTATAGTTGGGTGGGTGCGGCGACACGCTACCTGCTGCTGAAACGCGGTGTCATCGGTAATGCCAAAATCAGTGCGGTTGAAGAAGAGGTTCTGCAGGGCGAAGTGGTGGTAAAACCGGAATCCGCCGAACGTCACCATGCAATGGTTAACTTCTGGCGCACTACTTTATCGTGCATGCTGGGTACGCTTTTCTGGCTGTGGACCGGCTGGACATCCGGCAGTGGATCAATGGTCATGATTGCCGTCGTTACCTCGCTGGCGATGCGTCTGCCGAACCCAAAAATGGTGGCGAAAGACTTTATCTACGGCATGCTGTGGGCGCTACCAATCGGGGCGTTGTTCTATCTGGTGATTATTCCCTCGACACAACAAAGCATGCTGCTGCTTTGTATCAGTCTGGCGGTGCTGGCCTTTTTCATCGGCATTGAGGTACAGAAGCGCCGTCTGGGATCGATGGCGACGCTGGCGGGCACCATCAACATTCTGGTGCTTGATAACCCAATGACCTTTAAATTCAGCCAGTTTCTCGACAATGCGCTTGGCCAGTTAGTGGGCGTGGTGCTGGCTATGGTGGTTCTGCTGCTGGTGCGGGATAACTCGCAGGCGCGCACCGGGCGTACGTTGTTGAATCAGTTTGTTTCGGCGGCGGTATCGGCAATGACCACCAATACAGCGCGACGTAAAGAGAACCATCTGCCCGCACTGTATCAGCAACTGTTTTTACTGCTGAACAAATTTCCCGGCGACGTGGCGAAGTTTCGTCTGGCATTAACGTTGATTATTGCCCACCAGCGTCTGCGCGATGCGCCGGTGCCGATCAACGATGATCTTTCCGCTTTTCATCGCCAGTTACGCCGTACCGCGTCGCAAGTGATTTCGGCTGGATCGGATAACAAACGACGGCGCTACTTTACGCAACTGCTGGAAGAGCTGGATATCTACCAGGAGAAACTGCGCATCTGGGATGCGCCGCCACAGGTGACGGAACCGGTGCAGCGATTAACCGGGATGCTTCACAAATATCAGCATGCGCTGACCAGCAACTAAACAGAGAACCGACGCTAAAAAGCGTCGGTTTTTTTATGGCTATACTTTGTGAAAGCTGATAACACACCGATCGGGAGAACAAATGACAACGCAGGTATTGCAGGACAACCCACTTTTTCAGACCGGCTATCTGGTGGATGGCGTCTGGAAATCCCTGAACACCACATTTGACGTTCTGAATCCGGCCACCGGTGAAGTCATCGCCAGCGTCGCGAAAGCAGGGAAAAAAGAGACCGAAGATGCCATTGCTGCGGCGAGTCGGGCTTTTCCGGGCTGGCGGGCGAAAACCGCGAAAGAGCGTTCCGCCATCCTCTATCGTTGGTATGAATTGATCATTGAAAATAAAAGCTGGTTAGGGCGCTTAATGACCACCGAGCAGGGGAAACCATTGAAAGAAGCTGAGGGGGAAGTCGAGTATGCCGCCAGCTTTATTCAGTGGTTTGCCGAACAGGCAAAACGCGCCAACGGTGAAATTATCCCGCCGATCAAGCCGGGGTCGCGCATTCTGGCGACCCGGGAACCGGTAGGCGTGGTGGCTGCCATCACGCCGTGGAACTTCCCGATGGCAATGCTGACCCGTAAACTGGGGCCTGCGTTGGCGGCAGGGTGTACCGGCGTTATCAAACCGGCGAACAATACCCCGCTCAGCGCGTTTGCCTTGTTGGCGCTGGCGAAGAAGGCGGGCGTACCGGATGGTGTGCTCAATGCTATTGCCGGTAACACGGCAGAAATCAGCGATGCGATTATGGCCAGCCACGAGGTACGTAAGATCTCTTTCACCGGTTCGACTGCGGTAGGGAAAACCCTGGTTCGCAACGCCGCCGAAACCATGAAAAAAGTGTCGATGGAACTGGGGGGCAACGCGCCGTATATCGTCTTTGAAGATGCCGACATCGATGCGGCAGTTCAGGGGGCGATTGCTAACAAATTCCGCAATGCTGGCCAGGTATGCGTTAGCGTAAACCGCTTCTATATTCATGAGTCTGTCTACGATACTTTCACGCAAAAGCTGAGTACGGCGGTAAGCGCATTGAAAGTGGGAAATGGTCTGGAAGAGGGCGTGGTAGTGGGGCCGTTGATTGAGCCGGCCGCCGTCGAGAAAGTGCGTGAGCATGTGGAAGATGCGGTGGCCAAAGGCGCTAAAGTGCTGGCTGGTGGTAAAGCGCACAGCCTTGGCGGTAACTTCTGGCAACCAACCGTACTGGGCGATTGTAGCGATGGCATGAAGCTGGCGCAGGAAGAGACATTTGGTCCGGTTGCTGCCTGTTTCCGCTTTACCAGCGAGGAAGAAGTCGTCCAGCGTGCGAATGCGACGCCGTTTGGCCTGGCTGCTTACTTCTATACGCAAAACTTGCAGCGGGTGTTCCGCGTTTCGCAGGCCATTGAGAGTGGAATGATCGGTATTAACGAGTGCGCAGTATCCACCGAACTGGGGCCGTTCGGCGGAGTGAAAGAGTCGGGTCTCGGTCGCGAAGGGTCGGTGCTGGGGCTGGAGGAGTTTCTTGAGGTGAAAACCCTGCATCTCGGCGGATTATAACGCGTCGGCGGCGGATGCCGCCCTGTTGGGCTGGTGGCGGAAATAATGAATACCTACACTTTCGATTTTAAAAACATCGACGATCAGGGCGCGTTCTACCGGGAGTTCTCGCGCCAGTTCGAGCTGGGAAGCGGCAAAATTCGCGATCTCGATTCACTGTGGGACGCGGTGATGGCGGGAGCATTACCTTTGCCGCTGGAGATAGAGTTTGTTCATCTGCCGGAGCGACAGCGCCGCCGTTTTGGCGCATTGATCCTGTTGTTTGATGAAGCGGAAGAGGAGCTGGAAGGCGAGCTGCGTTTTAATGTGCGTTAAAGGCAAAAAAAAGCCCCTGACAGGCAGGGGCAAGTCGTCGGACTAGACGACGAGGGTTTATTTATACAGTTCCGCCGTGACGTGGGTGTGGTCACCCGTACGTGCTTCAACGATGCGATAGCTGCTGGCGCCCGCCTGGTCAGCTTTCGCAGAGAGTTCCTGGCGAATATCCATCGGTACACCGGCAACCTGTGAAACAGAAACACTGCCCATAGGTTGGAGGTTGCTTGCTTGTTCGCTGTTAACCAGCGTTGCAGCGCTTGCGCCGAAAGAGATCAGGGATGCAAGGCCAAGGGATGCGATGATTAGATTGCGTTTCATAGTTTGTCTCCTTAAGAGAGTCTCAACGGCAGGGAGGATTGAACTGCTATTTTTGTGCCTGGCGCCGTTGAGTGATGGCATAGGGTTATCGGTAAAACTTATTTGTACAGTTCGGCTGTTGCGTGCCAGTTGTCACCGGTACGTGCTTCGATAATGCGATAAGAAGAAGCACCTTGTTCTTCCGCTTTTTTGTTCAGTTCAGCACGCATATCCATCGGAGAGGAGGCGACAGATCCTACGGATACTGTGCCCAGAGACTGGCGTGATTGCGCCTGGTCTGCGCTGATGGAATCGGCAGCGAAAGCGCCAAATGACAGTGCTGAGAGAATGCCGAGTGTTGCAACAGTTGATTTGATATTCATGATTCTTCACCTCGTCGTATTCTTTTACTTCAATTCATTGGGGCCTTGTTTCGTGACCCTCATCACAAAATCAAGTATACACTAGTCACAGAAAAAATTAATACCATGCTAATTGTTTCTATGGTAATTAGGCCTCTCTGAAATCATTTTTTATAACAAGAAAGCATAAAAAACCTGGATGCGATTAAAAAATGATTGGTGATATCTAAGAAAATCATATAGATATTTGAATTTGATTTTTTGTGCGATGGCATTCACTGCGCCGGGGGTTTGAAACAGGAAATCGCACTAACTGTTAAATTAATGTGAGTGAAAAGTCGTGAACGAAGGGGGAGGCGGCAGAACATTCCCCCGCAATCGAAGCGGGGGGAAGTGATATCAGAGTTCCTGCTCGAACAACACGAGGATCGCTTCGTAGAGATCTTTAACGGTGAAACCTCTGGCTGGGGTGGTAAAAATCGTATCGTCACCAGCAATGGTGCCGAGGATACCTTCTGCTTTACCCAGGGAATCCAGCAGGCGTGCAATAAGCTGCGCTGCGCCCGGGCTGGTGTGAATCACCACAACGGCATCGTTGTAATCGATATCCAGCACCAGGTTCTTCAGCGGGCTGGAGGTTGTCGGGACGCCCAGTTCAATCGGCAGGCAGTAGACCATCTCCATTTTTGCGTTGCGCGTACGCACCGCACCGAATTTGGTCAGCATGCGGGAGACTTTAGACTGATTGATATTGTCGAAGCCTTCATCTTGTAAAGCCTGGACAATTTCTCCCTGAGAACTGAATTTCTCTTCTTTAAGAAGCGCCTTAAACGCTTTAACTAATTCTTCTTGTTTTGCCGAGCTTCGCATAAGTCACCCGTAATATGGCCGTGAAAACAACATTATTATGCATATTAATGAATTTTTATGCAAACAATCTCGTCTGGGAAATTCTGAAATGTATGCTGAAAGGCGCGGAGTTTACCAAATCCTGCGCTGAAGGACAGGCACATGTGTCTTACGTCGCAAATAACATTAAAAAGTAAATTAAATGTTATAAAGTTGATGTTATTTTGGTGGATATCGCAGCTATATTATAAACTCTCAGTGTTAGTTGCTTAGTTTGCCGATCTGACGACGTATTTACCTTCTTATAAGATCTTAAAGTGGAGCGTGCCGCAGAATTTTTGCGCATGCATTGCCATAATTATCAGGGTGAATTAAGGTCGCCGCAACGGAGTAACAAGATATTTAGCTAACCATAATAAGGAGTTTAGGATGAAAGTCGCAGTCCTCGGCGCGGCCGGCGGTATCGGTCAGGCGCTAGCCCTACTACTGAAAACACAACTGCCTTCTGGTTCAGAACTCTCTCTCTATGATATTGCTCCTGTAACCCCCGGGGTTGCTGTTGATCTCAGCCATATTCCAACTGATGTGAGCATTAAAGGTTTCTCCGGCGATGATGCGACTCCTGCGCTGGAAGGGGCCGATGTCGTACTGATTTCCGCTGGCGTGGCGCGTAAACCGGGTATGGATCGTTCCGACCTGTTTAATGTCAACGCGGGCATTGTGAAAAACCTGGTCACCCAGGTGGCGAAAACCGCGCCGAAAGCCTGTATTGGCGTCATTACTAACCCGGTTAATACCACCGTCGCCATTGCGGCGGAAGTGCTGAAAAAAGCGGGTGTCTACGACAAGAACAAACTGTTTGGCGTCACTACGCTGGACATTATTCGCTCCAATACTTTTGTTGCCGAACTGAAACATAAATCACCGGGCGATATCGAAGTGCCGGTGATTGGTGGCCATTCCGGCGTTACCATTCTGCCGCTGCTGTCGCAGGTACCGGGCGTCAGCTTTAGCGAGCAAGAAGTCGCAGAACTGACAAAACGCATTCAGAATGCTGGTACTGAAGTGGTGGAAGCGAAGGCGGGTGGCGGTTCGGCTACGCTCTCGATGGGGCAGGCCGCTGCGCGTTTTGGTTTGTCGCTGGTTCGTGCGCTGCAAGGCGAGAAAGGCGTGGTTGAATGCGCCTATGTTGAAGGCGATGGCGAATATGCGCGCTTCTTCTCACAGCCGTTGCTGCTGGGGAAAAACGGCATTGAAGAGCGCCATGCTATCGGCAAGCTTAGCGCTTATGAGCAACAGTCGCTGGAAGGTATGCTGGACACGCTGAAAAAAGATATTCAACTGGGCGTGGATTTCGTTAACCGCTAACGTGTTATCGCCGCCATAAAAAACCGGAGCCTGTGCTCCGGTTTTTTTATGGCAATCAGTTAGTTGCCGGATACTCTTCGATGGTGACTTGCAGGGTCAGTTTCTTATCGTCACGCATCACTTCGACCGGAATGACGGAACCCGGGCGGATCTCGGCGACCTGATCCATAGTTTCAAGCGCGGAAACGGCCGCTTTACCATTGACGGAGGTGATAACGTCATTCACCTGAATCCCGGCGCGCGCGGCAGGACCGCCAGGCGAAACTTCGTTAACGACAATCCCCTGAATTGGGTCGATACCGCCGCCTTGCGAATGCAGAGGCGCAATTTCTCGCCCGCCGATACCAATGTAACCCCGGATCACCCGACCATCGCGGATCAGCTTATCCATAATCTTGGTGGCCAGCTGGAAAGGGATGGCAAAACCGATGCCTTCCGGTGTTTCGCCGTCGTTGCTCTTATCAAACGACAACGTGTTGATGCCCATCAGCTCGCCCAGTGAGTTGACCAGTGCGCCGCCGGAGTTCCCGTGGTTGATAGAAGCATCGGTCTGCAAAAAGTTCTGCCGTCCGCTCGGGTTCAGGCCGATACGCCCGGTAGCGCTGATAATCCCCTGCGTTGTCGTTTGACCAAGGTTGTACGGGTTTCCGATTGCCAGCACCACATCGCCGATATGTGGCGTGCGTTTCGTATTGATGGGGATCACCGGCAGACCGCCGGTTGCGTTGATTTTCAGCACCGCTAAGTCGGTCAGGGAATCCGAGCCAACCAGCAATGCTTCAAACACCCGGCCATCCTGCAGGGCGACGATAATCTGGTCCGCATCATTGATGACGTGCTTGTTGGTAATGATGTAGCCACGCTGATCCATAATCACGCCGGAACCAAGCGTACGGATCTCCAGACGATCATGAGTGGAGCTATTCAGGCTGCGGTTATAGACGTTGACCACCGCCGGCGCTGCGCGGCGTACAGCCGGGTTATAGCTGGCTGGCGTTTCGTCAGCGCTTTCAAGCTGGGGAGCGCTAAGTGGGATGTTTTTGCGCAGCGAAGGCATGGCGACGATGATCAGGCCACCCACAACCAAACCGATTGCAACTGAACGTAAAATCTTCACATACATGATGGGATTATCGCTAAAAGGAAGAACGGCAGCAGCATAACATGAGTTCTCCGGACATCACATGATGATGTCCGGAGAGTGAGGGACCTAGCGCAACAGCAGATAGATGCTGTCGTTGCCGCGCACGATATGCAGCGCCATTACCGAAGGTTTCGTTTCCAGCAATTTACGCATTTCAGCGATCGACTGAACGCGCTCACGGTTGATGCCAATGATCACATCATCTTTATGCAGACCGGCCTGCGCGGCGGCGCTGCCTTTTTCGACATTATTTATCGCGATGCCTTTGGTGCCATCTTTGAGCTGGCTGTCGCTCAGTTCTGCACCCTGCAATGACGGTGAAATCAGATCGGCGCTGGCGGACGAAGACGTGCTTTTATCCAGCGTGACTTCCACCTCCAGCGGCTTGCCATCGCGCAGCAGGCCGAGCTTCACTTTCGCGCCGGGTTCCGTCGTGGCAATACGTGAACGCAGTTCGGCAAAGCTGTTCAGCGGCTTACCGTTCAGACTGACGATAACATCACCGGATTTGATCCCGGCTTTTGCCGAGCCGGAGTTAGGCAGCACTTCGCTGACAAAGGCGCCGCGCTGGACGTTAAGGTTAAAGGCTTTGGCGATATCCGCACTCATTTCCGTGCCTTTGATGCCCAACAGACCGCGTTTGATCTCGCCAAACTGAATCAATTGCCTGGAGAGGGTTTGTGCCATATTGCTCGGAATGGCGAAGCCAATCCCTACACTACCGCCGCCTGGTGCGAGGATAGCAGTATTAATGCCGATAAGCTCGCCATTGAGATTAAGCAGCGCGCCGCCGGAGTTACCACGGTTAATTGAGGCATCCGTCTGGATAAAGTTTTCCAGCCCTTCCAGATTCAGGCCGCTGCGGCCCAGCGCGGAAACAATCCCGGAAGTGGCTGTCTGCCCAAGGCCGAACGGGTTACCTACGGCAATGACAAAGTCGCCGACGCGCAGTTTATCGGAGTCGGCAATCGCAATTTGCGTCAGATTGCTGGCGTTCTGTAATTGCAGCAGAGCAATATCACTCTGATCATCACCGCCGATCAGCTTGGCATCGAACTCGCGACCATCGTTCAACTGCACGCTGATTTTTTGCGCCTGATTGATCACATGATTGTTTGTCAGCACGTAGCCTTTCGCGGCGTCAATGATCACCCCGGAGCCCAGCCCTTCAAAAGGTTGCGGTTGCTGCGGTTGATCCGGCACATCGTCGCCGAAAAACTTCTTAAGCTCTTCCGGAACTTTCTGACCTTGTGTCGTTGTCCCCTCTACCTGCACGCTAACCACCGCAGGCAGTACCTTTTCCAGCACGGGCGCAAGGCTTGGCAACGCGCCCTGACCGGGCACTTGTGATGGCATGGCGGCCATCGCCTGAAACGGTGCCGAGAGAGTTAACCCGACACTTAACGCAAATGCACTCAACAGCAGGGTTGGTTTCTTCATTGATGCTGGCTCTCGTAACCTGAAGTGAAAGGAATGACGCCCCAAAACAGTTTGATGTTATTGAAATTTCAACCGGGTAACAATGAGGTGAATGACTAAATAATAGCTATGATGCGGAAGATGGGGTGGGCGCGGGGAACGCGCCCGAAAAAAACAGATGACAGGGAGGAATTATTTACGGCTTGCGCCGCCGCGCAGCAGGCCGGAAGCGCCATCAGAATAATCACGCGGGATCTGCACCGGCGCCTGATCGTTACTGGCTTCAGATTCGGCCAGACGGTTGCGGAACGGATTCTCTTCTGCCGACATTTCCGGCAGCAAGTTGGACGAGCTTTTCGCCATGTGTTGATACAGTTGGCGATAATCATGCGCCATGTTATCCAGCAGTTCCGCGCTGCGGGCAAAATGGCTCACCAGTTCTTCGCGATACTCTTCCAGTTCCGCTTTGTTTTTTTCCAGCTCATACTGCAAGGCCTGTTGCTGGCGCAATTTACGGTTTCCGAAACGCATACCCACGGCACCAATGATAATGCCGACAACCAACCCGATTAGCGCGTATTCCCAGGTCATGTACTTCTCCCGTTATTTTGTGATTCCGTAGGGTGTGGGCTGCAAGCTCCTTGCCTGCGCCTGATAGTGCCACTATAACCGCTTCTGGTGTAGAAGTGGAATCCTGACAAATCATCGCGTAGTGTAGAACGGCCTTTTTTTCGTCAACCCTGTGGGGGCGGATCGATTTTCAAGGAACAACCATAACACCATGCAAAGCCTTACCCCGACATCGCGATACAACAGCGCCCTCAACGAGGGGAGCCATCAGCCGGATGATGTGCAAAAAGAAGCCGTTCAGCGGCTGGAACATATCTATCAAGAACTTATTACCCGCAGCGACAACAGCGCACCGACAAACGGTGGTTTGCTGGCGAAGTTCGGCAAACTGCTGGGAAAACGAGAACCGCGTGAAAGCGCGCCAGTGCGCGGTCTTTATATGTGGGGCGGCGTTGGCCGTGGCAAAACCTGGCTGATGGACATGTTCTATCAGAGCCTGCCGGGTGAGCGTAAACAACGTCTGCACTTTCACCGTTTTATGCTGCGCGTGCACGAAGAACTGACTTCACTTCAGGGGCATAGCGATCCGCTGGAAATTGTTGCCGATCGCTTCAAAGCTGAAACCGATGTGCTGTGCTTCGATGAATTTTTCGTTTCGGATATTACCGACGCCATGCTGCTGGGCGGGCTAATGAAAGCGCTGTTCGCCCGTGGTATCACGCTGGTGGCGACGTCGAATATTCCGCCGGATGAGCTCTACCGCAACGGCTTGCAGCGCTCGCGCTTTTTACCTGCTATCGATGCCATCAAGCAGTTTTGCGATGTGATGAATGTCGATGCGGGCGTCGATTATCGTCTGCGCACATTAACCCAGGCGCACTTATGGCTGACTCCACTGGATAGCGAGACCGCGCGGCAAATGGATACGTTGTGGTTAGCGCTGGCGGGCGCAAAGCGTGAGCATGCGCCACAGCTGGAGATTAATCACCGTGCGCTGCCGACGCTGGGTGTGGAAAACCAGACGCTGGCAGTGTCGTTTGCCACGCTCTGCGTCGATGCGCGCAGCCAGCACGATTACATCGCGCTCTCGCGATTGTTCCATACCGTAATGTTATTCGATGTGCCGGTAATGACGCCACTGATGGAGAGCGAAGCACGACGTTTTATTGCTTTAGTGGATGAGTTTTACGAGCGCCATGTGAAGCTGGTGGTGAGTGCGGCTGCGCCGCTACATGAGATTTATCAGGGCGAACGGCTGAAATTTGAGTTTCAGCGCTGTTTGTCCCGCCTGCAAGAGATGCAGAGCGAAGAATATCTCAAGCGCGCGCATATGCCGTAATCGGTAAATCCCTTTCCCACCGGGAAAGGGATTCGCCTTGCACAAAAGCCGCGCCAAATCACAAAAAGGGGTCGATCTTTGCCCACGACTTCTCTATAATCCTGCGACCCCACGTTACTACAAGGTTTTTTTCCCGAAACTCTTGTGTGCCGGCTAAACATATCCGAAGGGGTAGGTTTACTGGACAATGTCGTGTGAACCTCACTTGTATTTAGGCGTTTGGGTGTTCACCAACGTGTAACTTATTATTTGGGTAAGCTTTATAATGAAAACTTTTACAGCTAAACCAGAAACCGTAAAACGCGACTGGTATGTTGTTGACGCGACCGGTAAAACTCTGGGCCGTCTGGCTACCGAACTGGCTCGTCGCCTGCGCGGTAAGCATAAAGCGGAATACACTCCGCACGTTGATACTGGTGATTACATCATCGTTCTGAACGCAGAAAAAGTTGCTGTAACCGGCAACAAACGTTCTGACAAAATGTACTACCACCACACCGGCCACATCGGTGGTATCAAACAAGCGACCTTTGAAGAGATGATTGCCCGCCGCCCTGAGCGTGTGATTGAAATCGCGGTTAAAGGCATGCTGCCAAAAGGCCCGCTGGGTCGTGCTATGTACCGTAAACTGAAAGTTTACGCGGGTAACGAGCACAACCACGCGGCACAGCAACCGCAAGTTCTTGACATCTAATCGGGATTATAGGCAATGGCTGAAAATCAATACTACGGCACTGGTCGCCGCAAAAGCTCCGCCGCTCGCGTGTTCATCAAACCGGGCAACGGTAAAATCGTAATCAACCAGCGTTCTCTGGAACAGTACTTCGGTCGTGAAACTGCCCGCATGGTAGTTCGTCAGCCGCTGGAACTGGTCGACATGGTTGAAAAACTGGATCTGTACATCACCGTTAAAGGTGGTGGTATCTCCGGTCAGGCAGGTGCGATCCGTCACGGTATCACCCGCGCTCTGATGGAGTACGATGAGTCTCTGCGTTCCGAACTGCGTAAAGCTGGCTTCGTCACTCGTGACGCTCGTCAGGTTGAACGTAAAAAAGTCGGTCTGCGCAAAGCACGTCGTCGTCCGCAGTTCTCCAAACGTTAATTGCTTTCTGCTTCGGCAGAACGATTGGCGAAAAAACCCGGTGCAAGCCGGGTTTTTTTATGGATAAAAATCGTGTTATCCACAGTAATCAATCGCTTATTGCGTCTTTTTCAGCATTTGCAGAATCCCCTCACCACAAACCCCGCAAAATCTGGTAAACTATCATCCAATTTTCTGCCCAAATGGCTGGGATTGTTCATTTTTTGTTTGCTTCCTGAACGAAAGTGACAGTACGGGCGGGTAGGTAACTCACATCTGACCGGTCGAGTAAGTCCGGTAGCAGTAAATTCTTGAATATACCTGGAGGTTTTCATGGCTGTCGCTGCCAACAAACGTTCGGTAATGACGCTGTTTTCTGGTCCTGTGGACATCTATAGCCATCAGGTCCGTATCGTGCTGGCCGAAAAAGGTGTCAGCTTCGAAATTGAGCACGTGGAAAAGGATAATCCTCCTCAGGATCTGATTGACCTCAACCCGAATCAAAGCGTACCGACACTTGTAGATCGTGAACTCACCCTGTGGGAATCACGCATCATTATGGAATATCTGGACGAGCGTTTCCCGCATCCGCCGCTAATGCCGGTTTACCCGGTCGCGCGCGGTGAAAGCCGCCTGTACATGCATCGCATTGAAAAGGACTGGTATTCCCTGATGAATATCATCCAGAACAACAGCGGCGCACAGGCCGATGCCGCCCGTAAGCAACTGCGTGAAGAGCTGCTGGCAATTGGCCCGCTGTTCACCCAGAAACCTTACTTCCTGAACGACGAGTTCAGCCTCGTTGACTGCTACCTCGCACCGCTGCTGTGGCGCTTACCGGTACTGGGCATCGAGCTGAGCGGCGCAGGCGCCAAAGAGCTGAAAGGATATATGACGCGCGTATTTGAGCGTGATTCCTTCCTCGCTTCTCTGACTGAAGCCGAGCGCGAAATGCGCCTTGGCCGGGGTTAACTGAATGGATTTGTCACAACTGTCTCCACGCCGTCCGTATCTGCTGCGGGCCTTCTATGAATGGTTACTGGATAACCAGCTAACGCCACATCTGGTTGTTGATGTGACGTTGCCGGATGTTCGCGTGCCGATGGAGTATGCGCGTGACGGTCAAATCGTGTTGAACATCGCGCCGCGCGCGGTAGGCAATCTGGAACTGGCGAACGACGAGGTGCGTTTCAATGCGCGCTTCGGTGGCGTGCCGCGTCAGGTTGCGGTACCGATGGCGGCCGTACTGGCTATTTACGCCCGTGAAAACGGCGCGGGTACCATGTTCGAACCGGAAGCTGCCTACGATGAAGACGTCGCCATGATGAATGACGACCACGAAACTTCAGCGCAGGAAAGTGAGACGGTGATGTCGGTTATCGACGGTGATAAACCCGATCATGCTGACGATCAGGACAACGACCCTGATGACGATCCGCCGCCGCGAGGTGGACGCCCGTCGTTGCGGGTAGTGAAGTAATCAAACAGGGCCGAATGGCCCTGTTTTACTATCTGCGATCCGCCAATAAAAAAGGAGGCCGAAGCCTCCTTTTGGGTCGCTACATGGTTATTACACTTCGAGGTAGTTCATGATGCCGTCAGCCGCTTTACGGCCTTCGGCAATCGCGGTCACCACCAAATCGGAGCCACGTACAATGTCGCCACCGGCAAAGATTTTCGGGTTGCTGGTCTGGAACGGATTTTCGCTGCCTTCCGGTGCGATAACGCGGCCCTGAGCGTCAAGTTCAACGCTGTGCTTCGCCAGCCACTCCATACTGTGAGGACGGAAACCAAACGCCATCACCACAGCATCGGCCGGAACCACATGCTCAGAACCCGGGACGATTTCCGCACGGCGACGGCCTTTAGCATCCGGCTCGCCCATTTCGGTCCGCGCCATCTTCACGCCGCACACTTTGCCGTTGGCATTGATTTCGATGCCCAGCGGCTGCACGTTAAACTGGAATTCCACGCCCTCTTCACGCGCGTTTTTCACTTCGCGGCGGGAACCCGGCATGTTCTCTTCATCACGGCGATAAGCACAAATTACGTGCGTTGCGCCCTGGCGAATAGAAGTACGCACGCAGTCCATTGCGGTATCACCACCGCCAAGCACCACGACGCGTTTGCCTTCCATGCTGATATACGGCTCATTTGGCGTTTCGCCAAAGCCCATAATCTGACGTGTATTAGCGATGAGGAACGGCAGCGCGTCGAATACGCCCGTAGCGTCTTCGTTCTCCAGCCCGCCGCGCATTGACTGATAGGTACCGACGCCGAGGAACACCGCGTCGTAATCTTTCAGCAGTTCGTCGATCTGCACATCGCGACCCACTTCGGTATTGAGTTTGAACTCAATGCCCATACCGGTAAAAATCTCACGGCGGCGGGTCATCACCTCTTTTTCCAGCTTGAAGGCCGGGATACCAAAGGTCAGCAGGCCGCCGATTTCCGGATGACGGTCGAAGACGACAGCTTTTACGCCGTTGCGGGTCAGTACATCGGCACACGCCAGACCTGCCGGACCTGCACCGATAATCGCCACGCGTTTACCGGTTTGCTTCACGCCGGTCAGATCGGGACGCCAGCCCATTTCGAACGCTTTATCGTTGATATAGCGCTCGATGTTGCCGATGGTGACTGCGCCGAACTCGTCGTTCAGCGTGCAGGAACCTTCGCACAGACGATCCTGCGGGCAGACGCGTCCGCATACTTCCGGCAGGGTGTTAGTCTGGTGCGACAGCTCTGCTGCTTCAAAAATACGACCTTCGTTGGCCAGCTTCAGCCAGTTAGGAATGTAGTTATGAACCGGACATTTCCACTCGCAATACGGGTTACCGCAGGAGAGGCAGCGATCGGCCTGCGCTTTAGCTTGCCCTTCAGAGAAGGGCTCGTAGATTTCAACAAATTCAATTTTACGCAGCTTGATCGGTTTCTTGGGCGGATCAACACGCTGTAAGTCGATAAATTGGTAAACGTTCTGACTCATCTCAATTCCTTACTGCGCCTGCACGCGCAACTCTGCCGCGCTACGACTACGGTGACCTAACAGGGCTTTCACATCGCTGGACTTCGGTTTCACCAGGGCGAATTTCGATGAGAATGCCGGCCAGTTCGCCAGGATCTCTTCGCCACGCTGAGAACCGGTATGGTGCACATGCTCGGTGATCAGACCGCGCAGATGCTCTTCATGGATGGCGAGGTCATCGACGCTCAGCACTTCCACCAGTTCCGGGTTAACGCGTTTACGGAATTCACCGTCTTCATCCAGTACATAGGCAAAGCCGCCGGTCATCCCTGCGCCAAAGTTGACGCCGGTTTTACCCAGCACGCAAACAATGCCGCCGGTCATATATTCACAACCGTTGTCGCCGATGCCTTCTACAACCGTGATGGCGCCGGAGTTACGCACCGCAAAACGCTCGCCTGCGCGGCCCGCAGCGTACAAACGACCGCCGGTTGCGCCATACAGGCAGGTGTTACCGATAATGCTTGCTTCATGGCTACGGAAGGCCGAACCCACCGGCGGACGCACCGCCAGCAAACCGCCCGCCATACCTTTACCGACATAGTCGTTGGCATCGCCGGTCAGATAGAGCTCAACGCCGCCAGCGTTCCACACGCCGAAGCTCTGGCCTGCGGTGCCGCTGAAATGCGCTTTAATCGGATCGGCTGCCAGCCCTTGATCGCCGTGAGACTGCGCGATATAGCCAGACAGTGAAGCACCCACGGAACGATCGGTGTTGCGGATATCGAACCAGAAAGTTTTGCTCTGCTTCTCATCGACATACGGTTTCGCCTGCTGCAATAACTGCGCGTTCAGCACGCCATTATCAAACGGCGGGTTGTTTTCCGTGCAGTACAGCGCTTTGCCTGGGTGCGGCTCAGCGGTTTCCAGCAGTTTCGCCAGATCCAGCTTCTGCTGCTTGGCGGTAAAACCGTCCAGCTCTTTCAGCAGATCGGTGCGGCCAATCAGATCGACCAGGCGTTTCACGCCCAGTTGCGCCATTAACTCGCGAGTTTCACGGGCGATAAATTCAAAGTAGTTGGTCACTTTGAACGGCAGACCGTGATAGTGATTCTTACGCAGTTTGTCATCCTGAGTCGCTACGCCGGTTGCGCAGTTATTCAGGTGACAAATTCGCAGGTATTTACAGCCCAGCGCGACCATCGGCCCGGTACCGAAACCAAAGCTTTCGGCGCCCAGAATGGCGGCTTTGATGATGTCCTGGCCGGTTTTCAGACCGCCATCCACCTGCAAACGGATCTTGTGACGCAACCCGTTCGCGACCAGCGCCTGCTGGGTTTCCACCAGCCCCAGTTCCCACGGACAACCGGCATATTTCACCGAAGAGAGCGGGCTTGCACCAGTACCGCCGTCGTAGCCGGCGATAGTGATCAGATCGGCATAGGCTTTCGCCACACCGGTAGCGATGGTACCGACGCCCGGTTCGGAAACCAGCTTCACGGAGATCATCGCTTTCGGGTTGACCTGCTTCAGGTCGAAAATCAGCTGCGCCAGATCCTCGATAGAGTAGATATCGTGGTGCGGAGGCGGAGAGATCAGCGTTACGCCGGGTACGGAGTAGCGCAGTTTGGCGATGTACGGGGTGACTTTGTCACCCGGTAGCTGGCCGCCTTCTCCCGGTTTTGCCCCCTGGGCGACTTTGATCTGAATGACATCAGCGTTCACCAGGTACGCCGGGGTTACACCAAAGCGGCCAGAAGCAACCTGCTTGATACGCGACACTTTATTGGTGCCGTAGCGCGCCGGATCTTCGCCGCCTTCACCGGAGTTGGAGAAACCGCCGAGGCTGTTCATTGCTTCTGCCAGCGCTTCGTGAGCCTCCGGGCTGAGCGCGCCGATAGACATCGCTGCGGTATCGAAGCGTTTAAACAGCTCGGTCGCCGGTTCCACATCTTTCAGACTGACCGCTTCACCGTTCGGCGTGATGGCCAGCAAATCGCGCAGCGTAGCTGCCGGGCGTTCGTTAACCAGCTTCGCATATTCCTGATAATCGCTGTACTCGCCACTCTGTACTGCCTGTTGCAGCGTACGTACGACATCCGGGTTATAAGCGTGGTATTCACCGCCATGGACATATTTCAGCAGGCCGCCCTGCGACAGCGGTTTACGCGCCAGCCAGGCCAGTTTAGAGAGGTTCAGCAGATCTTGCTGGAAGTCGCTAAAGCCCGCGCCGCCAATACGGCTGATAACGCCCTGGAAGCAGAGCGCAGCAACGTCATCGTGCAGGCCCACGGCTTCAAACAGTTTTGAGCAACGGTATGAGGCGACCGTCGAAATACCCATTTTGGACATGATTTTGTACAGCCCTTTATTGATGCCGTTGCGGTAGTTCAGCATCACTGTACGGTAATTTTTCTCAATGGCATTGTTGTCGACCAGTTTCGCCAGCGTTTCATACGCCAGGTACGGGTAGATGGCCGTCGCGCCGAAGCCGAGCAGCACCGCAAAGTGGTGCGGGTCACGGGCACTTGCTGTTTCAACAATAATGTTGGCATCGCAGCGCAGGCTCTTATCCACCAGGCGTGTCTGGATCGCGCCCACTGCCATCGGCGCCGGAACCGGCAGGCGATTTTTGGCGATGTTACGGTCAGAGAGCACCAGCAATACAGTACCATTACGCACCATCTGCTCTGCTTTATCACACAGCGCTTTGACGGTCTCTTCCAGCGACGTTTCAGTCACGTCGAAGGTGATGTCCAGCGTGTCGGCGCGGTAGTGCTCCTCTTCCATCGTCGTCAGTTGCTTGAAATCGGAGTACAGCAGGATCGGTGATTTGAAGCTCAGGCGGTGCGCCTGGCCTTCCGCTTCGCAGAAGACGTTCATTTCGCGACCGATGCTGGTAGCCAGCGACATAACGTGGGCTTCACGCAGCGGATCGATCGGCGGGTTGGTGACCTGCGCGAACTGCTGGCGGAAGTAGTCATAAATAATGCGTGGCTGGCTGGAAAGCACCGCAAACGGGGTGTCATCGCCCATGGAGCCGACCGCTTCCTGGCCATTTTCGCCCAGCACGCGGATAACCGAATCCAGCTCTTCAAAGCTGTAGTTAAACTGCTTCTGGTAGCTTGCCAGCAGATCGTCGTCCATCTCGCGGGTACCGACTTCTTCATCAGGCAGATCTTCAAACGGCACCAGACGGCGAACGTTTTTCGCCATCCACTCTTTATACGGGTGGCGGCTTTTCAGATCGTCATCGGTTTCGGCAGAGTGCAGAATGCGCCCGTCTCGGGTATCGATAACCATCAGTTCGCCCGGGCCGACACGGCCTTTTTCGACCACTTCGTCCGGCTGATAATCCCAGATCCCCACTTCTGAAGCACAGGTGATCAGCTTATCTTTGGTAACGACATAGCGCGCCGGGCGCAGACCGTTACGGTCGAGGTTACAGGCAGCGAAACGCCCGTCAGACATCACGATGCCCGCCGGGCCGTCCCACGGTTCCATGTGCATGGAGTTAAAGTCGAAGAAGCTGCGCAGGTCCGGATCCATATCCGGGTTATTCTGCCAGGCTGGCGGCACCAGCAAACGCATGGCGCGCACAATATCCATCCCGCCTGCCAACAGCAGCTCGAGCATGTTATCCATTGAACTGGAGTCAGAGCCGGTTTCGTTGACGAACGGCGCGGCATCATGAAGATCCGGGATCAACGGCGTTTTGAATTTGTAGGTACGCGCGCGCGCCCACTGGCGGTTACCGGTAATGGTGTTGATTTCACCGTTGTGCGCCAGGTAGCGGAACGGTTGCGCCAGCGGCCAGCGTGGCACGGTGTTGGTGGAGAAGCGCTGGTGGAACAGGCAAATGGCCGATTCCAGACGCAGATCCGCCAGATCCAGGTAAAAGCGCGGCAGATCCGCCGGCATACACAGACCTTTATAGATGTTCACCAGATTGGAGAGGCTACAAACGTAGAACTCTTTATCTTCCTGCAGGCGTTTTTCAATGCGGCGACGAGCGATAAACAGACGACGCTCCATATCGCGCGGGCGCCAGCCTGCGGGGGCGTTCACGAAAATTTGTTCAATACGAGGCAGCGAGGAGAGGGCGATTTCACCGAGCACCCCTTCGTTGGTTGGCACATCGCGCCAGCCGACGATCGACAGGGTTTCTTGTTGCAGCTCTTCTTCAACAACGCGACGTGACGCGCTGGCTTTTTCTGGATCCTGATTCAGGAACAGCATGCCCACGGCGTAATTTTTGGCTAAGCGCCAGCCGCGCTCTTCCGCCACAATACGGAAGAAACGGTCGGGTTTTTGCAGCAGCAGGCCGCAACCATCGCCGGTTTTACCATCGGCAAGGATTGCGCCACGGTGCTGCATTCGGGCCAGTGCGTGAATAGCGGTACGCACTACCTTGTGGCTAGGTTCGCCTTCTATGTGGGCGATCAGGCCGAAACCACAGTTATCTCTCTCGAGAGATTTATCGTACAACATATCAGTGAACCTCCCCAGGCTCTACGAGACACCCTCCGTTGATCGATACGCACAGGCGCAAAAAGAGCATGGCGACGGGGCATATGCCTCGCATGTCGCCCTCTTTAATTTCCTTTTCGCATCGATACACAAGTGTTGAGGACTTGCTTAAGAGGGAATCTCAATTACTGCATAAATATGATGAGCAGACTGCTCATCCAGAAAGCTTCCAGCGGATTCCCAAGTTATCGGGAATCCGTACACAGGTCAAATGCCGAGCTTATTTATACAAAAATGTGCCAAAGATGGTTTATGTATTTGATATTTATATTTATTTAAGCTTTTTTACATTCATGGAGCGCAGCGACAAGCGGTAGCGGAGTGTGATCTGACTCACTATACCAAAGCGTAGTTTCTGATGTTCTGTCCTGAGTGTGTCTTTAACGGCAGATTTTTATTCTGCTGTGTGGGTGAGAGTTGCATGAAGACACTGTTTTTCACTTACACACGTATTTCTGCAAAATAAGGCAGGAATATAAGGAAAAGTAATCGCCTTTGAGGTGAATGAAATTGCGATTATATTGACTTTTTATTCAATGAATAAAAGCCTTCCGGGGCGATTGATCCAGGTCATCGCCGATGAAAGCTAAAAGTGGCAGGCTACACCCTTTCGTCAGGGCGGCCTTTCAGATTATGCAGTTACAGAAATTAGTCAATATGTTTGGTGGGGATCTTGCTCGCCGGTATGGAGAAAAAGTCCATAAACTCACTTTGCATGGCGGTTTTAGCTGCCCAAACCGCGATGGCACCATTGGACGCGGTGGGTGTACGTTCTGTAATGTCGCTTCTTTTGCCGATGAGGCACAGCAGCACCAATCCATTGCTGACCAGCTTGCTCATCAGGCGAACCTCGTCAATCGCGCACGTCGCTATCTCGCCTATTTCCAGGCTTACACCAGCACCTGGGCGGAAGTGCAGGTGCTACGGTCGATGTACCAGCAGGCGATAAGCCAGGCGAACATTGTGGGTTTGTGCGTCGGCACGCGCCCTGATTGCGTGCCGGAAGCGGTGCTGGATTTGCTTTGTGAATACCATCAACAGGGTTATGAAGTGTGGCTGGAATTGGGCCTGCAAACTGCTCACGATAAAACGCTGCATCGCATCAACCGTGGGCATGATTTCGCCTGCTATCGGAAAACGGCGCAACAGGCCCGTCAACGCGGTCTGAAAGTCTGCACGCATTTGATTGTCGGGTTACCGGGGGAACGTCGCGTGGATTGCCTGGAGACCCTACAGCGCGTTACAGATGCTGGCGTTGATGGCATTAAGCTGCATCCGCTGCATATCGTAAAAGGCAGTATTATGGCGAAGGCATGGGAAGCTGGCCGCCTGAATGGTATTGGCCTGGAAGAGTATACCGTTATTGCCGGAGAGATGATTCGCCATACGCCGCCGGAGGTTGTCTATCACCGCGTTTCCGCCAGCGCGCGCCGTCCGACCCTGCTGGCGCCGCTGTGGTGCGAAAACCGCTGGACCGGCATGGTGGAGCTGGATCGCTATCTGAATGAGCAGGGCAGACAAGGTTCGGCGCTTGGGCGCTGCTGGCAATTGCCCGTCTGAACCGGCGACGAAACTCTAACTCTCACCGCATTTTTCACACAAGCTTCAATCCCTTGCCCAGAATTGAGTATTATTGAGCGCAATTGTCCGAGGGAAACTCTATGAAGCAAATCCGTTTACTGGCGCAATACTACGTCGATCTGATGATGAAGCTTGGTCTGGTGCGCTTTTCCTTGCTGCTGGCTTTAGCGCTGGTGGTGCTGGCAATCGTCGTGCAGATGGCGGTCACCATGGTATTGCAGGGTCAGGTGGAGAGCATTGATGTTATCCGCTCGATCTTTTTTGGTCTGCTGATCACTCCGTGGGCGGTCTACTTTTTATCGGTGGTGGTTGAGCAGCTGGAAGAATCCCGTCAGCGCTTATCGCGGCTGGTAGAAAAACTCGAAGAGATGCGCGATCGCGATCTGAAGCTCAATGTGCAGTTAAAAGATAATATTGCCCAGCTTAACCAGGAGATCAGCGATCGTGAAAAGGCTGAAGCGGAGCGCCAGGAGACCTTTGAACAGCTAAAAATAGAGATGCAGGAGCGCGAGCAAACGCAGATCCAGCTCGAACAACAATCCTCCTTTCTGCGCTCTTTCCTTGATGCCTCACCGGATTTGGTTTTCTACCGTAACGAAGATAAAGAATTTTCCGGCTGTAACCGGGCGATGGAACTGCTGACTGGCAAAAGCGAGAAGCAGCTCATTCACCTGAAACCGCAGGATGTCTATTCTGAGGAAGCCGCAGCGAAAGTTATTGAAACCGATGAAAAAGTCTTTCGTCATAACGTATCGCTGACCTACGAACAGTGGCTGGATTATCCGGACGGGCGCAAAGCCTGTTTCGAAATCCGTAAAGTGCCTTATTACGACCGAGTGGGTAAACGCCACGGGCTGATGGGCTTTGGCCGCGATATTACTGAGCGTAAACGCTACCAGGATGCGCTGGAGCGGGCCAGCCGGGATAAGACCACCTTCATTTCCACGATTAGCCATGAACTGCGTACACCGCTGAATGGCATCGTCGGCCTGAGCCGGATCCTGCTCGACACGGAGTTAACGCAGGAGCAAGAGAAATACCTGAAGACCATCCATGTTTCCGCCGTGACGCTGGGAAATATCTTCAACGATATTATCGACATGGATAAAATGGAGCGCCGTAAAGTTCAGCTTGATAACCAACCGCTGGATTTCACCAGCTTCCTTGCCGATCTGGAAAACCTTTCCGGTTTGCAGGCGCATCAAAAAGGGCTGCGTTTTGTACTGGAGCCAACGTTGCCGCTGCCGCACAAGGTGATTACCGACGGTACGCGTCTGCGGCAGATTCTGTGGAACCTGATCAGCAATGCGGTGAAATTTACTCCGCAAGGTCAGGTTGAAGTGCGCGTTCGCTACGATGAAGGTGAAATCCTGCACTTCGAAGTGCAGGATTCCGGTATCGGTATTCCGCGCGACGAGCAGGATAAGATCTTTGCCATGTATTACCAGGTCAAAGATAGCCACGGTGGCAAACCGGCCACGGGAACGGGTATCGGGCTGGCCGTTTCACGTCGTCTCGCCAAAAATATGGGGGGGGATATCTCTGTCAGCAGCCAGCCAGGCGCCGGGTCCATCTTTACGCTGACCGTTCATGCGCCCGCAGTGGCGGAAGAAGTTGATGACGCTTTCGAAGATGATGATATGCCGTTGCCTGCGCTGCATGTGCTGCTGGTTGAGGACATTGAGCTGAATGTCATTGTCGCGCGCTCGGTGCTGGAAAAGCTGGGTTGTAGCGTCGATGTGGCGATGACCGGAAGCGCCGCGCTGGAGATGTTCGCCCCTGGCGAATACGATCTGCTGCTGCTGGATATTCAGTTGCCGGACATGACCGGGCTGGATATTTCCCGCACGCTAACCAGCCGTTACCCGCGCGAAGATCTGCCGCCACTGGTAGCACTGACAGCCAACGTGCTGAAAAACAAACAGGAGTATCTCGATGCGGGCATGAATGACGTATTGAGCAAACCGCTGGCGGTCCCGGCATTAACTGCCATGATTAAAAAGTTCTGGGATACAAACGCCAATGAGGAGAAGCAGGTGACAACTGTCGATAACAGCAAAGTACAAACGGTGCTGGATACGGCCATGCTTGAGCAATATATCGAGCTGGTTGGGCCTAAATTGATCACCGATGGGCTGGCTGTCTTTGAGAAAATGATGCCGGGCTATCTCAATGTGCTTGAGTCAAATCTTACGGCCCGCGATCAGAAAGGCATAACCGAAGAGGGACATAAGATTAAGGGCGCGGCAGGCTCTGTCGGTTTACGTCATCTGCAGCAACTGGGGCAACAGATCCAGTCTCCCGATCTTCCGGCGTGGTGGGACAATGTCGGCGAATGGGTGGAAGAGATGAAACAGGAGTGGCAGAACGATGTGGCGGTACTGAAAGCCTGGGTTGCGGCGGTGGACGCTGGAAAAAAATGACCCCGGATTAACCGGGGTGCGCGAATACTGCGCCAACACCAGGGAAACCGTAGCTGCGCCGTAGTTTTTACTCTTTTTTGCAAGGGCGTAGCCTGAAAAAATTCGACCACACGCACATAAGATAGCAAATCTTAAATGATTTGTTACATCAATCAGTGAAATGTGTGAAGCAAGGCTCCCTTATCAAAATTTTTAATTATCGACAGTACGCTGCATAAAGGATGAGCAAAATGAAAAAAGTAGGCGTGATTCTTAGCGGCGCGGGTGCCTATGACGGTGCGGAAATCCATGAAGCGGTGATCACGTTACTGGCGATCGCCCGTTCAGGTGCTGAGGCAGTTTGTTTCGCGCCGGATAAATGGCAGAGCGATGTGGTGAATCACCTGACGGGTGATGTCATGACGGAGAGCCGCAATGTGCTGGTCGAAGCGGCCCGAATTGCGCGTGGAAATATCCGGCCGCTGGCACAACTATCAGTAAATGATCTGGATGCGCTGATTGTGCCTGGTGGTTTTGGTGCGGCCAAAAATTTGAGTAATTTTGCCAGCCAGGGCAGCGCGTGTGTTGTCGATAATACGCTTAAACAGCGAGTGCTGGAGATGCATCAGGCGGGTAAACCGCTGGGATTTATGTGTATCGCTCCGGCGTTGCTGCCGAAAATTTTCGACTTCCCGCTGCGTCTGACAATCGGTACGGATGTCGATATCGCTGAAGTGCTGGAAGAGATGGGCGCGGAACATGTGCCGTGCCCGGTGGACGATATTGTGGTGGATGAAGAGAATAAAGTGGTAACCACGCCAGCGTATATGCTTGCTGAGGATATTGCGCAGGCTGCGGCGGGGATCGAAAAGCTGGTTGCGCGCATACTGGTGCTGGCGGAATGAGAAATGGCTTTCGCGGCCCGCTGAAAACTATGCTGAAACGTATTGCGCTGCGGGTTTTACTGGTACTGGCCATTTTCTGGGGCGGCGGCATTGTGCTGTTCAGCTTTCTGCCGGTGCCATTTTCTGCCGTGATGGTCGAGCGGCAAATTGGGGCCTGGCTGACAGGTAACTTTGGTTATGTTGCTCATTCCGACTGGGTCAGTATGGATGAAATTTCGCCGTGGATGGCGCTGGCTGTTGTCGCAGCAGAGGATCAGCGTTTCCCCGATCACTGGGGGCTGGATTTTGGCGCGATCCAGAAGGCACTTTCACATAATGAACGCCATGAGAACCGTATTCGCGGCGCGTCGACTATCTCTCAGCAAACGGTGAAAAACCTGCTGTTATGGGATGGAAAAAGTTGGGTGCGAAAAGGGCTGGAAGCCGGGCTGACGCTGGGGATGGAAGCGGTGTGGACGAAACGGCGTATCCTGACGGTGTATCTTAATATTGCGGAGTTTGGCGACGGCGTGTTTGGCGTGGAAGAGGCGGCTCAGCGCTATTTTCACAAACCGGCCAGCCGGTTAACCATGTCGGAAGCGGCATTGCTGGCGGCAGTACTGCCAAACCCAATACGTTTCCAGGCGGCAGCGCCATCCGGCTATGTCCGCAGCCGTCAGGCGTGGATCCTGCGCCAGATGCGCCAGCTCGGAGGCGAAGGCTTTTTGCAGAACAATAAGCTGTACTAACTCAGTCTTCGTCAAAGCCCGCGTTAAACAGGGCAATCACGGCTGCCAGGGCTTCTTCTTCCTGCGGGCCGCTGGCTTCGACTTCAATTTGCCGCCCTTTTGCGGAATCCAGCATCAGCAATGCAATCACGCTGCTGGCTTCCGCTTCGGTGCCTTCGTCGTTACGCAGTAACACTTCTGCGTCAAACCCCTGTACCAGCTCAAACAGTTTCATCGCCGGGCGCGCATGCATGCCCAGTTTATTGGTGATCTCAACGGTTTGTTTTACGGTCATGTTTTGCGTTTTTCCAGCGTACGGTGACGGGACTGAACGTTTTTACCGCGCGAGCGGAAATAATCTGCCAGCTGTTCGGCGACATAAACAGAACGATGCTTACCGCCAGTACAGCCGATAGCGACGGTCAGATAGCTACGGTTGTTGGTTTCCAGCATCGGTAACCACAGTTCAAGATAACTGCGGGTCTGGTAAATAAAATTGTGCACTTCGGTATGCCGGTCAAGGAACGCCGCGACAGGTTTGTCGAGACCGGTCATCGGGCGCAGTTTCGGATCCCAGTGCGGGTTGGGCAGAAAGCGAACGTCAAAGACGTAGTCAGCATCGATAGGAATCCCGTGCTTAAAGCCGAACGACTCAAAGACCATGGTCAGTTCGCGCTCGCGCTTGCCGAGCAGGCGAGTGCGCAGCATTTCGGCCAGCTCATGTACCGACATTTCGGAGGTATCGACAATCAGGTCCGCGCGGGAACGCAGTGGCTCCAGCAGGTTGCTCTCTTCATCGATAGCACTTTCCAGCGATAAATTTTTGCTGGAGAGCGGATGTAAGCGGCGCGTATCACTGTAGCGACGAATCAGCGTGTTGCGGTCAGCATCAAGGAACAGTAACTGCGGCGAGAAGGCGTCAGGCAGGCTGCTCATCGCCTGTTCAAAAATTTCCGGTGATTCCGGCATATTACGCACATCAATACTGACGGCGGCAGAGGTCTGACGATCGGCGAGTGTCTGCGCCAGTTGCGGCAGCAGCACTACCGGCAGGTTATCGACACAATAGAAGCCCATATCTTCCAGGGCGCGCAGGGCCACGGATTTGCCTGAACCCGAACGACCACTTACGATCATCAGGACCATGAACCGTTTCTCCCCATAACGACAAAAAAGGTGTTCTTCCCGTTACGCATCGTCGCTTTCGCCTTCTGTCTGCGTGATTATCTGATACAGCTCTTCATCGTTCTGCGCACTGCGCAGGCGACGGCAAATGGTTTTATCCGCCAGCCGTTTGGCCACCAGCGAGAGCGTATGCAGATGCGTTTTGGTTTGATCGGCCGGCACCAGTAGTGCAAACAGCAGATCGACAGGCTGATTATCGATAGCGTCGAAAGCAATGGGCGTTTCGAGTTGTACAAAAACGCCGACGGCGCGCAGCGTGTCCTCTTCCAGCTTACCGTGGGGGATGGCTATACCGTTACCAATACCGGTACTGCCCATCTTCTCACGCGTAAGAATGGCTTCGAAAACGACCTGTGGCGGCAGGCCAAGCTGTTTTGCCGCCAGTTCACTGATGATTTCCAGAGCACGTTTTTTGCTCTGGCAGTGAACGCCGCTACGTGTACATTCCTGGTTAAGGACATTGCTCAGTTGAAGAGCGGAATCGTTATTCATCATAATTTCACCTAAGCGCCGTCAGAGCCACGCACCCTACCGGGTTGCGGTAGGGTGCAACGCGCCAAACGAACGCCCGGACAATTAGTGTTGTTTCAGTTTATCTTTATGTTTCGTGAGCTGCCGCGACAGTTTATCGATCAAACCGTCGATGGCAGCGTACATATCCTGTCCTTCCGCGCTGGCATGCAACTCGCCTCCATTAACATGCAGGGTTGCATCCGAGGTATGGATCACTTTCTCCACTTTCAACACAATATAGACCTGATTAATCCTTTCGAAATACTGCTCAAGCTTGGCAAATTTGCTGTTCACAAATTCACGTAAGGCATCAGTGATTTCGACGTTTTGTCCTGTGATGTTAAGCTGCATAGTGTCTTCCTTATCGGTTGGGTCACACCAGCTGTTTACGCTGGTTAGACGGCGGAATGGATAAAGACTCTCGATACTTCGCAACGGTACGCCGCGCTACCATAATTCCTTGATCGGAAAGGAGCGTCGTCAGCTTACTGTCGCTCAGTGGTTTTGCAGGGTTTTCTGCGGCGATTAATTTCTTAACCAGTGCGCGAATGGCTGTTGACGAGGCTTCGCCGCCGCCTTCCGTATTCACATGGCTGGAGAAGAAATACTTCAGTTCAAAAATGCCGCGAGGACTGTGCAGGTACTTCTGCGTTGTCACACGGGAAATCGTGGACTCGTGCATTTCGACGGCCTGAGCGATATCCGCCAGCACCATCGGTTTCATAAACTCTTCGCCCTGTTCAAAGAATGCCTGCTGCTGCTCGACGATGCAGCGGCTGACGCGCAATAGCGTATCATTACGGCTTTCAAGGCTTTTGATCAGCCACTTCGCTTCCTGCAAATTACTGCGGATAAACTGGGTGTCGGCGTCATTGCGCGCGCCGCCGCCCATTGAAGCGTAGTGCTGGTTGATTTGCAGACGCGGAATGCTGTCGGAGTTCAGTTCTACCGTCCAGCGCCCGTTGTGCTTACGCACCAGCACATCCGGGATGACATATTCTGGTTCACCGGTCTGGATCGACTGGCCGGGGCGCGGATCCAGCGACTGGATCAGATTTACCGCTTCTTTCAGCACATCCTCTTTAAGACGTGTGACGCGCATGAGAGAGCGGAAATCATGGTTAGCGAGCAGATCAAGGTGATCGCTGATAATCAGGCGAGCCTCTTCACACCAGGGCGTATCTTTCGCGAATTGGGACAGTTGGATCAACAGGCAGTCGCGCAGATCGCGCGCAGCGACGCCAACCGGATCGAAACGCTGAACGCGCTTTAACACCGCTTCAACTTCATCGAGACCGATTTCTTCATCGCCCATGCTTTCCAGCACATCCTCAAGCGACACGGTAAGGTAGCCGGTCTCATCGACAGCATCGACAATAGAGGTTGCGATTGCGCGATCGGTATCGGAAAACGGCGTTAACTCTACCTGCCACATCAGGTAATCCTGAAGAGACTGTGTCGTTTCACCCTGATAAATCGGCAGTTCGTCATCAATATAATCGTGGCTGCTGCCGGAAGGCGTTCCGGCGGTATAAATCTCATCCCAGCTGGCGTCCAGCGGCAGCTCTTCAGGCATCTCTTTCTGTTCGAGCGCGTCTACAGTATCCAGGCCTTCATTTTCCTGGGTTTGTTGGCTATCCACTTCTTCATGAAGATCGGCTTGTTCCAGCAATGGGTTACTCTCCAGCGCTTGCTGAAGTTCCTGCTGAAGTTCTAACGTAGACAGCTGCAACAGACGGATAGCCTGTTGCAGTTGCGGCGTCATAGCTAGCTGTTGGCTAAGCCTTAATTGCAAACCTTGCTTCATATTCAGAGCAGCACTCTCCGCCAAAATACCTCAATAAACTCTACCCTATCAGAGTCTGAAGTCTTCCCCAAGATATACGCGCTTAACGTGTTCGTCTTCAAGGATTTGCTGCGGTGTACCATGAGCAATTAAATGCCCCTGGCTGACGATATAAGCACGTTCACACACCGCCAGCGTTTCGCGAACATTGTGATCAGTAATTAACACGCCTAACCCACTGTCACGTAAGTGTTCAATGATGCGTTTGATGTCGATAACCGAAATAGGATCGACGCCCGCAAAGGGTTCATCCAGCAAGATAAATTTAGGATTTGCCGCCAGTGCGCGCGCAATTTCAACGCGGCGACGTTCACCACCGGAAAGGGACTGTCCCATATTGTCGCGCAGATGCTCAATATGGAACTCTTCCATCAACTCGTTAGCGCGATCCTCGCGCTGTTCGGAAGTCAGATCGTCACGGATCTGAAGCACCGCCATCAGGTTGTCGTACACGCTCAAACGACGAAAAATAGACGCTTCCTGCGGCAAATAACCGATGCCGCGACGTGCGCGCGCATGCAGTGGCAGTAAGCTGATATCGTCGTCATCAATAATGATATTGCCCGCGTCACGCGGAACAATCCCGACCACCATATAGAAGGTGGTCGTTTTCCCTGCGCCGTTAGGGCCAAGTAGCCCAACAATTTCGCCAGAGTTAACGGTCAGGCTGACGTCTTCAACCACGCGGCGACCCTTATAGGCTTTCGCGAGATTCTTTGCAGTTAATGTTGCCATAACGAATTAGTTACTCTTCTTAGGAGCCGGGGTTTGGGTGTTGCCCTTGTCCTGCAACTGCGACGGCACCAGTACGGTGGTGACGCGTTTACCTTTGTCGCTGAACGCCTGCATTTTCTGCTCTTTCACCAGGTAGGTGATCTTGTCGCCTGTGATGTTGCTGTCCAGCTGCTCGAGATAGGCCTTACCGGTCAGCACGACAAAATCTTTTTCCAGCTCGTAGTGCATCTGTAAAGCGTGGCCTTTCACCGGTTTGCCGTTGTCCTGCATCTGATAAAACGTAGCCGGGTTGCCATAACCATCAATGATCTCTTTGCCTTGCTGGCCGCCCGGACGCGTCACCACCACTTTATCGGCGTTGATTTTAATGGTTCCCTGCGTCACCACGACATTGCCGGTGAAGGTGACAATATTGCCCTGCATATCCAGCGACTGCTGATCGGAGTCGATATGGATCGGCTGTTCGGTATCACCGGTCACGGCAAAAGCCGGAAGCGCAGCGGCAAAAAGCGTACTGGCAAGAACCAGGTTAAGGCTGAGTTTGTTTGTTTTGAATTTCATAGGAGCTTCTAACCTTTTCAATCAGCTCGGCGTTTTTGCTGCGTAAGTTGCCGCGCATTTTCAGGCCGGTGGAATTAAATGTTGTTCCGTACAATGTTACCTGATCATCGGAAGTAACATCCTGTGTTACCAGATTGATCTGGGCGTTATCCGTGGTGATTTTTCGTAGCTGTGCATCTGCTGTCAATGCGTTGACCTCAACATGTCCGTAAAGGTAAAGCATTCTGTCGCTTGTTAATTTCGCTTTATCTGACTTAATTGACCAGGTCGGTATTTTGTTCTGGTCAAAGGTTGTCAGCACCGGTTTCGCGTACCAACTCACGCCATCGACGGAGTAGTATTCGACATTTTGCGCAATCAAGCGGTAGTTGAGCGCACCTTCCGGGCTATAAACCACCGTGTCGGTGTGTTTGCTGGTGTAGGTTGGCGCTTTGTCGTCAGTTGTGGTTTGTTCAGGTTCATCCTGAGAGGTCAGGTTAATACCAATCAGTACCAAAGCGACCAGCGCCAGTAGAATAATGACCCAACGTCTGGTTTTACTCATATCGATTGCCCTTTGGCCTCATCCAGCTTGCCCTGCGCCAGCAGCAACAAATCACACACTTCACGGACTGCGCCGCGGCCTCCATTGATGCGCGTAACATAATCGGCACGCGGAAGCAGCAAGGGATGTGCATCGGCGACGGCAATGCTTAGACCAATTTCGGCCATCACCGGCCAGTCAATTAAATCATCACCCACATAGGCAACCTGCTCCGGCGTTAGCGCCAGCCTGGCCAGTAATTCACGGTAGGCCAGTAGTTTATCCGACTGTCCCTGATACAGGTGCTTAATCTTCAGGGTTTCACAACGATCTTCTACCAGTTTAGCTTTTCGACCGGTAATAATGGCGATCTCAATGCCGGAAGTTAATGCACAGCGGATCCCGTAGCCATCGCGAACGTTAAACGCTTTTAGCTCTTCCCCATTGTTGCCCATATAGATAAGGCCATCGGATAGCACGCCGTCCACATCGAGGATCAGCAGGCGAATTTTTTCCGCTTTACTCATGACTTGCGCGCTAACCGGCCCATAACAGGTTGGAAGCGACGCGCCAGCATTACTCATTCTGATGTCCTTCTTTACACTACGCCAGCGCGCAGCAAATCATGCATATGTAACACACCCAGCAACTGGTCGCCATCGGCAACCATCACCGAGGTAATGTGGCGGGACTGCATCAGGTTCAGCGCATCAACCGCAAGCGTATTAGGCCGTACGCGAATGCCGCCCGGTGTCATCACGTCAGCAATACCCATGTTGCGTACATCTCCACCCATATCAAACACGCGACGTAAGTCGCCGTCGGTAAAAATGCCTTCGATCTTCATCAGATCGTCGCAGATCACCGTCATACCTAAATTTTTGCGTGTGATCTCCAGCAGCGCATCACGCAAACTGGCGGCCTTGCTGACATGCGGGATCTCATCGCCGGTGTGCATGATATCGTTGACCCGCAACAACAGCTTGCGTCCCAGCGCGCCGCCAGGGTGAGAAAGGGCGAAATCCTCTGCGGTAAACCCACGCGCTTTCAATAGCGCAACCGCCAGCGCATCGCCCATGACCAACGCGGCAGTGGTACTGGAAGTCGGCGCCAGGCCAAGCGGGCAGGCTTCTTTAGGCACCTTCACGCAGAGATGAATATCTGCCGCGCGCGCCATACTGCTTTCCGGGCGGCTGGTCATACAGATCAGCGAAACTTTTAGCCGTTTCAGTACCGGGATCAGCGCCAGTATTTCGTTTGATTCGCCAGAGTTAGACAGGGCGATCACCACATCCTGCGGGCTGACCATACCCAGATCGCCATGAGCCGCCTCGCCGGGATGGACAAAAAAGGAAGGGGTACCCGTGCTGGCGAATGTGGCCGCCATTTTTCTGCCGATATGGCCAGATTTTCCCATCCCCATCACCACTACTTTGCCGGCGCAATAGAACATTTTCTCGCACGCCTGGGCGAAGTCATGGTTGATGTATTGATCAAGCTGTGCGAGGCCTTCACGTTCAATCTCGAGGACGTCTTTGCCTGCTTGTTGAAAGTCAAAACCCGGCTGCAAATCTATTTGCGACATAATGCGTATCCGATTATCCAGTCAAAAGCGGCGACAGCCAGTACAGCATCGCCAGCCATACGATAAACCCGCTAAACAGCAGCGCGCCCACGCCCTTACTGATCTGCTTACGTTTCCAGCAGGTAAGGGCAAAAATGGCGCTGACCAGTAGCATCACGCCATAATCACGCGTAAAAGCCATCGGGTTAAACGTGCCCGGCGCAATCAGCGCGGGCAAGCCAAGCACGATAGCAATATTAAAAATGTTGGAGCCAATGATATTGCCTATAGCAATATCGTCTTCCCCCTTGCGTGCTCCCGCAATGGCTGTTGCCAGTTCCGGAAGCCCGGTGCCGATGGCAATAACCGTCAGGCCAATGGTGAGTTCGCTGATCGCAAAATAGTTCGCCACCACGGTGGCGTTATCTACCACCATGCGTGTTGCCATCGGCATAATAATCAGCGCGACGCCCAGCCACAGGCAGGCGACAGAGAGCGTGCCATCGCGTGGCAATTCAGCCAGTTGCTCGCGTGTCAGGCTATCATTGCCCTGACGCTCGGCGTGGCGGGCAATTTTAACAATGAACACCAGCCATAGCACGGCTAATAACAGTAAAATAATGCCATCTACGCGCGTTAGCTGCCCATCGTAAAGCACAGCGCCAGCCAGCAAGCTGGCTAACAAGGTTAGCGGTAATTCTCGACGCAGAATATCGGAATGCACGGTAAAAGGGTGCAGCAGCGCCGCGACGCCGAGAATCAATAAGATATTGGTAATGTTGGAGCCGATGGCGGTACCGATAGCCAGATCAAGCTGGCCATGAAAGGAGGCTGCAACCGAGGTGATAATTTCTGGTAATGACGTGCCGATACTGACAACGGTCATCCCGATGATTAAAGGGGGTACGCCTAATGCCCGGCAAAGTATCGAAGCTGCGAACACCAGACGATCGGCGCTGTAGACCACCAAGAGTAAACCAATTATCAATAGCGCCGTGGCTAAAAGCATCTAACGTCCTTTCTTAAGGTATAATTCTGCCGGTTTGCAGGCCGCCATGTCGTGCGAAACCGGACGTTACGCATAGCGTAATGATTCCTAATTTTGACTTTATGCGGCTCAAAAGTAAAACAAATGCCAGCTTTCGCTAACCTCCGCGGGTAATATTCTGTAAAAATATTGGGTTTTAGATGTTAGCAAGCGTCATGCTTATATCCGATAAGGTCGAAAGGAAAAGAAAATGAGCCAGACTGTGGCGAATCTGGTCGATGTCCGTGGCGTGAGTTTTTCCCGCGGCAATCGATCCATCTTCGACAATATTTCACTGACGGTACCGCGCGGTAAGATCACCGCGATCATGGGGCCGTCGGGGATCGGCAAAACAACGCTGCTGCGCCTGATTGGCGGCCAGATCCCGCCAGACAAAGGCGAGATATTGTTTGATGGCGAGAACGTGCCGGCAATGAGCCGTTCGCGTCTTTTTACCGTACGTAAACGAATGAGCATGCTGTTCCAGTCTGGCGCGCTGTTCACGGATATGAACGTTTTTGACAACGTTGCTTATCCCTTGCGTGAGCATACGCATCTGCCCGCGCCGCTATTGCACAGCACGGTGATGATGAAGCTGGAAGCCGTCGGTTTGCGCGGCGCCGCACGGCTGATGCCTTCGGAGCTCTCTGGTGGCATGGCGCGACGTGCTGCGCTGGCGCGCGCTATCGCGCTGGAGCCGGATCTGATCATGTTCGATGAGCCGTTTGTTGGTCAGGATCCAATCACTATGGGCGTGCTGGTAAAATTAATTTCTGAACTCAATAGCGCGCTTGGCGTCACATGCATCGTGGTTTCTCATGATGTGCCTGAAGTGCTGAGCATTGCTGATTATGCCTACATCGTGGCTGACCGTAAGATCATTGCCCACGGTAGTGCGCAGGGGTTACAGGAAAATAGCGATCCTCGCGTGCGTCAGTTCCTTGATGGCATTGCCGATGGCCCGGTGCCGTTCCGCTATCCGGCTGGTGATTACCAGCTCGATTTATTAGATTCAGGGAGTTAAGACGCTCATGCTGTTAAATGCACTGGCGGCGCTAGGACATCGCGGCATCAAAACGATCGCCACATTTGGGCGTGCCGGTTTGATGTTGTTCAACGCGGTGATTGGCAAGCCAGAATTCCGTAAGCATGCGCCGTTGCTGGTTCGCCAGCTTTATAACGTCGGCGTGTTATCCATGCTCATCATTATTGTCTCCGGCGTGTTTATTGGTATGGTGCTCGGCCTGCAGGGTTATCTGGTGCTGACGACTTACAGCGCAGAAACGAGCCTTGGCATGCTGGTGGCGCTGTCGCTGCTGCGTGAATTGGGGCCGGTGGTTGCTGCACTGCTGTTTGCCGGCCGCGCGGGTTCTGCGTTGACGGCCGAGATTGGCCTGATGCGCGCTACTGAGCAGATCTCCAGCCTGGAGATGATGGCGGTTGATCCGTTACGTCGCGTGATTTCTCCCCGTTTTTGGGCTGGTGTTATCTCGCTGCCGCTGCTGACGATCATTTTTGTCGCGGTCGGGATTTGGGGCGGTTCGCTGGTTGGGGTTAACTGGAAAGGTATTGATAGCGGCTTTTTCTGGACGGCGATGCAAAACGCCGTTGAACTGCGGCGGGACCTGGTTAACTGCCTGATAAAAAGCGTGGTCTTTGCTATTACCGTAACCTGGATTGCGTTGTTTAACGGTTACGATGCAATCCCGACTTCTGCCGGGATTAGCCGTGCGACAACGCGCACCGTTGTGCACTCCTCGCTGGCCGTACTCGGTCTTGATTTTGTGCTCACCGCATTGATGTTTGGGAATTGAGTTCATGCAAACGAAAAAAAGTGAAATCTGGGTAGGTGTTTTTCTGGTGCTGGCGCTGCTGGCTGCACTCTTCATCTGCCTGAAGGCGGCGGATGTCACGTCAATGCGTACTGAACCGACCTACCGCGTTTACGCGACATTCGACAATATCGGCGGCCTGAAAGCGCGCTCGCCGGTCCGCATTGGTGGGGTAGTGATTGGTCGCGTTGCTGATATCTCCCTCGATCCTAAAACCTATCTGCCGCGCGTGGCGCTGGATATCGAAGATCGTTACAACCAGATCCCGGATACCAGTTCGCTGGCTATCCGTACGTCGGGTTTGCTGGGGGAACAGTATCTGGCGTTGAATGTCGGGTTTGACGATCCAGAAATGGGAACCTCGATGCTTAAAGATGGCAGCACAATTCAGGACACCAAGTCCGCGATAGTGCTTGAGGATCTCATCGGACAATTCCTTTACAACAGTAAAGGCGGTGACAATAAGAATTCAGGCGATGCGGTAGCGCATGGTGAAGGGAATACTCAAGCCGCACCGTCTGCTGGTCAGACGAATTAAGAGGAGAATCGAGTTATGTTTAAACGCTTATTAATGGTTGCCCTGTTGGTAGTGGCGCCGCTGGGTGCGGCAGTCGCTGCCGATCAAAGCAACCCGTATGCTGCAATGAAAGATGCGGCGCAGAAAACGTTCGATCGCCTCAAAAATGAGCAACCGCAGATCCGCGCTAACCCGGACTACTTGCGTGATGTCGTCGATCAGGAACTGCTGCCGTATGTACAGGTGAAGTATGCTGGTGCGTTGGTGCTGGGTCGTTACTATAAAGAAGCTACGCCGGCGCAGCGCGACGCGTATTTCGCCGCTTTCCGCGAGTATCTGAAACAGGCTTATGGCCAGGCGCTGGCGATGTATCACGGCCAGACTTATCAGATTGCACCGGAACAGCCGCTGGGCGATGCCACGATTGTGCCGATCCGCGTAACCATCATTGATCCGAACGGCCGTCCGCCTGTGCGACTGGATTTCCAGTGGCGTAAAAACACGCAGACCGGAAACTGGCAGGCCTTCGACATGATTGCCGAAGGGGTCAGCATGATCACCACTAAACAGAATGAGTGGAGCGATCTGCTGCGTACGAAAGGTATCGATGGTCTGACTGCGGAATTGCAGTCTATTTCCCGCCAGAAAATTACCCTGGACGAGAAGAAACAATGACGCCGCAGCTCAGCTGGTCGCGCGAGGGTGAAAGCCTGACGTTGCATGGGGAACTGGACCAGGATGTCCTCAACCCGCTGTATAATGCACGCGTCGAGGCAATGAAAGGTGTAACGTGCATCGATTTACAGGGCGTAACTCGTGTTGATACGGCTGGTGTCGCTTTATTGATTCATCTTATCGCTGAGGGGAAAAAGCAGGGCACCGCTATTTCGTTGGCTGGTATGAGCGATAATGTCACAACGCTCGCAGCACTGTATAACCTGCCCGAGGATATACTCCCTCGCTAATTTTTTCAAAGCGTTACTATCTAAAGCCCCATCCTTTATATTGATGGGGCTTTTTGCTTGTTTAAGACCGCGTCACTTTCCTCTAAGATGTGTGACTGTTTTCACTATCAGATGATATTTACACCCATGGAAAATCATGAAATCCAGACAGTGCTTATGAACGCACTCTCTCTCCAGGAAGCCCACGTCACTGGCGATGGCAGCCACTTTCAGGTTGTCGCTGTGGGTGAGATTTTTGACGGCATGAGCCGGGTAAAGAAACAACAAACCATCTATGGCCCGCTGATGGAATACATCGCGGATAACCGTATTCATGCCCTGTCGATCAAAGCGTATACACCGCAAGAGTGGGCTCGCGATCGCAAATTAAACGGCTTTTGAGCGTAGGTGGGGCTCGTCCCGCTGCGCGTGTGAATTCTTAACAGAGATCAGATGAATGGATAAGTTTCGTGTACAGGGGCCAACGCGTCTCCAGGGCGAAGTGACAATTTCAGGTGCGAAAAATGCCGCACTGCCGATCCTCTTTGCCGCCCTGCTGGCAGAAGAACCGGTCGAAATCCGCAACGTTCCGAAACTGAAAGATATCGACACCACCATGAAGCTGCTGAGCCAACTGGGTACGAAGGTGGAGCGTAATGGGTCCGTATGGATCGACGCCAGCAAAGTGAATGTGTTCTGCGCGCCGTACGATCTGGTGAAAACCATGCGTGCCTCTATTTGGGCGCTGGGGCCGCTGGTTGCCCGTTTCGGCCAGGGGCAGGTTTCACTGCCAGGTGGTTGTGCAATCGGCGCGCGTCCGGTTGATTTGCACATTACCGGCCTGGAGCAGTTGGGTGCCGAGATCAAACTGGAAGAGGGTTATGTAAAAGCCTCTGTCAATGGCCGCCTGAAAGGCGCACATATTGTGATGGATAAAGTGAGCGTCGGCGCGACGGTTACGATTATGTCCGCAGCCACGCTGGCGGAAGGTACAACCATCATCGAGAATGCTGCCCGCGAGCCGGAAATTGTCGATACGGCAAACTTCCTCAACACGCTTGGTGCGAAAATCTCCGGTATGGGTACTGACCGCATTACTATCGAAGGCGTACAACGCCTTGGCGGTGGTGTTTATCGCGTGTTGCCCGACCGTATTGAAACGGGGACTTTCCTCGTTGCAGCGGCGATCTCCGGCGGCAAAATTGTCTGTCGTAATGCTCAGCCGGATACGCTGGATGCAGTGCTGGCGAAACTGCGTGATGCAGGGGCTGAAATCGAGGTCGGTGAAGACTGGATTAGCCTCGATATGCACGGCAAACGCCCGAAAGCAGTGAATGTGCGGACTGCGCCGCATCCGGGGTTCCCGACCGACATGCAGGCGCAATTTACGCTGCTGAATCTGGTCGCTGAAGGAACCGGCGTCATCACTGAAACCATTTTCGAAAACCGTTTCATGCACATTCCGGAGCTGATCCGCATGGGCGCGCATGCGGAAATCGAAAGCAATACGGCGATTTGCCACGGCGTAGAAGTTCTCTCCGGCGCTCAGGTAATGGCGACCGATCTGCGTGCTTCCGCAAGCCTGGTGCTCGCGGGGTGTATTGCTGAAGGGACAACCATCGTCGATCGTATCTATCATATCGATCGCGGCTATGAACGCATTGAAGATAAGCTCAGCGCTCTCGGTGCAAACATCGAGCGCGTTAAAGGCGAGTAAGCGACAGTTAGCGACAAAAAAGGGAGCCTCTGCTCCCTTTTTTACTGGCCGGTTTTACTTACTTATCGCCGCGCTTTTTGCGCATCAGCTTTGTTTTATCAATAAAAGCATGCGTGACGGGATCGTAATAGCGCGATGGCCATATTACCCACGGCTCTGTTCCCAGCGCCCTGGCGATAATCAACTCTCCTTTCGGCCAGGAACGGGTCAATGCATTCGCAAGGGTGGATGAGCTTAACCCGTTTTTTCGCGATTCTGCGGCCAGCGATGTCCCTTTTTTACGCAGCCCTGCAATAATATCGGCTTGATGCCAGTCGATAAATTTCGTTTCCATAACATCTCCCTGATAGAAGTTGATACCAATCCTTTTGTGATACTTACTATACTCATACAGGAATTTTTGTTCTAAAAAGTTCATGTATATTTTGTGTTTTAGGATTTTGACAAAGCAATGATGTCAGGTGATTTGAAAGGTTTTGATTTATTTATGGAAACTTACAAGAACTTTCCCGCGACAAAGCGCGGGAATCTGGAAGGATTAACGATCGCGCTGCACCGCGATATGGGCCAGGCCGATCAGTGCCTCTCTCCATGGGGTATCAGGCAGAACCTGTAGAGCAGAAATCGCTTTATCCGCTTCCTCTTCGGCGCGACGACGAGTCCACTCCAGTGAGCCGCAAGCTGCCATTGCTTCCAGTACAGGTTCCAGAAGATGCCGACCATTACCTTGCTCAATGGCTTCGCGAATCATCTGCGCCTGTTCCGGAGTACCGTGATGCATAGCATGCAACAGTGGCAACGTCGGTTTCCCCTCGTTCAGGTCATCACCGGTGTTTTTACCTAATGTCTCGCCATCAGCGCTGTAATCCAGCAAGTCGTCGATCAACTGGAACGCGGTTCCCAGATAACGGCCGTAATCCTGTAACCCTTTTTCCTCTGCTTCGTTGCAGCCGGCCAGCAGACCGGAACACTGCGCCGCCGCTTCAAACAGACGTGCGGTTTTGCTATAGATGACGCGCATGTAGTTTTCTTCGGTGATGTTCGGGTCGTTGACGTTCATCAATTGCAGCACTTCACCTTCGGCAATGACGTTCACGGCTTCTGACATCAGTTCCAGCACCCTCAGCGAACCGAGACTGGTCATCATCTGAAAAGCGCGAGTATAGATAAAATCCCCGACCAGCACGCTGGCTGCATTACCAAATGCGGCATTGGCTGTCGCTTTGCCGCGACGCATGTCAGATTCATCCACAACATCGTCATGCAGAAGTGTCGCAGTGTGAATAAATTCGATCAGCGCTGCGATCGTGATGTGTGAATTGCCTTCATATCCAACGGCGCGCGCCGCCAGTACTGCTATCATTGGGCGGATGCGTTTGCCACCGCCGCTTACGATGTAATAACCCAACTGGTTAATTAACTGAACATCCGAGTTGAGTTGTTGCAGGATCGTCGCATTCACACCCGCCATATCTTGCGCGGTTAACTCATTGATTTTTTCTAAATTCATCGCAAAAGCCGGGCTTTCAGTCCTGTTTACCACATATCAAAATGGGATAACAAAGGGTTACGGGTTAGAATAGTATTGTTGATTGTACTGTAAAAACGCGCCAGATAAACGATACCTTACAAGTTGTGTTTTTTTTCTTCGTTGAGTGACGATCTCTCTTGTCAAAGGCTCGCGATTTGCGTAATATTCGCGCCCTATTGTGAATATTTATAGCGCACTCTGATTGATCAGAATATGTGCGCGGAAGCGGAGTTTTATATGTACGCGGTTTTCCAAAGTGGTGGTAAACAACACCGAGTAAGCGAAGGTCAGACCATTCGCCTGGAAAAGCTGGACATCGCAACTGGCGAATCTGTTGAATTTGCTGAAGTTCTGATGATCGCAAACGGTGAAGAAGTCAAAATCGGCGTTCCTTTCGTTGATGGCGGCCTAATCAAAGCTGAAGTTGTTGCTCACGGTCGTGGCGAGAAAGTTAAAATCGTTAAGTTTCGTCGTCGTAAACACTATCGTAAGCAGCAGGGCCATCGTCAGTGGTTCACTGATGTGAAAATTACTGGCATCAGCGCCTAAGACCTGAGGAGTAGATTTAAATGGCACATAAAAAGGCTGGCGGCTCAACTCGTAACGGTCGCGATTCAGAAGCTAAACGTCTGGGCGTAAAACGCTTTGGCGGAGAAGCAGTTCTGGCAGGTAGCATTATCGTTCGTCAGCGTGGCACCAAGTTCCATGCTGGCCCTAACGTAGGTTGCGGCCGTGACCATACTCTGTTCGCTTTGACTGACGGTAAAGTTAAGTTCGAAGTTAAAGGCCCGAAAAACCGTAAATTTATCAGCATCGTTGCTGAATAAGTTTTTCGCGTCCCGGTAACGGAAGAAAGCCCCGCACAGGTTGCGGGGCTTTTTACATTAGAAGTCCGGTAAAATTTCTGGCAGGGAATACGGGCATGAAACAGCAGGCAGGCATAGGTATCGTCCTGGCGCTCATCACTGCGATGTGCTGGGGGGCGCTACCTATTGCGATGAAGCAGGTGCTGGAAGTGATGGAGCCGCCTACGGTGGTATTTTATCGCTTTTTAATGGCAGGGATCGGCCTCGGCCTGATTCTGGGCTACAAGAGGAAATTTCCTCCACTGCAAATGTTTCGTAAGCCGCGTTGGTTAATTTTGTTGGCTATTGCCACTGGTGGGTTGTTCGGAAACTTTATTCTGTTCAGCTCTTCCCTGCAGTATGTCAGCCCGACGGCCTCGCAGGTGATAGGTCAGCTTTCTCCCGTAGGTATGATGATTGCCAGCGTCTTTATTCTGAAAGAGAAGATGCGTGGTACTCAAGTGATTGGTGCATTGATGCTAATCAGTGGTCTGGTGATGTTTTTCAATACCAGCCTGGTGGAGATTTTTACCCGACTGACCGATTACACCTGGGGTGTTATTTTCGGGGTCGGTGCGGCAATGGTGTGGGTGAGCTACGGCGTCGCGCAAAAAATATTATTGCGTCGACTGGCGTCTCAGCAAATCCTCTTTTTGCTGTACACTTTATGTACGATAGCATTATTGCCGCTGGCAAAGCCCGGTGTACTGTTCCAGTTGAGCGAATGGCAACTCGCTTGCCTGATTTTTTGCGGGCTGAATACGCTGGTTGGGTACGGTGCGCTGGCGGAAGCAATGGCGCGCTGGCAGGCGGCGCAGGTAAGCGCATTGATTACGTTGACGCCGCTGTTTACGTTGTTATTTTCAGATGTGTTATCAATGGCCTGGCCCGATGTTTTCGCCAGACCGATGTTAAACCTGGTCGGTTATCTCGGTGCGTTTGTCGTGGTTGCGGGCGCCATGTTTTCCGCTATTGGCCATCGTCTGCTGGGACGTTGGCGCAGTCGTGAAGTGGTCGTCACTGTGCCCCGCTCAGGCGAATGAGTTACGGAGAGTAAAATGAAGTTTGTTGATGAAGCTACGATCCTTGTCGTGGCGGGCGATGGTGGTAACGGCTGTGTAAGCTTCCGCCGCGAGAAATATATTCCGAAAGGTGGCCCTGACGGCGGCGATGGCGGTGATGGTGGTGATGTCTGGCTGGAAGCGGACGAAAACCTGAACACGCTGATTGACTACCGTTTTGAAAAATCTTTCCGCGCAGAGCGTGGTCAGAACGGTCAGAGCCGTGATTGTACCGGGAAGCGCGGTAAAGACATCACCGTGAAGGTGCCTGTTGGTACGCGTGTTATCGATCAGGGCACTGGCGAAACCATGGGTGATATGACCAAACATGGTCAGCGTCTGATGGTCGCCAAAGGCGGCTGGCACGGTCTGGGCAATACCCGCTTTAAATCATCCGTTAACCGTACTCCGCGTCAGAAAACGATGGGTACACCGGGTGATAAACGCGATCTGCAACTAGAGCTGATGCTGCTGGCGGATGTGGGAATGCTGGGGATGCCGAATGCGGGTAAATCAACCTTTATTCGTGCCGTGTCTGCTGCAAAACCGAAAGTGGCGGATTATCCGTTTACTACTCTGGTTCCGAGCCTGGGCGTTGTCCGTATGGATAACGAGAAGAGCTTTGTGGTTGCTGATATTCCGGGGCTGATTGAAGGGGCTGCCGATGGCGCAGGTCTTGGTATCCGCTTCCTGAAACATCTGGAACGCTGCCGTGTGTTGCTGCATCTGATCGATATCGATCCGATCGATGGTTCCGATCCGGCTGAAAACGCGCGCGTTATCGTCGGTGAACTGGAAAAATACAGCGAAAAGCTGGCTTCTAAGCCGCGCTGGCTGGTGTTCAACAAGATTGACCTGATGGACAAAGCCGAAGCGGAAGAGAAAGCGAAAGCGATCGCTGAAGCACTGGGCTGGAAAGATAAATTCTACCTGATTTCTGCTGCCAGCCAGCAGGGCGTCAAAGAGCTGTGCTGGGACGTGATGACGTTCATCATTGAAAACCCGATCGCGCAGGCACAGGAAGAACAGCAGCCTGAGAAAGTTGAATTTATGTGGGATGATTATCATCGCCAACAACTCGAAGATGCTGAAGCGGTTGCTGAAGATGATGAAGAGTGGGATGACGACTGGGACGAAGACGACGAAGAAGGTGTCGAGTTCATCTACAAGCGTTAATACCTGAAACGCCCCGGTTTAGCGGGGCGCTGTAATCTGTGAAATGCCGGGACAGTGTGAACTACCCCGGCATTTTTTATTAGTTGTTCTGGTAGATATCTTTGTACAAACGGCTCTCAAAACGAACCAACGGAATACGACGGTTTCGTTGATCCGCAGGTTCTACCGCATAGCCTGAAAGGTACTGCACAAAAGCCATCCGTTGACCGCTGGCGGTAGTAATAAATCCGGCCAGGTTATACACGCCCTGCAATGACCCGGTTTTCGCAGAAACCTTACCGTCCACGCCTGCTTCATGCAGACCCGCACGGTATTGCAGCGAACCATCATAGCCAGCCAACGGCAGCATCGAGATAAAATTAAGCTCAGTATCATGCTGCGCAATATATTGCAGTACCTGCATCATGGTTGACGGCGCCAGCAGATTATGGCGCGACAGACCTGAACCATCCGCAATAATCGTATTTCCCAAATCAACACCGGCCTGCTGGCGCAGAATCTGACGAACTGCATCTGAGCCCGCTCTCCAGGTGCCGGGCACGCCAAAACGAGCATGTCCGATCATGCGAAAGACGGTATCGGCAATCATATTGTCCGATTTCTTCAGCATGATCTTCAGCAGGTCGTGTAATGGGGCAGATTGCTTACTGGCGATCACCGTGCCTGGCTGGTTTTCCAGCGTTTGTCGCAGCAGTGTGCCGGTGTAAGTGATGCCTGCGGTTTTGAGTTCGTCTTTAATAATGGCACCAGCATAGCTGGCACCGTCCTGGATGGCGAAAGCCAGCGGGAGTGGGTCTGCTCGTTGTGGCAGGCAGCCGGTGAGTGTGAAGCGGTTTAAATCGCCGGGCACAACGTCGAGTTCACAATATTGTGCTTCTGATGAACCACGCGCGAGGGTGCGAACCTGGCTGAACATATTGACCGGGTAGTAAGAGGCGATACGGATATAGGCCAGATCGCCTGGTTTTTGCGCACTATAAAGTGATATAGAGAAGCAGTTTCGATCGATAATCGCCGCAGCCGGGGGAGCGCTAAAGCACTGCGTCATATCATTCCAGGGCCAGCCCGGGGCTTTATCGTGGCTGGCGAAAATGGAAGTATCAATCAGTACATTACCCTCGATTTTCTGCACGCCTGACTTTTTCAGAGCGTTAATCATATTGCGAACATCCTGGCGTTTTAACGTCGGATCGCCGCCAAATCGTGCAATTAAGTCGCCTTTTAATACCCCATTCTCGACAGAACCTTTGCTTTCCAGCGTGGTTGTAAAGCGAAAGTCCGGCCCGAGTTGCAAAAGTGCCGCCAGTGCGGTGATCACCTTTTGCGTACTCGCGGGAAGCGCCATTTGCTTACCGTGGTAATCAATCTCGGGCGCCTGCGCGCCTACCTTTTGAACCATCAGTGCTAAATTCGCGCCGTCCGGAAGTTGATTAATATATTCGTCAACATTCGCGGCCTGAGCAGTCAGGGCTATACTAGTGGTCAATCCGATGATAAAGCTAGAAAATCGCATAATCTCGCGCTAACAACCTGGAAACAAGCCGTCATACTACGGCGCAACGCCCCGGAAAGTAAACGATGACCCATAGTGAACTTCCGGGTAAAATACGTATCAAATTGAAAAATTGTAGCTGACCTGGGGCTTTGTCCCCGGGTCAGTTTTCTTTTGCTCCTGCCCGGCGAGAAGCCCTGTCCGCGGGGAGACAGAGCAGACGGGGCGGGTTAACGCTCCTTACAGGAATGTTTAAGAGGTATAACAAATGCAAGCTATTCCGATGACCTTACGTGGTGCCGAAAAACTGCGCGAAGAGCTGGAGTTTCTGAAATCCGTTCGCCGCCCTGAAATCATCGCCGCTATTGCGGAAGCCCGCGAACATGGCGATCTAAAAGAGAACGCTGAATACCATGCTGCACGTGAACAGCAGGGTTTTTGCGAAGGCCGAATCAAAGACATTGAAGCGAAGCTCTCCAATGCGCAGGTTATCGATATCACGAAAATGCCGAAAAACGGCCGCGTTATTTTTGGCGCAACGGTTACTGTTTTGAATCTGGATAACGACGAAGAACAGACTTACCGCATTGTGGGTGATGATGAGGCTGACTTTAAACAGAACCTCATCTCTGTAAATTCACCGATCGCGCGTGGCCTGGTAGGCAAAGAGCAAGATGATGTTGTGGTTATCCGCACACCTGGCGGCGAAGTTGAATACGAAATCATCAAAGTGGAATACTTATGATGACAATACAGGTCACGTTTGTTGATCTATTGTAAAGAAAAGAAAAAGGCCGCATCGCGGCCTTTTATCAATACCAGGAGCGTGGCATTTTGCTCGTCTGCTGGCGGAAACCCCTCGTTTTACACAGCTTTTGTGTTCAATTCAGGATATCCTTAGCGTGGCAGCGAAATTTTACGCTCCGCGGTTGGGCGATAAAGCACCAGCGTTTTACCGATGACCTGTACATTGCAGGCGCCGGTTTCGCGAACGATAGCTTCCACAATCAAGGTCTTAGTTTCTCTGTCTTCAGAGGCGATCTTCACCTTGATAAGTTCATGGTGCTCTAACGCTTGTTCAATCTCGGCCAGTACCCCTTCGGTCAAACCATTATTGCCAAGCATAACTACCGGCTTGAGCGGATGTGCCAGACCTTTCAGGTGCTGTTTTTGTTTAGTACTCAGATTCATCGTATATTTTGCTTACGTTGGGATTGAAAACGGGTCATTCTACCGCCATCTCCTGTGTATCGCCAAATTGCGCGTCGAAATTTATCGATGTCGACGATAAACCCGGATGGAAAGTTAAATGACAGGTAAAAAGCGTTCTGCCAGCTCGAGCCGCTGGCTTCAGGAACACTTTAGCGATAAATATGTTCAACAGGCGCAGAAAAAAGGGTTGCGTTCCCGTGCCTGGTTTAAACTTGATGAAATACAGCAAAGTGACAAACTTTTTAAGCCGGGGATGACAGTTGTTGATCTCGGTGCGGCGCCTGGTGGGTGGTCGCAATATGCGGTCACGCAGATTGGCGGCAATGGCCGCATTATCGCTTGCGATCTTTTACCGATGGATCCAATCGTTGGTGTGGACTTCCTTCAGGGCGATTTTCGTGATGAATTAGTCCTGAAAGCATTACTGGAACGTGTTGGCGACAGTAAAGTCCAGGTTGTCATGTCTGATATGGCGCCGAACATGAGCGGAACGCCAGCGGTGGATATTCCCCGCTCGATGTATCTGGTTGAGTTGGCGCTGGATATGTGCCGCGATGTGCTGGCACCAGGCGGAAGTTTTTTAGTTAAGGTGTTTCAGGGCGAAGGTTTCGATGAATATCTCACGGAAATTCGTTCCATGTTTACGAAGGTAAAAGTGCGTAAACCGGACTCTTCACGTGCGCGTTCACGCGAAGTGTATATTGTAGCGACCGGGCGAAAATGATACCCCGTTGATTTCGGCCTTTGGTTTGAAAGAAACTGGATATGTTGTATCCTGACGCTGTTTTTAACACAGTTGTAATATGAGGTTAATCCCTTGAGTGACATGGCGAAAAACCTAATACTCTGGCTGGTCATTGCCGTTGTGCTGATGTCAGTATTCCAGAGCTTTGGGCCCAGCGAGTCTAATGGCCGCAAGGTGGATTATTCTACCTTCCTGCAAGAGGTCAACCAGGACCAGGTTCGCGAAGCGCGTATCAACGGACGTGAGATCAACGTTACCAAGAAAGATAGTAACCGTTACACGACTTACATCCCGGTCAACGATCCGAAACTGCTTGATAACCTGCTGACGAAAAACGTCAAGGTTGTTGGTGAGCCGCCTGAAGAGCCGAGCCTGCTGGCTAACATCTTCATTTCCTGGTTCCCGATGCTGTTGCTGATTGGTGTCTGGATTTTCTTTATGCGCCAGATGCAGGGCGGCGGTGGCAAAGGCGCCATGTCGTTCGGTAAAAGTAAAGCGCGCATGCTCACGGAAGATCAGATCAAAACGACTTTCGCTGATGTTGCTGGCTGCGACGAAGCGAAAGAAGAAGTTGGTGAACTGGTCGAATATCTGCGTGAGCCGAGCCGGTTCCAGAAACTGGGCGGTAAGATCCCCAAAGGCGTACTGATGGTCGGTCCTCCGGGCACTGGTAAAACGCTGCTGGCGAAAGCTATTGCGGGGGAAGCGAAGGTTCCATTCTTCACAATTTCCGGTTCTGACTTCGTTGAAATGTTTGTGGGTGTTGGTGCTTCTCGTGTGCGCGACATGTTCGAGCAGGCCAAGAAAGCGGCACCGTGCATTATCTTCATCGATGAAATCGACGCCGTTGGCCGCCAGCGTGGCGCAGGCCTCGGTGGTGGTCACGATGAACGCGAACAAACGCTGAACCAGATGCTGGTTGAGATGGATGGTTTCGAAGGTAACGAAGGTATTATCGTTATCGCTGCAACGAACCGTCCGGATGTGCTCGACCCTGCGTTACTGCGTCCTGGCCGTTTTGACCGTCAGGTTGTGGTTGGTTTGCCGGATGTTCGCGGTCGTGAACAGATCCTGAAAGTCCATATGCGTCGCGTGCCGCTGTCGCCGGATATTGATGCCGCGATTATCGCGCGCGGTACGCCGGGCTTCTCTGGTGCCGATCTGGCGAACCTGGTCAACGAAGCTGCACTGTTTGCCGCTCGCGGTAATAAACGCGTGGTTTCGATGGTCGAGTTCGAAAAAGCGAAAGACAAAATCATGATGGGTGCGGAACGCCGCTCCATGGTGATGACGGAAGCGCAGAAAGAGTCCACGGCCTACCATGAAGCTGGTCATGCGATTATCGGCCGTCTGGTGCCGGAACACGATCCGGTGCATAAAGTGACGATTATCCCGCGTGGTCGTGCATTGGGTGTGACGTTCTTCCTGCCGGAAGGTGATGCGATCAGCGCCAGCCGTCGGAAACTGGAAAGCCAGATCTCAACGCTGTACGGCGGTCGCCTGGCTGAAGAGATTATCTATGGTGTTGAACATGTTTCTACCGGTGCGTCCAACGATATTAAAGTTGCGACCAACCTGGCGCGTAACATGGTTACCCAGTGGGGCTTTTCCGACAAACTCGGTCCGTTGCTCTACGCCGAAGAAGAGGGTGAGGTTTTCCTTGGCCGTTCTGTAGCGAAAGCGAAACATATGTCCGATGAAACTGCGCGTATTATCGACCAGGAAGTGAAAGCGTTGATCGAGCGTAACTACGATCGTGCACGTCAGATCCTGAACGATAACATGGATATTCTGCATGCAATGAAGGATGCTCTGATGAAATATGAGACCATCGATGCACCGCAGATTGATGACCTGATGGCGCGCCGCGAGGTACGTCCGCCGGCAGGTTGGGAAGATCCTGGCGCGAACAACTCTGACAACAATGGTACTCCGCGTGCACCGCGTCCGGTTGATGAACCGCGTACGCCGAACCCGGGCAACACCATGTCTGAGCAACTGGGCGACAAATAAGTTATCCGTTGCTGGACCTGTTCTAACTGAAAAACCCTGGGGCATGCTCCGGGGTTTTCTTTATTGTATTAACCGCAACAACGCAGGGACTTTAAGTCATGAAACTCGACGCCCATGGCACCATACTCGATCTCTCCCACCCGCACGTGATGGGGATCCTCAACGTTACGCCGGACTCATTTTCCGATGGCGGCACGCATAATACGTTGGTTGAGGCAGTCAAACATGCCAATTTGATGATCAACGCCGGGGCGACAATTGTTGATGTTGGTGGGGAGTCCACAAGGCCGGGTGCGGCGGAAGTTAGCGTTGAAGAGGAGCTGGAGCGTGTGATCCCGGTGGTTGAGGCGATAGCCCAGCGTTTTGAGGTCTGGATCTCTGTTGATACGTCGAAGCCTGAAGTGATCCGCGAATCCGCGCGAGCAGGCGCACATATTATTAATGATATCCGCTCGTTGACGGAGCCGGGTGCAATAGACGCTGCCGCTGAGACCGGTTTACCGGTGTGTCTGATGCATATGCAGGGACAACCAAAAACAATGCAAGAAGCGCCGAAGTACGACGATGTGTTTGCTGATGTAAATCGCTTCTTTGTCGAACATATTGCCCGTTGCGAAAAGGCAGGTATCGCAAAAGAGAAATTGATACTCGACCCGGGATTCGGTTTCGGTAAGAATCTCTCGCACAATTATGCGCTGCTGGCCCGCCTGGCGGAATTTCATCACTTTGGGTTGCCGCTGCTGGTTGGGATGTCACGTAAATCCATGGTAGGACAACTGCTCAATGTCGGTCCTTCTGAGCGTTTAAGTGGGAGTCTTGCGTGTGCGGTGATTGCGGCAATGCAGGGCGCGCAGATTATTCGTGTTCACGATGTAAAAGAAACGGTAGAAGCTATGCGGGTGGTTGAAGCCACGCTGTCAGCGAAGGAAAATAAACGCTATGAGTAATCGTAAATATTTTGGCACCGATGGCATTCGTGGCCGAGTAGGCGACGCACCGATCACCCCGGATTTTGTTCTCAAGCTGGGTTGGGCTGCCGGAAAAGTACTGGCACGCCACGGTTCACGGAAGATTATTATTGGTAAGGACACCCGTATTTCCGGTTATATGCTGGAATCCGCTCTTGAAGCCGGGCTGGCGGCAGCGGGGTTGTCCGCCTCCTTTACCGGGCCGATGCCGACACCGGCTGTGGCCTATCTGACCCGCACTTTCCGTGCTGAAGCCGGTATTGTTATTTCCGCATCGCATAACCCGTTTTATGACAACGGTATCAAGTTCTTCTCAATCGATGGCACTAAATTGCCTGATGCGGTTGAAGAGGCGATTGAAGCAGAAATGGAGAAAGAACTGACCTGCGTCGATTCCGCTGAACTGGGTAAAGCAAGCCGCATTGTTGATGCTGCAGGACGTTATATTGAATTCTGCAAAGCCACATTCCCCAATGAACTGAGCCTGAATGAGCTAAAAATCGTCGTTGATTGCGCTAACGGGGCAACTTACCACATCGCACCGAATGTGTTCCGCGAGCTGGGCGCGAAAGTCATCGCCATGGGTTGTGAACCTGATGGCGTAAATATCAATGAAAAATGCGGTGCCACGGATGTCAGTGCATTGCAGCAACGCGTTCTGGCAGAGAAAGCGGATCTTGGCATCGCTTTTGATGGCGATGGCGATCGCGTCATCATGGTGGACCATGAAGGTAACAAAGTGGATGGCGACCAGATCATGTATATCATTGCGCGTGAAGGTTTGCGTCAGGGGCAATTGCGTGGCGGCGCTGTAGGCACGCTGATGAGCAATATGGGGCTGGAGCTGGCGCTCAAGCAATTGGGCATTCCTTTTGCTCGTGCCAAAGTAGGCGATCGCTATGTCCTCGAAAAAATGCAGGAAAAAGGCTGGCGCATTGGTGCAGAGAACTCCGGGCATGTGATCCTGCTGGATAAAACGACGACCGGAGATGGTATCGTTGCTGGTTTGCAGGTTGTGGCGGCAATGGTACGCAACCATATGTCACTGCACGATTTATGTAGCGGTATGAAGATGTTCCCGCAGGTGCTTGTCAACGTGCGCTTTACGGCTGGCAAAGGTGATCCCCTGGAAGATGAGCATGTAAAAACGACGACATCTGAGGTGGAAGCTACCCTGGGTAACCGTGGACGCGTGCTGTTGCGTAAGTCGGGGACCGAGCCGTTAATCCGTGTGATGGTGGAAGGCGAAGACGAAGCTCAGGTGACGGAGATGGCAAATCGCATTGCCGACGCGGTGAAAGCCGTATAATGGTGTGATAAGTGCTTAAAAAGGCGGCTATTGCTGCCTTTTAACGGGACAGAAGTTGTAGTTTTGCTGTTTTTTTCCGCACTTGATAAAATGCACTGAAATTGCCCTTGCGAAGGTCATTCGCTTTGGTTAGTATTCACACCCGCTTCAGTGGGAAAGCAGAAAACGCCCCACTTTTATTGGTTGAAGCATTTGCTGCGGCAATACCGCAAGGAACAGGTTGATTATGTACGAAGCTCTTTTAGTTGTTTTCCTTATTGTGGCACTGGCGCTTGTTGCCATGATTATGCTGCAACAAGGTAAAGGCGCTGATATGGGAGCCTCCTTTGGCGCTGGCGCGTCTGGCACGTTGTTCGGTTCAAGTGGTTCTGGCAACTTCATGACTCGCACGACTGGTATACTGGCAACCCTGTTTTTTATCATCAGCCTTGTGCTGGGTAACGTTAACAGCAATAAAACCAATAAAGGAAGCGAGTGGGAAAATCTGAGCGCACCGGCGAAGAGTGAACAAACTCAGCCTGCAGCGCCGGCGCAGCCGACCAGCGATATCCCTCATTAAGTAAGTCGTGCCGAGGTGGTGGAATTGGTAGACACGCTACCTTGAGGTGGTAGTGCCCGATTGGGCTTACGGGTTCAAGTCCCGTCCTCGGTACCAATATTCCGGAAAAAGACATCGTAAGATGTCTTTTTTTTCGTCTGTAATCCGGAAAGAGAGACAATAAAAAAGACGCCATCAGGCGTCTTTTTTAATCCGTCAGCGATTATTTCTTTTCGCTGTTCTCCAGATTTTCAACCTGCGGCAGACCATTGCCGGAAGTGGTGGAGAGCAAACCGGTTTGCACGTAATTGAAGAGTTTCTCGCGGGTATCAGTGATATCCAGGTTGCGCATAGTTAACTGCCCAATACGGTCATCCGGAGAGAACACAGACTCGCCTTTTTCCATCGTCAGGCGTTCTGCTTTGTAAGTCAGATTGTCGGATACGGTATTGAGGATCGAGTAATCATTGCCGCGACGCAGCTCCAGCGTTACCTCACCCGTGATCGCACTGGCCACCCAACGTTGTAAAGAGTCACGCAGCATCAGCGCTTGCGGATCGAACCAACGGCCCTGATACAGCAGACGACCCAATTGACGGCCATGAGCGTGATACTGCTCGATGGTATCTTCATTGTGAATACCGGTTAACAGACGTTCATATGCGATATGCAGTAGAGCCATCCCCGGTGCTTCGTAAATACCACGGCTTTTCGCTTCGATGATACGGTTTTCAATCTGGTCACTCATGCCCAGACCATGACGTCCGCCAATGCGGTTCGCTTCGAGCATCAGTTCAACGTCATCGGCAAAGGTTTTACCATTCAACGCTACCGGATGACCACGTTCAAAACGGACAGTCACTTCTTCGGCCTGAATTTTGACGCTCTCGTCCCAGAATTTAACGCCCATGATTGGGTTGACGATTTTAACGCTGGAGTTAAGGAATTCGAGATCCTTCGCTTCATGCGTCGCGCCCAGCATGTTGGAATCGGTTGAGTACGCTTTTTCTGCTGACATTTTGTAATCAAAACCGGAGGCAGTCATGAATTCAGACATTTCCTGACGACCGCCCAGTTCATCGATAAAATCAGTATCAAGCCATGGCTTGTAGATTTTCAGCTCCGCGTTGGTCAGCAGCCCGTAGCGATAGAAACGCTCAATATCGTTTCCTTTGTAGGTGCTGCCATCACCCCAGATATTCACGCCATCTTCTTTCATTGCTGCAACCAGCATGGTACCGGTAACTGCGCGACCGAGCGGGGTGGTGTTGAAATAGGTCAAACCGCCCGTGGTATTGTGGAACGCGCCGCACTGAATGGCTGCGATGCCTTCAGCGACCAGTTGCTTGCGGCAGTCGATCAGGCGGGCATTTTCCGCACCATATTCCTTCGCGCGACGGGGAATCGCGTCATAGTCATCCTCATCCGGTTGACCCAGATTTGCGGTGTATGCATATGGAACCGCGCCTTTCTGGCGCATCCACAGCAGCGCTGCACTGGTGTCCAGGCCGCCGGAGAAAGCGATACCAATACGTTGACCTGTAGGAAGATGCTTGAGAATCGTCGTCATAAAAAAATCCCTGCTTGATAGACAGATGGTGAGAGACTTAACAGCCACGCCATACTATTTGCCACTCATTTTGAAAATCTCAGTGAATGGTTATGCAAAATAAATGAGTTTTCATTTAATCATTTTTTGGCGATGACCGGAAGAGAAGAGTGCAATTTTCATCGGAATTATTGGTATAAGACATCTTTTATACAGGCATAATTTGCCGCAATAAAATGCATAGTCGGAAGTGTACAGGATGCACATAACATACGGTTGACAGATAGTTATATTTATCAATACAATGTAGGCCGATTTTACGTCCCGTCTTCGGTACCAAATCCCAGCATTATTTGCAAATTCGCGCTCAACCGGGTAGAATTTGCCACGTTTCAGGCGCGGGGTGGAGCAGCCTGGTAGCTCGTCGGGCTCATAACCCGAAGGTCGTCGGTTCAAATCCGGCCCCCGCAACCACTTTCCCTAAGTGTTTTTTTTCAAATATACTATGAAGACTTAACGCCTTCGTAGCTGGATTTGAGAAAAATACTCACGGAAGGTTCTCCAGGCCGCAGTTGCGGCTATAGGGTTCAGTTATTTAAAGCCCCGATTTATCGGGGTTTTTTGTTATCTGAGTACGAAATAACTGGGCTATACGCCCTTTTTTTATGTCTTGGGGGTGGACTTGTCCACATTAGAGCAAAAATTAACAGAGATGATTACGGCGCCGGTTGAAGCACTGGGCTATGAACTGGTCGGTATCGAATTTGTGCGTGGTCGCACATCTACGCTGCGCATCTATATTGATAGTGAAGATGGCATCAATGTTGATGATTGCGCTGATGTCAGCCACCAGGTCAGTGCGGTACTGGATGTTGAAGATCCGATTACCGTTGCTTACAACCTGGAAGTTTCCTCACCAGGTCTTGAGCGTCCTTTGTTTACGGCTGAGCACTATGCGCGCTTTAAGGGCGACGAAGTCTCGCTGGTGCTACGTATGGCGGTACAGAACCGCCGTAAATGGCAGGGCATCATTAAAGATGTCGATGGCGAGATGATCACCGTTACGGTCGAAGGTAAAGATGAAGTGTTCGCATTGAGTAATATTCAGAAAGCGAACCTGGTCCCCCACTTTTAACAGTCTGGATTGAGGTGAAAGGCCCCCGATGAACAAAGAAATTTTGGCTGTTGTTGAAGCTGTTTCTAACGAAAAGTCGCTTCCGCGTGAAAAAATCTTTGAAGCGCTGGAAAGTGCTTTAGCTACAGCAACCAAGAAAAAATATGAACAAGAAATCGATGTACGCGTAAGCATCGATCGTAAAAGTGGTGATTTCGATACTTTCCGTCGCTGGATGGTTGTTGAAGAGGTAACTCAACCGACGCGTGAAATCACGCTTGAAGCGGCACGCTACGAAGACGAAAGTCTGAATGTCGGCGACTACGTCGAAGATCAGATTGAATCCGTGACCTTTGACCGTATCACCACGCAAACTGCGAAGCAGGTTATCGTACAGAAAGTGCGTGAAGCTGAGCGCGCTATGGTGGTCGATCAGTTCCGTGAACACGAAGGCGAAATCATCACTGGCGTGGTGAAGAAAGTTAACCGCGATAACATCACTCTTGACCTCGGTAACAACGCTGAAGCCGTGATCCTGCGTGAGGATATGCTGCCGCGTGAAAACTTCCGTCCGGGCGACCGAATCCGTGGCGTACTGTATGCAGTGCGTCCTGAAGCGCGCGGCGCTCAACTGTTCGTCACGCGTTCCAAACCGGAAATGCTGATCGAATTGTTCCGCATCGAAGTGCCGGAAATTGGCGAAGAAGTGATTGAGATTAAAGCTGCAGCCCGCGATCCGGGTTCACGCGCCAAAATCGCTGTGAAGACCAACGATAAGCGTATCGATCCGGTCGGTGCTTGCGTTGGTATGCGTGGCGCGCGAGTTCAGGCGGTTTCAACCGAGCTGGGCGGCGAGCGTATCGATATCGTGCTGTGGGATGACAATCCGGCTCAGTTCGTGATCAACGCAATGGCGCCGGCAGATGTTGCTTCTATCGTTGTTGATGAAGACAAGCACACCATGGATATCGCCGTTGAGGCGGGTAACCTGGCGCAAGCTATCGGCCGTAATGGTCAGAACGTGCGTCTTGCGTCTCAGCTGAGCGGCTGGGAACTCAACGTTATGACCGTTGAAGATCTGCAGTCCAAGCATCAGGCTGAAGCGCATGCGGCAATTGATACCTTCACCCGTTACCTGGATATTGACGAAGATTTCGCTACCGTCCTGGTCGAAGAAGGTTTCTCTACGCTGGAAGAACTGGCCTATGTGCCAATTAAAGAGCTGCTGGAAATCGACGGTCTGGATGAAGACACCGTTGAAGCCCTGCGCGACCGTGCGAAAAATGCCCTGACTACTCTGGCATTGGCGCAGGAAGAGAGTCTCGGCAATAAAGAGCCGGCTGAAGACCTGCTGAATCTGGAAGGTCTGGATCGTGCATTGGCTTTCAAACTGGCTGCTCGTGGTGTTTGTACGCTTGAAGACCTCGCCGAGCAAGGCGTGGATGACCTGAGTGATATCGAAGGGTTAACCGACGAGAAAGCAGGTGAGCTCATCATGGCCGCACGTAATATTTGCTGGTTTGGTGACGAAGCGTAATAAACTGTAGCAGGAAGGAACAGCATGACAGATGTAACCGTAAAAACGCTGGCCGCTGAGATTCAGACCTCTGTGGACCGCCTGGTACAGCAATTTGCTGATGCAGGGATCCGCAAGTCCGCTGAAGACTCAGTGACGGCACAAGAAAAGCAGACGCTCCTGGCGCACCTGAACCGTGAACATGGTTCGTCGCCTGATAAGCTGACGCTGCAGCGCAAAACGCGCAGCACATTAAGTATCCAGGGCACCGGTGGTAAAAGTAAATCGGTGCAGATCGAAGTCCGTAAAAAACGCACCTTTGTAAAACGCGATCCACAAGAGGCTGAACGTCTCGCTGCGGAAGAAGAGGCGATGCGTGAAGCGGAAGAGAAGGCCCGTCGTGAAGCAGAGGAAGCCGCTGAGCGCGAAGCCGAGGAAAAAGCGAAGCGTGAGGCCGAAAGTCGCCTGAAACGTGAAGCTGAAGAAAAAGCTAAACGCGAACATGCTGAAAATGCAAAACGCGAGGCTGCGGAAAATAGCAAAGTGAGCAACCAACAATCTGACGAAATGACCAGGGCAGCCCAGACGGAGAAAGCCCGTCGCGAAGCTGAAGCGCAAGAACTCAAGCGCAAAGCGGAAGAAGAGGCTCGCCGCAAACTGGAAGAAAATGCGCGCCGCGTAGCGGAAGAAGCTCGTCGTATGGCGGAACAAAATGAAAATGGCTGGGTAGCCAGCAGCGATGAAGAAGAGACTGTCGGTGATTATCACGTGACCACCTCTCAGCACGCTCGTCAGGCGGAAGATGATAGCGATCGCGAAGTTGAAGGCGGTCGTGGTCGTGGTCGTACCGCTAAAGCTCCGCGTCCGAAAAAAGGTAACAAGCACGCTGAAAGCAAAGCCGACCGTGAAGAAGCGCGTGCAGCCGTACGCGGCGGTAAAGGCAACAGACAGCGTAAAGGTTCCACTCTGCAGCAGGGCTTCCAGAAGCCGGCGCAGGCGGTTAACCGTGACGTGGTAATCGGTGAAACCCTCACCGTTGGCGAACTGGCGAACAAGATGGCCGTTAAAGGCTCTCAGGTCATCAAAGCTATGATGAAACTGGGTGCGATGGCCACCATCAACCAGGTTATCGATCAGGAAACCGCGCAGCTCGTTGCTGAAGAAATGGGCCACAAAGTTATCCTGCGTCGTGAAAACGAGCTGGAAGAAGCGGTAATGAGCGACCGTGATACTGGTGCAGCGGCCGAACCGCGCGCGCCGGTCGTGACCATCATGGGTCACGTTGACCATGGTAAAACCTCTCTGCTGGACTACATTCGTTCGACGAAAGTAGCCTCCGGCGAAGCGGGCGGCATTACTCAGCACATTGGTGCATACCACGTCGAAACCGACAACGGCATGATCACCTTCCTGGATACCCCAGGCCACGCCGCGTTTACCGCAATGCGTGCCCGTGGTGCTCAGGCAACGGATATCGTTGTTCTGGTTGTTGCTGCCGATGACGGCGTCATGCCGCAAACCATCGAAGCTATCCAGCATGCGAAAGCAGCGCAGGTGCCGGTGGTGGTTGCAGTGAACAAGATTGATAAACCTGAAGCCGATCCAGATCGCGTTAAAAACGAACTGGCTCAGTACGGCATCATCCCGGAAGAGTGGGGCGGCGAAAGCCAGTTCGTACACGTTTCCGCGAAAGCTGGTACAGGTATCGACGACCTGCTGGATGCAATCCTGCTGCAGGCCGAAGTCCTGGAACTGAAAGCTGTCCGTAAAGGTATGGCGAGCGGTGTAGTTATCGAATCCTTCCTGGATAAAGGTCGTGGTCCGGTGGCTTCCGTTCTGGTTCGCGAAGGTACACTGCATAAAGGCGATATCGTTCTGTGCGGCTTCGAATACGGTCGTGTGCGTGCGATGCGTGACGAGCTGGGCCGTGAAGTCACTGAAGCGGGTCCGTCTATTCCGGTGGAAATCCTCGGTCTTTCCGGCGTTCCGGCTGCGGGCGATGAAGCAACCGTTGTGCGTGACGAGAAGAAAGCGCGTGAAGTTGCGCTGTATCGTCAGGGCAAATTCCGTGAAGTTAAACTGGCGCGTCAGCAGAAATCCAAACTGGAAAACATGTTTGCCAACATGACTGAAGGCGAAGTTCATGAAGTGAACATCGTACTGAAGGCTGACGTTCAGGGCTCTGTGGAAGCGATCTCCGATTCTCTGCTGAAACTCTCTACTGAAGAAGTGAAAGTGAAGATCGTGGGTTCCGGCGTAGGTGGTATCACCGAAACCGACGCGACTCTGGCTGCTGCGTCCAACGCTATTCTGGTTGGCTTTAATGTTCGTGCTGATGCTTCTGCGCGTCGTGTGATCGAAGCTGAAGGCCTGGATCTGCGTTACTACTCGGTCATCTATAACCTGATCGACGAAGTGAAAGCAGCGATGAGCGGTATGCTCTCTCCAGAACTGAAACAGCAGATCATCGGTCTGGCGGAAGTTCGTGATGTGTTCAAATCACCGAAATTCGGCGCGATCGCAGGCTGTATGGTTACTGAAGGCGTGGTTAAACGTCACAACCCGATCCGCGTCCTGCGCGACAACGTGGTTATCTATGAAGGCGAACTGGAATCCCTGCGTCGCTTCAAAGATGACGTGAACGAAGTCCGTAACGGCATGGAATGCGGTATTGGCGTGAAGAACTACAACGATGTGCGCACTGGCGATATGATCGAAGTGTTCGAGATTATCGAAATTCAGCGCACAATCGAGTAATCCGCATCGCCTTTCGGGCTGCTGCGTTGGTGGCATGTTTTGTACCCCCAGTTACAGAGGTATCTGTGCTCCTGGGGGGCACGAAGTTGCCGCACTGCTGTAACCCGCAATTCATCGTGGATACAAATATTGTAGGCCGGGTAAGCGAAGCGCCACCCGGCAGTATATCAAAAGGGGCTACGGCCCCTTTTTAGTCTGGAGAATTATTATGGCGAAAGAATTCGGTCGCCCGCAGCGCGTAGCCCAGGAACTGCAAAAAGAAATTGCGATTATCCTGCAGCGTGAAATCAAAGATCCGCGACTGGGGATGATGACCACCGTATCCGGTGTTGAAGTTTCCCGCGATCTGGCTTATGCCAAAGTGTTTGTTACCTTCCTTAACGACAAAGATGAAGCTTCTGTTAAAGCGGGCATCAAAGCGCTACAGGACGCTTCCGGTTTTATTCGTACCCTGCTGGGTAAAGCGATGCGTCTGCGTATCGTGCCGGAATTGACCTTCTTCTACGACAATTCGCTGGTGGAAGGGATGCGTATGTCCAACCTGGTGACCAGCGTGGTGAAGCACGATGACGAACGTCGTGTGAATCCGGACGACAGCAAGGAGGACTGATGAGTCGTCCTCGTCGTCGTGGTCGCGACGTGCATGGCGTGCTGCTGCTTGATAAACAGCAGGGCGCGTCGAGCAATGATGTGCTGCAAAAGGTCAAACGCCTCTACAATGCTAATCGTGCCGGGCATACCGGGGCGCTGGATCCGCTGGCGACCGGTATGTTGCCGATTTGTCTGGGCGAAGCGACAAAGTTTTCCCAGTATCTGCTGGATTCTGATAAACGCTATCGGGTCATTGCGCGGCTGGGCCAGCGAACTGATACTTCTGATGCGGACGGGCAAATTGTCGAAGAGCGTCCGGTAATCTTTACCGACGAGCAATTGGCTGCGGCGCTGGAGAGTTTCCGTGGTGATACGCAGCAAGTGCCGTCAATGTATTCCGCGCTGAAATATCAGGGAAAGAAACTCTACGAGTATGCACGCCAGGGTATTGAAGTGCCGCGTGAAGCCCGGCCTATAACCGTTTATGAGCTGCTATTTATTCGTCATGAAGGTAATGAGCTGGAGCTGGAAATCCACTGTTCTAAAGGGACTTACATCCGCACCATTATTGACGATCTGGGTGAGAAGCTGGGTTGTGGCGCGCATGTTATCTATCTGCGTCGTCTGGCGGTGAGCAAATACCCGGTTGAGCGGATGGTCACCCTGGAGCACCTGCACGAGCTGGTTGCCCAGGCTGAGCAGCAGAATATTCCGGCGGCGCAGCTACTGGATCCGCTGTTGATGCCGATGGACAGCCCGGCATCCGATTTTCCTGTCGTCAATATTCCTTCTGTCGTGGCCGCGTATTTCAAAAACGGTCAGCCGGTACGTGCATCAGCCGCGCCCAAAGAGGGCCTGGTACGCGTGACGGAAGGTGATGAAGGTAAATTTATCGGTATGGGTGAGATGGATGATGATGGCCGTGTGGCGCCGCGTCGTCTGGTTGTAGAGTATCCTGCTGTATAACGGGCTTACCTTGCGAGAACCTGTCACTACGAGTAGAATATTGCCGCTTAACGTTGGGCCATGTATTTAACATTGCCCGGCGCTAAACCCTGGAGCGCTGAATTAGAGATCGGCGCCCTTTCATTTATAAATACTTTGGAGTTTTAAAATGTCTCTAAGTACTGAAGCTACAGCTAAAATCGTTTCTGAGTTTGGTCGTGATGCAAACGACACCGGTTCTACCGATGTTCAGGTTGCTCTGCTGACTGCACAGATCAACCACCTGCAGGGTCACTTTGCAGAGCACAAAAAAGATCACCACAGCCGTCGTGGTCTGCTGCGCATGGTTTCTCAGCGTCGTAAACTGCTCGACTACCTGAAACGCAAAGATGTTGCACGCTACACCTCGCTGATCGAGCGTTTGGGTCTGCGTCGCTAAGTCTGGCGAGTTTCAAGAAGGGGCCTTTATGGCCCCTTTTTTCAACCAGGCGGCAGCAATTGGCAGTAAACTAATGTATTGTTGCCATGTATGTCTTCACTGCAGAGGTTCGCGCGGCTAATGAGAGGCTTTATCCGCAATGGGGCGGGTTAGGGTTGTCATTAGTCGCGAGGATGCATGAAGATTCGGTTTAATTGTCAGCACGCCTTTGGTGTGCTGACATTCATTAAGAAAGGACAGAATTTTGCTGAATCCGATCGTTCGTAAATTCCAGTACGGTCAACATACCGTTACGCTGGAAACCGGCATGATGGCGCGTCAGGCCACCGCTGCCGTAATGGTAAGCATGGATGACACCGCGGTATTTGTGACCGTTGTTGGCCAGAAAAAAGCGAAACCAGGTCAGGACTTTTTCCCGTTGACCGTTAACTATCAGGAGCGTACCTACGCTGCTGGTAAAATCCCCGGTGGTTTCTTCCGTCGTGAAGGCCGTCCGAGCGAAGGTGAAACCCTGATTGCGCGTCTGATTGACCGCCCGGTTCGCCCGCTGTTCCCGGAAGGCTTCGTTAATGAAGTTCAGGTTATTGCCACCGTCGTTTCCGTTAACCCGCAGGTTAACCCGGATATCGTCGCGATGATCGGTGCCTCCGCAGCCCTGTCTCTGTCCGGTATCCCGTTCAATGGTCCGATCGGCGCTGCTCGCGTGGGCTATATCAACGACCAGTACGTGCTGAACCCGACCCAGGAAGAGCTGAAAGCGAGCAAGCTGGACCTGGTTGTTGCCGGTACTGAAGCGGCTGTTCTGATGGTGGAATCCGAAGCAGAACTGCTGAGCGAAGATCAAATGCTGGGCGCTGTGGTATTTGGCCACGAACAGCAGCAAGTTGTTATCCAGAACATCAACGATCTGGTGAAAGAAGCCGGTAAACCGCGTTGGGACTGGCAGCCGGAAGCGGTAAACGAAGCGCTGAACGCGCGCGTTGCTGCTTTGGCAGAATCTCGTCTGAGCGATGCCTACCGCATCACCGACAAACAGGAACGTTACGCTCAGGTTGATGTGATCAAATCTGAAACTATCGCGACTCTGACAGCCGAAGACGAAACGCTGGACGCTAACGAGCTGGGCGAAATCCTGCACGCTATCGAGAAAAATGTCGTCCGTAGCCGCGTACTGGCTGGCGAACCGCGCATCGATGGCCGCGAAAAAGATATGATCCGTGGTCTGGACGTTCGTACCGGTGTTCTGCCGCGTACTCACGGTTCTGCACTGTTCACCCGTGGTGAAACTCAGGCGCTGGTAACGGCAACGTTGGGCACTGCGCGTGATGCTCAGATCATCGACGAGCTGATGGGCGAGCGCACTGACTCTTTCCTGTTCCACTATAACTTCCCTCCGTACTCCGTAGGGGAAACCGGGATGGTTGGTTCGCCGAAGCGTCGTGAAATCGGTCACGGTCGTCTGGCAAAACGCGGCGTGCTGGCAGTAATGCCGGATGCGGAAAAATTCCCGTACACCGTTCGTGTGGTTTCTGAAATCACCGAATCCAACGGTTCTTCTTCCATGGCTTCCGTGTGTGGCGCTTCTCTGGCGCTGATGGATGCGGGCGTGCCGGTGAAAGCAGCCGTTGCAGGTATCGCAATGGGTCTGGTGAAAGAAGGCGACAACTTTGTTGTTCTGTCTGACATCCTTGGCGATGAAGATCACCTGGGCGATATGGACTTCAAAGTAGCGGGTTCCCGCGACGGTATCTCTGCACTGCAGATGGATATCAAAATTGAAGGTATCACCAAAGAGATCATGCAGGTCGCGCTGAACCAGGCTAAAGGTGCACGTCTGCATATCCTGAGCGTGATGGAGCAGGCGATTAACGCGCCGCGTGGCGATATCTCTGAGTTCGCACCGCGTATCCACACCATTAAGATCAACCCGGACAAAATCAAAGACGTTATCGGTAAAGGCGGTTCTGTTATCCGTGCATTGACCGAAGAAACGGGCACCACTATTGAAATCGAAGACGACGGTACCGTGAAAATCGCGGCCACCGACGGTGAAAAAGCGAAATTCGCTATTCGCCGTATCGAAGAAATCACCGCTGAGATCGAAGTGGGCCGTATCTACAATGGTAAAGTGACCCGTATCGTTGACTTTGGTGCGTTTGTTGCCATTGGCGGCGGTAAAGAAGGTCTGGTACACATCTCTCAGATCGCTGATAAGCGCGTTGAGAAAGTGACCGATTATCTGCAGATGGGCCAGGAAGTTCCGGTGAAAGTTCTGGAGGTTGATCGCCAGGGCCGTATTCGTCTGAGTATCAAAGAAGCGACTGAACAAACTCAGCCTGCTGAAGCGTTAGAAGCGCCGCAAGCAGAGCAGGGCGAGTAAGGTTGCCTTTGCCCTCCGCCATCAGGCGGAGGGCTTATTTGCAGGCAGGACGCCATGTTTGCAGCCGGGGGACAGGACGTTCATCCAATTGTTGTCTTCGGGAGTGGGAAATGAAGCCTTTTTTGCGCTGGTGTTTCGTTGCGACAGCTTTAACGCTGGCAGGATGCAGCAACTCTGCCTGGCGTAAGAGCGAAGTCCTCGCGGTGCCATTGCAACCGACTTTGCAGCAAGAAGTGATTCTGGCACGCATGGAACAAATTCTTGCCAGTCGGGCTTTAACCGATGACGAACGCGCACAGCTTTTATATGAGCGCGGAGTGTTGTATGATAGTCTCGGTCTGAGGGCCTTAGCGCGGAATGATTTCTCACAAGCGCTGGCAATTCGACCGGATATGCCCGAAGTATTCAACTACTTAGGCATTTATTTAACGCAGGCAGGCAATTTTGATGCTGCCTATGAAGCGTTTGATTCTGTACTTGAGCTTGATCCAACTTACAACTACGCGCACTTAAATCGCGGGATCGCATTGTATTACGGCGGTCGCGATAAGTTAGCGCAAGATGATCTGCTGGCGTTTTATCAAGACGATCCTAATGATCCTTTCCGTAGCCTGTGGCTTTACATCGTTGAGCGAAAGCTTGATGAGAAGCAGGCAAAAGAAGCACTGAAACAGCGCTTCGAAAAATCGGATAAGGAACAATGGGGATGGAATATTGTCGAGTTCTACCTCGGTGACATTAGCGAAGCAACGCTGATGGATCGCCTGAAGGCAGACGCAACGGATAACACCTCGCTCGCTGAGCATCTCAGTGAAACCAACTTCTATTTAGGTAAGTATTACCTAAGTCTGGGGGATAAGGACAGCGCCACGGCACTGTTCAAACTAACGGTTGCCAACAACGTCCATAATTTTGTTGAGCACCGTTACGCATTGTTGGAATTAGCGCTCTTGGGCCAGGAGCACGATGACCTGGCAGAATCGGACCAGCAATAGCTGACGAACATATCAGCCCGTAATCTCTTTTGATTGCCATCATCTTCGCGGGTGAGGGCTTCATTGTTCGTTAATTAACCTACTTTGAGCCGGTTCACACTTTTCAATGAAAATTGCTAATCATTTTCACGATGAGTTATGTAGACTGGCCGCCAATGACATAGAGGCACTTGTACTACATGGCTGAATTCGAAACCACTTTTGCAGATCTGGGGCTGAAGGCTCCTATCCTTGAAGCCCTGAACGATCTCGGTTACGAAAAACCATCTCCGATCCAGGCTGAGTGCATTCCGCACCTGCTGTCTGGTCGTGACGTACTGGGCATGGCCCAGACTGGTAGCGGTAAAACCGCAGCGTTTTCTCTTCCGCTGCTCCATAACATCGATCCGGACCTGCGTGCGCCGCAGATCCTTGTGCTTGCTCCGACCCGCGAACTGGCGGTTCAGGTAGCTGAAGCAATGACCGATTTTTCTAAACATATGCATGGCGTAAACGTGGTTGCTCTGTACGGCGGCCAACGTTATGACGTGCAATTACGTGCCCTGCGCCAGGGGCCGCAGATCGTCGTCGGTACGCCGGGGCGTCTGCTGGATCACCTGAAACGCGGTACGCTGGATCTCTCTAAACTGAGCGGTCTGGTTCTGGATGAAGCCGACGAAATGCTGCGCATGGGCTTTATCGAAGACGTTGAAACGATTATGGCGCAGATCCCGGAAGGTCATCAGACCGCGCTGTTCTCTGCAACCATGCCGGAAGCGATCCGTCGCATTACCCGCCGCTTTATGAAAGAGCCGCAGGAAGTGCGCATTCAGTCCAGCGTAACCACTCGCCCGGACATCAGCCAGAGCTACTGGACGGTGTACGGCATGCGCAAAAACGAAGCGCTGGTTCGTTTCCTCGAATCGGAAGATTTTGATGCGGCGATCATCTTCGTTCGTACCAAAAACGCGACGCTGGAAGTGGCTGAAGCCCTGGAGCGCAGCGGCTATAACAGCGCTGCGCTGAACGGCGACATGAACCAGGCGCTGCGTGAGCAGACCCTGGAACGCCTGAAAGACGGTCGTCTTGATATCCTGATCGCAACAGACGTTGCGGCGCGTGGTCTGGACGTTGAGCGTATCAGCCTGGTCGTTAACTACGACATTCCGATGGATTCTGAATCCTACGTTCACCGTATCGGCCGTACCGGTCGTGCGGGTCGCGCTGGCCGCGCACTGCTGTTCGTTGAGAACCGCGAGCGCCGTCTGCTGCGCAACATTGAACGCACCATGAAGCTGACCATTCCGGAAGTTGAACTGCCGAACGCAGAACTGCTTGGCAAACGCCGTCTGGAAAAATTCGCCGCGAAAGTACAGCAGCAGTTGGAAAGCAGCGATCTGGATCAATACCGCGCGCTGCTGGCAAAAATCCAGCCTTCTTCTGAAGAAGAGATGGACATTGAAACGCTGGCCGCTGCACTGCTGAAAATGGCACAGGGCGAACGTCCGCTGATTCTGCCGCCGGATGCGCCGATGCGTCCTAAGCGTGAATTCCGCGAGCGTGATGACCGTTTCGAACGCCGTGGCGATCGCAATGACCGCAGCCCGCGTGGCGAGCGTTCCGAGCGCGGTGGTGAAGATCGCCCGCGTCGTGAACGTCGTGACGTTGGTGAAATGGAACTGTACCGCATTGAAGTGGGCCGTGATGACGGTGTTGAAGTTCGTCATATCGTCGGCGCGATTGCTAATGAAGGCGATATCAGCAGCCGTTATATTGGTAATATCAAGCTGTTTGGTTCCCACTCCACCATTGAGCTGCCGAAAGGTATGCCGGGTGAAGTTCTGCAGCACTTCACGCGTACGCGTATTCTCAACAAACCGATGAATATGCAGTTGCTGGGCGATGCACAGCCGCGCGAGCGTAACGAACGTCGCGGTGGCGGTGCCGGTGCCGGTGAGCGCCGTGGTGGCTTCGGTGGCGAACGTCGTGAAGGCGGTCGTGGCGAAGGCCGTCGTTTCAGCGGTGAGCGTCAGGAAGGCCGTAGTTTTGCTGGCGAACGTCGTGCTCCGCGCCGCGATCGTGACGAAAGCTCCAGCCGTCGTCGCAACGACGCATAATTTTCCTTACGATCTGTAAAGAAAAAGATACAGCCCCGGTCAAAACGATCGGGGCTTTTTTTATCTGAAATGTACTCTTGTACTGGTACAATGCGGCGGCCTGAATCCAGGCTTTGAATCCACAGGAGAATATTTCAGATGTCGACACTGACAACCACACAGGCTTCCCCTTCGCTGTTCGGCGGGGTGGTAATTATCGGCGGCACCATCATTGGCGCAGGCATGTTCTCATTGCCCGTAGTGATGTCCGGCGCGTGGTTCTTCTGGTCACTGCTGGCACTGTTGTTTACCTGGTTCTGTATGCTGCACTCGGGTTTAATGATCCTTGAGGCCAACCTTAACTATCGCAGCGGGGCAAGTTTCGACACCATCACCAAAGATCTGCTGGGAAAAGGCTGGAATCTGGTGAATGGCGTCTCAATTGCCTTCGTGCTCTATATTCTGACTTACGCTTACATTTCAGCGAGCGGCTCCATTCTGCATCACACCTTTGCCGAAATGTCGCTGGATGTGTCGCCGCGTCTGGCGGGATTGTGTTTTGCGTTGGGTGTTGCTTTTATCGTTTGGCTCTCCACGCACGCAGTCAGCCGCATGACGGCGATTGTGCTGGGGGCGAAAGTGATCACTTTTTTCCTCACCTTTGGCAGCCTGCTCGGGCACGTGCAGCCCGCGACGTTATTTAATGTGGCGCAAAGCGACGCATCCTATACGCCCTATTTGCTGATGACGCTGCCGTTTTGCCTTGCCTCATTTGGCTATCACGGCAACGTTCCAAGCCTGATGAAATACTACGGCAAAGATCCGCGCACCATCACCCGTTGCCTGGTCTACGGCACGTTACTGGCGCTGGGGCTGTATGTTGTCTGGCTGCTGGTGACGATGGGCAATATCCCGCGTCCGGCATTTATTGAGATTGCAGCGAAGGGCGGCAACATTGATGTACTGGTGCAGGCGCTCAGCGGTGTGTTGAACAGCCGTAGCCTGGATCTGCTGTTAGTGATTTTCTCAAACTTTGCGGTTGCCAGCTCATTCCTGGGTGTGACTTTGGGGCTGTTCGATTATCTGGCGGATCTGTTTGGGTTTGATGATTCACCGGCTGGACGTTTCAAAACGGCTTTGCTGACGTTCGTACCGCCGATTGTCGGTGGTTTACTGTGGCCGAATGGTTTTCTGTATGCCATTGGCTATGCGGGGCTGGCGGCGACGATTTGGGCGGCAATTGTTCCTGCGCTGCTGGCGAATGCGTCACGTAAACGCTTTGGCAGCCCGGCATTTCGCGTCTGGGGCGGCAAGCCAATGATTATCCTGATTCTGCTGTTTGGCGTCGGTAACGCCGCAGTACACCTGCTTTCCAGCTTTAATCTGCTGCCGGTTTATCAGTAATTTCAGTCCGGGTGGCGTTGCGCTTACCCGGCCTGCAAATCCACCGTGCCGGATAAGGCGCACGCCGTCATCCGGCACGACAAAAACTACCCGAGCAGTGCTTCTTTCACCTGCATCGCCAGTTCAAACGAATAGAGCCGCGCCTGGTGATCGAAAATTTGCCCGTTAACCATAATCTCGTCCGCGTCGGTTTCCCGCAGGATCGACTCCAGCCCGTGGCGCACCTTCGCTTTATCCCCGACCAGCGACATGCTCAGCGCTTGCTGTACACCGTACTGCTCCGACGGTGACCAGAACTGATCCATATTGGCGATCGGCGGTGGCAACTGCGCTGTTTCACCCCGACGCAGTTTCACAAACGCCTGCTGCATGGAGGTAAAGAGGAATTCCGCATCGCGGTTGCTGTCGGCGACAACAATGTTGATGCACACCATCGCATAAGGTTTCTCCAGCCGCGCGGAAGGTTTGAAATTCGTGCGATAGAGATGCAGCGCCTGGAACAACATATCCGGCGCAAAGTGCGAGGCAAAAGCAAACGGCAGGCCGAGTTGTGCGGCCAGTTGCGCACTGTACAGGCTGGAACCCAGCAACCAGACCGGGATCTGCTCGCCGTAACCCGGCACAGGGCGGACATGCGGGTTCGGATCGCGGGCGTCAAACCAGTCCACCAGTTCGGCAACATCGCGCGGGAAGTTATCGATATCGCCGCTCATATGGCGACGTAACGCCATCATGGTGCGCTGATCGCTACCCGGCGCGCGGCCGAGACCCAGATCAATGCGTCCCGGATAGAGCGTATTCAGCGTGCCAAACTGCTCGGCAATCACCAGCGGCGAATGGTTCGGCAGCATCACGCCGCCGGAACCCAGGTGCAGGGTTTGCGTATTGGCGGCAAGGTAGCCAATCAGCACCGACGTCGCGGCGCTGGCGATGCCAGTCATATTGTGGTGTTCGGCCAGCCAGTAACGGTGATAGCCACGCTTCTCAGCCAATTTCGCCAGATCCAGCGAATGGGTAAACGCCTCGCGGGCAGAGGAGCCTTGTGGGATCGGCGCGAGATCCAGCACCGAAAAGGGAATTGTTTTCTCAGACATAGAAACTCACTTTGCTACAGCATCGTCATCAGATTGAAGGTCTTCTTCCAGCCTGGCCCAGAGTGGCGGGACAGGCCAGAAAAGCTGTAACTTTTATAGTGCATTAACCTTTGCTGAAAGCTGTTAACAAAGTGAGCTTTATTAAAGTTCTAACTGCAAGCCGGGCAGCCTGCGCCAGTAGCCATTACAGTCGCTGTGAGCGGCGAGCGGCAGCGGCGCGTTGCCCGTTTCATTCGCTTTAAACGCGTCGAGCATGGCGAACGTTTCCGGTCCCATCGGCGACAGCCGCACGATATCGACAACCCCGTTCATTGAGGTCAGTTCATTACCAAGGTTATAGACATAGCCGCTCATCGTCTGGATGCCATTGAGAACAAATACTTGCTGGTTCTCCTGCGACACCATGCCGCGCCCGTTCGGGTATTTAATGCAGCAGGTTTCGCACTCATCTTTTGGTCTGTCTTCCGAGCGAGCGGTAAAGCAGCGGGCGGAATACGCCAGCGGCAGGTGGCCGTAGCTCAACACTTCTACCTCAAACTGCCGACGAATGCCCAGCGTTTCACACTGTTCGAGCAGATTGACCAGCCAGTCCCGGGAAAGCTCGACCGGCATACACCAGCGCACCATGCCTTGCTTGAGCAGCAGACGCAGCGTCACGGCGTTATAGCAGTTAAGGGCATGCCCGGCGACGAACGGCAGTTTACGGTCGGCGCACATGTTCACTACGCCCAGATCGCTGGCTTCCAGGAGAAATTCGCCGTTATCAACATAGCGCTTCAGTTCATTTAATTCTGAAGAGGCTTGCACCAGCGCCAGCGTGGAGAGCACCACCTGTTTGCCGCTACCGGCGAGCGCTTTTGCCATATCCAGCCAGTCGCCCACTTTGGTCGCGCGACGCTTGCTGCACACCGCCTCGCCAAGATAAATCACATCAGCGCTGCTGGTAGCCGCCTGGCGGTAAAAATCTTCCAGCGTCTCTTTTGGCCAGTAATAAAGGACCGGCCCTAATGAATATTTCATTGTCTACCTACTGCCATTTACGGTGATATGCGCCGAGCGTGGTTTGTGTGCCTTCCGACATGGCTCCTAACGTCTCCATCCATGCGGATTGCGGGACAAAGTCCTGCGGCGCGGCTATGCAACGATCAATAGCCTGACGCCACACCTTCGCCACCTGGCTGACGTACGCCGGGCTGCGCTGGCGGCCTTCGATTTTTACCGAGGCGATATTTGCTGCCAACAATTCCGGCAACAGCTCCAGCGTATTCAGGCTGGTAGGCTCTTCCAGCGCATGATAACGCTCGCCATCCACCAGATAACGCCCTTTGCACAGCGTGGGATAACCCGCGTTTTCACCCTCCTGATAGCGGTCGATCAACACGTCATTCAGGCGGGATTCCAGCCCTTGCGGCGTTTGCTGCCAGCGGACAAAACGCGCGGGCGAACAGGCGCCAACGGTATTGGGCGATTCGCCGGTGAGATAGGAGGAGAGGTAGCAACGGCCTTCGGCCATAATGCACAGGCTGCCGAAAGCGAAGACCTCCAGCGGAACGGGCGTTACGCGCGCCAGTTGTTTCACCTGATGAATGGATAAAACGCGCGGCAGTACCACACGTGCGACATCAAAGTGACGGTGATAAAAGCGAATTGCTTCTTCGTTAGTGGCGGAGGCCTGCACGGAGACATGACGCTCAATATGCGGATAACGCTCGGCGGCGTATTCCAGCATCGCCAGATCGGCGAGGATCAGCGCATCGGCACCAATCTGTGCGGCCATATCCACGGCCCGCTCCCAGCGCTGGTAACCATCCGGGTGCGCAAAAGTATTAATGGCGATATGCAGTTTGCGGCGGTGCTGATGAACAAAACTCACCGCCTCCTGGAGTTTTTTCTCCGTAAAGTTGAGTCCGGCGAAATGGCGGGCGTTCGTATCATCTTTCAGGCCGATATAAACCGCATCGGCACCGTTTTCGATAGCCGCCTTCAATGCCGGAAGGTTTCCGGCAGGGCAGAGCAACTCCATAGTGTATCCTGCAATCAGCGGGCCAGATGGCCCGGACGTACCCCGCAGGGTCGCCAAATTGTTAACGAACTGGGATTTTAGTTAACCTGCTGGCGACAATTTTTGATTTGAGGCAGTTAAATGCGTATTGATGGAGCCATAACCGCCGTCTATTTATTGCCTGATTGTTGATTTGCGCCGCTATACCATTACGGGAATGTGGCAAAATAACCGCAATTATCATTTCTGGGAGTTAAGCCCGTGTTGGATTCATTGCGCTCACGTCTTGTTCACTTCGGCCCGGCATTACTAAGTGTTCCGGTTAAGCTCACACCTTTCGCCATCAAGCGTCAGGTGCTGGAGCAGGTGCTGCGATGGCAATTCCAGCAGGCGCTGGCGGACGGAGAGCTTGAGTTTCTCGAAGGGCGCTGGTTAAGTATTCAGGTACGGGATATCGGCCTGACGTGGTATACCTCTGTTGAGAATGGTCAGTTGATTGTTCGTGAGTCAGCTGATGCTGATGTCAGCTTCAGTGCGGACGCCAGCGATTTGCTAATGATTGCCGCGCGCAAGCAGGATCCGGACACGCTCTTTTTCCAGCGTCGGCTGGCGATTGAAGGCGATACGGAGCTTGGGCTGTACGTAAAAAATCTGATGGACGCCATTGAACTGGAGCAGATGCCAAAACCCCTGCGGGTGATGCTGCTGCAACTGGCGGATTTTGTTGAGGCCGGCCTGCAAGCGCCGCCCGCAACGACACAACCTTCTATAGGTGAGCCATGCTGATTAGAGTTGAAATTCCCATTGATGCACCCGGTATCGACGCGTTATTGCGTCGTAGTTTTGGTGGTGAAGGCGAAGCCACGCTGGTGCACAATCTGCGTGAGGATGGTTTGATCACGCTGGGATTTGTCGCAACCGATGATGAAGGTCAGGTTGTGGGCTATGTGGCCTTTAGCCCGGTTACGGTTGCCGGTGAAGAGCTGCAATGGGTTGGGCTTGCGCCGCTGGCAGTCGATGAGCAGTATCGCGGCCAGGGCATTGCGCGCCAGCTTGTCTATGAAGGGCTGGATTCGCTGAATGAGTTTGGTTATGCCGCAGTCGTCACGTTGGGCGATCCGGCGTTCTATAGCCGTCTGGGGTTTAAAAATGCCTCGCAGTACGATCTGCGTTGCCGCTGGCCGCAAACGGATGAGGCGTTTTTAGTTCACCCTCTTGCTGATGATGCGCTGAATGGCGTCAGTGGGCTGGTGGAATACAGCGATCACTTCAATCGCCTTTAACGACGGTTGCTTGCAGGCTTTCCCGTAGCGCCTCGAACGTGCCATCTCCGGCGACGAGGCGCTCTTTCTGGCGTTTGGTTAACTGCTTGATGCGATACTCCAGCCGTAACGCCAGCGATCTTTCTCCTACCTGAGCTGAAAAAACCAGCGCCAGTGCGCCTTTTCCCCGCAGCGCTTTTGCCCCTTTCCCGTTTTGATGCTGCGTAAAGCGACGCGCCACATCGGTGGTAATGCCGGTATACAGCATGTTGTCGGCGGTGCGGATAAGATAAAGAAACCAGAGCGTCATGGCATTATTCATTGTGTTAATGTGAACGAAAAAATAACACGAGGAAGAGAAAAAATGGAGACGCTTGCAGCCATTAACCGCTGGCTGGCGAAACAGCATGTTGTCAGTTGGTGCGTGGCGAACCGGGGCGAATTGTGGTGTGCTAATGCGTTTTACATTTACGATGCGCAGAAAGTGGCGTTTTATATCCTCAGTGAAGATCATACGCGCCACTCGCAGATGACAGGGCTTCAGGCGAAGGTGGCGGGAACCGTCAACGGCCAGCCGAAAACCGTAGCGCTGATTCGCGGCGTGCAGTTTACCGGCGAGATCCGTCGTCTGGAAGGGGAGGAAAGCGAGGTGCCGCGTGCGCAGTACAACCGTCGCTTTCCTGTTGCGCGCATGTTGTCAGCCCCTATGTGGGAGATTCGCCTTCACGAATTGAAATTCACTGACAACACGCTGGGTTTTGGTAAAAAATTACACTGGATCCGCGACTCAGGCACCCAGTAAACGCAATGCCTCGCGGTTAAACGCAGGCAAATCTTCGGGGGTGCGGCTGGTCACCAGTTGATCCTTATCGATCACCACTTCCTGGTCATAGAACTCACCCCCGGCGTTTTTCACATCGACGACAATAGGTTTCACCGCTGTCAGCTTGCGTCCGCGGATGGCGTCCGCGCTGATCAGCAACTGCGGGCCGTGACAAATGGCGAAGACGGGTTTACCGCTGCTGATAAAATCGCGGGTGAAGGTAACAAACCGGTCGTCGCCGCGCAAATGATCGGGTGAGTGGCCGCCCGGTAGCAGCAGGGCGTCAAAATCCGCTGGCCGCACCTCATCAATGGCTTTATCAATCACCACTTCAGCTTCGCCTTGTTTGCCGTGGATGGTTTTCCCCGCCTGTTTCTCTATAGTGATCACCTCATGGCCGGCCTGACGAAATTCCTGTGCCGGAGAGGTGAATTCTGAATCTTCAAACTCGTCGGTGATCAAGACTGCAATTTTCTTGCTCATAATTCCTCCGTTGTTTTGGCTTCAGCGCTCGTTGTTATCCATACTGATAACCCATCAGACTACTAAGCCTGGTTTAGCTGGCGGGTATTGCAAGGCAGATTCATCTGCAAAAGGAGAGTAAATGCCACGCGTAATGATCACTGGTGCAACGGGTCTGGTTGGCGGACACCTGCTGCGATTACTGAGTAACGATGCGCGGGTCGGCACTCTTGTTGCGCCAACTCGCCGCCCATTATTGGGCTTCTCCGACGTGGAGAACCCGCACGATCCGCAGTTAAGCGATGCGCTGGCGCAGGTAACAGGAGCGGTGGATACGGTTTTTTGCTGCCTTGGTAGCACGCGGCGTGAAGCAGGAAGTGAAGAGGCATTCATACATGCGGACTATACGCTGGTGGTCGATACGGCATTAACCGGGTTGCGGCTTGGCGCCAGGCAGATGCTGGTGGTCAGCTCGATGGGCGCAAACGCGCGTTCACCATTTTTCTATAACCGGGTAAAAGGCGAGATGGAAAAAGCGCTCATCGCGCAGGAGTGGCCCCGGCTGGTTATTGCCCGTCCGTCGATGCTGCTGGGGGAGCGCGAAAAGCAGCGCTTCAGTGAATCTCTGCTCGCACCGCTGTTTCGTCTGCTGCCGGGCAACTGGAAGTCGATCCGCGCGCAGGATGTCGCCCGCGCGCTGCTGACATTGTCCTTCACGCCCGCGGAAAATCGCGTCGAGGTCGTCGCCTCTGCGCAGTTACGCGCGATTGCTGCAGGCTCGCAATTGGCAAAATAGTTTTCCCGGCGTACTATTCCCCGGCTTATCACCTATTTCCCCGGGGAATGTTATGACTGGTCAGTCTTCACCTCAGGCGGCAACACCCATTCAGTGGTGGAAACCCGCGCTATTCTTTCTTGTGGTTATCGTTGGTCTTTGGTACGTGAAATGGCAGCCTTATTACGGTAAAGCCTTCACTGCTGCCGAGACGCACAGCATTGGTAAATCTATTCTTGCTCAGGCCGATTCCAGCCCGATTCAGGCGGCGTGGGATTATGCGCTGGTCTATTTTCTTGCCGTCTGGAAAGCGGCCGTACTGGGCGTAGTGCTGGGCTCGTTGATTCAGGTTTTGATTCCGCGCGACTGGTTACTGCGCACGCTGGGGCAAAAACGCTTTAGCGGCACGCTGTTTGGTACGCTGTTCTCTCTGCCTGGCATGATGTGCACCTGCTGTGCCGCGCCGGTGGCGGCGGGCATGCGCCGTCAGCGCGTCTCAATGGGCGGCGCACTGGCATTCTGGATGGGCAACCCGCTGCTTAACCCGGCTACGCTGGTGTTTATGGGCTTTGTTCTTGGCTGGCATTTTGCCGCAATCCGTCTGGTTGCAGGTCTGGTGACGGTGCTGGGCGTTGCGATGCTGGTACAGGCGCTGGTCAAAGAGGGCCAGCAGCAGGCTGAAGCGGTGGATATTACGCTTACGGAGCCGCAGGGCAGCTTTATGGCGCGCTGGGGCAAAGCCTTATGGCAACTCTTCTGGAGCACCATTCCGGTCTATATTCTCGCTGTTCTGGTGCTGGGTGCGGCGCGTGTCTGGTTATTCCCGCATGCGGATGGCGCGATCGATAACACGCTGTTGTGGGTGATTGCGATGGCGATTGTCGGCTGCCTGTTTGTGATCCCGACGGCAGCCGAGATCCCGATTGTGCAGACCATGATGTTGGCGGGTATGGGAATGGCGCCTGCGCTGGCGCTGTTGATCACGCTACCGGCGGTAAGCCTGCCGTCGCTGATCATGCTGCGTAACTCGTTTCCATTAAAAGCGTTGTGGCTGACCGGCGGGCTGGTGGTGCTGTGCGGGGCGGTCACTGGCGCTATTGCGTTATTCTGAGTTTTGACAGAGTAAAAAAAGCCCGGCGAATTTGCCGGGCTTTTTTGTTATTTCAGCAGGGTAAATGCCGTAGTTACGTGTTTCACACCGCTGACGCGGCTGGCGATATCTGCCGCTGCCTGGCCTTCACGCTGGGTGACCAGACCCATCAGGAACACTTCGCCATTTTCGGTGGTCACTTTCACGTTAGAGGATTTCACCTGATCGCTGCCCAATAGTTGCGAGCGGACTTTAGTGGTTATCCAGGTATCTGAAGACGCCGTACCGAGGCCGATCGGCTGACCCTGGCGAATTTCGTTGAATACTTCGGTTGCACCCTCAACGCCCACGGCAATCTGTTTTGCTCTGGAAGAGAGCTCGGTATTCGGGGCCTGCCCGGTCAGCAGAACTTTCCCCTGATACGCGGTAACGTTGACACGCGCTTCTTTTTTAAGCTGCTCATCTTTGGACAACGCGCTGTTGACGCGCAGTTCCAGCGTGCTGTCATCCACCTGGGTGCCAACGGTTCGCGGATCCGTCGCGGCTTTAGTGCCAACGGCGGCAGAACCGACCACGACTGCGCCAACACAACCTTGTAACAGCAGCGCGGAAATAAGGACTGCGAGGGGCGTGAATGCCTTCATGTGTACTCCTTAATCATCCTGGTGAGGAAAAAGCGTGTTATCAATCAGATCGCATAAGCAATTCACTGTCAGCATGTGCATTTCCTGGATGCGCGCGCTGCGATGGGAAGGAATACGGATTTCGACATCCTGCGGCCCCAGCAGACCCGCCAGCTCGCCACCGTCGTAGCCGGTCAGCGCTATGATGGACATATCACGCGTTACTGCCGCTTCCACGGCTTTAACGATATCGCGGCTGTTGCCGCGCGTGGAGATGGCCAGCAGGATATCCCCGCTGTGGCCGAGCGCGCGAACCTGCTTGGCGTAAATCTCATCATGCAGACGATCATTTGCTATCGCGGTTAAGACCACATTATCGGTATTAAGTGCAATGGCAGGTAAACTGGGACGTTCTGTTTCAAAACGGTTGATCATGCTGGCAGCAAAATGCTGTGCATTGGCGGCAGAAGTGCCGTTGCCACAACAGAGGATTTTGTTGCCGTTAAGCAGGGAGTGAACCATCGTCATGGCTGCGCGGGAAATGGCATCAGGCAACGCTTCCGCCGCCGCAATTTGGGTTTGAATGCTTTCCGTAAAGCAGGCTTTAATTCGTTCGAGCACAGTAATCCCTATCATTTTGCAATTATGAGTGGTCGTTAAAGGCGTTTTGTATCCACTCAACGTCATTTTCGGTGCAGGCTACCACATCAAACCGGCAATCCACAGTATCAAAACTCCCATTGTGCCGGGCGAGCCACAAACGGGCTGCTTGCAGGAGCCTGACCTGTTTCGCGCGTGTGACACTGCTCGCAGCGCCGCCAAAACGTGACGATCTGCGATAGCGCACTTCAATAAAGACGGTGGTAGTTTTGTGCCGCATTATCAGATCTATTTCGCCGCCGCGCTCGCGCACATTGGCGGCTAAAAAATGCAGTCCTTTGCTTTCCAGCCAGCGACGCGCTTTGGCTTCCCACACGTCGCCGGTCTGTTTACGGGTTAACTGGCCGGGACGATTTGTCCCTGCTGGTATTTGAGCCATGACAACTTCCTGTTGATCACGCAATCCTGGGTGGCGGTTAAATCACCGGTATTTCCGTTCAGTTCAAATCCCGGAACCTGACGCATCTGCGAGAAGTTATTCGCCAGCGACCAGGCATCCGCGCCCATGGCATACAGGCGCGCCAGTGAGTAGTCATTGTTAACGCTTTTCAGCGCCTGCTGCATTAACGATGGGTTCGCGCCTGCCAGCATCGGGATTTCGTTAAATTGCAGGCCTTCCATCTCCAGACGGAAATCCGGGCCTGCGCCGCCCTGCGCGCTGCGCGAGCTGGCATAGAGCATCACGTTGCTCTGGCTGCCGGTGCGCAGGGTAATCATCGGTTTAATCAGCGCGATCTCATCCTGCGTCGCCACGATATAAACCGAATCCACGCTGCCGCTGCCGCTGATTTGCGCGTCGGTCGGCGGAGCCGGAATGTTCAGACCGCCAATAGTCACGCCCTGCTGCTGCGGCAGGCTGGCAACCACCGGGCTGCCGGTCATAGCAATACCGGAACCGCCATTCAGGCCCATCCGCAGTTCGGCGGTGGAACCAAATTTCTGCTCCAGCACCACGCCGCCGCCGAGTTTCAGCCACTCTTCGGCAAAGGCTTTACTGATTCGTTCGCCCAGATTGCTACGCGGCACCAACAGTAGCGGCGCATGACGGCCCTGTTCATGGATGTGGCGCGCGGCATCGTGTGCTTCATCTTCCGGCGAGAGTGCGAAGTAGCAGATATTTGCACGGTTTTCGACGCTTTCCGGCTGGTTGAGCGCCAGCACGTTCAGCGTGGTGTGGCTGCGCATCAACTCTTCAACATTGTTTTTCAGCAGCGGGCCGACCACGATACTCGCGCCATCTTGCTGCACCTGATTGAGGATCTGATCCATCGGCTGCGCGCTGGTATCGTAAATTTTCAGTTCAGCGCCCGGGTTTGCTGGCGTACCGGCAACGGCTGGCGCGGCAACCGGCTGCGTCGCATTGGCATCGGCTGGTTGAGGCGGCGTTACCGCTGCGGGATCCTGCTCTGCTGTGGTGTTGGATTGCGTGTCTGTTTCGCTCTGCGCGGCGCCATCCGGTGCCTGCACCAGCTGTGCATCCGGCGCAGCAGCGCTGGTTAAATCATTAACGCTGGTCTGCGATGGGCTAACCACCGCAGCATTGGCTGCCTGCGCCACCTGCTGCGGAACGGCCGGGCCGGAAACGGTGGAAACACCGTTTTTAGCGGCTTCAAACCCCTGCTGAATCGCCCGGCCAAAAACAGCGGCCTGGCCATTTAACGGCAGCAGCAGCGCGATTTTATTGGCTGATGCCGGTTTGAAGTTTTGCAGATTCGACAGTTGGGTCGGCAGCATTTTCGCCGCCGGGTTTTGCGGGTAGCGGGTCTGCCAGTCGGTGATGCCCGCTTTCAGCATGTTGGGATCGTTGCGGTTATCAAACCAGACGCGTTGCAGATCGAGCCAGCCCTGCAGGGTGACTTCATCGGCGTTGATCACCAGCGCTCTGGCTTGATCCTGCGTCATCGAAGCCAGCGCCTGCCAGGTGGCATCGATGTTTTTCTGCTTCTCTTCGGGTTTCGTTAACAGCGGCTCCTGGGCAATCAGCGCGCGCAGCAATGTCAGGGACGGCTTGCCTTGCGCGGTTTCAATCCCTAACTGCCAGTAACGCGCCTGCTGATTTTGCTCCAGATCGGCAGGATCGATCTTACTCAGCAGCGCCTGTGCGCCGGCGAAATCTTTCTGCACCAGTTTCATTTCGGCGGCGAGCAGAGAATATTCTTTACGCTGATTGTCGTTCAGATTCGGCGGTAGCTGGCTGAAGAGTTCGCTTGCCTGCTGGGTTTTACCCTCTTTAAGCAGTGCACGAATGGCGAGTAATTGCCAGTTGGTCTTGCTATCATCTGTGCTTTGCTGCATCTGTTGCAGGTAATAGCCAGAATCAGCTTGCGCCGAGCCCTGCAGATGCGTGGTGCTCTGGTCTGTCGACTGGGTACCGCAGCCTGCAAACAGCAGGGCGGCCAGCACCACAGGCACGCAGCGCGTGGCTTTCGAACGTAGAAATCTTGACGGTAGCATACTGTATCCAGTGATAATTTTTACGCAATGCTCAATATTAAATCGGCAATACGGATGAAACAATGAAACAACACGAATCGGCGGAGAATTCTCAGGGTCAGCTTTATATTGTACCTACTCCCATTGGGAATTTGGCTGATATTACGCAACGCGCCCTCAACGTGTTGCAGGCCGTTGATTTAATTGCGGCGGAAGATACCCGCCACACCGGTTTATTGCTTCAACATTTTGCCATTGATGCCCGCCTGTTCGCCCTGCATGACCATAACGAGCAGCAGAAAGCGGAAACGCTGGTGGCAAAGCTGAAAGAGGGGCAGAACATTGCCCTCGTCTCGGATGCCGGAACACCGCTGATCAACGATCCGGGCTATCACCTGGTGCGCACCTGCCGTGAAGCGGGCATTCGCGTTGTACCTTTGCCCGGCCCGTGCGCTGCGATTGCCGCGTTGAGCGCCGCCGGGCTGCCGTCGGATCGTTTTTGTTACGAAGGGTTTCTGCCTGCCAAATCGAAAGGGCGTCGCGATACGTTAAAAGCGCTGGAAACGGAAAGCCGCACGCTGATTTTCTATGAATCCACCCACCGTTTACTGGAAAGCCTGGAGGATATGGTCGCAGTGTGGGGCGAGAGCCGCTATGTCGTGTTGGCCCGCGAGCTGACCAAAACCTGGGAAACCATTCAGGGCGCGCCAGTAGGCGAACTGCTGGCATGGGTGAAAGAGGATGAAAACCGCCGTAAAGGTGAGATGGTGCTGATTGTCGAAGGCCATAAAGCGCAGGAAGATGAGTTGCCCGCCGATGCGCTGCGTACGCTGGCGCTGCTGCAGGCCGAACTGCCGCTGAAGAAAGCCGCAGCCCTCGCGGCGGAGATCCACGGCGTGAAGAAAAATGCGTTGTACAAGTACGCGCTGGATCAGCAATAACCCGATCAATACAGGCGCTGGAGAGTCGCGTCAGCGATCACAGCGCCGTAGACCCGCTTTTTACACCACAGCCAGTTCCTTCTCCATTTTGCGAAACGCGGATCTGTCCTTGTCGCTGATGCTGTCATCGGTGATCACCACATCGATTTTCTCCATCGGCAGCACCTGATTAAAACCGCGACGGTTGAATTTACTGGCATCCACGACAGCAATGACTTTATGCGCGGCGGCGGCCATCACGCTGCTAATGGAGTAGCCTTCATTAAAAGTGGTGATGCCGTTCGTCGCATCAATGCCATCCGCACCGACGAACATTAAATCTGCGCTGATGCCCTGCAAAGAGCGTTCAGCAATAGTGCCGTGCATGGAGTGCGTTTTATGCCGTACGGTACCGCCGCAAACCACAAGGGTGATGTCTTTGTTTTCCGACAGGGCAAATGCAGCGGGAAGGCTGTTGGTAATAACGGTAATGTTGGTTCTTTTCGTCAGAGCCTCAGCAATCAGCATGGTGGTGCTGCCGCTGTCGAGGATCACCGTCATACCCTCTTCGATCATGCTGGCGGCGGCCTGGGCGATACGTTTTTTCGGATCGCTCGCCAGTCGGTAGCGTTCTTCCAGCACCACTTCCTGATTTTCGTTATCCAGCACCGTTGCGCCGGGTTTCGCGGCGCCGCCGTGAAAGCGTGTTACCAGGCCTTTCTCTTCCAGCAGACGCAGATCTGCGCGGATGGTGACTTCAGAAATGCCAAAGCTGTTCGAAAGGTCAATCACCAGCACACTTCCCTGCGAGTTAACCAGTTCGACGATCTTATTCCTTCGTTCAAATGAGTTCATATTAATTTGCCTGATAATTAACTTCCTCTAGTGTAATCGAAGGATTGTGAAAGTTGAACGCTAACTTTCGAAAGGAAATGTGAGCCAGCGCAGGTTGCTGGCTCTCTCGCTTAATCGAGCCGTAACAGGATTTTGCCCTGCATCGGCGCACCGTTAAGGTTCTGTACTGCACGGGCGTAACTGTCCGGATCGCCGCGATGGGCGATCAACGGCTCCAGCATCAGCTTTTTCTCTGTCAGCAGACGTGTAGCCGTTGTCCACTCTTCCCCCGGCCACGGGCCGGAGTAGTTCATCCAACTGCCAATCAGGGTCATCTCTTTGCGCAGAATTTGGCCGAACACGGGCGCGGTTAACGTCAGGTCGTGATGCAGGGTACCGATCAATGCCAGTTGTGCGCGCGGCCCGGCGATTTCGATTGCCAGTGAGACGGTTTGTGGTGTTCCTGCCGTTTCCAGTACCAACTGGTCGAAACGCGCCTCTTCCAGGCCTGCGGTAATCGCCCTTACATCCTGCTTGCTGCTATTGAAGGTGAAGGTTGCGCCGAGTTCGTTTGCCAGTTGCAGCTTGTCGGGGTTGATATCGATAGCGGTAACGCTTTTGGCACCAAGCGCCCGTGCGCACTGCATGGCCAGCAGGCCAATGGTACCGGCACCGACAATGATCACGTTTTTGTTTTCACAACCGCCAGCAAGGTGGAAGGCATGCAGGCCGACGGTGATGGGTTCAATAAATGCGCCATCTTCAATCGTCATATCCTTCGGCAACGCGATCAGATTCGCCCGTTTCACTACGATGTATTCGGCATTACCGCCATCGCTGCGCGAGCCGACAAACTGGTAGCGCTTGCACAAGGAGAAGTACTCGCGGCGGCACTCCGGGCAATCAAAGCAGGGCAGCAGCGGCACGCATGCCACTGCATCCCCGGCGTGTAAATCGTTGATTGCCGCGCCACAGGCTTCAACATAACCGCTGAATTCATGTCCCAGGGTAATTGGGTAAAAATGCGCGCCACCAGCAAAGATACGCGGGATGTCAGAACCGCACAGGCCGGAGCTGACAACCCTGACTTTGACATCATCATCGTGCTGCAACTGAGGTTCCGGGCGTTCTTCAACGCAGACGTGGCCCTCAGCATGGATAACCACTGATTTCATAATACTCTCCAGGAACAACAAAGGGGGAGCTGGGCTCCCCGGGGATCAGGATACGGTCTGGCTTTGTGCGGCGAGCGAGGCCTTTTCGGCCGCTCTGAAGTTGCGTGCTCTGCGCCATGTCAGCAGCACACCGGCCAGATAAAGGGTGGCAATCACCACAAAACCCACCACGTTTTGCCAGGTGAAAAGCTGAATAAGCAGCCAGGTGAATGGCGAACCGCCCTGGTCCATTGATGCCACCAGACTGCCCGATTTCAGCGCGCCTGCGTTGGCGGCAAGTTGCGTATGCAGGCCGATGGTTTGCGTGGCGACCCACAGCGTGATGCTCATGATAATAATGCCGGAGATCAGCGTGCGGAACAGGTTGCCCTGATGTACTGCAACCGCCATCGCCACAAAGAACCCAATGGTTGCCAGATCGCCGAAGGGCAGCACCTGATTACCCGGCACCAGCACCGCAATCAAAATGGTTAGCGGAATAAAGATCAAACTGGCGGAGACCACTGAGGTGTGGCCAAGCAGCAACGCCGGATCGAGACCAATCAGGAATTCCTGGCTGCCAAATTTAGCCTGTAGCCGTTTACGTGCCTGTTTCGCGATAGGCGTTAGCCCATCCATAATCGGTTTGATGACGCGCGGCATCAGCAGCATCACGGCAGCCGTTTTCACCGCCAGTTGCAGCACGCCTTTCAGGTCGTAGCCTGCCAGCAGACCAATGACAATCCCCATCACAAACCCCACGGTGACCGGCTCGCCAAACGGGCCAAAACGTTTCTGAATATCGTCGGCGCTAAAGTGAATGCGGTTAAGGCCGGGGATTTTTTCGATGATTGTATCAACCAGCACGGCAATGGGGCCGAGGTAAGCAGAGGTACCGTGTGGGATGGCAATCCCTTCCAGCCCAAAGAAATCCCGCGTGTCCTTTGCAAACCAGTCGCCCAGCTTGAAGACGAACGCCGCATGCGCCACGACGCCGAGTATGCCGATCCAGTAAGAGCCGGTAGCGAGGTGCAGCATGGCGCCGGTAAAGGTCATGTGCCAGATATTCCAGATATCGACGTTCACCACGCGCGTCATGCGGGTGACCAGCATCAGGATATTCACGGCAATCGCGACCGGGATGGCGACCAGCGCGATCTGTGACGCCCATGTCATCGGTGACGAGCCAGGCCAGCCGACATCAATCACATGCAGGTTAATCTGGAAATGTTCAGCCATTGCTTTTGCCGCCGGGCCGATGGAGTCCAGCATCAGGCCAATCACCAGCCCAATACCGACAAAGCCAATCCCGATGTGCAGGCCCGATTTAAAGCAATCCCCGAGCTTCATCCCCAGTAATTTCGAGAAGATGATGATCACCGCCGGCAGCATGACGGTAGGACCTAAATCGAGGATATAACGCATAATTTCGCTAAACATCGCGTTACCCCCTGAGGATCGTCAGGATTTTTTGTTGCAGCGCTTCAATGCCCACGCCGGAGACGAAAGGCATGCCGTGCACAACAGGAATATCGCCAAAGGTACGATCGACTCTCGCAGTGGTGCAGATCATATCTGCGCCATCCATATAGGTTTCAATTTCATTCACCCGACACTGTACGAGGTCGAGTTCGATCTGGTGGTCGGCGCAGAGCTCTTTGATCTCTTCCGCTGCCATGGTGGAGGTGGCGACCGCACCGCCGCAGGCGACGATTACTTTACGTTTCATAGGGTACTCCTTTTATTATCAGTATGTTATTAAGCCTGCTCGTACTTCTCAGGCTCCAGGATCGTGTCCCGAAAAAGCGTCGCCAGGTTATCGGCAGGCGTATCCAGCAGCGCTTCCAGCGTGTTCGGGTTTTGCAGCTCACTAAAAAGACGTCGTAACAACTTCAATTGCTCGGCCGGGTTTTCCACAATCAGGGCGATAATCAGCGAGACGGCGATTTCGGTATCATCGTCAGCTTGTTGAAAATAAACCGGTTTATCCGGGCGGATCAGATACAGTGCCGGGGACTTAGCATGTACCGCCTCGCAGTGCGGGATGGCCACCGCGTGGTGTTCAAGGGCAATGCCGGTCGGGTAAATCGCTTCGCGCGCCAGGAGGGCTGCCGGATAGCTTTCATGCACGACGCCCTGCGCCAGCATCTCCTCGCCAATATGCGTCAGCACATGCTGTCGCGAGGTAAATTCAATTCCGGTACGGACAAACAGTTGGCTCATACATTCTCCGGTCATCAGGCAATTTCAGGGGCGCATCCATAGCGATAGGCGCGCAATACATCCTGTATTTTGTCAATGATCAGGCTGTGCGGCGTTGCGGCGATCTCATTTAGCGACGCGCGTTCCAGTTGTACGGGTAAATACTGGCTGATCAGCCCTAACGGCAGCGTTGTGGCGCTGAGATTTGCCAGCAGTTTCCCGACGCTCTGGCGAATGCGCGGGTGCGGCCAGTAGTAGCGAATACGATCCGAAAGGCTGAAGTGGATATCCACCATCGACTGGCTCCAGGTCGGACGGTAATACTTTTTCCAGTAATCCGGTTCGTTAAGCATCACTTCATCGATCACCTCCAGTACGCGGCTGCGGTTTTCCGGCGCAATCAGTTCGTTTTCCATCTGCGCCAGTGCAAAAATGGCTTCGCGCAGCGCAAAGGTCAGCGCGGGACCCACTTTCAGAATGGCGAAGTGGTCGCGTACCAGCGCGCGGTAAGCCTGGCGGGACTGGTAATCAGTGGAGTGCGCTTCGTAGACCATCGGCGTCTGGCGGATCCAGCCGGAAAGCGCTTCTGCTGCCTGCGGCTGATAGTGGATCACCTGGGTATGATCGAATTCAACGCCTGGCTGCACGACGATAGCAATAACGCGGTTCATCGCGTCATCCAGCCCTAATGCATGGAAAGCGACACGGTGTGTTTCCAGCGTACGAGCAGCATCTTCGACGCGTGTAACGTGAACCGTATTGATACTGCTGGCTTCGCCGCCGGGAACCGGAACTTCAGTACCTATCACGTAGGTCAGGTTTTTTTTCAGCGCGTCGCTGGCGGTTTCTTCCGCCGCCTGGCACAAACGTGCGGCGCGTTCGGCGACAACATGCGGTTCCAGCGGAACCGGATCGTCGGCGCAGGACATCGATGCATCCAGATGGATCTTGCTGAAACCGGCAGCCACATAGGCTTTGATCAGCGCCACGGATTTTTCCATCGCGGCGGTAGCGGTTTCGTTTTGCCAGCAGTTAGGCCCAAGGTGATCGCCGCCAAGGATCAGCCGCTCCCGTGGAAAGCCGATCTCATCGGCGATGCGGTAGACAAAGTCGCGGAAATCGGCGGGTTTCATGCCGGTATAGCCGCCAAACTGATTGACCTGGTTCGAGGTTGCTTCGATCAATACTTTCGCGTCGGTCGATAAATCAAAGCGCAGCGCGGCTTCAATGACCAGCGGGTGCGCTGAGCAAACAGAACAGATACCGAGGTGCTCCCCCGCTTTATGGCGGGCAATAATCTCTTTCACTTCTTCCTCCGGTTATTACGCAATATTTTCAAAAGGTTGTGGCGTTACAGCTTGCCTTCGCAGCCGCAGACGCCGATCACTTTGCGCACCACCTCTTTCATGGCCGTTTTGGCCGGAACCATGTAGTGGCGCGGATCGCTGGCATCCGGGTGCGAAGCAAACCAGGCCTTTAACGCGTCCGAGAAGGCGATTTTCAGTTCGGTAGCGACGTTCACCTTGCAAACGCCCAGCGCGATGGCACGGCGAATATCCGCTGCGGGCAGCCCGGATGCGCCGTATAAAACCATAGGAATATCAACCTGTTGGCGTATTTCCGCCAGCCGTTCAAAATCGAGTTTCGGCTCGGCGGTATAAAGGCCGTGTGCGGTGCCAATCGCCACTGCGAGCGAATCAATACCGGTTTTCTCGACGAAATCTTTAGCCTGTTGCGGATTGGTGTAGCGGGTGTCTTTTGCATCGACAATCAGATCGTCTTCCTGTCCGCCGAGGCGGCCCAGCTCCGCTTCCACGCTGGCGTCGTAGCGATGGCATAAATCCGTTACCGCTTTCACCAGCGCAACATTGTCGTGGTAGGGGAAGTGGGAACCGTCAATCATCACCGAACGAATACCGGCCTGAACTTTGGTTTCTATGTCGCTGAATGTTTCATGGTGATCGAGATGAATGGCCAGTGGCTGGTTGAAGTGGCTGGCCAGATTACCGGCGATAGCGACCAGATTGCCGACGCCTGCATAACTGAATGTCCCTGGTGTGCCCGCAACAATCAGCGGAGAGCGCAATTCGGCAGCAGTTTCGACTACCACTTGTAAGGTTTCGAGATTGTGGATATTGAAGGCGGGCACCGCGTAACCTTCACGTTGTGCTTTGTTAAGCATGGTTTTCGTCGAAATAATATACACGCAGCCTCCGAAATCTTTCGTTTGTTTTCTTCGAAAGAATCTATAGGCTTTCGTAATGTTTTTTTGTGATTGGTGTCTGGAAAATGAAAATTTCGAAAGTGAAAGGAAGTTTGTGAAAGGAAAAGCAGGCAAAAAAAAGCATGGCCGAAGCCATGCTTAAAAGTGAGGTTTACGTTTTTGTTATTAAAATCAAGTCACCGGAGCCGGGTTAAACACTGCCAGCTGGTTATGCAGCCCCCACTGATCGGAGAAGGTTTTCTTACGACCGCTGGCGACATCAAGGATAAAGTGGAACAGCTTCCAGCCCACATCCTCGATAGTCTCTTCGCCGGTGGCGATCGTCCCGGCATTGATATCCATTAAGTCATACCAGCGATTTGCCAGCTCGGTGCGGGTCGCCATTTTGATTACCGGTACGGCAACCAGGCCGTACGGCGTGCCACGCCCGGTGGTAAACACTTGTACGGTGATCCCGGAAGCCACCTGCTGCGTACCGCAGACGAAGTCGCTCGCCGGTGTTGCGGCATAAATCAGCCCGCGTTTGGTCGGACGTTGTCCCGGAGAGAGCACTTCAGAGATGGCGCTCTTACCGGATTTCGCGATCGAACCCAGCGCTTTTTCCACGATATTCGCCAGGCCGCCTTTTTTGTTCCCCGGAGAAGGGTTGGCGCTGCGGTCGGTTTTACCCATATCGAGATAGTTATCGTACCAGGCCATCTCTTCCAGCAGGCGTTTGCCCACTTCTTCGTTGATGGCACGCGGCGTCAGCAGGTGAATCGCATCACGTACTTCGGTCACTTCGGAGAACATCACCGTACCACCGCAGCGAATAATCAGGTCGGAGGCATAGCCCACCGCCGGGTTCGCCGTCACGCCGGAGAATGCATCGCTGCCGCCACACTGCATACCGACTACCAGTTCAGAAGCCGGGCAGGTTTCACGTTTACGCTGGTTCAGCTTCGCCAGGTGGCGCTCGGCAACCTGCAGAATATCGTCAACCATTGAGCGGAAGCCCACATGCTGCTCATCCTGCAAACGAACAATACTGGCGCTGTCAACCGGAATGGCTTTCACATCCTCGGTCCCTTCCAGCAGACGTTCCGGCTGCAATTTTTCACAGCCCAGGCCAATTACCATGACTTCGCCGCCGAAGTTCGGGTTCAGCGAAATGTTATGAATGGTGCGAATGGGAATGACTGCCGCCGGTGCATTAATGGCTACGCCGCAGCCATACAGGTGATTCAGGCCGACCACGCCGTCAACGTTCGGGTATTTCGGCAGCAGATCGCGCTCAATGATCTTCACGACATAATCCACCACGCCCGCAACGCAGTGCACGCTGGTGGTCAGGCCGAGCAGGTTCTTGGTGCCGACGCTTCCATCCGCATTGCGGTAACCTTCAAAGGTATACCCTTCCAGCGGCGGCAGTGGCTCCGGGACTTTCGTCGCCAGCGGCAGTGTATTCAGCGGCGGTGCTTTTGGTAGCTCAACCATGGATTCATCAATCCAGCTACCGCGGGGGATATCGCGCATGGCGTAACCAATGATCTCACCATAGCGCACGATTTCGCCGTGATGGGAGATATCAACCAGCGCCACTTTATGGCCTTGCGGAATATGCTCAATTAGCTCGAGACCGTCCGGAAAACGGGTTCCCGCCTTTAAGCCATTGTCATTGACGATGATAGCGACATTATCCGTGTCGTGTACCTTAATATAAAACGCCCCTGGCGGTTGCTGTCTAATTTCAATGTTGGACATTGTCAAGTAATCTCCAGCTAACTTATACGATGCATTGCTCTATAAAAGCGGAATCATTCTTTATTCTGGAATTAATATCGGGAATAAAAATCTTGTTTGCTGAAATAAGAATGTCAGGAGTTTAAATATTAAAATGTGATCTAAATCACTTATTATCTCGATTCCTCATCTGGCGGGGCTGCATATTGCAAGATCTGTGCATCAGCGCCCAGGCTTATGTGCAAATGCTCAAAATAATCTTTTCAGACAATGTTAAAATTGAGCAACCCACCAGTGTGTGGTGCCTTGTCGGTGATTATACTGAAGGCTAATAAAATCAAAGTGCCATTATCTGATAATAAGTTTCGAGTGCTTAAATAAAATCAGATAAGAAACGTCTCAATAATTATATTTTAAAGTTAGCGGCGCCCAAGGAAATTAAAAATGACTATCGAAGATTCTGTCGTGGAAACAAAACGGGGGTTGCCGACCCGTTATTTAATTCTGCTGATTATATTTATTGTAACCGCAGTGAATTATGCAGACCGCGCCACATTGTCCATTGCCGGGACCGAAGTGGCGAAAGAGCTGCAACTTGACGCTGTATCGATGGGCTACATTTTTTCGGCTTTCGGCTGGGCTTACCTGCTGATGCAAATCCCTGGCGGCTGGCTGCTTGACCGCTTCGGCTCTAAAAAAGTGTATACATGGAGCCTCTTTTTCTGGTCGCTCTTTACTTTCCTGCAAGGTTTTGTCGACGTTTTCCCGATCGCCTGGGCCGGCATTTCCATGTTTTTCATGCGCTTTATGCTGGGCTTCTCTGAAGCGCCGTCATTCCCGGCGAATGCCCGCATCGTTGCGGCCTGGTTCCCGGCGAAAGAGCGCGGCACGGCATCAGCGATTTTTAACTCTGCGCAGTACTTCTCACTGGCGCTGTTCTCGCCGCTGCTGGGCTGGCTGACCTTTGCCTGGGGCTGGGAACATGTCTTCACTGTGATGGGCGTGATCGGTTTTGTGCTGACCTTCGCCTGGGTGAAATTTGTTCACAATCCGACCGATCACCCGCGTATGAGCCGCGAAGAGCTGGAGTATATTGAGAAAAACGGCGCGGTTGTCGATATGGACCACAAAAAAGCCGACGATGGCAAAAATGCGGGTCCAAAAATGGATTATATCAAGCAGTTGCTGTGCAACCGCATGATGCTCGGCGTGTTCTTCGGGCAATACTTCCTGAACACCATTACCTGGTTCTTCCTGACATGGTTCCCGATTTACCTGGTGCAGGAAAAAGGCATGTCGATCCTGAAAGTGGGATTTGTTGCTTCCATTCCGGCGCTGTGTGGTTTTGCCGGTGGCGTACTGGGCGGGCTGTTCTCTGATTATCTGATCAAGCGCGGTTCAACCCTGACGATGGCGCGTAAATTCCCTATCGTGGTCGGGATGTTACTGGCTTCCAGCATCATTCTGTGTAACTACACCGATAACACGGCGATGGTGGTCGCACTGATGGCGCTCGCCTTCTTCGGTAAAGGTTTTGGCGCGCTGGGTTGGCCGGTTATCTCCGACGTCGCGCCAAAAGAGATCGTCGGTCTGTGCGGTGGTGTATTCAACGTATTTGGTAACGTGGCTTCTATCGTGACGCCGCTGGTCATCGGATACATGGTTAAAGAGTTGCATTCTTTCAACGGTGCGTTGGTGTTCGTAGGCTGTTCAGCGCTGATGATGATGGTCTGCTATCTGTTCGTGGTCGGCGACATCAAACGTATGGAATTGAAGAAATAAGCAACGACACATTTAAGGTACAAAAGATGAATAACGATATCTTCCCAAACAAATTCAAGGCCGCGCTGGCGGCCCAACAGATTCAAATCGGTTGTTGGTCTGCGCTGGGTAGTCATATCAGCACTGAAGTTCTGGGCCTGGCAGGCTTTGACTGGCTGCTTCTGGACGGCGAACACGCCCCAAACGACGTGCTCACTTTTGTACCGCAATTAATGGCGTTGAAAGGCAGCGTCAGCGCACCGGTCGTGCGTGTACCGACTAACGAGCCGGTGGTTATCAAGCGCTTGCTGGATATCGGCTTTTACAACTTCCTGATCCCGTTTGTGGAAACCGAAGAGGAAGCGGTAAATGCGGTAGCGGCAACCCGTTATCCGCCGGAAGGCATTCGCGGCGTGTCGGTTTCGCATCGCGCCAATATGTTCGGCACCGTGCCGGATTACTTCCGTCAGTCCAACGCCAACATCACCATCCTGGTACAGATCGAAAGCCAGGCCGGTGTGGATAATCTTGATGCAATCCTTGCCACCGACGGCGTGGATGGCGTGTTTGTCGGCCCAAGCGATCTGGCGGCGACGCTGGGTTATATCGGTAACGCGGCGCACCCGGAAGTCCAGCGCACCATTCAGCACATTTTTGCCCGCGCGAAAGCACACAACAAACCGAGCGGCATTCTGGCGCCGGTGGAAGCTGATGCTCGCCGCTACCTGGAATGGGGCGCGACCGTCGTTGCGGTTGGCAGCGATTTGGGCGTGTTCCGTTCGGCGACGCAGAAACTGGCCGACACCTTTAAAAAATAACCAAACCACCCTTTAAAAGAGAGACGCAATTATGACGATGAAAGTTGGTTTCATTGGCCTTGGCATCATGGGTAAACCAATGAGTAAAAACCTCATTAAAGCAGGTTACTCACTGGTGGTCGTGGACCGTAACCAGGAAGCGGTGGCTGAACTTATCGCTGCAGGCGCGGAAACGGCAGCGAACGGGAAAGCGATTGCTGAGAAGTGCGATGTCATCATCACCATGCTGCCGAACTCCCCACACGTGAAAGAAGTGGCACTGGGTGAGGGCGGCATTATTGAAGGTGCTAAAGCCGGTACCGTGCTGATCGACATGAGTTCCATCGCACCGCTGGCCAGCCGTGAAATCAGTGACGCGCTGAAAGCGAAAGGCGTGCAAATGCTTGATGCGCCGGTAAGCGGCGGCGAACCGAAGGCGATCGACGGTACGCTGTCTGTGATGGTTGGCGGCGACAAAGCTGTCTTCGACAAATACTACGACCTGCTGAAATCCATGGCCGGTTCTGTCGTGCACACCGGTGATATCGGTGCGGGCAACGTCACCAAACTGGCAAACCAGGTGATTGTGGCGCTGAACATCGCTGCGATGTCTGAGGCGCTGACACTGGCAACCAAAGCCGGCGTTAATCCGGATCTGGTGTATCAGGCTATCCGTGGTGGTCTGGCAGGTAGTACCGTGCTGGATGCGAAAGCGCCAATGGTGATGGATCGCAACTTCAAACCGGGTTTCCGTATCGATCTGCACATCAAAGATCTCTCCAACGCGCTGGATACGTCGCATGGCGTGGGCGCTCAACTGCCGCTGACCGCTGCAGTGATGGAAATGATGCAGGCGCTGCGCGCTGATGGTCTGGGCAACGCCGACCACAGCGCCATTGCTTGCTACTACGAGAAACTGGCGAAAATCGAAGTTACTCGTTAATTAAGAAGGGCGCGGCTCTGCGCCCTGGATTTCTTGTACATCCACATCTTCAGGCTGCAGTGGGCCTGAAGGGTGAAGTGCGCGGCACTATCAGGCTCACAATTATGAAAATCGTAATCGCCCCAGACTCTTATAAAGAAAGCCTTTCTGCTACTGAAGTAGCTCAGGCGATAGAAAAAGGATTTCGGGAAATTTTTCCTGATGCTCACTACGTGTCAGTTCCGGTTGCTGACGGTGGTGAGGGAACAGTTGAAGCCATGATTGCTGCCACTAAAGGTATTGTGCATACCGCGCACGTTACAGGCCCGCTGGGGAATGATGTTGATGCCCGGTGGGGGATGTCCGGCGACGGGAAAACCGCTTTTATTGAAATGGCGGCGGCCAGCGGTCTGGCGCTGGTGCCACCGGAATTACGTAACCCTTTGATTACCACTTCGCGCGGCACCGGGGAACTTATTTTGCATGCGCTGGAACATGGGGCGAACAATATTATTATCGGCATTGGCGGCAGTGCGACCAACGATGGCGGTGCGGGCATGGTACAGGCGCTGGGCGCCAAACTGACCGATGCGAACGGCACCGAGATTGGTTACGGCGGCGGCAGCCTGATGAGCCTGAATGCGATTGATATTTCCGGGCTGGATCCGCGCCTGAGCGATTGTACGATTCGCGTGGCCTGCGATGTGACTAACCCGCTGACCGGCGAGCAGGGCGCATCGCGTATTTTTGGGCCGCAAAAAGGGGCCACCGAAGCGCTGATCGTTGAGCTGGATCGAAACCTTGGTCACTTCGCCGACGTCATCAAAAAATCGCTGCGAGTGGATGTGAAAGAGGTGCCAGGCTCCGGCGCGGCAGGCGGTATGGGCGCGGCGCTGATGGCTTTTCTCGGCGCGGAACTGCGCAGCGGTATTGAGATTGTGACCCAGGCGTTGAATCTCGAAGAGCATATTCATGACTGTACGCTGGTAGTAACTGGCGAAGGGCGTATCGACAGTCAGAGCATTCACGGCAAAGTGCCGGTCGGCGTGGCGCATGTTGCTAAAAAATACCACAAACCAGTCATCGGGATTGCCGGCAGTCTGACCAGCGATGTTGGCGTGGTTCACCAGTACGGTATCGATGCGGTGTTCAGCGTGTTGACCGGCATTACCACGCTGGAGGAGGCGTTCCGCGGTGCGTTTGATAATATTTACCGCGCGTCACGCAATATTGCGGCCACATTGCAGGTCGGAATGCTGACGGAAGGGTGACAGGCGCGCGCAAACCCACTATACTGCGCGCCGAAGCTGACCAGACAGTCGCCGCTTTGTTGCAGTCCTCCTTCGGGGGAGACGGGCAGAGGGGAGGAAAGTCCGGGCTCCATAGGGCAGGGTGCCAGGTAACGCCTGGGGGGCGTAAGCCTACGACCAGTGCAACAGAGAGCAAACCGCCGATGGCCCACGCAAGTGGGATCAGGTAAGGGTGAAAGGGTGCGGTAAGAGCGCACCGCGCGTCTGGCAACAGTTCGCGGCACGGTAAACTCCACCCGGAGCAAGGCCAAATAGGGGTTCACAAGGTACGGCCCGTACTGAACCCGGGTAGGCTGCTTGAGCCAGTGAGCGATTGCTGGCCTAGATGAATGACTGTCCACGACAGAACCCGGCTTATCGGTCAGTTTCAATTTTTCAGGCAAAACCCGCTTCGGCGGGTTTTTGCTTTTCTGCGGCTTTGCGGCGAGAGATGAATGACTGTCCACTCCGCTTACCCGGCCTACGCCCGGACCTGCAATCCCACACTCCCGCTACGCCAGGCGCATGGCGATATTCCGCTGAACAGAGCATGCGAATTAAATCTCTTGCGCTTCTGCCTTCCCCATTTTGGGAAAACAGCTTTATTGTCATAGAGGTATCGCTGGGGAAATGTATAAAGATGCCCCGGTATAAACCGGGGCGGGAGATTAGGCGGCGTCTTCTTCCGCCTGCCGAATTTCGGCTTCGGCGACGATGGCTTCCAGCTCGGTCAGCATCTCTTCAAACCCAAAGGCCGGAAGCGGTTCATGGAGCGTAGGCTGTGTGTGGACGCTCTCAACAGATATTTTAGTTACGCTGCTATTCATATACTCACCTGCTAAAACATAACTGTCACACTGGTAAATCTATCAGCAAAGCGCGCAACGGCGTATCGGCAACTAACGTTATGTTAGCCTCATCACGAATAAAAGCGCCGTCGCCGCAGGTCAGGGCTTCCTTCGCTTCGCAATGCGTAACCGCATGCACCGTGCCGTGGATCGATTGCAGATAGGCGCGCGGGCCATGTAACTGAATTGTCAGCTCTTCGCCTTTTTTCAACTCGATATGGTGCAGCCACACTTGTTGGCGCAGTTGCAAACTGCCCTGGTTGCCATCCGGCGAAGCCAGCAGTTGTTGCGCTGCATCGGCAATCGTCATTTTCTGCACTGGCGGATTTTCGCGCTCCGGGCAGGCATCAAGCCACAACTGCATACGCGTTAACGGCTTGTCTTTGCTCAGGTTATGTTCGCTATAGCTGATGCCTGGTTGAGTGGCAATAAGCAGCGCTTCACCGGCTTTCGCCTGGACATGGTTCCCTTCGCTGTCGCGGTATTCCGCTTCACCTTCAAGGATCAGGTTCAGAATATCCACTTTCGGGTAGGCCCGTGGCTGGAAGGAGGCACCTGGAGCAAGGACTTCCTGGTTCAGTACACGCAGGGAGGCATAACCTAACAGTTTCGGGTCAAAGTAATGTCCAAAAGAAAAAGTGTAGCGGGCCTGAAGCCAGCCGAAGTCAGCTTGTCCGCATTGTTTTGCAGTACGGGTAGTAATCATCGTTATTGACCTCTCTTTACTTAAAACAATGTTAAAGGTATGGACGATGCATTGTTAGCCAGATATTCTGCCCGGTATGTTCAAATTTACTGAATGAGAACAATAAATGGCGAAAGAAAGGGCACTTACGCTGGAAGCGTTGCGCGTGATGGATGCGATTGATCGACGCGGAAGCTTTGCCGCTGCGGCGGATGAGCTGGGGCGCGTTCCTTCCGCACTCAGCTACACCATGCAAAAACTGGAAGAAGAACTGGACGTGGTGCTGTTTGACCGCTCTGGCCACCGGACCAAATTCACTAACGTCGGGCGTATGCTGCTGGAGCGCGGGCGCGTGCTGCTGGAAGCGGCAGATAAACTGACGACCGATGCCGAAGCGCTGGCGCGCGGTTGGGAAACGCACCTGACGCTGGTCACCGAAGCGCTGGTGCCGACGGTTGAACTCTTTCCCCTGGTGGAGAGGCTGGCGGCGAAAGCCAATACGCAATTATCGATTATTACCGAAGTGCTCGCCGGGGCGTGGGAGCGTCTGGAGCAGGGGCGCGCGGATATCGTTGTCGCGCCGGATATGCACTTTCGTTCGTCTTCGGAAATTAACTCCCGCAAGCTCTACTCGGTAATGAATGTGTATGTTGCCGCGCCGGATCACCCGATTCATCAGGAGCCGGAACCGCTGTCGGAAGTCACTCGCGTGAAATACCGCGGCGTGGCAGTGGCGGATACCGCCCGCGAACGGCCGGTGTTAACGGTACAACTGCTGGACAAACAGCCGCGTCTGACGGTCAGTACCATTGAAGATAAACGCCAGGCGTTGCTGGCAGGCCTCGGCGTGGCGACAATGCCTTACCCGTTGGTGGAGCAGGATATTGCCGAAGGCCGGTTGCGGGTGGTGAGCCCGGAATATACCAGCCAGGTGGATATCATTATGGCGTGGCGTCGCGACAGCATGGGTGAAGGGAAAGCCTGGTGCCTGCGTGAAATCCCCAGGCTGTTTGCCGGTAAATAACCGCTTTCAGGGAAACGCTTTCGGCTGCGGCCCAAAACGGTTCTCCTCCGGCGTACTGCGCTGGCTGTAAAAGGCCAGCAACATTAACCAGCCCAGCACCGGAAGCAGGAGCAACAACAACCAGCGACCGCGGCGATCGGTATCGTGCAGGCGGCGAACCTGCACCGCCAGCGAAGGCACCAGTACCAGTAACGTGTAAATCAGGCTCAATGGGCCAAACCCGCCGTCAAAGTGCCAGCCAAGAATGTGGTCCACCGTCATCAGCACGCCGGAAAGGATGATGTTGACCAGCGCGAACATCCAAAACTCGCGCCGGTGCGCCCGTCCGTGGAAGGTGGCATAGTTACCCAGTACCTTAAAATACCAGTCCATTTTTAACCTCGATCAACGGTCAATTCGTTGTTTTCTAAACGATCAAAGTAAGAATAGACGGCAAAAATACAAAGCGATAAATCCGGCGGGAAATAATTTGGGCGCGCTAACGCGCCCGAAAGATCAGGCGAAACGAATGTCGCGCCCGTGAGGTTCATCCAGATCCTGCCACGGCCCGACAGAGATGATCCCGGTTGGGTTGATGGTTTTGTGGCTGCGGAAATAGTGATTGCGGATATGCGCAAAATCGACGGTTTCAGCAACGCCCGGCATCTGGTAAATATCGCGCAGAAAACTGTGCAGATTGAGGTAGTCGCTGATGCGGTGTTTATCGCATTTAAAATGGGTGACATATACCGGATCGAAGCGGATAAGCGTGGTCCACAGGCGAATATCAGCTTCTGTCAGCCGATCGCCGGTCAGATAACGGTGCTGACCCAGGATCTGCTCCAGCCGTTCCAGCGAGGTAAAGACATTCGTCACGGCTTCGTCGTATGCCTGCTGGCTGGTGGCGAAACCCGCTTTATAAACGCCATTGTTGACGTTGTCGTAGATCCAGCTATTAAGCTCATCGATTTGCGCGCGCAGTTCCGGCGGGTAGTAATCCCCGGCTCTGGCGCCCAGCCCGTCAAAGGCGGTATTGAACATGCGGATAATTTCCGCTGATTCATTACTGACAATGGTGTGATTCTTTTTATCCCACAGCACCGGCACGGTGACGCGGCCGCTGTAGTGTGGATCGGCATGCAGATAAAGCTGATAGAGAAATTCGTGCTGATAGAGGGTATCACCGGTCGCTGCCGGGAAATCGTCATCAAACGTCCAGCCATTTTCCAGCATCAAAGGGTGAACGACGGAAACTGAGATAAACGGCTCCAGACCTTTCAGTTTACGCAGGATCAGAGTGCGGTGCGCCCATGGGCAAGCCAGTGAAACATAGAGATGATAGCGATCTTTCTCTGCGGCGAAGCCACCTTCGCCGGATGGGCCTGGCGCGCCGTCGGCAGTGAGCCAGTTGCGAAATGCGGAAACAGAGCGCTTAAACCGCCCACCGGTGGATTTGGTGTCATACCAGGTGTCGTGCCAGACGCCGTCAATCAGTTGTCCCATTTTGCTTCCTCCTTCTGATAGCAAAAAAGCGAGGAGTGAACTCCTCGCTTTGATCTCTTTACTCAGTATAGAGTGCTTACCATTTTTTATTCAGCACGCGGTCGATGCTGATGGCACCCGGACCGGTGATGCCCAACAGCAGATAGCCGCCAGCGATGGTCAGGTTTTTCATAAACATCAGAGAGTTCACGCCTTCCGCAAAGTTGCTGTGGAAGATGAATGCGGTCAGCAGTGTGAAGCCCGCAGTGAACAGAGCGGTGGTACGGGTCAGGAAACCGAACAGAATTGCCAGACCGCCGCCGAACTCAAGCAGGATGGTCAACGGCAGCAGGAACCCCGGCACGCCCATTGCTTCCATATATTGCTGTGTACCTGCATAACCGGTGATTTTTCCCCAGCCAGCCACGATAAACAGAATCGGCATCAGGATACGTGCGACCAGAAAACCAACATCTTCTAATTTTTTCATCTTTCTCTCCAGGGGGCCACTACCGCGGCTATCAGTAAATAGTGTGCAATTACGGGCATATGCCGCGTGCTTGCTGTTGATGGAGAGGATAGTAATCGTGGCGGGAAAAGATTGTTAGCAAGGAAAACTGTCGAATCTTTTCAAAAAAACTGAGTAAGAAGAGAAGGGCGGTCGTCGCGACCGCCCTTAACGCATTAACGCGGTGAGTTAAGCGTGGTTTTAACCAGGCGCCACAGGCTCCAGATACCGAGACCGCGTTTACCCCAGCGCACCAGCATATTAGGATGGCGAACCGACCAGACAGCGAGCGCGCTGCTGCCAATTAATGCCCATGAACGCAGGCTGAGCAAGGTATTCCAGCCGCGATCGTAAGGGCTGGTCGCTTCAAGCCAGTCACGACGCCCGGCGGTGAGATCCAGCCGTTGCTGCTGGATCTCGCTGAGCAGGCGCGCTTTACGTTTCAGACGCTCTGCTTTGCTACTCACGATTTATCGTCCTCCAGCAGGGCGCGGTCATTTTCAAGCTCCTGCCGGGTATGGCGCAACAGTGTTGATGCGCGCGCTTTGCGTAGCGTCCAGATGCCGCCAATCAGCGCCAGCACCAGTAACACTACCGTGGTGGCAATCATCGCGTTCAGGCGATATTGCGGATCAATGGCCCAAATAATCAGCACCATCAGACTCATCAGGCCAAATGCGGCAAAAAGCATGGTCAGACCCAGCATCATCAACAGCTGGAACAGATTGGCTTTCTCTTCTTCCAGCTCGACAACCGCCAGCCGCAGGCGGGTCTCAACCATCTCTACAAGGATCGTCAGAATACGCTGACCAATCCCCAGTGCGCTTTTGCCTGGCCCCTGCGCGTGTCGTGGCTCCGTCATATCAACGACGCGTCAGCAGTACGCCCAACACCACCCCAATAGCGGCACCGATGCCTACACTGGCCCATGGGTTTTCGCGGACATATTCATCAGTACGGGCGGCGGCTTCACGCGTTTGTTTGGCGATAATATCGCCCGTTTCGCCGAGGCGATGACGACTCTCACGCAAAGCCTGCTCAGCTTTCCCCCGCAATTTACTCAGCTCTTCTTTCGATTTTTCACCAGAATTACTCAGCACTTCTTCCAGCGTATCCGCGAGGGATTTCAGTTCAGCGCGCAAATGATCGGCATTATCTTTTGACATAATTTTCTCCAGGTGAGTGAGTGGTAACGTCCTTAAAAATCAGTAATCGCGAGCCTCCAGCTCTTTCAGTTCAAGCTGTGCTTCTTTCAGCTTGTGTTCGCGTTTGCTTATTTTCTCCGCATCGCCTTTCTGCTTTGCTTCCGCCAGATCGCGACGGCGCTCGGCAACCTCTTCTTTCTGCTCGGCTATTTTTTTCTGGTGGGCGGCGCGGAGTTGGGTATCTGAACAGTTAGCGCGCATTTCATGCAGCGCCTTTTTCAGCCCCTCAATTCGGCTCTGGTTGTTATGCTTTTCGGCATAACTGATTTCGCGCTGGATATCATGTTCTTTCTCCTGACAGGGGCTTGCAGCCTGTGCAACAGCGCTCAGAGAAAGAAGAACCAACGCCAGTGCGATGCGGTTTTTCATCATCGAAACCTTCCATTGTTGGCCAGCGAAACGGTCGTTGCGCCAGCATCCAGTTGTACAAAGTGAACCCTGGTTCCGTTTACTCAAGCATAGTAAGTAAACCAATAAACACCAAAGTGAGTGAAAAGATTCAGAATCCTGGAAGGATTAACCGAATCGGTGAGTGGTAGTGCGCAGAAGCGCCAGCCACGCAGAGGGTTGGCCGTTTTCATCATCCTGGGCGGCGATGATATAGCCACGGGGCAAGGTACGATCGAGGACGGCTTTCGCCGCTGCGCTTTGGTCGCTGGATTCGAAAGTAATCAATAACGTATCGTTTTTCGGCGTAATACTTTTGAATTGGATGCCGTTGGCATCCAGATGGTGCCAGACGGAGAAACCATCCGGCACGCTGACGTTCTGCGTCGCCGGGCGAATCGCCAGCGTGGATTCACGGTTTTGCAGCGTCGCCCAGGCAATAAACATGACGCTGAAAATCGCCATCGTAATGAAACCCATTAATAACCGGCGCAGGAAGGGACGTTGCAATTCCATGTTTCTTAGCCTCGATCGCGATATTTTTTCTTCCACAGCACCACCAGTGAGCCGACAAGGCCAATCACCAGCAATACGACCGGAAGCAACATCAGGCAGGACATCAGCGCGTCTTCATACTTACGAAACACTGGCGTCTTACCCAGCAGGTAACCGAGCGATGTCAGAATCAACACCCACAGCAGGCCGCTCATCCAGTTGAAGAACTGAAAGCGTGCATTACTCAGACCAGAAAGTCCGGCAATCGTTGGCAACAATGTGCGAACAAAAGCAATAAAACGCCCGATTAACAGTGCGGAAAGGCCATGCTTATGGAACAGGTGGTGCGCGCGTTGGTGATAATGCGCGGGCAGATGCGACAGCCAGTTTTGTACGATGCGCGTATTGCCAAGCCATCGTCCCTGGATGTAGCTCAGCCAGCAGCCAAGGCTGGCCGCAACGGTCAGGAGGAGGATGGTTTGCGGGTAGCCCAGCGCGCCTTTGGCAATCAACACGCCGATCAGCACCAGAAGACTATCACCAGGCAGAAACGCCGCCGGAAGCAGACCGTTTTCCAGAAATAAGATGACAAATAAAACAAAATAGAGCATGCCGATCATGCCGGGATGCGAAAGCGTTTCGAAATCCTGGCTCCAGAGGGCATGAAGTAATTGGCTTAAAAGTTCCATTCGGTGTTCCTGGTACATCGGTTTACGTCACGTCTGTTACTGGCACAGAACAACACGGCGGCGGGCTCTAATATATTATGACCGCGCATGGCACATCCGGGTGCGATTGTTATGCAGCTAAAAGACGCTGTGAGTAAGCGCTAACTCATTCAATGGCGAAATGCATCTAATTGTAACAAAAGCTGACCATGTGCGTCAGTCAGAATAACGCTCGCAAACGATTTTGCTTGCCAGGAGAGGGGGTGGCGAGGGTATTTACAAAGGCTGACACTCTATACCATTCACTGACCCAAAAAGGGGGCGGCGCAGCGTAAGTGTGCGCCTGCATAGCGGTTTTTATTTCGTGCCGGTAGCGGCAGCATCAAGATGGACCACCGGGTTTTCGGCAAACAGGTAGCGGTCAGCGTTGAACTCAAAATCATCACTGGTTTCGTTAAACAGCATCTGCTTGGTATTTTCCAGGTGTTGCCACATCGCCACTTTCGCCGCGTGCGGATCTTTGCGGATCAGCGCCTTCAGAATTTGGTCATGATCGTCACACCAGTTATCGACGGTGCGTAAATCGATATGATCGTGCAGTTTTTTCCAGTACGGGTTATGTACGCGCTGCGTCCACATCTTCTCGACAATCGCCGCCAGTGCGCTATTTTGCGTTGCCAGTGCGACCTGAACATGGAATTGCAAATCCCATTCTGAATCGCGGAAGCACTTCTCTTTGCGGGCATTATCCTGGATTTCCATCAGCTTCATAATGTCCTGTTTCGTCACCTGAGTGGCGGCGAACTCAGCGATATTACTCTCGATAAGCTGACGAGCCTGCAACAGTTCAAACGGGCCGTAATTGGCAAACTCCAGGCTCTCATCCGGCGCTTGCGTATGGCGCGGCTGGTTGGAAATGACATGGATGCCGGAGCCTTTGCGAACTTCAACGTACCCTTCCACTTCCAGCATAATGATCGCTTCGCGAACCACGGTCCGGCTGACGCTTTTCTCATCGGCAATAAAGCGCTCAGCGGGCAGTTTGTCCCCCACAAGATACACGCCTTGCTCAATACGGCTCTTAAGCTCGGCGGCAAGCTGCTGGTACAAACGACGTGACTCGGAAATTTCCATATAGGCTCCAGGGAAAAGAAAGGCGAGAGTAGATTTGTTATACCACTTTTACCGCATTCTCACCATCATCTGTGACGAAAAAGCCGCCTTGAGGCGGCTTTTACATCGTTCTGTCATACTTCCGTGAATCGCTAATTTTGCGCAGCGGTTCCGCCAACCGTATGATTCACCACCTCTTCGGCGGTCTGGTTTTTCAGCACCGTCCAAATCACCACGGCGCCCATCAGGTCAAACAGTGCCAGCACGGCGAACAGCGGGCTGAAACCGATGGTATCCGCGAGCGCACCGACGACCAGAGCGAACAGCGTACTTGCGGTCCAGGCAGCCATACCGGTCAGGCCGTTTGCCGTTGCCACTTCATTACGACCAAAGACGTCAGAAGAGAGCGTAATCAGTGCGCCGGACAGAGACTGGTGAGCAAAACCACCGATGCACAGCAGACCAATTGCAACGTACGGGCTGGTGAACAGGCCGATCATGCCTGGGCCGATCATCAGCAGTGCGCCCATGGTCACCACCATTTTACGGGAAACGATCAGGTTGACACCAAACACGCGCTGGAACAGCGGCGGCAGATAACCCCCCACGATGCAACCCAGGTCAGCGAACAGCATCGGCATCCAGGCGAACATGGCGATTTCTTTCAGGTTGAAACCGTACACTTTAAACATGAACAGCGGGATCCAGGCGTTGAAGGTACCCCAGGCCGGTTCTGCCAGGAAGCGCGGCAGTGCGATACCCCAGAACTGACGGGTGCCCAGAATCTGCCAGACGGACATTTTCTTGCCGTTGTTGGTCTGGTGCTGTGCTTCCTGACCGCCAATGATGTATTCGCGTTCTTCTTCGCTCAGTTTTTTCTGGTCACGCGGGTGTTTATAGAAGAACAACCAGGCCATTGCCCATGCGAAACTCAGCACACCAGAGATGATGAACGCCATTTCCCAGCTGTGCATCACAATTGCCCACACCACCAGCGGCGGAGCGATCATAGCACCGATAGAAGAACCGACGTTAAAGTAGCCAACGGCGATAGAACGTTCTTTCGCCGGGAACCATTCAGACGCGGCTTTCAGGCCTGCCGGAATCATGGCTGCTTCAGCCGCACCTACCGCACCACGCGCCAGCGCCAGGCCGCCCCAGCTGCCTGCCAGCGCTGTAGCGCCACAGAATACAGCCCAGGTGATCGCGAAGAAGGCGTAACCAATTTTGGTGCCCAAAATATCCAGCACATAGCCGGCCACAGGCTGCATAACAGTATAAGCCGCGGAATACGCTGCAATGATGTAAGAATATTGCTGGGTAGAAATGTGCAGCTCTTCCATTAATGTTGGAGCCGCGGCTGCCACTGTGTTACGTGTCAGATAGCCCAATACGGTGCCGACCGTCACCAGAGCTATCATGTACCAACGTAATCCTTTGATTTTACGCATGTAAACCTCATCGTTATGTTATTACCGCTAGCGCGGTCACCCTTCGATCGTGTTCGGAGGATGAAAACGGGAGGACGTAACCGGGAGAGTCCCCGGTACGGCCCAAACCTTGCCACAAGTAAGCGTTTTTTTAATCCGGCATCCGTACCGTCAAGACCGATTTAATGAGTTATCGGGAATGCATTCCGTCGGCTATGTGTTCGACGGCTGAAAGATAACTTGTCATACAACTTGAAAAGGTGAGTGATATCACAAAAGTGTTTTTCTTTGTGTGGTCTTTAACTTTGCCGGGAGAAGCCAGATTTGGCGCGGTCTGGCGGGGTATTTATCGCGCAGAAGCGTAAATTTTTGTCCGTTTTTATTGATCCAACTCACGAAAATATCTTCGGTCTATAGAAATTGGTGTGATAACTTTGTCAGCATCAAAGGTAAGCATCAGACGCACTCGTTGAGAGGAAGACGATAATGACCCCGTTTATGACTGAAGATTTTCTATTAGATACCGAATTTGCGCGCCGCCTGTACCACGACTACGCCAAAGACCAACCGATTTTCGACTATCACTGCCACTTACCGCCGCAACAGATCGCTGAAAACTACCGTTTTAAAAACCTGTATGACATCTGGCTGAAAGGTGACCACTACAAGTGGCGCGCGATGCGTACCAATGGTGTGCCTGAGCGCCTGTGTACCGGCGATGCGTCCGATCGTGAGAAGTTTGACGCCTGGGCGGCGACGGTGCCGCACACGATCGGTAACCCGTTATACCACTGGACACATCTTGAGCTGCGTCGCCCATTTGGTATTACAGGTAAGCTGTTTTCTCCGGCGACTGCGGATGAAATCTGGGAGCAGGGCAATGCACTGCTGGCGCAAGATAAATTCTCCGCGCGCGGCATCATGCAGCAGATGAATGTGAAAATGGTCGGCACCACCGACGATCCGATCGACTCTCTGGAGCATCACGCATCTGTCGCCAAAGACAAAACCTTTAACGTCAAAGTGCTGCCAAGCTGGCGCCCGGATAAAGCGTTCAACATTGAACAGGCGACCTTTAACGATTACATGGCGAAACTGGGTGAAGTGTCCGATACCGACATTCGCCGCTTTGCCGATCTGCAAACTGCACTGGCCAAACGTCTGGATCACTTTGCGGCGCACGGCTGTAAAGTTTCCGACCATGCGCTGGATGTTGTGCTGTTCGCCGAAGCCAGTGAAGCAGAGCTGGATATCATCCTGGCCCGCCGCCTGGCTGGTGAAAGCCTGAATGAAAAAGAGATCGCGCAGTTCAAAACCGCAGTACTAGTCTGGCTGGGTGCGGAATACGCGCGTCGCGGTTGGGTGCAGCAGTACCACATTGGCGCGCTGCGTAACAACAACCTGCGCCAGTTCAAACTGCTGGGGCCGGATGTTGGCTTTGACTCCATCAATGACCGTCCGCTGGCAGAAGAGCTCTCCAGACTGCTGAGCAAGCAGAATGAAGAAAACCTGCTGCCGAAAACCATCCTCTACTGCCTGAACCCGCGCGACAACGAAGTGCTGGGCACCATGGTCGGTAACTTCCAGGGTGAAGGTATGCCGGGCAAAATGCAGTTCGGCTCCGGCTGGTGGTTTAACGACCAGAAAGATGGCATGGAACGTCAGATGACCCAGCTTGCGCAGCTCGGCCTGCTGAGCCGTTTCGTCGGCATGTTGACCGACAGCCGCAGCTTCCTGTCTTACACCCGTCACGAGTATTTCCGCCGCATTCTGTGCCAGATGATTGGCCGCTGGGTGGAAGCAGGCGAAGCGCCGGCAGATATCCAGCTGCTGGGCGAGATGGTGAAAAATATCTGCTTTAACAATGCGCGTGATTACTTCGCAATTGAACTGAACTAAGGCCGTTTGAGGTTGATATGCAATACATCAAGATCCATTCGCTGGATAACGTTGCGGTAGCACTGGCGGATCTCGCCGAAGGGACGGAAGTCGTTGTCGACAACCAGACCGTTCGGCTGCGCCAGGCAGTGGTGCGCGGGCATAAGTTTGCTCTGCAACCCATTGCCGAAGGTGAAAATGTTGTCAAGTATGGTCTGCCAATTGGTCATGCGACATCAGATATCGCGCCGGGCGAGCACATTCATTCCCATAACGCGCGTACCAATCTGAGCGATCTGGACGAGTATAGCTATCAACCTGATTTTCAGGATGAAGGCGCACAGGCGGTGGATCGGGACATTCAGATCTACCGTCGCGCAAAGGGTGAAGTCGGGATCCGCAACGAACTGTGGATCCTGCCGACCGTGGGCTGTGTTAACGGCATCGCCCGCCAGATCCAGAACCGTTTCCTGAAAGAGACCCAGGATGCCGAAGGTATCGACGGCGTTTACCTGTTCAGCCACACCTATGGTTGTTCCCAGTTGGGCGACGACCACATCAACACCCGCACCATGCTGCAAAACATGGTGCGTCACCCTAACGCCGGAGCGGTGCTGGTAATTGGTCTGGGTTGTGAAAACAACCAGGTCGATGCCTTCCGCGAGACGCTGGGTGAGTTCGACCCGGAACGCGTTCACTTTATGATTTGCCAACACCAGGACGACGAAGTGGAAGCCGGGCTTGAACATTTGCATGAGCTCTATCAGGCAATGCGTAACGACAAACGCGAGCCGGGTAAACTGAGCGAGCTGAAATTCGGTCTGGAATGCGGCGGCTCAGATGGCCTGTCCGGTATTACCGCGAACCCGATGCTCGGTCGTTTCTCCGATTATGTGATCGGTAACGGCGGTACTACCGTGCTGACCGAAGTGCCGGAAATGTTCGGTGCTGAGCGTATTCTGATGAGCCATTGCCGCGACGAAAGCACCTTTGAGAAGACCGTCACCATGGTGAATGACTTCAAACAGTACTTTATCGCTCATAATCAGCCGATTTATGAGAACCCATCGCCGGGTAACAAAGCAGGCGGTATCACCACGCTGGAAGAGAAGTCCCTCGGCTGTACACAGAAAGCAGGGGCCAGCCAGGTCGTGGATGTGCTGCGTTACGGCGAGCGTTTGAAAACTCACGGCCTGAATCTGCTGAGCGCTCCGGGTAACGATGCCGTTGCCACCAGTGCACTGGCAGGTGCTGGTTGCCATATGGTGCTGTTCAGTACCGGTCGCGGTACGCCGTACGGTGGTTTTGTGCCAACGGTAAAAATCGCCACCAACAGCGAACTGGCCGGGAAGAAAAAACACTGGATCGACTTCGATGCAGGTCAACTGATTCACGGCAAAGCGATGCCGCAACTGCTGAACGAGTTTGTTGATGTGATTGTCGATATCGCTAACGGTAAGCAAACCTGTAACGAGAAGAACGATTTCCGCGAGTTAGCCATTTTCAAAAGCGGCGTTACGCTCTGATTGGCCTTTATCTTTCGCGCCAGGGTCGCCGTTGTAGCCCTGGCGCGAAATATTTTGGTAAATACGTTAGCGCTGGCATGTTGTAACATCTTCTCTTTTGGACCTGACAAGGATTTTTCATGACCACGTATTGGCTTGCCCAGGGCGTTGGTGTCATTGCCTTTCTGATTGGTATTACAACCTTCATCAATCGTGATGAGCGCCGCTTCAAAAAGCAGCTCTCGCTCTACAGCGCCATCATCGGCGTGCACTTTTTTCTCATGGGCGCATTTCCCGCCGGATCGAGCGCCATGCTCAACGCAATACGAACGCTGATCACGCTGCGCACCCGCAATGTGTGGGTGATGGTGCTGTTCATTGTGCTGACCGGCGGGTTGGGGCTGGCAAAATTCCACAATCCGATCGAGTTGTTGCCGGTGGCGGGAACGATCGTCAGTACCTGGGCGCTGTTCCGCTTTAAAGGTTTACCGATGCGCTGTGTCATCTGGTGTTCGACCGGATGCTGGGTGATCCACAACTTCTGGCTCGGATCGATTGGCGGTACGCTGATCGAAGGCAGTTTTCTGGTGATGAACGGCCTGAACATTATTCGTTTCTGGCGTATGCAGCGACGCGGTATCGATCCGTTTAAAATCGAAACCGCGGTGCATAAAGAGCCTGCCGCCCGCTGACGGCAGGTTTGCTATTCCTGCGCTTTTTTCTTGTCGTTCTGGTAGTTAACCCAGGCGTTGATCAGCAGCGTCAGCGCCAGGATCCCGCCGACCACCCCCAGCGAAATGGCGATAGGGATATGGAAGAAATCCACGATCAGCATCTTGATACCAATAAACACCAGGATCACCGACAGCCCGTACTTAAGCATTGAGAAGCGCTCCGCGACGCCCGCCAGCAGGAAGTACATGGCGCGCAGACCCAGAATCGCGAACAGGTTTGAGGTCAGTACGATAAAGGGATCGGTGGTCACCGCAAAGATCGCCGGAATGCTGTCGACGGCAAAAATCACATCGCTCAGTTCCACCAGAATCAGCACCAGCAACAGCGGCGTGGCGAACAGCAGGCCATTTTTACGCACAAAGAAGTGCTCGCTTTCGATGCGATCCGTCATGCGCAAATGCCCGCGCAGCCAGCGCACCAGCGGCTTATCGCCGATCCCGGTTTCATCTTCTTTCGCCAGCGCCATCTTCACGCCGGTAAACAGCAGGAAAGCGCCAAACACATACAGCAACCATGAGAATTGCGAGATCAGCCAGCTACCGGCGAAGATCATGATGGTACGCAGCACAATCGCGCCGAGTACGCCGTAAACCAGCACCCGCCGCTGGAGCGCCGCCGGAACCGCAAAGTAGCTGAACAGCATCAGCCAGACAAAGACGTTATCCACCGCCAGCGCTTTTTCAATCAGGTAACCGGTGAGAAACGCCAGCGCCTGCGTATCTGCCACTGCGCGCCCTTCGGTTTGCGTCAGATACCACCAGAACGCGGCATTGAAGAGTAGCGAGAGGCTAACCCAGACGATCGACCATACGGCCGCTTGCTTCATGGACATGGTGTGCGCGCCGCGTCGTCCCTGAAGCAAGAGGTCGATGGCCAGCATAATCACGACCACGACAGCGAACCCGCCCCATAACATCGGTGTGCCGACTGTATTCATAATGAATTCCTTACCTAAAACAAAAAACGGCTAACGTCGAAAGACGTCAGCCGCTTGCTTTAGATGCAGGGAGTCTCGCCTTCCGGCAAGGTCTCACTTACGTCTGCGAAGACGCCCGGCGACCGGATGCAATAACGCATCGTAATGACGATCCACCGGCAATGAAGTTACTCCCCTTTGCGAGTAACAAAATATGTCAGTCTATTCGTGCCGTCAATGATTCGGCTTGCCTGGTTTACGAACCTTTACGCAGTGAGTTCGACGCCAACGTCATCTGCCGGGAATTTCACGCCGGTCTGACGGCGGATTTCCGTTTGCAGTTTGGCCGTGGTACGGCTGATAGCCAGCCCCGGATGGTTGATCTCATTCTCTTCCACCAGCCGCGCAAAGGTCTCCGCTTCATAGAGCATGGTGTTGATATGCTGCGGCTGCGTCAGCTCCTGCGCTTTACTGCCGCGCGGCACGAACGACACTTTCTGGCATTCGGAGATCTTTTCCACCACCAGCGAACCGGCTTCACCCTGGATCTCGCTTGGCAAAACGGAGTCGCTCACTTTCGAGTGTTGCAGCGTAACGCTGAAATCGCCGTAATCCATCACCACCACGCCGTGCGCATCAACGCCGCTGTCGAGCAGGCTGGCGGTGGCCTGCACGCTGTGCGGCTCGCCCCACAGCGCTACCGCAGATGCCAGGCAGTAGAAGCCGATATCCATAATCGAACCGTTAGAGAACGCCGGATTAAAGGTATTCGGGTTTTCGCCATCCAGATAACGCTGGTAGCGCGAAGAGTACTGGCAGTAGTTGATAAAGGCTTTTCGCACTTTGCCCACTTTCGTCAGAGACTGTTTCAGCAGCACGAAGTTCGGCAGGCTGGCGGTTTTGAAGGCTTCAAACAGCACCACCTGATTTTCCCGCGCACAGGCAATCGCCGCTTCGACTTCCTGTAAGTTCGAGGCCAGCGGTTTTTCACAGATCACATGCTTTTTGTGGCTCAGAAACAGCCGGGTCTGCGGGAAATGCAGAGAGTTCGGGCTGGCAATATACACCGCATCAATGGCATCGCTTTTCGCCATCTCTTCCAGAGAGGTAAACAGATGTTCTACCGGGTAGTCGTTGGCGAACGTTTGCGCCTGTTCAAGGCTGCGGGAAAAAACGGCGGTGAGTTTATATTTGCCCGTCTCATGGGCGGCGTCGACAAACTGGCGGGTGATCCAGTTTGTACCTATGACAGCGAAACGTATCATAAGGGCGCAATTTCTCCGTAAAGGGGGTATTTGTGCACTCTACCACGTCATAATGACAAAACCAGTGCACTGCTACGCAGAAGCACAAATGGCCTCAACCGGGGAAGAGACGCAGCGCGGCAATACGCGAAAGCGCGGTTTCGAGCGCCTCATCGCTGGCCGTCAGGCTGATACGAATAAACTGCTCGCCTCCTTTACCAAAGCCTGAACCCGGCGCAACCAGCACATGCGCCTCGTTGAGCAGTAAAGCGGAAAACGTAGCGGCGTTAAAGCCCGCAGGTACGGGCAGCCAGAGAAAAAACGTGCCTTGCCTTGCGTGTACCGGCCATGACATCGCGGCCAGCATTTCCAGCACCCATTTGCGTCGCTGATGGTAAACCGCCACCAGTTGCTGCGTACGCTGTGGCGGCAGCGCTAACGCCGCGATTGCCGCATCCTGTACCGCACCAAAAACGGTGCTGTAGCTGTGGGTATGCAGCTTTTTAAACGCCTGAATGACAGATGCATTGCCGACGGCAAAACCAAAGCGCCAGCCCGCCATGCTGAAAGTTTTCGACAGCGTATAGGTCTCTACGCCCCACGCTTTAGCGCCGGGCATCGCCAGCAGGCTTAATGGCGCTTCTTCCGCGTGGCTGCCAATCGCCGCATAGGCAAAATCATGCACCACCGGAATATGGTATTCGCGGGCGAAATCGAGCGCCGCCGAGAACAACGCTGGCGTGGCCAGCGCGCCGGTGGGGTTGTGCGGATAATTGAGCATCAACAAACCGGCATGACGGGCGACATCGGCGGGCACGCGGCTGAAGTCCGGTAAAAAGTCACCGGCTTCCTCCAGCGGGATGCCATAAAAGCGAGCCTGCGCCTGTAGCGCGGCTGAGCGATAAATGGGGTAACAAGGATCGGTGGAGATCAGGTATTGCCCGGGCTTGAGCAGCGCGCGCGGCAGACCGCTGACGCCGATATGCGATCCCTGAAAAACTGCCACTTCCAGCTCCGGATCCAGTTCGACGCCATAACGTTGCCGGTAAAAATCGGCAATCGCCTGGCGCACCTGTGTCTTGCCCCAGAACGAGGGATAACCGTGGTTCTGCTCGTCGGCAACGGCGTGTTGCAGGCAGGCAATGATTTCCGGCGGTGTGGGTTGCCCAGGGCTGCCGCTGGAGAGATCCACGAGCGGCAACGCGGCGGTATCAATGGTTGCCGCCACCTTTTCCAGCGCGCTAAACAGGTTCTCTTCCAGCGCATCGATCAACGGTGAAGGGGAAAAATCAGGCATAGTTTGCTCAACACAGTATCCATTATTCCCTATGGCATAACAGCAAATGGCGGATTCGCTAAAGAATAAAAGCGGCAATGTTTTTTTATTTTTTGAATATTCTGTGGGCAATTATCGTTATGACAAAAAAGCAAAATAAAAATATATCGCCTGTGATTTAATCAGATCGAAATTTACTCTGATGGGGACATTATTAATGAGCAGGCCAGTCATATTGGGTGTTATCTTTGCATTATTAGCCACTTCCTCTTCGCTGGCGCTGGCGGCGGATGCACAAACCAAACTCATCCGCGTGGGTTTTAACCCTGGGCCTTATAAAGAACAGTTTGAAAAAGGTGTTGTCCCTTTCCTGCAGGCCAAAGGCTACACCGTCGAATTTAAAGATTTTAGCGACGGTATTCAGGTGAATGATGCGGTGGCGCGCGGGAATATTGAAGCCAATATCATGCAGCATCCGGTGTATCTAAAATCGGTGAATGAACGGTTAGGCATCGATAATATCGGCATTGTGCAGGTGCCAACGCCGCCGATGGGCCTCTATTCCGCGAAGATAAAACAACTGGTGAAACCCGAAGCGGGCACCACGGTATCGGTACCGAATCAGCCCTCGAACGAGTATCGCGCCGCGCTGGTGCTGCAAAGCCTGGGCTGGATAAAGATCGATCCAAAGAGCGATCCGGCAACCTTCTCCCAGCGCAATATCAGCGAAAACCCGTATAAAATCGTGTTGAAAGAGATGGATAACGCCCAGCAGGTTCGCGCCCTGCCGGATGTGGATTATGGATTAATTCAGGGGAATTTTGCGGTCTCCAGCGGAATGAAACTGGCTTCGGCATTAAAACTGGAAGATCCCACCAGCAACTTTATTAATGTGGTGACCATCGCGGGCAAAAATAAAGATGCGCAGTTTGCCAAAGATATTATTGCTGGCTATCACTCGGCCGAATTCAAAAATTATATTCACGGACAATCGCAATATAGCGGCTATCTGTTGCCTGATTACTTTAAATAAATAATCCGATGATTGAGTTTCGTAACGTCAGTAAAACCTTTGCGCGTAACGGCCACCAAATCCAGGCGCTGGATAACATTACGCTGAAAATTGAAAAGGGCGATATTTTCGGGATTATTGGTTACAGCGGTGCAGGGAAAAGTACCTTGCTACGTTTAATCAATCGTCTTGAATCGCCAGGGAAAGGCGATGTCGTGCTGAATGGCGAATCGTTGCAGGGCGTAACCGGAAAGCGCTTGCAGGCGATCAAAAAAAACATCGGCATGATCTTTCAGAATTTTAATTTGCTGAATGCGAAAACCGTTTTCCATAACGTGGCCATCCCGTTGATTCTGCAAGGCAAAGATAAAGCTTTTATTCAGGCGCGTGTTACGGAACTGCTTGATTTCGTCAGCCTTGGCGACAAGGCGCACAGCTATCCGGACGAGTTGTCCGGCGGGCAGAAACAGCGAGTTGGCATCGCCCGTGCGCTGGCAACCAACCCTTCAGTGCTGCTGTGCGACGAAGCGACCTCGGCGCTGGATCCGCACACGACCGTACAGATCCTGCTGCTACTGAAAGAGATCAATCAGCGCTATGGCATCACTATCGTGTTGATTACCCATGAAATGTCAGTGGTGCAAAAGATTTGCAACAAAGTGGCGGTGATGGAGCGGGGCCGGGTCGTGGAGCACGGCGAGGTGTTTACGTTGTTTGCGGAACCCCGTCATGCCGTAACCGCCAGTTTTGTGCAGTCGGTGATCCACGACCGGCTTCCGGCGCGCGTTGATGCATTACTTCAGGCGCACGGGCGCGGGTTGCGGCTGGAGTTTGTCGGCAACACCGCGCAACAGCCGATCATTAATCGCATCATTAAAAGTTATGCGATTGAAATCAATATCCTTTTTGCCAGCATGTCAGAAGTCCAGAACCGCATTATCGGTTTTATGATTGTGCAAATTCAGGGAGACGACGCGGCGATAACCAGCGCGATTGCCGATCTTCACGAGGCGGGGGTAAAAATCAGCGATGTTTGAGTTATTTGATACTGCCGTGACCGGCGATCAGTTTGTGCTGGCGTTGCATGACACGCTGGTAATGGTGTGCGTGTCGTTAGGATTTGGCTCCCTGCTCGGCATTCCGCTGGGGATTGTGCTGGTGATTTGCCGACCCGGCGGCATTGTGCCTAATCGCGTGGTTCATCAGGTGCTAAACCCGGTGATCAACGTCGTGCGCTCGCTGCCTTTTATCATTTTGCTGATCACCATTCTGCCTTTCACCCGTTTGCTGGTTGGCACCACCATCGGTACTGCCGGGGCGATTGTGCCGCTGATTGTCTTTATCGCCCCGTACATTTCGCGGCTGGTGGAGAGCTCACTGCTGGATATTGATGACGGCATTCTGGAAGCGGCGGATGCGATGGGCGCTTCTCCGTTGCAAACGATCTGGCACTTTATGCTGCCGGAAGCCGCCTCTTCGCTGGTCCTCGCATTAACGACCGCCACCATTGGCCTGCTGGGCGCCACCGCGATGGCCGGAACGGTCGGCGGCGGCGGTATCGGCGATCTCGCCATTACTTACGGTTACCAGCGTTTTGATGCGTTTGCCACGCTGGTGACCGCCCTTGTTCTGATTGTCATTGTGCAGTTAATCCAGACCCTCGGCACCCGCCTGGCGCGCCGTCTGCGCCGCGAGTCGTCGCGGTAACCCTGAGGAGAAAATCATGCCTGTTGTTGAAAGCTTTACGCTCGACCACACCAAAGTAAAAGCCCCTTACGTTCGCGTTGCCGGTGTTGAACGCCACGCGCTGGGCAGCGTGGTGCAAAAGTTTGATTTGCGTTTGCTGCAACCGAATACCGACGCCATTCCGACAGCGGCGCTGCACACCCTGGAGCATCTGCTGGCCTTTGGCCTGCGCGAGGAGCTGGACGGCATTATCGATATCTCACCAATGGGCTGTCGTACCGGTTTCTACCTGATCCTGTGGGATGAGCACAAACCTGCTGATGTGGCTGCCGCTCTGACGCGCGTCCTGCGCCGCGTACTTGACGCGACAGATGTTCCGGCTGTGACGCCGCTGGCCTGCGGCAACTATCGTGACCATTCGCTTTTCTCGGCGCAGGAGTACGCAAAACAGGTGCTTGACGCCGGGATCAGCGATGACCCGTTCCGGCGTAACTAACCATGATTGCCCTCGACTTTAGCGGGCAAACCGCCGTGGTGAGCGGTGGGTTACAGGGGATCGGCAAAGCGATTGCCGATCTGCTGCATCATGGCGGCGCGAATGTTGTTGTCGGCGATATCGCTGCGACAGCCGCACAATTGCATTCACGCTATCTGCTGCAACCCTGCGATGTGGCTTCGCGTCCGCAGGCGGAGGCCTTGATCGACGCTGCGATGAGTACGTTTGGCGGGGTGGATATTCTGGTCAATAGTTGCGGCGTTTCGGCGATGAGTCCGGTAGATGCAATGCGCGACAGCGACTGGCAGCGGCTGCTGGACATCAATGTTAAAGGGCTGAGTTACCTGTCAGAAGCGGCGATCCGCGTGATGAAACCGCAATCCGCCGGGCGCATCATCAATATTGCGTCGCAGGCCGGGAAAAACGGTTACCGGTTGATGGGGCAATATGTCGCCACCAAGCATGCGGTGCTGGGGCTGACGCGGGTGATGGCTATCGAACTGGCGCGGCATAACATTCTGGTGAACGCCGTTTGCCCCGGTATTGTCGAGACCGAAATGAAGTGGCGCGAACGCCGCGAAGGTGCGGTTTTGCGCGGTTTAACGGCGGAAGATATCTACGCAGAAGATTGTTCGCAAGTGCTGCTCGGGCGCACGGCGCAGCCGCTGGATGTCGCCAACGTGGTCGCCTTTCTCGCCAGTCCTTTAGCCTCGTATATGACCGGGCAGGCCATCAATGTCACCGGGGGCATGACCATGCATTAACAAACCGGGTTCCGCGTCCTTGCGGAACCCGCCAGGGATTATTGAACGGCGGCGAACGCCTGCGCCACGCGGGCGATATTGTGGTGGTTCAGCCCCGCCATGCAAACCCGGCTGCTGGCGATCAGGTAGACGCCAAATATTTCACGCAGTTTTTCCACTTGCTCAGGGCTAAAACCGGTGTAACTGAACATGCCGCGCTGGCTTAGCAGGAAGCTGAAATCCTGCTGCGGTAACGCGGTTTTCAGCGCCGCCACCAGCGCGTGACGCATCTCGCTGATACGGGTACGCATCGCTTCCACTTCAGCACGCCAGAGTACATTCAGTTGCGGGTCGTTAAGCACCAGCGAAACCACCTGTGCGCCGAAATTAGGCGGGCTTGAGTAGTTGCGACGCACCGTGGCTTTAAGCTGCCCAAGCACGCGGGCGGCGGCGTCCGCATCTTCACACACTACTGACAATCCGCCGACGCGCTCGCCATAGAGTGAGAAGATTTTCGAGAACGAGTTGCTGACCAGCGCAGGCAAACCGGCGCTGGCAATGGCGCGAATGGCATAGGCATCGTCATCCAGCCCGGCGCCAAAGCCTTGATAGGCGATGTCGAGGAACGGGATCAGTTCGCGGGCAATCAGCACTTCAATGACCTGATCCCACTGGTTACGCGTCAGATCCGCCCCGGTTGGGTTATGGCAGCAGGGATGCAACAGCACGATACTGCGCGGCGGCAGCGTTTTCAGCGTGTCGAGCAGAGCTGCGAAATCGACGCCGCGGCTGGCGTTATCAAAGTAGGGATAGCTATGCACCGTGAACCCGGCACCGGCGAAAATCGCGATATGGTTTTCCCAGGTCGGATCGCTGACCCAGACTTCGGAATCCGGGAAGTAGCTTTTCAGAAAGTCCGCACCCACTTTCAGCGCTCCGGAACCGCCCAGCGTCTGGATGGTTGCGATACGCCCGGCACGCAGCGCCGGATGTAACTCACCGAACAGCAGCGTTTGCACTGCACTGCGGTAAGGCGCAAAACCTTCCATCGGCAGATAGAGGCTGGCGCTTTGCGGCTGGCTTTGCAGGCGCTCTTCCGCCTGCTGTACGGCCTTGAGGCGCGGAATGATCGCCTGCTCATTGTAATAAAGACCGATACTGAGATTGACCTTGTCGCTACGGTTATCCTGATGGAACGCTTCCATCAGAGAGAGGATCGGATCGCCCGCATAGGCATCAACATTCTGGAACACGTTACAACTCCTGGGGTTGGTCAGAGGTTCAATCCATTACACCGCGTAGCGTCCGGGACGGTGGTTCATGGCAATAATCAAATTGAGGATGGTCGCGCCGACAACCGACACCACCAGCATCGGCCAATTCACCACAAACAGCGAAGCGGTGACGATGCAGGCATCCACCACCATCTGGAATTTCCCGGCGCGGATGCCACTCTTTTCCTGAAGCCAGAGCGCCAGAATATTCATGCCGCCGAGGCTGGCTTTATGGCGGAACAGCACCACAAAACCAATACCCATCATGATGTTGCCAAACAGCGTGGCGTAGAACGGGTTGAGCTGATCGATATGAATAAAGCGGCCATGCAGATCGGAAAAGAGCGATACCATCGCCACCGCGCAGAAGGTCTTCAACGTAAACTGCGCGCCCATGCGGCGCACGGAAAGCCAGTAAAACGGCAGGTTAATCAGGAAGAACGCCACGCCAAACGAAACATGGGTGGTGTAGTGGATCAAAAACGCCAGCCCTGCCGTCCCGCCGGTCAGCGCGCCGGACTGACGAAACAGCACGACGCCAAAAGAGATCATCAGCGTACCAAACAGCAGCGCCAGCGCATCTTCCAGCCAGCTATGGGCGAGTTTATTTGGGGTAAGGACGTTATCCATAAGTGTGCACAATTATTTCAGTGATAAAGATAAGTATCACCTGCAATAAATACACCAGATGGCAGGGTTGCGAAGCGCTAATGGCGAATAAACCGACGACACACTCGCTAACATCTTGAAATGTCGGAAAAGAGAATTTTGCACGTTACGTGCGTATATGGCGTTACTTTCGGGTGATGCGTGCGTATTAGCTATGATTTATGCGTGAAAGCATCGCCATGTCGCACCAAAAAAAGGCGTTACGCCCCATTTCAGGGCAATGCGCTGCTGCCTGGCATCAGCAAACCGTTCTCTTTCAGGCGATTCAGTACCACCGAGGTTTTCAGATGCGCGACGCTTTTATTTTGCGCGAGGATACCGCTAATTAAGTGGTTTAACCCCGGCAGATCGGCAACCGCCACTTTGAGTAAATAATCCGCGTCACCGGTCGTTTTATAGGCGTCAATGATTGCATCCACGCCGCTGACCATCTGATGAAAGCTCGCCACGCACTCCGGCGTATGGTTCAGCAGACGCACCTCGATCAGGCCCAGCATCTCCTGGCCTGCGGCATCCGGCGCGAGTCTTGCGTGATAACCGAGAATCAACTGTGCCTGTTCCAGCGCAATACGGCGGCGGGAACACTGCGAGGCGGAGAGGCCAATCAGCTCGCTCAGCTCCTGGTTGGTTAAACGGCCGTTGGACTGTAGCAGCGTCAGGATCTTCAGATCGAAGTCATCAATGTTGTACATAGGTCTGCCTGGCGGACAAAAAAGAGTGGCTAACAGACTACCAGTTTTTTGCCCGGTGCAAAGGCGGGATTATTTCAGCGCCAGGTGCGTCAGCCACAGGCGGGTATCAAACTCAAGCTGGTGGTATTGCGGCTCCATATGGCAGCAGAGTTGATAGAACGCTTTGTTGTGATCTTTCTCTTTCAGATGCGCCAGCTCATGCACCACAATCATCCGCAGGAACGCTTCCGGCGCTTCGCGAAACACTGTCGCTACGCGGATTTCCGCTTTCGCCTTTAGTTTGCCGCCCTGCACGCGCGAGACTGCCGTATGCAGGCCAAGCGCATTATTCAGCACATGAATTTTGCTGTCGTACATCACTTTATTGACCGGCGCGGCGTTACGCAGATACTGGTTTTTCATCTCCTGCGTGTACTGATACAGCGCTTTATCGGTGGTGATGCCATGGCTGAGCGGATAGCGTTTTTGCAGCACCTCGCCCAGCCGGTTCTGTTCAATAAGCGTGGTTACCTGCGCCAGCAGGGATTCAGGATAGCCCTGAAGGTAGGTAAGCGTGTTCATGGCGAAATGTGTTTACATCTCCGGATAATTAAGCGATAAAACGCGCGAATTTTAGCACTTCGGAGGGGCGATGAGCCAGGTTGAGTTAAACGGACAATCATTTACTTTAGACCGCTTTCCTGTCGGCGTGGAAGAGGCGTCATTACAGGCGTGGGACGCGGCGGACGAATATCTGCTGCAACAGGTGAATGAGGTCGAAGGCCCGGTTCTGATCTTTAACGACAGCTTCGGTGCGCTGGCCTGCGCGCTGGCGGAGCATCACCCGGTCTGCATTAATGATTCGTACATTGCCGAATTAGCGACGCAGCATAATCTGCGTATCAATGCGATGGATGAAAACGCCGTCACGCTGCAAGACAGCCTTAGCCCGCTGCCTGCCAACCCGGCGCTGGTGCTGATCAAAGTCCCGAAACAACTGGCGCTGCTGGAGCAACAATTGTTCGCGCTGCGCGATGTGGTGACGCCGAATACGCGGATTATCGCCGGGGCGAAAGCGCGCGATATTCACAATTCGACGCTGGCGCTGTTCGAGAAAATTCTTGGCCCAACGACGACCACGCTGGCATGGAAAAAGGCGCGTTTGATCAACTGCACTTTTACTGCGCCTGCGCTCGCCAGTGGGTTGCAGCTCGCCAGCTGGAAGCTGGATGGCACCGACTGGACTATCCATAACCATGCCAATGTCTTTTCACGCAGCGGGCTGGATATCGGCGCGCGCTTCTTCCTGCAACATCTGCCGGAAGGGATAGAAGGCGAGATGGTGGATCTCGGCTGCGGCAACGGGGTGATTGGCCTGCAACTGCTGGCGCAAAACCCTGGCCGCGTGCTGTTTGCCGATGAGTCGGCAATGGCTGTGGCATCCGCTCGGCTGAATGTGGAAAGCAATCTCCCGGAAGCGAGCGCGCGCAGCGACTTTATGATCAACAACTCGCTCGCCGGGATTGAGCCGGATCGTTTTGATGCGGTGCTGTGCAACCCGCCGTTTCATCAACAAAGCGCCATCACCGATCATATTGCCTGGCAGATGTTTAATGATGCGCGCTTTTGCCTGAAATATGGCGGCGAGCTGCGGATTGTCGGCAACCGCCACCTGGATTACTTCCGCAAGCTGAAGCGCGTATTTGGTAACTGCGAAACGATCGCGACGAACAACAAATTCGTGATCCTTAAAGCAGTGAAAGTGCGTAAGAAGCGCTAACGGTTAAATGAACCGCATGCCTGATGGCGTTTCGCTTATCAGGCATGCGATATTTGCCGCTGTTCCAGGCCGGGTAAGGCGAAGCCGCCAATTAAATCTCCAGCGCCAGCGTGGTGCCCTGGGCAATCGCCCGGCGAGCGTCCAGCTCCAGCGCCACATCGCAGCCGCCAATCAGATGCACTATTTTGCCCGCCTCACGCAGCGGTTCCGCCAGCTCGCGCTTTGGCTCCTGACCGGCGCAGATCACGATATTATCCACTGCCAGCAGTTGCAGTTCGCCGCCAACCAACAGGTGCAGCCCGGCATCATCGATCTTCTGATAACTGACCGACGGGATCATTTTCACCCCGCGTGACAGCAGCGTAGCGCGATGGATCCAGCCGGTCGTTTTACCCAGATTTTCTCCCGGCTTACCGGCTTTACGTTGCAGCATCACAATGCGCCGCGGGCTTTTCGCCAGTTGCGGCCCTTCCGGGCGCAACCCGCCGACTTCCTTCAGGCTGGTGTCGATCCCCCATTCCACGCAAAACTCGGCAATGTTCTGGCTGGTCGGTTCGCCTGGCTGGCTTAAATACATCGCGGTATCAAAACCGATCCCGCCACAGCCGATGATCGCCACACTTTCGCCTACCGGGGCTTTGTCGCGCAGCACGTCGAGGTAGCTCAGCACCTTAGGATGATCGATGCCTTCGATCGGCGGAATGCGCGGTTCAATACCGCAGGCGAGGATCACCTCATCGAACAGCATCAGCATCGAAGGATCGACGCGCTGGTTCAGGCACAGCGCCACGCCTGTCAGTTCAAGCATGCGCCGGTAGTAGCGCAGGGTTTCGTAAAACTCCTCTTTGCCGGGGATCTGTTTGGCAACGTTAAACTGCCCGCCGATCTCCGCCTGGGCGTCAAACAGCGTCACGCTGTGCCCGCGTGCCGCGGCATTCACGGCAAACGCCAGCCCGGCGGGACCAGCGCCGACAACGGCAAGGTTTTTCTTGCGTAATGCCGGAAGTACCGGCATTTGCGTTTCATGGCAGGCGCGCGGGTTGACCAGGCAGGAGGTTACCTTGCCGACGAAGATCTGATCGAGGCACGCCTGGTTACACCCGATACAGGTGTTGATTTCATCTGCGCGATCACTTTGCGCTTTAGAAAGTAGCTCGGCATCGGCAAGGAACGGACGCGCCATCGACACCATATCAGCATCGCCGTTACTCAGGATCGTTTCGGCAACCTGCGGATCGTTAATGCGGTTAGTGGTGACTAGCGGAATGCCCACTTTCCCTTTCAGCTTGCGCGTCACCCAGCTAAAGGCTCCGCGCGGAACCGGCGTGGCGATCGTCGGGATCCGCGCTTCATGCCAGCCGATGCCAGTATTAATGAGGTTCGCGCCTGCCGCTTCGACTGCCTGCGCCAGCGTGATGGTCTGTTCCAGCGTGCCGCCGCCTTCGACCAGATCCAGCATCGACAGACGGTAAATAATAATAAACTCGCGGCCGACCCGTTCACGCACCTTGCGCACTACGTCCAGCGCAAAACGGCGGCGGCGGGCTTCATCGCCCCCCCATTCATCTTCCCGCTGGTTGGTGCGGGCGGCGAGGAATTCATTAATCAGATAGCCTTCGGAGCCCATAATTTCCACGCCATCATAACCGGCCTGCTGCGCCAGTTGCGCACAATGGGCGAAGTCATCGATCAGCGCGAGGATCTCGTCGTGGCTCAGGGCATGCGGCGTAAAGCGGTTAATCGGCGCCTGTAACGCCGAGGGCGCCACCAGATGCGGCTGATAGCTGTAACGGCCGGTATGCAGAATTTGTAGCGCGATTTTGCCGCCTTCCTGATGCACGGCATCGGTGATCAGCCGATGATGTGGAAGCTGGCTGGCATCCTGCAACACAGCACCGCCCTCCATCGTCACGCCGGAGAGCGCAGGCGCGACTCCGCCCGTCACAATCAGCGCTACGCCATGGCGTGCACGTTCCGCGTAGAAGGCCGCCAGCCGTTCAGCGCCGTCCGGGCGCTCCTCCAGACCGGTGTGCATCGATCCCATCAGCACACGGTTTTTCAATGTGGTAAAGCCCAGATCGAGTGGGGCGAATAACGACGGGTAATGGCTCATGCGCGCTTCCAGTGTAAAATTATTGTTATGTGGTCGGATGAGTTCTACTTTAGCCGTCGCCGCCAAAAAGGGAAAAGCGGGAGGTAATGATTGTGATGGGATTCAAAATAGTGACCCCGCTTCCCGCAGGGAAGGGGGCCAGGTGAGAAGGGACGTCAGGCTTTTTCCGCAAGGCCGGGCGCGCGCCACATTGACGTTGTCAGCCCGCTATCGACCAGGCCCAGCTGATCGGCATAGATTTTTTGCCACTTCAGCATCATGTTGTCGTACAACTCGCGATGCGCCGGGTTTGGCATGTAGGTCTGGCTCCAGCGCACCAGCCGCTCGCCGGTTGCCGCCATGTCGTCATACAGCCCGGCACCGAAACCGGCCGCAATCGCGCAGCCCAGCGCAGTGGCCTCTTTCACTTCCGGCACGCGTACCGGCAGGCCGGTAACGTCACTTAAAATCTGGCTCCACAGCGCCCCTTTTGCGCCGCCGCCAGCGAACACCAGGCTGTCGAATTGCACGCCGGAGAAGCGTGAGATCTGCGCCAGGTTACAGGCCGAGACGATGGCGGCATTCTCTTCCAGCGCGCGAAACAGCGTGGCTTTATTGCATTTTTCCGCATCGATGGAGAGGTTAATAAACGACGGCGCAGCGTGATACCACTGCTTAAAATGCATAGCGTCGGAGAAGATTGGCATCACGCCCCACGAACCGGCGGGTACCCGGCTGGCCATCTCTTCCAGCAGGTGATACGCATCGGTGCCGAGACGTTCGGCGATCAGCTTCTCTTCCGCGCAGAACGCGTCGCGGAACCAGCGCATGGTCAGCCCGGTAAAAAAGCTGATGGATTCCGCCTGCGCCATGCCGGGGATCACATGCGGATTCACGCGGATATTCATCTCCGGATCGGTACGCACCTGCGGCAGATTAACCACCTGCTGCCAGAATGTGCCACCGAGCACCGTAGTTTGCCCGGCGCGAACCACGCCAAGCCCGAGGCAGCCAAGCTGCACATCTCCGCCGCCCATGATCACAGGCGTTCCTTCGCGCAGCCCGCACTCTTGTGCCGCCTGCTGCGTCACTTCGCCGAGCAGGCTGCCGGTCTCTTTCACCGGCGACAGAAGATCCGCGCGCAGCCCGGCCATATCCAGCAGCTCTGGTCGCCAGTCGCGGGTGAAGAGATCCAGCATGCCGGTGGTTCCGGCGTTGGAAGGATCGACCGCCAGCCAGCCGGAGAGGCGCGATGCCAGCCAGTCGCTGATCATGGTCATGGTCGCGGTATCGCGGTAGATATCGGGACGATGGTGCGCCAGCCACAACAGGCGCGGCATGGCGCTGAGCGCCAGCGTCTGCCCGGAGACGCTGTAGACTTCGGATTCAAACTGCCAGTCGTGGATCTCTTTGAGCTCAGCCACTTCGTGGCTGGCGCGGGAATCGACATTGGCGCAGGCCCAGATGGCATCACCGTTGCGATCGTAGAGCACAATGCCTTCACGCATTGAGCAGCAGGCGATGGACTGAATATCGGCACCGCTCAGGCCCGCGCTGTCCAGCGCCTTGCGGATGCACTGGCAGGCGAGTTGCCAGTTGCTGTCGAGATCGAACTCCATTGATCCCGGCACGTTTTCGATGCTCAGGTGTTTCCATTCGGCCTGGCCGGCGGCGATTTGCCGCCCGGATAAGTCGAAGATCACTGCGCGAATGCTGCCGGTTCCTGCATCCAGTGCCATCAGGTAACTCATGGGTTTGGCCCCCTCGACCAGCGTTATAGATAAAACTGTGATCCTCGTATGGTCGAAAATATAGTTCAGCGCCTACGCTTTTGAACAATCTTCAATCACAAAATCAACAGTTCAATCACAGCTTTGCGCGGGAGGAGAGATGGCGGACCTGGACGATCACAAAGAGGGGAAGGATTTTGGCGTTGGCATACCGCAACAGAATGTGCCCTTTACTCTGAAAGGTTGCGGCGCGCTGGACTGGGGCATGCAGTCGCGACTGGCAAGGATCTTTAACCCGAAGAGCAATCGCACGGTAATGCTGGCCTTCGATCACGGATACTTTCAGGGGCCAACCACCGGGCTTGAACGTATCGATCTCTCCCTTGCGCCGCTGTTTGGTGAAACGGATGTGCTGATGTGTACGCGGGGCATCTTGCGCAGCGTGGTGCCTCCGGCCACCAACAAACCCGTGGTGCTGCGCGCCTCCGGCGGGAATTCGATGCTGACGGAGCTTTCCCATGAATGCGTCGCGGTCGCGATGGAAGATGCGCTGCGCCTGAATGTATCGGCCGTAGCGGCACAGGTGTATATCGGCAGCGAATATGAACATCAGTCAATCGGCAACGTTATCAAGCTTGTCGATGCGGGGAGCCGCTATGGTATTCCGGTGCTTGCGGTGACCGGCGTTGGTAAAGAGATGACGCGCGATGCCCGTTATTTCTCGCTTGCCAGCCGTATCGCCGCTGAAATGGGCGCGCAGTTTGTGAAAACCTATTTTGTGGAGCAGGGGTTTGAAAAAGTCACCGCCAGTTGCCCGGTGCCGATTGTGATTGCTGGCGGCAAGAAATTGCCGGAGCAGGAGGCGCTGGAGATGTGTTTCCGCGCCATCGATCAGGGCGCATCCGGCGTGGATATGGGGCGCAACATCTTCCAGTCCAGCGCGCCGCTCGCCATGCTGAAAGCGGTGAAAAAAGTGGTTCACGACAATATGAGCGCCCATGAGGCTTATCAGTTCTGGCTGGAAGAAAAACAAGGAGAGCAACCATGAATGTGACGCTGGTGGAAATCAATATTAAACCCGATTGCGTGGAGGATTTTTTGCACGTGTTTCGCGCCAATCATGAAGGCGCAATCCGCGAGCCGGGCAATCTGCGTTTTGATGTGTTGCAGGATCCCAAAGTGAAGACCCGCTTTTTTATTTACGAGGCCTATCAGGATGATGCGGCTGTTGAGGCGCATAAGAAGACACCGCATTATCTGGCGTGCGTGGAGAAGCTGGAGGCGCTGATGTCCGAGCCGCGCAAAAAACGCAGTTTCATTGGTTTGCTGCCGGAATAGCGTCAAAAAAATGCCGGAGGGCGCAGCTGCCTCACCGGCATTCATGATTTGCAGGCCCGGTAAGTTCAGACGCTACCGGGCACAGGATTACTCAGCGTTTACCGCCACCCGCAGCGCTGCCAGCGCATTGCTTGCCGCTTTCAGCACCTGCTCACACTGCTCAATGGTCAGTGTCAGCGGCGGTTCGATGCGAATGGTTTTCGCGTTGTTGAGCGTTCCGGCAACCAGCACGCGCTGGCGGAACATTTCGCTGGCGAAGTTGTAGCCCGTTTCGTTATCGACAAATTCGATTGCCATCAGCATGCCACGACCCCGCGCGGTGTGTACCAAATCCGGGTACGCGCGCGCCAGCGCCAGGAAGCCATCCAGCAACATATCGCCTTTCTGCTCCGCCTGCGCCAGGAGGTTCTCCTCCAGCAACACATTGATGGTCGCCAGCGCCGCCGCACAGGCCAGCGGGTTACCGCCAAAGGTGGTGGTATGCAGGAACGGGTTATCAAACAACACAGAGAAAACCTCTTCCGTGGCGATCGTCGCGCCAATCGGCATCACGCCGCCGCCCAGCGCTTTGGCGAGGCACAGAATGTCCGGCTGCACGTTTTCATGTTCACAGGCGAACATTTTACCGGTGCGGCCCATGCCGGTTTGCACTTCGTCGAGGATCAGCAGTGCGCCAAACTCGTCGCACAGCTTGCGAACCGCAGGCAGATAACCGACAGGCGGCAGGATCACGCCGCCTTCACCCTGAATAGGTTCCAGGATCACCGCAGCCACATCGTCGCCGGTTTTACGGCATTCGCTAAGCAGGGTACGCATTGCCTCGATATCGCCGAACGGCACGTGGTGAAAGCCCGGCAGCAGCGGCATAAAGGGTTTGCGGAAGGTGGATTTTGCGGTCGCGGACAGCGCGCCTAATGATTTGCCATGAAACGCGCCGCTGGTCGCGACAAAGGTGAATTTGCCGCGCGGCGACTGGTACGCCTTGGCGAGTTTCAGGGCGGCTTCGACGGATTCCGTCCCGCTATTACTAAAGAAGCTGTATTTCAGTTTGCCTGGCGCAAGGGCCGCCAGCGTTTTTGCCAGCATCGCCCGCAGTGGGTCGAGCAGTTCCTGGCTATGAAGAGGTTGTTTGGCGAGTTGATTCTGTACGGCGGAAACCACAACTGGATTACGGTGCCCCACATTAAATATTCCAAAACCACCCAGGCAATCTAAAAACTCCTGTCCCTGGGTGTCGACAAGCGTATTAAGACTGCTCGCTTGCCACTCTACGGCTCCGTAATCCCCGCCGGCGGTAACAGATTTGCGGTACTCCAAAAACCCCGGATTGACATGCTCTTTAAAGTAATCCACTACCTCTCGGTTTAATGCTTTCATCTCCTCATGATCAAGCGTTCGCTTCTCAATGAGATTCAGGGCGTGAGCGCTGCACGCTAATGCCGATGCGCTGGAAGGTAACCTGTTCAAAATGGCCTCCGGGGGCTGGCGTATCACATGATACCGATTTAAGTATTGCAGGGATTGCGCCACATCGGCGTGGGCAGGTGAAATCGGGATAAACACCAGGGGAAAACGCGAGCGTACAAAATTTAATCATGCCGCTACGTTAATATTTTGTATCTTTTGTGATTAAAAGTTGTACGTATTTAGCCGGGTTATCGCGGCGTTGCGCCAATATGGTGCGCTTAATGCGCGATGATGGAGCAATTATGTTAAGGCCATTTAGTGGTAACATAGTGAAACTATTAAAATCAGAGAGTTAACGAACCCATAAAAACCAGGGTTTTATTGCGAATTGCGATCTAAATCAAATTTAACATCTAAAGATAAATTCATTATCGCCGAAATAACATTCGCACCAATTTTTAACAGCAATATAACCCGCACAGGACGCAACCATGTCTTCTCCTCCTTATGTCAGCCAGCAGCGTTTTATGCTGGATGCTGATACAACTCTGATGTCAACGACTGACCAGCAAAGCTACATTACTCACGCGAACGATGCTTTTATCCATGCCAGCGGTTACACCCTGGGCGAACTGCTCGACCAGCCCCATAACGTGGTGCGGCATCCTGATATGCCCAAAGCGGCATTTGCCGATATGTGGTACACCCTCAAACAGGGCGAGCCGTGGAGCGGTGTGGTGAAAAACCGCCGCAAGAATGGCGATCACTACTGGGTGCGCGCTAACGCCATACCGATGGTGCGCAACGGTAAGACTATCGGCTATATGTCGATTCGTACCCAGGCGACCGATGAGGAGATTGCCGCGGTTGAACCGTTGTACAAGGCCCTGAATGAAGGGCGCTGTAATAAACGGGTGCATAAAGGGTTGGTGATCAGCAAAGGCTGGTGGGGGAAACTCGCTTCCTTATCGCTGCGCTGGCGTACGCGCAGCGTGATGTCGCTGCTGTGGCTTGCGCAGATGGCCGGGCTGTGGCTGAGTGGCGCAGGCGGGATGGCGCTGGCGATCGGTACGCTGGCGATGCTGGTGGGCTGTATGGCCGTTGAATGGCAGATTGTCCGTCCGGCGGAGAATGTTGCCCGGCAGGCGCTCAGCGTGGCTACCGGCGAGAGCAACAGCATACAGCCGCTGAACCGTAGTGATGAACTCGGGCTGACGTTACGCGCCATCGGCCAGCTTGGGCTGATGTGCCGCTGGTTGATCAATGATGTTTCTGGCCAGGTTAACAGCGTGCTTAACGGCAGCGAGACGCTGGCGAAAGGCAATGATGATTTGAATGAACGCACCCGCCAAACCGTGGTGAATGTGCAGCAGACAGTGGCGACCATGAGCCAGATGGCGGCATCACTGCAAACTAACTCGGAAACTGCTTCGGCAGCCGATCAGCTCTCCAGTTCCGCCAGCAGCGCAGCAACCCACGGCGGTAAAGCGATGGAGACGGTGGTGAAAACCATGGATGAGATTGCCGACAGCACGCAACGTATCGGCTCCATTACGACGCTGATTAACGACATTGCTTTCCAGACCAATATCCTCGCACTGAACGCGGCGGTGGAAGCGGCGCGGGCCGGGGAGCAGGGTAAAGGCTTTGCTGTGGTGGCGGGTGAAGTTCGCCATCTCGCCAGCCGCAGCGCCAGCGCGGCAAACGACATCCGTAAGCTTATCGATGCCAGCGCCAGCAAAGTGCAGTCGGGTTACGATCAGGTGCATGCCGCTGGCCGTACGATGGAAGATATTGTCAGCCAGGTACAGAACGTGACGTCGCTGATTGGGCAGATTAGCCGCTCCACTTCCGAACAGGTTGACGGGCTTTCCGATCTGACGCGTGCGGTCGCTGAGCTGGATGCAATCACCCAGAAGAATGCCGGTTTAGTAGAAGAAAGTGCTACCGTCTCGGCGATGGTGAAACATCGCGCAGGCCGCCTGCAGGACGCTGTATCCGTTTTGCATTAATGTTTTGTTGCCCTATTAAAAACCGCCATGTAATGCCGTGGCGGTTTTTTTATCTCTCCAGAGTAAATATCTATACGTATATGTAATTATTTTTTTGTTTTTTGTTAAAATATTATTAATTTATTGTTGTTGATATGAGCTGTTAATATATTTCACACCTTTCTGTTTAATCCTGAATTAAATTCATTTAAGTGGCATTAATATATGTTGCGCAAATCATTCTTCTCGCGAATATAACGATCGATAAACAGCGATTAATAGTTATTAACTATCAGATTCATCAATAAATAATTAAAAAAACGATCAAACTCATAAAGTTAGCGATTTGGTTACCGATAACGTGTTTTGGCTGCATATGTTTAATTTGCGCCAGGGACTTAAGCGGGCCTTTAGGGTTAAGCGCCCGACACTTTCGTCGGTAAAATAATCAAACCCATGGAGAAAATATGTTTTTACATAATGTAAAAATAGGCACGAAATTATTTCTGGCGTTCGGCTTTTTTATTGTGTTGATGGTGGTGAGTTCCTCAATGTCACTCACCAGCCTGGATCGCGCAAATAATGGAATGCAAGAAATCGTGCGTGATGACTATCCAACCACTGTTAAAGCCAATCAGCTGATCGATAACTTCAACTCTTTTGTCAGCATTCAGCAACTGATGCTACTTGATAGCGAAGGGAAGTGGACCTCCGAGTCGCAGAAGCAGCTTTCTGAGATCAGCAGCCACATTACCGCGTTGCTCGAAGATCTGGCGAAAAACCTGCATGATGACAAGTCGCAGGAAATCCTTGCTGAAATCCGCACCGTACGCCAGCAGTACCTTGATTCTCGCTTTCGTATCCTCGACGCCGTGAAAAATAACGATCGTGCGGCTGCGATACAGGAGATGATGAGCAACACGGTGAATATCCAGAACGCCTACAAAGCAAAGGTGCTGGAGCTGATTGCTATCCAGGATGCGCAGATGAAAGGGGCGGGTGAGGTCGTGCAGCACGATTTTGCCGCGAGCCGCTTGATCCTCATTCTGCTCGCAGTCTTGAGCATTGGCTTCGGCAGCCTGATCGGCTGGATCATTGTCCGTATGATCACGCGTCCATTGCGTGAGGCTGTCACCTTCGCAGAAGCCATTGCTAATGGCGATTTGACCCGCTCGATCGACTCACACCACCGCGACGAAACGGGGGTTCTGCTACAGGCATTAATGGAGATGAAAGAGCGCCTCGTGGAGATTGTTCATCAGGTACAGAACGGTTCGGAGAGTATCTCCAGCGCGGCGGCGCAGATTGTTGCCGGTAACCAGGATCTGGCGGCAAGAACGGAAGAGCAGGCAAGCTCGGTGGAACAGACTGCAGCATCGATGGAGCAAATCACCGCCACGGTAAAAAATACCGCCGATCACACCTCAGAAGCCACTCAGCTTTCCGCGGGCGCAGCGACAGTGGTGAAAAATAACGGCGAGATGATGAAACAGGTCACGGAGAAGATGCGCGTCATTAACGACACCTCAAACCGGATGTCTGACATTATCAACCTGATTGATTCCATTGCGTTCCAGACCAACATCCTCGCGCTGAACGCAGCCGTTGAAGCTGCGCGCGCAGGGGAACACGGGCGTGGTTTTGCGGTGGTTGCGGGCGAAGTTCGTCAGCTGGCGCAGAAAAGCGCCTCGTCGGCGAATGATATTCGCCATCTGATCGAAAATTCCACCAGCCAGACCCGTGAAGGGATGGCGCTGGTGGAAAAAGCCAGCGGATTGATTAACGGAATGGTGAGCAATGTGCAGGAGATGGATGTGATACTGCGTGAGATCGGCCAGGCAAGCCGCGAACAGACCGATGGCATTTCGCAGATTAATAGCGCCATTGGCCTGATTGACTCAACCACCCAGCAGAACTCCAGCCTGGTGGAGGAGTCGGTTGCGGCGGCGGCGGCACTGAACGATCAGGCGCTGCACCTGCGCGAACTGGTTCAGGTCTTCCGTCTGCGCGATACGCCAGAAATGGCTTAATCGAGTTGTGAAATATCCAGCGCCGCGCGGTCGATAATGCCAATTATCTGCTTAAGCTGTGCGGCGCTGAGTTCCCCCTGATTTACCCGTAAATCCAGCACTGCTTTAAAATTATCCAGCGCCCGCTTCATTTGCGGGTTTCTGCGTAGCTGATAACCGACGTTACGCACCCGGATGCGTTCCTGAATCTCCGCAATCTGCGCCTGGCTCTCTTCCAGCCAGCGCAAACCCTGCGGCGTTATCGCAATAGTTCTGCGCCCATTCTCTTCATCGCCAACGGTAATGAACCCCTGCTCTTGCAGGTAATCGAGCGTGGGATAAATCACGCCAGGGCTGGGCGTATAGTTGCCCTGAGTCAGGGATTCGATGGCTTTGATCAACTCATAGCCGTGGCTGGCGTTGCTGCTCAGCAAGTAGAGGATGACCAGACGTAACTCACCGTGACCAAAAAAGCGCTGGCGTCGTCCGCCGCCGTGGTGCGGATGTTCGCGGTCGGCCCGCTCGTGATGATGGCGCATGCTGTACTCCTGATAAATTGATATATCTAATTTATATCTAAATTAACTATTTAGACAGTGCTGGAGTGAGGTTTTTTTTATTTTATTGATAATAAACGAAATTATTTTATGCTTTGGCAATCGGTGCTTTCCCTGTGTTTATATCATAAAAATTCCTTGTCTTCTGCGCAATCAACAATCATTATCATTTGCACAACATTTAGATATATCGTATTCACTTTCACGAAGGCCGATTATGACAACTCATTCTCCACGTTATCCCCAACGCGTACGCAATGAACTGCGCTTTCGCGAGTTAACTGTTCTGCGCGCGGAACGCGCTGGCAGTGGTTTTCAGCGCATTGTGCTGGGCGGTGAACAACTGGAAGGCTTTACGTCGCGCGGTTTTGACGATCACACAAAAGTCTTCTTTCCGCAGCCGGGATCGCACTTTGTACCGCCGACGGTGACTGACGAAGGCATCGTTTGGGGCGATGGACCACGCCCGGCATCCCGCGATTACACGCCGATCTATGACGCCAGCCGGCACGAACTGGTGGTGGATTTCTATATTCACGACGGCGGCGTGGCGAGCCACTGGGCGGTGAATGCGCAGGCTGGGGATACACTGACGATCGGCGGGCCGCGCGGTTCGCTGGTGGTGCCGGAAGATTATGCCTGGCAACTCTATGTGTGCGATGAATCCGGTATGCCTGCGCTGCGTCGCCGTCTGGAAGCGCTAAGCCTGCTCGCAGTTCGCCCGAAGGTGACGGCAGTGGTGACGGTTGCCGATGCGGCGTATCAGGATTATCTGGCGCATCTGAGCGGCTTTGATATTCAATGGGTGGTTGGCCATAACCCGCAGGCGCTGCACGATAAACTGGCTTCGCTGACCGTCGCCGATGAGGACTATTTTATCTGGCTGACCGGGGAAGGTGAGGTGGTGAAATCGCTGATGGAGCGCTATGCGACCGACAATATCGATCAGCAACGGGTGCGTGCGCAGGCGTACTGGCACAAGAAATAATGACGAAGCCCGGTATTTCACCGGGCTTGCTGCTTTCAGGCCACTTCGTCGTATTCGGCTTCGCTGACTTGCTGCTCCAGCGTCTGGCGAATTTCACCCAGCGCTTTTTCCTGCTGGCGGAAGTAGGTTTCCCGATCGCCCAGCGACGACACAAGTTGCCAGGACTCCTCTTTCTCGAGCGTTGCCAGCTCTTCAATCAGGCTGGCAATATGCTGCTTCACTTCAGCAATACGCTGACGCAGGCGCTGCAGATCGTTTAAACGATCGCTTGCCATCAGCGGCTCCAGCCCTTTCTGCAGGCGGGTCAGAATGGCACGGATAGCGCTAAGATCGCCGCGCTGGCGCGCCTGGTTGAGCTGCACCATCATGCCGTGCGCTTCATTTTTTAAATCGTTGTCCACCAGATCCGGGTGGCAGAGTTTGCTGGCCTGGCGCCACAGGCGCTTCAGCTCGTGACGCTCATCCTCTGACATCTTCTGCTCGAAGCTGAAACGTTTTTCGGCATCGTGCTGCTGTTCCTGATAGCTCTCGTATTCCTGACGTGCTTCGTCACGCGCCTGGCGTGCCGGTTCTTCTTCACGCGTAAGACCGCGTTCCAGCTCCTGCGCTTCGGCCAGCAACGAGGCTATCAACTCGCTTTGCTGTTGCAGATGTTTACGCGCTTCGGCAGCCTGCAATGAGTGCGGCGGCATGCTTTGCCAGCGCTGCGTCAAGGTAACCAGCACTTCCACCGCTTGCGACAGATACTTCTGGCAGCGCAAATAGTCGGCTTCGCGACGGCGCGCTTCCGCTTCCTGGCGGCGAACGGCGGCTTCTGCCAGGGTTTTGCGCAGGCGCAGGATCTGTGACATCAGCGGCCCAAGGCGGGTTAAGTAGAGATCGTTGAACTCGTCGAGCAGTTGGATGCGCGCGTTGCGTTTATCAATCAGTTCGCGCAGTTGTTCTTCCAGGGCTTTCAGTTCCAGCTTACTGGCGGCCACTTGCGGATCCTGCCAGCTTACGACGGAACGCTGGCTTTGCAGCCAGTTCGTTATGGCGCGCATCGCTTCGCTGTAATTCTTCTCTTCAAGCGCATGGACGATAAACGCTAACTCCGGATCCGTAACTTCATTTTTCAACAAAGGAAGCTGACTGAGGATGATGCCGTCATCCTCCAGTTCGATGGCGTATTTGATGATTTCAAGCCGTTTTATAGGTTTGTTCATGGCGTTTCGTCAAAGCGCTTAAGAGTTTATTAAGGGGTGTGGTTATTCATCAAATCTGGACTATAGATGTGAATCTCGCAATAGTCTGCATCCATATTACATTGGACATATTTCAATGCGTTAGTGTTTCTGTGAAAATTGCGCTTATGGGGGCTTAAATCGGCGAAATACGCGAAAAAGTGCGCGCATTGCGGCTTTCAGGCCACTCTGCTGACATGCTTTGCGGCCTGAAAGGATCCCTTACACTTGCGTTAACCCGCCATCGACACAAATCTCGGCACCAGCGATATAGCTGCTTTCGTCACTCGCAAGAAACAGCGCGGCGTTGGCCACTTCTTCCGGCTGGCCCATGCGACCCAGTGGAATTGCCTGCGTTAATCCCTGACGAACATTTTCCGAGGCCGCAGCCATCATTTCCGTATCAATAGGGCCGGGCGCGACGACGTTAACGCGAATGCCTCTGGCTGCCAGTTCGCGCGTCCAGGTTCGGGCAAAAGAGCGCAGCGCGGCTTTGCTGGCGCTATAGACACCATAACCTTCCGTTCCGATAACATCGGCAATCGACCCTATCAGCACCACGCTGGAACCGGGTTTGAGCAACGGCAGCGCAGCTTGCAGGGCAAATAGCGGCGAGCGGACATTCAACCCGAAGGTGCTTTCAAAGTGCGTTTCTGAAACCTGCTCCAGGGTGGCGTACTCTGACATGCCGGCATTAATCACCAGCACATCCAGTTGCTGAATATTTTCCATTATGCGCGCCAGTTCGCTGTGCTGGCTGACATCAGCACGCAGCGGCAGCGCATTTCCTTCGATTTTAGCGGCAGCGTTCTGTAACTCTTCCTCGCGGCGGGAGGTAAACCAGGTCGTGGCGCCTTCATGGGCAAAACGCTGGGTTATCGCCAGGCCAATTCCTTTTGCGCCACCCAGTATGAGGGCCGTTTTGTTGTGCAGTCTGTTCATGATGATTCTCCTGTTGAGTGGAAAATCGATGATATAAGTTTTATATTTAGTATCAATTACGCACTTTGTTTATATTAGATATCATTGGATATACCGCTATGACAAAAATCGATGACTGCGTTTTAGGAAATGTGGGCAAAACGCGCCCGATACTTGAGCACATCACCAATAAATGGTCGATTTTGATCCTGACTGTGCTGTGTACAAAACCTTCTCGTTTCAATGAGATCCGTCGCAGGCTGGATGGTATCACCCATAAAGCGCTGGCCGACGCTCTGAAACGGCTGGAGCGCAACGGGTTGGTGCACCGGGAAGTGTTGCCGACAATGCCGGTGGGTGTTGAATACCGTATTACGCCGCTTGGCGAATCACTTCGACAGCCATTTGAGGCACTGTATCGCTGGGCGCTGGAATATGGGCCACAATTGACGGCGGCGCAGGATGAGTATGATCAAAAATCTGCAGAGGCTGAAAGAGCATTAGCCTCCTGAAACGGGGCGTTCTGCTTGTCGGAACGCCCCTGCGAAAGGTCAGCGGAAAGTATGACTGACAAGTGAGCGTCGAATATCTGGCGTCCCTGGAATTCGGCGGGCCCTGAATTCTGTCTGGCTGTATGTTACTCCGGCGCCATGGTATCCGGTTACCTGAATGCTGTTGTAACCGAGACGCTGGAGCTCTCTGCTTATGGTTTGCGCCAGAGGTTGAGTGCCTTTCAGGGAGATGAATTTTCCTATTATTCCTTTTCTTTTTGCACCTGACGATGCTTCCAGCTCGACAGCAGCAAAAGACGTTGGCTTGAAAGAATCAGCGCTATAACAGGCAGTTATACGGATATCCTCGAATGTTTTAGGTAGCCCGCATGAATGCAATTGTTCAGCGAGGGTTACGGCCGTCATCAACCCCAGGGTTGCCGCTTCATCGGCTGCCAGTACGTCTGCACCGGCCGTTCCGTGCCCAAGAATATAGAGTTTATCCGTGGTAGCGGATAATTGACTTAATGGTATATGTGTAAAGTTTGTATTTTTTAATACAACCAGTTGTTGTGATAATCTCGCAATACTGGCTGTGAATTTATCAAATATATCCGGTGACAGCGCTTTTCTTAATGTCTCACCATTCCAGTCCTCATGCACTTGTAAACCAGCATCGACCTCCTGCAATTTATCGCTGACAGTGTTTATCTGAATAACCAGGTTATTTATTTCTGCAGCACGTAGTTCCATTATTTCATTTCGAATTTTCTGATTTGGCACAATTAGTGGATAGAGGCTTTTTCCCTTCAGGTGGCGGATTAAATTTAAGCCCAGACTTTGATGGATCATATCCTCTGCTGCAAAAGGAATATACAGATAACCTTGTTTGGGAAAACCGCTGTGCATCACCGGAGGCGCGCCATATCTCGCTTTAAATTCAGGTTGATTGGCCGGGGTTCCTGGCGGTGTATTGTTTCCGAATATCATTTTCTTCATTGAATCATCCTGGATATATTTTATATGAGTGGTTATCTCAATACGGATAGCTAAAAGCATTATAGCGATACATTATACGTTTCTGCCTTATAACATGGTACGTGGGAGAATAATCTATAATTCATGCCGCTGGAGCGATTCATACAGTGCTAAGGCATTTATTCTAGCGTATGCAATGGTGGTTATTAATAGTTGTTGTCACGTTTTTATTATATTATTTGTTCTATTAAGATATATCAGAGAGGTAATTTATTAAGGAAATTATAGTGCGGAGAGTAATTATTTATAGTAAAGCGTTGATTAACTTTTTATGTTGGTGCCGGTAATACGTTATTCTCGTGTGAAAAGATGCGGATCTTATTAAGATTCGGAAGGCACCGCATGAAAAGTGTTGTCGCTTGAGTGATGGCTTCATCGGGAAGGAACGCATTGCGCCATTCTGCGACTGTTGTTGTAGCGATAGAAGCGACAGAGTGATGGGGATTATCAAAAGTTGGGGCGATACTTTTGGGACATTCAGGATTTAAAAAACAAAAAAACCACCATAAGAGGTGGCTTAAGTATCTGTTTCTAAATTTAAAATTTGGTGGCCCCTGTTGGGTTTGAACCAACGACCAAGCGATTATGAGTTCCTATGATAACAACCAAAAATCAACACTTTACCTTTAAAAACAGTAAATTAGATTATCAAAAACTATCTAGAATTATCATCATTACTCATTTCTACCGCCACTTTATCGCCACTTTTAGCCAATGGGTTGAGTTTAACCGCATCTTCGAGATGGTCGGGGGCAAAGTGCGCATATCGCATTGTCATTTTGATGTCGGTATGACCAAGCACACGCTGCAATACCAAAATATTACCACCATTCATCATAAAATGACTGGCGAAGGTATGTCTCAAAACGTGGGTAAGTTGTCCTGCCGGTAACTCAATGCCTGTTCTTTCCAGTGCAGACCGGAACGCGCCATAACAATCACTAAAGAGCTGACCTTTTTTATCATTAGGTAGTGAGTCGTAAAGCTCTTGGCTTATAGGCACAGTGCGGTTTTTCCTGCCTTTAGTATTGGTATAGGTGATCTTGAATTTTGCGAGCTGGCTTTTTCTTAGACCCTCAGCCTCAGACCATCGAGCACCAGTAGCGAGGCAGATTCTTACTACTGTTTCTAAATCAGGGTGTTCATGCCGTTTGCATTCTCCGAGCAATAGTGAAATTTGGTCATGAGTCAGCCAGGCCATTTCCATTTCTTCTGTGCGGAAAGGACGCATATTTTTCAGGGGATTTTCACCCTTCCATTCTCCGAGGCGATTTAGCTCATTGAATACAGCTCGAAAATAGGCCAGCTCAAGATTAAGAGTGCGAGGCGACACCTCTTTAACCCTATTCGAACGGGCATATTCACCTTTTAGCCGCTTTTCACGGTAGCGGGAAAACATTTGCGCATCGAAATCGCGCGCCAGCGGTTCGCCCATACACTCAAAGGCATGGTACATAGCTAATTGGCGTTTTAGTCCGTCTTTCAGGGTAATGCCGTGGGCGCTATACCATGCGTCAACCAGTTCTTTTAATGTTCGCCGATCTTCCTTTTCTTCCTGCCATGGGTTTTGTACGGTGTACTGCTCAAACGCCAGCGCCTCGCCTTTAGTCGCGAATTTTTTTCTGATACGTTTGCCTTTCGCGCCGTTTGGATATAGCTCGCAAATCCAGCCTCCAGCCGGATTTTTACGGACTGTCATTAATTCACCTCGCTATATACACCCACCACGCGCCCTAATGCTTTTATGTCATCAACAATGCATTCAAAAGGTACTTTCCCTCCGGCTACGTGTAGTTTTCTGCCTGGTAAAATCGTCAACTCACGAATGCTTTTTGCTCCCTCAATATCTACAAGCCATGAACCATCTGACAGTAAGGCATCAGTCTCTATAAAATGAGCCGCATTGTCTGACAGTATGCATTGCGGGTTATTTAGATTTCGGTTAAAGAAAGACTTCGAGATCCTCAAATCTGCACCTCCAATCAATCGACCTTCACTTAATGTGAATGATTTGACCGTTAACTCCTCAGATTCGATGGAGGCCTTGACGTTACCGCTAGATAACTTTTCCCCTTTACCGGTAAGTAACCACTCAACATTAGCACCTGTTTCCAGAGAACAATGGACAATGAAGTCATATGAGATCGCCCCCCGTGTGTAGCGGTTTTGCAGGGAGCTAGCTGCGATATTGAAGTGTCGCGCAAGCTGGATTTTTTGCGAAAATCCGTAGACTTCACAAATTCTGTCTAAAACATGTTCGTTACTAATTCCTGAATCAATTTTCATGAAATTCGCATCCGCGTATTGACCGTTGCGGCTTTTGCGCATTAATATGCGGCTAAACCGTAATTCATTGATGATAATCGCTGACAATCGAAGAGCATCAATGATAATTATTGATAAACAGGGAATGATGCAATATGGCTTCTGAAATTACAATTGTGAAAATTCCAAGTGAGATTGTTTCCCCTCATGAGTTTGCTGCTTTAGAGAGAGTGTCTATCGCTACTGTTCGTCGCTGGACTACTGGCGACAATCCTTGCTTACCAATCGAACCGAGAGTCATCAAGCCTGGTCGTAAACGCGCCAGCGGTATGGTTCGCATCTATTACGCACGCTGGAAAGAACAACAGTTGCGTAAGGCGTTGGGTCATTCTCGTTTTCAACTCGTTATCGGTGTGTAATTCACTTTATGTGAATTCTAAGGATGCAGCATGTTAGATTTTCGCGTTTCGTCACATACACACTTCGATGACGCTTGCAGAAAATTCGCGACTACTCACAACGTAAAAGAGCTGGCAGCTAAGGCCGGAATTAAGCCGCACACTCTTTACAACAAACTCAACCCGGATCAACTGCACCAGTTAACACCACGTGAGATCTGGTTACTGACAGACCTCACCGAAGATTCAACGCTAGTAGATGGTTTTCTGGCTCAGATCCATTGTTTGCCGTGCGTGCCGGTTAATGAGCTGGCGAAGGACAAGATTCAAACCTACGTCATGCGCGCAATGGCTGAGCTCGGCGATCTGGCTAGCGGTGCTGTTTCCTCTGAACGTCTTACCCCGGCCAGGAAGCACAGTATGGTCGAGAGTGTGAATTCTGGTATACGCATGCTTTCGCTGACAGCTCTGGCACTACAAGCGCGCCTCCAGGCTAACCCGGCAATGTCCAGCGTTGTCGATACCGTTAGCGGCCTCGGCGCATCTTTTGGGCTGATGTGAGGTGAGCATGTTGAATAACGAACCTTCTTTCGCATCGCTACTCGTTAAGCAAAGCCCGGCTATGCATTACGGCCACGGCTGGATCGCAGGTAAAGACGGTGCGCGCTGGCATCCGTGTTTCTCTCAGGCTGATTTGCTGGCTGGCCTTTCCACCCAAAAACAGGAGGGTTCATGGCTATCGAAGCTGTTTCTGCAACTGTTCCGCTGAAAGCTGGCGCCCGTATGGCTGGCCTGAATCATATTGCTGAGATTCGCGGGCGGTTCTGGGGGGATAGCTGGAAAGAGGTTGAGCAATTCGTTGCAAATATGCGTGATACGCGCGACCCGCAGCATGAAGACAACGAGCGCGCGCTGGCAGCGATTTTCTTTCTGGCAAAAATACCGGCAGCTCGTCACGGGCTCAAATTAAGTGAGCTGACTACTGACGAGAAAAAAGCGCTTATTTCAGCAATGAATCATTTTCGCGCAGTCGTGAGCTTATTTCCCAAACGGCTAACCATGCCGAATTAACTCAAACCGTAATTAAAAGGCGTCAACCCGCCGGGCATTCTTTTGCCTAAATTCAGGAGAAAGCGTTATGCAAAATATCGAATCCCGCAATTTCGAAGCTGATAACGATGTACTGGTCAGCTTGCTTAATAAAGCTAAAAACGAGGAGCGTCGTGATCGTGCCCTTGCTGTTTCCATTCGTCTTGAGGCTCTGGCTATTCATATCGCAAGAGAAGGGCTGAACGGAGTCGAAGCCGTCGAGCTTCTGCGCCGCGAGGCTGCTCGCTACGAAAACGAATCACAGGAGCTGCACTGATGGCCGACGCAATGGATCACATCCAGCAGCGCGAGCAGGAAGAACGCGAGCGCCATATTAATAACGCACGCAGCCGCGTTATTACACCTTCACGTTTTACCTGCGAAGAATGCGACGCACCAATCCCGGAAGCGCGCCGCAGGGCAATTTATGGTGTGTCGCTTTGCGTGACCTGTCAGCAAATAACAGAGCTCAAGTCCAGACATTACCGGGGCGTTTAAGTGGCAATTTCTTACGCTTACGCGTGGAATGCTCCGCGCTCAGCAATAGCCAGCCCATATCTGACCTACTCAGAACAGCACCGCCGTGATCGTATGATTGCGGCGTTGCTGCATGCGCGCAAAGCGCTTTCTCTCCAGCCGGAATGTATACGCTATGACGTATACCGAACCGCTGCCGCGCTGGAGCAACATCACGACAGCCAGCGAGCCAATGCCTTTTTGATTAGCTTTTGCAAAAAAGCATTCCCGCGCCTTGAGCTGGTCGCAAAAAAATACCAGGCCACTGGTGTTAAAAGCGATGTTTCGGCTGCTGTTTTTTCCGGTCATTTCGATACGGAAATGCTGCAATACATCGCCTCACGCCTCGTGAATATGGTCGCCCGTTATAACCGGCTCCCTGATATGGCAAAGGCAGATATTGAACTGCTGGCCGCTGATATCGCGAATTTCATCCGCGCAGAGCTTGCAGATATAGATGATGCCAGCGCCGGTGAACTGAAAACACTGCATTCGTGGTATATGCGCGCCGGGCTGATTGCCCTGCAATTTAACGTGACCCCGCCCCATTGGGAGCGCGTAACAAAAAAATACGCCAGTGAGCAGGATATCGCACCGGCAGTTATGCGCATGTTCAATGAAACATGGTGGCGCGGGCGGTTGCGTCGTATTGCTGCCGCATGGCGCGAGCATCTGCAAATCGCTGTTGGTAACGTCAGCAAGAAAAAACATGCCTACGCCAGCAAAACATGCGTAGCCGAGTGGCGGGAGCAAAAAAGGCGCACGCGTGAATTTCTTAAAGGGCTGGAGCTCGAAGACGAGGACGGCAACCGCATCAGCCTGATTGAAAAATACGACGGCTCGGTCGCTAACCCGGCCATTCGTCGCTGCGAGCTGATGACACGTATTCGCGGCTTTGAAAATATCTGTAACGAGCTCGGTTACATGGGGGAGTTCTATACGCTGACAGCCCCGTCGAAATATCACGCCACGACAAAAGCGGGATACCGTAACCACAAATGGAACGGGGCAAACCCTTCCGACACGCAAGGCTATTTAACCTCACTCTGGGCGCGTATTCGCGCCAAGCTCCACCGGGAAGATATTCGTATTTTCGGGATTCGCGTTGCAGAACCTCACCACGACGCTACCCCGCACTGGCATATGCTGATGTTTATGCTGCCGGAACATGCTGAACGTGTGCGCACTGTCATCCGGGATTATGCGTGGCAGGAGGACGGCAACGAGCTCAGCAGCGATAAAGCCAGAAAGGCCAGATTTCATGCTGAAGCGATCGACCCGGAGAAGGGGAGTGCAACGGGCTATGTCGCAAAATACATCTCAAAAAATATCGATGGCTATGCGCTCGACGGTGAAACGGACGACGAAAGCGGCGAGTTGTTGAAAGATACCGCGCCCGCCGTTTCTGCCTGGGCGGCGCGCTGGCATATCCGGCAATTCCAGTTTATCGGTGGTGCGCCGGTGACGGTCTACCGCGAATTACGCCGTATGGCCGACACCGAAGCCGCGCACGGTCTTAGCGTTGAATTTGCTGCGGTGCATGATGCGGCTGATGCCGGTGATTGGGCTGGTTACGTTAACGCCCAGGGCGGCGCGTTTGTCCGTCGTGACGATTTGCAGGTTCGTACGCTCTATGAAACGCGCACCGAATTTAACCAGTATGGCGAGGAGACTGTCTGTATTCGCGGCGTGTATGACTCCACGGTCGGCGCAGGTTCGCCGGTTCTGACACGTCTCACGCAATGGACGATTGTCCCTAAACGTACCGTTGATTTGGCCGTTGACCTTAAGGGCGCTTCTGCGCCCTCTCGGAGTTCTGTCAATAACTGTACGGGAAGCGAAAGCGATCCACCGGCGCTGGATTTATCAAAACCCCTGAGCCGATATGAGAGACGGCAATTAACGAACAGGCTCAGGGATAAAAAACCAGCGTTGCGGCGTAAATTTGTTCACGGAACGCCAGAACAAGAGAAAGCCATAACGCGAACGATTGAGGAGATACACCTATTAACCGGCTGCGAAATCAACCGGGGTGAGGCGCTGTACCTAATGGCGCATGGGAAAGGCAGTTTTAACGGGAAATGGTGTCGTGGATCTGCTGTAGGGGATATTTTCCCAGCGCCTCCGTCTGATGAGGTGAGGGCTAAGGAAATTCTTAGCCGCGTCGAGGCTCTGGTCGAAATGGCAAAAGCAATATAACCAATGATTTACATTTATATCATGATTATACAATGAGTTAAGAGTGGTTTTTTTCCTTCCCATATTTATTATTAACGTGTTACTGTATGTTTATACAGTATCTCGGTTGGGGAGGTTTTGTGCGAAATGAGTTGAATGAACGGGTCATGCTTGAGCGTGTAGAATTGATTGCAAGGCTGACAACAGAAGGGATGTGCCACGAGAGGGATCGTGAAATAGCGTTAGATCTAATTGCTGAATTGGCTAGGGGTAATCTAATGAAAAATAACGCCTTTTCAGTTTCTTTTTCTGCTGTTCCTTTGGAAAAACAATGATTGATATTGTTGCGCTTGGTTGATTGGTTTCTGGATCAGGGAGGAGTTATGACTAACGCCGCAATGCGATGGTAGTTAATCGCGTTGCGGGGTTGAGCAACGAGCAACGCGAGGCGGTAGTGTATATTAAGACCAACGGTTATATTTTAGATATACAAAAGAAACGATGACAAACCATACAAATGTAAGCACCCCTGAATAGTCAGGGATGAATCGAATAAACAAAAAGGCCCCCGCCAGTATAAGCGCAATGGGGACTAAGTGAGAGTGAGCGCCCCATATAAACAATAGGAATTTTTTCATCTTTTCAACATCTCATACAAAGCGTCACCAATAACTTCTGGATTGTTCCCGCCCGATTGAACCTCATAAATCACTTTAGACATCTGAGGCTCAATAAGAAAATACAACATTTCTAATTTTTCGCGGAAAAGCAGGTGATAATATTCTGGATCCTGAAATTTAAGTTTGTTTGCTGCCAGCGCTGCGATCTGAGCTTTAGAATAAAATGTCGTCACTTTCACAAACCATGTAGACATTTCATTAACTTTTTGAATATGTGATTCCTGAAAATCCGCACTGCTTATAATCAATTTAGATATAGTCAGTGCAAGAGCAAGCTTGCTTGAGCGGTCAACCGCATCATAGGCTTTCTCTCCAATTTTCTGTTTTATGTAGGACACCAGAGTGTTGCTTTTTTCATCTCCGAGACGCTTGAATGTTTTCTGAAAATAAAGCTGAACCATATCAAGGACAACATCATTTCTGTTATATATCTCTACTAGCGACAAAATTAATCGGGAGTCCTCCTGCCACTGCTCATGACATGTACTTCTGTAGTATTCGTTAGTCACAAAACAAGAGCCATAGTTAATAAGTCTCTGACCACCGAGTTTTACTTTTTCGATTGTTTCCATTTGTCCTTCATGGATTTCTCTTAAAGCTTTTGTTACAGCTATTGCCATATTTCTATCTGACTGCGTTTTCCACTTAAGATAGTTTTCTGCCATTTCCATGTGCCTTGTTGTAACATTGTTGATTAATGATTGATCATGGTCGCTTCTAGGGGCAAGGATGAAGATGAAAAAAAGCCGAAAAATTCTCATATACGTTTTAGCCGTAATTATTTCATTTCTAACAATTCCAGAGATCGTGTTAAGAACGGTATCAGGCGAAACACTTGTCAGGCTGAGCGGATTTACGAGTTTGGGCGGTCTGTTCAGCCCGTTCCTCTCGGTGATGATTTTTATTGGCCTTGCATCCATCCTGGTCGGGATCATTGCCGTGTATGTAGTGATTAAGATTTATCAGGGTTCAATGCGGATTAAGGATAAATAAACACGCTTTAATACGGGATAACCGCCTTTTAGCTCGCTGCATGCATTTAATGCATCGTTTTGCATGCGTCATGTAATTTTTTTGATCCTGAACGGTGCCAGTGCTGGCAAGGATCCGACGGGCTGTTGCAACTGCATTAAAACCGACCCATAAAGCGGGCAGGCGAGGCGGGGAAAGCATTGCGCGCTGAGGCCGGTAATTATTTAATTTTCTCGCGCCTGAGCGCGCCCCAGCCGCGCGCAGGGCGCGAGGGGGTGCGACGGAGAGGCGAGACGGCAGCGCGTCGTGTGGGAGCTCTGGTGGGCTCTGGCGAGGGGGCATGAAAAAGCCGCCCGCAGGCGGCTGTGATGGGTTATTCGTCGTCGGTGTCGAGGCTGTATTTCTGAAACCGGATGATCTCGTCGCCCGCCCATTCGTTGAGCTCAAGAAAACGTGATTGCAAAGGCTTCAGTTCATTTCGCACAAACACCTTTGCCACCTTCTCAACGTCGCCAATAGAGCCCGCTGTCTCGGGCTTGGCTCCCATCAACTGGAACGGCACGCGGTGCGCGTCGAGCAGGTCACCGGCGCTAACTTTTTTGATGTTAAAAAAATCGTCTTTGGTAGCGACTTCCGACAGTGGCACGATCTTAATGCCGTCGGCTTTTCCGTTCGGTGCGTAGAAAAACAGGTTCTTAAAATTGCCGAGCCCTTTCGAGTCGCGCATCGCCTTGCGCAGCGCTTCAACGTCCGTACTACTCTGCGCGGCGTCCGTCACGTACATGATGTAACCCGCGTGTGCGCCGTTCTGGTAATACTTGCGGCGAAACAGTGTCGCCGACTCATTCAGCCAGGCCGAGTTAAGCGCGCTGAGATATTCCGGCATCCCGTAAAGCTCCTGGTTGATATCCGGCTCAAGCAGGTGGAAAACAGACCCGGGCGCAAACTGGTGCGGCTGCGTGAAGTTCTGAATAAACCAGTAGGTATCCTCCTCCACACCGCGCCGGGTGTATTTCGCCGGTGAGGTTTCATATTTGACCGGCCTGCCGGACAGGCTTAACCGCGTCTCAATAAACGCGTTGCCGAAAACGATATAATCCAGGGCGAACCGGCTGAAATCCTGCCGTGACAGGCGGGCATGCGGGATAAACGTCGATACCAGAATATTGCGCTTAACGTACATCGGCGAGCTGTGGTGAACGGCGGCGCGCATGCTTTTTGCCAGGCCGGAAAAACTCACCGGCGGCTCGTACCACTGGCCATTATCGATGCACTCCACGTAATCCAGAATGTCGCGTTTATCGAGTACCGGCACCGGCTCGCCGAAGGTAAAAGCCTCCATGCTCTGCGCGGGTGCGGCGGTGTGCTGGCGCGACTTGGCCGTGTACTGGTGTTTTTTGTTGCGTTTGCTCATTTGGTCACCTTATTTTTTTCCTGTGGCCAGATGGCCGAGAAACACAAATCAAAATCACCTTGTGATAATTCAGATTTAATTTCCGCAAGGTCAAAAATAGTGCAGCCCTGTTGAATCGCATCGTCAGCAGAAAGGCGTTGCTGATTATCAGGCGATTCTTTAGCCCATAAAGCGTATGCCTCATCATTAAGTGATGGCGAAGTGTATGCAGTAAATCGATGTTTTTTATGTGCTGAAACCCCTCGCGCAACTTTGAACAATCTGCCGGGATTTTCAGACCAGGCGTATTCACTGACATAAGCGTTACCACTGCATGCCGCAAAAAATTCATCCTCACCAAAGAAGCGTATTTCCGCACCATTTGAGAGCCGAATAACGGAATCGTCAGGATTAATGTTTACGCCAGCCAGTGCGGCGAAGTGAATGATTCGAAGCTGGTTATTAGCCAGGACATGTGATTTACAAGGCTCGATAAAGTATTGATTGCGACCGGTTTCAATGGCATCAATCAGCGCTTCTAGCGAGAAATACCAGTCTGCCCCACACTGGCGGGTTTTCGTTATATGCCGGATACGTTGCTGAGAAATATACCAGCGTCTTTGATATTCAAAACCAGTACTTCCCAGCATGTTTTTTAATGTAGCGGCATGCAAGCCAGTAAATTTATAGGTCATTAGTTCCACTCCATAATGCTGGATGATTGCTGCCCGCTCGCGGCGGTCAGCGGTTCGTTAATCAGTACGTGCATGGTTGCCCAGGCGAGATCCGCGTGGCTGGCTTCTTCGGTGCGACTGGCCTCATAGGTGGCGCTGCGCCCGCTGCTGGTCATGGTTTTACGGATGGACATAAACGATTGTGTGATGTCGGTTGCGCTGACGTCATATTCGAGGCAACCGCGCGTGATGGTGTCTTTGGCTTTCAGCACCATTGCGGTTTTCATTTCCGGGGTGTAACGAATGTCGCGCGCTGCCGGGTAGAAGGAGCGCACAAGCTGGAATACGCCCTGACCGAGCCCGGTGGAGTCGATGCCGATATACTCCACGTTATATTTTTGCGTGAGCTCGCGAATAGACTCTGCCTGTGTCGCAAAATCCATCCCTTTCCACTGATGGCGCTCCAGAATGCGGAATTTGCCCCCGGCAACCAGCGGCGGCGCGATAACCACGCAACCGGCGCTGTCGCCACGGTGTGACGGGTCGTAACCAATCCATACCACGCGCCGACCGAATGGCCGGTCGGCAAACGGCGCGTAATCCTCCCACTCCTCCATGCTGTCGACCATGCAGCGTTGCAGCTCCTCGAACGGGAACACCGACGCCTTGTCATCGACGAACTCGCACATAAACAGGTTGCGGAAGTCATCTGCGCTGTTCTCCTGACGCAGGGCGTCGAGGTCAAACAGGGTACAGCCCCCGGCGAGCGCGTCCTCAATGGTGACAATCTGCCGCCACTGCCCGTCCGCACAGGCCACGCCGCGCGCTAATGCCGCATAGGTGATATCAATATCAACCCGCTCGCTGGCGCTGGCGCGCCCCCGGTTAAAGAGTTCACCAGACCAGAACGGGTAAGCGCCATGCCCCAGCGAGGACGGCGTCGAAAAATAGGTCGTGCGCAGGTGTTTTTGTGAGGCCATGCCCGACGCCACTTTGCGCAGCCGCTGGAAGTTGGGGATCCAAAAAATTTCATCGACATACAAATCGCCATTATGGCTCTGCGCGGTGTTTGAGTTTGTGCCGAGAAATAACAGCTCCGCGCCGTTGTTGCCGATAACAATCGGGTCGCCGGTAAGGTCAACATCAACCAGCCGGGCAAACGCAATGATGTATTTGCGGAACACGTACGCCTGCGTTTTTGAGGCGGATAAAAATATCTGGTTATGGCCGGTTTTCAGGGCGCGTAACAGCGCCTCGCGGGCGAAATAAAATGTCGCGCCAATCTGGCGGGACTTGAGAATGTGCCGGATGCGGTGCTCTAACCCGGCTTTGTGCCAGCCGAGCTGATAGGCGAAAGACTGGTCAAAGAAAATCTCCTCCAGTTTTTCGACCGCCTCCTCGCTGAAAAAATTCTTTTTCGGCTTTTTGCGATCGCCTTTGTTGCGGTTCGCCACGTTCGGATTGAGATCGGCCTCGTTGCCGGTCTGGCCGTAGCGGGTAATACGCGCGAAGCGCTCCATCTGGCGCGCCAGAAAATCCGCGACCTTGAAGTCGTGCGCGGTCAGTTCCGGTTTGGCGTAAAGCTGGATTAATCGCGCTTCAAGTGTGAATTCAACCCGGTTTAATGGCGCGGTTTCTTCCCAGCCGTCGCGCTGCTTCCAGCTCTGCACCGTCGGGCGTTTGGTCTGCAACATTTCCGCGATTTGTGGCACGGAAAACCCCTGCCAGAACAACAGCGCCGCCTGTCGTCGCGGGTCGTTTAATAGTGTGGTGTCGGTGGTGATAGTCATTCAGTGCCTCGCCGTGATTGGTACACGGCAAGGCTACTTAAGCGCGGTCAGCGATTCGCTAAGGTGCTGATGTGTCGGGGGCAAGCCATCCGTGACTGATGGCGAAGCAACGGACGAGCCGGGAAACTACCCCCTGACAAAACCGTGAATCCTTCACAGACAATCAGGACTCCTGACGATGGCAAAAAAAGTAGTTTCAAAATGGTTTCGCATCGGCGTCGAGGGTGACACCTGCGACGGCCGCATTATTGGCGCAACTGAAATTCAGGAAATGGCCGACACGTTTGATCCGCGTGTCTATGGTTGCCGCATCAACCTTGAGCACATCAAGGGGCTTATGCCGGACAGCCCGTTTAAACGCTATGGCGATGTGGTCGAGCTGAAAGCGGAGAAAATCGAGGACGATTCCGCGCTGAATGGCAAGCTGGCGCTGTTCGCGAAAATCACCCCGACCGATGAGCTGGTCGCCATGAATAAGGCGCTCCAGAAGGTTTATACCTCAATGGAGATCCAGCCGAACTTTGGCAACAGCGGCAAGTGCTACCTCATCGGCCTGGCCGTGACCGATGATCCGGCAAGCCTCGGCACCGAGTATCTGGAATTCTGCCGCACCGCCACACACAACCCGCTGAGCTCCCGTAAAGCCAGCCCGGAGAATTTCTTCTCAGCCGCCACACTGGCAGAGATTGAGTTCGAAGAGGAGCCCGACACTCTTATTAACAAGCTGACCGACTCGGTTAAAGCCATTTTCAGCCGCAAGCAAACCAGTGACGAAGCGCGATTCAGCGATGTGCATGAAGCCGTGACGGCGATTGCTGAACGTGTCCAGACCAACAGCGACGGTGTTGATACCCGTTTCAGCGCGCTCGAAAGCCAGCTCGCCACCGTTAAACAGGGGCTTGATGCGCAAACCACATCAACGGCTGAGCAATTCAGCGCGATCACCGCCACCCTGGACAAAACCCCCAGCGGCACACAACCGCGCCGTGCGCTCAGCACAGGCGGCGATGGCGCGGGCGCAACCCTGACCGACTGCTAACCAGCCTCTCTTTTTCAGAACAGGAACACAGACACAATGCGTAAAGAAACCCGTTTTAAATTTAATGCGTACATGAGCCGCCTCGCGGAGCTGAACGGCGTCAGCGTTGGCGACCTGAGCAAAAAATTCAGCGTCGAGCCGTCGGTCACTCAGACGCTGTTCGACAAAATCCAGCAGTCATCCTCTTTCCTGCAAAAAATTAATATGATTGTGGTGGGTGAACTGACCGAGGAGAAAGTCGGGATAGATGTCAGCGGCACCATTGCCAGCACCGCCGACACCGGCAGCGGCGTCGAGCGCCAGACCGCTGATTTCTCGAAGATGGATGCTTACCGCTATTTCTGCCACCCGGTGAATTTCGATTACCACATCAGCTATAACAAGCTCGATTTGTGGGCGCGTTTTCAGGATTTTCAGATCCGCATCCGTAACGCCATCATCAAGCGCCAGGCGCTGGACTACATCACCATCGGCTTTAACGGCATCAGCCGCGCGGCCACCTCTGACCGCAAAACCAATCCCCTGTTGCAGGATGTGGGTATCGGCTGGTTGCAGAAGTATCGCAACGACGCGCCACAACGTGTGATGGACAAGGTGACAGGCGAGGATGGTACGGTCATTTCCGGCACCATTAAAATCGGTAAGAAAAGTGATGGCGGGCATTTTGCCAACCTCGATGCGCTGGTCATGGATGCGCATGAATCCCTGATTGAAGAGGTTCACCGCGAAAATCCGGAAATGGTGGTGATTTGCGGTCGCCGTATTCTGACCGACAAATATTTCCCGATGATTAACAAATTCCAGGCGAACAGTGAACAGCTCGCCGGTGAGCTGATTATCAGCCAGAAAACCATCGGCCAGTTGCAGGCGGTGCGCGCACCGTTCTTCCCGGCCAACAGCATTTTCATCACCACGCTGGATAACATCTCGATTTATCTCTACGAGGACGGCCACCGCCGCCACATCATCGAGAATCCGAAGCTCGACCAGGTGGAAAACTACGAGCAGGTGAAAGTGGATTTCGTGATTGAAGATTACGAAGCCGGATGCCTGATTGAAAACATCGAGATTCTGGAACCGGAAGAAGGTGATACACCGGAAGCCGAAGTCGCGAAGGTGTTCGCCGCTGAAATGGTGAAAGCCATGCAGGCGATGAATGCCGGAACCACTACCACAGGCGAAGGAGCGTAACCGATGGTGAGCCCCGCACAGCGTCACGCGATGCGGGTCTCGGCCATGATGGCCGCGCAGCGGGATAACGCCCCGCTGCGCCATGCCACCGCTTACGAGCAAATGCTCGTTAAGCTGGCCGCAGACCGCCGGACGCTAAAAGGTATCCACTCGAAAGAGCGCAAGGCAGAGAAAAAGCGTGAGCTGCTACCGCTGTACCTGCCGTGGGTGGCGGGCGCACTGGAAAACGGCACCGGCGCACAGGATGACATCCTGATGACCGTGATGCTGTGGCGTCTTGATGCGGGCGATATTCCTGGTGCGCTGGAGATTGCCCGCTACGCTCTGCGTCACAACCTCGCAATGCCGGAGTCCCACAACCGCACCGCGCCTTACATGCTGGCCGAAGAGGTGGCGCTTGCGGCACTGCGCGCCCGCGATGCCGGTCAGCCGGTCGATACGTCGACCATTCTTGAGACCATCTCACTGACCAGTACCGCCGACATGCCCGACGAGGTGCGCGCCCGGCTGCACAAGGTCGCTGGCCTGACGCTGCGCGATACCGGTCAGCTCGCTGACGCCATGACGCATCTGCAACGCGCGAACCAGCTCGACCGTAATGCGGGGGTACGCAAGGACATCGAGCGCCTTACCCGCGAACTGAATCCGAAGCCCGTTGTGAAGCCCGCGCCAAAGACACCCGCGAAAACCGCACAACAGCAAAAAACAGCCACACCGGCGAAACGCGGGCGGGGTCGCCCCCGTAAAAACGCCGGTTAACAGAACGCGCCCCGCGCCAGGGCGGCACGCCGGTCAATGAGGGTGTTTCACCTTATCTGCGACCGGCGTCCACCGCCCACCCTTTTCCGAGGTAGTCATGACGACACTGATTATTGAAAAAAATAACGAACAGACGGAACGCGACACGGTGGTTATCCCGCCGCCTGTCAGTGACGAGCCGGTGATTAAAAACACTTTTTTCTTTCCCGATATCGAGCCGAAGCGCGTGCGTGAGCTGATGCGCCTTGAGCAGACCATCGCCCCGGCGCGGCTGCGCCATGCCATCAAGGCCGGGATAGCCGAAACCAACGCCGAGCTTTTTGACTGGCGGGCAAGCCAGATGAAAGCCGGTTTTGCGCGGCTGGCTGACGTGCCGGCAGATGATATCGATGGCGAGAGCATGCGTATTTTTCACTATCTGAGCGCGGTGTGTGCGATGACAGCCGCCACGCTTTATGAGCGCTATCGCGGTGTGGATGCCAGCGCGAAAGGCGACAAAAAAGCGGACAGCATCGACACCACGGTCGATGACCTGTGGCGGGACATGCGCTGGTCAGTCGCCCGTATTCAGGACAAACCGCGCTGCATCGTGGGGCAAATCTGATGAAGGTTTATGCGCACCAGGGCGACACGCTCGACGTCATTTGCAGCCGCCATTACGGACGCACTGAGGGTGTGGTCGAAACGGTGCTCGCCGCCAATCCGGGGCTGGCAGAACTTGGCGCGGTGCTGCCTTACGGCACGGCGATTGAGCTGCCGGACACTGACACCGCACCCGCTGCCGAAACGATGAATTTATGGGACTGAGCATGGAAAAAATCACTTCGTCGCTGGCCTACTGGATAAGCGTCGCGCTGACCTTTTTCGGGGCGATGACACCGCAGGATTTCGCCGCGTACTTTGGTGCGCTGGGCGTGGTGCTGACGGTCGGTGTTAACTGGCATTACCGGCGCAAAAGCTACGCCCTTTTGGCGCTCCAGCTTGAGCAGAGCCGTCTTTCCGGGGAGGTAATGAGCAATGTCATCAATCGTTAAGCGTTGCAGTGTGGCCGCCGTGCTGGTACTGGCGGCACTGGTGCCTGATTTTCGTTTACTCCATACCTCGCAACAGGGGCTCGCGCTGATTACCGGCCTCGAAGGGTGCCGGTTGAGCCCCTACCAGTGCAGTGCGGGCGTATGGACATCGGGCATCGGCCACACTGCCGGGGTGGTGTCAAAGCGCAACATCACTGAGCAGGAAGCCGCAAGCAACCTCGTCGCTGACGTGCTGAACACTGAGCGCCGTCTTGAGGTCTGTGCGCCGGTTGTGATGCCGCCAGCCGTTTACGATGCAGTGGTCAGTTTCGCGTTTAACGTCGGCACCGGTGCTGCCTGTAAATCGACGCTGGTTTATTTCCTGAACCAGAAAAAATGGCAACAGGCATGCGATCAACTGCCGCGCTGGGTCTACATCGACGGAATCAAAAATAAAGGGCTGGAGAACCGCCGCGCGCGGGAGCTGGCGTATTGCATGAAAGGGGTAACACAATGAAAAAAAAGATTATGTCATTAGTTTTTGATGTTCTGTTGTTTGAGTTGGTACTCCGGGGGCTGATTCACCCCCAAAGTGTGGCCGTGAATTTCGTCGCGGTGTGGGCAATTTTCTATGGTCTGCTCTGTATCGTTGTCAGCCTCGCCGGTGCGGCTGTCTATGAAGACTGGTTACAGGGACAGGAAAAGGCGATCCCCCTGAGCGATGAGAAAATGAAAATTTTCCGCTCTGTCTTTTGCCAAAAGTATTCACCACTGCGACATTTCTGTTCGCTGGTAATTATTGCAGGCGCGGGCTCCTGTCTGGTTGCGGCTGGCTGGGTGTTTACGGCGCTGCTTTATGTGATTTGCGTGCTGGTATTGCGGGGCGTGCGTTCCTCTTACCGTCAGCGCATTGAGGAGGCGGGTTTGTGTCCAGACTCATTGTGATCCTGCTTGTCGCTACGCTGATGCTGGCCGGGCTGCTGTGGCTGCGCCATGAAAACGGCAATCTTACCCGGTCGCTGGAAAAGGCGAACCGCGTCGCAGGCGAGCAAAAGCTGACGATCGGCATGCTGAAAAACCAGCTCATTGTTGCCCGCGACCAGGCGGATAAAAACGAACGGGCGCAGGTGGATTTGCGTCAGAAGCTGAACGCCGCCGGTGAGCGGGAAGCCCGGCGGGAACAAACCATAACGAGGTTACTCAATGAAAATGACGCCTTTCGCCGCTGGTACAGCGCTGATCTGCCTGATGCTGTGCGCCGGTTGCACAGGCGCGCCGCCTGCGCCAGCGCCGGTGACTGTTTACAACGGTTGCCCGAAAGTCAGCCTTTGCCCGATGCCGGGCAGCGATCCACACACGAACGGTGATTTGAGCGCCGATATCCGCAACCTTGAGCGCGCGTTAGAAAGCTGTGCGCTCCAGGTGGAAACCGTCAAACAATGCCAGGATGATTTAGATGCTGAAGCCCGAAAGCCTGAAAAAAGCCCTGGCTGATGCCGTGCCGGTGCTGAAAACCAACCCTGAGATGCTACGGCTGTTTGTGGACAGCGGCAACCTTGTCGCCACGCTTGCCGCCTCACTGTCATTCGAGAAGCGTTACACCCTCAATGTGGTGGTGACCGACTTCACCGGCGACGCGGATTTATTGCTTGTGCCGGTGCTGGCATGGCTGCGCGAGAACCAGCCCGACATTATGGAAACCGCTACAGGCCAGGCGAAAGGCTTCACCTTCGAGGCCGATCTCAACAATGACAGCAGTTTTGATATCAGTATCAGTCTTGCCCTGACCGAGCGAACGCTGGTTAACGAGGTCGGATCAGCGCTTCACGTCCGGTGCCTCCCGGAACCGCCCCCGCCGGAGCCGGTCACACGTCCGGTGGAGATGTACATCAATGGTGAACTGGTGAGTAAATGGGATGACTGAATTTAAACCGTTTGAGAGTGAGCTTGCCGGGCTGCTGGCGGCGCTGTCCCCCGCTGGCCGTCGGCGTCTTACGGTCGATATTGCCAAGAAGCTGCGCCAGCGTCAGCAACAGCGAATCAGGACTCAAAAAGCCCCGGACGGCTCGCCGTATGCAAAGCGAAAACCCCAGCCGCTGCGCGCAAAGAAAGGCCGGATTAAGCGGGAAATGTTCGCAAAACTGCGTACTAACCGCTATATGAAAGCCAGCGGCGATGACAGCGCGGCTGTGGTGGAGTTTACCGGCAAAGTGCAGCGCATCGCGCGTGTGCATCAGCTCGGACTCAAAGACCGGCCAGCACGCAACCGGGAGCCCGTACAGTATTCGGCGCGTCCGTTGTTGGGCTTTTCTTCTGACGATACGCAATTTATTGAAAGTCTTGTCATCGACCATCTCACCGATTTATAGCTGTGCCATTTCTGACATAACCGCCCCACATTGTCGCCGGATAAACCCGGCGGCATCATTTCCTTATGAATACACTCGCAAATTTAAATGACCTCGCGCGCACGCTGCGCAACATGATTCGCACCGGCGTTATTGTCGAAACTGACCTGGACGCCGGGCGCTGTCGCGTGCAGACCGGCGGTAATGTCACCGACTGGCTCCAGTGGCTGACGCAGCGCGCAGGGCGTTCGCGCACATGGTGGGCTCCCTCCGTCGGCGAGCAGGTGTTAATTCTGGCCGTCGGCGGCGAGCTGGATACTGCGTTTGTGCTGCCCGGTATTTTTTCCGACGAGAACCCCGCCCCGTCTGCTTCGGCTGACGCGCTGCATATTGCCTTCCCGGATGGCGCGATTATTGAGTACGAACCGGCGACCAGCGCGCTGACCGTCAGCGGCATCAAAACCGCCGACGTTACCGCATCTGAATCCCTCACCACCACCGTGCCGGTGGTGGTGGTTAAAGCCTCTTCCCGCATCACGCTCGACACCCCGGAAGTGGTTTGCACCAGTAAGCTCATCACCAGTTCGCTGGAAGTGCAGAACGGCGGCACGATGAGCGGGAATATCTCGCACAGCGGCGGCGCGTTGTCGTCCAACGGCAAAGTGTTCCACACCCATCAGCACCCCGGCGACAGCGGCGGCACAACAGGAGCACCCCTGTGACAGTGAACTATACCGGCATGAGCCGTGTAAATGGCCGCACGCTTACCGATTCACAGCACGTCAGCCAGAGCATGGGCGACATTCTGCGTACGCCGGTCGGCTCCCGCGTCATGCGTCGGGAATATGGCTCGTTGCTCTCCACGCTGATTGACCAGCCGCAGACACCGGCGCTCACGCTGCAAATCCGCGTGGCCTGCTATATGGCGCTCCTCAAGTGGGAGCCGCGCGTCACGCTGAGTGAAATCACCACGGAGCAAAGCGAAGGCCGGACGGTTGTCAATGTGACCGGCCAGCTCGTCAGCACCGGTGAAACCCTTTCATTAACCCTTCCTGTGAGTTGAACCCATGCCGATTGTTGACCTGAGCGAGTTACCCGCCCCGGATGTGGTCGAGGAGCTCAATTACGAGAGTATCCTCGCTGAGCGCAAGGCGACGCTGGTTTCGCTGTTCCCTGCTGATGAACAGGACGCCGTTGCCCGCACACTGGCGCTGGAATCCGAACCGCTGACCAAGTTTCTCGAAGAGAATGCCTATCGTGAGGTGCTGTGGCGCCAGCGGGTGAACGAAGCCGCCCGCGCGGTGACGCTGGCAAGCGCTGCCGGGGCTGACCTCGACGTTATTGCCGCGAATAACAACACCGCACGTCTGACCATCACCCCGGCAGATGATACCGCCATCCCGCCGGTGGCGGCGGTGATGGAGTCCGATGCCGATTTGCGCCTGCGCGCCCAACAGGCGTTTGAGGGGCTGAGCGTGGCCGGTCCGGTCGGTGCCTATGAGTACCACGGACGCAGCGCCGACGGGCGTGTCGCGGATATTTCCGTGGAGAGCCCGACACCGGCCTGCGTGACCATCACCGTGCTTGCCCGCGAGGGTGACGGCACGGCGGGCGATGACCTGCTGGCCGCGGTGGAAAAGGCGCTCAACGCTGAGGACGTGCGCCCGGTGGGTGACCGCGTGACGGTGCAGGCGGCTGAAATTGTGCCGTATGAGGTGGCCGCCACACTGTATTTTTACCCTGGCCCCGAAGCGGAGCCCATCCGCACCGCTGCCGAAGAGAAACTCAAGGCCTATATCACCGCCCAGCACCGGCTTGGTCGTGATGTCCGTCAGTCGGCGATTTATGCCGCGCTTCATGTTGAAGGTGTTCAGCGCGTGGAGCTGAGCGCCCCGCAGGGCGACATCGTGCTCGGCAAACATCAGGCGTCTTACTGCACCGGGTACAGCATCAACGACGGGGGGAACGATGAATAGTGACCGGCTGTTACCCGTCGGTTCGTCGCCGCTGGAAGTGGCTGCCGCTGCCGCAGCGGCTGAGATTGCGCGCGTTCCGGTGCCGCTGCGCACGTTATGGAACCCGCAGACCTGCCCGGCTGACCTGTTGCCCTATCTGGCGTGGGCGCTGTCTGTCGACCGGTGGGATGCTGACTGGCCGGAAGCCACCAGACGCCGGGTGATAGCGGCCTCGTTTTTCGTCCATCAGCACAAGGGCACCATCAGCGCCCTGCGCCGCGTGGTGGAGCCGCTCGGTTTTCTTATCGAGGTGCGCGAGTGGTGGGAGCTCAACGAGGAGCCCGGCACGTTTCGCCTGGTGGTGGGGGTGCTGGATGGCGGCATTACCGACGAGATGTATCAGGAGCTGGAGCGACTCATTAATGACGCTAAACCCGCCAGTCGCCATCTGACCGGCCTCGCCATCAGCCTGAGCACACCGGGCGAGTGCTATATCGAGGCGGGGAGTTACGCGGGTGATGAGCTGGTCGTTTATCCGTACCTGCCCGAAGACATTACCGGCGGCGGGGAATACTTCCCGGCCTCGGCCATTCATTTTATCGACAACATGAGAGTAATCGCATGACCGCGAAATTCTTTGCCATTCTGACCAGTCAGGGCGCGACACTGCTGGCAAACGCCACCGCGCTGGGGACAAAGCTCAACATCACGCAAATGGCCGTGGGGGACGGCAACGGCACGTTGCCGACACCGGACGCCACGCAAACGAAGCTGGTTAACCAGAAACGCATTGCGCCGCTGAATATGCTGAGCGTTGATGCGAACAACGCCAGCCAGATTATCGCCGAGCAGGTTATCCCGGAAAACGAGGGCGGTTTCTGGATACGTGAAATCGGGCTCTATGACGATAACGGCATTCTTATCGCCGTTGCCAATTGCCCGGAGACGTATAAGCCGCAGTTGCAGGAGGGGAGCGGGCGCACACAGACCATCCGCATGGTGCTGATTGTGTCCTCGACCGCTGCCGTGACGCTGAAAATCGACCCGTCGGTCGTACTGGCGACACGGCAATATGTTGATAACGCGGTCATTGAGGTGAAAGCGTATGCCGACAATCTGCTGAAACAGCATATCGCCGACACCAACCCGCATACGCAGTATGCCCCCCTTGCCAGTCCGGTTTTCACCGGCACACCGAAAGCGCCGACGGCGGCGCAGACCTCAAACGACACCCAGCTCGCGAATACTGCGTTTGTTCAGGCTGCCATTGCCGCACTGGTTTCCGGGGAGCTGGCAAAAAAACAACCGCTTGATAAAACGCTGACTGAGCTGTCGGGGAAGAGCGTTGCGGCGATCCTCGAATACCTTGGTCTGGGAGACGGTTCAGCTCTGCCGGTTGGTACGCCTGTCCCGTGGCCTGCATCCACACCGCCCGCAGGCTGGCTTAAGTGCAACGGCGCAACATTTACCGCCACACAATATCCGAAGCTGGCACTGGCTTACCCCGGTCTTGTGCTGCCTGACCTGCGCGGCGAGTTTATTCGTGGCTGGGATGAGGGGCGCGGCGTTGACGCCGGACGTGCTTTGCTGTCCTCGCAGGGGCATGCATTTGCTGAACACCAGCATGCCTTGTCTCTCTGGACGGGGGCGGCATTAGGTAAAAGTAATTCGCGGGCGGTGAAATACAGCCCGCAGGCATCAGCAGGGGATGGCGGTACGATGGAAGAAAACACAAACAGTGGTGGCGCGGCAGGTTATGCAAACTCAACGATGGGGGTTGCCTCATCCTGGCAGGGGGTTTCCTCCGGTGAGACCCGTCCGCGTAACATCGCATTTAACTACATCGTGAGGGCTGCATAATGGCTTCAGCCGTACTGGATAAAACCAAAATTGCGACCGTGGCAGGGAGCATCACTGTTCATAACTTCGTCGCACAAACCGGCGAATACACTGGTTCAGGTGATGAGTATCTGGCTGTTGGTGTCGGCCTCCCGGCACATTCAACTGATATTGCCCCCGGTGTTGCGGGTGATGGCTGTGTGCTGGTTTTTACCGGCCAGAAATGGTCACAGCAGGAAGACCACCGGGGCGAAACAGTCTATTCGACCACAGACCGCAGTGCTTCGACCATTGATTATATCGGCGCGATGAAAGACGGTTTCACCTCTGTGGCACCCGCAACGCAATACGACAAGTGGGACGGCGAGAAGTGGGTGACTGACACTGATGCGCAGCATGCCGGGAATATGGCCAGCGCCGCAGCGCTTAAGGCCGCTTACATTGCTGACGCAAATGATTATATGAATGGCAGGCAATGGCCGGGCAAGGCTGCAATCGGGAGGCTGAAAGGTGATGAGCTGACTCAGTACGGGATGTGGCTGGATTATCTGGATTTGCTGGAAGCCGTCGATATTTCATCAGCCCCGGCCATAAGCTGGCCTGTTAAGCCAGAGTAGCCAGGCAGGTAATATCACCAGGGCTGTCCACCGGCGGGCATGTGCCCGCTTTTTTTGTTTGCTGTTGTACCCCACGTCCGCCAACCCCAATAAATAGCCCCGCGCCCGCACTGCCTGGAAAATAACACTCACCCCAACCCCACGGAGTTAAACGGATGAGTGATTATCATCATGGTGTGCAGGTCGTCGAAATCAACGACGGCACGCGCGTCATTTCCACGGTCTCGACGGCGATTGTCGGTATGGTCTGTACCGCCAGTGATGCCGATGCGGCCACTTTCCCCCTCAATGAGCCGGTGCTGATCACCAGTGTGCAAAGTGCCATCGCCAAAGCCGGTAAAAAAGGCACGCTGGCCGCGTCACTCCGGGCCATCGCCGACCAGGCAAAACCGGTGACCGTCGTCGTGCGCGTGGCAGAAGGCACCGGCGACGATGAAGAAGAGGCGCTCGCGCAGACCATTTCCAGCATCATCGGCACCACGGATGAGAACGGTAAATACACCGGCCTGAAAGCATTGCTCACCGCCGAAGCCGTCACCGGCGTAAAACCCCGCATCCTCGGTGTGCCGGGTTTCGACACGCCGGAGGTGGCGACCGCGCTTGCGCCCGTTTGCCAGAAGCTGCGCGCGTTCGGTTATGTCAGTGCGTGGGGCTGCAAAACGGTTTCCGACGCCATCAAGTACCGCGACAATTTCAGCCAGCGTGAATTAATGGTTATCTGGCCTGACTTCCTCGCCTGGGACACCGTGAAAAATACGACCGCCACGGCGTACGCCACCGCCCGCGCCCTCGGTCTGCGCGCGTACATCGACCAGTCTGTCGGCTGGCATAAAACCCTGTCTAACGTCGGCGTCAACGGTGTGACCGGCATCAGCGCGTCGGTGTTCTGGGATTTGCAGGAGCCGGGCACCGATGCCGATTTACTCAATGAAGCGGGCGTAACGACGCTTATCCGCAAGGACGGTTTTCGCTTCTGGGGTAACCGCACCTGTTCCGATGACCCGCTTTTCCTGTTTGAGAACTACACCCGCACGGCGCAGGTTATCGCTGACACGATGGCCGAAGCGCACATGTGGGCGGTTGATAAGCCGATCACCGCGACGCTTATCCGCGACATCGTGGACGGCATTAACGCGAAATTCCGCGAGCTGAAAAGTAACGGCTACATCGTCGACGCGACCTGCTGGTTTGACGAAGACGCCAACGACGCGGAAACCCTGAAAGCCGGGAAACTGTATATCGATTATGACTATACGCCGGTTCCCCCACTCGAAAACCTGACCCTGCGCCAGCGCATCACCGATAAATATCTGGCGACGCTGGTTTCCTCTGTTAACAGCAATTAAGGAGCCGGACTGAATGGCAATGCCACGCAAGCTGAAATACATGAATGTGTTTCTGAATGGCTACAGCTATCAGGGTATCGCGAAGTCGATCACCCTGCCGAAGCTGACACGCAAGCTCGAAAACTATCGCGGGGCGGGTATGAACGGCGTCGCGCCGGTTGACCTCGGCCTCGATGATGATGCCCTGTCGATGGAATGGTCGCTCGGCGGCTTCCCGGATTCGGTTATCTGGGAGCTGTACGGTGCGACCGGCGTTGATGCCGTGCCGGTTCGCTTTGCCGGTTCCTTCCAGCGTGACGACACCGGCGAAACGGTCGCCGTTGAAGTGGTGATGCGTGGCCGTCAGAAGGAAATCGACACCGGAGAGAACAAACCCGGCGAAGACACCGAAGCGAAAATTTCGGTCGTCTGTACCTATTTCAAACTGACGATGGACGGTAAAGAGCTGGTTGAAATCGACACCCTCAACATGGTGGAGAAGGTCAACGGCACCGACCGGCTGGAGCAGCACCGCCGCAATATCGGCCTGTAATGTTCATCCCGGCCAGTGCGCTGGCCGGTTAACCCGAAGCCTGATTAAAAAGAGAAAACCATGAATAACGACAACGTGATCACCTTGGAAAATCCTGTAAAGCGCGGCGAGCAGATTATTGACGCCATCACCCTGATTAAACCGAACGCCGGGACGCTGCGCGGCGTCAGCCTTGCGGCAGTGGCAAACTCCGACGTTGACGCCCTGATTAAAGTGCTGCCGCGCATGAGCGCCCCCTCGCTCACCGAGCAGGAAGTCGCCGCGCTTGAGCTGCCTGACCTCGTTGCCCTGGCGGGTAAGGTGATCGGTTTTTTGTCGCCGAATTCGGCGCAGTAAATTTCCCCGACACACTCTCTGTTGATGACCTGATGGCGGATATTGCGGTGATTTTTCACTGGCCGCCCTCAGAGCTCTTTCCCCTGAGCCTGACGGAGCTCATTACATGGCGAGAAAAAGCCATCCAGCGAAGCGGAAACACGAATGAGTAGCGTGAAATTACAGGTATTACTCAAGGCTGTTGACCAGGCGACCCGCCCGTTAAAATCCATCGACAGGGCCAGCAAGGAGCTGGCCGGAGGGATGCGCACAACACAAACCGCATTGCGTGAGCTCAACGGGCAGGCGTCGAAGATTGACGGCTTTCGCAAAACCCGCGCACAGCTTGCGGTCACTGAGCAGGCGCTGAAAAAAGCCAGAGACGAAGCCGCCGCGCTGGCGATTCAGTTTAAAAACACTGAACAGCCGACCCGCGCGCAGGCGCAGGCAATGGAGACGGCACGCAAAAGCGCCGCCGCGCTCCAGCTTAAACACAACAGCCTGCGTGAATCCGTGCAGCGTCAGCGGCAGGAGCTCAGCCTTGCCGGGATAAACACCCGCACGCTGGCCGCTGATGAGCGAAAACTCAAAGCCACCCTCAGTGAAACCACGTCACAGCTCAACCGGCAGCGTGAAGCGCTGGCGCGCGTCAGTGCGCAACAGGAGAAACTCAGCCGGGTAAAACAGCGCTATCAGGCAGGAAAGGAGCTCGCCGGGAACGCGGCAGCGGTGGGCGCGGCAGGGGCGGGAATGGCAACCACGGCAACGCTTGCCGGGGCGGCACTGCTGAAACCGGGTTATGACTTCGCGCAAAAGAACTCGGAGCTTCAGGCGGTGCTCGGCGTGGGTAAAGACTCGGCAGAGATGACCGCGCTGCGCAGACAGGCGCGCCAGCTCGGCGACAACACGGCCGCCTCGGCTGACGACGCTGCCGGGGCGCAAATCATCATTGCGAAAGGGGGCGGTGATGCGGCAGCGATTCAGGCCGTCACACCAGTAACCCTGAATATGGCGCTGGCTAACCGGCGCACGATGGAAGAAAACGCCGGTCTGTTGATGGGGATGAAATCCGCGTTTCAGCTCTCAAACGACAAGGTCGCGCACATCGGTGATGTTCTCTCCATGACGATGAACAAAACCGCCGCTGACTTTGACGGGCTGAGTGATGCGCTGACCTATGCCGCGCCGGTGGCAAAAAATGCCGGGGTGAGTATCGAGCAGGCCGCCGCCATGGTGGGCGCGTTACATGATGCGAAAATCACCGGCTCGATGGCCGGTACGGGGAGCCGGGCGGTGATAACGCGCTTACAGGCACCGACCGGCGAGGCGTACCGGGCGATTAAAGAGCTCGGCATCACCACGGCAGATAAAAAAGGTAACACCCGGCCAGTCTTCACCATCCTGAAAGAAATGCAGGCCAGTTTTGAGAAAAACAGACTCGGCACCGGCCAGCGTGCCGAATACCTGAAAACAATATTCGGGGAAGAGGCCAGCTCATCAGCGGCGGTGTTAATGGCCGCCGCATCGGGCGGGAAACTGGATGCGCTGACCGCTGCCTTTAAAGCCTCAGACGGAAAAACGCAGGAACTGGTCAAAGTCATGCAGGACAACCTCGGCGGCGACTTTAAAGAGTTCCAGTCGGCTTATGAGGCGGTCGGTACTGACCTGTTTGATCAGCAGGAATCCTCGCTCCGAAAACTGGTGCAGACCGCCACCGGGTATGTGCTGAAGCTGGATAACTGGATCACCCGCAATAAAGGGCTGGCGCAGACGCTGGGTGTGATTGCGTCGGTGGCTGTCGGCGTGGTGGGGCTTGTCGGCGCTATCGGTCTGGTGGCATGGCCGGTTATCACCGGGATAAATGCCATCATAGCGATTGCCGGTGTGCTCGGGACGGTCTTCAGCGTGGTGGGCGGGGCAATTATGACGGTGCTCGGCGCGCTGACATGGCCGATTGTGGCGATCGGCGTGGCGATTGTCGCCGGTGCGCTGCTCATCCGTAAATACTGGGAGCCCATCAGCGCCTTTTTCAGCGGGGTTGTTGAGGGGCTGACCGCCGCATTTGCGCCGGTCGCTGAGATATTCGCACCACTTAAGCCCGTTTTTGACTGGCTCGGCGGGAAATTAAAGGCGGTATGGGACTGGTTCACAAACCTGATTGCGCCGGTCAAATCCACGCAGGACACGCTTAACGCCTGCAAAGATACCGGTGTCCTGTTTGGACAGGCGCTGGCGGATGCACTGCTGATGCCGCTTACCGCGTTTAACAAACTGAAACAGGGCATTGACTGGGTGCTGGAAAAACTCGGCATTATCAATAAAGAATCCAGCGACCTTGACCAGAAAGCCGTAAAAGCTGGCGCGGCGGCGCAGAACGGCACCTATATCCCGGCAACCAGTACCTATGGTGGTTATCAGGGATATCAGCCCGCCGTTGCCCCCGGTGGTAAATCCTATGTCGATAACCGGCAAAGCCATTACAACATCACGATGCAGAACGGCGGCGCACCGGGCGGCGAACTCGGGCGGCAGTTACAGGATGCCGTTGAAAAGGCCGACCGTGAGAAACGCGCCCGCGAACGTTCCAGCATGCGCCACGACGGATAAGGGAGACATTCAGAGATGATGCTCGCATTAGGTTTCTTTGTCTTTATGCGCCAGACACTGCCGTTTCAGGGCATGCAGCGTGAAGCGGAATATCGCTGGCCGTCAAACAGCCGTGTAGGCAGGCGCGATGCTTTCCAGTTTCTCGGCGTCGGGGAGGAAAAAATCACGCTCAACGGCACGCTTTACCCGGAAATCACCGGCGGGACGCTGACGCTGACCGCGCTCAGGCTGATGGCCGAACAGGGTAAGGCGTGGCCGCTGATTGCCGGAACCGGCCAGATTTACGGCATGTATGTCATCAACAGCATTAACGAAACCGGCGCGGAGTTTTTTTCTGACGGCTCACCCCGGAAGATTGATTTTACGCTGGCGTTAACGCGCGTGGATGAGTCGCTCGCGGCGGTTTATGGCGACCTGAGCCAGCAGGCTGACATGCTGGCCGGGAAGGCAAAAGACGCCGCCACCAGATTAATCACAATGCCGGGGTTATGATGTCAGAAATACTCTACAGCCAGGCGGGGAGCTCACTTACTCCCGCATTTATGCTGAAACTGGACAGTAAGGATATCACCGGCAACATCAGCAACCGGCTGATAAACCTCACCATGACGGATAACCGGGGCTTTGAGGCTGACCAGCTTGATATTGAGCTCGATGACAGCGACGGCCTTGTGCAGTTACCTGTGCGCGGTGCGGTGCTGACCCTGTTCCTCGGCTGGAAAGATTCCGCGCTGGTCGGCAAGGGGAGTTTTACCGTTGATGAGGTTGAGCACCGGGGCGCGCCTGATACCGTGACCATCCGCGCCCGCAGCGCAGATTTTCGCGGTACGCTGAATTCGCGGCGTGAAGAGTCCTGGCACGACAAAACCCTCGGCGATATCGTGGCGGCGATCGCCGCGCGCAACAAGCTGACGGCAAGTGTCACCCCGGCGCTGGCCGGGATACATATCCCGCATATCGACCAGACGCAGGAATCCGACGCTAAATTTTTGACGCGGCTGGCTGACCGGAACGGCGGCGAGGTGTCAGTTAAGGCGGGTAAGTTGCTCTTTATCAAAGCAGGGAATGCAACGACAGCCAGCGGTAAGCCTATTCCGCAGGTGACGATCGCCCGCAGCGATGGCGACCGGCACCAGTTTGCGATTGCCGACCGGGGCGCTTATACCGGCGTTACGGCTCAGTGGCTTCATACCAAAGACCCGAAGCCGAAAAAAGTGAAGGTGAAGCGCAAGCCGAAAGAGCAGCACCTGCGCGCCCTGCAACACCCGAAAGCCAAAGCGAAAAAGAAGGAAGCCAAAGCACCGGAAGCCCGCGAGGGTGAATATCTGGCCGGTGAGGCGGATAACGTGTTTGCGCTTACCACGGTGTACGCCACAAAAGCCCAGGCCATGCGCGCGGCGCAAGCCAAATGGGACAAGCTACAGCGCGGTGTCGCGGAATTCTCGATAAGTCTGGCCGTCGGTCGTGCCGATCTCTACCCGGAAACGCCGGTCAAAGTCTCCGGGTTTAAGAGCATTATCGATGAGCAGGCGTGGATTATTACCAAAGTGACTCACACGTTAAACAACAGCGGTTTCACGACGGGGATAGAGCTTGAGGTGAAACTATCTGACGTTGAATATGTAGCCGGTTCGGATAGTGATGATGATGATGAGGATGAATAAAAGAGATAGCCCGCCATATGGCGGGCTATCTTATTTAGCTGGCATGTAAACACGGGTTTTTGACGCGAGAAGTGTTTTTGCTGGTTGATCCATTAATTTACCCATCTCTTCGCATGTTTGCGCCGGATTTTCAAAGATAAAACCAGCCGCTTTATATTGGTTTACTAAGTTCATCTCTTTGATATTAGATAAGAAATTCTTGGGCGTGCTCTTTGTCCATATAGGCATGCATATTCCATTGGTGATAATCGTTTCATACGCCTCAGAGGTTAGAGCGTTGCCAGGAAAAGTTATCGTTGTAACGTTGTTTTTTATTGCGATTTCAGTTGGTTGCCACACTTTTAGCGATTTTGTTAACGCTGGAATATCAGAGCCCTGAGCAAGCGCGGAGCATGATAAGGCAAAACCAGAGGCCAAGAGCAAATACTTAAAAACGGTCATAAAACATCCTTATTTGATTGGGAATCAAACTTATATTTTCAATTTGGTGAATTTTGGGATATGATTTATTCACTTTATGTGAATTTGGGGTGGTTTTATGTTTCATTGTCCACAATGCAAGCACGCGGCACATGCCCGCACCAGTCGTTATCTTACCGACAACACTAAAGAACGATACCACCAGTGCACGAATATTAATTGCAGTTGTACCTTTGTGACGCATGAATCAATGGCGCGATTTATCGTAACGCCGGGCACAGTAAACCATGCGCCACCACACCCAACACGAGATGGTCAAAGCCAACTACCGTGGATGTAAAAGAACCCGCTTAGGCGGGTTTTTTTATGTGTAGTATTCAGGTGCGGCAAAAAAATGCACCGCCATTTTATCGCCACTTAGGAATCATAAAACAAAAAAGCCACTCCGAAGAGTGGCATAACTATATGATTTTAAGGCTAAAATTTGGTGGCCCCTGTTGGGTTTGAACCAACGACCAAGCGATTATGAGTCGCCTGCTCTAACCACTGAGCTAAGGGGCCACAGCGGGGGGATTATAAAGTAACTTACCCCTGCAATCCAGCATGAATATCCTGGCTGATGTTTTTATAAACAGCGGATTTTCAATCCCTTATACTGGTGTTTATGACAATTGACCAGGAATAACTATGATCAATGATATTCTCGCTCCCGGGCTGCGCGTGGTGTTTTGTGGTATCAATCCGGGTAAATCTTCCGCGCATACCGGCTTCCACTTTGCGCATCCTGGCAACCGTTTCTGGAAGGTGATCCATCAGGCCGGCTTTACCGACAGGCTGCTGCGACCGGAAGAGGAGATTCATTTGCTGGATACGCGCTGTGGCATCACCATGCTGGTGGAACGCCCGACGGTACAGGCCAGCGAAGTGGCGCTGCATGAGCTGCGTACCGGCGGCAGAGAGCTGGTTATGAAGATCGAAGAGTATCAGCCTGCAGCGCTGGCGATCCTCGGTAAACAGGCCTTCGAGCAGGCATTCAGCGTCAGAGGTACTAACTGGGGCAAGCAGACGATGAGCATCGGCGTAACACAGATTTGGGTACTGCCGAACCCCAGTGGGTTAAATCGCGCGACGCTGGATAAACTGGTAGCCGCTTACCGCGAACTGGATGATGCGCTGGTGACAAGAGGGCTGTAGTGCGGCGGAAATAAAAAAGGCTCCCGTGGGAGCCTTTCGTTATAACGATGCGATAAATTAATCGTCGAGGAAGCTACGCAGCACTTCAGATCGGCTCGGATGGCGCAGTTTACGCAGCGCTTTCGCCTCGATCTGACGGATACGTTCGCGGGTAACGTCAAACTGTTTACCCACTTCTTCCAGCGTGTGGTCGGTGTTCATATCGATACCGAAACGCATACGCAGTACTTTCGCTTCACGGGCTGTCAGACCAGCCAGCACGTCGTGCGTTGCCGCACGCAGGCTCTCGGTGGTGGCTGAGTCCAGCGGCAGCTCGAGGGTGGTATCCTCGATAAAATCACCCAGATGCGAATCTTCATCATCACCAATCGGTGTTTCCATGGAGATTGGCTCTTTGGCGATTTTCAGCACTTTGCGGATTTTATCTTCCGGCATCAACATGCGTTCGGCCAGCTCTTCCGGCGTCGGCTCGCGACCCATTTCCTGCAGCATCTGGCGGGAAATACGGTTGAGTTTGTTAATGGTCTCAATCATATGCACCGGAATACGGATGGTGCGCGCCTGATCCGCGATGGAGCGGGTAATCGCCTGACGGATCCACCAGGTTGCGTAGGTGGAGAACTTGTAACCACGGCGGTATTCGAACTTATCAACCGCTTTCATCAGACCGATGTTGCCTTCCTGAATTAGATCGAGGAATTGCAGACCACGGTTGGTGTATTTCTTGGCGATAGAAATAACCAGACGCAGGTTCGCTTCCACCATCTCTTTCTTCGCACGGCGCGCTTTCGCTTCGCCGATGGACATACGACGGTTGATATCTTTTACCTGCTCGATGGTCAGGCCGGTTTCTTCTTCAATCTGTTGCAGTTTTTGCAGGCTGCGCTGAACTTCTTCTGTCACTTCATGCAGCTTTTCGGACCACGGTTTGTTCATCGCCAGCGCAGCATTGAACCAGGTTTCGCTGGTTTCATTGCCGGTGAACAGCGTAATGAAGTTTTTCTTCGGCATTTTGCACTGTTCAACGCACAGCTTCATGATGATGCGTTCCTGAGTGCGCACGCGATCCATCATGATACGCATGCTGTTCACTAGGTAGTCGAACTGTTTCGGCACCAGACGGAACTGCTTGAAGACTTCAGACAGCTTGAGGATCTCTTCCTGTGCTGCAGCGTGGCTGCGGCCTTTGGCTTTGATCGTGTCGCGGGTCAGTTCGTACTGGGTACGCAGCTCGCCGAATTTTTCACGGGCCAGCTCAGGATCGATGCTGTTGTCATCGTCGCTGCTGTCATCGTCGTCTTCATCTTCGTCATCATCGTCGTCATCCATCTCTTCGCTGGAGAGCTCAGAGCCGACATGCGTTGCCGTTGGCGCAAGATCTTCTTCCGCATTTGGATCGACAAAGCCGGTGATCAAATCGGACAGACGCGCCTGTTCCGCTTCGACGCGGTCGTATTGTTCTAACAGATAGGTAATGGCTTCCGGGTACTCGGCAACGGAGCACTGAACCTGGTTAATCCCGTCTTCGATACGTTTGGCGATGTCAATTTCGCCTTCACGGGTCAGCAGTTCAACGGTACCCATTTCACGCATATACATGCGAACCGGGTCGGTCGTGCGCCCGATTTCAGATTCCACGCTGGAAAGCACTTGCGCAGCCGCTTCGGCAGCGTCATCGTCCGTGTCGGCAGTGGTCTCAGCCAGCAGCAAATCATCAGCATCCGGTGCTTCTTCCATCACCTGAATGCCCATGTCGTTGATCATTTGGATGATGTCTTCGATCTGATCGGAGTCGACGATATCTTCCGGCAGATGGTCATTGACCTCGGCATAGGTCAGATAGCCTTGCTCCTTACCACGGGTGACAAGTAGCTTCAGCTGTGACTGCGGGTTTTGCTCCATAAGACGGTATCCACACTTAAATTCATGAGGGTTGGTGTCGGTCGGCGAAATAAACAGCCAACATTTAACGCGAGGGTGTATTTATATTTTTGCCGCTGGCCCTCATCGCGGCTGTCGGGATCAACCCGATCGGTTATCGGCACTTAAGCCGTTGAATTCATTTTTTCGCCAGTTCCTGGTTTAACTGCCAGAGCTCCCGGCGTTCTTCGCTGCTTAAACCGTGCGTACGATCGCGAGCTATCAGCTCTTCCTGTCGCCGTTCAAGCATCGAATCAAACATATGATTGAGCGAGTCGGTAAACGCTTCTTCTGCGATTTCCTTATCTGCTATATCGTCCCACATCGACAGTTTTTCAAGGGTTGCCGCCTCTTTGGTGCCGCGATAGTGCTCCAGCAGCTGTCCGGTAGTCAGGCCTGGCTGAGACAAACAAGTGTTGACCAGTTCTGCAAATAAGCCAAGCCCGGGGAGCCTGGATTGATCCAGCCCTTCTAATGACGGAACCGCTGATGCCAGCTCCGGGTTCTGGATCAATAACCCTATAAGTATACGCATGGTTGTGCGTTTTAGCTGCGGAGCGGGGCGCGGGGCGTTGTTTTCCGCTTGTTTTGGCATTAAACGATCAAGTTGCGCATCGTCGAAAATACCAATCTTGTTCCCCAGCAGCTGTCGCAACTGAATGCGTAACGTCTCGCCTGGCACCTGATTGATTAACGGCAGCGCCAGTGCGGCAAGTTGCGTGGTGCCATCCGGCGTCGTCAAATCCGCCTGCGGCAACAGGCTGTTAAACAAAAACGTGGAGAGCGGCTGAGCCTGCTCCATCCGCGCTTCGAACGCTGCTTTGCCCTCTTTACGCACCAACGTATCCGGATCTTCACCATCCGGCAGGAACATAAACCGCAGTTGACGACCGTCGCTCATATAAGGTAGCGCGGTTTCCAGCGCACGCCAGGCAGCATCACGACCAGCCCGGTCACCGTCATAACAACAGATGACGTTTTTCGTCACTCTGAACAGCAACTGGATATGATCCGCCGTGGTGGAGGTGCCCAGCGAAGCAACCGCATAGTTGATGCCGTACTGCGCCAGCGCAACCACGTCCATATAGCCTTCGACGACCAACAGACGCTGAGGTTCATCGTTATCCAATTGCGCTTCATAAAGGCCATACAACTGGCGGCCTTTATGAAAAATATCGGTCTCCGGGGAGTTGAGGTATTTGGGCGTATCGTTACCTAGAACACGCCCGCCAAAACCAATCACCCGGCCACGCTTGTCGCGAATGGGGAACATTACCCGTTCACGGAAGCGATCGTAACTGCGCCCCTGATCGTTCGTTACCAGCATGCCGGCATCGATCAGAGATTTGCGGTTTTCGCTATTGCCGCCAAAACGCTTTAACACGTTGTCCCAGCCGAGAGGGGCGTAACCAATGGCGAAACGCGCAATAATTTCGCTACTCAAACCGCGCCTTGCCAGATACTGGCGCGCCGGTTCAGCAGCAGGTTGCGTCAGAGATTGCTGATAAAATGCGTTGAGCCCGTCCATCAACTGGTAGAGCGTTTGTCGTTGATGGCGCTCTATCAGGCTGGGCCCGCTGCCTGCTTCAAAAGGCACTTCAAGGTTGTGCATGGCAGCCAGTTCTTCGACGCTTTCCACGAACTCGAGCTTGTCGTAGTTCATTAAAAAGTCGAGGGCGTTACCGTGCGCGCCGCAGCCAAAGCAGTGATAAAACTGTTTTTCACCGTTTACGGTGAAAGAAGGGGTTTTTTCATTATGGAATGGACAACACGCGTGGTAGTTCTTGCCCTGCTTTTTCAGCTTTACACGCGCGTCGATGAGATCGACGATGTCGGTGCGCGCCAGCAGGTCATTGATAAAAACACGTGGGATTCGTCCAGCCATAGGCCCCGTTTTGATCTTTTATAGCCCTCGTTCTTCAGGCCGCAGAATGTGGCACAAATCACGCTGGTTATATCAGGTTATAAACGAAAATAAGCCGCGCATTCCTTTCGGAAGCACGGCCTTACAACTACAACTCGGTCTAAATCTGAGAGCGTGCCGCTCTCCAGAGATTAGTACAGACGAGTACGGCGTGCGTTTTCGCGAGCCAGTTTCTTCGCGTGACGTTTCACTGCGGATGCTTTAGCGCGTTTGCGTTCGGTAGTCGGTTTTTCATAGAACTCACGACGACGAACTTCCGCCAGAACACCTGCTTTTTCGCAGGAACGTTTGAAGCGACGCAGAGCTACGTCGAACGGCTCGTTTTCACGTACTTTAATTACCGGCATGTGCCTCTCACCTTTGATTAATTCGGTTTGCCGCTGGCGTTCACACCAGCATATTTCAAAATGGTGCGGAATTTTACTGCAACTACTGCTGCTTTGTAAAGCACCGACGCGCTTTTTGAAAGGGACTTTTGTAAGGGTGAGGAGTATACACGAACTCCTCACCTGGGGTGAGCAAAGTTTTACATCGACCGGTATTCGCCCTACACTGCGCGGTATTGCAAAGAGGTAAACAGATCCATGCGCGTACTGGGCATTGAAACATCCTGCGATGAAACTGGCATCGCAATTTATGACGACCACCAGGGGCTTTTAGCCAACCAACTGTATAGTCAAGTAAAACTGCACGCGGATTACGGTGGTGTGGTGCCGGAACTGGCTTCCCGCGACCATGTGCGTAAAACCGTGCCGCTGATTCAGGCTGCGCTGAAAGAAGCCGGGCTAGCGGCAAAAGATATCGATGCTGTGGCCTACACGGCTGGACCAGGCCTGGTTGGCGCGCTGCTGGTTGGCGCGACGGTCGGACGTTCGCTGGCTTTCGCCTGGGATGTCCCGGCGATTCCGGTTCACCATATGGAAGGGCATCTGCTGGCGCCGATGCTGGAAGAAAACCCTCCGGCTTTCCCGTTTGTAGCACTGCTGGTTTCCGGCGGGCACACGCAGCTCATCAGTGTCACCGGTATTGGTCATTACGAACTGCTGGGCGAGTCAATTGACGATGCCGCCGGTGAAGCATTTGATAAAACTGCCAAACTGTTGGGGCTTGATTACCCCGGCGGGCCGATGCTGTCAAAACTGGCGTCGCAGGGCACTGAAGGCCGTTTTGTCTTCCCGCGCCCGATGACCGATCGTCCAGGGCTGGATTTTAGCTTTTCCGGGCTGAAAACGTTTGCTGCAAACACCATTCGCACCAATGGCGATGACGAGCAAACCCGTGCCGACATTGCACGAGCATTTGAGGATGCCGTGGTTGATACGCTGATGATCAAATGCAAACGCGCGCTGGATCAGACCGGTTTTACGCGTCTGGTGATGGCGGGCGGTGTGAGCGCCAACCGCACTCTGCGGGTAAAACTGGCGGAAATGATGCAAAAGCGTCGCGGCGAAGTCTTTTATGCGCGTCCGGAGTTCTGTACCGATAATGGTGCGATGATCGCCTATGCGGGCATGGTACGTCTGAAAGCAGGAAATGATGTCGGGCTTGGCGTAACGGTTCGTCCGCGCTGGCCACTGGCGGATCTGCCGGCGGCGTAAACTGCGACAGCCCGGTTGCTGAGATGCCGCCGGGCTTACTCTTCTTTTTTCTTCTTCAGCTTCGACCAGATTTTGGTTTCCTGGCGGCGCCACAGGCGCTGAATATTGTCATGATGGCGCAGCAGAATCAGACAGGAAAGCATCGCCACCGGGAAGGTGAACTGCGGTTTGAACCACCAGACATAGAACGGCGCGATCAGTGCGCTGACAATCGCGCCCAGCGATGAGTAACCGCTCAACAACACGGTTAAAAGCCAGGTTCCCGCCATGACGCCCGTTAAATCCCAGCCTATCGGCGCAATCGCGCCAAACGCCGTTGCTACGCCTTTACCACCCTGAAATTTAAAAAATACCGGCCAGATATGACCAAGACAGGCGGCGATAGCAATAAGCCCCAGCCAAAACGGGGTTACGCCAAGCGCATAAGCGCCCCAGACGGGCAGCATTCCTTTCAGAATATCGAAAATCAATACCGTTACGGCTGCTCCCTTGCCGCCAATGCGTAAAACGTTGGTCGCTCCGGGATTGCCGGAACCGCTTGCTCGCGGATCGGGAAGACCGGCGAGGCGGCAGACCAGAATGGCGCTGGAGATTGAGCCACAAAGGTACGCAAGGAGGATCATTCCAGGCGCGATTGCACTCATGACGCTGTTCCGTTGTGAAAAAGTCGTTTTATTCTCTGCATCGATGGATAATACGCATAAATTCTGGAAAGTGGTATCCAGTGAATGCGCAAAATCTGCCAGACCGCAGGAAAGATCGGGCCTGGCAGCACAGTGTTGAAACAAACTGCGGGTGGAATGTGATGGATATTGTATTTATTGAGCAGCTTTCGGTAATCACCACTATTGGTGTTTACGACTGGGAACAGACCATTGAGCAGAAACTGGTGTTCGATATCGAAATGGCCTGGGATAACCGTCAGGCGGCGAAAAGTGATGATGTGAATGATTGTCTCAGCTATGCCGATATCGCCGATGCGGTTGTCGGTCATGTGGAAGGGGGACGTTTTGCGCTGGTTGAACGTGTTGCGGAAGAGGTGGCCGAACTGCTGCTGGCGCGTTTTCAGTCGCCGTGGATACGCATCAAACTGAGCAAACCAGGTGCCGTGGCGCGGGCGCAGAGCGTCGGTGTAATCATTGAGCGTGGGTTAAATCTGAAAGAAAGTATTTAAATTCATAATAGTTAAACCAAGCGCTAGTATTCAGGTCATAGATGATGGCCATTCACGGCTACTCCTCGGGGGGCCGTTTTTTATATCTTTTTTAGGGGTTTATTGATGAGCGATCTGCATTCGCTGCTGGTGGCAGCCATTTTGGGTGTCGTTGAAGGATTGACGGAGTTCCTGCCGGTTTCCAGCACTGGTCACATGATTATCGTCGGACATTTGCTGGGATTTGAAGGTGATACAGCAAAAACGTTCGAGGTTGTGATTCAGTTGGGCTCGATTCTGGCGGTTGTCGTGATGTTCTGGCGACGCCTGTTTGGTTTGATTGGCATTCACTTCGGCAAGCAACCGCATGAAGGCACCGGTACGGGACGCCTTTCGCTGATTCATATCATTTTAGGTATGATTCCAGCGGTGGTGATGGGTCTGGTATTCCATGACACCATCAAGTCGCTGTTTAACCCGCTCAACGTGACTTATGCGCTGGTGGTCGGCGGCTTCCTGCTGATTGCCGCAGAAGTGCTGAAGCCGAAAGTGCCGCGCGCGCAGGGCGTGGATGATATGACTTATCGCCAGGCGTTCATTATTGGTTGTTTCCAGTGTCTGGCGCTGTGGCCTGGATTCTCCCGCTCCGGGGCGACAATTTCCGGTGGGATGCTGATGGGCGTTAGCCGCTATGCCGCATCAGAGTTCTCTTTCCTGCTGGCTGTGCCAATGATGCTGGGCGCAACCGCACTGGATCTCTATAAGAGCATGGGGTTTCTCACCACCGGCGATATTCCGATGTTTGCCGTGGGTTTCATCACCGCTTTTATTGTCGCGCTGATCGCCATCAAAACCTTCCTTGAGCTGATTAAACGCATCTCTTTTATTCCGTTCGCGATTTACCGTTTTATCGTCGCAGCGGCTGTGTATCTGGTCTTCTTCTAAGGCTCGCGCCCTCAGTCTGCGGGCTGAGGGCAACGATGCGCTTTCCACTGCGCCAGCGCGGCTATCCGGCGGCGCGTCAACTCTTCGCGGACTTCCGCCCCCTTAAAACCGGCTTCAATCACCGCTTTGGTTGGAACGGCACGAGCCACTTCCCACGCTTCACGCAGTAAACGTCCTTGCGGATAGTCGCAGGCTTCAAAACCGGTACGTCCACGCACATCGGCTTCGCTGGTCAGGGCAATTTGCTCTACGCGCTGCGGTTTACGCCACGCATCAATTGAGTCGAACAACTTCACAATGGTTTTGGGCTGCAAAATGGGGAAGGTGTGGATCAGATCGTGAAACTCCGCCACCAGTTTTGCCAGATCGCGGATCTCGTTTGGTACGCGCAGACGCTGGCACAGCCCTGCGACCAGTTTGACGCCCGCCGGGCCGTGACCATGATGGCGCGGCCAGAGCTCTTTTGGCGTCAGCGCTTTGCCCAGATCGTGACATAACGTGGCGAAACGCACGTCCACTTCCGGGCTGAGCATCGCGGCCATCGTCAGTGTCATCAGCGTGTGAACGCCGGTGTCGATTTCCGGGTGCCACTTCGCCGGAGCGGGCACGCCAAACAGCGCATCGACCTCCGGGAACAGCACTTTCAGCGCGCCGCAGTCGCGCAGTACCTGGAAATAGACCTGAGGATTACGGGCATGCAGCGCGTTCTCGGTCTCTTTCCAGACGCGCTCTGTGGTCAGATGCGCCAGTTCGCCAGCATCGGTCATGGCGCGCATCAGCGACATCGTTTCGTCGGCAATCCGAAAACTAAGGTGAGCATAGCGGGCTGCGAAGCGGGCTACGCGCAGTACGCGCAGCGGATCTTCGCTAAAAGCCGGGGAGACATGACGCAAAATGCGGTTACGTAGATCGTGCTGACCATTAAACGGGTCGATGATGTGCCCGTTTTCGTCCTGCGCCAGTGCGTTGACGGTTAAATCCCGGCGCAGTAAATCTTGTTCAAGGGAGACATCGGGGGCGGCATGAACGATAAACCCGGTATAACCCGAGCCGGATTTACGTTCGGTGCGGGCCAGCGCATACTCTTCGCGGCTTTGCGGGTGGAGAAACACAGGGAAATCGCGACCTACCTGCTGGTAGCCCGCGTTGAGCATCTCTTCCGGCGTGGCGCCGACCACAACCCAGTCTCTGTCTTTGACTGGCAGGCCTAACAACGAATCACGTACAGCACCACCGACCAGATAACTCTTCACACCACTCTCCTCTACACATAAGTCGACAGATAATACGTAAGTGTAGAGAAGATGGCGAATGTCCTTAACTCATCCAGCGATCTTTGCGCTTGCGGCTTGGGATCATATGCGGCAACAGCAGGCCGAGGATTAAACCCGCGCCCAGCACGCCGCCGCCATACATAAACCACTGCATAATGATGGTGCGCTGCTTGTCGTCCAGTTGCAGATTCGCCGCGTTCACTTTCTTCTGCGCGACGATTAACTCATTTTTCAGCTTCTGGTTTTCGTCTTTCAGGCCGTTGATCACCCCGTCGCTCTGCGCCACTTTTTGCTGCATTTCAGCCGTGCGCTGGTTCCAGGTGTTATCGATATTGTTCAGTTTATCGGTCAACGTCTTGACCTGGTTCTCCAGCTCCGGTACGCGAGTACGCAGGCTTGGCTCTACGTTCAACTCTTTCAGCGGGATCCAGGAGGTGCGCCCGGTGCTGTCGCGCACCTGGCCGTAATCGTTGTTTTGTTGCAGCAGAGTCACTTCCTCGCCGGCATTTACCGTACCGACAAGGCGATAATTATCGCCAGGGCCACTACGTACCCAGGTATTCAGTTCGTCGGAAACATACCGTTTTTCTTCAGCGTGGATCCCAACGGACACACTCAGTGCAACCAGGGTCAATCCAATCAGGCGTAATTTTGGCATCAGGCAGTCATTATTTTCGTTAAATGTGAATGGGAAACAGTGACATCAGTCTGACGACACCTGGCAGGTGGCATCAATCGGAATCTTCCGGGTCAAACTGCGCGCTTATACGAACTTTTGCACCCAGCAAATTGCGCATTGCATGGCAATTTGGCACACAATACTATCTACTGACAAACATCAGGGGCGTTAGTTCGCCGAAATTTTCACTGATGTGACATAACCATAAGTGCAAGGCCATGGCTCAGGAAATCGAATTAAAGTTTATCGTTAATGCCGACAGCGTGGAAACGCTTCGTCACCATCTACATACGCTGACCGAAGAACATATCGCCGCCAGCCAGTTACTGAATATTTACTATGAGACACCTGACAACTGGCTGCGCGGCCATGATATGGGGCTGCGCATCCGGGGTTTTGACGGTCAGTATGAGATGACGATGAAAATTGCCGGACGGGTGATTGGCGGTTTACATCAGCGTCCTGAATACAATATTCCGCTTGCCAGCCCGGAGCTTGATCTGTCGCGCTTCCCTGCCGAAGTATGGCCCGATGGCGAGCTGCCTGCCGATTTACAAGCGCGTACGCGTCCGCTGTTCAGCACCGATTTTTACCGTGAAAAATGGCTGGTCAATGTAGGTGAGAGCCGAATTGAGATTGGCCTTGATCTCGGCGAAGTGAAAGCCGGGGAATCCGCTGAGCCGATTTGCGAGCTGGAGCTGGAGCTGCTGAGTGGCGATCCTGCGGATATCCTTAAGCTGGCGCGCCAGCTAGTGACGCTCTCCGTTTTGCGTCAGGGAAGTCTGAGCAAAGCCGCGCGTGGTTACCATCTGGCGCAGGGCAATGCCCCACGCGAGCGCCGTCCAACGGACATTCTGCAAACCGTCCCGAAGGCCAGCGTTGAGCAAGCTTTTGCTGCCGCGCTGGAACTGGCGCTTTCCCAGTGGCAATACCATGAAGAGTTGTGGGTGCGCGGCAACAACGCGGCAAAGCAGGATGTACTGCGTGCGATTGCGTTAATCCGCCATACGCTGGCGCTTTTTGGCGGTATTGTGCCGCGTAAAGCGAGCGCTCACTTACGTGATTTACTGACGCAGGTGGAAGCCACGCTGACTTCGGCGGTTTCTGCCGACACTGCGGTATGGGATGCGCCTTCGGCAATGGCAAAACTGCTGTTGACCGAGTGGCTGGTAACGCAGGGCTGGCGCGCCTTCCTTGATGAAAAAGCGCAGGCAAAATTTGCCGATTCATTTAAACGCTTCGCCGATGTACATCTTTCGCGCAGCGCGGCGGAGCTGAAAAAAGCCTTCGCGCAACCGTTGGGCGACAGCTATCGCGACCAGCTGCCACGCCTGGCGCGTGACATCGACAGCGCATTGCTGCTGGCGGGCCATTACGATCGCGCGCTGGCAAACGAATGGCTGGAGAACTGGCAGGGGCTGTACCACGCCATTGAAACGCGCCAGAGAATCGAGATCGAACACTTTCGTAATACCGCAATTACGCAGGAGCCGTTCTGGCTGCACAGCGGAAAACGCTAACTAAAGGATACTTCGGATGCCGCATGCCTCGCCGTTATCGCAGCACTGGCACACTGTGCTTTCCCGTCTGCCGGAGGTGCTAACCGCACAGCCACTCAGTGCGCAGGCGCAGTCAGTACTCACTTTTAGTGATTTTGTTCAGGACAGTATCATCACACATCCTGAATGGCTGCCCGAGCTGGAAAGCGCGCCGCCGCAGGCAACTGAGTGGCAGCACTACGCGCAATGGCTCAGTGCGGCACTGCGGGATGTCACGGATGAAGCGGCACTGATGCGCGTTCTGCGCCAGTTCCGCCGTCGGGTAATGGTGCGTATTGCCTGGGTGCAGGCGCTGCGGCTGGTGGCAGAAGAAGATGTCTTGCAGCAACTGAGCGTGCTGGCGGAAACGCTGATCGTCGCCGCGCGCGACTGGCTGTACGACGCCTGTTGCCGCGAATGGGGAACGCCCTGTAACCCGCAGGGCGTTGCGCAGCCGATGCTGATTTTAGGCATGGGCAAACTTGGCGGCGGCGAACTCAATTTCTCTTCCGATATCGATCTGATCTTCGCCTGGCCGGAAAACGGGGCAACCCGTGGCGGCCGGCGCGAGCTGGATAACGCTCAGTTCTTCACCCGCCTGGGGCAACGGCTGATCAAGGTACTCGACCAGCCGACGCAAGATGGTTTTGTCTACCGTGTGGATATGCGATTACGCCCCTTCGGCGATAGCGGCCCGCTGGTGCTCAGCTTTGCCGCGCTGGAGGATTATTACCAGGAGCAGGGGCGCGACTGGGAGCGCTATGCGATGGTGAAAGCGCGCATTATGGGCGATAACGACGGTGAACACGCGCGTGAGCTACGCGCTATGCTGCGCCCCTTCGTTTTCCGCCGCTACATTGATTTCAGCGTGATCCAGTCGCTGCGTAATATGAAAGGCATGATTGCCCGCGAAGTCCGCCGCCGTGGCCTGAAAGACAACATTAAGCTGGGCGCGGGTGGCATTCGTGAAATCGAATTTATCGTGCAGGTTTTTCAGTTGATTCGCGGTGGCCGTGAACCGGCGCTGCAATCCCGCTCACTGTTGCCAACGCTGGAAGCCATCGATCAGCTGCACCTGTTACCTGAAGGCGAAGCTGGCAGGTTACGGGCGGCCTACCTTTGGTTACGGCGTCTGGAAAACCTGCTGCAAAGCATTAATGACGAACAGACGCAGACCTTGCCGGGCGACGATCTCAACCGCGCCCGGCTGGCCTGGGGAATGGGCGTGGCAAGCTGGGATGAACTCAGCAGTACGCTGGAAACGCATATGGCCGCTGTACGTCGCGTCTTCAATGAGCTGATCGGCGACGACGAGAGCGACTCGCCGGAAGATGTGCTTTCCGAAAACTGGCGTGAACTGTGGCAGGATGCGCTGCAGGAAGATGACACCACGCCGGTGCTGGCACATCTTTCCGATGACGATCGCCGCCGCGTAGTGGCGCTGATTGCTGATTTCCGTAAAGAGATGGATAAGCGCACCATCGGCCCGCGCGGGCGCCAGGTGCTGGATCATCTGATGCCGCATTTGCTGAGCGATGTCTGCTCGCGAGACGACGCGCCAGTGCCGTTGTCGCGCCTGACGCCGCTGCTGACAGGCATCATTACGCGTACCACTTATCTTGAACTGCTGAGCGAATTCCCCGGCGCGCTGAAGCATCTTATTTCCCTTTGTGCGGCATCGCCGATGGTGGCCAGCCAGCTGGCGCGTTACCCAATCCTGCTCGATGAGCTGCTCGATCCCACTACGCTTTATCAGCCGACGGCGATGAACGCCTACCGCGACGAACTGCGGCAATATCTGCTCCGCGTGCCGGAGGATGATGAAGAGCAACAACTGGAAGCGCTGCGGCAGTTTAAACAGGCGCAGTTGCTGCGCGTCGCCGCGGCGGATATTGCCGGTACGCTCCCGGTAATGAAAGTGAGCGATCATCTGACGTGGCTTGCGGAAGCGATTATCGATGCGGTAGTGCAGCAGGCATGGGGACAAATGGTGGCTCGTTATGGTCAGCCAATGCATCTGCGCGATCGGGAAGGGCGTGGGTTTGCCGTCGTTGGTTACGGCAAACTGGGCGGCTGGGAGTTGGGTTACAGCTCCGATCTCGACCTGGTCTTTTTGCACGATTGCCCGATGGATGTGATGACCGACGGTGAGCGGGAGATCGATGGCCGCCAGTTCTATCTGCGTCTTGCCCAGCGCATCATGCACCTGTTCAGCACACGTACTTCATCCGGCATCCTCTATGAAGTGGATGCGCGCCTGCGCCCGTCCGGCGCGGCGGGAATGTTAGTAACGACCACAGAATCCTTCGCGGATTACCAGAAAAATGAAGCCTGGACGTGGGAACACCAGGCGTTGGCGCGCGCGCGCGTGGTGTACGGCGATCCGCAACTGGCTGTGGAGTTTGATGCCATTCGCCGCGATATTCTGATGATCCCGCGCGATGGCGCAACATTGCAAACCGAGGTGCGCGAGATGCGCGAGAAGATGCGTGCTCACCTTGGTAACAAGCATAAAGATCGCTTCGATCTGAAAGCCGATGAAGGCGGTATCACCGACATTGAGTTTATCGCTCAGTATCTGGTGCTGCGCTATGCGCATGACAAACCGAAGCTGACGCGCTGGTCTGATAACGTGCGCATTCTGGAAGGGCTGGCGCAGAACAACATCATGGATGAACAGGAAGCGCTGGCGCTGACGCAGGCTTACACCACGCTGCGCGATGAGTTGCACCACCTGGCATTACAGGAGTTGCCGGGGCATGTGGCGTTGTCGTGTTTTGTCGCCGAACGCCAGCTGATCAAAACCAGCTGGGACAAGTGGCTGGTGGAACCGTGCGCTCCGGCGTAAGTATGATATTATCGCGCGCAAATTTTGTATCTCTCAGGAGACAGGAATGAAAGTGACGCTGCCAGAGTTTAACCAGGCGGGTGTAATGGTGGTTGGCGATGTGATGCTGGACCGTTACTGGTACGGGCCAACCAGCCGCATCTCTCCGGAAGCCCCGGTGCCGGTGGTGAAAGTCGATACGATTGAAGAACGCCCGGGCGGCGCGGCGAACGTGGCGATGAACATTGCTTCGCTGGGCGCAACGGCGCGTCTGGTGGGTCTGACAGGTATTGATGATGCGGCTCGCGCACTGAGCAAGGCGCTGGCGGATGTCAATGTAAAATGCGACTTCGTTTCTGTTCCCACTCATCCCACCATTACCAAACTGCGCGTTCTGTCGCGCAACCAGCAACTGATCCGCCTGGACTTTGAAGAAGGGTTTGAAGGCGTCGATCCCCTGCCGATGCATGAGCGCATCAGCCAGGCGCTCGGCAGCATTGGCACGCTGGTGCTTTCTGATTACGCCAAAGGCGCGCTGGCCAGCGTTCAGCAGATGATTGCGCTGGCGCGTAAAGCGGGCGTGCCGGTACTGATCGATCCGAAAGGCACTGATTTTGAGCGCTATCGCGGCGCTACGCTGCTGACCCCGAACCTGTCGGAGTTTGAAGCGGTGGCCGGGAAATGCAAAAACGAAGACGAGATCGTTGAACGCGGCATGAAAGTGATTGCCGATTACGACCTTTCTGCGCTGCTGGTGACCCGCTCCGAGCAAGGTATGACGCTGCTGCAACCGGGCAAAGCGCCGCTGCACATGCCGACCCAGGCACAGGAAGTGTATGACGTGACCGGTGCCGGCGATACGGTGATTGGCGTGCTGGCAGCAACGCTGGCGGCGGGTAATTCGCTGGAAGAAGCCTGCTACTTTGCGAACGCAGCCGCAGGCGTAGTGGTTGGTAAACTCGGTACCTCAACGGTATCGCCTATCGAGCTGGAAAACGCCGTGCGCGGCCGTGCAGAAACCGGCTTCGGCGTGATGAGCGAAGAAGAGCTGAAAGCGGCAGTCGCTGCGGCGCGTAAGCGCGGTGAAAAGGTGGTGATGACGAACGGAGTCTTCGACATTTTGCACGCCGGGCATGTCTCTTATCTGGCGAATGCGCGCAAGCTCGGCGATCGCCTGATTGTTGCGGTTAACAGCGACGCTTCCACCAAACGGCTGAAAGGCGAAACCCGCCCGGTGAACCCGCTGGAGCAGCGCATGATCGTGCTGAGCGCGCTGGAAGCGGTGGACTGGGTTGTATCGTTTGAAGAAGATACGCCGCAGCGTCTGATTGCCGGAATTTTGCCGGATCTGCTGGTAAAAGGTGGCGACTACAAAGCGGAAGATATTGCGGGCAGCAAAGAAGTCTGGGCTAACGGCGGGGAAGTGCTGGTGCTCAACTTTGAAGATGGTTGTTCAACCACCAATATCATCAAAAAGATCCAGAAGCAGGGCGATTAAACCTGTTATCGGGCCTGCATAATGAGCAGGCCCGGAAAGCGCTCGCGCCATTCGGCGCAAAAGCTATTACGCCTGATCGTCTACCGGTGGAATGGCCGGAGCGGGTTTGACTTCTGCGCTTTTCCCCTGATTTTCGAGTTCACTCAGGCGTTGCTCCAGCAGCGCCAGTTTCTCGCGGGTGCGCAGCAATACCTGCGTTTGCACGTCAAACTCTTCGCGGCTCACCAGATCCAGGCGAGTTAACTGTGCCTGTAACGTCTGACGAATTTTCTTTTCCACATCTTCCCCGAACTCACGGATCCCCTTGGGCATGGATTCGTGAACCTGACGCGCAATCTGTTCAATTTTCTTTGGGTCAATCATTTTAGGTTCCCTGCTCGGATAGGCTCAATAAGTCATTGTAGTGTGATAAACCCAGGTGATAAACCAGAATTGTTTGAAGCTTATGCATTGCCGAAGATTATCAATGGCGTTATAGTTATCCCGCTTATTCTCAGGGCGGGGCGAAATTCCCCACCGGCGGTAAATCAGCAGATGCTGAAAGCCCGCGAGCGCTTCAGGCTAACGTTTGAAGGTCAGCAGATCCGGTGTAATTCCGGGGCCGACGGTTAAAGTCCGGATGGGAGAGAGTAACGAATCTGTCGGGCAATGACGCCCGCTCGCGTTATTTTTTTGCCGCATTGCGACACTCCTAAGACTGCCCTGATTCTGGTAACCATAACTTTATTGAGGTCTTTTACCATGAATCAGACGCTGCTTTCTTCTTTTGGCACGCCTTTCGAACGTATTGAACATGCTCTCGCCGCGCTGCGCGAAGGCCGTGGTGTGATGGTGCTCGACGACGAGGACCGTGAAAATGAAGGCGATATGATTTTCGCCGCAGAAACCATGACCGTTGAGCAAATGGCGCTGACTATTCGCCACGGCAGCGGCATTGTTTGCCTGTGCCTGACCGACGAACGCCGGAAACAGCTCGATCTGCCGATGATGGTCGAGAACAATACCAGCGCCTACGGCACCGGTTTTACCGTTACTATCGAAGCGGCGCATGGCGTAACAACCGGTGTTTCGGCGGCTGACCGTCTTACCACCGTTCGCGCGGCGATTGCCGATGGCGCGAAACCTTCCGATCTGAACCGTCCTGGCCACGTTTTCCCGCTGCGCGCGCAGCCTGGCGGCGTATTGACCCGTGGCGGTCATACTGAAGCAACGATCGATTTAGTGACGCTGGCGGGTTTTAAACCGGCGGGCGTGCTGTGTGAATTAACCAATGATGATGGCTCAATGGCGCGTGCGCCGGAGTGCATCGAATTTGCTAAGCAACACAATATGGCTGTTGTGACCATTGAAGATCTGGTGGCTTACCGCCAGGAACATGAGCGTAAAGCCAGCTAACTTGCGTTAGTGATAAAAAATCCGCGGCCGAAAGCTGCGGATTTTTTTTGCCTGTCCTGCGTCAATGTTTGTCGCATTTATAATATTCACGCATTGAAATTTCGCGGTGCTACTTATAAAGTGGTACCTGCTCTACGGACATAAAAAACAGTTTTAAAGTATTATAATTCATTAAGTTAACGCTATTTTGTCATTGGTTTGTTAACCAATGTTTGCCGGAAATAAGGGAGGCAATATGTTTATCTCATGGTACTGGCTTCTGGCGATTATCATCGTCGTTTTCGGCTATGTCCACGTACTTAAACGCCATTGCAAAGCCTGCCGCCACGATCGCGAAGCGATCTATAAAGCTTATCAACGGGTGCTCGAAGAGCTGAAGAAAACTCGCCGCGTCGGGCAGGGCGAATAAGACGCGCCTGCCCTCTGCAAGAGCGTCCCGATCCTCAGCCGCTAAATCCCATCGCCTGCAACGCCACAAGGCTTAAGCCCATCACCGACATACCGCACAGCACGCCATAGCTGGGATTGTTGTTGGGATCGATCTCTTTCGCCAGCGGCATCAGTTCATCCACCGACAATGCCACCATAATCCCGGCGACGGTTGCCATAATGGCCGCCATCACCACTGGCGAGAGCAGACTGCCGAGGATCAACCATGCCAGGACGCCGCCGAGGATCTCCGCCAGCCCTGAGATTCCCGCCCAGAATACCGCGCTGCGTTTTGAACCGGTTGCCGCGTAAACCGGCCCGGCAACCGCAAGTCCTTCAGGAATATTGTGCAACGCGACCGCAAAGGCGATACCGAGGCCTAATTCCAGGTCGTTACTGGCGGTGACATAGGTGGCGATGCCTTCCGGGAAGTTATGGAGACTGATACCCATCGTCAGCAAAATGGCGGTACGGCGCAGGCCGCGCGGAAAGGTTCGCTGCGTACCCTGCATTAAATCCTGCGGGTGTGCATGGGGTAACATGCGATCCAGCGCGAAATACCCCAGCAGGCCCACGACAAACATGCCATAGCCGAGCATCGGTGACATATTTTCCGTCGCCAGTGCAGCGGGCAGCATCTCCATTAACGAAATCAATAACATGATTCCGGCAGCAAAGCCGAGCGAGAACGCCAGTACGCGGTTTGATGGTTTCTGGCCTAACACGCCAAGAATCGCGCCGATAAAGGTCGCTGCGCCAGCCAGGATGGTCAGAATCAACGGTACCGACATGAATTACTCCTTTATGATAATCATTCTCATTAATGTAAGAGTTTGTTACCTGAAAAGCGAGGCCGGAGCCTTATCTTTACTTGATGCTTACATTCAAAATTACTGAAGATCTTCATCATGGTTATCTGAGTTCTTCGCACCATGAAAAGGCGTAATGTGTCGTTATCAAATTGACACACTCAGTAAGGATATCACCATGTCTGCACCTCGTATGCCAGCACTGTTCCTGGGCCACGGTAGCCCAATGAATGTTCTGGAAGATAACGTTTATACCCGCGCCTGGGGAATGTTAGGCGAGACGCTGCCGCGCCCGAAAGCGATTGTGGTGGTATCCGCCCACTGGTTTACCCGTGGTACTGGCGTTACCGCGATGGAAGCGCCGGAAACTATCCATGATTTCGGTGGTTTCCCGCAAGCGTTGTACGATACTCATTATCCGGCACCGGGTTCGCCGGAACTGGCTCAGCATCTGGTTGATTTACTGGCACCTGTGCCCGTTGTGCTTGATAAGGAAGCCTGGGGCTTTGACCACGGCTCCTGGGGCGTGCTGATTAAAATGTACCCGAATGCCGACATCCCGATGGTGCAACTCAGTATCGACAGTACGAAACCCGCAGCATGGCATTTTGAGATGGGCCGCAAGCTGGCGGCGCTGCGTGATGAGGGCATTATGCTGGTGGCCAGCGGCAACGTGGTGCATAACCTGCGTACCGCGCGCTGGCATGGCGAAAATACGCCGTATCCGTGGGCCACATCGTTCAACGATTATGTGAAAGCGAACCTCACCTGGCAGGGCCCGGTTGAGCAGCATCCGCTGGTAAATTACCTCGATCATGAAGGCGGATCGTTATCTAACCCAACCCCGGATCACTACCTGCCGCTGCTGTACGTGCTGGGCGCATGGAACGGCACCGAGGCCATTACTATCCCGATAGACGGTATTGAGATGGGTTCGCTGAGTATGCTTTCGGTTCAGGTTGGTTAAAATAAAGGGTGGCTCTGGCAGCCACCCTTTTCATTCTCCTGGATGTGGAAAAATTCGAGGAAGATCGCAAAAAATCACATCTGAAATACGGTTTTTTTGAAAATAAAAAGACCTGTGCTGCAAAAATAAAACGCTGTGCTGAATTTACTTTTTTTTGTGAACATTATCGTCGCAAGAATCCCGCCGAGTGACTACTCTCAAAGAGTCTAATGTCTCAGACAATCCCATAAAAATTATCTGGTGTTGTACCTCGAACCCCTGTTCGTGGTCGCTCTTATTTACCTAAAAAGCAGTAAACCTCTGGAGACACGGAAATATGAATTCAGCGAAAACCTTACTAAAAGTCTGTATTAGTTCCGCTCTGCTGTTTATCTCTCACGCCTCTTTAGCCCAAACTTTTCGTGCAGCCGATGTTCACCCGGCAGATTACCCCAATGTTGTTGCGGTAAAACATATGGGAGAAAAACTCAGTGCAGCTACGGATGGTCGACTGGATATTAAAACCTTTCCTGGCGGTGTGTTAGGCGATGAGAAACAGGTTATTGAACAGGCGCAAATCGGTGCAATAGATATTATTCGCGTGTCGATGACGCCAGTGGCAGCAATATTACCGGAGATCAATGTCTTTACGCTGCCCTATATTTTTCGCGATGAAGATCATATGCATAAAGTGCTCGACGGAATGATTGGCCAGGAGATTGGCAATCGCCTGTCGGAAAGCAGTAAATCGCGGTTGGTTTTCCTTGGCTGGATGGATGCCGGTACGCGTAATTTGATTACCAAAGCGCCAGTCACGAAAGCGGAAGACCTGAAAGGGATGAAAATTCGCGTGCAGGGCAGCCCGATTGCGCTTGATACGCTGAAAGCCATGGGAGCCAACTCGGTCGCCATGGGCGTTAGCGAAGTATTTAGCGGTATGCAAACCGGCGTGATTGATGGCACAGAAAATAACCCTCCAACCTTTGTTGCGCATAACTATTTACCCGTTGTGAAGAATTATACCTGGAGTAAGCACTTTATTATTCCGGAGCTGTTTTTATTTTCTAAAGTTAAATGGGATAAGTTGAAAAAAGAGGATCAGGAATTGATCCTCAAGCTGGCGAAAGAAGCCCAGGACGAACAGCGTGAATTGTGGAAAACCTACAATCAGAAGTCGCTGGAAGCCATGAAAGCGGGCGGCGTGCAATTCCATGATATGGATACCACCGCCTTTTACGAGGCGACACAATCGGTACGCGATAAATACGGCAAAGACCATCAGGATCTGATGACCCGCATTAAAGACGTGCAATAACAGCTACGGGCAGGGGAAGCCTTGCCCCGATAATTATTTTGTCTGTTATATCTTTATTTTCTGCTGCGGGAAAATCGTTATGGCTGAACGCTATTCGTTGTTGATGGATATCCTTTACCGAATATCAATGTGGATCGCCGGAATTGCGCTACTGATTATGGTGGCGATTATTCCGCTGGGGATCTTTGCGCGCTACGTAATGAACAGCGCTTTATCCTGGCCGGAACCGATCGCCATTATTTGCATGGTGACGTTTACCTTTGTCGGCGCAGCGGTAAGTTACCGCGCGGGTTCACATATCGCCGTCAGTATGGTCACTGACCGCTTAAGCGAACGCGCGCGTAAGATCTGTTTTGTGGTCGCCGACCTGATGCTGATGGCGATTAGCCTCTTTATTCTCTGGTACAGCAGCGCGCTGTGTGCGGAATTATGGGAGCAGCCTGTTGCTGAATTCCCGTTTTTTACCGCCGGTGAAACCTATTTGCCGCTGCCGATCGGCTCAGCAATCACGTTGCTGTTTATTCTCGAAAAGATGTTGTGTGGCGCGCAATATCACCGATCGGTGGTGATGGTGGGCTCGTCGGGTTAATCCGATCATCCAGTAAGGAACGTTTATGGATGCATTTATTCTCGTTTTTACGTTAGCCATTATGCTGGCGGTGGGGGTTCCGGTCGCTTATGCCGTGGGGATCAGCGCGGTACTGGGCGCATGGTATATTGATATTCCGCTGGAAGCAGTGATGATCCAACTGACCAACGGCGTCAATAAATTCTCACTGCTGGCGATCCCTTTCTTTATTCTCGCCGGAGCGATTATGGCCGAGGGCGGTATTGCGCGTCGGCTGGTGAATTTTGCTTATATATTTGTCGGTTTTATTCGCGGCGGCCTGTCGCTGGTGAATATCGTTGCATCGACATTCTTCGGCGCAATTTCCGGATCATCGGTTGCAGATACTGCCTCGATCGGCTCGGTGATGATCCCGGAGATGGACAAAAAAGGGTATCCGCGCGATTTTGCTGCGGCCGTAACTGCCAGCGGATCGGTGCAAGCGATCCTGACGCCGCCCAGTCATAACTCGGTAATCTATTCGCTGGCAACCGGCGGCACAGTCTCGATTGCTGCGCTGTTTATCGCCGGGATCCTACCGGGATTGCTGCTGAGTTTTACTCTGATGGTGATGTGCGTGGCATTTGCCCACAAACGCGGTTATCCGAAGGGAGAGCGCATACCGTTTCGCCAGGCGTTAAAGATTTTTGTTGATACGTTATGGGGGCTGATGACGGTAGTGATCATCATGGGTGGCATTCTCTCGGGGATCTTTACCGCCACGGAGTCAGCGGCAATTGCCTGCCTGTGGGCTTTCTTCGTCACTATGTTTATTTACCGAGATTACAAATGGTCGGAGTTACCGAAGCTGATGTATCGCACCGTAAAAACGGTGAGCATTGTGATGATCCTGATTGGTTTTGCCGCTGCATTCGGCGCGATCATGACCTACATGCAGCTTCCTGCCCGCATCACCGAAGCGTTCACCAGCATCTCAGATAACAAGTACGTTATTCTGATGTGCATCAATATCATGCTGTTACTGATTGGCACGCTGATGGATATGGCACCGCTGATCCTGATCCTCACGCCGGTGTTGCTGCCGGTGACAAATGCGCTGGGGATCGATCCGGTGCACTTCGGCATGATTATGCTGGTCAACCTCGGCATTGGGTTGATTACGCCGCCGGTGGGATCGGTATTGTTTGTCGCCAGCGCGGTGAGTAAACAGAAGATCGAGCAGGTGGTGAAAGCGATGCTGCCGTTCTATGCGATCCTGTTCTTCGTGCTGATGCTGGTGACTTATATTCCGGCGATCTCGCTGTTTCTGCCGAAACTGTTTGGCGTACTTTAGGGATGTCGACTGGGCCTGTAAAAACAAACCCGGCGCGTTTGGCCGGGTTGTTATTGTCACCACGTAGATACTCTTTTACGTTATTCGGTAAAGATATGCGGATAGAAACGTGACAGATCCTGGGTGATCAGCGCGCGATCTTCACGAATGCCGATTCCTGCGGGTTGATCGTTGATCAGCCAACTGCCGATCAGCGTATAACTGTCGCCGAACTTTGGCAGCGGGTGGAACTGCTGCACAATCATGCCCTCTTCGCCGTACGGCCCTTCAACCGCCTCGACCGTTTTTCCGTTCTCAACGATCGACACATTTGCGCCTTCACGGGAGAAAATCGGTTTCACGACGTACTTTTCCATTTGCGGATAATTGTCTTCGGCAAAATACGCAGGCAGCAGATTGGGATGATTGGGGAACATCTCCCACAGCAGCGGCAACAGCGCTTTATTGGAAATAATGCTCTTCCAGGCGGGTTCCAGCCAGCGAACACCGGCATCTTCCAGCTTGGTGGAGAACATTTCGCGCAGCATGTATTCCCACGGATAAAGCTTGAACAGGTTGCCAATCACCTGATCCTGAAGGTCGGTAAACTGGCCTTTCTCGCCAAGGCCGATATCCTCGATATAGAGGAACTCCGACGCCAGCTCCGCTTCTGCCGCGCAATCCTGCAAATACTGCACGGTACCGCGATCTTCAACGGTATCCCGGCAGCAGGTGAAGTGCAGCAACTGGAAACCGTGCTGCTCGCGAAGCTCGGCGAAACGCGCAATGAGCTGCTCTTGCAGGCTGTTGAATTGATCGCTGCCCGCTGGCAAGTTTCCGGCGTTAAGCTGGTCTTCCAGCCAGATCCACTGGAAAAAAGCGGCTTCATACAGAGACGTTGGCGTATCTGCATTATTCTCCAGCAATTTGGGTTCGCCCACGCCATCCCAGGCGAGATCGAGACGCGAATAGAGCGACGGTTGCTGCGTTGCCCAGGACTGGCGTACAAAGCCCCTGGTGTGTTTTGGAATGCGGAATTTGGCCATCAGCTCGTCGCTGGCAACCACTTTTTCCACCACTTTCAGACACATCTGGTGCAGCTCAGCGGTAACCTCTTCCAGCTTCTCAACCTGAGCAAGCGTCAGCTTGTAGTACGCGTCTTCACACCAGTACGGTTCTCCGTACATGGTGTGAAAATTAAAACCATATTCGGTGGCTTTTTCGCGCCAGTCCGGGCGTTCGGTAATTGCGATTCTTTCCATGACCATCAACCGCCCATCGAGCGGGTCGGCGTACCGCTTACGCGGCGCTGCATCGTGTTCTGCTTCGCAACAGATTCACCAAAGCCGCCACGGGTCACCGTGGTTGTGGTCGCCGGTTTTGGCGCCATCGCTGTTTTCGGTACGGTCATGGTGCGGCCCGGCTGCGCTGCGCCATAGCCTTTACCGGATGCATCGGTGTACTGGCCGTAAGCCGGGCTTGCCGGATTACGCGAGCTGAACAGCGGCTGCTGGGCAAAACCTGCGCCACCGCCCATCAGGCGGCCCATCATATAGCCCGCCATCAGCGGCATCCAGAAGCTGCCGCCGGACTGTGCCTGTGCCTGATTTTCCGGCGTCATGCCCGCCTGAACCGGCGTCTGCTGGCACTGGCCTTCACCGAATTCTGCCACGCAGTCTTCGCGCGTCGCGTATTTCGGCGCCGTACGCTCAGCTTCTTTCAGCGCGTTGTTGTACGCGGTTTTACACTCAGCGCTTTTCCCCGGGTTTGCCGACGAACAATCGTCCGCATTCTGGTACAGGGAAACCGTTTCGTCGCTTTTTTCACAGCCTGCCAGCATGAAAACGGCAGTCACCGCCAGTGCGACAGGTGTTAAATGACGTGCGCTCCAGCTTTTGCGGAACGTCGCGTGTTGGATGTTTTTTGTCCGTTTCATTGTTATCTTCCTGGATCCCAAAGGCATATGTAAAACGCTCAGGATAGAGGATGAGTGGTTGAAGTTAAAGCGAGGAGGGGAGGCCTTTACGTTGCCTTACGTAAAAACGGGGGCTGGATTGCCCCCGTTGCGGATTGGTGCTGATTAGCGTTTAACGCTGGTGCGTGCTGCGGCAGGCTGTACGTTGCCGTTGAAGTTATCAACGCTTGCATCCTGCTGCGGGTTCTCCGGTGCGACGCTTTCCGGCGTCGTGGAGACGTTTTTACCCAGCGAGTTGTTCAGCGCCTGCAAATCCTGCTCGTTCAACGTACCCAGCGCTGATTTGATATTCAGCTCATTGATCAGGTAGTTATAACGTGCGCTGGAGAGCTGCTGTTTGGCGTTATACAGCGTGGTGGTCGCATCCAGCACATCAACAATGGTACGCGTACCCACGGAGTAACCTGCTTCCATCGCATCCAGGGAGCTTTGGGCAGAAACAACCGCTTGTTTGTAGGCGTTGATGCTGCTGATAGACGCGTTCACGTTGTTGAAAGAGGAGCGCACGTTCTGTACGACGCTACGATGCGCGCTTTCCAACTGTTCGCTTGCGCCAACAAAGTTGTACTGCGCCTGTTTAACCTGTGACGTTACCGAACCACCGCTATAAAGCGGCAGGCTGAAGCTCAGGCCAACAGAGTTCTGACCGATGTCCCGATCCGCATAGGAGGAGGAGGAAACTGCGTTGCCACGTGTCGCGGAACCGCTGTATTTGGTATTCGAAACGCTGGTGGACGCCGTTAAATTAAGTGTTGGCAGATGGCCGTCCTGCGCCTGGCGGATTTGCTCACGCGCCAGATCCTGGCTCAGACGCGCCTGCAGCAGCGTCAGGTTACGGCTTTCCGCTTCCTTCAGCAGAGCGTTCACCGGTTTCGGTTTGTCGGTTTTAAAGCCGTCGACATTCAGTGACGCCAGCTCCGGATAGTAGTTGCCGGTAACCTGACGCAGTGATTCCAGGGCATTGTCGAGGTTGTTGCGGGCGGTCACTTCGTTCGCCAGCACGCTGTCATACTGGGAACGGGCGTTCTGTACGTCGGTAATGGCGACCAGGCCAACGTTAAAACGCTGGGTGGTTTGATCCAACTGACGGTAAATCGCCTGTTTCTGCGCTTCCGTGTAGGAGAGCGCATCAATCGCGCTCAGCACGTTAAAATAGGCAGTCGCCGTGTTCAGAATCAGGGTTTGCTGATCGGTTTGCCAGGTGACATCCTGAATGCCAGCCGTTTTTTCTTGCAGCGTCAGCGCGCGCCATTTCGACATATCAAAAATAGTTTGCGTCAGTTGCAAAGAGCCACTGGTTACATTCGAATCGACACCATTACTATCACGAAAGCCATTGGTATACGTATAATCAGCGCCCAAACCGAGCTGAGGTAATAAAGGGCTGCGCGCTTCATTAATTTTCTCAAAGGCGGCATCGCGATCAGCGGCGGATTTACGCAGATCCGGGTTACTCAAACGAGCCTGCTGGTATACCTGAAGCAGGTTTTCTGCCTGGCTCATGGTGCTGAAACCGGTGAGGCTCAGACCGATAAGGAGGGAGAGCAATTTCTTCATTTGCATTCCTTGTTGTGAAGCAGTATTAGCGCTGGTCTAAATTGGGAAAAATAATCGCCGATTCTAGCAGAAACGGGCATCGCCTCAGCTTGGCGTTCCGTGCCATTGGCATAAATTTGCACCAATGTACCATATAGCGCTTGCAACAGTAATTAAACGGGTCTGAAATCCAGATTTTTGTCATTATTTTCGAATGAGATGCCGCCAATGAGTAAGCCAATATCACCCGAAATGACTTTCACAAAAAACGATGTAGAAATTATTGCACGAGAAACACTCTATAGCGGTTTTTTTTCGCTTGATCTTTACCGCTTTCGCCACCGTTTATTCAATGGTGAGATGAGCGGCGAAGTACGTCGTGAAATTTTTGAACGCGGTCACGCCGCAGTCTTGCTACCCTTTGACCCAGTGCGCGACGAAGTTGTGCTGATCGAACAGATCCGTATTGCGGCATTCGATACCAGCGAAAGCCCATGGCTGCTGGAGATGGTCGCCGGTATGATTGAAGAGGGCGAAACCGAAGAAGACGTTGTGCGCCGCGAAGCTGTTGAAGAGGCGGGGTTAACCGTCGGGCGCGCAAAAAAAGTATTGAGCTATCTGGCAAGTCCTGGCGGCACCAGCGAGCGTTCCGCCGTCTTTGTCGGTGAAGTGGATGCCACTCAGGCCGAAGGTGTTCATGGTCTGGTGGATGAAAACGAAGATATTCGGGTTCATGTGGTGAGTCGGGAGCAGGCTTACCAGTGGGTAGAAGAGGGGAAAATCGATAACGCAGCATCTGTCATCGCCCTGCAATGGCTGCAACTGCATCATGAGAGCTTACGAAACGAGTGGAAAAAATGAAGCGCTATACACCTGACTTCCCTGAAATGATGCGCCTGTGCGAAACCAATTTCGCTCAGTTGCGTCGTCTGTTGCCGCGTAATGATGAAGCGGGCCAAACGGTGAGCTATCAGGTGACTAACGCACAATATCGGTTAACGATAGTAGAAGCGACGCGTTATACGACGCTGGTGGAAATTGAACAGACGGTGCCTGCCGTGAGCTACTGGAGCCTGCCGTCCATGACGGTGCGCCTGTACCACGACGCGATGGTCGCTGAAGTGTGTTCAAGTCAGCAGATCTTTCGTTTCAAAGCGCGTTATGATTATCCTAATAAAAAGTTGCATCAACGCGACGAAAAGCATCAAATTAATCAGTTTCTGGCCGATTGGCTACGTTACTGTTTAGCACATGGAGCAATGGCGATTCCGGTTTGTTAGCGTCATGAAACCTAAGGACACCATTTGGAAAGCCTGTTAAACCTCTCTCTGGCCGGTGAGTCCAGAGTCAGGGTCTTACAAATTACTGATTCTCACCTGTTTGCCGAAAAGCACGAGACGCTGTTAGGGGTCAATACCTGGGAAAGTTATCAGGCGGTACTGGAGGCTATCCAGGCCCAGCAGCGCCCTTGCGATCTGATCGTCGCCACCGGCGACCTGGCACAGGATCACTCCGCTGCGGCTTATCAGCATTTTGCTGAAGGCATCGCAAGATTCACTGCGCCTTGCGTCTGGTTACCGGGTAATCACGATTTCCAGCCCGCCATGTACAGCGCGTTGCAGGATGCGGGAATATCACCGGCAAAACGCGTATTTATCGGCGATCATTGGCAAATTCTACTGCTGGATAGCCAGGTGTTTGGCGTCCCTCATGGCGAACTGAGCGAATTTCAGCTTGAGTGGCTGGAGAATAAACTCTCCGACAGCCCGGAGCGGCACACTTTGCTGCTGCTTCATCATCATCCGCTGCCATCCGGTTGTAGCTGGCTCGATCAGCACAGCCTGCGTAACGCGGGCGAACTGAATAATGTGCTTCAGCGCTTTCCGAAAGTGCGCCACCTGCTGTGCGGGCATATTCACCAGGAGCTGGATCTCGACTGGAATGGCCGCCGCCTGCTGGCGACGCCGTCAACCTGTGTGCAGTTCAAACCGCACTGCGCTAACTTTACGCTCGATACCATTGCACCGGGATGGCGCTGGCTGGAGCTCTATGATGACGGAACGCTGCATACCGAAGTCTGCCGGCTGGAGAGCACGCAGTTCCGCCCCGATACGGCTTCAGAAGGCTACTAATGTCCACTCTTCTCTATCTGCATGGCTTTAACAGTTCGCCGCGTTCGGCGAAGGCCACGCAGTTGTCGCAATGGCTGTCGCAGCACTATCCCGACATCGCCGTGCTGGTGCCGCAATTGCCGCCTTATCCCGCTGCTGCAGCTGAATTGCTGGAGTCGCTGGTGCTTGAGCAGGGCGGGCGGCAGCTTGGCGTCGTCGGATCGTCGCTGGGCGGTTACTACGCAACCTGGCTCTCGCAATGCTTTATGCTGCCAGCGGTGGTGATCAACCCGGCTGTGCGTCCGTTTGAGTTACTGGCCGATTACCTCGGCAATAACGAGAATCCCTACACTGGGGAACAATATGTGCTAGAGTCTCGCCATATTTACGAGCTCAAAGTGATGCAAGTTGACCCGCTTGAAGCGCCGGATCTTATCTGGCTGCTGCAACAGACCGGGGACGAAGTGCTCGATTACCGCCAGGCGGTGGCCTATTACGATGCCTGTCGCCAGACTGTAGAAGAGGGCGGGAATCATGCCTTTGTGGGCTTTGAGAATCATTTCACACAGATTATCGATTTCCTTGGGCTGCATTGAGCCAACAGGGAAACGATGCGGTCACTATCTACGAACAAACCATGACGCAATCCTATAACGCTGATGCCATAGAGGTACTCACCGGGCTTGAGCCGGTTCGCCGCCGTCCGGGGATGTACACCGATACCACTCGCCCGAACCACCTCGGGCAGGAAGTCATTGATAACAGTGTCGATGAGGCGCTGGCGGGGCACGCCAAACGCGTGGAGGTGATCCTGCACGCCGACCAGTCGCTGGAAGTTATCGACGACGGGCGCGGCATGCCGGTGGACATTCACCCGGAAGAGGGCGTTCCGGCCGTTGAGCTGATCCTCTGCCGCCTGCACGCGGGCGGTAAATTCTCAAATAAGAACTATCAGTTCTCCGGTGGCTTGCACGGCGTTGGCATTTCCGTGGTGAACGCCCTGTCGCGTCGCGTGGAAGTGCAGGTTAAACGTGACGGACAGATTTATAGCATTGCGTTTGAAAATGGCGAAAAGGTCGAGGATCTGCAGGTTATCGGTACCTGCGGCAAACGCAATACCGGGACCAGCGTCCATTTCTGGCCGGATGAGTCCTTCTTTGATAGCCCGCGTTTCTCGGTTTCCCGCCTGACGCATCTGCTGAAAGCAAAAGCCGTACTCTGCCCCGGCGTGGAAATTATCTTCAAAGATGAAGTGAACAACGCCGAGCAGCGCTGGTGTTATCAGGATGGCCTGAACGACTACCTGTGCGAAGCGGTCAACGGCCTGCCGACGCTGCCGGAAAAACCGTTTATTGGCAATTTCTCTGCTGAAACCGAAGCGGTGGACTGGGCGCTGCTGTGGCTGCCGGAAGGCGGTGAGCTGCTGACGGAAAGCTACGTCAACCTGATCCCGACCTTGCAGGGTGGGACGCACGTTAACGGCCTGCGCCAGGGGTTGCTGGATGCCATGCGCGAGTTCTGCGAATACCGCAATATTCTGCCGCGCGGCGTGAAGCTTTCGGCGGAAGATATCTGGGAACGCTGCGCGTACGTGTTGTCGGTAAAAATGCAGGATCCACAGTTCGCCGGGCAGACTAAAGAACGCCTTTCTTCTCGTCAGTGCGCCGCGTTTGTCTCCGGCGTGGTGAAAGATGCGTTCAGCCTGTGGCTGAACCAGAATATTCAGACTGCTGAACTGCTGGCCGAAATGGCGATTTCCAGCGCCCAGCGTCGTATGCGCGCCGCCAAAAAAGTGGTGCGTAAAAAGCTGACCAGCGGTCCGGCGCTGCCGGGTAAACTGGCGGATTGCACCGCGCAGGATCTGAACCGTACCGAGCTGTTCCTCGTGGAGGGTGACTCGGCGGGCGGCTCCGCTAAGCAGGCGCGCGATCGTGAATATCAGGCGATCATGCCGCTGAAAGGTAAAATCCTGAACACCTGGGAAGTCTCTTCGGACGAAGTGCTGGCCTCGCAGGAAGTGCACGACATTTCCGTGGCGATCGGCATTGATCCGGACAGCGACGATCTCAGCCAGCTACGCTACGGCAAGATCTGTATCCTCGCCGATGCGGATTCCGATGGTCTGCACATTGCCACACTGCTGTGCGCGCTGTTCGTGCGTCACTTCCGCGCGCTGGTGAAGCATGGTCACGTCTACGTGGCGCTGCCGCCGTTGTACCGTATCGACCTCGGCAAAGAGGTGTATTACGCGCTGACGGAAGAAGAGAAAACCGGCGTGCTGGAGCAACTTAAGCGCAAGAAAGGCAAACCGAACGTGCAGCGCTTTAAAGGGCTGGGCGAGATGAACCCGATGCAGCTTCGTGAAACCACGCTCGATCCGAACACCCGCCGTCTGGTACAGCTGATCATCAGCGATGAAGATGAGCAGCAAACCACCGCCATGATGGATATGCTGCTGGCCAAAAAGCGTTCCGAAGATCGCCGCAACTGGCTGCAAGAAAAAGGCGATATGGCCGATATCGAAGCCTGATAAAACCCATCACGAAAAAGGGATGCTTAGCGCATCCCTTTTTACTTAGCGGCTCAGGTTCTGTTCGCCCCATGCAAGCGCCGTGTTTATCAGGGCGCTCAGCAGCTCGCGAAAGCGTTCGCTCTTCTCTTCGCAGAACGCAAAGCTCGTCTCATCCATGTAGCAGCACTGCGCCACTTCCAGTTGTACCGCATGAATGTTCTGTTGCGGTGCGCCGTAATGGCGGGTGATATACCCGCCTTTAAAGCGGCCGTTGAGCACTTTGCTGTAGTGCGGAAACGCCTCGCAGCAGTCCAGCAATGCGCGGCTCAGCTCCGGCGCGCAGCTTGCCCCATCGGCAGTGCCGAAATTCAGATCCGGCAGTTTGCCTTCAAACAGACGCGGAACCACCGATTTGATGGAGTGCGCATCCCACAGCAACGCGTAGCCAAAGGTATCACGCAACCGCGCCAGTTCCTGCGCCAGCGCCTGGTGATAAGGCTGCCATACGTTGTGCAAAATGGCGGCTTTCGTGGCGTCATCCGGCGCTTTGCCCGCTTCGAACAGCGGCTCGCCGTCAAAAAAAGTCCCCGGAAACAGGCCGGTGGTGGCCGTGCTGTATAGCGGTTTGTCATCCGCCGGGCGGTTTAAATCCACGACATAGCGGGAATACCTGGCGCTCAACACACTGGCGCCAAGCTCGCGAATCGGCTGATACAGCAGCGGAATATGCCAGTCCGTATCCTCCAGGCGCTGCGCCCGCGCAGTAAGACCGCGGGCGATCTCCGGCGTCAGGTGCGTGCCAGGATGGGGCATGCTGACCAGCAGCGGCAGCCGACCCTGATGTAATTCGAATCCGTTAGTCATGCCACACTTCCTCCCCCTGATAAATAACCTGTTTCGACAGCGTTCCACCCAGCCAGTAGCTGAGTTCTGCCGGATGAGCAACATCCCACGCGACAAAGCTGGCCTCTTTACCTGCCTGTAGCGTACCGCAGCGATCGCTGATACCTAATGCGCGGGCGGCATGACAGGTCACTCCCGCCAGCGCTTCTTCAGGCGTCAGACGGAACAACGTGCAGGCCATGTTCATCATCAGGCGCAGAGACAACACGGGCGACGTGCCGGGGTTCAGATCGCTGGAAATGGCCATCGGCACCTGGTGCTGACGCAGCAGCGCCACCGGTGGCTGCTGGCTCTCGCGTAAAAAGTAAAAGGCACCCGGCAGCAGAACAGCTGTGGTGCCATGCTCCGCCATCAGCACGATATCCTCTTCACACAAATACTCCAGATGATCGGCGGAAAGCGCGTTGTAGCGGGCGGCCAGACCAGCGCCATGCAGCAGTGAAAGCTGTTCGGCATGCAGTTTTACCGGTAAGCCAAGTTGCTGCGCTTTATGGAAAACCCGTTCCACTTGCTGCGGTGAAAAGGCCAGATGTTCACAAAAAGCATCGACCGCATCGACCAGCCCTTGTGCGTGCCAGGCGGGTAGCCAGTGCTGGTAAATCTCATCGATATAGTCGTCGGCGCGCCCCTGATACTCGCCCGGCAATGCATGCGCCGCGAGACAGGTGCTAAAGATAGTGATTGGCATTTCTGCGCCAAGCGCGCGGATCACCTGCAACATTTTGCCTTCATCGGCAAAGCTGAGGCCGTAGCCGGATTTGATCTCAAGCGTGGTAACGCCATCTTTGCGCAGCGCGTGAATGCGCTTGCGGGCGCTTTCCAGCAGTTGTTGCTGGCTGGCGTTGCGGGTGGCATTCACGGTACTGATAATGCCACCGCCGGCTGCGGCGATCTCCGCGTAACTCGCGCCGTTGAGACGCATCTCAAACTCCTGGCTGCGATCGCCGCCAAATACGCTGTGGCTATGGCAATCGATTAGCCCTGGCGTAACCAGCCGTCCGTGCAGATCCACTTCACGATCAATCGCATCGTCCGGCTGCGTTCCCTCTTCGCCCAGCCATACAATGCGCGGGCCATCGGTGATCATCGCCGCGTGTGGAATCAGGTTATATTTGCCCGCTTCCATGGTGGCAATCTGGCAGTGACGCCATAAAATGCGCATCCGCGTTCTCCCGTCATGGTTCGGCGCGGCCATCGCCGCGCCGCCGGTTTTACTTTGCAATCATCGGCAGGTTGAGGCCGTGCTCTTTGGCACAGGCGACAGCGGAATCATAGCCTGCATCGGCATGGCGCATCACGCCCGTCGCCGGATCGTTATGCAGTACGCGGGCGATACGTTCTGCCGCTTCATCCGTGCCATCGCAGACGATAACCATCCCCGAATGCTGTGAGAAGCCCATGCCGACGCCGCCGCCGTGGTGCAGGGAAACCCAGGTTGCGCCGCTGGCAGTATTAAGCAATGCGTTCAGCAGCGGCCAGTCGGAAACTGCATCGGAACCATCTTTCATCGCTTCGGTTTCGCGGTTCGGGCTGGCAACGGAGCCGGAGTCCAGGTGATCGCGGCCAATGACAATCGGCGCCGAGACTTCACCGCGACGCACCATTTCGTTAAACGCCAGCCCCAGACGCGCGCGCTGCCCCAGACCCACCCAGCAAATACGTGCTGGCAGGCCCTGGAAACTGATGCGCTCTTTCGCCATATCCAGCCAGCGGTGCAGATGCGCATCATCCGCGATCAGCTCTTTCACCTTTTCATCGGTGCGATAGATATCTTCCGGATCGCCGGAGAGCGCGGCCCAGCGGAACGGCCCGATACCGCGGCAGAACAGTGGGCGAATATAAGCGGGTACAAAACCCGGGAAATCGAAGGCGTTGCTGACGCCCATCTCTTTTGCCATCTGGCGAATATTGTTGCCGTAATCGAAGGTTGGGATGCCCTGCTGCTGGAAGGCGAGCATCGCTTTAACGTGCTCCGCCATTGAAGCTTTCGCCGCCTGAATCACTACCGCTGGCTCCGCCTTCGCGCGTTCGCGATACTCTTCCCACTGCCAGCCAATCGGCAGATAGCCGTTCAGCGGGTCGTGGGCGCTGGTTTGATCGGTCACGATATCCGGACGAACACCGCGTTTAACCAATTCCGGTAAGACTTCCGCCGCATTGCCGTGCAGCGCGACAGAGATAGCTTTGCCTTCGCGGGTGTAGCGTTCAATACGCGCCAGTGCATCATCCAGATCCGTTGCCTGCTCATCCACATAACCGGTACGCAGGCGGAAATCGATGCGGGATTGCTGACACTCAATGTTCAGCGAGCAGGCGCCCGCCAGCGTGGCGGCCAACGGCTGTGCGCCGCCCATACCGCCCAGACCAGCAGTCAGCACCCAGCGACCAACCAGTGAACCGTCATAATGCTGGCGACCCGCTTCGACGAAGGTCTCATACGTGCCCTGAACGATCCCCTGGCTACCGATATAGATCCAGGAGCCAGCGGTCATCTGGCCGTACATCGCCAGCCCTTTAGCGTCCAGTTCGTTGAAGTGCTCCCAGTTAGCCCAGTGGGGAACCAGGTTGGAGTTGGCGATCAGTACGCGCGGCGCATTGCTATGGGTTTTAAACACGCCGACCGGTTTGCCGGACTGCACCAGCAGCGTTTCGTCATCGTTAAGCTGTTTCAGCGCTTCCACCATTTTGTCAAAGCACTCCCAGTTACGCGCTGCCCGTCCAATCCCCCCGTAAACCACCAGCTCTTTCGGGTTTTCCGCGACTTCGGGATCAAGGTTGTTCATCAGCATGCGCAGCGGCGCTTCGGTCAGCCAGCTTTTCGCATTCAATGTCGTGCCGCGCGGCGCTCTGATCTCAACATCACGATAACGGGAAAATTCACTACTCATGCGGTTTACCTTCTTTGTTTGATAGCGGAATAAATGCTTACTGATGTTGTCTTGTATATACATGATAAGCACATATGGTGCCACTTTGATCGATTTATTTATTATCTATATAAAACAGTTAGTTGTAATTATCTGTTTTTTGCGTGGTGTTGGGGGAAGAGATTTTAGCGCGCTTTACTGCACTATTATTGTGCTTAACGGCAGAAAAACGATCATTTTAAGTGCATTCATGCGCTGTTTTATGGCGAGAGAGCAGGGCAATAAAGCAGGACTAATCCGCCAGGTTAGACTGATTTTAGTAACGAAATATAATTATCTTATTGTTTTTGATGCATTTTAATTTATCGATATATGTTGCAATTACGTTATGGCACATGGCTTGCAAGTTGTACATACAAGGATATACATAAAGCATTTTTGCATCGCCGTCATAACGGGACGGCAAATGATGACCATAAGGCGTAACGATGATTACTTTCAACAATGTGACCAAGCATTACGACGACGGTACCGTCGTGGTCGATGGCCTGAACTTTGTCGCGCCAGGAGGCAACATTACCGTGCTGGTAGGGCCGTCGGGCTGCGGCAAAACCACCTCATTACGCATGATCAACCGGCTGGTCGAACCCTCTTCCGGCACGATTTTGCTCAATGGCGAATCCACCGCGCAGATGGATGTGGTGCAGTTGCGTCGGCGCATTGGTTACGTGATCCAGAATGCCGGGTTGTTCCCGCATAAAACCATCATCGATAACATCGCTACGACCGCCATTCTTAATGGCGCGGCGAAAAGCAAAGCCAGGGCCAGAGCGGCGGAATTACTGGAAGTGGTCGGCCTGGCGCCGCAACTGGCGAAACGCTATCCGTGGCAGCTCTCCGGCGGGCAACAGCAACGCGTCGGCGTGGCGCGCGCGCTGGCTGCCGACCCGGAATTTATGCTGATGGACGAACCCTTCAGTGCAGTCGATCCCGTTGTGCGTGAACAATTGCAGGAAGAATTTCTGCGCATTCAGAAAGAGGTCAGCAAGACCATCATTATGGTCACCCACGATATCGATGAAGCGATGAAACTGGGTGATTGCGTTGCGGTGCTGAAACCCGGCGGCAAGCTGGCGCAACTGGCGACGCCGGGCGAATTGCTGAATGCGCCGCAGAGTGAATTTGTTGCCGATTTCATTGGCCGCGACCGCGGTTATCGCAAACTCAGTTTTCACACCTCCGCACCGCTGACGGCGTTGCAGGCGGAACCGGCCATCGAAATGGGCGCAACCCTTGCGCAGGCGCGTGGTATCAGCGCGCAGCGCTGGCTGCTGGTGACGCAGCAGGGCAAAGCCTGCGGCTGGTTTGACACGCATCAGCAGGTAGCGGTGATTACGCCGGAGAACGTGAATCTCGGCGCGACGTTTTCTCCGCAGGGCGGCACGCTGCGCCAGTTGCTGGATTCGGCGCTCAGCTCTCCCTGCCATCGCGCCGTGGTGGTTGATGAACAGCTTGCCCCGCTGGGATCGCTGGCGCTGGAAAATGTGCTGGATGCTTGCAAGTCGCTGACGCAGGAGGCGCTATGAGATTTGACTGGCTGTGGGGGCAAAGCGACAGGATCCTCAACCTGCTGCTCTGGCACTGCTATTTGTCGATTACGCCGATCCTGATCGGCCTGCTGCTGGCGATCCCGGTGGGCTGGGCGGTTAATAACCTGCCGAAAGTGAAAGGGATCGTGCTGAACCTGTTCGGCTTGCTGTACACCATTCCTTCGCTGGCGCTGTTCGTGCTGCTGCCGCCGCTGCTGAATACGCAGATTCTCGACCCGATCAACGTGGTCGTGGCGCTGACCATTTACAGCTTCGCGCTACTGGTAAGAACCGTGTGCGACGGGCTGGATTCCGTTGCCGAAGATACCCGCCAGTCCGCTTTCGCGCTGGGGTACAAACCGCTACAGCAATTTTTGCAGATCGACCTGCCACTTGCCGTGCCGGTGATCGGTTCCGGGCTGCGCGTGGCGGTGGTTTCTAACGTCAGCATTGTTTCGGTGGCTGCGCTGATTGGCGCACCGCAGTTAGGTTCGCTGTTTACCCAGGGCTTTCAGCTTCAGTTCCTCACCCCGATTATCGCCGGGATTGTGCTGTGCATCGCGCTGGCCTTCATTCTGGATTGCCTGGTGGTGGCGATAACCCGTTCTTTAAGCCGCTGGCAACCACAAAGGGGATAACTGATGAGTGAATGGTTTCTCGATCTCAGCCACTGGTATGGCGACGACGGCATTGTGCCACTGCTGTTGCAGCATATCGGTTACAGCGCTGCGGCGCTGGCGATTGCCGTTGCCATTGCTTTTCCGGTCGGCTGCTATACCGGCCATACCGGGAAAGGGGAGGCGCTGCTGATTGGCACCACCAACGCCCTGCGTTCGCTGCCCTCTTTTGGCCTGATTATTTTGCTGGTGATCCTGCTGGCGGGTTATTTCGAATCGGATATGGCCTTTGTTTTGCCCTGCATTATCGTGCTGGTGGTGCTGGCGCTGCCGCCAGTGGCGCTGGGCGTACATGCCGGGATCCGTTCTGTCGATCCCAGCGTGCATGACGCGGCAAAAGGGATTGGCCTGACGCCGCTTCAGGTGCTGTTGCAGGTCGAGTTGCCCTGCGCAATGCCGCTGATCCTCTCCGGGATCCGCAGCGCCGCACTGCAAATTGTCTCCACCGCGACCATCGCGGCATATGTTTCACTCGGGGGCCTGGGACGATTGATTATCGACGGGCGTGCCGCCAACGACTTTGCGCAGATGACCGCCGGGGCCATCCTCGTCGCGCTGCTGGCATTGATCATTGATCTCTTTTTTTCGCTTTCAGGGAAAGTCGTGGTTTCACCGGGCATCACCCGGAAAACCAAAAACCAGTGATGTTGAGTCCTTTAATTACAGAAGGTTAATAAGATGATTAAGAAACGCTATTTAACGTTGTTCAGTGCCGCGCTGCTGTCTGTCGCTTCTTCTGTCTGGGCTGCTGATGCCGGCCAGAAAGTGATTATTGGTTCGGCGGATTTTCCGGAAAACCAACTGCTGGCGACCATCTACGCCGGGGCGCTGGAAGCACAAAATATTCCAGTTGAGAAAAAACTCAATATTGGTAGCCGTGAAGTCTATATCCCGGCGCTGCTGGACGGTTCCATCACCGTGATCCCGGAGTACAGCGGCGCGCTGCTGAGCTATCTGGATGCGAAAAATGAAGCGCACAGCTCGGAAGATGTGGCAAAAGCGCTGGCCGCTAAGCTGCCGGAAAAACTGAAAATGCTCAACACTTCTACGGCGCAGAACAGCGATGTACTGGCGGTAACGAAGAAAACAGCAGAAAAATACAAACTGAAAACCATCGACGACCTGAAGCCTGTCGCCGGGCAATTAGTGCTTGGCGGCCCGGCGGAGTGGAAAACCCGTCATGAAGGCGTTCCCGGCCTGCGTGAAGTTTACGGCCTGAATTTCAAAACTTTCAAGGTGCTGGATGTCGCTGGCCCGCTGACGCTGACGGCGCTGAAAAACAACCAGATTCAGGTCGCTGACCTGACTTCCACAACGCCGGAGATCAAAAAAGATCACCTTGTCGCGCTGGAAGATCCGAAGCACCTGTTTGCCGCGCAGAACATCGTGCCGATTGTCGCCAGCAGCACGCTGAACCCGACCATTGAAAGCACGCTGAACAAAATCTCCGCGCAGCTTACCACCGAAGATCTGATTTCCATGAACGAACAGCTTTCTGAGTTCGCCAGCATTGATGATGTGGCGCACCAGTGGCTGGTTAAACACCAACTGAGCAAGTAAGGAACGGCTGCGAGATGACGACGACAACCCGTTCTTCCACGCCGCAGGCGGATGCGGTCACCTTAGGCACTGTTGCCACTACCATTGATGAACTGGTACGCATTGCCGATGGCGCGCCGGTTGTTCTGGCTGATGATGCGCTGGCGCAAATGGATAAGGTCAGCGGCTACATTCACAACGCGATTGCTGAAGGGAAGGTGATTTATGGTCTGACGACCGGCGTGGGAGACCTGGTGACTGAGCGTCTCTCTGCGGATCAAATTGCCAGCGTACAGCTCAATATGCTGCGCAGCCACGCCTGCGGGATGGGGCCGGATCTGTCGGTGCGGGAAGTGCGGGCGATGATGGCGGTGATGCTGAAATCGTTATTGCAGGGTTACAGCGGCGTCAGCGCTGAACTGGCGCAGCGGATGTGCCTGATGCTGAACCGGCAGGTGACGCCGTGGTCACCTGGCAGCGGTTCCGTGGGGTATCTGATTGCTACCGCACATATCGGCTTATCGCTGTTTGGCGAAGGGCAGTGCTGGTATCAGGGCGAGTTGTTGCCCTCCGCCGAAGCGCTGGCGAAAGCGGGCATTGCGCCACGCATTCCCGGCCCACGCGAAGGGCACGCGCTGATCAGCGGCACCTACGAAATTACCGCACTGGCCTGTCTGGCGGTGCGGGATTTCGAGCAGTTGCTGCCGGTCGCGGATATGGCAGGCGGCATGTGTCTCGAAGCGCTGAAAGGCAACACCCGCGGCTATGACGCGCGTCTGCACGCTTTGCGTCCCCATGACGGGCAACAAGAAACGGCGCAGATTTTGCGCCGCTTACTGCGCGGCAGCGAGATCCTTCAGCGTTACCGCGACCACCGGGTGCAGGATGCTCTCAGCTTGCGCTGCATCCCGCAAATCCATGGCGCAGTGCGCGATCAACTGGCGCACTGCCGTCATATCGTCACCACCGAACTCAATTCGGTGACTGACAACCCGGTATTTTTAATCGAAGACGATGCGCTGGTGATTTTGCCTGGCGGCAACGGTCACGGTGCGCCGCTGGCGCTGGCGCTCGATGCGCTGGCGGTGGCTATCGCGCAACTGAGTACCGCGTCGCAAGCGCGTTCTGACCGTATCACTAACGTGCATCTCAGCGGTTTACCGGCGTTTCTGGTCGGAAAAAGCGGGGCTAATTCCGGGATGATGATCCCGCCGTATGTCGCCGCCGCGCTTGCCGGGGATAACCGCAGCCTGGCGGCGCCCGCCAGCGTACATACGGTTTCCACCTGTGCCGGGCAGGAAGATCATATCAGCATGGGTGTCTCTTCGGCGCGGAAAGCAATGCAGGCGGTGGCAAACGCAGTGGATATCGTGGCTATTGAACTGCTGTGCGCTTGTCAGGCGATTGAATTTCACCGCCCGCTACGCGCCTCGGTGGGGGCGGAACTGACGCTGGCGAAGGTGCGCCAGCAAGTGGCATTTCGTGAAACCGACACGCCGCTGTACACGGATATGCACGCCGTCCGGGATCTGATTGCTGATGGCGAACTGAGCCGCCAGCTCACTTTACTGATTCAGGAGGGAGCTGATGAGTGAAGCCATTAAGCCGCTCAGTGGCGTACGGGTACTCGATCTGTCGCGCGTGTTGGCGGGCCCGTGGTGCGCCTCGCTGCTTAACGATCTTGGCGCTGAAGTTATCAAGATCGAGATGCCAGGCAGCGGCGACGATTCCCGCGCTTTTACGCCGCATATCAACGGCGAGAGCAGCTACTTTATGCAGCTCAACCACGGCAAAAAAAGCGTCACGCTGGATCTGAAAAGCGCGCAGGGCTTAGCGATCCTCAAAGATCTGGTCGCCTGTTCGGACGTGCTGGTGGAGAACTTTCGCCCTGGCGTAACTCAGCGGCTGGGGATTGATTATGCGACGCTACAGGCCATCAATCCGCGTCTGGTTTACGTCAGCATCTCCGGTTTTGGCCAGCAAGGCTCGCTGGCGCATAAAGCGGCTTACGACCATATCATCCAGGCGATTGGCGGCATTATGCAGGTCACCGGCTGGGCAAACGGCGAACCCACGCGCGTTGGCGATGCCATTGGTGATGTGGTCGCCGGGCTATATGGCAGTTGGGCGGTACTGGCGGCGCTGCTTCAGCGTGGTATTACCGGCAAGGGTCAGCATCTGGATGTTTCGATGCTCGATACCATGGTGACGCTGCAAATGGTGTCGTTAACCCAGTGGATCGGCGGCCAGCCCAGCGCCGGGCGGCTTGGTAATGCGCACCCGATCAGCGCGCCGATGGACAGCTACCGGGCGCAGGATGGACATATTGTTATTGCCGTCGCCAACGACAAACTCTTCCGCCAGCTTGCCAGCGCAATGGGAAATCCCGCGCTGGTGGACGATCCTCGCTTTGCCAGCGATCCGCAGCGGCTGGCGCATCAACAGCCCTTGCGGGAAGAGATTGAACGCTGGCTGGCAGATAAAAGCGTCAGCGACGCGCAGGCGCTTCTGGATAGCGCTGGCGTTCCGGCCTCGCCGGTGCTGCGCCTCGACCAGATCCTCGACAGTGATTACGCCCACGAACGTGAGCTGGTGAAACAGATCCAGCACCCGCGAGCAGGCGCGATCTCCATTGTGCCGCAGCCGGTGAAAATGAGTGGTGCGCCGGGCGAACCGGCGCTGATCCCGCCGGTGCTGGGGGAACATACGCTTACAGTATTGCGTGAAGTGTTGGGTATGGATGAGGCAACGCTTGCGCAACTGCAAACGCAGGGTGTGATTTAGGGGAGAACAGCATGTCGCAAATTAATAAAGTGGCGGTGATTGGCGCCGGAACCATGGGCGCACGCATTGCTGTCGTCATGGCCCGCGCGGGTTATCGCGTCAGTCTCTATTCCCGCTCGCAGGAAACGCTGGATAAAGCTCAGGCGATCGTTGAATCGCGGGTCGCCCAGGCCGATGTGCAGTACAGCACGTCGCTGGAAAGCTGCCTGGCGGGCGCGGATATGGTGTCGGAAAACGTGGCGGAAGAGGTGGCGCTCAAACAGCATCTGTTCAGCCTCATTGAGCCACAGGTTTCCGCAGACTGCCTGCTGACGACCAATACTTCCAGCGTCTCCATCACGCAGCTGGCATCGGTACTCAGTAACCCGCAGCGGCTGATTGGTATGCACTGGTTTAACCCGGCGGATACCATGCCGATGATTGAAATTGTGCGCGGCGAGAAAACCGCCGACGACGTTTGCCAGCGCGTTCGCGATTTGTGCACACAGCTTGGTAAAGAGACCATCACCGTGAATCAGGACATTCCGGGCTTTATTATCAACCGTCTGCAATACGCCATGCTGCGCGAGGCGCTCTACCTGGTGAGCGCCGGGATTGGCTCGGTTGAGGATGTTGACCGTGCAGTGCAGCGTACGCTGGCACCGCGCTGGGCGGCGATGGGGCCAATGAAACTGATGGATTTCGCCGGGCTGGATACGGTTGAGAAAGTCGCCGGGATATTGCTGCCCGCGCTGGATAACAGCACGACGCTGCCGCCCTGGCTGCTGGAGAAAGTCGCCGCGAAACAACTGGGGGTGAAAAGCGGGGAAGGCTTTTATTGCTGGGACGGGCAAAGCGCGGCGGCGGCAATGCGTCACCGTGAAGCGATCGTCACCAGCCTGACGGCAAGGGGTACAGACGATGAGTGATGTTGTGTGCCGTCATGAAGATGCCGTCGCCGTGGTGACGCTGAACCGCCCGCAGAAATATAACGCCCTGACCGCAGAGATGCTGGATGCGCTGGTCACCACGCTTCAGCAGCTTGAGCAGGATCCGCAGGTGCGTGCCATTGTGCTGTTGGGCGGCCCGAAGGCCTTCTCCGCCGGGGCAGATACCGGCACGCTGGCGTCGGCTTCCGCCATCACTTTATGGCGCAGCGGTTTTAGCGAGAAATGGGATCGCATTGCCGCCATCGAAAAACCAGTGATTGCTGCCGTTTCAGGTTATGCGCTCGGCGGTGGGCTGGAGCTGGCGCTGCTGTGCGACATTATTATTGCCGACACCACGGCACAGTTTGGGTTACCGGAAAGCCACATCGGCATTATTCCCGGCGCCGGAGGCACCCAGCGGCTGGTGCGTGCGGTAGGGAAATCACTGGCGATGGAGATGCTGCTTTGTGCCAGACGCATCAATGGCGAGGAGGCGCGCCAGGCGGGGCTGATTAGCCAGTTGGTTCAGCCTGACGAACTGGAAACGCAGGCGCTAAGCGTCGCGCGACAAATCGCCAAAGCCGCGCCGCTGGCGGCCGCGATGATCAAAAAAGCGGTGCTGGCCAGCTACGAAATGCCATTAAGTGCGGGAGTGGCTTATGAGCGGGCGCTCTCGGCGTTGATTGCCGATAGTGAGGATCGTGCCGCCGGACTGGCGGCGTTTCAGAACAGGCAGACGCCGCAGTTTAGCGGGCGTTAACGGAATGTCAGCGTCACGCAGGCGAAAAGCGTGTCGCTGCCTGCGTGGACGGCAACCGTCGCCGGGTTATCAATTAGCAGGCTGTCGTAATGTTGCAGAGTATGGCGTTCTCCCTCGACGATAACATCAAGTAAATTCCCGGCATTGAACAGCAGCATTGTTCCCTGTTGATGTTGCCATGCGCCATCGCGCAACCAGCGCACTGTTGCCTGAGTGGTTTCACGGCGATAAATCACGTTGAAATCGAGTAACGGCCCGCCGACAACCTCGCAAAACACCTCGCTGTCGCCGTTGAAATCCGTCGCCTGAAACGGTGGAATTAACGCGCTGCGCTGGCCATCAACCGTCAGAAACATACCTTCGCCTTCCAGCACGCTGATATTTCGCAGGTAACCGGAGAAACGTGAGAACGCACCGTCTTCGCGGATCGTTGCAACCGATATACGCCAGTCATACTGTTCGCTGGCGGGAAAACGGCACACTTCACGGGTGACGCCCAGGCCATTTTTCCAGCGCATCTCAGCGTAGCCGCTATAAGGTAGGCGCTTCATTTGCGCATACTTCCTTCCAGGCGGTAGCGCGAACCGGGATAGACCAGGCGCACGCTGGTGACGATTTTTTTGTCCTGACGACCGGTCCAGGTGCGGCGGTTCACTTGCAGGCAGGGGGTGTGCTCATCAATTTCCAGATAAACGCACTCGCTGCGGGGCACGTTCACGGCTTCGATTATATGCTCGCCCTCGACAATCGGCGCGATGGAAGAGAGATAGGCATTCGGGGTGATACGTGTGAAATCCTGTTGCAGATAGTCCGGCACAATCAGCGCATTCACCAGCCTGTCTTCCAGCATCACCGGAACGCCGTTTTCATAATGGCAAATTAGCGAATGGAACAGGCGGCTGCCTTTCGGCAGATTAAAAGCCAGCGCTTGCTGGGCATCTGCATGCAGTTGGGTCAGCTCCAGCACTCTGGCGTGATGGCGATGGCCGCGGCTGGCAATCTCATCGGCAATGTTGTTAATTTCCAGCAGCGCCGACTGTCCGCGCACTTCGGCGACAAAGGTGCCCACGCCCTGCATGCGCACCAGCAGCCCTTCGGCGGTCAGTTCACGCAACGCGCGGTTAATGGTCATCCGGCTATAGCCAAACTGACTGACCAGCTCGCTTTCGGAAGGCACACGGTAGTTCACCGGCCAGGCGCCGCTGTGGATATTGGTTTTGATCATGCTCTTCACCCTTTCATAAAAAGGGGCGGGCTGATCGAGATGCGTCTCGCTTGCGGCTGCTTTAAAAATTTCGCTTTGCTCCATTAACCCTTTCCTCGGCCGGATGACCGTTGAAGTTTACTCTACGCACAATTGGATGTATATATATAAACATGTATATACATCTTAAATAACGGCAGGCGGTGAGGGGATATATGACGGTATATTTCGCGGCAAAAGCATTGTTGCCGCAGGGCTGGGCGGAGAATGTCCGCATTACGGTTTCCGCACAGGGCATCATCACCGCGCTGGAAAGCGGTAGTCAGCCAGACGACAATACGATTCGCCTGGACGGTTTCCTGGTGCCGGGCATGCCAAACCTGCATTCGCACGCCTTTCAGCGCGCAATGGCCGGGCTGACCGAAGTGGTGGGCGATCCGGCAGACAGCTTCTGGACATGGCGCGATTTGATGTACCGGCTGGTGGATAAAATCACCCCCGAGCAACTGGAAACCATCGCCAGCTATCTGTACATCGAAATGTTGAAGGCCGGTTATACCTCGGTGGCCGAGTTTCACTATTTGCACCACGATCGCGGCGGAAAACCTTATGCGCAGCCTGCAGAGCTGGCGTTGCGTATTTCGCAAGCGGCGAAAACGGCGGGCATTGGTCTGACATTGCTGCCGGTGCTTTACAGCTTTGCCGGTTTTGGCGGGCAGCCAGCGACCGCCGGGCAGAGCCGCTTTATTCACGATACGGAAGGCTATCTCGCGCTACATGAGGCGCTGACGTTGCAGCTTGCCGCTGAGCCGATGCAGCGTACCGGGCTGTGCTTCCACTCGCTACGGGCCGTTACGCCGGAGCAGATGCAGCGCGTGCTCAACGCCTGCCCGCAAGCGCAGCCGGTGCATATTCATATTGCCGAGCAGCAAAAAGAGGTCGATGACTGCGTGGCATGGTCCGGGCTGCGTCCGGTAGAGTGGCTTTACCAGCATATGCCGGTGGATGAGCAGTGGTGTTTGATTCACGCCACGCATCTTACGCCGCAGGAAACCCAACAGATTGCCGCTTCCGGCGCAGTGGCGGGCCTCTGCCTGACCACCGAAGCCAATCTTGGCGACGGTATTTTCCCGGGGCCGGACTATCTTGCGCAGCAGGGGCGCTGGGGGATTGGCTCCGACAGCCATATCAGCGTCAGCGTCAGCGAGGATTTGCGCTGGTTTGAGTACGGGCAGCGGTTAAACAAACGGCGGCGCAACTTGCTCCATCTGCCGGATGAACCTTATATCGGCAATGTGCTGTATCAGGGTGCATTGCAGGGCGGGCGCCGCGCGCTGGGGCAGGCGATTGGTCAACTGGCGACCGGCCATCGCGCGGATATGCTGTTGCTCGACAGCCGCGATCCTTTCCTTGCTGCCGCAGGCGATCGTGAACGTCTGAATCGCTGGATTTTCGCCTGTTCGACGAACCCGATAAAAAGGGTGATGACCGGAGGACGCTGGGTGATTGAAGCGGGGCGTCACGCGCAGGAAGAACAGGTGACAGCCGCGTTTATCAAAGTCATGCAGCAATTGGTGGCGTAAAACAAGGGATGCCGGGCGGCATCCCTTTTTGTCTCTTAATCTACGCGGTTAAGCAGCGGCAGCAGGAAGTTCGCTGCTTTCATCGCGCCGTTCGCCGTAATGGTGTGCGGCACGCCAGGCTCAAAATAGGTATCAACATCGACACCCGCCGCGCCAAGCAGTTCGGCAGCGTGCTGGCTCTGCTGATAGTGAATCACCGGATCGCTCGCTCCATGCACCAGCAGCACCGGCGTGTGCGGCGCAGGCTGCCATGGCTGTGCCGAGGCCAGACGACCGGAAAACGCCACCACCGCTGCCAGCGGCCACCGGGCGTTGACCAACGCATCCAGCGACATAATCGCTCCTTGCGAAAAACCGCTCAGCACCAGCTTGTCTCGCCCGGGCTGCACATCGTGTTTCTCCAGCAGGCCATTAATGGTGGCGTTAAAGGCACTGCGGGCTTCGGCAATGCGTGCGGCGCGCGTTTCATCGGTGATGCCGTTAACGCTGAACCACTGGAAACCCGGCCCCATATCAAAAGGCGACGGCCCGTCCGGCGTGGCGATAATCACATCGTCGAGAGTTTGCGACCAGTATTTCCCCAGACCTTGCAAATCCGAGCCACGGCTACCGACGCCATGCAACAGCACAATCAATTTTTTCATTATCGCTTCCTGTCACAGCCCGTAAGCGCGTAAATCCGGCCCTTGTGGAACAATACCATTGGGGTTGAGGGCTTTAATCGAGTAATAACCCTGCTTGATATGGTCAATATTCACCGTCTCGCGAATACCAGGAACTGCCAGCATCTCGCGCAGATAGCGATCCAGATGCGGATACTCCGTCAGCTTACGAAGATTGCATTTAAACAATCCGTGGTAAGCCGTATCGAAGCGAACCAGCGTGACGAACAGGCGAATATCTGCCTCGGTAAGCTGCGTGCCGCACAGGAACGTGCGCTGGACGAGGTGGTTTTCCAGCTTATCAAGCTGGCTGAACACATCGTTCACCGCTTCTTCGTAACTCACCTGGGTGGTGGCAAAACCTGCGCGATAGACCCCGTTATTGAGGTTCGGGTAGATCTCCGCATTCAACTGGTCGATCTCATCGCGCAGGTGCGCCGGATAGAGATCGACCGCGTTATTTGCCAGCGAACCAAAGCCGCTGTTCAGCATACGGACAATGTCGGCCGACTCGTTATTGACGATGGTGTGGGTTTGCTTATCCCACAGCACCGGCACCGTTGCGCGCCCGGTAAAGCGCGGGTCGGCGCGGGTATAGAGCTGGTGCAGCCATTCGGCCTTATTCAGTGTGTCACGGTCGGCGCCTGGGTAGTCGCCAAAGTGCCAGCCTTCATCCAGCAGCCACGGTTCAACCACTGACACGCTGATCACCGGTTCCAGCCCTTTCAGCTTGCGGGCAATCAGCGTGCGCGAGGCCCAGGGGCAAATGAGCGCCACATACAGATGGTAGCGGCCAGGTTCGGCGATAAATCCGCCTTCGCCAGTGATACCGGGCGCCCCGTCCGGGGTCACCCAGTGGCGAAAGCTGGAGGTCTGGCGAACAAAACCGCCTTTCTCGTCGGTGGCCTGAACCGGGTGCCAGTCGGCCGTCCATTTACCCTCAATCAGCATGCTGCCTCCGTTAGCCTTTTACCGGGGTGGGCTTCAGGGCAAATTTGCCGTCGCCCGTCAGCGCCAGTGTTAACAGACCAACAATCCAGAAGGCCGGGAACTCCCAACCGCCGTTCGGGTTAGTAAAGAAGAAACCGGCCGGGCCATGAACGGTGAAGATCGCGCCGAGCAGAATCGGGATCAGCACAATCGCCACAATACGTGCGTAAACACCGAGGATCAGGGCAATCGCCCCTACCAGTTCAACCGCCATGGTGACATACGCCAGCCAGCCTGGCAGACCGAGCGAGGCGAAGAACTTCGCGGTGCCCGCTGGGGTGAAGGCGAAAAATTTCAGACTAAAGTGCGCCAGAAACAGAATACCGAGCGCCAGGCGCATAATCAGTGCGGCATACGGGGTAGTGCGTTGGTCAAACATGGTAGTGTTCCTCTCAGTCAGTTGATGAGAGGAGTGTAAAGTCTTTCCAGCTGGAAAATTATCTGCGTAAAACAGGGATGTTTATTTCCATTTTGGAAATTATCACCACCCCTGTTCCCATTCCGGTTGCAGCGAGAAAGCGTCCACCAGAAAATCGATCAGCACGCGGGATTTCTGCGCCAGGTAACGAGCGGGCGGATAAACGGCGAACAGCGCCAGCGGCGGGGCTTCATAGGCAGCCAGTACGGGTTTTACGCGCTGCTCTTTCAATGCCTTACCGGCGACAAACACCGGAATGCGCGCTATGCCCAGGCCGGCGCAGGCGGCTTCAAGGCACACTTCAGCGTTGGAAAATTTAATATGTCCGCGCACCGGCTGAAGATGCTGTTGTTTGTGCTCATCGAGAAAAGTCCAGTGCCAGGGATCGCGGAAGTTGGTATCCACAATCAGGCTGTGTTGCTCAAGCTGCTGCCAGTGCGTGGGCTCACCCTGTCGGGCAAGATAATCCGGCGAGGCAACCACCACATTGCGGATTGCGCACAGGCGGCGGGCCACCAGGCTGCTGTCGGAAAGCGCGCCAATGCGCAGGGCAACATCGAACCCTTCATCCACCACGTTGACCAGCCGGTCGGCAAAGCTGACATCCAGTTCGATTTCCGGGTAGCGACGGGCAAACGCCACCAGATGCGGCGTGAGCTGGGAAGTACCAAACGTGACGGGCGCAGAGATGCGCAGCAAACCAGAGGGGGCATTGGCGATATTGCGCACTGCATCGTTAAGCGCATCGTAATCAATCAACAACTGGCGGATACGGTCGTAATAGGCCAGCCCCACTTCGGTTGGCGTCAACGAGCGGGTGCTGCGTCGCAGCAGATTAACGCCCAACTCCTGTTCCAGGCGGGAGATGAGTTTTGACGCCTGGCCGTGGCTGGTACCGCAGCGTAGCGCCGCACCGGTAAAGCTACCCGTTTCCATCACCGCCACAAACATGCGATCGCAATCCAGCCGTTCCATACGTCTTTTCCGCAGAATTATCAGTGCCTCACCATAGCAAAAGCGCGCCACGGGCAACAGTCAGCGCCGTTGCGACGCGTGATTTTTACGGTATTGCAGCGGTGTTTCACCGATACCTTTCCTGAAAGCGCTAATAAACCAGGTGACGTCAGAAAATCCCACCAGTGCGGCGATGTCGCGAATGCTGTGCGGGCTGTGCAGCAGATAGTCGCAGGCTTTGCGCAGGCGAATGGTGTTGAGATAGTGATTAATCGGCTCGCCGGTTTCTTCATGGAAGCGGCGCGAGATGTAGCTGCGCGATTTCCCCAGCTCCTGCGCCAGCTTTTCCAGGCTGAATTTTTGCTGGTAGTTCTCTTCCAGCCAGAACATCACTGGCGTGGCAATGCCGCAACCTTCTTCCGGCAATTTCTCACTCTCTTCCGGCAACATACTCAGCAAATTCAACAACAGGCAGGCGACTTGTTCGCCGTTCAGTTTCGCGCTGGCGGCCAGCCTGGCGTAGCCGCTGAACAGATGGTCGATATGGGCGTGAATAGCTGCTGCATCCATCACCACCGCCGCGCCGCCGCGCTGAGAAAGTCGCTGCAAACGGCTGTGATTGTGCGGAAAATCGCGGAAATAACGGAGGATCGCGTGGTGATCAACATGAATGATAGTGCGGCGATAACTCGCCTGCGCCTGCTCATCGACCATCACTTTATGGATGGTGAGCGGTGGAAAGAAAAACAGCCGTCCAGGGCGCATGGTGTACTGGCGGTTATCGACGATCACCACGCCAAACCCCTCCTCGACGTACAGCACTTCCAGGCACTGATGCCAGTGGTGATAGCGCACCGTATTGGCAAACAGGCGGCTGAACGATGCAACCGCATCGTTGAGGGTGATCAGTTCCAGTCTCTCTGTTTGCCAGTTGTCTGCCATAGTGCAACCAAACTCAACTTTTGCCCCGATGTCGCTATTTATAAACCACAGTTTTAAATTTCCTCAACAACGGGTTCAGCTAAAGCTTGGCGGTGTGACAGAGCTAACATTTCCCCTTCCTGGCGATTCACTATGCTTCTGCCACACGATACGGGAGAGAAACCTATGCAGGCGGCGGAAGTGAAAACCTCAAATCCATTGTCATCCCGCGCGGAGGTAGCCTGCGCGTTGACGCAGATGCTGGACGCGCTGGATAAGCAGTTTCCACAGGGCGCAGCGCGATTTTCGCTGGGAGCAACCAGCGCGCATTACAGCGTAGATATTGCCGAAATGGAGGGGCTGTCCCGCGCGTTGTGGGGGTTGTTTCCGTTGATGGCGGGCGGCGATGTGGAGACGTTCAGCGATAAATATCTGACGGCCATTAAGCGCGGTACCGATCCACAATGTGCCGGTTTCTGGGGGAAAACAGGGCCGTACGATCAGCGGCTGGTGGAGATGGCCGCTTACGGTCTGGGGCTGGCGTTACTCGGCGATAAGCTGGCGGTGAAATTCAGCGAGACTGAGGCCGATAACCTGCATCAGTGGCTTAATCAAATCACCGATGCTGAGATGCCCAACAGTAACTGGAATTTCTTCGCCATCATGGTGCAACTGGGGTTTAAACGCGCCGGATTACCCTGGGAGCCAGCAGCTATCGCACACCGTTTTCGCCTGATGGATGCCTATTACCTTGGCGACGGCTGGTATTCCGATGGTCCTGGCCGACCAAAGGATTACTACATTTCGATGGCGTTCCATTTCTATGGCCTGATCTACGCCACGCTGAATGGGGAAGAGGATGCCGAACGCGCGGCGATTATCCGCCAGCGAGCCAGCCTGTTTGCACAGGACTTTATCTATATGTCGGCGGCAGAAGGGGAGTCCGTGCCGTTTGGCCGCAGCCTGACCTACCGTTTTGCGATGGTGGCTTTCTGGAGCGCGGTGGCGTTCTCCGGGCTGGAGGTCCTTTCACCCGGCGTGGTGAAAGGGCTGATCCTGCGCCATTTGCGCTGGTGGCTACGGCAGCCGATTTTCGATCGCGACGGCATCCTGACGCTCGGTTTTGCTTATCCGAACCTGGCGATGTGCGAAGACTACAACTCGCCTGGCTCGCCCTACTGGGCGCTGAAAGTCTTTTTGATCCTTGCGCTGCCGGAATCCCATACCTTCTGGCGATCGGAAGAGCTGCCGCTGCCCGCGTTGGCTCCACAGCGCGTTATTCCGCCTGCGGGGCAGATCCTCGTGCATACCGATCAATCACGGCATGTCTGGATGCTGACATCCGGCCAGCTGGAACTGAATAACTACGTCAATGCCGAGGCGAAATACACCAAATTTGCCTACTCCAGCCGGTTCGGTTTCACCATTGAACGTGGGCGCTATGGCATCAAGCATGCGGCCTGTGATTCGATGCTGTTACTCAGTGAAGGTGATAACTACTTCCGCGGTCGCCGCGAATGTGATGAGGTCGTGGTCAGCCCACAGGCGATTTTCTCCCGCTGGTCACCGTGGCATGACGTGCAGATCTCGACGTGGCTTATTCCCTGTGGAAACTGGCATTTACGCGTGCATCGCATTGATTCACAACGCCATTTACAGAGCGTCGAGGGCGGTTTTGCGGTGCTGAAAGCCCCGCATCGTCATGAGCAAAACGGCAGCCTGGTAGCGGCGGAAAATGGCGTCAGCGGTATTTTCGAACTGCTGGCTGATAATCCGCGGGAAGCTGACAGCGTGGTAACGCCGCCGAACAGCAGCATTATGTTTGCTCCTTGCGCCTCCATTCCTGTGCTGCGCGGCACGATAATGCCGGGCCGGCAATGGCTGGCCTGTGCGGTGCAGGCGGCCGTGACAGAGCAGGTGTTTCATTCGCACTTACCGCAATTATCCATAGAAGAAGATGCGCTGGTGATCCATTCGCCCGCGCAGGAAAAAATCGTCATTACATTTTAATTAAACGCCCGGCTGCGGCCGGGTAAATATCTCTGAACCCTACATGCTTTCGTCGAGGATAGTATGGAAAGAATAGCCATTAATAATAAAGCAGAGTATTACAAAATCAGCAGCTTTATATTTCTCTACTTTTTTACTTGGTCCGCCAGCATTGGTTTGCTGGCTATCTGGTTGGGGCAAAAAACCAATCTTAGCGGAACGGTAATTGGTACTGTATTTGCTATTAATGGGATATTTTCAGTGATCCTGAAACCGATATATGGTTATATCCTGGATAAAATCGGCATGAGCAAATATTTGCTCTATTTTGTTGTGCTGATGTCTGCGCTGATGGCACCATTTTTTATCTACGTGTATCAACCGCTACTTATTTCCAATACCTTAGTGGGCATTATTGTCGGCGCGATTTATTTAAGTTTTGCCTGGTATGCCGGGGTTGCTGCCTGCGAATCCTATACCGATCGTTACAGTCGCTTAAACGGCATGGAGTTCGGGCAAATCCGCATGTGGGGATCGCTCGGCTGGGCTGTTGCATCGTCGTTTTCCGGCCTGCTGTTTAACCTCTCGCCAGCTTATAACTTCATCATGGGTTCTGTTGCCTCGCTGATCATGCTGGTGGTTCTACTGAGCCTGAAAGTGAATGTCCACTCCGCTCACGCCAGCGATGTGCTGACGAAAGAGAAAATCGTGCCAGCGGATGTTTACGCGCTGCTGCGTAACCGCAAATTCTGGGCTTTCTGCCTGTATGTTGCAGGCGTGGCGTGGATGATGTTTATCGCGGAACAGCAGTTCTCCCGCTACTTTGTCACCTTCTTTACGGATATCCACCAGGGCAACGCGGTGTTTGGTTACCTGGGCACGGTGCAGTCCGGCATGGAATTTGTCATGTATATGGTGATCCCGCTGTTCGTTAATTTTATCGGTGCAAAGCGCGGGTTGCTGATTGTCGGGTTGGTAGTGGGCGCGCGGCTGATTATTTCCGGGCTGTGCGAATCGCATCTGCTGATTTCGGTATTAAAACCGCTGTACGGTCTGGAAATCTGCCTGCTGTTGGTGTCGGTATTTAAATATATCGCCGAGCATTTCGATAAGCGGGTTAACGCCACCATGTATTTATTAGGTTATCAGGCCATGCTGTATGTCGGTAATGTGGTGGTCTCTTCTCCGGCCGGAATATTATATGACCGTATCGGCTTTGAAAATACCTACATCATTATGGGCTGTATTGCACTGAGCTTTACTTTTATTTCGTTATTTACCTTGTCTGCCTGCCAGAGCAAATGGCGACAACATGGACCATTAGATATTGCCCGCGATAATGCAGCGCGCTGATCTTATTTTCTGTAACAACAAGGAACCGAAATATGTTAAGTAAAATCGTTGAGGAAACGTTACGCGATTATCCGGGCACGCCGATGGATGTGCAGTCGTTTAAAGATGAACTGGATTCCGCGCGTGCGCATACCCTTGAACTGATTCGCCGTCATTTAACGGATTTCGGTGATAAATTCCCCGCCGAAACCTGCGTCCACGGCTATTATCCGCTGACCGAAAATGTTGAGTGGACCACCAGCTTCTGGACCGGGCAATTGTGGCTGGCGTGGGAGATGAGCGGCGATGACGGTTTCCGTGCGATGGCGGAGCGCCACGTGCGCTCGTTTGGTCTGCGCATTGCCGGACGTCACGATACCAACACACACGATCTGGGCTTCTTATATACGCTCTCCTGCGTGGCGGCCTGGCGTCTGACCAGCAATCATGAGGCGCGCGGGTTTGCCCTGCTGGCTGCCGAAGCACTGCTGGAACGCTTTCACGAGAAAGCGCAGATCATCCAGGCGTGGGGCGATTTGCAGGATCCTGAGCAGGCCGGGCGCATGATTATCGACTGCAACATGAATCTGCCGCTGCTTTACTGGGCCAGTGAGCAGACCGGGGATCGGCGCTTTGCCCAGGCTGCGCAGGCACATGTACAGCAAGCGGCGAAATACCTGATCCGTGAAGATGCTTCCACTTTTCACACGTATTATATGGACGTGCAAACGGGCGCACCGTGCTATGGCAACACGCAGCAGGGGTATGCCGATGACTCCTGCTGGTCGCGCGGCCAGGCGTGGGGGATTTATGGTTTCCTGCTGAGCTTTATTTACACCGGTGATAAAGAGATGGTGGCGCTGTCGAAACGGCTGGCGAATTACTTCCTCAACCGTCTACCGGAAGATGCGGTGTGCCACTGGGATCTGGCGCTGGTGGGCAGCGATGCGCTGCGTGACTCCTCTTCGGCGGCGATTGCGGTGTGCGGCTTGCTGGAACTGATTAAACATCTGCCGGTGACCGATCCCGATCGCGCGCGCTATCAACAATGGGCGATGCGCATTATGTCGTCGCTGGGTAAGCACTACCTGGCCGGGAAAAATGAAGCCACGACCGGGCTGCTGAAACATTCGGTCTACCATCTGTCGGGCAATAAAGGGGTGGATGAGTGCTGTAGCTGGGGGGATTACTTCTATATGGAGGCGCTGGCGCGCTTTTCGCAGAGCTGGAAACTGTACTGGTAGAAATAAAAATGCCGGATAGCGGCTGCGCTTATCCGGCTTTCGTCACTTCCCCTCGCCGTGCGGTGAGGGTCGCATGCTCAAAGACCCGCTTGCAGAATGCGGATATGCGTTTCCAGCACGTCGCCTTTGACCGCTTCGCTCCACGCTTTCATGTGCGGCGTTTGCAGGTGCGCTTCAAGATGCGCCACGCTTTCCCACAGCTCCACCATCATAATGGAATCCGGCGCAGTAGCCTGGAAACTAACGCCCGCAGCGTGATCGACCAGCGGCTCATAGCCGTGACAACCCTCTTCCTGCAACACAACAGGAACGATTTTCGCGAACTGATCGAGCACCGCCTGGCGATGATGCTGCCCGGGACGGGTACGGATTTCGGCAATAACTGTCAACATAATTGGCTAACTCCTTCTAAGTCCAGCTACACAGTTAAGCAAAAATCTCCGCCAGATGCTTGCGATATTCTGCGATATAGCGCGGCACGTCAGGCATTTTAATCACGTCATTGGTGATAAAGGTCGGCAGCGCTTCCATGCCGAGGAACTGATTCGCTTTGTGGAACGGCAGGTAAACACCATCAACGCCGACACCGTGGAAGAACTGATCTTTCTCGGTGAACGCTTCCATCGGCGCATTCCAGGTCAGCGACAGCATATAGGTTTTGCCCTGAATCAGACCGCCGGAACCGTATTTTTTGGAGGCATCGGAACGGGTACGGCCATCGCTGGCGTACAGTGAACCGTGACCTTCGGTGAACACGTCATCCATATATTTCTTCACCGTCCACGGCGCGCCCATCCACCAGCCCGGCATCTGCCAGATAATGGTGTCGGCCCACAGGAAGTTCTGCACTTCCGCCTTGATGTCGTACTCGCCGTCGGTACGCACGGTTTTAACATCATGTCCGAGGTCGCGCAGATAGCTTTCCGCGACTTCGGTCAGGGTGTCGTTCAGTTGACCATTAGAGTGCGCGAATTTTTTCGCACCGTTGATAATCAGAATATTGCTCATGGGATGTCCTCAATCAAAATCGAATGACGGCAATGTTACCCTGAACATCGGCACGGAAAAATTGGCAAAAAGTGCAAAGACTTTTACGTTGGGGGCAATAATCGCGTTACCACGTTATTTGCGCGACAAAGCCTCCCTCAGGATGATTGCTGAAGGAAACCGACATGTGATGCAGCCTGGCGATGCGTTTAACAATCGACAAACCGAGCCCGCTGCCGGTGGCGCTTTGCCCTGGCGGGCGGTAGAAACGCTCACCGGCGCGCTTTTGCATCTCATCGCTCATGCCGGGGCCGTTATCCCGCACGGTCAGTGAGTGGCTATCGAGCGTGACATCCACCGTGCTTCCCGGCGGGCTGTAGCGGATCGCATTATCCAGCAGATTGCGGATCAGCAGGCTGAGCAACAGCGGCTGGCCTTCGCGGCTGACGGAGGGCGTATTCAGATGTAAACGCACTTCAATACCCGCTTGTTGCGCCGGGTGATAAATATCCATGATGGCCGATTGCAATACGTTCTCCAGCGCAACGGTTTCGATATCCGCCAGATTATCCAGCGAATCCAGCCTTGATAAGGTGAGTAACTGATCAACCAGGCGTGTGGCGCGATCAATACCGCGATGCAGCTGGGAGAGCGCCTTTTGCAGCGCTTCGGGGTCGTCATCGGAAAGCTGCGCCACTTCGGTTTGTACTTTCAGCGCCGCCAGCGGGCTACGCAGCTCATGCGCGGCATCTGAGGTGAAGCGCCGCTCGCGCAGCATCATGGTGTGCGTGCGGGCAAAAAGCTGATTCAGCGCATCGACTAGCGGCCGCACCTCGCTGGGCACGCCTTGCGTATTGAGTGGTTGAGCGAGATCCGGCGCGCGATGCCGCAGTGCCAGCGCCAGTTTTTTCAGTGGCCGCAATTCAATACTCAGCAGCACGATCAGTAAGATCAGCATTAATGGCAGGGCCACCAGCCAGGGCGTGAGCTGGGAGGTAATGATCTCCAGTGCCATCTCCTGGCGATATTCCCACTCCTGGCCGACCACAATGCGGAAGGTATTGTCCGGTGCGGTCAGCCAGAGAAAACGCCAGCGTTCGTCATCATCGCGCAAATGACCATTATCAAAGCCTTCTCGCCGATAGCTGTAAGGGATCTCTTTGCCGTTTTCGCCGTCGTGCAGCAGCATTTTGCCGTCGGTTGAATAGATGGCGAATGCCAGCGCATCATCGTCCAGATGACCGTGTTTGATCTTCTTGCTGGCGATCTGCGGCGCGGGATTTTTAAGCTGTTCAAATTCCATCACGCTTAAGCGTTTGGCAAACAACATTTGCTGCGTATCGAACAATTTATCGAGCTTTGAACGCGTCTGATCCCAGGCCACCAGGCTGGCGCACAGCCAGGCCGCCATAGCCAGCAGAAAGAAGAGTAGGGTCAGGCGCAGACGCAGACTCAGTGGACGGGCAATTTTCATGCGTCTCCCAGCGTATAACCGATGCCATGAACGGTGCGGATAAACGCGCTACCGAGCTTGCGCCGCAAGTGGTGGACATGCACTTCAACCGCGTTGCTGGAGACTTCATCGTCCCAGTTATAGAGTTTCTCTTCGATTAATTTACGCGGCAACACGCGTCCGGCGTTGCGTAGCAACAGCTCCAGCAGGGCAAACTCTTTCGGCTTTAACACCAGCGTTTCGCCCTCAAGCGTGGCAATCAGGCTGACAGGATCAAGGGTTACCGGGCCGTGTCGCAGCACGCTTTGCGTCTGCCCGTGGGTGCGGCGAATAAGCACTTCCAGCCGGGCGGCGACTTCGACCAGCGCAAAAGGTTTGCACAGATAATCATCCGCGCCCAGGCGCAAACCTTCGACACGCTGGTCAATGGCATCGCGGGCGGTGAGGATTAATACCGGTTCGCTGCGTTTTTGGCTGCGCCAGTGGCGAAGAATATCCAGCCCGTCAATGCCTGGCAGCGTTAAATCCAGGATCACCGCATCGTAAGGCGCGGCAAACAGCGCGGCCTGACCCTGCTTGCCTTCGGTGAACCAGTCAATGCTAAATCCTTTTTTGCTCAGCCCGGCTTTGATGCCATCGCCGATGAGCGTGTCATCTTCAATCAATAAAATGCGCACATGGCCTCCTTTCTCACTAGACTCTCACGCAGTTAAACCGCTTGCGACAGGTAATGTACAGCGGAAATTTTTCTTTTCTCCCCTTAAGAAGTTGTTAAGAAGTTGCAGGTTAAATGAGCGGAAACCACAGGAAAAGGGAGAGAAAAGATGAAGAAGATTTCTGCAATTATCGCCGCTATTGCACTGTGTTCCGCCCCCGCTTTCGCGGCAAATCAGGGGGGCTTTACCGGTCCGGGATCTGCGCAGCAGAGCGGTGGATTTACCGGCCCGGACAGCAGCAAAGCGACCGTCGAAAGCTCTAAGTCGCTGCGTGACGATGCCTGGGTTACGCTGCGTGGCAACATTGTCGAGCGCCTCTCTGACGATACTTATTTATTTAAGGATGCAACCGGCACCATCAATGTCGATATCAACCGTAAACGCTGGAATGGCGTGACGGTCGGGCCACAGGATGTGGTCGAAATTCAGGGCGAAGTCGATAAAGACTGGAATTCAGTGGAAATCGACGTCAAAGAGATTCGCAAAGTCACTCAGTAAGCGCCTGTTGTGCGCGAAAAATCGCTCATCGCTATGACTCTTCGCCGCAGATAAGGTAGTATCTGCGGCAATATTGCCGCCGCACAGGCGGCCGCATACGTTGAGGAATCTCGATTAATGAGCGATATGGCAGAGCGCCTTGCGCTGCATGAATTTACGGAAAACGCATACCTGAACTACTCCATGTACGTCATCATGGATCGTGCGTTGCCGTTTATCGGTGATGGCCTGAAACCGGTTCAGCGCCGCATCGTTTACGCAATGTCAGAGCTGGGGTTGAACGCCAGCGCGAAGTTTAAAAAATCCGCCCGTACGGTCGGCGATGTATTGGGTAAATACCATCCGCACGGCGATAGCGCCTGTTACGAAGCGATGGTGCTGATGGCGCAGCCGTTCTCCTACCGCTATCCGCTGGTGGATGGCCAGGGCAACTGGGGCGCGCCGGACGATCCGAAATCCTTCGCCGCCATGCGTTATACCGAATCCCGCCTGTCGAAATACGCCGAACTGCTGCTCAGTGAACTGGGCCAGGGCACCGTTGACTGGGTGCCGAACTTCGATGGTACGTTGCAGGAGCCGAAAATGCTGCCTGCACGGTTGCCGAACATCCTGCTGAACGGCACTACCGGTATTGCGGTTGGGATGGCGACAGACATTCCGCCGCACAACCTGCGTGAGGTGGCGAATGCCGCCATCGCCCTGATTGAACAGCCGAAAACCACGCTCGATCAACTGCTGGATATTGTGCAGGGGCCGGATTATCCGACTGAAGCAGAGATCATCACCTCCCGCGCTGAAATTCGTAAAATTTACCAGAACGGTCGCGGCTCGGTGCGCATGCGCGCGGTGTGGAAAAAAGAGGATGGCGCAGTAGTGATCACGGCGCTGCCGCATCAGGTTTCCGGCGCGCGCGTGCTGGAGCAGATTGCCACCCAGATGCGCAATAAAAAGCTGCCGATGGTCGATGATCTGCGTGACGAGTCGGATCATGAAAACCCGACGCGTCTGGTGATTGTGCCGCGCTCTAATCGCGTGGATATGGAGCAGGTGATGAATCACCTGTTCGCCACCACCGATCTGGAAAAGAGCTATCGCATTAACCTGAACATGATCGGTCTGGATGGTCGCCCGGCGGTGAAAAACCTGCTGGAGATCCTTACCGAATGGCTGGCGTTCCGCCGCGATACCGTACGTCGCCGTCTGAACCATCGTCTGGAGAAAGTGCTTAAACGCCTGCATATCCTTGAAGGTTTGTTGGTGGCGTTTCTCAATATCGACGAAGTGATCGAAATTATCCGTACTGAAGATGATCCGAAACCGGCGTTGATGTCGCGTTTTGGCATCAGTGAAACGCAGGCGGAAGCGATCCTTGAGTTAAAACTGCGTCATCTCGCCAAACTGGAAGAGATGAAAATTCGCGGTGAGCAAAACGATCTGGAAAAAGAGCGCGATCAGTTGCAGGCGATCCTGGCTTCCGAGCGCAAGATGGACAATCTGCTGAAGAAAGAGCTGCAGGCTGATGCCACAGCATTTGGCGACGATCGCCGTTCGCCGCTGCATGAGCGTGAAGAAGCGAAAGCGATGAACGAGCATGACATGCAGCCGTCCGAGCCGGTTACCATTGTGCTGTCGCAAATGGGCTGGGTGCGCAGCGCCAAAGGCCATGACATCGATGCGCAGGGTCTGAGCTACAAAGCCGGAGACAGCTGGAAGGCGTCGGTGAAAGGTAAGAGCAACCAGCCCGTGGTGTTTATTGATACCACCGGGCGCAGTTACGCTATCGATCCGATTACGCTGCCGTCTGCGCGCGGCCAGGGCGAACCGTTAACCGGTAAGCTGACGCTGCCGCCGGGCGCGACGGTTGAGCATATGATCATGAGTAACGACGATCAGAAGCTGCTGATGGCTTCCGATGCTGGTTACGGCTTTGTCTGCACCTTCAACGATTTAGTGGCGCGCAACCGCGCCGGTAAAACGCTGATCAGCTTGCCGGATGGGGCGAAAGTGATGCCGCCGCTGGCGATCGACAACGATGACGATATGCTGCTGGCTATCACCACCGCAGGGCGTATGCTGATGTTCCCGGTGAGCGAGTTGCCGCAGTTGTCGAAAGGCAAAGGCAACAAGATCATTGGCATTCCGTCGGCGGATGCGGCGAAAGGTGTTGATAGTCTGGCGCATCTCTATTTGCTGCCGCCGCTCAGCACGCTGACCATCCACGTCGGCAAACGTAAAATCAAACTGCGTCCGGAAGAGTTGCAGAAAGTGCAGGGTGAGCGCGGACGCCGCGGTACGTTGATGCGCGGCTTGCAGAAAATCGACCGCGTGGAGATTGATGCACCTTCCCGTCCGACGGTAGGCGATAGCGAAGAATAATCTTCCTAAAGTGTGCGCCTCTCCTTCCTGGAGGGGCGCATGTACACGTAAAATTTCCCGTAAAAGCGTTGTTTATTCGTGCATTGCGATTAACAATACGTTGTTTTAAAGGCCGCATAACAAAAAGTCCAGACCAGGTAATGGTCATTGGTGGCACAGCCTGTTTTAGCATCATTGCAGGCATGGATATTATGCTCAAAGGTATGGGCTTCAGAGGTCGCTATGCTATTCATTTTTCGTGTAATCATCGTTGTTATTTACTCCATTCTGGTGTGCGTATTCGGGTCAATCTACTGTCTGTTCAGTCCGCGTAATCCTAAGCATGTCGCCACGTTCGGCCATATGTTTGGTCGGCTTGCGCCGGTACTTGGGCTGAAAGTAGAAACTCGCCTGCCGCCGGGCGCTGAGAAATTCGGTAACGCGATTTACATCGCCAACCACCAGAACAACTACGATATGGTTACGGCGTCCAGCATTGTGCTGCCGCCAACGGTGACGGTGGGCAAAAAGAGCCTGCTGTGGATCCCGTTTTTCGGCCAGCTTTACTGGCTGGCTGGCAACTTGCTGATCGACCGTGATAACCGTGCGAAAGCGCACGGCACCATTGCTCAGGTGGTGAAACAGATCCAGAAACGCAATATCTCTGTCTGGATGTTCCCGGAAGGCACCCGCAGCCGTGGACGCGGTCTGCTGCCGTTTAAAACCGGCGCATTTCACGCGGCGATTGCGGCGGGCGTGCCAATTATCCCGGTTTGTGTTTCTACCACCTCTAACAAAATCAACCTTAACCGCCTGCGCAACGGGCTGGCGATTGTTGAGATGCTGCCGCCTATTGATGTGGCGCAGTTTGGTAAAGATCAGGTTCGCCAGCTGGCGATGTACTGCCATGATCTGATGGCAAAGAAGATTGAAGAGCTTGATAAAGAAGTTGCCGAACGCGAAGCAGCCGGCCGGGTTTAATCTTTCGTCACAAAGCAAGTCCGGCGGCGGTATCGCTTTCGGCGTATTGAGTTAGTTTTACACGGAGCAAATATGTCACTCAGTCGGCGTCAGTTTCTTCAGGCATCAGGAGTTGCGCTTTGTGCAGGCGCGGTGCCGCTGAGGGCAAATGCTGCCGGGCAGCAACCCCCGCTGCCGGTTCCTCCTCTACTGGAATCGCGACGCGGCCAGCCGCTATTTATGACGCTGCAACGCGCGCACTGGTCATTTGCTACCGGTACCCGCGCGCAGGTCTCCGGCATTAATGGGCGTTATCTGGGGCCGACCATTCGCGTCTGGAACGGTGACGACGTTAAGCTGATTTACAGTAACCGGCTGGCGGAGAATGTCGCCATGACCGTCAGCGGTTTGCAGGTGCCAGGCCCGCTAATGGGCGGTGCCGCGCGGATGATGACGGCGAACAACGACTGGGCGCCGGTGCTGCCGATCCGCCAGAGCGCGGCGACGCTGTGGTATCACGCCAACACGCCGAACCGCAGCGCTCAACAGGTTTACAGCGGCCTTGCCGGTATGTGGCTGGTGGAAGATGAAATCAGCAAATCGCTGCCGGTGCCGAACCACTACGGCGTGGATGATTTTCCGGTCATTATTCAGGACAAAAGGCTGGATAACTTCGGTACGCCGGAGTACAGCGAGCCGGGGAGCGGCGGATTTGTCGGCGATACCCTGATGGTGAACGGCGCGCAAAGCCCGTATGTTGAAGTCTCGCGCGGGTGGGTGCGCCTGCGCTTACTGAATGCCTCCAATTCCCGCCGCTATCAGTTGCAAATGAGCGATGGCCGCGCGCTGCATGTGATTGCGGGCGATCAGGGGTTTTTACCTGCGCCCGTTTCCGTGAAACAACTGTCGCTGGCGCCCGGCGAGCGTCGCGAAGTGCTGGTGGATATGACCAACGGCGATGAAGTGTCGATCACCTGCGGTGAGGCGGCGAGTTTGATGGACAGACTGCGCGGCATTTTTGAGCCGTCCAGCATTTTAATCTCTACGCTGGTGCTGACGCTGCGTCCGACCGGGCTGCTGCCGCTGGTAACTGATACGCTGCCGATGCGTCTGCTGCCGTCCGATGTCCTGGCCGGCACGCCGACGCGCAGCCGCGATATTACGTTGGGCAGCGATCCGGGCATTAACGGTCAATTGTGGGACACGCAGCGTATTGATATCACCACACAGCAAGGGACATGGGAACGCTGGACCGTGCGCGCAGAAATGCCGCAGTCGTTCCACATTGAAGGCGTAATGTTCCTCGTGCGCAACGTGAACGGCGCGCTGCCGTTCCCGGAAGATCGGGGCTGGAAAGACACGGTGTGGATCGACGGGCAGGTTGAACTGCTGGTGTGGTTTGGTCAGCCTTCATGGCCGCACTTTCCTTTTCAGTTCCAGAGCCAGACGCTGGAAATGGCCGATCGTGGCTCGGTGGGGCAACTGCTGGTCAACCCGTCGGCGTAAATTCCACAGCCTGATAAAGCACTTATCAGGCTTATGTTTCCTGAGCTTTTTGGGCACCGGAAACAAGCGCGTAATACTCCTTCATTTCCCGCTACAATCCGGCGTATAATCGCCGGCCTTTGATTATTTTTTTACCAATTTTGGAAGCAAAATGAGCGCAATATCCCTGATCCAGCCGGATCGTGACCTTTTCTCCTGGCCCCAGTACTGGGCGGCCTGCTTCGGCCCTGCGCCTTTTTTGCCGATGACGCGCGAAGAGATGGATCAACTTGGCTGGGATAGCTGCGACATTATTCTGGTTACCGGCGATGCGTATGTCGATCACCCGAGCTTCGGCATGGCGATTTGCGGCCGTATGCTGGAAGCGCAGGGTTTCCGCGTCGGCATCATTTCGCAGCCGGACTGGAACAGCAAAGACGACTTTATGCGTCTGGGCAAACCAAACCTGTTCTTCGGCGTAACCGCCGGAAACATGGACTCGATGATCAACCGCTATACCGCCGATCGTAAGCTGCGCCACGACGATGCCTACACGGCAGATAACGTTGCCGGTAAACGTCCGGATCGCGCCACGCTGGTGTATACCCAGCGCTGCAAAGAGGCGTGGAAAGATGTGCCGGTGATCCTTGGCGGTATTGAAGCCAGCCTGCGACGTACCGCGCATTACGATTACTGGTCTGATACCGTGCGCCGCTCGGTGTTGATCGATGCCAAAGCGGACATGCTGATGTTCGGCAACGGTGAACGCCCGCTGGTTGAAGTGGCGCACCGCCTTGCCGCCGGAGAACCGATCGCGGAGATCCGCGATGTTCGTAACACGGCGATCATAGTTAAGGAAGCGTTGCCGGGCTGGAGCGGGGTGGATTCCACCCGTCTGGATACGCCGGGCAAAATCGATCCGATCCCGCATCCTTATGGTGAAGATCTGCCGTGCGCGGATAATAAACCGGTCGCACCGCAGGCACAGGAAGTGAAGCGCGTCACCGTTCAGCCGCCGCGCCCGAAACCGTGGGAGAAAACCTACGTGCTGTTGCCTTCCTACGAGAAGGTAAAAAGCGACAAGGTGCTCTACGCGCATGCGTCGCGTATTTTGCATCATGAAACTAACCCCGGTTGCGCCCGTGCGCTGTTACAAAAGCATGGCGATCGTTATATCTGGATCAACCCGCCAGCGATTCCGCTCTCCACTGAAGAGATGGACAGCGTTTTTGCACTGCCGTACCAGCGCGTGCCGCATCCGTCATACGGTAAGAGCCGTATTCCGGCGTACGAGATGATCCGCTTTTCGATCAACATCATGCGCGGCTGTTTTGGCGGTTGCTCTTTCTGTTCCATCACCGAGCATGAAGGGCGCATTATTCAGAGCCGCTCTGAAGATTCGATTATCAATGAAATCGAAGCGATCCGTGATTCGGTGCCAGGTTTTACCGGCGTGATTTCCGATCTGGGCGGCCCGACGGCCAACATGTATATGTTGCGCTGCAAATCGCCGCGCGCGGAGCAAACCTGCCGTCGTCTCTCCTGTGTTTATCCGGATATCTGTCCGCACATGGACACCAACCATCAGCCGACTATCGATCTTTATCGCCGTGCGCGCAGCCTGAAAGGTATCAAGAAGATCCTGATTGCCTCTGGTGTGCGTTACGATCTGGCGGTGGAAGATCCGCGTTATGTGAAGGAACTGGCGACGCACCACGTTGGTGGTTACCTGAAGATCGCCCCTGAGCATACCGAAGAGGGGCCGCTGTCGAAAATGATGAAGCCGGGCATGGGCAGCTACGATCGCTTTAAACAGCTGTTCGATACCTATTCGAAAGAGGCGGGTAAGGAGCAGTATCTGATCCCGTACTTTATCTCGGCGCACCCGGGCACGCGTGATGAGGATATGGTGAACCTGGCGCTGTGGCTGAAACGCCACCGTTTCCGTCTCGACCAGGTGCAGAACTTCTATCCTTCGCCGCTGGCTAACTCAACCACCATGTATTACACCGGCAAAAACCCGCTGTCGAAAATCGACTACAAGAGCGAGGAAGTGGTGGTGCCGAAAGGGGATAAACAGCGTCGTCTGCATAAAGCGCTGCTGCGTTACCACGATCCGGCGAACTGGCCGCTGCTGCGCGAAGCGCTGGAAGCGATGGGCAAAAAACATCTGATCGGTTCACGCCGTGATTGTCTGGTGCCTGCGCCGACGATGGACGAGATGCGCGAAGCACGCCGCCAGAATCGCCAGTCGCGCCCGGCACTGACCAAACACACGCCGATTGTGCACCAGCGCAGCAACGGCAAGAGCGCCGCTGCGGCACCGGCGAAAAAGCGCGCACCGCGCGTTCGTTAAGCGCAATAAAAAACCCGGCAAAAAAGCCGGGTTTTGTTTATCAATAAACCGGATAAGACATTAACCACCGAACTGATCCGGATCTGGCCCCAGCCGTTTGCCCTGTTCCAGTTTGGCGATTTCCGCCAGCTCATCTTTGTCCAGACGGAAATCCCAGACATTGAAGTTCTCGGCAATACGCGCCGGCGTGACCGATTTCGGGATCACTATCAGCCCGCTGTCGAGATGCCAGCGGATCACCACCTGCGCCGGTGTTTTGCCGTATTTATCCGCCAGATCGCGGATAATTTTCTGATCAAACACCCCTTCGCCGCCCTGCGCCAGCGGGCTCCAGGATTCAGTCTGGATCTTATGTGTGGCATTCCAGGCATGGAGCTGGCGCTGCTGCATCAGCGGATGCAACTCGATCTGGTTGATCACTGGCACTACGCCGGTTTCATCGATGATCTTTTGCAGATGATGAACCTGGAAGTTGCACACGCCGATGCTCTTCACCAGTCCCTGTTTTTGCAGTTCGATCATGCCCTTCCAGGCGTCAACGTAATGATCGATCGCCGGAACCGGCCAGTGCATCAGCCAGAGATCGATATAGTCGAGCTGGAGTTTTTTCAGGCTCTCCTGCAGGGCTTCTGCCGGTCGTTTCTGATCGTCGTTCCACAGTTTGGTGGTGATAAAGAGTTCCTCGCGCGCCACGCCTGCACTGGCTAATGCTTTGCCAACGCCGTCTTCATTTTTGTAGGCCGTTGCGGTATCGATAGAACGATAGCCCACTTCCAGTGCTTTATGAATGGCGGTTACCACTTCCTCGTTGCTTGCTTTCCACACGCCAAGGCCGAGCTGCGGCATCAGGTTGCCATCGGAAAGCTTAATCACGGTGGGATGTGTCATGCATTTCTCCTTTCAATGGGCTTACCGGGACGAGCCCGGTAAGGTGGTTTGCATTAAGTGTGGTCGAAAAAACCAAAAACGGTAGCCGGGCTTTTCAGTGCTTAACGTGCCGCTTCGTAGATACGATGACTGACATCCAGCGTGATATCGTGATGTTCACCAAGCTGTGTCATGCCGTGTTCTTCCAGTTTTGCCAGCAACGCCGGGATGGAGCTACCGTCAAGGCCGTAGCCGGAAAGACGCGTCGGTACGCCCATACTTTCGAAGAAGTTGCGGGTGGCTTCGATTGCGGCATCAATGCGCTCATTTTCGGAACCTTCAGTGATATTCCATACGCGTTCTGCATATTGCAGCAGTTTTTCGCGTTTGGTTTCACGTTTTTCATTCCACAGCGCCGGCAGCACAATCGCCAGTGTCTGCGCGTGATCCAGCCCGTGCATTGCGGTCAGTTCATGGCCCAGCATATGGGTTGCCCAGTCCTGCGGTACGCCCGCGCCAATCAGACCGTTCAGCGCCTGTGTCGCTGCCCACATCACGTTGGCACGAACATCGTAGTTTTCCGGTTCCTGCAATGCTTTCGGGCCTTCTTCGATAAGCGTCAGCAGAATACCTTCGGCAAAGCGATCCTGAATTTTGCCGTTCACCGGATAAGTGACGTACTGCTCAACGGTGTGCACGAACGCATCGACCACACCATTCGCCACCTGGCGCGGCGGCAGAGTGTAGGTGTAAACCGGATCCAGCACGGCAAACACCGGCTGGACGAACGCCGAGTGGAATGCCTGCTTGTCACCCGTGGCTTTGCGTGAAACCACGGCACCGGCATTGGATTCAGAGCCGGTAGCGGGCAGTGTCAGCACGGAACCCATCGGAATGGCGCTTTTGATTTCTCTGCCGCCGGTTTGCAGGATGTGCCACGGATCGATGCCGTCAGCATAGTTTGCCGCAGCGGCGATAAATTTGGTGCCGTCCAGCACAGAGCCCCCGCCCACGGCCAGCAGGAAGGTAACGTTTTCTTCGCGGACGATTTTTACGGCTTTCATCAGGGTTTCGTACGTCGGGTTTGGTTCGATACCGCTGAATTCAAGAATGTCCAGCCCTTCCAGTGCGCTGTAAACCTGATCCAGTACGCCGTTTTTCTTCACGCTGCCGCCACCATAAGTGATCAGCACGCGCGCGCCAGTTGGGATTTGCCCACGCAGGTCGGCAATCGCGCCTTTACCAAACAGAATGCGGGTCGGGGTATGCAGATTGAAGTTGTTCATTGCTCGTTCCCTTCTAACTAGAGGTGAAAGAAAAAGGAGGCAGCGGACTGCCTGATGACGGTTATTGTGGGCGTGCGCGTCCACTCTCTCAATGCACATTCCTGCCGATGTCTTGCCTGTTTCTCCATGCGGCTGGAGAAAAAGCACAAAACTCTGCACACTGTGTTCGTCAAAATGTCTTGCCGGAGTAGCGAAAAATGAAGCGTGAAGAGATTTGCCTGCAACTGACAGAAAAAATTAAACGACTGAAAATTAATGAAAACCGTCTGGCTGAGTTATTGCCGGATATTCGCCTGCTGTATGGTACGCAGCCGGGAACCCGTACGCCGGTGATGTACCAGCCAGGGATCGTTTTTCTCTTTTCCGGCCATAAAATTGGTTATATCAATGAAAGGGTGTTCCGTTATGACACCAATGAATATTTGCTGCTGACGGTTCCGCTGCCGTTTGAGTGCGAAACCTTTGCTACGCCGGAGGTGCCGTTGGCGGGGCTGCGTCTAAATGTCGATATCCTGCAATTGCAGGAGCTGCTGATGGATATTGGTGAAGACGAATATTTCCACCCTGGCGCTGCGGCCAGCGGTATCAACTCAGCGGTGCTGTCGGAAGAGATCCTCTGCGCGGCAGAACGTTTGCTGGATGTGATGGAGCATCCGCTGGATGCCCGTATTCTCGGTAAGCAGATTATCCGCGAAATGCTGTACCACGTGCTGACCGGGCCGCGCGGCGAAGCGCTGCTGGCGTTGGTCAGCCGTCAAACGCATTTCAGCCTGATCAGCCGCGTGCTGAAACGTATTGAAAGCCAGTACACGGAAAACCTGAGCGTGGATCAGCTGGCGGCGGAAGCCAATATGAGCGTCTCGGCGTTTCACCACAACTTTAAGTCAGTTACCAGCACGTCGCCGTTGCAGTATTTGAAAACATTCCGCCTGCACAAAGCGCGGATGCTGATGGTGCATGACGGCATGAAAGCCAGCGCGGCGGCAATACGCGTAGGGTATGAAAGCCCGTCGCAATTCAGCCGCGAATTTAAGCGGTATTTCGGCCTGACGCCGGGTGAAGATGTGGCAAGGATCCGCCTGATACAGGGCGCGTAATTTACCCTCTCCCAAAGCGGAGAGGGGAGAATCAGGCATTGCAATACTTTTTCTTCAGCACCACGGTGACCGCGCCGACAAGGCCAATCACCAGCAGGAACAGCGGCAGCAGCATCAGGAAGGTCATCACCTGGTCTTCATGACGTTTGACGAAAGGGATCATGCTGATGGCATAGCCCAGCGACATCACCACGCCAACCCACAGCAGCGCGCTCAGCCAGTTAAACAACTGGAAGCGGCGGTTCGACAGGCCGGAAATACCCGCCATGGTAGGCAGCAGCGTGCGCACAAACGCAAGAAAGCGACCGGCCAGCAGCGCCAGCAGACCATGACGGTCAAACATATAAGTCGCCCGTTCGTGATATTTCACTGGCAGATGCGATAGCCAGCTCTTTACCACCCGCGTATTGCCGAGCCATTTCCCTTGCAGATAACTCAGCCAGCAGCCGAGGCTGGCAGCGGTGGTGAGGATCGCGAGGGTGGAGATGAAGTCCATGCAGCCGCGCGCAACCAGTGCGCCCGCGAGCAGTAAAAGGCTGTCGCCCGGTAAAAATGAGGCAGGAAGCAAGCCGTTTTCTAAAAACAACGTAGCAAACATAACCAGATAAACGACACCGACAACATGTGGATTTGCCAGCGCAGCAAAGTCGTGATGCCAGAGCGCAGCAATAATATCTTGAATAACAGCCATGGACTTTCCTGTGGTACTGCGTAGAGGAGGCTATTGTACTCCAACTCGCCTGAAACACCTTGATCCGGGGCGCAAGAAATAAGAAATTTCCCGCCTTGCTGCCCCGGTCGCCAGGTTTACACGATGCGCTGGAAGCCTGCCACTAAATCTTCAATCAGATCATCAACATTCTCTAAACCGATATGCAGACGGATTAATGTTCCGCTGAAATCGACGCCGCCATCCGGGCGAATCGCCGCGAGCTGTTCTGGCTGGTTCGCCAGAATCAGGGATTCATAGCCGCCCCATGAATAGGCCATGCTGAACAGTTTGAAGTGGTCGAGATATTGCGATAACTCTTCATTGCTCAGTCGCTTATTAAGCACGAACGAGAACAGACCGCTGCTGCCGGTGAAGTCGCGTTTCCAGTATTCATGGCCTTTACTGCCAGGCAGTGCGGGATGGTTAACGCGCGCCACTTGCGGATGCGTTGCCAGCCATTCGGCAATCTTCAGGCTGCTTTCATGATGCTGACGCAAACGGACGCCCAGCGTACGCAGACCCCGGCTGGTCATATAGGCGGTGTCGGCATCGACCATTTGTCCCATCAGGTAGGCATTTTCGCGCAGCTGTTCCCAACAACGTGCATTGGATACCGCCGTACCGATCATGCCGTCGGAGTGGCCAATCAGATATTTAGTGGCGGCCTGAATGGAGATATCAATGTCGAGTTCCAGCGCCTTAAACAGGATCCCCGCCGCCCAGGTGTTATCGATCATGATGATCGCCTCTGGCGCGACGCTTCTTACCGCCTGAACGATGGCCGGAACGTCGTGGACTTCCATGGTGATTGAACCGGGAGATTCGAGAAATACCACTTTGGTGTTGGGCTGGATCAGCTTGACGATACTGGCGCCGATCAGCGGGTCAAACCAACTGGTAGTGACGCCTAGTTTGGCGAGAATTTTGGTGCAGAAATCCTGGCTTGGCTCGTAGGCCGTGTTGGTCATCAACACATGATCGCCCTGTTCGACAAACGCCAGAATGGTATTGGCCACCGCTGCCGCTCCGCAGGGGAAGAGCGCACAGCCCGCACCGCCTTCAAGTTCGCACATCGCTTCCTGTAATGAGAAGTGCGTCAGTGTACCGCGACGGCCGTAAAACAATTCACCATTGGCGCGATTGCGCGTGGCATGTTTTTTGGCTTCAACCGTGTCGAATACCAGTGAAGACGCGCGCTGGATAACGCTGTTCACCGAACCCTGCGTGTATTTTTTACTGCGCCCTGCGTTTACCAGAGCGGTATCTATATGCTTCGCCGTCATTGTTGCTCAACCTGTTTTTATACGTCTGGATGTCCAGACTACCATGATTGCGCATTGATGCATCGCCATGTTGGCGGCTGAGCGTTAATTTTTTCGCATTCCGTGCCTTGCGCGGCGGTTTGCTGTGTTAGCGCAAAGAAACAGGCTTCTCTTTACGGCACTATGTAAATACTAATGAGAACCACTATCAATTCGGTGGCATTTTGATATTATTACGCGCAGATTTTGTGATTTGCGTCTCGGAGATACACAGTGGGTAATAATTTGATGCAGACGGATCTATCCGTGTGGGGTATGTATCACCATGCCGACATCGTCGTAAAAATTGTGATGATCGGCCTGATTCTCGCGTCAGTCGTTACATGGGCGCTGTTCTTCAGTAAAAGCGCGGAGATGATCTCGCAGAAGCGCCGCCTTAAGCGCGAGCAGCAGAAACTGGCTGAAGCGCGTTCTTTGGATCAGGCCAGCGAAATTGCCTCCTCTTTCCACGCCAGAAGTCTGAGCCTGTCATTAATTAATGAAGCCCAGAATGAACTGGAGTTATCCGCAGGCAGCGAAGACAACGAAGGCATTAAAGAGCGTACCGGTTTCCGCCTCGAACGCCGTGTTGCGGCGACAGGCCGCCATATGGGGCGCGGCAACGGCTATCTCGCGACGATTGGCGCGATTTCACCGTTTATTGGCCTGTTTGGTACGGTCTGGGGCATCATGAACAGCTTTATTGGTATTGCGCAGACGCAGACCACTAACCTTGCTGTTGTGGCACCCGGTATCGCAGAAGCGCTGCTGGCAACGGCTATCGGCCTGGTAGCGGCAATTCCGGCGGTGGTAATTTATAACGTCTTTGCCCGCATGATTGGCAATTACAAAGCTATGCTTGGCGATGTTGCTGCACAGGTTCTGCTGCTGCAAAGCCGCGATCTTGACCTGGCGGCCAGCAATGCGCAGCCGGTTCGCGCCGCGTCGAAATTACGTGTAGGTTGATTCTCCATGGCAATGCGTCTTAATGAAAACCTGGATGATAACGGCGAAATGCATGAAATTAACGTGACGCCGTTTATCGACGTTATGTTGGTGCTGCTGATTATCTTTATGGTGGCCGCGCCGCTTGCCACCGTTGATGTAAAAGTGAATCTTCCGGCCTCTACCAGCCAGCCGCAGCCGCGTCCGGAAAAACCGGTCTACCTGTCGGTGAAAGCGGATAACACCATGTTCATCGGCAACGATCCGGTAACCGACGAGACGATGGTTAACCAGCTCAATGCCGTGACGGAAGGTAAAAAGGACACCACGATCTTCTTCCGTGCGGATAAAACCGTGGATTACGAGACGATGATGAAAGTGATGGATACCCTGCATCAGGCGGGCTATCTCAAAATCGGTCTGGTGGGCGAAGAGACGGTTAAAGCACACTAAACGCGGTGCTGATAAGCGAGAAAAGCTGGCAAAGGCCAGCTTTTTTTATATCGGATATATGAAGGAATAAAAAAAAGCGACATGCTTATTTTAATTTTGTGCCTGCGGTTTTTTCTTGCTTCTCCGGCGCGGTTTTTTGGTTGCCTGATTCTGGCGCGACGGTGGTGACCGTCGTCGTATGGTATTCGCCGTCGCTGAGTTTGCGGCTCAGGCGCAGCGTCGCGGTTTCCCGCGCCAGTAAATGCTGGTAGTTAGCCTCCAGCCGCCCCATGATTTTGTCGCGCAGTTCCGGCTTTAGCTCGATGATGGCATTGATCACCGCGCCGTAAATTTCCTCTTTCACCTGTAACGGGTAGATTTCACGGCGGTTCTGCCATTTCAGGCGCACAAGCGCCGCAGGAATGGAAACCAGCTCATGGGCAATACGGGCAATGGTTTCATTTTTACTGAGTATCAGCGCCTCTTTATTGTGCTCTAAGATAAATTCATCGCTATTTTTGTCATTTAAAGTTAAATAAACATTATTATCGACATCGCTCACGTTATTCATCCCCAAGCTTATAAAATAGTGGCCCGTCCTTTTCGCGAGTAATCAGGTTAAGCCAAATCTCATTCCCGTTTTCATTAATTTGCTGCGTTTTTTCGGTAATTATTTGGCTTAATGCCTGGGGTTCAATCTCGCCCTCTTCCTGTAAGTCATTAAGCAGACGAGCGAATGTCTCGATTTTTACTACCCGCAGCAGACGCTCTTTTATATGGCGATCACGCTCTTCAAGTAACATATTTCTTGACTGCCCACCGCGGCTGGCATTAGCTAATATATCGTTGGCATGATCGTCGAGGGTTGTTTTCCCCTGAGCTAAATTAGCTTCTGTTCCTTCTTCTCCAGGGCTGGTTTCAGCAGTAGAAATATGAAATCGTGCCGGGACAAGATTCTCGGGAAGCATTTCTAATGTCCTTTAATATCAACAAGGAAGAGGGAGTGCGGGCGTGAGGTTCGTTGACAATATCACGGCGCACTTTTAAAATCAAAAAAAAGGAGCCTGCTCATGAACAGTATTTTTTATTCTGTTATTGCTATATTGCTGCTGACGGGCGGCGTACTTTTATTGATGCGTGAGTACAATAAAAAAACTCCCCTTAGTGAAATTGACAATCGCCCTCCACAGTATCAGCCATTGTCGAAAGAGGAGGGCGAAGATCATTTCTCGGTATTAATGAACGCGATTACTCCGGTATGGTACTGGCGCGTCAACCATGAATATATTGATTTTCTTCATGCGACAATTAAACGTATGAACATGGCGGAATTAAATAGTACGCCAGGTTTATTTGAAGCACAGCGTCGCTGTAGCGATCTCAATTCAGCGGTGTATAAGTATTACGACAATATAAAAAAACGCTGTATCAACGGTGAAAAAGTCTCGCAGTCCGATCTGGATGTCCTCAATCTGCGCCAGTGTTTTCGCGAGTTCAGTATGGAAGCTTATCCGGCGCTGGTGGTGCTGGTCTGGCCTGAGAATCAGCGGCCATGGGTGAACCCGGAGGATGTGTAACCCCGCCAGGCCGGGTGTTGCAAATTGTTTGCCATCCTGAGATATACTGGGCGTCGGTTTCGTTATCTGACAGGACACTAACGCCACATGGAACGCTTTCTGGAAAACGCAATGTACGCCTCGCGCTGGTTGCTCGCCCCGGTCTACTTTGGCCTTTCCCTCGCTTTACTTGCGCTGACGCTGAAATTCTTTCAGGAGATTATTCACGTCCTGCCCAATGTCTTTAACCTGGCGGAAGCCGATCTGATCCTGACGTTGCTGTCGCTGGTGGATATGACGCTGGTGGGTGGGTTGCTGGTGATGGTGATGTTTTCCGGCTATGAGAATTTCGTGTCGCAACTGGATATTGCCGAGCACAAAGAGAAGCTGAACTGGCTCGGCAAAATGGACGCGACTTCGCTTAAGAATAAAGTGGCGGCTTCCATTGTAGCGATCTCTTCGATTCATCTGCTGCGTGTGTTTATGGACGCGAAAAACGTCCCGGACAATAAACTGATGTGGTACGTGATAATTCATCTGACGTTTGTTTTGTCTGCTTTCGTCATGGGATATCTGGATCGCCTGACGCGCCATAATCACTGATAAAAACCGCAAGAGAGTTGAAAGCCGGGCAAGCAGCGCTACCCGGCTTTTTTGTTACTTATCTGACGATGCTTGCCACAGATTCAACTCGCCGTCGGCAACATGTTGATCGATTTGCGTCAGTTCCTCTTCACTGAACGTCAGGTTATTCAGCGCCAGTACGTTCTCTTCGATTTGCTCCGGACGGCTTGCGCCAATCAGCACGGAGGTAACGCGCTGATCTTTCAATAACCAGCTCAATGCCATTTGCGCCATCGACTGCCCGCGATGTTGCGCCATCTCATTGAGTAACCGCAGGCTATTGAGGTTGCTCTGTGTCAGCATTTTCTCCGTCAAACCGCGCACTTTCTTGCCTTCACGCTGCATACGGGAACCTTCCGGAATGCCGTTCAGGTATTTGCCGGTCAACAGCCCCTGCGCCAGCGGGGTAAACGCGATACATCCCACGCCGTTATCTTCCAGCGTATCGAGCAGGCCGGTTTTGTCGACCCAGCGGTTCAGCAGGTTGTACGAAGGCTGATGGATAAGTAGCGGGATCTTCCACTCGCGCAGCAACGCTGCCATCTGTTGCGTACGTTCAGTGGAGTAAGAAGAGATGCCGACGTACAGCGCTTTACCGCTTTGCACCGCCTGGGCGAGCGCTGCTGCGGTCTCTTCCATCGGCGTTTTTTCATCTACGCGGTGTGAATAAAAAATATCCACGTATTCAACGCCCATGCGTTTCAGGCTCTGATCGAGGCTGGCCAGCAGATATTTACGCGAGCCGCCGGAACCATACGGGCCAGGCCACATATCGTAGCCAGCCTTGGTGGAGATAATGATTTCGTCGCGATAAGCGGCAAAGTCATCGCGCAGCAGGCGACCAAAATTCTCTTCCGCACTGCCCGCCGGTGGCCCGTAGTTGTTAGCTAAATCAAAGTGGGTAATGCCAAGGTCAAACGCTTTACGCAGCAGGGTGCGTTGCGAGTCCCGCGCCTGCCCATAACCAAAACTGTGCCACAAACCGAGGGAAAGCGCGGGTAGTTGCAGGCCGCTTTTACCGCAGTATCGATACTGCATCTGTTCGTAGCGATTCGGATTGGCGAAACCGGGCATGATGTCTCCTTTCTTATCTGGCTTTTATATGAAAATCGAAACAGCGTTTTTATCTTACGTCCATTTTCAGCTTATCAAAAGGTTATGGTTATACCTGCGCATTTTTTAGGCAAAAACCGTAACGCTATGCTTTGCTTAGAATGGCTAAATGGAGGAGACAGAGAATGGCGCGTTTGACAGCGAAAGATTTCCCGCAAGAGTTGCTCGATTACTATGATTACTACGCGCACGGCAAGATCAACAAGCGCGAGTTTTTACAGATAGCTGGCAAATACACGGTCGGCGGCATGACCGCGCTGGCGTTGTTCAACCTGCTAAAGCCCAACTACGCGCTGGCAACGCAGGTCAAATTTACCGATCCGGATATTCTCCCCGAGTACATTACCTATCCCTCGCCCAACGGTCACGGCGAGGTTCGCGGTTATCTAGTTAAACCAACAAAAGCGACGGGTAAAGTGCCAGCCGTAGTGGTGGTGCATGAAAATCGTGGGCTGAATCCGTATATCGAAGATGTTGCCCGCCGCGTTGCCAAAGCCGGTTACCTCGCGCTGGCTCCGGATGGTTTAAGTTCCGTTGGCGGCTATCCCGGCAATGATGATGAAGGACGCGAGCTGCAACAAAAAGTCGATCCTACAAAACTGATGAATGACTTCTTTGCCGCCATTGAGTTTCTGCAAAAGCATCCGGATGCCACTGGTAAAGTAGGCATCACCGGCTTTTGTTACGGCGGCGGCGTTGCTAACGCAGCGGCGGTTGCTTACCCGGAGCTGGCCTGTGCAGTGCCGTTTTATGGCCGCCAGCCGCCAGTCGACGGGGTGGCAAAAATCAAGGCGCCGTTACTGCTCCACTACGCTGCGCTGGACAAAAACATTAACGAAGGCTGGCCTGCCTATGAACAGGCGCTGAAGGCCAACCACAAGGTGTTTGAAGCTTACATCTACCCGGCCGTTAACCACGGTTTTCATAACGATTCAACGCCGCGCTACGATCGTGCGGCGGCGGAACTGGCCTGGCAACGAACCCTTGGATGGTTTGAAAAATATCTGCATTGAGTGGATCGTTCCTGAAAAAATAGCAGGAAATCTCCATTAGCTGAATGTATCGTTAATCGGTAATTATTGATTTATAACTTTATAAGATGAATTTATTGTCGATTTTTATGCTGCTAAGTGGCGAATGACACATTCTGTAAAGATAATGGCGCATTTTTATTATCCGGTTTGCAAGTAAAACTGCGCTATTAATTTACGTTAGGTGCTCTCGTTCTTCTGCGAAAATTCCTGGATAAATGTCTGCGAAAAATCTTTCGAGCGAAATGCCAGTGAGCGATCGGAAATAGCACGGATGCCGCGCTGAATATAAATATTTCTTCTCGCTGCGGCTGAAACCGGGCGTATGATAGCGTTCGTAAGTTCACTGCTGTATCGCTTCAGGCCTGTATTCATGCGGCTTACGGCGATGTTTCCGCGTCAGTAAGTGTGTAAAAACATCACAATGGTCAGAATGATAAATAATTAGTTAACCATACTTAAAATAAATTTTAATACTCCTTAATCATCATTTTTATTTGTTGTAAAAAACCTTTTTCCATTATTAATGGCATTATTTTCCTGCGTTTTTTTATTCATTTTTTAACTTTTTAAAAATTCTTATTTTAACTTTCGGTAACATTTTAATTTTTCTTTTTTTATATATAAACGAGGGAATTCTCTTTTCCGTCTTATTAATTAAAGATTTTTAAATCATTACCTAAAGAAATAATTAGCTGATTAATTTTTATTTTCATTTTGTTAAAAAACAATAGGTTATGTTTATTTATTGTAAATAAATGCCGTGGTGATGACAACGATTAATAACCCAATGATGAGACGGAATAAGATTCTGTACGGCCCCGATGCAGGCTGACGAAAAAAGAGAAGGGTGAAATTTTTTTTATCATTTTTTTCACTTTTACCATGCAGAATTTTCTTGTCCATGCCGATAACGGAGATAACTCTCGCCCGCAGGCGAGAATGTACCTTCACCGCAAGGATAATATTATGAGTATGCTTCGTAACTTTACTATACGAGCCGTTATGCTGGCGATCCTCGGGATCTTCGGTCTGCTGTGGTCAGGCGTTGGTTTGTATAGCGTTTTTTCTCTGTCAAAAGTGGCCGACGGTAATGAGGTAGATCGCCAGTTAGTGTCACAGATGACTCTGCTTAGCCAGGGCAATGATCAGTACTTTCGGTTTGTGACTCGTCTCAGTCGCGTGATGGAAGCCAAAGCTGCGGGTGGCTCGCCGGATATGGCGCCGGTTCAACAGGCGCTGGACAATATGACCCGTTATCTGGCGGCGTTTAAAGCGATTTCACCAGGGCCGATAGATGCGAAAATCTCTGAACAAGTGATCAGTAACTGGCAGGCGCTGCTGGAGCAGGGGATCACGCCGCAATTTCAACTGGCGCAGCAGGGAACATCTGACGCTTATCGCCAGCAAGCGAATAATGTTACGCCGGGTTTAAGCCGCAGCTTTGGTTCAGCGACGGAAAACTTTAATAAAGCCGCGGGTGAGATGCTCGATCAGACGCGCGTTGTCGTTGATAGCCAGACGAAAACTACTCGCGTGGCAATTATTTCAGCGATGGTGATTGGCCTGTTGATCCTGCTCTTTACCGATCGCTATCTGGTCAACATGCTGGTGCGCCCGCTGGATCGTATCCGCGCGCATTTCACGGTGATGGCGCAGGGCGATCTCAGCCAGCCGCTGGAAGATTTTGGTCGTAACTGCGTCGGCAAAGTCGTGCCGCTGTTGCTGGCAATGCAGGATAGCCTGCGTGAAGCGGTTAGCAGTATCCGCAACGGTAGCGAAAATATCTGGCGCGGGGCGAGCGAGATCTCTTCCGGCAATAATGATCTCTCTTCCCGTACCGAAGAACAGGCCGCCGCGCTGGAGCAGACGGCAGCCAGCATGGAAGAACTGACTTCAACGGTCAAACTGAATGCGGATAACGCCAGTCAGGCCAGCCAACTGGCGGAAGTGGCGTCAGCCACCGCCAGTAAAGGCGGCGCGCTGGTTAAAGACGTTATCAGCACGATGGACGGTATTTCCGGTAGCTCGAAGAAAATTGCTGAGATCACCACTGTCATTAACAGCATTGCCTTCCAGACGAACATTCTGGCGCTGAACGCTGCGGTTGAAGCGGCGCGGGCAGGTGAGCAAGGGCGTGGCTTTGCCGTCGTCGCCGGGGAAGTCCGTAATCTTGCCAGCCGCAGTGCGGGCGCGGCGAAAGAGATCGAAACGCTGATCGCCGATTCAGTCAGCCGCGTCGAGAAAGGGGCGCAACTGGTTAATGACACCGGCACCACCATGGAAAGTATCCTTAAGGCCGTGACCGAAGTGACCACCATTATGAAAGAAATTGCCTCGGCCTCTGCAGAGCAGAGTAAAGGTATCTCTCAGGTGGGTGTCGCGATCAGCCAGATGGATAGTGTCACGCAGCAGAACGCCTCGCTGGTGGAGCAGATCTCTGCGGCAGCGGCGGCGCTGGAGCGCCAGACAGAAGAGCTGCAACGTTCTGTTCAGAAGTTCCGTCTTTCCAGTAACGAGCAGCATAACCCTGCGACGACAGCGCTGGTAAAACCGGATTTGTCGCGCAAAACCACTTCTAAATCTGCCGCATCGTCGGATGAATGGGTGGCGTTTTAATCAGCGCTATCACCCCCGCAACAGATCGTTATATAATTTTTTATATAGCGATTAGGGGTGATAACGATGGAAAACCATTTTGGTAAAGGTTTAATGGCCGGGCTGAATGCAGCGCAGGCGGATAGCGCCAGCAATGTGGCGCATTTCTGCCCGGACTATAAGCGGGGTTTTGTCCTTGGGTTTTCGCACCGCATGTTTGAAAAGACAGGCGATCGACAGCTCAGCGCGTGGGAAGCAGGTATTCTCACTCGCCGCTACGGGCTGGATAAAGAGATGGTGATGGACTTCTTTCGCGAGAGTCACTCAAGCATAGTGCTCCGATTTTTTATGGCGGGATACCGCCTCGAAACATAACAATACGCTTCGCTCAATATGTAGTTCTCTTTTGTGAAGGTCACTTTTGTCGAGGGTGACTTTCATTTTTTTTTGTTCATTTGTGCCCTAATACCCCTACGCTGAGTCCGTGTACTGTAATCCCCGTCTCATTTTTGCATAATGCCCCTGATTTTTATGTGCTTAATTGTCGGAGCGATCGCAGCACTCTTCTTCCTGTTGGATGGAGAATATTCTTAGTTCGGGCTGAGGAATAAAAATAAATGGCAGGAGATAATTTACATTTAGCATCCCAGGGTGTGAGTCGTCGTGATTTTATGAAGCTGTGTGCCGCGCTGGCGGCCACGATGGGACTGAGCGGAAAAGCGGCAGCAGAGATGGCAGAAGCCATCAGCCATCCGCAACGTCCTCCGGTTGTCTGGATTGGTGCGCAGGAGTGCACCGGATGTACCGAATCGTTGCTTCGCGCCACTCATCCCACCGTTGAAAACCTTGTGCTGGAAACCATTTCGCTGGAGTACCACGAAGTGCTTTCCGCCGCGTTCGGGCATCAGGCCGAAGAGAACAAACACCATGCGCTGGAGCAGTATAAAGGCCAGTACGTGCTGGTGGTTGACGGCTCCATTCCGATGAAAGACGGCGGCATTTACTGCATGGTGGCCGGCGAGTCTATTGTTGACCATATTCGCAAGGCGGCAGAAAACGCAGCCGCTATTATTGCGATCGGTTCCTGCGCCGCCTGGGGCGGTGTGGCGGCGGCAGGTGTGAATCCTACCGGCGCGGTCAGTTTGCAGGCGGTGTTGCCGGGGAAAACGGTGATTAATATTCCTGGCTGTCCGCCGAACCCACAGAATTTCCTTGCTACCGTGGCGCATCTCATCACCTTTGGCAAACCTCCGGCGCTGGACAGCAAAAACCGGCCCGCGTTTGCTTACGGGCGCTTGATCCACGAACACTGCGAACGCCGTCCGCACTTCGATGCCGGGCGTTTTGCGAAAGAGTTCGGCGATGCCGGGCACCGGCAGGGCTGGTGTCTTTATCACCTCGGCTGTAAAGGACCGGAAACCTGGGGCAACTGCTCGACGTTACAGTTCTGCGATGTCGGCGGCGCATGGCCAGTTGCTATTGGTCACCCTTGTTACGGCTGTAATGAAGAAGGCGTTGGCTTTCATAAAGGCATCTCTCAGCTTGCTCATGTCGAAAATCCAACACCGCGCGCTGAAAAACCTGACGTGCAACTGAAAGAGGGCGGCACGGTGTCAGCAACGGCCGTCGGTCTGCTGGGTGGCGTAGTCGGTCTGGTGGCGGGCGTTGGCGTGATGACGGTGCGCGAGCTGGGACGGCAACAGAAGAAAAACGACGCTGATTCGCAGGGAGAATAGCCGTGAACAGACGTGATTTTCTCAAAGTAGCGTCCGGCGGGGCGCTGCTGGTGGGGGGATCGTCCGCCAGTTTTGCCGCTGCGCAAAACCGGCCGCCGATCCCCGGAGCGCTGGGAATGTTATATGACTCCACGCTCTGTGTCGGCTGCCAGGCCTGCGTCTCACGCTGCCAGGCGATCAACTCGCCGGTGCCTAATCCGCAGGGTGAACAAACCTGGTCGAACAACGACAAACTCTCTCCGTATACCAACAACATTATTCAGGTCTGGCACAGCGGTAACGGGCAAAACAAAGACCAGACCGAAAATGGCTATGCCTACATCAAAAAGCAGTGCATGCACTGTGTGGATGCCAACTGCGTGTCGGTCTGCCCGGTACAGGCGCTGAAGAAAGACGCTGTCACCGGCATTGTTCACTACAACCCGGATGTCTGTACCGGCTGCCGCTACTGTATGGTCGCCTGTCCTTTCGACGTGCCGAAATATGATTACGACAACCCGTTCGGCCAGATCCACAAATGCCAGCTCTGCAATCAGAAAGGCGTCGAACGTCTTGATAAAGGCGAGCTTCCCGGCTGCGTGGAAGTTTGCCCGGCAGGGGCGGTGATTTACGGCACCCGCGAGGAGTTACTGGCCGAAGCCAAAAAACGCCTCACGCTGAAGCCGGGTTCCGAATATCGCTATCCCCGCCAGACGCTGCATGCCGACGATGTTTACCTTCACGATGTCCCGCACTACTACCCGCACTTGTACGGCGAGAAAGAGGGCGGCGGCACACAGGTGCTGGTGCTGACAGGCGTGCCTTATACGGATCTTGGTTTACCGGCGCTGGACTCCCTGGCGACCGGCGCGCGATCCGAACACGTTCAGCATACGGTGTACAAAGGCATGATGTTGCCGCTGGCGGTGCTGGCAGGTCTGACGGCGCTGGTACGGCGTAATACAAAGGCGCACCACGAGGAGGATGACCATGAGTCATGATCCACAAGCCATGGGCGGTAAGCTGCTGAGCAAACCCGTGCTACTGTTCGCCCCGCTGATCGTGCTGTGCGCGATCTTTATTCTCAAGCGTCTGATCTTCGGCCTTGGATCGGTCTCCGATCTGAACGGCGGTTATCCGTGGGGGATCTGGATCGCCTTCGACCTGCTGATCGGCACCGGTTTTGCCTGCGGCGGCTGGGCGCTGGCGTGGGCGGTCTATGTCTTCAACCGCGGCGATTACCATCCGCTGGTACGTCCGGCGCTGTTGTGCAGCCTGTTCGGTTACTCGCTGGGTGGGTTATCCATCACTATCGATGTTGGCCGTTACTGGAATCTGCCGTATTTCTATATTCCCGGATACTTCAACGTCAATTCGGTGCTGTTCGAAACGGCAGTCTGTATGACCATCTATATCGGCGTGATGGCGCTGGAATTTGCGCCTGCGCTGCTGGAAAGGCTGGGCTGGAAGGTCTCGCTGCGCCGTCTGAACAAGGTGATGTTTTTTATCATCGCCCTTGGCGCGCTGCTGCCGACGATGCACCAGTCATCGATGGGATCGCTGATGATTGCCGCCGGATACAAAGTCTATCCGCTGTGGCAAAGCTACGAAATGTTGCCGCTCTTCTCACTGCTGACCGCTTTTATTATGGGCTTTTCGATCGTTATCTTTGAAGGCTCCTTAATGCAGGCCAGCCTGCGCGGCAACGGCCCGGATGAGAAGCGCCTGTTCAATAAACTGATGGGCGTGCTAAGCGTCCTGCTGGCGCTGTTCCTGCTGCTGCGCGTCGGTGAAATCAGCTGGCGCGGCAAGTGGCATTACGCATTCGCCGGGGATTTTTACAGCCTGATATTCTGGCTGGAACTGGCACTGCTGGCTTTCCCGCTGCTGGCACTGCGCGTTTCCCGCTGGCGCAACGATTCCCGCGTTCTGTTCCTGGCCGCGCTCAGCATGCTGTTAGGTTGCGCGCTGTGGCGGCTCTCCTATTCGCTGCTGGCGTTCAATCCCGGCAACGGATATGGCTACTTCCCGACCTGGGAGGAGCTGATGATCTCTATTGGTTTTGTGGCAATTGAAGTCTGTGCATACATCTTACTCATACGTCTGTTGCCGATTATTCCTCCGTTAAAAACATCTGCGCGACATGAGGCGAGCGAAGCATGAGTCAACGTATCACCATCGATCCGGTGACCCGCATTGAGGGTCATTTACGCATTGATTGCGAAATTGAAAACGGCGTCGTATCAAAGGCCTGGTCATCGGGCACCATGTGGCGCGGAATGGAAGAGATCGTGAAGGATCGCGATCCGCGCGATGCCTGGATCATCATGCAGCGTATTTGTGGTGTTTGTACCACCATTCACGCGATCGCCTCGGTGCGGGCAGTAGAAAGTGCGCTGAAGGTTAATGTGCCGCTGAATGCGCAGTACATCCGCAATATCATTCTTGCCGCGCACTCGATCCACGATCACATCGTCCACTTCTATCAGCTTTCAGCGCTCGACTGGGTGGATATCACCTCGGCATTGCAGGCCGATCCGGCAAAAGCCGCCGCGCTGCTGAAAGGGATCTCTGACTGGCCGCTGAACAGCGAAGGCGAGTTCAAAGCGGTGCAGGATAAGATCAAAGCGCTGGTTGCCAGCGGCCAGTTGGGTATTTTTGCCAACGGTTACTGGGGACATCCGGCAATGAAGTTACCGCCGGAAGTGAACCTGATAGCCGTCGCACACTACCTGCAGGCGCTGGAGTGCCAGCGCGATGCTAACCGCATTGTGGCGCTGCTCGGCGGCAAGTCGCCGCATATCCAGAACCTGGCGGTCGGCGGTGTCGCCAACCCGATCAACCTCGATGGCATTGAAGTGCTGAACCTTGAACGCCTGATGTACCTGAAGTCGTTTATCGATCGCCTCGAAGGCTTTATTGAACAGGTTTATAAAGTCGATACCGCTGTCATTGCTGCGTTCTATCCCGAGTGGTTGTCGCTCGGCAAAGGCGCGGTAAATTACCTCAGTACGCCGGAATTCCCCACCGATGCGAAAAATGGCAGCTTCCTGTTCCCTGGCGGGTACATTGAAAACGCCGATCTCAGCACCTTCCGGGCGATCACCACCGGTGACGATCCCTTTATGGTGAAAGGGATCCAGGAGAGCGCAAAACACGCCTGGTACAAAGACGAGGCGCCACAGGAGCCGTGGCAGGGCACGACATTACCGCAGTACACCGGTTGGCAGGAAGAGGGCAAATATTCCTGGGTGAAATCGCCTACCTTTTACGGCAAAACGGTGGAGGTTGGTCCGCTGGCTAATATGCTCTGCAAACTGGCGGCGAAGCACGAAACCACAGCGACGAAGCTGAATGATATTGTCGCTATCTACCAGAAACTGACCGGCAAAACGATCGGCGTGGCGCAGCTACATTCAACGCTGGGGCGCATTATTGGCCGCACCGTTCACGCCTGCGAACTGCACGGCGTGTTGCAAAATCAGTATCAGGCGCTGATCGATAATATCGGCAAAGGCGACATGCAAACCTATGCGAAAACCGACATTCCGCAGAGCGGCGAGTTTAAAGGCGTCGGCTTTCTGGAAGCGCCGCGCGGCATGCTTTCCCACTGGGTGGTGATCAAAGACGGTAAAATCGCCAACTATCAGGCGGTTGTGCCCTCGACCTGGAATGCCGGGCCGCGCAACTTTAATGATGACGCCGGGCCGTACGAACTGTCGCTGGTGGGCACGCCAGTTGCGGATGTGCAAAAACCGCTGGAAGTGGTGCGCACCGTGCATTCGTTCGATCCCTGCATGTCCTGCGCAGTGCATGTGCTGGACGCGGATGGCAACGACGTTGTGTCGGTGAAGGTGCTGTGATGTCGATTTTAGTGCTGGGCGTCGGCAACATTTTATTGACCGACGAAGCGATTGGCGTACGGGTTGTGGAGGCGCTGGCGCAGCGCTTCCATCTGCCTGAAGAGGTTGAAGCGCTGGATGGCGGTACCGCCGGAATGGAATTGCTCGACGCGATGGCTAACCGCGATCACCTGATTATTGCCGACGCGATCGTCAGCCGGAAAAGCGAGCCTGGAAGGGTCATCATCCTGCGTGATGACGAAGTGCCGACGCTGTTCAGCAATAAAATTTCCCCGCACCAGTTGGGGCTGGCGGACGTACTGTCGGCACTGCGTTTTACCGGTGAGTTTCCGGCGAAACTGACGCTGATTGGCGTTACGCCAGCCTCGCTGGAGCCGCATATCGGCATGACGCCAATCGTGGAAGCCAGCCTTGATAGCGCGCTGGCGGCGGTGATTGACGCGTTAGCTGAATCCGGCGTTGTGCTGACGCCACGGGAGACTGCTCATGCACAATGATGAATTACCAGGATTTGACGTTTCGCCGCACCGCGAAGTGCAGCAGGCTTTTAAGGCGATTGCCGCCCATGAAATGCAGGGGCTGCCGTTTGTGCACCCGCAAATGGACGTGTACGCCACGCCGTTTACTCTGTTTGAAAACCAGTGGCTTGGCTGCGTGTTGACGCCGTGGATGCTGAGTTTGCACATCTATCCCGGCCCGCAGCAATGCTGGCCGGTGCGGTGCGTCAGCGAGCGACTGGGGTTGCAACTGCCCTACGGCGAGATGACCTTTTCCGTTGGCGAATTACCGGCGCTGGGGCAGTACCTGAGTTGCTCCTTGATGTCGCCATTAACGCCCGATCTCAGTCCGCAGCAGGGCGTACAACTGGCGGATAACTGCCTGAAGATGGCGCTCTCGCTACCAGTAACGGATGCCAGCTTGAGTCGCCGCGCGCTGCTGTTCGGCCAGCGAGGCGCGCAGCATGCATGAGTTATCGCTGTGCCAGAATGCGGTGGAAATTATCGAACAGCAGGCGAAGCAGCATGGCGCGCAGCGCGTGACCGGCGTCTGGCTGGAAATCGGCGCGCTGGCCTGTATCGAAGAGAGCGCCCTGCGGTTCGGTTTCGATATTGCCTGTCGCGATACGCTGGCACAGGGGTGCGCGCTGCATATCATCCATAAACCCGCGCAAGCGTGGTGCTGGAACTGTAGCGCGTCGGTAGAGATCACCCGGCACGACGAGTGCCCGCGCTGTCACTGCCCGACGTTGCATATTGAGCACAGCGACGGCGTGCAGATCAAAAGTATTGAAGTGGAGTAAGACAACGATGTGTATAGGCGTACCGGGCCAGGTGGTGGCCGTTGGCGAAGATTTTCATCAACTGGCGCAGGTCGATGTGTGTGGTGTGCGCCGCGACGTTAATATCGCGCTGGTGTGCGAAGAATCGCCACAGCAATTGCTCGGCCAGTGGGTGCTGGTACATGTCGGTTTTGCTATGAGCATTATTGACGAGCAGGAGGCGCTGGCGACGCTTGCGGCGCTTCGGCAAATGGAGAGCGACGAGCTGGCGGCGGGATAAGAAACCGGGCGGCATTCCACCCGGTGTGGAAGATTAGGCGTTGCGTTTATCTTCGGTCTGCGTATCGAAATCGCTGGCGTCATGGCGCTCGTGCAACTGCTCGTTCGGCGCGCCGAACGTACGGTTAACGATGCGACCGCGTTTCACTGCCGGGCGGGCGAAAATCTCCTGTGCCCAGCGCTGCACATTTTTGTAGCTGCCCGCATCGAGGAATTCGGCGGCGTCATACACATTGCCAAGTACCACGTTGCCGTACCACGGCCAAATCGCCATATCGGCAATGGTGTACTCATCACCCGCGATGAATTTATGGTTGGCCAGTTGTTTATCCAGCACGTCCAGCTGGCGTTTGGCTTCCATGGTAAAGCGGTTGATGGCGTACTCAATTTTAACCGGCGCATAGTTGTAGAAGTGGCCAAAACCGCCGCCGAGGAATGGCGCAGAGCCTTGTAACCAGAACAACCAGTTCAACGTTTCTGCGCGTCCTGCCGGATCTTTTGGCAGGAAGTGGCCGAATTTTTCTGCCAGATACAGCAGGATAGCACCGGATTCAAATACGCGCGTCGGCGGCGTCGTGCTGTGATCGCGCAGCGCCGGGATTTTGGAGTTCGGGTTGACGTCGACAAAACCGCTGGAGAATTGATCCCCTTCGCCGATACGAATCAGCCAGGCGTCGTACTCTGCCTCGCTAACCCCTTTTGCCAGCAGTTCTTCCAGCATGATCGTGACTTTCTGACCATTCGGCGTGCCGAGCGAATAGAGCTGGAGCGGATGTTTGCCCACCGGCAATGTTTTGTCGTGCGTCGGGCCGGAAACCGGGCGGTTGATATTCGCGAAAGCGCCGCCGCTGGATTTATCCCACGTCCAGACCTTCGGTGGCTGGTAGTTGTCTGACATTTTGGTCCGCCTTTTCGTTGATGTGTTGAAGTTCAGGTTAAGTGAGTATAAATGGTTGCGGGTTCAGGCAAGGATGCGCTGCGCCCAGACACTGATATCATCACCGCTGCCAAGATCGGCCTGCACCAGCCCATTGACCATAAAGGTTGGGGAAACATGAATGCCGTTCTGGCGCGCATATTTGCAGTGCCATTTGATTTCGGTTTGCAGCTCCGGACGGGCAAAAGCGTCTGCCAGTTTCACGCCACTGTAGTTTTCAATGCGCTCAATAATCTGCTGCGGTGTGGCATCCATATTCGGGCCGCTGCAATGATCCGTAAATTCAAACTCTTCACGATGATCGGCAACTGCACGCAGTACCTTATGCGCGGCGTTTTTGCCTTCGGGCAGCGTCGAAGCCGCGAGGATACAGCGCACAATCACACCAGAGAAGAGATGCCAGGGCTGTGATTGCAGGCGAATTTTGACCGTCACGTTCTCTTCGCCGACAGTTTCTAACAGCGCTTCCAGTTTGTTAAACGCCCGGACGGAGAAGGGGCAGGTGGGTTCGATAAAGATCTCGAAAGTTCGGGGGCCGTGGCCCCAGCTTAGCGGTGCGGCATGTAAAGGTTGTTGACTCATGGTCACTCCTGCTGTTTTTCATTTTGTGAGAGTTTGAGAGTAGCAGCATGCCGCAGACGCGGGGAGTTCGTTTTGCGTCGGATGCGGTTATCGTGCGGTGTTCGACGGCCGTAGCATTTCCACACGCGAACGTTTTAACAATAAGAAATAAATACTGCTGTAATGTGCATAATTAATTTTTAAGAGATGACTTAAATAATATTTAACTTAGTAACTTCACCTTAACGTAAATTATTATATTATTGATCGGTATTTGCTTATTTAAATTTTGTCTGTAGCGCTGATTATTTCATCATTATTTGTTATTAACCCGTTTCTCTCTGCTGTCGATAATCGTTATGAGGGGTTTTTTTCGACTCAGATCGGAGGAGTCATTAGCGGATTATCTGGGTAACCATCAGCGGAGATAATGATGCAGGAGATTCAGGCGATTCAGGCAACCACGCACCTTGCCAATGCAACACAAGAAAGTACGGCGGCCAAAGCCGATCCACACACCACCAGTGAAAGCGGAGCGGGTAACAAATCTCATCAGGATGAAAGTACTAAAGTGACGTTCTCCAGCCGCGCCGAAAGCCATAAAGAGGCGAAGGCTATAAAGGCGGAGCAGCAGCTCGCAGAAAAGAAAGAAGTCGAAAATCATCAAATTGATTATTCGCTGGCGATGACCGGCATTCCGCAATTTGGTGGACGTCTGGTAACGGTTGTTAAATATCCTGACGGTAGTACGGAAATGATTGACGCCTTTTCCGGCAAAAAAGTAACACAACAGGAACTGGACATCGCCCGGGCCGAGAAAGAAAACAGCGAACATGTACAACGCAAGCAGGAAGCCAAAAAAGTCGCGCAGGAAGTGCAGACATTCACGCCTGGAGAATCGCAGCCAACGGATCTGGAATAATCCTCTGGCGGTAAATTTGTAATAAAGGCGAAGGCTATTCAGAATTTATCCATAAAATATATCTTATATGTTATGGGTGGCCTGAGCTGAATATCATAGCTGTGTTGTTGTGTATTTAGTTTAAGTCAGTATCGGTGCCATTTTGCTTCAGCAATTTAATGCTGAGGATTGCGGCTGTCTGGCGTTTTGCTGCGAGAGAGGGCACATCGCTGCCGTTTTTGGGACGACAGAATGCGCCATTTACTTAGCATGCTTAATATTGGCTTTATGAGGAATTTGCCGGGATAAACGGTGGGTTATTATGATGAAGATGAGTGGTACAGCCACATTAATTATGTGGTTAATTTCTACGGTATCTGGCGTTTGGTTTTGTTGTGTTTTTCTTTGTAGTCGGCAATTGCCTGATTGATGTTTTCTGTTTCGATAACATCGACCTTTTCATCATTAAAGAACACTTCATAGTGGCCGGATACATATTTAAAAGTGAAAATTTTCCCCTGATAGCGAACGCGTCTCTCCTTCACCGACAAGCCTCTGCTGCGCATAGCCACTTTTGCCATTGTATCTATCTTTTTATTTTTCATAGCTATTTTCTTTACCTTTTCAGGCTGTTATGCGATGCCTGTATTTTATTCCGCGTGTTCAGGTGCTAATTTGTTATCCTCTCAAAGAAAATCAACAGTTGCCAGAACCTCATGCTTAATAATAGATGAAATATTTCTGCGTAACTTAAGGTTGTCTTAATCTTAAGAATATCCTGTAGTTAATAACTGGAGGATTAATTTAGTTAACCATATTTTTATGGGATTTAATTTCGAAACGCTCTTTTTGATAATTATTTCGATTCTCATTTCACCTTTGCTAGTATTAAACTTCTGGCGGCTCGCATGCGCTGACTATTACACTTATTTTAAAAGGAATGAGGATGAAGAATCGCTTTTTGCCGTTCTGTTCAATCGCACTGGTCATCTCTTCGGTTTTCGCCGCGTCTGCGGCATCTGCCGCCAATAACGACGACGGGATCGTGGTGTACAACGCGCAGCACGAAAACCTGACAAAATCCTGGGTTGATGAATTCACCAAAGAAACGGGTATTAAAGTGACGCTGCGTAACGGTGGCGACACGGAACTGGGCAACCAGCTTGTTCAGGAAGGAAAGGTTTCTCCTGCTGATGTCTTCCTCACCGAAAACTCACCAGCAATGACGCTGGTCGATAATGCCAACCTGTTCGCGCCGCTGGATGCCGATACCCTGAAGCAGGTTCCGGCGCAGTTCCGCCCGGCGCATGGCCGCTGGATCGGTATTGCCGCGCGCAGCACGGTGTTTGTTTATAACCCGACAAAAATCAGCGCGGCTCAGCTTCCGGCATCGATAATGGATTTAGCCAAACCGGAATGGAAAGGCCGCTGGGCGGCGTCTCCGTCAGGCGCAGACTTCCAGGCGATTGTCAGCGCGATGCTCACGCTGAAAGGCGAAAAGGCCACGCTCGACTGGCTGAAAGCCATGAAAACTAATTTCGTGCCTTATAAAGGTAACAGCACCGTCTTAAAAGCGGTGAATGCAGGGCAGATTGATGGCGGCGTTATCTACCACTACTACTACTTTGTTGATCAGGCCAAAACCGGCGAGAACAGCAAAAACACCCAGCTTTACTACTTTAAGCATCAGGATCCGGGCGCTTTCGTCAGCATTTCCGGCGGTGGTGTTTTAGCCTCCAGTAAGCACCAGAAACAGGCGCAGGCCTTCATCAAGTGGATCACCGGTAAAACCGGGCAGGATATGCTGCGTACCAATACCGCTTTTGAATATGCCGTCGGTGCGGGCGCGGTTTCCAACGCGAAATTGGTGCCGCTGAATCAACTGGATGCGCCAAAGGTCGAGCCTTCTGCGCTGAATAGCAAAAAAGTGAGCGAGTTAATGACCGAGGCCGGTCTCCTGTAATTGCGGTATGAATGAGCGTTTTATGTCCAGTTTGAGTCTTCCGGCGACACGCCGCGCGGCCAGCCAAACCGTCCGGCGCCGCCCTTCCGGGGTGCTGGTGGTATTAGCCACTTTTGCGGCACTGCTTGCTTTACTGCCCGTGGGATTTGTTATTGGGGTGGGTATTGATACCGGTTGGCCAACGGTGAAGGCGCTCATTTTTCGCCCGCGCGTTGGCGAGCTGCTCAACAACACCTTTTTGCTGATTGCCTGCGCTGTTCCGGCCTGTGTGGCGGCAGGAATTGCCATGGCCTGGTTGACGGAGCGAACCACGCTGCCTGGGCGACGCGTCTGGTCGCTGCTGGCCGTTGCGCCGCTGGCGATCCCGGCGTTTGTGCAAAGTTATGCCTGGGTCAGCGTCGCGCCGGGTTTCAATGGTTTGCCCGCCGCCGTTTTTCTCGCGGTGCTGGCCTATTTTCCCTTTATTTATATGCCGGTAGCCGCCGTATTACGTCGGCTGGATCCGGGTCTTGAAGATGTAGCCGCCTCGCTGGGCACACCGCCGTGGCGCATCTTTTTCCGCGTGGTTTTGCCGCAACTCAAGCTGGCGATTTGCGGCGGCGCGCTGCTGGTTGCGCTGCATTTACTGGCGGAATATGGCCTGTTCGTGATGATCCGTTTTGATACCTTCACCACCGCCATTTATGACCAGTTTCAATCCACCTTTAGCGGTCCGGCTGCCAACATGCTGGCGGGCGTGCTCGCCCTCTGCTGTCTGGCGTTGCTATTACTGGAGACCGCCGCGCGCGGTAAAGCGCGTTATGCCCGCGTCGGCGCAGGCGCGGCGCGTAAACAGCACCACGTTGTGCTTGGTCGCGGGAGTTCTGCGTGTGGATTCGCGCTGATGCTGGTGATGGCGATCCTTGCGCTCGGTACGCCGATGATAGTGCTCGCCCGCTGGCTGTGGCTTGGCGGGTTGGCGAACTGGTCCAGCGCCGATTTGTGGCTCTCTCTGCGTCAGACGTTATTTCTGGCATTTTGCGGCGCGCTGCTGACAACGGCATTTGCGCTGCCGACGGCCTGGCTTGCGGTGCGCCATCCGCGTCCGCTGATTCGCGTGCTGGAGGGATGTAACTACGTCACCAGTTCGCTGCCGGGCATTGTTGTCGCGCTGGCGCTGGTCACCGTCACCATTCATTACGCAAGGCCAATCTACCAGACTGAAGTGACGCTGTTTCTGGCGTATATGCTGATGCTGATGCCCAGAGCGCTCATCAATCTGCGCGCCGGGATTGCGCAAGCGCCAGTGGAACTGGAACAGGTGGCGCAAAGCCTTGGTACTTCACCCGGCAGAGCGCTGCTGAGCGTCACGCTGCGGCTGGCGGCTCCTGGTGCTGCGGCGGCTGCAGCGCTGGTCTTTCTCGGTGTCAGCAATGAACTGACCGCCACGCTGCTGCTTTCACCCCTTGGTACCCGCACGCTGGCGACCGGTTTCTGGGCGCTCACCAGCGAGATCGATTATGTTGCGGCCTCGCCTTACGCGCTGCTGATGATTTTGATTTCCCTGCCGTTGACCGGCCTTCTTTATAAGCAATCACAAAAACTGTCGGGTCTTTAAGATGTTAGAACTGAGCAATATTTCCAAATCCTTTGGCTCCGCACGTGTGCTGGACAGTGTGAACCTGCTTATTCCTCCCGGCAGCCGTACGGCGATTGTTGGTCCGTCTGGCTCGGGGAAAACCACGTTATTGCGGTTGATTGCCGGGTTTGAGCGGCCGGACAGCGGACAGATAATGATGCACGGAAAGCCGCTATTTGCTGGCGATCAGTTTGTTCCCGCTCATCAACGTAAAATTGGTTTTGTTCCGCAAGAAGGTGCGTTGTTCCCGCATTTGCGCGTGGGGGAAAACATTGCCTGGGGGTTGAGCGGCTCCCGTCATGAGAAGCGTGCGCGCGTGGATGCGTTAATGGCAATGGTGTCGCTGGATAGCAAACTGGCCCAGCGCTGGCCGCATGAGATCTCCGGCGGTCAACAGCAGCGCGTTGCTCTGGCGCGTGCGCTGGCGCAACAACCGGCGCTGATGCTGCTCGATGAGCCTTTCTCCGCGCTTGATACCGGTTTGCGTGCCGCCACGCGTAAAGCGACGGCAGATTTACTCACTCAGGCGGGTGTGGCGTCGATTCTGGTCACTCACGATCAGAAAGAGGCACTGTCATTCGCCAGCCAGATTGCGGTGATTCGTCACGGGCGCTTTGCCCAGATTGGCTCGCCCTTTGAGGTCTATTCGCAGCCTGCGGATGAAGAAACGGCGCTGTTTTTAGGCGACGCGCTGATTCTGCCTGCCGAGGTGACGCAAGGGAAAGCGCGCTGCCAGCTTGGCGATATTCCGGTTGATGATGTATCTGCTTCCGGCACGCGGCGCATTATGCTGCGCCCGGAGCAAATCAGCGTTGAGCCGTGCGATAGCGCAGCGGGGCTGCCGCAGGCGCACATTGTGGATATCGATTTCGTGGGTTATCTCTCCGCGCTGACGCTCGCTTTTGCGCATACAGATGAACGCATCACCGTGCAGACCGTTACCCGGCCAGGCTGGTTGCCGGGTATGAAGGTCAATATCCAGATTAACGGCTGCGCGCGCGTGTTTGCTTTGTGATCTCCCGCCCGCTTTGCTGCGGGCTTGTTTGCCATCTGTCATATTTTTGAATCCGATCTAAAAACGATGTTTTTTAATGTGTAAAACTTAGTTTCGTTTTTATCTCTATAATAATTAACACCTTCTTTTAGCTGGATATGCATTGCGCGCTCCGGCATTTTGTTAAGTTCGCATTTTCCAGGAAACAGAAATTTTCAATTACACCGGGCTGTAAGGCCGGGAGGATCTGTTTCAGGAGAATACCTATGCAATACCCTCTGGGATTTACTGCGCTGTTGGGCTGTCTGCCCGTAATGGCAAATGCTGTCACGCTGGTGGCCCAGCAAATTCGCCAGACACCTTCGTTGTGCGTGCTGACTGACACACTGAAAAACGAAGGAGAGTTTTGATGAAGACACTGCACTATTCTGTGCTGTTGCTGGCCTGTATTGGTACCAGCCCGTTCTCTGCACAGGCAAAAGAGTGGAACGCGGTTGTTTCCGCCACACCGCAGGCGGGCGAGTTTGCCACCATCAGCCAGGCGTTGGCCGCTGCGCCGAAAAGCGGTACGCCGTGGCGCATTCTGATCAAAGAGGGACGCTGGAACGAGCGGCTGGTGATTGAAAAACCGGTCACGCTGGTGGGGCAGTCAAAAGATCGGACGCAGATTGAAGCGAATACCCCGGCGGGCGCGCTGGATGCCAGCGGGAAAAAGTGGGGAACCGGGCGTACCAGTACGGTGGAGATCCGCGCCACTGGCGTGACGATCGAGAACCTGACCATCCGCAACAGCTTTGATTTTCCGGCCAATGCCGCGCTGGCGGATACCGATCCGAAAAAACTGAAAGATACGCAGGCGGTAGCGCTGATGATTTCAGAAGGTGCAGATAAGGCACGTTTCCGCCATGTCCGGCTGGAGGGGTATCAGGACACGTTTTACAGCAAAAGCGGCAGCCGCAGTTATTTCACCGATTGTGAAGTTAGCGGTCATGTCGATTTTATCTTTGGCCCTGGCATTGCGGTGTTTGACCGCTGCGACATTATTGCCCGCAACCGCAATGATATCGACCCGCCGTACGGCTATATCACCGCGCCCGCCACCCAACAGGATCAGAAATTTGGCCTGTTTATTATCAACAGTAAATTAAGCAAAGAGCCGGGCGTGCCGGCAAACAGCTTTGCGCTTGGGCGTCCGTGGCATCCAACCACTGAATTCAGTGACGGGCGTTATGCCGATCCGCATGCCATTGGCCTGGCGGCATTTATTCACTGCGAGATTGATGACCATATTTACGGCTGGGACAAAATGTCCGGCAAAGATAAAGCCGGGAATAAAATCTGGTTCTACCCGGAAGATAGCCGTTTTTATGAATCCGATAATCGCGGGCCTGGCGCCGGGCAGGGCGGCGCGCGCTACCAGCTCACGAAGGCGAACGCAGCGCAATACAGCCTGGCTGCGATTTTCGATGGCTGGGATAAAACCCTGCTGGAGTAAATTTTCAGGCATTGCCCCCGGCAACGGGGGCAATTTTCGTTATCAGTTGCCGTATTTAACGTTAAAGCCCAGCGCATCACCGACCGTGTCGTATTCGCGGAAATTAAAAATAAGCGGCTTCCATTGGGTGGAATCGACAATGCCGTTTTCACCTAAGAGTGGGTTTTCTACCCACAGATTGACAATATCCAGCTCGGCGAGAATAAAACGGCCTTTATCGCTGATGGACACTAAACGGCATTCCGCCTGAATCGGGCATTCAGCAATGCGCGGCGGCGCAACGTCAATTGAGGCTTCCGCAGTCAACCCGGCTTTGGCGAATTTATCATGGCAAATTTCCACGCCCCATTTGGTCTGGTTTTCCGACAGCGTATCGCCGCCAGTCAGCCTGCCAACCTGCTCGACTTTCTCCCACAGGGTATGATCGGGAATATTGATGACCGCATCGGAACCGGCAATTAAATTGCTATGTGTTTTGCTACCTTTACTTATTCCAATAATAATTTTCTCGCCAAGTGAAATTGATGATGAAGCTGCGCAAATATTATTTTTCCCTTCGCTATCTTGCGTTGTGACCATAAAAACGGGAAAGCCGTAATAGAATGAATTGAGTTTTGATTTGCTTTTCATTGTCCCTTTTCTCTTATATTTAAAGCCGTAATGAGACTATTTTTCACCCTGTTTATGGTCTTTTACAATAACCCTTTTTGAGTAGCGAAAATTAGCAATAAATAACCACTAAAAAAAGTAGTCTACAAATCATAAAAGAGGTATATGATATGCAACATATGCTTTTCCCCCTCCCGGTGAGCTCCGCTTGCTGAGAACTTTGAGGATGAAACATGCAACGTATCACCATACCCGCAAACTATGTTCACACTCGTACGACGCCATTCTGGACGAAAGAAACCGCCCCGGCGTCTATCTGGAAACGCCATCTGGACGCCGGTACCCGGCAGGGTGTTTACCCGCGACTGAGCGTGTCGCAAGGGGCGATCCGCTATAACGGTTACGCGGATGAAACCAGCCCGCAACCGGTGGAAACCGTGACGATCAATGCCGGGGAATTTGCCGTCTTTCCGCCGGAAAAATGGCACAACATTGAAGCATTAACCGACGACACAATATTTAGCGTCGATTTCTATGTTGACCCGAAAATTTTGCTGGAAGAGTGAGATATTTATCATGACGACTGAAAATAAAGGATATTCTTTAGCGGTTTCTCATTCCGGCAAGCATGAAACGAAAGAAAAAATATGGCTGAAGCCGATGTCGTTATATGTACCGGATGTCGCCGCAGAAGCGGTTGCGGAGCTGACTTTCGGGTTTAGCGAAAATAACAGTGAATATGTTCTGACGGTCACGAACAATAATAATGGCGTTTCTGTTGATAAAGAATTTTCCAGCCTTGAAGCGTTGAAAGATCCGCTTAATGCCGCCGATTCGGTAAAAGAGTTGATTAACATTGTCCGTGGTTACGAATCGGATGAAGAAACCAATGTGTGCGGCTGGTAATACGTCACTTCAGGAGATTCACGATGGCATATCAAATTCCGGTTCACTTCCGCCATACCCGCTCCACGCCTTTCTGGACGAAAGAGACGGTACCGCAGGCGCTGCTCACCCATCACAATACGAAAAAGGGCGTTTATGGCCGTTTATCGGTAATGCAGGGCGCAGTGAAGTATTTCGGTTTTGCCGGTGAGTACGACACCACGCCGGAAGTGGAAGTGGTGATTGAGGCCGGGCACTTTGGCATCAGCCCGCCGCAATACTGGCATCACATTGAATTACTTACCGATGATACGTACTTCAATATCGATTTCTTTGCCGATCCGCACGAAGCGCTGGAAGGAAAAGGGATCGGTCAGGTGGTAAATACGCATCGCCGCTAAATGCCACGCGCCCGGCGCAGACCGGGCGTTTTTGTTCAGAAGTTATCAATAAACCGCTTCACCGCCGGTGAACGCTCGAATTTTCTCCATGCCAGCGCCACGTCTGTTTTCAACACTTCACCTTTGATGCGGTGGAACGTCACCAGCGGATGACTAAAGCAGGACATGGATTGCGGGACAATGGCGAAACCAAATCCTGCGCTGACCATGCTCAGCGATGAAGAAAATTGCGATGCCTGCTGCGGGTGGCTCATATTAATGCCGGCGCGCAGACAGGCGTTGTAAATCAGTTCGTACAGCCCTGGCGCCACCGCCTGCGGGAAGATCACCAAAGGCGTATCACGCAGCTCCGACAGCGCGAGATCGGCTTCATCAGCCAGCGGATGTGAGCGGTGTAACGCAATTAGCATCGGCTCTTCATCAATCAATTTCAGATTAAAGATTTTGCTGTTTTCACAGGGCAGGCGCACAAAAGCGACATCGATCAGCCCTTCATCCAGCTCCTGCATGAGCGTCGCCATATTGTCCTCTTTCTGATGGAGCATGACCTGCGGATAGTCATGCTGAAACTGGCGCAGCACGGCAAAAATGCGGATGTGAAAAGCGTTGGAACTGGTCACGCCGAGATAGAGTTTGCCGTTGATCCCCCGCGCGATACCTTTGGCTTTTTCCAGTGCGGCATCACTTAAGGCGAGGATCTGGCAGGCATCTTCGTAGAAGGCTTCGCCCGCCTCGGTAAGCTCCACACCGCGCGTTAAACGGTGAAATAACGGCGTCCCCACTTCCTGCTCAAGACGGCGAATTTGCTGGCTCAGCGGCGGCTGCGACATGCCCAGCATTTCCGCCGCGCGGGTGAAATGTTGCGTCTGCGCAACGGCGACAAAATAGCGTAGATAACGAAGTTCCATATCGAAAACATCTCAAACCTTGATGGTTTGTATATTGGAATCTCTCGCTGAAGCGAGTCAATATTTAATCAGCTTTTCTAAAGGTCTACTCAATGAGGTATTAGAGGATGACTAATCTAAATGATTGTTCCTGCAAAGAAAATTTAAGTGAAACAATTCGTGCTTTTTCTAAAAGCAAACCTGAATGTGTGATATATCAAACATCGCTAATGAGTGCGCTATTAAGTGGGGTTTACGAAGGAAATACCACGATTAAGGATTTACTCAATCACGGCGACTTTGGACTCGGCACGTTTAATGAACTGGATGGCGAACTGATTGCCTTCAACAGCGAAGTCTATCAGTTGCGTGCAGATGGCAGCGCCAGGGAGGCGCGCCCGGATCAAAAAACACCGTTCGCCGTGATGACCTGGTTCCGGCCGAGCTACAGCCAGCAGTTCGATGCTCCCGTCAGCCGACAACAACTGCACGAGATCATTGATAAACAGATTCCTTCCGACAACCTCTTTTGCGCCCTGCGCATTGAGGGCCATTTTCGCCACGCGCACACCCGCACCGTGCCGCGCCAGACGCCACCTTATCGGGCGATGACCGACGTACTCGACGATCAGCCGGTCTTTCGCTTTAACAGCCGCGCGGGCGTATTGGTTGGTTTCCGCACACCGCAGCATATGCAGGGAATCAATGTTGCCGGTTATCACGAACACTTTATTACCGACGATCGACGCGGCGGTGGTCATTTGCTGGATTATCAGTTGGATCACGGCACGTTGACCTTCGGTGAGATTCACAAACTGATGGTTGATTTGCCAGCGGATGAGGCGTTTCTTCAGGCCGATCTGCACCCGGATAATCTCGATGCCGCAATTCGTTCGGTAGAGAGCTGAGACACGGACAAAGGAGTGACTAATGAGCAATGAAAACCATACGCAGCAGTGGGCGCATGGCGCCGACATGGTGGTGAAACAACTGGAAGCTCAGGGCGTTAAACAGGTTTTCGGCATTCCAGGCGCGAAAATCGATAAAGTTTTTGACTCCCTTCTGGATTCATCCATCCAAATAATTCCGGTTCGTCACGAAGCCAATGCCGCCTTTATGGCGGGTGCAGTCGGACGTATTACCGGCAAAGCGGGTGTGGCGCTGGTAACCTCCGGGCCCGGCTGCTCCAACCTTATCACCGGCATGGCGACCGCGAACAGCGAAGGCGATCCGGTGGTGGCGCTGGGCGGCGCGGTTAAACGCGCCGACAAAGCCAAACTGGTGCACCAAAGCATGGATACCGTCGCGATGTTTAGCCCGGTAACCAAATACGCCGTGGAAGTCCCTTCTTCTGATGCCATTGCAGAAGTGGTGTCGAATGCGTTTCGCGCCGCAGAGCAGGGGCGCCCGGGCAGCGCTTTTGTCAGCCTTCCGCAGGATATTGCCGATCAACCCGCCAGCGGCGCGATCCTGCCTGCCGGCTCGCCTCCTGCGTTAGGCGCTGCGCCGGATGCGATGATCAACGACGTGGCAAAAATGATCGCCGCGGCGGAAAACCCGGTGTTTCTGCTGGGGCTGATGGCCAGCCGACAGGAGAATATCGAGGCGCTGCATCTGCTGCTGGAAAAAAGCCACATTCCGGTCACCAGTACTTACCAGGCGGCAGGCGCAGTCAACCAGCAACATTTCAGCCGTTTCGCCGGACGCGTTGGCTTATTCAATAACCAGGCCGGGGATCGGCTTCTGCATCTGGCGGATCTGGTTATCTGTATTGGTTACAGCCCGGTGGAATATGAACCTGCGATGTGGAACACCGGCAACGCCAGACTGGTGCATATTGATGTGCTGCCCGCCTATGAAGAGCGAAACTATATTCCGGACGTTGAGCTGATTGGCGACATCGCCAGCACGCTGGACAAACTGGCGGCGAAGATTGAAAAACCGCTGATCCTCACCCCGCGCGCGTCGGAGATTTTGATTGATCGCTGCAACCAGCGCGATTTGCTCAATCGCAAAGGCGCGCAGCTTAACCAGTTTGCCATTCATCCGCTGCGCATTGTGCGGGCGATGCAGGACATCGTGAATAACGACGTGACGCTGACAGTCGATATGGGCAGTTTTCACATCTGGATCGCCCGCTATCTCTATAGCTTCCGCGCTCGCCAGATGATGATTTCTAACGGTCAACAGACGATGGGCGTCTCACTGCCGTGGGCGATTGGCGCCTGGCTGGTTAACCCCGGGCGCAAAGTGGTGTCGGTTTCCGGCGATGGCGGTTTTCTGCAATCCAGCATGGAGCTGGAAACCGCTGTGCGTCTCGGCGCGAATGTGTTGCACATCATCTGGGTGGATAACGCCTACAACATGGTGGCGATTCAGGAAGAGAAAAAATACCAGCGTCTCTCCGGGGTGAATTTCGGCCCGGTGGATTTTAAAGCCTATGCCGAAGCATTTGGCGCGAAAGGTTTTGCCGTCGGGAGCACGGCGGAACTTGAACCGACCCTGCGTGCAGCGATGGACACAGAGGGCCCGGCAGTCGTCGCCATTCCGGTGGATTACAGCGATAACCCGCTGTTGATGGGCCAGCTCAACCTTAACCAGATTCTTTGAATAACCAAGGAGAAGTGATGAAAAAAGTCGCATTCGTGACCGGCGCCGGTCAGGGAATTGGTAAAGCCATTGCGCTGCGTCTGGCGAAAGATGGTTTTGCCGTCGCCGTTGCCGACTATAACGCCGCCACCGCCAAAGCCGTGGCCGACGAGATCAATAGCCATCAGGGCAGCGCGATTGCTGTAACAGTAGATGTTTCCGATCGCGAACAGGTTTTTGCCGCGGTGGAAGAGGCCAGAAGCAAGCTAAAAGGCTTTGATGTCATCGTCAATAACGCAGGCGTTGCGCCTTCAACCCCCATTGAATCGATCACCCCGGAAGTGGTGGATAAGGTTTATAACATCAATGTTAAAGGTGTGATTTGGGGGATTCAGGCTGCGGTCAGCGCTTTTAAAGCGGAAAAACACGGTGGCAAAATCATCAATGCCTGCTCGCAGGCGGGGCATGTCGGCAACCCGGAACTGGCGGTTTACAGTTCGAGCAAATTCGCCGTGCGCGGTTTAACCCAGACCGCCGCGCGCGATCTGGCGCCGCTGGGCATTACGGTTAACGGTTACTGTCCGGGGATTGTGAAAACCCCGATGTGGGCCGAAATCGATCGCCAGGTCTCTGATGCCGCGGGCAAACCGCTCGGTTACGGCACCGAACAGTTCGCCAAACGCATCACGCTTGGGCGCTTGTCAGAACCCGAAGATGTGGCAGCTTGCGTCTCATATCTTGCAGGGCCGGATTCAGACTATATGACCGGTCAGTCCCTGCTGATTGATGGTGGTATGGTATTTAACTAATACGTTTGATGGCTCGGACACAGCCTTGCCTCTGCGATCGTGCAGGGGCTTTTTTATATCCCGCAATGAAGGTCATTCTCATCAACAAACACTGTTAGCGACAATGATCTGCTGTGGTATATGCGATTTTCGGCAATCCAGCGCAAAAATTCTCGTTTTGGTTATGGAAGCGTTTGCGCTTAACTGAAAAGGTCAACCTTAGCCGGAGAACTCGCGGATGAAGAAAATATTGCAACAGTGGCTTGAGCGCCTTGCTCCCGTGCTGCCTGTACACGTGGAGGAAGGGGAATATGATTCTGGTCGCCATGTGGCGCTGATGATCCCATTCGGCCTGCTCTACGGCCTTGATTATCATCCATCTGTATGGATTTACGATGAAAAATGAGCGCTTCCATCTGGTGATGCGCTACAGCTACTGGAATGAACTGTGCGTACCGGATTAGAACCCGCCCTAAAACAGGCGGGTTTTTTATTTTCTTACCCCACCAAAATCCATTTTGAAATTGCGTTTCACCTCTCATTTCCGTCTTTTTAAGGGATTTTTTTCTGCACCCTTCGCCCCCGGTCACAATTCAGACACCTTATCTTGTATGGTAGTAGACACAAAAACCGTAAGGGAGATACCGTGAAAGCCGTGATGTATTTGCCTTAACGATCCCGGCTTTACGCTGGACATGGTTGAATGAAGATTCGCTTATGGAGTTTTGATGTCCATGAAAAATAAACAACAAACTCATTGGGTTAACGGTTTCCCGCTGGCGGGTAAGCTGCATAAACGCGGAGAGACGCTATGATCCGCAAAAACCGGAAAGTCACTATTCCCGTCAGTATCGGCTATGGCATGACGGATATTATGGGCGGCGGCGCATTTACCGTTATTGGTGCATGGTTACTCTTTTTCTATACCACCTTTGTTGGCCTGTCACCGATTGAAGCGGCTTCGATTGTGGCGATTGCCCGTATTGTTGATGCTATCGTCAGCTTATTTATGGGGCGCTTCACCGACCACTTTTACAAAAACTATTTCGGCAAGAAATTTGGCCGCCGCCGGTTTTTCTTGCTAATCGGCGCACCATTAATGCTGGTTTATATTTTGTTATGGCTCGACGGGATGAATTTTCTCTTTTATCTCGCCGTGTACCTGGCATTTGAAGTGATCGCGGCAATGGTGCTTATTCCCTGGGAAACGCTGCCCTCGGAAATGACCAAAGATTTTAATGAACGCACTAAACTTTCCACCTGTCGTATGTTTCTTTCCGCTGCCGGTACATTCCTCGCCACGTTTATTCCCGGCGTGTTGATTGGCTTGCTGGGGGAGAAAAATGCCGATGCCTATCTGATTAACGGTATCGTTTTTGCCGTGCTGTTTATGCTCTGTGTGTTTATTTCCTGGCGAGTCACCTGGGAACGTGAATTAACGCCGGAAATGCTGGCGGAGATGGAAAAAGGCTACCAGCCGACCAGCGCGAGCCAGAAATTGCAGGCGTTTTTCACCCTGTTTAAAGATTACGCTTCAACGCTTAAAGTGCGGGCTTTTCGTAAACATCTGGCTATCTATCTGTTCTCATTTACGGCAAAAGATGTCTATAACACAGTGTTTGTTTTCTTCTGTGTCTACTGCCTGCACGTCTCCTCTTCACTGGCGGGAACCCTGTTGTCGATGAGTATCGTCGGGCTGCCGGTAACGCTGGCGGCGGGTGTGGCGATGATTAAATATGGCCCATCGCGGCTTTATGTTTTCGCCTACAGCGTAATGATCCTGTGTCTGGGCGGTTTCTTCCTGGTGTACCAGTTCCCGACGGAGAACAAGGTGCTATTGCTGGTGATTCTTGCCGGGGTGTATCAGGTTGGCCGCTGTGTGCTGGAGTTCACGCCGTGGAACGTTTTCCCGTTCATTCCGGATATTGACGAAATGATTTCCGGCCAGCGCCGGGAAGGGCTGTTTGCCGCCGTAATGACCTTCTCACGCAAAACCACCGTCGCGATTGCCACCTTTATTGTCGGTCTGTTACTGCAAAGCGGTGGTTTCGTTAAAGGCAGCCAGGTACAGCCGCAGGAAGCGGTGACCACCATTGTGCTGCTGCTGTTTGTCGGCACCGTTGGGTTATTGCTGGTGGCATTGTGGCAGGCGCTGACATTCCATTTGAACAAGCGCACGCACAAGATTTTCGTTGATGAACTCGATCGTCTGAAGGCGAACGGTCTGAAACAGAATGTTGCGCCGCAAGCGCGGGCGGTGGTGGAAGATCTGACCGGTTATACCTATGAAAAACTGTGGTGTAAAGATTCTGCGGGCCAGTCTGAACCGGTCACGCTAAATAACGCGATAGCACTGCGGAAATAACAAGTGTAAGTAAAGACCCGCCCGGAAAATAACAGGATGGAAAGTCTTCCGGGCGGCGATAAATATCGTCAGCGCCGTCAGTCGCGAATTGTAACGATACGGTCATGTGTAGAAAAATACGCTTACACTCTTTTGGGGCTTTTGTCATATAGCTGCGATTTTTTCACTATCTAATAATCCCCGGCTACTGCAACTTCGCCCAATCTGTGATTGCCGGGTTGCACATTTTAACCCTTAGGTTAATTTCATTTTTATTTTGCTTTTCATTCACTCCTCCGGGTAATTGCCCGGAGGTTTTTTTCTGCTGATTGATACCGCTCTATTTTTTGTCATGACACAAAATTGTCATATAAGCGCTCTATCCTTCCCTCCGTTCGCAAAATTATTCAAAAATCTATCAACTTTTTCGTTTTTGGAGAGATTATGGCAACGTTTAATGCATCTGTTCGCCTGATGGCCGCAGCACTTGCGCTTTCTACGACTACCGTTTTCGCAGCAACCAATGTCACTGGCGCAGGCGGCACCTTCCCGGCTCCGGTATACGCAAAGTGGGCCGCTGAATATCAGAAACAAGTGGGTTCTCAGGTCAACTACCAGGGAATTGGTTCGTCTGGTGGTATCAAACAGATCATTGCAAAAACCGTTGATTTTGGCGCATCCGACGCCCCGATGAGCGATGAAGATTTGGCAAAAAATGGCCTGTTCCAGTTTCCGACTGTGATTGGCGGTGTTGTGCTGGCAGTGAACATCCCGGGCGTAAAATCCGGCGAGCTGACTCTGGATGGTAAAACGCTGGGTGATATCTACCTGGGCACCATCAAAAAATGGAACGATCCGGAAATCACTAAGCTGAACCCAAAAGTAAAACTGCCGGACACCAATATCAACGTTGTGCGTCGTGCAGATGGCTCCGGCACGTCATTCGTCTTCACCAGCTACCTGTCTAAAGTGAACGCAGACTGGGCAAGCAAAATTGGTAAAGGTTCAACCGTTAACTGGCCAGTCGGTCTCGGTGGTAAAGGCAACGATGGCGTAGCCGCTTTCGTACAGCGTCTGCCTGGTTCCATTGGTTACGTGGAATACGCCTATGCCAAACAGAACAACCTGACCTGGACCAAACTGTTTGATGCCGACGGGAAAGTGGTTGAACCGTCGCAGCAGAGCTTCAGTAACAGCGCCAAAGGGGCTGACTGGAGCAAATCTTTCGCCCAGGATCTGACCTTCCAGAAAGGCAAAGACGCGTGGCCGATCTCCTCCACGACCTTTATCCTGGTCTACAAAAAACAGGATGACGCAGCGAAAGGCGCAGAAGTGCTGAAATTCTTCGACTGGTCTTACAAAAACGGTAACGCGATTGCGAGCAGCCTCGATTATGCGCCGCTGCCGGAGTCTGTAACCAGCCAGGTTCGTGCCGCCTGGAAAGCGAATGTCAAAGACGCTTCGGGTAAAGCGCTGTTCTAATTTTTTATCACCACGGAAAAAGCCCGATACTTGCGTACCGGGCTTTTTTATTGTCAATGCTCGCTATTAACGAGCGCTTTCAAGCTTCCAGAGTGCCGGAACGCTGACCGGATCCCAGCCGACAATAGCGCTATGCGCTTGCAGGCAGGAATAGGTTTTGCCGTTGAACGACACGCGATCGCCGACTTTATATACGGCGCCCTCTGCCCATGGCGTAACATCACCCGGCGCTGGCGTTTCTTCCGCATCATCCGCTAACGTTTTCACATTCAGCGAAGCGCTGAGGTTGGACACTAAACCGTTGCTGAACTCTGCTGCGACCTGGTAAACGTATGCAGTGCCTGGCTTCAGATTGCTGTCGGTAAACGACTCTGACTTCGGGCTTTCGAGCAGCTCGCCATTACGGTATACCTGATAGCGAGCGACATCACCGGCCACTTTTTTCCAGCTTAAGGTCACAGTGGTGGTGGTGATATTGCTGGCCTGAACGTTCTGCGGAATGCCCGGTTTTTCGGACGGGGTTTCATCCCCTTCCTGGCTGATCGAGCACTGGCCATTCTCCTGCTGAATGAAAAGATGCACCGGTGCCGTGCCGTCCAGGCTGCTGAGCTGATCCTGGATCAGCGTTGCACAATCCATACCTGCGCCATTTTCAAATGCGGCCTGCTGCACCTGGCTACCCGGCATCAGCGCGATTTTAGCATTCGGCTCCAGCCAGTCGTGCGAGACGATCGTACCCACATTATCCGCCACGGAGAGGAACAGACGTTGGTCGTCACTGTTAGTCAGCGTAGAAACCAGCGACTCGTCAATAGGGCTCTTCTCTGCAAACTGGGTGACCGGCAGTTCCACCATCAGCGCTTCCAGAACTTTGGCAAAATCGTGAGACCAGGAAATCTCGCCGTTTTTCGCCAGTTCATCGAAGCGGGCCATCGCGGCAGGCTTGGCTTTCGCCATCTCCGCATTGCTGTAGAAACCATAGCGGGCCAGCAGGTCAAAGTAGTTGCTGACATCAAGGCGCGTCAGTTGCGTTTCATAGCGGGTTTCTTCTTTCAGGCTTGCTTCGTTAAGCATTTGAGTGACATATGGGATCTGGCGAATATAGCGAGTCCCGAAATCATTCAACTGAACGAAACAGGCCGGATCGCTTTCCAGATGGTCTGTCAGAGCCATACAATGCTGGAAACTTTGCTCGCTTTTCAGCAGCAATTCTTTAACGGAATAGGGGCCACGGTTGTACATGTAGCTCATTACCATCGCTAATGTATCTTTATCCTTACTGTCCTGAATAAAGTCCTGAATACGCACTGTCGTATCGGTCTTATTTTTATCCCACGGCAGAGAACCGGTGTTAATCCCAATCACCGAACCGTTATAAAAGCCGCTGGTTACGGCTGAACCAATAATATTGCGTGCCGGGCCGGAGAAGGAGTCGAGGATTTTTTTCGGTTGCATCATACCAAAAATACGCGGGAAACCGCCGCCGCCAGTTCCCTGTAATTCACTCCAGGCGCTGCCCGGATATTCAATTTGTAGGACGCCGTCATCTCCTTCTTCCGATGGAGCAGGAAGATCGCGGCCTAATGAACTTTCCTGAAGCCCTTTAGAGACAAAGTAGTTCGGTCCCATATTACGCGCGAAATAGTTACCAAAGCTCTCGCCCACGCCGAAAGGACGCTGCAAATCAAAGGTACCGTTCTCTTTGTCCAGCCCGAACTGCATCTGGATCATCGTACTGACATAGGCTTGCGCGAAGGCCATCGCCCACAACTTATGTTCAACCATGGTGGCATCGGAGCTATCACCCAGCAGATCCAGTTTCACCACGCCGGAACGATCTTTTTTCCAGTTAAGATCATGATGTTCGCAGTTATCCAGATCAATTTCATAACGGCCTTCACTGTCTTGCTTAATATTGCAGTGATACGGCAGTGATAATTTATCTGCCAGATGTAGATCATAATCAATCTGGCCAGAGGAATCTTTGGGTAATAACTGGCGATACATATCAAGAGAGATATTTTCGGTAGCCAATGCATTATTGGCACTGAATAGCGCCACGGCCAGTGCGATAATTTTAATTTTCATGAATAACCCTTTCCTTGCGTTAAATAATGATGGGAGTTTACTGGCAAGGAAAACGAGAAAGTATGAGTGGAAGGCGCTATGAATATCAGTAATTTCTTCAGAGTGATAAGAAATATAATTATCGACAGGGAACTATTCTTTTGTAGTCAGGTAACGGGCTTAACGATTGTCTGTCTGTCGTGGGAAAGACCGGTTCGCGGCACGGCATGAAAAGTAGCGGCGTACTATGGGGCCAGGAAGTGACCCCGGTGAAAAGTTTAATTCTGTTTTTTCTGCGTTTTGTTGCCTGTAGCTGAATGGCGTCTTTTTTTAACCAAAAAATAAATAATGAACACAATTGCTGCACCGGTAATCATTCCTAACGTATGCATTTTTCCTCCTGATTGATTAATGTTGCTAATGGTCGAAAGCCATCGCGTTTGTAAACACTGCGGAAGTAAACTTGTTATTCCGACATACCACAAGTTCAATTGCAGCCAGTATTAATTTTTAAGCTTTTTCATGCCGCGGCTCAGGGGGTAATAGTCAATAAGAGGAGCGTAATGGCAGACTCGCAAAATTTACAGAAAGAGGTTAAACAATTCAGCGGCCTTGCCGATGATGGTGTTACCGATAACACGAGGGTTTACGGAACACGCAGGTAAGGATGTATTAATGAAAAACATTTCTGTCAGGGTGGCGCTGTCAGGCGCAATATCGATATTTGTATTGATTATTGTGGCTATCTCATCCGTGGGTTTTTTCGCATTTACCCGTTCAACAAACACGACTGAATTTATTCACAATTCTGACAGTCGGGTGATCCTGATTAACGATATCTACAAAGACTCAGCCCGTACGCGTGCTGGTTTTGCGCTGGTCTATGCAAGCTTGTTAAAAGAGGGAAAAACCGAGGCATGGGTATTTAAAAATATTCAGACCACCCACGAAAGGATGCTGGTCAACCTGCGAAGATTTGAAACTCTGCCGGTGATGGATAGCCGGGATGAAGAGATAAAAACCGAGTTGGTTACCTCGGCTGGCGCGCTGAATACACTCCTTGATAAGGCTGAGCAATTACTTAAGGCTGGGGACGTACAAGGTTACTACGATGTTAACGTGCAGCAAATTGATAAAGCTGGCGGGCGTTTCTCAGCCGCACTGGAAAAATATCAAAAAAGCACCAATGAAATTGTTAATAATTTGGTAGATGAGCAACAAAAACAATACCGTCAGTTATTATGGGTTATGTTTGTGGGATTGTTGCTCGCTCTTTTAATTAGTGTTGCTGTTTTGTATGTTCTTCGTAATGTAATATTACGGCCTCTAAATTATGCTATTGAACATCTTGATACTGTCGCCAAAGGCGATTTAACAACAAATATTCAGATGGCCGGTAATAATGAAATCGGCAAACTTCTCAACGCTATTCGCGGTATGCAGGAGAGTCTGCGTAATTTAGTGGCGCAGGTTCGAAACGGGGTGGATGAAATACATGTGGGTTCCCGGGAGATTGCTGCAGGGAATTTAGATCTTTCATCCCGCACGGAAGAACAGGCATCCTCGCTTGAAGAAACGGCGGCATCAATGGAACAGCTTGCCTCCATCGTGAAGCAGAATGCTGACAACGCGTACCAGGCGAATTTGCTCGCCCTTAAGGCGTCAGAAATTGCCGAATCGGGCGGAAAAGCGGTATCGGAAGTGGTTCAGACCATGGACGAAATTGCTACAAGCTCCAGCAAAATCGCTGACATTGTCTCCATGATTGACAGCATCTCTTTCCAGACGAACATTCTGGCGCTCAATGCCGCCGTTGAAGCCGCCAGGGCCGGAGAGCAAGGGAAAGGTTTCGCGGTCGTCGCCAGTGAAGTGCGTACGCTGGCTCAGCGTTCCGCTTCAGCCGCTAAAGAGATCAAAGATTTGATCCAAAACTCAACGGACAGGGTGAATGCGGGAACTGAGCAAGTCGGGCGGGCAGGGGCTGCCATGCTCGAAATTGTGACATCCGTTAAACATGTTACTGATACCGTTGCGGAAATATCCCACGCTTCGCGCGAACAAGCCTCCGGGATAGATCAGGTTAATCTTGCCGTTTCGCAGATGGATGGTGTCACTCAGCAGAACGCCTCGCTGGTTGAACAAGCCGCTGCCGCAGCCAATTCACTGGAGCTGCAAGCCAGCGCGCTGGCGGAGGCGATATCCACTTTTCGTGTCAATCATGATACGACCAGCCGTTCCAGCGGCAGATTAACTGTGGCTTAGACTCCCTCATAACTTTCCCGTTTCTCGGTTATCTGTTCCGGCATGGGTTGTTTGTCATCACCCGTGCCGTAGGAGAATTACCGTCGTGTGGCAAAAAACTTAACGGTAACCGGGATATGTGGTTTGGCGCGACGAAATAAAAAGTTGGTATACCTGAGCACAGTGCCATAGCTGCAGGCCAGGCAGCAGAAAGCAAATCCTGGCGCTGGTACCATCGGGGGCATGGTTTCTGTATCTATGATTTTTTTGAGCAATGTCCGCACCACATGGCCTGCGCAAAATACTCGTTTACCTTCCGAAAACGTCATCTGAAGTACAGTATCCGGAATGCCAGAATCACCTGATTCGGATGGTGCAGGATATTCCCCTGACAGAGAATGAGCGGCTGTAGTAGATGACGGGATGGAAGCCGAGGAAGGTCAGGAGAAATCACAGTGATTGCCAGCGACCATGTCATAAAAATGATTTTCATCACATGGTCCTGAACGAAAAGTGGTTACCTCATTCCACCGATAGTGAAACCGCCATCCACCATAATTTCCTGCCCTGTAACATAACTGGCATCATCAGAAAGTAACCATGCCACTGTCCCTGAGATGTCTTCAGGAACACCATTGCGTTGTAATAATGAACGTGAAGCCAGCGCGTTAACCGTTTCTTCGGGTAATTGAAGATGATGCCGACGCGGCGGACGTGCTCAGCGCCTATCTGGCGCGTGAGAGTTACGCGGTCAGCGTCGCGGGCGACGGGCCGTCGGGACTGGAAATGAGCCAGCGCCTTAAGCCGGACCTTATCCTGCTGGACGTGATGCTGCCCGGCATGAACGGTACGGAGGTGCTGGCGGCGGTGCGCCGCCGGGGGAACACGCCGGTCATCATGGTCACCGCCATGGGCGATATCCCCGACAGGATAGGGGCCCTGCGCTACGGTGCGGATGATTATGTGGTCAAGCCCTACAACCCCGGCGAAGTGGTGGCCAGGGTGCAGGCGGTGCTGCGGCGCGTGACGCAGGCGCCGGAAGCGTCCCTGCTGCGCTGGCAGGGGCTGGAGGTGGACACGGCGATGATGACTGCCGGCGTCAGGGATGAACGCGGGGAGCTCGCGCTACTTGTGCTCACGCCCACGGAATTCAGCCTGCTGGCGACCCTGCTGCAGGCACCGGTGCGCCCCTTCTCCCGTCAGCACCTGCTGGAGCACAGCCTGCCGGAGAGCGATGCGCTGGAGCGGTCGGTGGACACGCACGTCTACAATCTGCGCAAAAAACTGGAGGCGGCCGGCATCCACGGTGTGCTGGTCAACGTCCGCGGTGTCGGTTACCGGTTCTCTCAGCCATGAAAACGTTACAGCAGCAGACCCTGTGGCGCTGGATTTGCGTGCGTATCCTGGCGCTGGCCATCGGTTCCGTGGTGGTGATTGCGGTGTGCATGTGGCTGCGTTTTGCCGTGCAGAGCCTGTGGAACCTACACCGTATGCCGCCTGCGCTACGAGAGGAGTTTACCCTGTTGCGCGCACACCCTGAAATCAATCCGACCCGCTTTCATGAGATTGTCGACACGTGGTGGGGCCTCAGGTATTCCGACCCGTCCATCGCCTCAGCGGACTGGCTGACGGTGGGCATACTGGTGGGGGTGATGATACCCTTTATTGTCGTCCTTGGGCTGCGGGCGGCCCGTCCGCTCTCCCTGCAGTTCAGCCGGCTTGCTGCGGCCGCGCGCGTCGTCAGCGCAGGCGACTTCAGCGCCCGGGTGGCGCAGGTGGATAACGCCCCGCTGGAAATGGCCCGCTTCACGCAGGACTTCAACGCCATGATGCAGCAGCTGGCGCGCTATGACCGTGAGCTCAGGGCCTCCCACGTGGCAATGGCGCATGAGCTCCGCTCTCCGCTGACGGCGGCCATCGGCCGGCTGCAGGGCATGATGGACGACGTTTTTACGCCCGAACCGCGCCAGCTGGCCATGGTCATGAAACAGCTGCAGCTGCTCAGCCGCCTCACGGATGAACTGCACCTGCTGTCGCTGGCGGATGCCGGGCAGCTCACGCTGAATAAAACACGGATCGACCTCACCGCCCTGTTGCGCGAGCGGGCGGCCTGGCTGGCCCCGCAGGCGCAGACCGCCGGCATGACCCTGAGCATTACCTCACCTGAGCCCTGCCTGTGCCTGGCGGACCCGGTCCGGCTGGGTCAGGTCATCACCATCGTGCTGGAAAATGCCCTGCGCTATGCGGCTGAAGGCGGGGAGGTCGCGGTGTCCGCACAGGCGACGCCGGAGGGGGCCCGGATGGTGTTTCGTGACCGGGGGCCGGGCGTGCCGGCGGATTTTCTGCCGGTGATGTTTGAGCGTTTCACCCGGGGCGAGTCGTCCAGGGCGCGCCACTCGGGCGGCAGCGGGCTGGGGTTATCCATCGCCCGGGGTATCTGTGAGGCACACGGAGGGACCATTCAGGCCGCGCCGGGGGAAACCGGAGGGCTGGTAATTACCGTCACCCTGCCGGCACATCACGGCCGGAAATAATCCGCGCTCTTGACCCGTTCTTGACACAACGCAGGCCGTATCTTGACAGAGCACCGGTGTAATAGCGCTCTCTTTGTTCAGGAATACGGCCATGACGGAAAACTTCCCCGATTTTACCGACTGCGTGCGGCAGGCGCTGCGCCCTCTTTTCACGGCAGACCGGCTGCGCGCGCTGCTGCCGGTGGTGCTGATGCTGCCGGTGTGTCTTCTGCTTGCCGCCTGCGGGGACAAGCCGGAAAAGCCCGCGCCACCGCGTCCGGTGCGCACCGTGACGGTGCCCGCGCCTTCGGCTGCCGGGACATTCCTGCAGACCGGTGAAATCCGCGCGCACGATGAGGTGACCCTGGGTTTTCGCCTCGACGGACGGCTGCTGACCCGGTCCGTGGACGTGGGTGACCACGTCGCCGCCGGGCAGGTGCTGGGCACGCTGGAAAACAGCACCAGTCAGAACCAGCTGGACAGCGCGCGCGCCGACCTTGACAGCGCGCGGGCGGCTGAGCAACTGGCAGCGCTGAACCTCCGGCGGATGACGCAGCTGATGCCGTCGGGCGCCATCGCACGCGTACAGCTCGATACCGCCCGGTCAGACTGGCAGGCCGCCGCGTCACGCCGGCGCAGCAGCGAGGCAGCCCTGAATACCGCACGGGAGAACCTGAGCTGGACGCGACTTGTCGCCCCGGCTGGCGGCGTGGTCACTCAGGTCAGCGCCGAGCCCGGCCAGGTGGTCAGCGCCGGACAGACGGTGGTCACGCTGGCGGTGAGCAGCGGACGTGACGCCGTGATTGACGTGGCGGACCCGCAGGCGTTTTCACGCCCTGCCGGTGGATTCAGGGTGTCACTGCTGGCTGACCCGTCGGTGTCGGTCACCGGCACCCTGCGTGATATCAGTCCGCAGGCCGATGCGCAGACGCGCACCTGGCGCGTGCGCGTCACCCTCGATAACCCGCCGCAAGCCATGGCGCTTGGCGCCAGCGTGCAGGTCGGACTGGCGGGCACCGGACCTGCCGTGATGCGCCTGCCCGCCAGCGCTCTGACACGGGTGCAGGGCAGGCCGGCGGTATTTGTGGTTGACAGTGCCAGCCGGCGACTGCAGCTCCGGCCGGTGACGCTTACCGGCTTTACGGCGTCTGACATCCTGGTCAGTGCTGGCGTCCGTCCGGGGGAGCCGGTGGTGACCGCCGGCGTCAGCAAACTGCGCGAGGGAGAGGTGGTGGCTTCCGGGGAGGCGGGCGAATGAGTCAGTCCTCACAGAAGCAGACCTTTAACCTGTCGGAGTGGGCACTCAGGCATCAGCAGCTCATCACCTTCCTGATGCTGATGGTGATGGCGGCCGGTATCCTGAGCTATGAGCAGCTCCCGCGTAATGAAGACCCCGCCTTTACCATCAAGACCGCCGTGGTGTCCGCGCAGTGGCCCGGGGCCACCGTGCAGGACACGGTGAATCTGGTGACCGACCCGCTGGAAAAAAAGCTGCAGGAAATCCCGTACCTGGACTACGTGGAAAGCGACACGCACGCCGGTCAGACGGTGATATTCGTCAACCTGCGCGACGACACGCCGCCCGGGAAAGTGGCGGATATCTGGTATCAGGTGCGCAAGAAAATGGTGGACGTGACGTCCTCGCTGCCGGAGGGGGTGCAGGGGCCGGCGGTGGACGATGAGTTTGATGACACCTTCGGCACGATTTATGGTTTTACCGCCGACGGATTCACCCCGCGCGAGCTGCGTGACCGGGTGGAAGATATCCGGCGCAGCCTGATGTCACTGCCGGACGTGGGGAAAATCACTCTGGTGGGCGTGCAGGAAGAGCAGATGGTGGTGTCCTTCTCGCCCCGGCAGCTGGCCGGCATGGGCCTTGACCTGCAGCAGGTGAGCGATGCCCTGAAGGCGCAGAATGATGTCGTGCCGGCGGGCACGCTGCGTACGGACCGGGAAAACGTGGCCCTGCGGGTCAGCGGGGCGCTGACCTCAGAGGCGAGCCTGCGGGCGGTCACGCTGCACGTGAACGGCCGCTACGTTCCCCTGACCGACATTGCCACTGTCCGGCGTGAAACGGCCGAGCCCCCCGCGCCGGCGTTCCGGGTGAACGGTCAGCCGGCTATCGGGCTGGCCGTGTCCATGGCCGCCACCGGCAATATGCTGGATTTCGGTCATGCCCTGAATGCGCGCATGCAGGCCCTCGGTCAGCAGCTGCCGCACGGCATGGAGATGGTGAAGGTGGCCGACCAGTCGGCGGTGGTCACCCAGGCGGTGAGCGGCTTTGTTCGCGTACTGGCAGAGGCGGTGGTCATCGTGCTGGCGGTGTCGTTCGTGTCGCTGGGTCTGCGGGCCGGCCTGGTGGTGGCGACGGCCATTCCGCTGGTGCTGGCCATGACCTTTACAATTATGCTGCTGTGCGGTATCGGTCTGCAGCGTATCTCGCTGGGCGCGCTGATTATCGCCCTCGGGTTGCTGGTTGACGACGCCATGATAACCGTGGAGGCGATGGTTTCCCGTCTGGAGGCCGGGGATTCGCGATGGCAGGCAGCGACCCGTGCTTTTAAGACCACGGCGTTCCCGATGCTCACCGGCACCCTGGTAATGATTGCCGGCTTTATTCCGGTTGGCTTTGCGGCCTCCAGCGCCGGGGAATACTGCTTTACCCTGTTTGCGGTGGTGCTGATATCACTGCTGTGCTCGTGGGTGGTGGCGGTGCTGTTCTCCCCGCTGACGGGCGTCTGGCTATTACCGGCGCAACTGCGTAACCCGCATGAAAATAAAGCACCGGGCAGGCTCAGGCGCGGCTATCACCGCCTGCTGCTGCTGGCCCTGCGTCACCGACTGATGACGCTGGCTTCGGCGCTCGGCCTGCTGGTGCTGGCCGCGTATGGCACCACCTTTATGCAGGGGGAGTTTTTCCCGGCCTCGGACCGGCCCGAACTGCTCGTCAGCCTGACGCTGCCGGCAAACGCCTCCCAGACCGAAACGGCCCGGCAGACCGCGCGGCTGGAGCAGGCGCTGCTTCATAATCCGGACGTGGACCATTTTTCCGGCTACGTGGGGTCCGGCGCCATCCGCTTTTATCTGCCAATGGACGTTCTGCTGGACAATGAGAATACCGCCCAGCTGGTCGTGGTGGCAAAAGACCTGAAAGCCCGCGACCGGCTGAAGCAGCAGCTTGACGCCCTGCTGGCCCGGCAGTTCAGTGACATCACCACCCGCGTTTCGCCGCTGGAGCTCGGCCCGCCGGTCGGCTGGCCGGTGAAGTACCGCATCACCGGTCCGGATTATGCGCGGGTGCAGACCATCGCCCGGACACTGGCGTCAGTCCTCGGCAGCAGCCCCGTGACGCGCGAGGTGAACCTCACCGCCGGCGAGCCGGAGCGGGTTATCACGCTGAAGGTGAACCAGACGGCCGCGCGGGCGGCGGGACTGTCTTCAGAAAGTATTGCGCAGGCGCTGAATGCCGTCTGGTCGGGCAGTACCGTGACCACGGTACGCGACCACAACCGGATGATTGACGTGGTGCTGCGGGCGGATAACGCCGAGCGGCAGGACCTCTCGACGCTGTCCGGGATGCTGCTGACGAATGACCGGGGAGATAAAATTCCGCTCGGCCAGGTGGCCACACTGGCATGGGGCGTCGACGACCCGGTTATCTGGCGGCGACAGCGCCTGCCGTATATCACCGTGCAGACGGACTTGGCCCCCGGGATGCGCGCAGAGGTGGTGTCGCAACACCTGTTGCCGGCAGTGAATAAACTCCGCTCGACCCTTCCGCCCGATTACCGGATAGAAGAAGGTGGCACGGTGGCTGAGTCGGACAAGGGTAACAGCTCGGTGTATGCCGTGCTGCCGGTGACGCTGTGCGTGATGCTGGTCCTGCTGATGATACAGCTGCAGCGCTTTTCCCGGATGCTGCTGGCGTTACTGATGGCGCCCTTCGGGCTTATTGGTATCGTGCTGGCCATGCTGCCGACCGGTACGCCGATGGGCTTTGTGGCGCTGCTGGGCATTATTGCACTGGCGGGGATGATAATCCGCAATGCGGTCATCCTTATCAGCGAAGCGGACAGCAATACGCAGCAGGGCATGGCCGGCAATGACGCCATCATTGCGGCGGCAGAGCACCGCGCCCGTCCGATCCTGCTGACCGCCTGCGCGGCGATTTTAGGGATGATACCCATCGCAGAGCAGGTGTTCTGGGGGCCGATGGCATACGCCATTATCGGCGGATTACTGGTCGCGACCCTGGTGACCCTGACCGTGCTGCCGGCGGCCATGAGTCTGGTGATGCAGAGAGAGCAGGGGCGTACCGGTGAGCTCAGCGACCGTCATCAGGCTGAAGAGTAACCCGTTACGACCATGACCCGAAAAGGCCCCTGCCGGTGACTGACGGTTCGGGGCATTGTGTCATCAGCATGTGGAGACGGGGCGGGTAAACACGGCGGGGACAACCGGGGGCACATCGGTTTGTCCCCGCCATGATATAAGCAAACGGGGGACGTGACCATGCAAAACATAATCATTACTGATCTCATCGGGTGGATAGAAGAAAATCTCAGCACGACACTTTCGCTTGATGATATCGCAGGAAAATCAGGCTATTCCAAATGGTATTTACAGCGCATGTTCAAAAAAAACGGGATTGAATATCGGGCAATATGTCAGAGAAAGGCGTTTATCCGAAGCGGCAAAAGATTTACTGAACTCACAGAATACCATATTAACTATTGCGTTAAAATATGGTGTTGAGTCGCAACCGACGTTCACTCGGGCCTTCAGAAATAAATTCGGACAAGCCCCGGGACGGTTCAGGAAAATGAGTGGCGATAATCATAATGAAATTGTCCAGATATTGATTCTGGAAAAACGATAAATTCCCGATCTGGTGATGAAGTTAAAATGTCAATATATACACTCTTTGCGTGACCCGGCGAGCGTTATTTACGAATACCAATAAAAAATACCAGAGTGTGATGTTATTTGAAAGAGGTTAAGAATGGTGTGGCTGGTTGAAGATGTTATTTTTTTAAAAACGAAAAATAATTACTTACTCAGACTCTGCTCTGGTTCGTTGAGAATGATGGCGGAGGTTTCCTGTGATTCAGGATTGTTTCCGGGAGAGATATTGTATCCTGTCAGAGACGCTATCTATCTTGTTAACAGGGAGAAAACCCGGAGGCTGAGAGTTCTTTCTGCCTCCGGGTTTTCTGCTTCCACGTGGTTTTCAAAAGAAAATAAGTAACGTCCAGGGGACGCCAGTAGTTTGACCTGCTCCCGTTGATTAACACACCGCGATGTTAGTAATGTCTTCATATGATCCTGACCCCGAATATGCTCCAGTCGTAATCAGGAATAACCGGCTTCATGTTGGCTGCATATTCTGGCAACCGGCAGATTTCTCGGCAAATTCAGATGGCGTCATCCAGCCCAGTGCAGAATGGGGACGCCTCTGGTTATAGTGTATGCGCCAGGCCCCGATTTTGCACCGTGCGTCCTCCAGAGACATGAGCCCGTTCTCGTTCAGACACTCTTGGCGCAGCCTGCCGTTGAACGACTCCACCGTGGCATTGTCCGTTGGTGTTCCCGGCCGGGAAAAGTCTATACGGATCCCCCGTTCATACACCCACTTGTCCGGCATTTTTCCTGCAAATTCAGAGCCGTTATCGGTTTTCAGCAACTGTGGTAACGGGCGTCTGAGCGCAATACTGTTCAGCATCCCCGCCACTTCCGTTGAGCGCAGATTCTGGCCCACACAGATCCCCGGACATTCACGTGTGAACAAATCGATTATCGTCAGCAGGCGTAACCGCCTTCCGTCAAACAGCGCATCGGAGACAAAGTCCATGCCCCGGACATGGTCCGGATACAGCCCCCGCTGTGCCGATTTATTACGACGGGGACGTCTGAGACGCAGGGACAGGCCCTGCTCGCTGTAGAGACGGTAAATGCGTTTATGGTTATCCCGCCAGCCCCCCGCCTGAGCAGGATGTGAACCCGCCGGTTACTGGCCCGGTGAGTATGCAGACCGCAACCGTGCCGTTGCGAATCAGCGCCTGAGCGGGAGCAATGCGCGGTGGAAGTGGACAACAGATTACAACCGTCGCTCTATAGCGGAAACGGCGATGTATCGTATAAAACATCTGTTCGGAGGTTCACTGACGCTGCGTGATTATAATGGGCAGGTGGCAGGCTTTGGCCATGGTTCGTGCGCAGAACAGGATGACAAAGGCAGGAATGCCGGAAAGCGTGCGTATTGCCTGAAAATCTGCCGCGCTAAAGGGACACTCGCCCCGAATCTGATTTATTCAACAAAGCTAGGTGAAGTACCAAAAATACATTCTTCATAATCTTTCTGAATTTCCGGTCTTTTACAGGGAAACCATTCTTCAAAGGAAGATATATGCTTTCCGTCAGGCGTCGATAATAAATCGGGTAATTTCCGCACTACGGCTTTTTCCTCATCATAGTTTGGATGAGAACCCTCTGGACCTGGAAAAACATATCGGGATTTACTCACAAAATCTCCCTGGTTTTTTGGCAACGATGTACCATTGAACAGTTACATTCACTATGTGATAGCATGGCTCCAGCTAATCTGCTGGCGTATGCTTCCTCTAACTTTCCTTGTTTGAGATCTCGTTCAGATACTCTTCATAGCTGGTGCCAAAACATGTTGATATCTGCAAGTTATGGTAGCCAACATACTTTACTTTCAATGATAATGTAGTGCCCCTTGCCGACAAACCAGCCACCTGTCCCTGCCTGGGATTATCCTGCGTAAATCATATCATCCCTATGCTAAGGCAGTGTACTGCTGTTAATAATAATTATCTCAGGTAAGCCCGCCAAGTATTGTCGTGAGTAAGGGGTACCTCCAGCAACTGGTAGGCCATTGCAATAACGCTCGTGATGGGCTATTCCTTTTCACTGCGACGCCAAATGAAGACGAATTTTGTCATGAATCTTCAAATAGCCATGATCTTATTCACAGAGCGGGCAGCGGGCAGATTACACCGTGATCCCGCTCAATATACTCGCTACCCGAGCCCTGAAACTTAATGCGGAGTAGCTATGAATAGCAGCACGGCGTCATTACAAAAAATAAGGCAATTCGACCTTCCGGTAGCAATACTGCTGGTATTGTTAGGTTGTGTACTCTTCTTCTTTTCCTTTGACCGACAAATTGTTTCCATTCTGAAAACCACCCTGATGCATGAAATGAATGTCAGTAATACCGACTATTCATTACTGATCACGGCATTTATGCTGCCGTATACTATTATGTATTTTTTCTCCGGCGTACTGGTCGACAAATATGGCAGTCGATTTGTGATTACGGGGCTGATGGTATTAATGGCTGCTGCTACATTAATTACCGGGCTTGCCACGTCAATCAATGGCCTACTGGTCGGGAGAGTATTATTAGGCATGGCCGAATCCGGGGTTGTGCCAGCATTAACCCTGGCGGTATTTACCTGGTTTAAAGCCGAACAGCGGGCCTTTGCCTTTCAGCTAACCAATATTATCCAGTCGCTGGGGCTGATTATTGCACCGCCGTTTGTCGCCTGGATTACCCTCTCTACCGGTTGGCGCTGGGCGTTCTTTATTCCGGCCTGCGCCGGGGTCATTATCGGTTTTCTGTGGTTTACGGCCAGCCGTCGGCCGCCGGTTGCGGTGGACAGTGAACCGGTAAAACTCGCAGATACGCATATTTCGATGGCCCAACGCTACAGACTGGTGCTGACCTCTAAGCCTATCTGGGTATTGATTTTCGCCCGTCTGTTGACCGATCCGTTCTGGTTTTTCTATCAGTACTGGCAGGTTGGTTTTATGCAGGAAAAACTGGGACTCTCTTTATCTCGTGTTGGGGAGTTGATGTGGTTCCCCCCACTTGCTGCCGTGTTTGGCGTGCTGGTAACGTGCAAGGTTTCGGACCGGCTGGTGGCGCGCGGCGTTGAGCCAACGCGTGCCCGGTTGATCATTATCTGGTCGGTGACCTGCCTCTGCCCGCTGGTCCTCCTGTTGCCTTCCGTCACCAATGATATTGCCGCCACGGGCATTATGACGGTTATCAATTTCATGTGTACGGCCTGGCTGAGCATGGCAACCATTATGATGGGTGGCCTTGCTCCCCGAATCGCCATTGCCACCGCGATTGGTATTATGAGTGCGCTCGGAGGCATCAGCTCCATTATTTTCAACGGCTTCGTGGGCACGATTATCGACCACTTCGGCTATTCCGTGCCCATTTATGCCGGTGCGCTACTGCATCCGCTGGGTGCTATTATTCTTGCAGTCTATTTTTTATCCAGGAAAAAAACATTAGTTCATCAGGAGCATAGTTTATGAAACAAGATGTTATTCCCTCGCTAATAGGTGAGGCATGTGCAGATTTTACCGTTTTGTACTGCCTGGTTACGCATGAGGAATATTTGTTTGCTGCATGGTATGACCCGGCGCACCGTATAACTATTGGTTGTCGGGTACCGCTCAGTGAAAAATGGGTGACGTTCCAGCCGGAAGGTTTCTGGATTGATGAGCGTAATCGCTATTCCAATATTACGGATTATGATTCACACAATTACCTGACGCTGGCTATTGATGCCGACGGGTATATTCATTTATCCGGGAATATGCATGTTGACCCGTTAATTTATTATCGCTCGCAAAAACCGCTGGATATCTTCTCAATACAGCCAGTGTTATCGATGGTGGGTGAGCGGGAAAACCGTGCCACCTATCCGCTGTTTTTTAAAGACAGGGACGGTCAGTTGCTGTTTCGTTATCGCGACGGATGCAGCGGTAATGGTGATGACATTTACAACCGCTGGGATTCTCAAAGCCAAAGGTGGCTGCGTTTGCTGGAAACACCGTTACTCAATGGCGAAGGGGAGCGCAATGGCTATGCCAGGCCGCCGGTGGCCGGGCCGGACGGATACTGGCACATGGTCTGGATGTGGAGAGAGACACCGCACTGTGAAACCAATAACAATTTGTCGTACGCCCGCAGTCGGGATCTGCTGCACTGGGAAACTTCTGCCGGTAAGCCACTGACGTTACCGATTTCACGTTCGGTGGGAGAAATCGTTGACCCCGCCGCACCGGAGGAGGGACTGATCAATATGGTTCAGGAAGTGGGGTTTGATAACCAGGGACGACCCGTACTTATTTTCCATCGCTACGACGCGCAAGGCCACTCGCAGGCCTGGCTGGCAAGACCGGACGGCAAAGGTGCGTGGCTGAAAACGCAAATCAGCCAGTGGGATTTTCGCTGGGACTTTCGCGGCCCTGGCTCCATTCCACCGGATGTTACCCTCTGTGCGCCGCGTCCGGTAGGCCATGCCCGGCTGGAAGTTGAATGGCAAGCGGTAAACGCCGGGCAGGGCGTGTGGGTCATTGATGAGGAAACTCTGCAGGTCATTGCCCGTAAGCCGGTGTCCCGGACGCTGTGCACTACGCAGCGTCAGCCCCGCCAGCATATTCACCCGGATGCCGAGGTTCAGCTGGTTGCCGCGCTGGACAGTGACGGGCGCGAACAGCGTCGCTACTGGCTACGCTGGGAAGCGCTGCCTATTTTCCGCGATGTTCCCCACACCGCAGAGGTGGGGGCAACACGGCTGGAACTGATTGATACCGGCGTGGAGTAAACAGAAAAACCCGTCCTTGCGACGGGTTACTGGCATTGATTCGGTGAAATACCGAACTGCTTGCGGAACAGGCGTGAAAAATAGCTGATATCCGTAAAGCCGCAATGTGCTGAGACTTCTGAAACGGACATCTGAGAAAATTGCAGGCAATATTTTGCCTGCAATAGTTTAAGCAGGGAAAGATATTGCTGGGGTGAAATACCGGTATATTCGGTAAAGCCCCGCTGCAGGGTACGGCGCGATATCGCAAACATCTGGCATAATTCATCAATATTCAGCGGGCGATCCCAGTGATTATTTAACCAGATGATTATCTGGCTAATACGATCATCGCTGGAGCTGAAATCATGCGTCTTATATCGCCATTCGCTAAGAATATGCAGTGCTTCAAGGAAAATCATCTCCTTGTGACTTTCGGCGAGAAATTTATCCGCGTACGCATTTTCATGATGTGCCGAAAGACGGCTAATGACATGCTTCATAATCCGCATATCGATTTGCCAGATATTGGTCTCTTCCGCCGAGGGCAGTAAATGGTCTATCCCTTTGATGATATTAAACTGATCGCGCCCCAGATAGAGAAGATTCACCTGGTTTAAATTGTTCATATTTTCAAAGAGATGGTAATCCTTCCGGTTAAGGTAGCACAGCGTCCCGGCGGTCAGTAAATACGGTTTTTCATTGATAACATGTACGCCGCTCCCGCTCTCGACTAAAAAGAGCTCACAATATTCATGGGTATGTTCGCGACTGATACTTTTCTCCGGCTGCCAGAAATGAAATACCACCTTTTCCATAGGATGGTGGAAATGCGTATCCCTTGGAAGAACAAGAGTCATAACAAGTCCTCTTTAGTACCCGAATGCTGGGCCTGACAGTTAAGAATTACAGGTTATAACCTAGGGGTTGTGCTGCCATGATAAATTGATGCTTATCACGGAAATGAAATATTATTTTATTTCATGGTGTGGCGCATTTTTAATAACGTTAATAATAGTGCGTGGGGATGCCATTTTCACCCGCCGTTTGTCGTAATAGTGCAAATGGTATTGATATATTTCACAGTCGTATCGCGAAGGTCTTTCACTCGTTTTGCGCGTCGATAAAATCACTCTCCGTCAGCAAGATATGATAGCAACATACTCTGTGAAATTAATTCCGGGACGATATTTGGTGTTGATCGTTGCGCACCTGTCGCGTGCCGGGATGAATTTAAAATACCCCATAATGTTATTCTGGAATAATAGACATGATAATCAGAAAGATCGTCTCGGCGGGTGTCGTATTCAGCATTGCATCTCCGTTGTTTGCCGCTGAAATATACAATAAAGACGGTAATCAATTGCAACTTACAGGGGCGGTACACGCCCGACATTATTTTAGTAATGATACGTCGTTGAACGGAGACAACACCTTTATTCGTTTTGGCTTTAAAGGGAAAGCGCGCATTAATGAATGGTTATCGGGCTACGGCCAATGGGAAGTGAACGTTCAGGCTAACCATACGGAATCCGGCAGCGATGCACAAACCGGGAACGCCACCCGTCTTGCTTACGCCGGGTTGAATGCCGACATATACGGTTCTCTGGATTATGGTCGTAACTGGGGGATTGATTATGACGTGGCCTCCTATACGGACTATGCGCCGATTTTTAACAATCTGACCTTTAGTGCAGGCGATAATTTTATGACCGGAAGGGGGACAGGTTTATTAACCTGGCGTAATCACGATACTTTTGGCCTGATTAACGGCCTTGATTTTGCTGTCCAATACCAGGGTGCTAACGACAGTTCCGAAGCAACGGGCAGCAGTCGTTCAGCCACAAAACAAAACGGAGAAGGCTACGGGATGTCGCTGACCTGGCATGCCACGGATGCCATCAGCATTGTCGGCGCGGGTTCGTCATCACGGCGTACGGAGGCCCAGCAGGCGTTGTCGTTGGGTAAAGGTGAGTATGCGGACATGTGGGGCGGCGGCATCAAATATGCCGGTAAGCAGCTGTATCTGGCGACCATTTATGCCGAAACCCATAACCTGACGCCGATAAAATCACTGGGCTATGCCAATAAAACCCGCAACTGGGAAGCGGTTGCCGGATATCAATTTAATAACGGCATTAAACCGCAGGTCGGTTATTTCTGGTCCAGAGCGCTGGATGTGGAAGGCACCGGCAACGTGGATTTAATCCGCTATGTTGATTTGGCCATGATGTATTACTTCAACGACAATATGGTCACCTATGTCGACTATAAAATAAACATGCTCGACAGTAATACCCAGTTCGGCATCACCAATGATGATGTCATTGGCTTTGGCTTAACCTATCACTTCTGATTGCCCACAAAAAAAGCCGACAGGGAGCGTCGACTTTTTACTGTGCTCTGTTTTGTGAGAAGGTCGCGATGATTACTGCCGCAACCCTGATTGATAATGGCGTTGAAGATGCCGAAACCGTTGGCGTTTATAGTCAGCTAAAAGAGGTGGGGATTTGCGCTGTTCTCATCGCCTGTTGTGAAACCACAGCGGTGAGCGCCTATTTGGCAGCAGAATTGAAGCCACCATCGATTAAGCGACGTCTCAGACCAGCTCTTTGTGCTGTTTCATTTGCAAGCGTGCGTATTCTGGCGGTGAATCAACTGCTGCGGGCGCGGCGATTTACCTGCCCGGCACCGTTCTGGTATGGCATTACGGACGGCGTCTATCACTAACAGGATCTGCTGGTGGATGACAATCTGATCACCGAGCATGGTCCTGGCCTGGTGGAGCCGTTTGCCCGGTAGATTATCGATACATTGCATGAGAAAAAGGCGTTTCCACACACGTGATAAGGGGGAAGTAATATTTTGTTTTTACAACCAAAGTGAAGAAGAGCAGGTGGCAGATGGCGTATCCCGCTGGCTGCTGGTCCATGGTGGGAAAATGATGTCGGTGGAAGTCACTTTCCAGACAGGTGCTATCAGGGGTCAGTTTGGATATAGAAAATTAAGGCTATTTTTTGACCTGCCTGAACGACAACCCGTCACTGCTGGAGGAAATTACCGCCTGGGTCAGGGAGCTTTCCGGCGATGAACGCCGATCGGCCAGGGCGTGTAAGGTGTTATATGATAAATCCGGGTTAGTGGCTGAAAAAAAGCCCCGCAGGGCTTTGAGTTACAGACTTATTTGAGGATTTACCCGGTTTCAGTTTATCAGTATTTCCCGGCGTTTTTTTATTGTCGCGCTGGCGTTTATCCGGTTCCCCTGTTGATTCGGCAATACGTTTTGGACCTGGCTTAAGACTCATGGTCGTTCTCCTTTGCAAATTTAAGAGATAATTGCTCTGCCTGAATTGTGTACTTTTCTACTCTCATTCCCGCACTCTTTCAATGGATACTTTGTGTACGAAAACTACCGGTTACGGACATAATCCTCCACACCTGTCCAGAAATCAGTGATTTTAGTTTTGTACATGCGTTATTATTCGTACATCTGTTTCGTACAGGAAATAACGTCATGTCACGCGTTTTTGCTTACTGCCGGGTATCCACCCTGGAGCAGACCACGGAAAACCAGCGCCGGGAAATTGAAGCCGCCGGTTTCAGCGTCAGACCGCAGCGGTTAATTGAGGAACAAATCAGCGGCTCAGTAGCCGCCAGCGAACGTCCCGGTTTTGCCCGGCTGCTTGACCGCATGGAAAATGGCGATGTGCTGATTGTCACCAAACTGGATCGACTGGGTCGCGATGCAACGGATGTACGAAAGACAGTGGAGCTGCTGGCGGTGTCTGATATCCGGGTTCACTGCCTGGCGCTGGGCGGGGTTGATCTCACCAGTCCCGCCGGAAAGATGACCATGCAGGTGATTTCAGCGGTGGCGGAATTTGAACGCGACCTGCTTATCGAGCGGACACACTCCGGCCTTGCCCGCGCCAGGGCTGCCGGAAAACGCTTTGGTCGTCCCCCATCCCTGAGTGATGAACAGCGAAAAAGCGCACGCGAACGACTGAATGCCGGCGCCAGTGTCAGCGCCGTGGCCCGGGAATCCAGGACTTCCCGGCAGACCATTATGCGGTTACGGGATGACACCGGATGAACAAGTGTCCGCCCCCCCAAAACGGCCAACTATCTTGGCGTTGACACAAGAAAGCGGCATTAATTCCGCACGGCGCGCAGAACCGGTTACTCTTCCGTGCGGATGCGGCCCCGGATATCCCCGATCAGTGCTTCCAGCTCACTGAAGGAAGGACGGATATCACTGTATAACGCCTTACGCCCGAACTCCACGGCAAGCTGGGGCGGATATGGAGTATGGACAGATGTTCGGATTTCAGATGAGTGTCTTAGTATTCTTGCCATCCGCTGAATCGTGGGTTTTAAATCCTGGGGTCTCAAACTGCAGATATCTTACCAAATCCGATCTCGGCTATTTTAAATCATATTTCAAAATACAAGGGTAGAGATCATCTGATTATCAATAACATGAATGTGTTGAGTCCGTGTTTATGTTAATTCGTGAAGTCATGTAGTACCCTGCTGTAAAGTAGTGTGGCTCTTATTAGGATGGGTGGGATGAAAAAGTTAAGTTTTTGCGTAGGTTTCTTGTTTTCCTGTTCAGCAATAGCTTCAGGTATTGCTGATAATATTATTATAGAGGCGACTCCGTCATCTGATGGAACTGTTGTTTTATACGGTAAACCGAAATACCAAAAAACCTTTAAAGTTGTTATTATGTCTAGAAGTAAAAAGCCTCTAAATCTGATAAAAGAGAATGGATGTTATAAAGCATTTGATTCGAAGAATAATGATTTTTACGCAAGAACTATCCATTTGTCTTTATTGGGGGAATTAACAGATAAAACAGCAAAGGAAGGGTCTATAACCTTTGTCAGCGACAGTAATGCTGTTTATGGTGCTCAATTTATTAAATGGGACTCAGAATGTGTTATTCCTGCTGAGTAAGAAAATTAATCAATGAAGATACCGTTATCTTCATTCTGAGTTTCTTGTTTTGTATGGATACTGTAGTTTAATATTTTTGCAGTGGCATGTCATAATAGTAAAAAACCGTATCCATTCTAAATAGTTAGGGCAAGTATCCTAAATTCTCTATAGTCAATAAAGACGTTTCTGGCATAGAGATATCATACCAGATATTACCTGATGAATGTCGGGTGAGTGTGGCGCATAATAGAAATTTACCGCAGTCTGAAATTTTCCGGAGTCTGTGATATCGATCCATGCAACATCATTATAGTTAGTATCCTTTAAATTATAGCGTTCAGTCCCACCCGGCAGCGGATCGTCCACTGTTAATGACATTTTTTGTTTAAATACTGCATACTGGAAACAACTCTCGACGTCATGTTTATTCCCATCGAAGTATACTGTTTTTAGCTCTGGATGTATACCTACCAGACCAAGATCCACACAGCCACATAATGCGAATGCAAGAATACTTAAGAAAATTTTATTTATCACTACACAAGTACCCGTTTAAGAAGAAATACTGAGGATAACTTAACATACATATACAGTATGTTAATGAAATGCCTAAATGGACTATCATACGGGATTTAAACAGGATGACCCTGACCGGGAATCCTGCTCCATTCAGCAACAGAATTCTGGCATGATACAGACATCCCTTCATCATGGCCGTTTATAGTACCGCAGTCTCTCCCCTTTATTTTTGAAAGTGCAGACAGAAACCGTAAACATCGGCGTTGACATGCCGGGGAAGCCCTTATAGTACAATAATTTTCGATATCCAAACTGACCCCTTATATGTTAAACAGGCACCGTTTACGGAAAATTTCCCCGCTTCGTTGGCATAACCGGGTACGTGAAAATAACGTGCCTCCCGGCGCTGTTACATGCAAATTGACGTAACACATAGATAGAACCTGCGTCAGCGCGGCATGAACGTATGCTGCCAGCATAACCACAACCTGCAGCGGCGGGCGATCGCAATATTTGCCAGCAAAACAGTCTCACCGGTGCCAGATGCGATCACTGAAATGCCAGCAAAACTGCCCCCGTTGCGGAAATGGCCAGTCTGTATTTGTCAGCAGAAACCGCATCCGGGGCACAGCCGGTGACACAGGAATGACAGCAAAAGAGGCGCTATGGGACATTACACGATCAGAACAAATGAAGATGTCAGCGCCTGAGATTACGTCCGGTGGGGTAGCGCAGTTCACGAATGACAGCGGTAATCTTTCTGCCATATTTAAAATAGAGTTCAATCGCTCGAATGCGATCCGCTTCGGTAAACATATTTTATCTCCTGAGAGTCCAGGAAATCGTCCGCCCCCAAAACGGCCAACAATCTTGGCGTTGACAGTTGCAACAGGTTAATCCCGCCCGGACAGTCTGACAGAGAAAGTGGCATAAACCAGAGAAGGCGGGAGGCAATCAAAAAGTCCCTTCCGGCGTGAAATCCGGCATTCCGGAAGGGAGGGCAACTGCCCTTCGTTACAAAAAGAGCGTTTTCAGGATAAGGTATTATCCCCAGACAGCAAACTGTAAAACGCTGTTTTATTTCCTCCATTACCTTCAGGAAGCAACAGGATGGAAAATCTCCGGAAACTGGCCCGCGGGCAGAAAGCTCTGATGGCCCTGCTGCGGCGCTACGGGGAAAAGGATGCGGAGTGAGGTAAAAAAGCCCGCTCAGATGAGCGGGCAGGTCATAATGTTGAGGCGGACTGATTTATTATGGAGGTATAAGCGGGAACCGCCCAAAATCTTGTCACGTCCGTCACTTTTATTTCTCTCTGTCTGAGAAAGTGGTTACACACCTGCACCGCCGAAATTTCCCATCAGAAAAGCTATAACTGATTATCACCCAATTTTAGGCCGTCTTTGAAAACAGCAAGTTATTCTCAGTATCAGGCAGGAGATTTGCATCTATCCGCCGTCCATAAGGTGGCATTGTGAAATGAAAAAAATCATTCAACGGCCATGCCCCTCACTTCTGGGAGTGGATTTTTATAATGTAATTACATAAAATAGCAGTGCGTTATGTTTGTAATGTATTCATCTAATGGGAATAAATAATGAATAAGTGCTTATTTATGGCGGTTTTTGCCGCTGCCACCGTCCTGGCCGGCTGCTCCAGCGACTATGTAATGCAGACGAAATCAGGTGAAATGATTGTCACCAAAGGGAAGCCTGAAACGGATAAATCTACGGGACTGGTAACCTATAAGGATGCGGGTGGTTTCAAGCATGAAATCAATCGCGATCAAATCACCAATATGGTTGAAAAATAAAAATTTATTAATAAAGTCCTGCATATGAATGTAGGACTTTATGTTGCAGAAATTTTCAACAATTTCTCAATGCTGGACCTCTATCTGTGTCCAGCCTTTTCCATACATGCAGTCCTTCACCAGGATATCTCGCTTACTCTCGTTTTCATCACTCGTTGAGTAGCTTGTATCAGTCGTTTTATGTTTTTCATCTTTAGATGTGTACTTGCCGGAGATTTGATTGTCAGGTGGCAAATCCCTGAGTGCCTGCGCTTTACATTGAGTTTCAGCTATGTCTTCCTGCTGTTTATCGGTGCCGGGCTTAACCCACTGATACTCGACGCAGCCCGTCAGGCTTATCAGCATTAACGTCATAACAAAGGTCTTTTCCATAACATCCTGTCAAAAGTTAAATAAAACTAATCTAACTTTACTCCCATAAACAGAATATCAACACATTAGTATTGCGGGATAACACCGTCAGGCTGAGGCACAAAAGTCTGCCACGGCTAACACCAAAACTGCAACGTCATTTATTATGCTTGCTCCAGCCGATATAAACCTGAACCACAGAAATACTATCCTGAGAGATTTTACTACCAGCCCTTATTTTATCTTATGAGTTCACTTACTTTTCTCAGTCCATTTTTCAAAAAAAGACTGCTTTCTGTTTATTTCACACTCAGAAGTTATTTCTTCGGTGATATATTCCTCCTTGCTGTGTTCAACGAGTCGCTTAAATCTGCGCTTTATTTCTTTACCCGCAGGGCTGCAGTCCCCTGAGTCGGCCAGATAAACGGCCGCACTGTAAGCCGCGTAACATTCATCAATGTTGTCCGGATGAGACTTACAACCGCTAAATACGGTATAAGCTACGTCAGGATGACTTTTATAATAATTAATTCCGGGGGTGTTTTTCAATTGAGAGAATATACCCGGAAGTAACATGACTGAAGCTATAGAAAGTGTAACGAACCCCGTCAGAACTATATATCTGAACTTCATTATGGCACCTTTCTGGCATGACTCGTTCACAACTCATGTTTCCTGCGAGAAATAGTCCGATAGACCGGTGGCCGTGACACTGAAAATAAGTCACCAAGATCACTGATTGAATACTGTCCGGTTTCATGCATTCGGCACAGCTCTTTTTGCTGTTTATCTGACAACTTAGGCTGTTTTCCCCGCAGTTTCCCTTTTGCCGGGGCAATGGCCATACCTTCTCTGGTCCGGAGGCGTATAAAATCCCCCTCGAATTCTGCAAATGTGGCCAGAACGTTGAAGAGCATTTCGGCGGTTCCGGCGTAGAACCCCATTATTACAGGGTTGTGTGGTGCCGGGTGCCTCCCGGTGAGTCAGGGTCAGCCACCCTGAACCCGCGTGATGTGTCATCCATTACTGCCTGCTGTTTGCGCCCCGCCGCTGAGGGGGATTCACCACACATAATTCAGTTCAGTTGCTGTCGCTTGCTGTTCTGCGTTTC